>PJUE01000006.1_pt1 | contig 621372 bp, 552 predicted proteins | sample 1512171 | NCBI WGS metagenome assembly PJUE01 (sample SAMN08177674, study PRJNA422409) | Feces metagenome, whole genome shotgun sequencing project. | isolation source: Chicken feces (3) enriched on wood chips: alkali lignin treatment | host: Gallus gallus | place: USA: Madison | collected 2015-01-15
ACGCGCATGCCATTCCCCCCCAAACGTGGCGGGGCAATGAAAGCATGCCAAGCTATCGTTGTGGAGTCCTTTCGCAGCGATGATGCTCACAACGACCTTGGTGCGTTTGCTACATAATGCCGGGAATGACGGAAGAGGTGCGAGGATGACGGAGAATAGTCGTCATGCCGGTTCCGATCTGACGATATCGGCGCTTATATGGGTTCCCCACGGCGCGCATGTTCCGATCCGATTGAAGCGGCTCATGCTCTCTGTTCGTCTTGACGCTCCAGCGGCCTCAACGATCCCTCAATGATAGCGCCGCAGCAGCCCCGCCAGCCTGCCCTGGATGCGCACCTGATTCGCCTCGTAGACCTGCGGTTCATGGGCGCTGTTGGCCGGGTCGAGCCGGATGCGGCGCCCTTCATGGTGGAAATATTTGAGCGTCGCCTCGTTCTCATCGATCAGCGCCACCACGATCTGCCCGTCGCGGGCGATGTCGGTGCGCTGGATGAGCGCGAAGTCGCCATCGAAGATGCCGGCCTCGACCATGGAATCGCCAGAGACCTCCAGCGCATAATGGTCACCCGCGCCGAGCAGGGCGGCGGGGACGGGCAGCATGGTCGAACTTTCCAGCGCCTCGATGGGCAGACCGGCGGCGATGCGGCCGTGAAGCGGAATCTCGATCACGTCATTGGCGGCGATAGGCAGGCGCACGCCCGCCGTCTTCGGTCGCGCCGCGCTGAGGGCCGCCGGCGCGACGATGGCCGGTGCCGATGCCGCGCTCGTGCCATCGGGCAGCTTCACGATCTCCAGCGCCCGTGCGCGATTGGGCAGGCGGCGGATGAATCCGCGCTCCTCCAGCGCACTGATGAGCCGGTGGATGCCGGACTTGGACTTGAGGTCCAGCGCTTCCTTCATCTCCTCGAAACTGGGCGAAATGCCGCCCTGATCGAGATGCTGCTTGATGTACATGAGAAGCTGCTGTTGCTTCGACGTCAGCATGGCGGTCCCCTGCCTTATGGAACGGACAGGGAACGTGTAGGGAACGAATCGCGGCTGGTCAAGAGGTGTCGGTGCGGCGGCGCCTTTCAGCCCAGCCCCAGCGCGCATCGGTCCAGCAGCTCGACCATGTCGCCTTCCCGCGCCGCCGGCGAACCGGCCGGGCGATGGATGAGGGCATCGGCGAGCGCGGCGGCGTGCATCGCCGCGCTGTCCTGGAAGGCGAGGGGGCTGACATGTCCGTCATGAAGCCGCGCGCGCACGAATTCGGCGCGCTTGCCGACGGGCGGCATGGCCGCGCCCAGCGGCAGGGTGCGCGGCGTGGGCAGGGGTGCGGCGGCACCGGCCAGGCGGCGCAGCAGCGGCAGCAGAAACAATGCGCCCGTTACCATCGCGGAGACGGGATTACCCGGCAGACCCAGGAAGATGGTGTCGCCCAGCCGGCCTACGATCAGCGGTTTGCCGGGGCGCATGGCGATGCGCCAGAAGTCGATGGCGCCGCCGGCGGCCTCCAGCGCGGGGCGCACGAGATCGTGATCGCCGACCGAGGCGCCGCCCGAGGTGACGAGCACATCGGCGCCCCGCGCGGCCTGCGTGGCGGCGGCGATGGCGCCCAGATCGTCGCCCACGATCTGCTCGGAGGCAATGATGGCGCCCGCATTTTCCGCCATGGCGCGCAACATCAGGCCGTTGGAGGCAGGTAGCTTGCCGGGCGGGCAGGGCGCGCCGGGCTGCACCAGTTCGTCGCCGGTGGAGAGAATGGCGACGCGCGGGCGGGCCCGCACCGTCAGCGTGCCATGGCCGGCCAGCGCGGCCAGCGCGATCTGCGGCGCGGCGAGGCGCACGCCCGCCTCCAGCAGCGCCTTGCCGGCGGCAAAGTCGCTCCCCTGCGCGCGGACATGGCGGCCGGCCGCGCCGGGGCCGTCGCCGGTCAGGCGGATGAGGCCGTCCTGCGCCGTCACATCCTCTTGCAGCACCACGGTGTCGGCGCCTGGCGGCATGGGTGCGCCCGTGAAGATGCGCAGCGCCGTGCCGGGTTCCAGCGATGTTTCGGGCGGCAGCGCGCCGGCCTGGACCGCGCCGACGAGGCGCCAGGGGCCGGGCATGTCCGCCCAGCGCACCGCATAGCCGTCCATTGCCGAGAGGGCGGTCCATGGCTGCGTGCGCAGCGCCGCGAGCGGCTCGGCGAGCCAGCGCCCGGTGGCGGCATGGAGGCCGACGGTCTCGGCCGGCCGCGGTTCGGCAAGCGTCAGCAGTCGCGCCTGCGCCTCGGCGACGGGGAGCAGGCTCGCTCCGCTGCCCCCGCCTGGCTCTGCTGGCCTCTTCCCCATGGCTCAGACCGTCCAGTCGCCCGATTTGCCGCCCGCTTTCGCGGCGACATGGATCGCACCGATTTTCATATGCTTATCGACTGCCTTGAGCATGTCGTAGAGCGTCAGCAGCGCCACCGAGACGGCGGTGAGCGCTTCCATCTCCACACCCGTCTTGCCGCTGGTTTTGACGGTTGCGCTGGCTTGCGCGCCGGCCTCGTCCAGCGTCAGGTCGAGCGTCACGCCGGTGATCGGCAGCGGGTGGCAGAGCGGGACGAGGTCGCTGGTCTTCTTGGCGGCCATGATGCCGGCGATGCGCGCGGCGGCGAACACGTCGCCCTTGGCCGCGCTGCCCTCCGCAATGGCCGCTCGCGCGGCGGCGTTCATGTCGATGCGGCCGGTGGCGGTGGCGGTGCGGGCCGTCTCCGTCTTGGCGGTCACGTCCACCATGCGCGCGGCGCCGGCCTCGTCGGTGTGGCTGAGCCCGCTCATGCGCCGATCAGCGCGCGCGTCGCTGCCTCCACGTCCGCCTGACGCATCAGCGATTCGCCGATCAGGAAGCAGCGCACGCCATGATCCGCCATCGCGTCGAGATCGGCGCGGGAGCCCAGGCCCGACTCCGCGACGAAGGTGCAGCCCTCCGGCGCGCTGCCCACCAGCTCGTATGTACGCGCAAAATCGACCGTGAAGTCCTTGAGATTGCGGTTGTTGACGCCGATGAGCCGCGATTTGAGCGTCAGCGCCCGCTCCAGCTCGTCGGCATCATGCACTTCCACCAGCGCGTCCATGCCGAGGCCCAGCGCCACCTCCTCGATCTCCTGCATCTGCTGGTCCGAGAGAGCGGCGACGATGATGAGAATGGCGTCCGCGCCAATGGACCGGCTCTCCAGCACCTGCCAGGGATCGACCATGAAATCCTTGCGGATCACCGGCAGCGAGACGGCGGCGCGCGCGGCGACCAGATAATCCTCATGGCCCTGGAAATAGGGCGCGTCCGTCAGCACGGAGAGGCAGGCCGCGCCGCCCGCCTCATAAGCGCGGGCATGGGCCGGCGGATCGAAATCGGCGCGGATCAGGCCCTTGGAGGGCGAGGCTTTCTTGATTTCCGCGATGAGGCCGTAGCCGCCCGCCGCCACTCGCGTATCGAGCGCGCGGCGAAAGCCCCGGGGCGGCGTCTGCGCGGCGGCGCGCTCCTGCAACTGGGCGAGGCTGATGGCGGCCTTGCGGGCAGTCACTTCCTCGCGCTTGGTGGCGCAGATCTCGTCGAGCTTGTTAGCCATGGTCTTTCCGCTCATCGGTAGGCGATCCAGCAATCGAGCAGGGCATTGGCAAGCCCCTTGTCGATGGCCTCGGCGGCCTCTTCCACGCCCTCGCGCATGGTCTGCGTGGCGCCGGCCACCATCAGCGCGGCGGCGGCGTTGAAGAGCACGGCGTCGCGATAGGCGCCCTGTTCGCCTTGCAGCAGGGCGCGCAGCCGCGCGGCATTGTGGGCCGGGTCGCCGCCCCGGATCGCGTCGACCGGATGGCTGGGCAGACCGGCATCGGCGGCGGTGAGGCGGCGCATGGCGATGGTCTCGCCGTCGCGCACTTCGGCCACGTCATTGCCGCCGGCCAGGCTCAGCTCGTCCAGCCCCTCGTCGCCGGAAATCACCATCGCATGGTCGGTGCCTAGCGTGGCGAGCGCGCGGGCATAAATGGGCACATAGGCCGGCCGCGCGATGCCGATAAGCTGGCGCCGCACGCCCGCCGGATTGGCGAGCGGGCCCATCAGGTTGAAGATGGTGCGCCGCCCCAGCGCGCGCCGCAGCGGGCCCAGCCGCGCCAGCGAGGGATGGTGCTTCTGCGCGAAGAGGAAGCAGATGCCGAGGTCCGTAAGGCTGCGCTCGGCCGTCTGCGCCGCGACATCGAGGTCCAGCCCCAGCGCCTCCAGCGTGTCGGCCGCGCCGGCCTTGGAGGAAGCGGCGCGGTTGCCATGCTTGGCGACCGGCACGTCGCACGCCGCGACCACCAGGGAAACGGCGGTGGAGACATTGAGCGTATGGTGCCCGTCGCCGCCGGTGCCGCACACGTCGATGGCGTTGGCGGGCGCCGCGATGGGAATGAGCCGATCCCGCATCGCCTGCGCGGCGGCGGCGATCTCCACGTCCGTCTCGCCCCGGTCGGAGAGGGCAATGAGGAAGGGGCCGATGGCCTCGTCGCTCACCGTGCCATCCAGCATGGCGGCAAAGGCGGCGGCGGCCTCGTCGGCGGCCAGCGGCAGGGCGGGGTCGGGCAGGGCGGTATGCACGGTCATGGTCCGCCTTTGCCGTCTGCCGGCGATAAAGTCGAGCATGATGCGTTCCTGTCTGCCGCGCCTGGCCGCAGCTATGGCCGGGACGCGGTCCTCAGCCGAGGGCGCGGCGAATCGCCAGTTCCACGGCGGAGCAGGCGCCCTCGGCGCGGTGCAGGGCGAGCGGCCCGCGCGGCAGCAGAGGCGGCTGGGCGAGGAAACGGGGCTGCCGGCCGCGATGAGGCTGGGCGGCATGGACCAGGAACGGGTGGCACAGATAGACCGTCCCGGCCTCGCCCGTCGCCTCCAGCACGGGCCGCGACGCCGATCCCGCAAAGCCGTCCGCCGCCAGTTCGCCCAGGGTGAGCCCGGCCTCGCCGGCCGGCGCGAGCTGCCGGGCGATGTCGGCATGCGAGCCCGCGCGCAGCCGCGTCGGCGCATCATCCGGCCCAATGTCGGAGAAGAGGAAAAGCAGGAGCAGCGCGCGCCCCCGGCTCACGATGTTCGTGCGCCACATCATGAAATCGGGGTTTTCGGTGCCGAAGCCCGGATCGATATGCCAGCCTGCGTCACTGGGATCGGCGGGCGAGGGAAAGCGGACCGGAAAGGTGCCGAGCAGTCCCAGCGGCAGCCAGCGATCCGGGCCGACAAGCTGGTCGAACGCCCGGTGAAGCACGGGGCTGTTGGCTGCCTCGATAAAAGGCGCCGCACCATATTGGCCGAGCCGGACGACGGGCTGCGTCCAGCTTGCGGGGTCGTCCGCCGTGCCGGGCAGGTCGCGCCAGAGGATCGCGCGCGCGGCTTGGGCCGTCTGGCGGGAAAAGGTGCCGTCGATGCGGACGAAGCCCTGCTCGATGAAATGGTCTATGTCGCGCGCGGCGAGGGCGCGTGTGGACGGTCTGTCGGTCATGATCGGTCTCGTTCAGTCGTGCATGGACGCAAGGCTGGGGGCCGCGCAATGCGGGGCCGCCGCCGGGTCAATGGCCCGCGGGCCGGTCAGGCGAGCGGAAAAGCCGCCGCGCGATTGAACATGATGATCGTCATGCGCACCCGATAGCGCATGGGCGGGAAGGAGGGAAGCCGAACTGCCGGAGGCCCTCAGGCCCTTTCCTTCACTTTCAGGCCCGCGAGCGTCATGAAATTGGCCAGCATGGCGTGGCCGTGCTCGGTCGCGATGCTCTCGGGGTGGAACTGCACGCTGTGGATGGGCAGGCTCTCGTGGCGGAAGCCCATGACCGAGCCGTCGTCGCTGCGGGCATTGACGATCAGGCAAGCGGGAATGTCCTCGACGATCAGCGAATGATAGCGCGTGGCGATGAAGGGCGAGGGCAGGCCCTCGAACAGGCCGGTGCCGTCATGCGTGACGGGCGAGGTCTTGCCGTGCATCAGGCCGCCGCGCACCACCCTGCCGCCGAAATGCTGGCCGATGGTCTGGTGGCCCAGGCACACGCCGAGCAGCGGCTTGCCCGCATCGGCACAGGCGGCGACGAGATCCAGGCTGATCCCCGCCTCATTGGGCGTGCAGGGCCCCGGCGAGAGCAGGAAGGCCTGCGCGCCGGAGGAGAGGGCCTGCCCCGCCGACAGCGCATCGTTGCGGACCACGTCCACCTCGGCGCCCAGCTCCATCAGATAATGGACGAGGTTCCAGGTGAAGCTGTCATAATTGTCGATGACCAGGATCATGGGCGCACATCTAGGCGCGGCCGGTGTCCCGCGCAAGTTGCCAGAGGCCGCCGGGTGGCGGGCTGCGTGAAGGCGCCGGTTTGCCGTTGGGCCTCTATAAGGCTGGAGGGCAGGCTCTGGTTTAGCGACGTATCCCGGCGCCGATGGAAGAACTGGGGAACTGCGCGAACAGGGCGGCGGCGAGGCGGCCGGCAATCGCCTGCTCGTTCCAGCGCGAATCGTCCTGGCGCGTGGCGATCTGGGCATGGCCTTCCCACAGCGCCTTGTCGCTCGCCACGTCGAAGATACGCACCTCGAGTCGCGTGGAGACCAGCGCCTTGCGCGGCTTGGAAAGATCGACCGCGACCGCCATGCCCATCATCGATCCGTGGGTGCCGGCGCCCACGGTCATGGAGCCGCTGACCGGCTTGCGCTTGCCTTCCTCGGGCACCAGCACATCGCGGACGACGCGGATCTCCGCGCGCTGGCCGCCCGCCGGATCGGGCGCGGCGGTATCATAGCCCGCCTTCACGAGCTGGTCGATGAGCGCGGCCTCATAGACCGGCTGGTCGTCCGGCGTGTCCGGGTCGGCGGAGTCGCTGGCGCGTGTGGCGACGGTAACGGCGCCATGGCCCAGGGCATCGGCGGCGCCATCGGCCATGAAGCTGTCGGCATCCACCTTGCCCTCGCGATCGTCGCGCGCGCTGTTGAGGCGCTGGTCGGGCCAGGCGCTCGATGTGCGGCCCCAGCCGGGTTCGCTCCAGCCGCTGCTCCCCCAGCCTGAGCTACCCCAGCTTGAGCTGCCCCAACCCCAGCCGCCGGGTCGCGCATGGGCATGGGAAGCGGCAGTGCCGAGCAACAGGAGCAGCGCGACGGCGGAGACGGGGCGAAAGGCGTGCATGAAAATTCCTCGGCGCAAGGGCTCTTCCCGCGCGTCCGCCAAGCTAGGTCCGCGCGCATTGACCGGCCATGAATGCCGAGGTGCATCGCACGGAGGGCTGCCGCCGCTTGCTCGTGGGCTGGGGCTTCATATTTGTTCGCGTCATTCGGGCAGCCGTCATTTCGGCTGTCCGATCTGACAATTGGCCCCACTCTAGCGGCAGGGCGTGCAGAGTCCGGTATCGCTCACTTCGATCTGGATCGTGGCATGGTCGATGTGGAAGCGGTGCGCCATTTCGTCGCCGATGCGGCGCAGGAAGGCGTCGCCCGGATGGCCGCCGGGCATGACAAGATGCGCGGTGAGTGCCGTCTCGGTGGTGCCGAGCGGCCAGATGTGGAGATCGTGCACGGCGCTCACGCCCGGTTCGCTGCCCAGATAGGCCTCGACCTGCTCATGGTCGATGCCGGGCGGCACGCCCAGCAGGCTCATCTTCACCGAATCCTTGAGCAGCCCCCAGGTGCCGATGGCGATCACCACGACGATGACGAGGCTGGTCACGGGGTCGATCCACAGCAGCCCGGTCAGGCCGATCAGCACGCCCGACACCAGCACGCCCGCCGAGACGAGCGCATCCGCCGCCATGTGGAGGAAGGCGCCGCGAATGTTGAGATCGCTCTTGCGGCCGGAGAGGAAGAGCAGGGCCGTAGCCGTGTTGATGGCGATGCCGATGGCCGAAACGATGATGACGGTGCCGCCATCGACCGGCGCGGGCTCCATCAGCCGTTGCACCGCTTCCATGGCGATGGCGCCGATGGCGACGAGCAGCAGCGCCGCGTTGAACAGCGCGGCGAGGATGGAGGAGCTTTTGAACCCGTAGGTGAAGCGCGCGCTGGGGCTGCGGCCGGAGAGGATGGTGGCGCCCCACGCCATGAGCAGGCCCAGCACGTCGGAAAGATTGTGCCCCGCATCGGCGACCAGCGCCATGGAGCCGGAGAGCAGGCCATAGGCGCCCTCCACGAATACGAAGGCAAGGTTGAGCGTGACGCCGATAGCGAAGGCGCGGCCATAGTCGGCCGGCGCATGGCTGTGCCCATGACCATGCCCATGGCTATGGTCGTGACCATGACCGAGGGCATGATCGCGTCCATGCTCCTGATGGCTATGCGCGTCCTGCATCGCGCCATGCCTTCCGTCTTTTGCGAGACGAGGTCAACCGGAGGTGGGGAGTCGGCATCGGGAGAGAAAGTTGACAAAGTCCAATTTTGTCCATCCCGAACCGTATGCGCCTCACTACGGCTCTGGAAAAATAGCGCTAAGAAGTTGACAGTGAACGTTAATTGCCCGGATCGCTTGCGCTTGGCAATGGAGAAAGACTCAACCAAAGCCGCTTGGCCATTCAACGGGGAGGCGCTAGGCTGTCCGGGTCAGCCGGTTGGGGGGCGGGCGGAGCAGTGCGCTTCCCGGTCCGTGAAACCGGATGCGTAAGCCCGATTTCTGGCCTCATCGGAAGAGGAGATCCGTCATGCGTCTTGCCGCCCTGCCGTTGCTCTTGGTCGTCGCCGCGCCGGCGTTCGCCGCCGATCAGTTCGATCTGGCCTGCCAGGGGACGCGCACGGCCCAGCGCGGCGGCACCGCCGAGCCGGCGAGCTTCCGCGTCCATGTCGATCTCGCCGCGCAGAAGTGGTGCGAGGATGCCTGCGCGACGGTGCAGTCCCTGGTCTCCGCGACGGACGACACGCTGGTCTTCGCCGACGATGTGACGCTCAACACGCGCCTCGATCTGGTGCGGGAAGTGACCTTCGACCGCAAGACCGGCGCTTTCTCCCATCATTTCTCGCAGTTCCGCCCCACGGACGAGTATCTGGGCATCAAGGCCCAGTGCACCACGGAGGCGTTCACACCTTTCCCGGCGAGCGAGTAAGCGCGATCCACTAACGGCGATCGTCACCCCGGCGCGTATCGGGGTGATGGCCTGTCTCAATGCAGGCGGATCAGTCTTTCCGCGTCCCGGAGCCTGTCCTGTTTTTGACCGCAGCGAGCCATCGCCGTGGGCTTGCGAAAGCAGGGCCCGGCCGAACCGCGCAGCCGCCCTGGACTCCTGCTCCTACAGGAGAACAAAAGCGCTTCGATCCAATCGGATAAGCTGAAGGATAGGGCGTCCGGTCCGCTTACTGGCCAAAGCCGGCCGCACGGGCGACCTTCACGGCCTCGCGCCCGGCGGCGAAGAGCGCGCCGGACTTGTGCTCGCACTCGCGCTGCTCATAGTCGGGATCGGAATCCGCGACGATGCCCGCGCCGGCCTGGACGTGCATGACGCCATCCTTGATGAGCGCGGTCCGCAGCACGATGCAGCTATCCATGTTCCCGTCCGGCGAGAAATAGCCCACGCCCCCGGCATAGGGGCCGCGCGTCTCCGGCTCCAGCTCGGCGATGATCTGGCAGGCCCGCACCTTGGGTGCGCCCGAGACGGTGCCGGCCGGGAAGCCCGCGAACAGCGCGTCGAGCGCATCCCTGCGCGGATCGAGCCCGCCGACCACGTTCGAGACGATGTGCATCACATGGCTGTAGAATTCGACCATGTAGCTGTCCGTTACCTTCACCGTGCCGGCGGCGGCGACGCGGCCCACATCGTTGCGGCCCAGGTCCAGCAGCATCAGATGCTCGGCGCGCTCCTTGGGGTCGGCGAGCAGCGAGGCGCGGTTCTCGGCATCCTCGGCCGCGGTCTTTCCGCGCGGGCGGGTGCCGGCGATGGGGCGGATGGTCACTTCCCCGTCGCGCACTCGCACCAAAATCTCCGGGCTGGAGCCGGTGAGCGCGAAGCCCGGCAGATCGAGATGGTAGAGGAAGGGCGAGGGGTTGATCCGCCGCAGCGCGCGATAAAGGTCGATGGCCGGCAGCGTGAAGGGCGTGGTGAAGCGCTGGGCCAGCACGAGCTGGAAGACGTCGCCCGCGACGATATAGTCCTTGGCCTTCGTCACCATGTCGCGATAGCGCGCCGGGGCCATCACCGGCGTCTGCACGATGTCGGCGGGGTCGAATTCCGGCGCCATCTGGCGGGGCAGCGGCGCGGCGAGCTGGGCGGCGACGGCCTCGATGCGGTCGCTCGCGGCGCCTAGCGCGCGGTCGATCGCGTCGGCCGACGTGCCCGTCTCGGCGGTCCAGACCGGCGCGACCAGATAGAGCGCGTCGGCCAGCCGGTCGAACACCAGCACCACCGTGGGCCGAACGAACAGCATGTCGGGCGTGCCCAGGCCATTGTCGGCCGGGCGCGGCAGCGTCTCGACCAGGCCGATGGTCTCATAGGCGAAATAGCCGACCAGACAGGCCAGCGCCGGCGGCAGCAGCGGGTCCACCTCCGCGCGGCACTCGGCGACGAGCGCGCGCAGGGCGACGAGCGGGTCGGCCTCCAGCGGTGCGAAGGCCGTCCGGTCCGTGCGCCATTGGCGGTTGATCTCGGACTGGCGGCCCTGCGCGCGGAAGACGAGGTCCGGCGCGATGCCGATGAGGCTGTAACGCCCGCGCACGGCGCCACCCTCGACGGATTCGAGGATGAAATCGCCGCGCTCCGGCTCGATCAGCTTGATCGCCGCCGAGACCGGCGTTTCGGTGTCGGCGATGATGCGCTGCCAGACGAGCGCCGAGCGCCCCTGGGCGAGCGCGGCGCGGGCCGATGCGTGGCTGTCATGGGCGGCAGTCAAGGCGTGGCCTCACTGCACCTGGCCATTGGCTTCGCGCAGGGCCTTCTCGACCGCGGCGATGGCGGTCTGGCTGCGCGTCACCTTGAGCTCCCGCTCGATGGCGCCGATGAGCTGCGTCATATATTCGTTGCCCAGCACATTGGCGAGGCCCGCGCGCGTCGAATCCATGAGTTGCGCGTTCGGTCGCGGGTCTTCCCCGGTCACTTTCGCCAGCCGCACCACGACGAAGCCCAGATTGTTTTCCATCGGCACGGTGCGCGCGGAATTGACCGGCATGGTGAGCAGCGCGCGCAGCGGCGGCGGCACGGCGCCGCCCTGCTGGCTGAGCTGGATGCGGCGCACGGCGAGCGGCTGGCGCGGCAGATCGGCGATGCCGGCCTGCTTGAGCGCTTCCTCGGGCGCCACGCCCTTGTTCATCAGCGCCGTGGCCTTTTCGGCCGCCTCGCGCGCCTTGGTGGCGCCCTGTGAAAGACGCCAGGCCAGCACGACGGCCTCGCGCACTTCGGCGAGCGGCGGCGGGCCGGCCGCGACCGTATCGCCCGGCAGCAGGATGGCGACCTGCTCGTCCGGCTTGACCGGCGCGATCTGCGGGTCGTCCGATGCGCTCATCGCGAAGGCGGGCTTGAGCAGCGCCTGCACCGTTTCATCGGGCTGATAGGCCGGATCGCGCAGATTGCGGCCCTCGCCGGTGAGCAGCGGCGTCTCGGCGGTCTGGAGATTGTTCTCCTTCGCGATGTCGGAGAGGGTGGCGCCTTCGCCGAGCCGGCCGTCGAGCTGATTCACGAAATCGGAGAACAGCTCCTGGGCCTTGTGCTCGCGCAGCTCGGCGGTCAGCTCCGGCCGGACCTGATCCAGCGTCTTGCCGGGCAGGCTGCGCACATCGTCCACGCGCACCAGCGCCCAGCCCAGCGCCGTGCGGAACGGCCCCACGAGCTGGCCCTTGTCGGCGGCGAAGGCGGCCTTGGCGGCGTCCGCGCTGGTCTGGTTCGCCAGCGTCGCCTGATCGGCGCCCTGGATGCGCGCGGCGGAGAGCCCGGCTTCGCGCGCCAGATCGGCCAGCGCCGCCCCGCCGGCCGCCTTGGCCGCGAAGTCCTTGGCCTGCGCTTCAGTCGGCAGGATGAGCTGGCTGAGGTCGCGCGCCTGCGTGGCGGCGAAGTCCTTGGCCCGCGCCTTGTAGGCGTCGGCGATTTCGGCCTCGCTCGGCGCGGCCTGCGCGTCGAAACGCTCGCGCGAGAGCAGCACATAGCGCAGCTTGCGCTGCTCGGGCAGAGTGAACTGGTCCGGGTTGGCGGTGTAGAAGGCATTGAGCTCGGCGTCGGTCGGCGCCTTCTCCGGCGCGAAATTCTGCGAGGGGACGGCGAACATCTCGCCCTCGCGCAGCTCGATCAGCATGGCGGCATAAGGCGGCACCATGGTCTCGGGCGTGCGCGCGCCGGCCGCCGCCGCCATCAGCAGGTGCTGGCGGATGATCTGGCCGGCAAAGTCCTCGCGCACTTCGCGTTCGGTGACGCGATTCTGGCTCAGAATGCTGCGGAACTGCGTCTCGCTGAACACGCCCGTGGCGTCCGCGAAGGCGGGCGTGCGGGCGATCTCGGCATCGACCAGCTTCTTGCTGACACGCACGCCATGCTTCTCGCCATAAGCGATCAGCGCCTTCACCGAGACCATCTCGTCCAGCACCTGCCGCAGGCCGCCCTGGGCCAGGAACTCGGGCATGGTCAGCTCGGGCTGCTCCTGCCGGACGCGCTCGAAGAAGCGCTGGGCGCGGCTTTGCAGATCGTTGGCGGTGATCGTGTCGCCGCTGATCTTGGCGACCTGCACGGAGCTTTGGCCGAACACGCCGCTGGCGGACCCCGTGATGTCGGCGGCCGCGAAGGCGAAACCGAGCAGCAGCAGCAGCCCCAAAGCGAGATAGCCTCCGATCTTGGTGCGCACCATGCGCCGGAAGAATTGCATGTCCGTCAGTCCGCCTGTCTGCTGTGATCCGTGCCTAGAGCCAGCCGCTTTAGGGTGCCAGATGGCCGGCATCAAGCGCCCAGTGGCCCCGCGGCGTCTCCACTCTGCCCGAAAGGCTGGACAAAGCCGCCCGCGCCGTCCATCGCGCTCGGCTCATCAGACGTGTCCAACCAGTGCAGAGGGGAAGGCGAGCCATGACGCAGCGACGCAAGCTGATCGCGGGCAACTGGAAAATGAACGGATTGAAGGCGCAACTGGCCGACGTGAGCGCCATCGACGCGCTTGCCGCCGGGCGGAGCGACGTGGATGTGGCGCTGTTCGTGCCGGCCACGCTCATCGCCGCCGCCGCGCCGCTGGCGCCGCACATGGTGATCGGTGGGCAGGATTGCCACCAGGCCGAATCCGGCGCCTATACCGGCAATGTCTCGGCGGTCATGCTCGTCGAGGCGGGCGCGCGCGGCACCATCGTGGGCCATAGCGAGCGCCGCAGCTATCAGCATGAGAGCAGCGCCGATGTCGCCGCCAAGGCCGTCCAGGCGCACAAGCACGGTCTCCAGGTGGTGCTGTGCGTGGGCGAGACGCTGGAGACGCGCGAGCAGGGCGACGACATCGCCCACGGCTTCGTCTCGGACCAGCTCGTCGCCTCGCTGCCCGAGGGCGCCGATCCGGCCTGGCTGGTGATCGCCTATGAGCCCGTCTGGGCCATCGGCACCGGCAAGGTCGCCACGCCCGCGCAGGTCGCCGCCATGCACGCTGCCCTGCGCGCCACGCTGGTCAAGACGCTGGGCGAGGCGGCGGGCAATGCCATGCGCATTCTCTACGGCGGCTCGGTCAGCGGCGAGAATGCCGCCGATCTGCTCCACACCGACAATGTCGACGGCGCTCTCGTCGGCGGCGCCAGCCTCAGCGCGGCCAAGTTCGCGCCCATCGTGGCGGCAGCCTGAGCGGGGCGAAAACCCGCTCCTGAACGCCAACCGTTCGGGCTGAGCTTGTCGAAGCCCTCTTCTTCCTTCTCCTTGGCGGGAAGAAAAGAGGAGGCCCCTTCGGCAGGCTCAGGGCGAGCGGCGTGGAGTGGAGAGAGATGTCCCGATCTTATCCGGCCATGTCCGGCGGCTGGGCCCTGGGCTCCTGCTTCCGCAGGAATACTGAGGGCTCTTGATGGGCGTACGGATCGGCGCCCTTACCGTGCCGTGCGCACCCCCAGCAGCTCGATCTTGAAGAACAGGGTCGCGCCGCCCGGAATGGGCCCCGCGCCCTCGGGGCCGTAGCCGAGGTCGGAGGGGACGGCGATCTCGATGGTGTCGCCCACGCCCATCTGCGGGACGGCGATCTGCCAGGCGGGGATCAGCCGCGCGAGCGGGAACGTGGCCGGTTCGCCGCGCCCGAAGCTGCTGTCGAACACCGTGCCGTCGACGAGCCGTCCTTCATAATGGAGCGTGATGAGATCGCTGACGGCGGGGTGCACGCCCGATCCGTCGCCGCTGATCGGCCGCCAGCGCAGGCCGTAAGGCAGCACGCGCCAGCCGTCCTGCCAGCGCAATTGCGCCAGCGCCAGCATCTGCCCGTTGTGCCAGGCCGCGTCCTGCGCCGTGTCGGCCACGGCCGGCCGCTGCGGCGCCGGGTCCGGCGTGGAGGCGAACACGTCGCCATCCTGCGCGAGCGCTCCGGCCGGGAGCGATGTTGCCGCGAGCGTTGCCAGCGCGATCCGTTTCCAATGCTGCACGTCGATGATCCTTCATTGCGTCCTCGCGCCGCCATTGCGGCAAAGCGCGCGCGGTTCAATGGGGAAATGGCTCAGCCGCGTCGCAATTTGGCCGGCACCCCTCTATGACAGCGCCATGACCAGCCTCACTGCCTCCGCCATCGTCTGCGCCGTGCGTGCGCATGGCGAGCATGGCGCGATCGTGCGGGCGATGACGGAGCAGGCGGGGCTGCTGGGCGGCTATGTGCCGGGCGGGCGATCGAGCCGGATGCGGCCGGTGCTGATGCCCGGCAATATCGTGCGCGGCAGCTTCCGCGCGCGCACCACGGATCAGCTCGCGAGCCTCTCGGCCGAGCTGGTGCGCAGCCGGGGGCCGCTGCTGGCCGAACCGTTGCCCGCCGCCGCCATCGACTGGACCTGTGCGCTCACCGCCGCCGCCCTGCCGGAGGGGCAGCCTTATCCCGCCATTTTCTCCGCGCTCGGCGCCGTGCTGGACGCGGTCGAGGCGGCGCCGGCTGCGCGCGGCTGGGCGGTGGCGCTGGTGCGCTATGAATTGCTGCTGCTCGCCGAGCTGGGCTTCGGCCTCGATCTTGGCGAATGCGCCGTCACGGGCGCGCGGGAGGGCCTGGCTTATGTGAGCCCGCGCACCGGCCGGGCGGTCAGCGCGGCGGGCGCCGTGGGCCATGAGCGCCGGTTGCTCGCGCTGCCGCCGTTCCTCATCCAGGGCGGCGAGGCGGACTGGGGCGACATTCTCGCCGGCCTCGCGCTCACCGGGCGGTTCGTGGAGCAATCCTTGCTCACCGAGCGCCGCGCCGATGTGCTCGCCGCGCGCGAACGGCTGGTGGAACGGCTGAAAAGAGCGGTTGCGTAAGGAAATCGCTTGGGGCTAGGGCGTCGCTTTCTACAGCCGGGGCCGCGCCCGGTTCGCGTGAGGAAAGGGATGTCTATGCTCGTTGCAGTGCTCGCCGGAGACGGTATCGGCCCCGAGGTGACGGCGCAGGCGCGCCGCGTACTCGATGCGCTCGCCATTCCCGGCCTCGCCTTCGAGGAGGGGCTGGTCGGCGGCGTCGCCTACAAGAAGCAGGGCCACCCGCTGCCGCCCGAGACGCTGGACCTCGCCCGGCGCGCGGACGCCATCCTGTTCGGCGCGGTGGGCGACCCGGATTGCGACAATCTGGAGCGGCATCTGCGCCCCGAACAGGCGATCCTGGGCCTGCGCAAGGAACTGACGCTCTTCTCCAACCTGCGCCCGGCGCGTTGCTTCCCGGAGCTGGCCGATGCCTCCACGCTGCGGCCGGAGATTGCCAGCGTCATCGACCTGCTGATCGTGCGCGAGCTGAACGGCGACGTGTATTTCGGCGAGAAGGGCATGCGCAAGACGGCGCAAGGCCTGCGCGAGGGCTATGACCTCATGTCCTACAACGAAGCCGAAGTGCGCCGCATCGCGCACAGCGCCTTCAAGGCGGCGCGGGCGCGGCGCGGGCTGCTGTGCTCGGTGGACAAGGCGAATGTGCTGGAGACGAGCCAGCTCTGGCGCGACGTGGTGATCGAGGTGCATGCCGATTATCCCGATGTGCAGCTCAGCCACATGTATGTGGACAATGCCGCCATGCAGCTCGTGCGCAATCCGGGCCAGTTCGACGTGATCGTGACCGGCAATCTCTTCGGCGACATCCTCTCGGACCAGGCAAGCATGTGCGTGGGCTCCATCGGCCTGCTGGCCTCCGCCTCGCTCGATGCGGAGGGCAAGGGTCTCTACGAGCCGATCCACGGCTCCGCGCCGGATATTGCCGGGCAGGGCAAGGCCAATCCGCTGGCGACGATCCTCTCGGCCTCGATGATGCTGCGTTTCTCGCTGGGTCTCGCCGAGCCGGCGGATCGCATCGAGCATGCGGTGGCCAAGGCGCTGGCCGGCGGCGCGCGCACGGCCGACCTCGCCGGCACCATGTCGACCGCCGAGATGGGCGACGCGGTGATCGCCGCGCTCTAGAGTCGCGCCGGGGCTTCATGCCCGGCATGCGGCGCTCTCCTCGCGAATCTCCCGGAAATCCGCGCGTCTCCGGGCTCGCCGCGGCGGGCATTGCGGAGCGCCGGGTCACGCCCTAGAAGGCCGCCCATGAAAAGAGACGCAGGACAGGACCGTTCCATCACCCGCCACTGGCGCCCGGCCACACGCGCCGTGCGTGGCGGCACCTGGCGCAGCGAGCAGGGCGAGACGAGCGAGGCGATATTCCTCACCTCCGGCTACAGCTATGACAGTGCCGAGACCGTCGCCGCCCGTTTCAGCGGCGAGCAGCCGGGCATGACCTACAGCCGCCTCCAGAATCCCACGGTGGCGATGGTGGAGGAGCGGATCGCGCTGCTGGAAGGCGCGGAGGCTTGCCGCATGCAATCGAGCGGCATGGCGGCGATGACCGCGGCGCTGCTCTGTCAGGTCAAGACCGGCGATCATGTCGTGGGCGCCAAGGCGGCTTTCGGCTCCTGCCGGTGGCTGCTGGACAGCCTGCTGCCGCGCTTCGGCGTCGAGACGACCGTGATCGACGGGCGCGACAATGATGCGTGGGAGAAGGCGATCCGGCCGAACACCAGGGTGTTCTTCTTCGAGACGCCGGCCAATCCCACCATGGACATTGTCGACATGGCGCATGTCTGTACGCTGGCCAGGGCGCACGGCATCACCACGGTGGTGGACAATGCCTTCGCCACGCCGGTGCTCCAGCGCCCGCTGGAATTCGGCGCGGACGTGGTCGCTTATTCCGCCACCAAGCTGATGGACGGGCAGGGCCGCGTGCTCGCCGGCGCCGTCTGCGGATCGGAGCAGTGGATCAACGACGTGCTGCTGCCGTTCCAGCGCAACACGGGGCCCAATTGCTCGCCCTTCAATGCCTGGGTGGTGCTCAAGGGGCTGGAGACGCTGCCGCTGCGCGCGCGCGCGCAGTCGGAAAATGCGCTCGCGGTGGGCCGATTCCTGGAAAAGCGGGTGCCGCGCATCCTCCATCCCGGCCTCCCCAGCCATCCGCAGCACGATCTCGCCATGCGCCAGATGACGGCGTGCGGGCCCATCTTCGCGTTCTTCGTGGATGGCGGCCGGGCGCAGGCCATGGCGCTGCTCAACGCGCTGGAGCTGATCGACATCTCCAACAATATCGGCGACAGCCGGTCGCTGATGACGCATCCCGCCACCACCACGCACCACAATATGGGGCCGGAAGGGCGCGCGGATGCGGGCGTGGAAGAGGGCATGCTGCGCCTCAATGTCGGTCTGGAAGACGTGCAGGACCTCATCGACGATCTCGATCGGGCATTGACCGCCGTGGGGCTTTGACTAGCGTGGCAGGGGCAGGCCGCTTGAGGACCGCTGTCATGATGGACTCGCTCTTTCCCTATGCCGCGACCACGCACGATGTGACGGTCCGTGTGGTGGCCACGCTGGCGCCCGAGAAGTCCGAGCCCGATCAGGGGCGATGGTTCTGGACCTATCACATCCGCATCGAAAACGGCCGCGCGGCGCCGGTGCAGCTCCTCATGCGCCGCTGGATCATCGGCGACGGGCGCGGCGCGCTCTATCGCCGCGAGGGTGAGGGCGTGGTCGGCGAGCAGCCCGTCATCCAGCCGGGCGGCAGCTATGACTATGTCTCCGGCTGCCCGCTGGCGACGCCCACCGGCTGGATGGAAGGCAGCTATATCATGCTCGGCGGCGATGGCGGCATGATGGAAGTGCAGATACCCCGCTTCGCCCTGCTGGCCGGGACGATGCAGGGATGAAGCGCACGCACCTGCCGCTCAACGGGCTGCGCGTCTTCGATGCGGCGGCCCGCCACCTGAGCTTCACGCGCGCCGCCGACGAGCTGGCGGTGACGCCCGCCGCCGTGGGCCAGCAGATCCGCGCGCTGGAGGATATGCTGGGCGTGGTGCTGTTTCGCCGCACGCCGCGCGGGCTGGAGCTGACGGCGGAGGCGGAGGCGGGACTTCCGGCGCTGCGCAACGCCTTCCTGGACCTGGAGGAATCGGTGCGCGCCATGCAGGCGGGCCAGAGTTCGCAGCATCTCACCATCGCCGCGCCCCGCGATTTCACCGCCAAGTGGCTCAACACGCGCCTCGCCGCCCATGCCGCGACCGAGCCGGGCCTCCAGTTCCTGCTCGTCGCCGCCGACGATGCGCTCGATTTCACCGAGGCCAATCTGGATCTCGCCATCCGCCTGACCGATGGGCCGGGCGAACATGAGGGCGTCAAGCTGGGCGAGGGGCGCTTCGTTACGGTCGCCGCGCCCGGCGGCAAGGGCGCCGACGCGCCGATCGCCTGGCCGGGCTGCCCGGTGGAGGACGGCAAGGCCGTGATGCGCGTGGCCGATGCGGGGCTCGCCATCGACGCGGCGGCGAGCGGCTTCGGCCGCGCCTGCGTGCCCGAGCTGCTGGCCTGTGCGGATATCGAGGCGGGCCGCGTGACCGCCCTGGGCGCGCCGCGCGCGGGGCAGGGCTATTGGCTCATCGCACCGCTGCCGCAGTGGCGGCAGAAGAAGGTCAAGGCCCTGGTGGCGGCGCTCACCGCGTGAGCGGGCGCGCCCCATCCGGCCCGGAAGGAGGCGAGATGACCGGCGAATCCCATCATCGTATCCGCTTCGAGGATGGCGCCTTTCTGGCGCTCGTCATGATCGTCACCGTCGCCTTCGGGCTGGTGCTGCGGCCCTTCTTCGGCGCGATCCTGTGGGCGCTCATTCTCGCCCTGCTGTTCGGGCCGCTCAACAGGAAGATTCTCGCCCGCTATCCCAACCGCGTGAACAGCGCCGCGCTGCTGACGCTGCTCATCATCCTGCTCATCGTCATCATTCCCGCCATCCTGCTCTCGGCCGCGCTGATCCAGGAATTCCTGCTGGTCTACAATCAGGTCCAGTCGGGCCAGATCAACATTCCGGTGATGTTCGAGACGGCGATGCGCTCGCTGCCGCGCTGGCTCTCATCCTGGCTCGCCTCGGCGGGCTGGACCGATTTTTCCACCGTGCGCGATTCGATCAGCGAGGGGCTTTCGGGGCAGGTGCAGACGCTGGCCGGCCGCGCGCTGCTGGTGGGGCAGGGGACGTTCAATTTCCTGCTGATGCTCGGCATCATGCTCTATCTCACTTTCTTCCTGCTGCGCGATGGGGACGCGCTCCAGAAGCGCGTGGTCGGCGCCATCCCGCTCGAAAGTCATCAGCGCGACGCAGTGGTGCGGAATTTCACGGTGGTGATCCGCGCCACGGTGAAGGGGAGCGTCGTCGTCGCGGTGGTGCAGGGCGTGATCGGCGGGCTGGTCTTCTGGGGACTGGGTATCGACGGCGCGTTGCTCTGGGGCGTGGTGATGGGCGCCTTCTCGCTCATCCCGGCCGTGGGCACCGGCATCGTCTGGGTGCCCGTGGCCTTCTATCTCTTCGCCACCGGCGCCTATGTGAAAGGCGCGGTGCTGGTCTTCTGCGGCATGTTCGTGATCGGCCTGGTCGACAATGTCCTGCGCCCCATTCTGGTCGGGCGGGATACGCGCATGCCGGATTATGTCGTGCTCATCTCCACCCTGGGCGGACTGCAACTTTTCGGCGTGAGCGGCTTCGTCATCGGCCCGGTGGTTGCCGCGCTGTTCATCGGCACCTGGAACATCTTCACGCAAACATGGCGCAAGCCTGCCACCGATGGCCCGACCGAGCCCGTCGACGCGCCGCCGGTTCCGCAGCCCCGCAAGCGTCGCGCCGCGACGGGCAAGAGCGGGGCAAAGCCGGGCTAGCCGCCGCCATTCCGGCCATCGTCATCCCAACGGAAGCGGGAATGACGGCGGATGAGATCCCAGCTTTCGCTGGGATGGTGATGGGGGAAGGGCGCGTGAGAACCCTCAGCCCGCCGCTACGATCGGCGGCGCATCCTTGAACAGCGTGCCGAAGGGATCGTCCTCCACCTCGGGCGCGGGGGCCTCGCGCACGGTGGCGCGGCGCATGTCGCGGCGCTCGCTCCAGTCGAAGCCGCCGCCGCGATGATAGCAGGCGAGATTGTCCCAGATCACCATGTCGCCGACCGCATAGTCGACCTTGATCTGATAGGCCGCCTGCGTGGCGAAATCGTTGAGATGGTCGATGAGTTCGCGGCTCTCTTCCCAGTCCCAGCCGACCACGCGATAGCAGTGCGCGCCCAGATACAGGCCCTTGCGGCCCGATCCTTCATGCACATGCACCATCTTGTGCACGGGCCGGTGGCGCTCTTCGATCTGCTCGCGGCTGATGTCCGCCCCGGCCTGCTTGCGCGACCACCAGAGCGAATGCTCGCAATCCAGCGTCTCGATCCGGTCTTTCACGTCCTGCGGCAGGTCGTCATAGGCACTGCGCGCGTCGGCGAAGCAGGTAGGCCCGCCCGAGGCCGGCACTTCCACCGCGCGCAGCATGGAGTAGCTGGTGCGCAGGTCCATGAAGCTGCTGTCGGTGTGCCACAGCATGTCGCCCTTGCGGTAGCGCATGGCGGTCTCGGCCCAGTTGATCTCGCCGTCCGGGCCCAGATTGCCGGCGTTGAACAGATAGAGGCGCGGGCGTCCGTCGCGCGGCGGCAGGCTTTCGAGATGGCCGAAATTGCGCGCGAAGGCGACCTGGCCGTCATCGTCCAGCCCGGTATCGCGATAGACGGTGACGCCCCATTGGTCCTGCAATGCGATGAGCTGGCGGATCGTCGCCTCGTCGAGCGGGCGGGAAATGTCCACGCCGGAGATTTCGGCGCCGAAGCGCGGGCTGATGGGGGTGGCTGTGATGGTCATCGGCGTCTCTCCTCGCGGCCGACCAAGCGGCGCGCGCCAGGGCTTGTCAAGTTGCGTCCGGGCGTCCCTCTTATATAGGTAGCAAGCAAATCATGTCGACTCCGCCGTGAAACGCGCGCGCTTCCCGGCGCCGCGCCCGCCCGCGCCGGTTGACTTGGGCCGGCTCACCAATAGAAAACGAAGCATTGGACGCGGCGCCGTCAAGAGCGCCGGGCGAGGGAGACGAGATGGCCGAGGCGCGGACATTGCCAGTGCACAATCCCCGGAGCGGGGAGATCGACTTCATGCTCGCGGTCACGCCGGGCGCGGAGGTCGCCGCACGGGCCGCGCGCCTGCGCGAGGGGCAGAAGGGCTGGGCCGCGCTGGGGCTGGGCGGGCGCATGGCCGTCATGCAGCGCTGGCTGGGCGAAGTGGCGAAGCGGGCCAATGACATTGCCGAGGCCGACGCGGCCGATACCGGCGGCTGCCACACCAGCTACCTCCAGGGCTTCATCACCATGGGGAATATCGGCGGCTGGATCGAGGATGCGAAAGGCGCGCTGGAGAAAGCGAGCTATGCCGGTCCCTCCCGCGCGATGCCGAGCGTGGAGGTGCGCACCCAGTTCGTGCCCTATGATCTGGTCGGCGTGATCGGCCCGTGGAACGCGCCGATGATGCTGGTGCTGCTCGATGCCATTCCCGCCCTGTTCGCGGGCTGCGCCGTGCTCATCAAGCCCTCGGAAGTGACGCCGCGCTGGGTCGCGCCGCTGTTCGAGACGGTGCGCGCCGTGCCGGAGCTGGCGGCGGTGTTCGATGCCGTGCAGGGCGACGGCGAGACCGGCCGCCAGATCATCGACGCGGTGGACCTGCTCTGCTTCACCGGCAGCGTGCCGACCGGCCGCAAGATCGCCGTGCAGTGCGCGGAGCGGCTCATCCCCTGTTATCTGGAGCTGGGCGGCAAGGACCCGGTGATCGTCACCGAAACCGCCGATCTGGAACGCGCCGCCACCGCCGTGCTGCGCGGCGCGGTGCATGCCAACGGCATGGTCTGCTTCTCGGTCGAGCGCATCTATGTCGCCCGCGCCATCCACGACGCCTTCGTGGCACTGCTGGTGGAGAAGGCGGGGAAAGTGCGCCTCAACAGCGACGATCCGCGCGCCGGCCATCTCCATCCCTTCACCTTCGCGCCGCAGGCCGCCATCGTGGAGCGGCATCTGGCCGACGCGGTGGACAAGGGCGCGCGCATCCTCACCGGCGGCACGGTGGAGACGATCGGCGGCGGCCTCTACATGCGGCCGACGGTGCTGACCGGCGTCACGCACGAGATGCTGGTGATGCGCGAGGAGACGTTCGGCCCCGTCCTGCCGGTCATGCCCTTCGACAGCATCGACGAGGCCGTGGCGCTGGCGAACGATACGATGTTCGGCCTTACCTCCTCGGTCGTCGCCGGCAGCGAGGATGAGGCGCTGGACATTGCGCGGCAGGTGAATGCCGGCGCGGTGTTCGTGCAGGATACCTTCCTCACCTTCGCCAAGAACCGCACCGTGGGCACCAACAGCTTCGGCGCCTCGGGCGTGGGCGGCGGGGCGCGCACCGGGCCGGAGGCGATCCTGCGCTTCGTCCGCCGCAAGGCGCTGCTCACCCAGCATGGCGCGCCGGCGGACATTCAGAACGACCATCATCTGGGGACGTCCGGAGCGCCCTAGCCGCCATCCCGGTGCGGGGCGCTTTGCCGCCGGATGAGACCCCGGTTTCCGCCGGGGTGACGAAGAAGAAGCCAAGGGAGAAGAAACGCATGCCCGACTGGACGCTCACCGCCGAGGACCGGCTCGAAATCCAGGAGCTGTATGCGCGCTATGCCTGGGGGATCGACCTGGCGGACGCGGACATGGCGATGGCCACCTTCACGCAGGATTGCTGGTTCGATCATCTCTGGCAGGGCAAGGTGCAGGGCCATGAGGCGATCCTCAAGAATCTCCAGTCGCTGTGGAACGACCGCCAGCACTGGTGGTATGGCCGCCAGCACCTGATGAACCATTTCATCATGGAACCCCGCGAGGAACCCGGCGAAGTGGACGTGCGCTGCTTCTTCCAGATCATCCAGTTCCAGACGGATTATCGCACCAATTTCGTCTTCGGCATCGGCACGCGCATCGATCATGTGACGCGCAAGGAGGGGCCCTGGCGCTTCCAGTCGCTCAAGGTCAATGCCTGGACCGAGGCCGATCAGGTGCCGTGGAAAGGCGAGCTGCTGATGACGAAGCGCCCCGTGCACAAGGCCGAGCCGGTGGCGGGGAAGGCGTGATGAGCGCGGCGCTCTTGCTCCCCTCCTCTTCAGAGCAGGGGCTGGGGATGATGGCGGCGCGCGCCGCGCCCAGCTTTATCGCCGCAGGCGCCGTCCCAACTCCTCCGGGGCCCAGGTCATGAAGATTACCGCCGCCGTCAGTCGCCCCGGCCTGCCCGAGCCGCGCCTTGAACAGCTCGATCTGGACGCGCCGCGCGCCGGCGAAATGCTGGTGCGCATCGTCGCGGTGGGCATCTGTCATACCGACCTGCACGAGCATCCCGGCCGCCACTCGCCCCAGCCCATCGTCCTCGGTCATGAGGGTGCGGGCGTGGTGGAGGCGCTCGGCCCCGGCGTGCGCGGCTTCGAGCCGGGCGACCATGTCGTCCTCTCCGGCTCCTCCTGCGGTCAGTGCCCGAGCTGTCTTGCCGGCCGCCCCACTTATTGCGATCTCGCCATGCCTTTGAGCTTCGGCGGCAAGCGGCTGGACGGCTCCACCGCGCTCTCCTGCGGGGACGAGTGCATCCACTCGCATTTCTTCGGCCAGTCGAGCTTCGCCACGCACAGCATCGTGCCGGAGCGCACGGCGGTGAAGGTGGACAAGGCGCTGCCGCTGGAGATGCTGGCGCCGCTGGGCTGCGGCGTCATCACCGGCGCGGGCGGCGTCATCGAGGCGCTGAAGGTCGGCTATGGCGACAGCATCGCCATTTTCGGCACCGGCGGTGTCGGCCTCTCGGCGGTCATGGCGGCGCGGCTGGCCGGCGCGCGGCGCATCGTCGCGGTGGACATCAACCGAGCCCGGCTCGATCTGGCGCTGGAGCTGGGCGCGACCGAGGCGATTGCCGCCGATGAGGAGGGCGTCGCGCAGAAAATCCGCGCGCTGACCGGGCGCGGGGTCTCGCACAGCTTCAACACCACCACCGTGCCCGCCGTGCACAGCATGGCGCTGGAATGCCTCGCCATGAACGGCACGGCCGGCTTCGTGGCGGCCCCGCGCGGCGAATGGGCGCCGCAGATGTTCGCCATGCTCGCGGGCGGGCGGCAATTGCGCGGCATATTGGGCGGGGACGCCAATCCGCGCCTCTTCCTGCCGCACCTCATCGACTATTGGACGCAGGGCCGCTTCCCGTTCGACCGGCTTATCCAGACCTATGCCTTCGACGAGATCGGCCAGGCCTTCCGCGATGTGGAAGCGGGCACCGTCATCAAACCCGTACTCAAGGTGAGCGACGCATGAACCCGGAAATCCGCCACACGCTCGCAGCCCTGGGCGCTGAACTGACCATGGACCTGTTCGCCCAGACCAACGGTCTGTTCGCGGCCTTGCAGCCGGAACTGCCGGACGGACTCGTCCTCACGCGCGATCACGAATACGGACCGGACTCCCGCCAGCGGCTGGACATCTTCGCCATGCCGGACGCGCGCAAGGCACCCGTTCTGGTGTTCGTGCCCGGCGGCGGCTTCGTGCGGGGCGACAAGCACACGCCCGGCACGCCCTTTTTCGACAATATCGGCGCCTTCGCCGCGCGTCACGGGCTGGTCGGCGTCACCCTGAACTATCGGCTGGCGCCCGCGCACAAATGGCCGGCGGGCACGGACGACATGGCTCTCGCGGTCGACTGGCTGCGCGCGAACATCGCCGATTTCGGCGGCGATCCCGAGCGGATCTACCTGATGGGCACCTCGGCCGGCGCCGTCCATGTCGGCAGCTATGTCGCGCTGCGCGAGGCCCGCATCGCCGGCGCCATCATGATCTCCGGCGGCTATGACATGACCACCATCGACCGCAACGAGATGCACGTCGCTTATTATGGCGACACGCCGGGCGTGGAAGCGAAGGCGAGCACCGCCGCCGGTCTCATCGCCAGCGCCGTGCCCTGCCTTTTCACTGTCTGCGAATTCGATCCCGCGCAATTCCAGACCCAGGCGGCCGCGCTGTGCGATGCCTGGGCGCGGGCGAAGGGGGTCTTTCCGCGAATGCTCTGGCTGCGCGGCCATAATCATCAAAGCTCGACCGTCTCCATCGGATCGCGCGCGGACAGTCTGGGGCCGGAGATACTGGATTTCATTGCGGATACCGCGCGGGCATAATCAATAAGCCCCTTCCTCTTCAGAGGAGGGGGAGGGGGGTGGCGATGCGCGGCATCGCTCGCGTGAGCGAGAAGCAGCGTCGCCGGCACCGCCCCAGCCCTTCCCGGAAGAGGAGGGGAGCAGAAGAATGAGAGGAACAAGCCATGGTCGAACCCCTGCATTTCCCCGATAATCCGCTGTTCAAGGGCTGGGGCGAGCCGCTGCGCTGCGAGACCAGCATCGAGGGGCTGGAAATCCTCCAGGGCGCGATACCCGAGGGGCTGGAGGGCACGCTCTACCGCGTGGGCGCGGACTGGCAGTATCCTTCGCGGCGCCCGGACGACATCTTCATCGATGGCGAGGGCATGATCCACATGTTCCGCTTCGAGAACGGCCAGGCGAGCTATCGCAGCCGCTGGGTGCAGACGGACCGCTACAAGCTGCTCAAGCAGGTGAAGCGCCAGGTCTTCGGCCGCTATCGCAACAAATATACCAACGAGCCCGAGGCGCAGGGCACGGACATGGGCACGGCCAACACCACCGCCATGTTCCATGCCGGCAAGCTCTATGCGCTCAAGGAGAGCGACCTGCCCTATGAGGTGGACCCGGATACGCTCGACACGGTCGGAAAGACCGATCTGTCAGGACAGATCACGACGCCGAGCTTTACTGCGCATCCAAAAGTCGATCCGATAAGCAATGAGCTATTGGGTTTCTCCTATCAGGCCGGCGGCGATGCCACGCGCGACATCGTCTTCTACGTGTTCGACAAGGCGGGCGCGAAGATCAACGAAGTGCGCTTCGAGATGCCCTATGCCGCCTGCGTCCACGATTTCGCGATCACGGACGAGTGGGCCGTCTTCCCCTTCTTTCCGCTCATCACCGATCTTGGCGTTATTCAGGAGGGCGGGCCTTTCTACCAGTGGCATCCCGAGCAGGAGACGGTGATCGCGCTGGTGCCGCGCTATGGCGATGCGAGCGGCATCCGCTGGTTCCGCGGTCCCGCGACCAGCGCCGGCCACATGATGAATGCCGTGCGCGAGGGCGACAGGGTCCATCTCGACCTCTGCCTTTATGAAGGCAATTGCTTCCCCTTCTTCCCCACGCCGGCGGGCGAGCATACCGCGCCCGTGCCGCCCTTCCTCACCCGCATCACGCTCGATCTCGCACGCAATGACGGCGGCTTCGAGAAGAGCCGGCTGATGGGGCCGAGCTGCGAGATGCCGCGCACGGACGACCGCTATCAGGGCCGGCCCTATCGGCACGGCTACATGATCGTCTATCGCGCGGCGGACGGCTCATCCTCCACCGGCCATCTCGATCTGGAGACCGGCGCGCTGGAGGTCTATGCGCCCGGCCCCGGCGATACGGTGCAGGAATGCCAGTTCGTGCCCCGCCGGCCCGACAGCCCGGAAGGCGATGGCTGGCTCCTCGTCCCCGTCGCCCGCGTCTCGCAGGGCCGCAGCGATCTCGTCATCCTGGACGCGCAGAACCTCGCCGCCGGCCTCGTCGCGACGATCAAGCTGCCGGTGCGCGTGCGCGCTACCTTCCACGGCTGCTGGGTGCCGGCGGAGACGCTGGAAAGCGGCGTTTACGATTATGCGCTGAGCGAGGCCTGACCCTGTCGGCCCCTTCGTGCTCCTGCGGAAGCAGGAGTCCAGGGCCCAGCCCAACAGCTCAACCGCTCTGGGCTCCTGCTTTGGCGGGCGCCCTGTCGAAGGACGGGGCAGACGAAGGATGGCCCATGACAGCCGAAAGGATCATGCGCCTCTACGTCCACCCTCCAGAATGAACGAAAATCGCGCCTCTCCAGCGTCACGGTCATATGCCTGTACGCATCGGGAGGGACGAGGAGGGTCGCGTCGTTCTGGTTCTGGCGCTACCGCCCGATGACCGGATGTTCAGCCTGATCCAGGCCCCGCCCGTCCATCTCAGTGCGAGGCTCGGTCTTGTGGGCGGTCCGCCGTTTCATCCTTCGATGGGGAAGGATGAGTGAAGCTCACTCCACCCAGTCGAGCCCGATGTCGCGATAGACCTGCCGGTCCTCGTCCCAGCCTTCCTTCACTTTCACATGCAGATAGAGGTGCACCTTCACGCCGAGCAGTGCGGCCAGCTCGGCGCGCGCCTTCGAGCCGATCTCCTTCAGGCGCTGGCCGTTCTTGCCCAGGATGATGCCGCGCTGGGTGGGGCGCGCGACGAGGATCTGCTGGTGGATCTCCACCGATCCGTCCGGGCGCTCCTGATACTGCTCGGTCTCCACGGCGCTCTGATAGGGCAGTTCCTCATGGAGCTGGTGGTAGAGCTGCTCGCGCGTGATCTCGGCGGCGAGCAGCCGGTCCGTCGCGTCGGAAACCTGATCCTCGGGGAAGTGCCACGGCCCTTCCGGCATCGCCGCCGCAATGGTCGCCTTGAGCTGCGGCAGCCCGTCGCCGCTCTGCGCGCTCACGAAGAAAGTCTCGGCGAAGGCGATCCGCTCGTGCAGCCTTTGCGTCAGCGTCAGCAGCTTGTCCTTGGCAGCGATGTCCACCTTGTTGACGATCAGCCACTTGGCTTCCTTGCGCGCCGCGAGCCCGTCGAGAATGGGGTCCATCTTCGGCCCCAGCCCGGCGCGTCCGTCCACGACCAGCGCGATGAGGTCCGCATCCTGCGCGCCGCCCCAGGCCGCCTGCACCATCGCGCGGTCGAGCCGGCGGCCCGGCGCGAAGACGCCCGGCGTATCCACCAGCACGATCTGCGTCGCGCCCTCCAGCGCCACGCCCATCACGCGGGTGCGCGTGGTCTGCGCCTTGGGGCTGGTGATCGCTACCTTCTGCCCCACCAGCGCATTCACCAGCGTGGATTTGCCCGCATTGGGCGCGCCGACCACCGCGACGACGCCGCAATGCTGGCTTTCCTGATTATCCTTGTTCAAAATCACTCCGTTCGCCCTGAGCTTGTCGAAGGGCTCTACTTCTCTTGTCGGCTTTGCGCGAGCGCGGAAATCAGCGGCCAGTCATTCCGAATGAGTGCCAGCTTCTCGGCCCCTGCTCTCGTCGTCGATCCGGGCTCACCCCTCAAGCTGCGCCAGCAGCGCCGTTGCCGCCGCCGTCTCGGCCTCCTGCTTGGAGCTGCCTTCGCCGCGTGCTTCGCCGGCGCCGCGGATGGAGACCTGCACCGTGAAGTGCAGCGCGTGATGCGGCCCGGAGCGGTCGATCAGCTCATAAGTGGGCGGGCGGCGGTTGTTGGCGGCGGCCCATTCCTGCAAGGCGGACTTGGGGTGCTTGGGCGCGCTTGCCTTGGCGTCGAGCAGCGGCGCCCACAGCCGCTCGATGAGCCCGCGCGCCGGTTCCAGTCCATGATCGAGATAGAGCGCGCCGATCAGGGCCTCCATCACGTCGCCCAGAACATTGTCGCTGTCCACGGCGCCATCGTCGCGGGCCTGCTTGCCCAGGCGCAGATGCGCCGGCACGCCGCACTCCCGCGCCACCTGTGCGCAGGTTCCGCCCGCCACGAGCTGGTTGAAGCGCCGTGAGAGCTGGCCCTCCTTCTCCTGCGGGAAGAGCGTGTAGAGCCACTGCGCCATCACCAGACCCAGCACCCGGTCGCCCAGAAACTCCAGCCGCTCATAATGATCCGTGCCGGCGCTGCCATGGGTGAGCGCCTGCGCATAGAGCGCCGGCGTGCCCGGTGCCTTTCCGAGCAGCGCTTCAAGCCATGCCGAGGGCAGGGCGGGCGGCGTGCCGGGGGGCGAAGAGGCGCTCAAAAGCCTTCGCCGATACGTTCGGGCCGGGCGGCGCTGAAGAAGGTCCAGGGCCGCTTCCAGTCGATGGAGCCGTCGCTGGAGAAGAAGGAGACGAGCGCGCGGCCGATCAGATGGTCCATCGGCAACATGCCCACGCCGCCGCGCTCTCGCGAGAAGCGGCTGTCGGCGCTGCGGTCGCGATTGTCGCCCATCACGAACACATGGCCCGCGGGCACCAGGAAGGGGCGCGTATCGTCCTCGCTGCTCTCGAACAGGTCCAGCACCTCATAGCTCTTGCCGTTGGGCAGCGTCTCGCGGAAGCGCGGGTAGCGGCATGTGCGCCGTCCATCCTCGGCCTGCTCCTCGAACGCATCCTGGAAACAGGGCGAGGGCGCGCCTTCCCGCGCGGAGGCTTCGATCATGTTGGGTGTCACCGGGATGACGAGGTCTTCCACGCGCGCCTTGGGCACGGCCGTTCCGTTGAGATAGAGCGTGCCCTCGCGCATCTGCACGCGGTCGCCCGGCAGGCCCACGACCCGCTTGATCCAGTCCTCATCCGGGTTGCGCGGCGACGCGAAGACGACCACGTCGCCGCGCTCGGGTGTGCGCGGCAGCAGGCGCCCCTGCGGCAGCGGCAGATTGCCGGGCAGGCTGTGGCGCGAATAGCCATAGGGCCATTTCGCCACCAGCAGAAAGTCGCCGATCAGCAGGCGCGGCTGCATGGATTCGGACGGGATGTTGAACGGCGCGGCGACGAGGCTGCGCACCAGCGTCACGAAGATGGCGAGCTTCAGCAGGAAGGCGAGGAAGTCCAGCGTCTCGGACTTTGTGGACATGGATGGGCTGCTTTCCCGCGTGGATGTCAGGGGTGACATGAAGAGTGGCAAGCCCCGTCTTTGCGGGCCGGTGCGGCAGGCGTCAAGCCTTGCCCGCCCCCTTTGCCCGCCTCGCGCAACGCGCGGCTTCGCGCGTGCAATCGGCACGCGGCTTGGCTAAAGCTGCGGCGCAACCCATGCTGAACGGGAGAGCCCTGCCTATGACCGACACCGTCGCCATCGCCGCCGCCTGGGATCATGTGCGCGCGCTGCCCGTGCCGGACCTGCGCGATCTGTTCGTGGCCGAGCCCGGCCGGCTGGAGGCGCAGGTGCTGGCGGAAGCGGGGCTGCGCTTCGATTTCTCCAAGACGCATCTGACCGGGGCCGCCGTGGAGCGCTTCGTGGCGCTGGCGGATGCGGTCGATTTCGCGGGCCGCCGCGCCGCCATGTTCAACGGCGAGGCGATCAACATCACGGAGGGCCGCGCCGTCGAGCATACGGCCGAGCGGGGCGAGGGGCGGGCCGAGAGCGTGGCCGAGGCCCGCGAGCACAAGCACCGCATGCGTATCCTCATCGACGCCATCGAGGCCGGGGCGCTGGGCGAGATCCGCCATATCCTCCATGTCGGCATCGGCGGCTCGGCACTGGGGCCGGACCTGATCGTGGATGCGCTGGCGCGCCACGAGCACCGCTACGACGTCGCGATCGTCTCCAATGTGGATGGCTGTGCGCTGGAGGCGGCCATGGCCCGGTTCGATCCGCGCGCGACGCTGCTCGTCGTCGCCTCCAAGACCTTCACCACCACCGAGACCATGCTGAACGCCGCCAGCGCCATCAACTGGATGATCGAGGGTGGTGTCGACGATCCCTATGGCCAGGTGATCGCGCTCACCGCCGCGCCGGACAAGGCCATCGAGTGGGGCGTGGACGAGACGCGCATCCTGGGCTTTTCGGAGAGCGTGGGCGGGCGCTATTCGCTGTGGTCGTCCATCGGCTTTCCAGCCGCGCTGGCGCTGGGCTGGGACGGGTTCGAGGCGCTGCTGGAAGGCGCGGCCGCCATGGACCGCCATTTCCGCCATGCCGAGCCGGCGCGCAACGTCCCCTTGCGCGCGGCCTTCGTGGACCAGTTCTATGCCCGCATCCTGGGCTGCCAGACGCGCGCCGTCTTTGCCTATGACGAGCGGCTGCGGCTGCTCCCCGCCTATCTCCAGCAGCTCGAAATGGAGAGCAACGGCAAGCGCGTGAAGACGGACGGCACGCCCGTCGAAGGCCCCACCGCCGCCATCACCTGGGGCGGTGTGGGCACGGACGCGCAGCATGCCGTCTTCCAGCTTCTCCATCAGGGCACCCATGTCGTCCCGGTCGAGTTTCTGGCGGTGAAGGAGCCGGGCGACACGCTCGACCCCGCTCATCACCAGACGCTGCTGGTCAACTGCTTCGCGCAGGGCGCCGCGCTCATGCAGGGACGCGAGAATGTCGCCGATCCGGCCCGCGCCTATCCCGGCAACCGCCCCTCCACGACCATCCTCATCGACGACCTCACTCCCGCCGCGCTGGGCGCGCTCATCGCCTTCTACGAGCACCGCACCTTCGCCAACGGCATCCTCATGCAGATCAACAGCTTCGACCAGTTCGGCGTGGAACTGGGCAAGGAGATCGCCCGCTCCATCGAACAGGACGGCGCGACGGGCTTCGATCCCTCCACCATGGCGCTGATTGCGTTGGCCTTGGGGTGAAGGGGGGAGTGGGTGACGCCGTTCTCGCGAACAAGCCCCACGTCCCCATTTCTGCCCTCATCCAGTCCATACGGAGGTCCGGCTCTTCCCGCACCGTTGCCTATCTCCTTGAGAAGCAAAATTGCTTTGCCCGCCGCGCCCGTGCGTCCCATATGCCCGGCATCATTCCTGCGGAGATCTGACGATGAGCGACTATGATTTCGACCTGTTCGTGATCGGCGCGGGGTCGGGCGGCGTGCGGGCCGCGCGGATCGCCGCCAGCCATGGCGCGAAAGTGGCGGTCGCGGAGGAGTTTCGGGTCGGCGGCACCTGCGTCATTCGCGGCTGCGTGCCCAAGAAGATGCTCGTCTATGGCGCGCATTTCGCCGAGGATCTGAAGGATGCGCGCCGGTTCGGCTGGGATGTGCAGGACACCGCCTTCGACTGGCCGACGCTGCGCGACAATGTGCTGGCCGATGTCGACCGGCTGGAAGGGCTCTACACGCAGACGCTCGACAACAACAAGGTGACGGTGTTCCGCGAGCGCGCGACCATCACCGGGGCCCATGAGCTTCAGCTCGCCGGCGGGCAGCGCGTGACGGCGCGTTATATCCTCGTGGCGACGGGCGCTTGGCCGGCCGTGCCGGATGTGCCGGGCGCGGACCATGGCATCACCTCCAACGAGGTGTTTCACTTGCCGGAGATGCCAAAGCGCGTCGTCATTTTCGGCGGCGGCTATATCGCCAATGAATTTGCCGGCATCTTCAACGAGTTCAGTTGCGATGTGACGCTGGTGGTGCGCGGCGACAAGCTTCTGCGCGGCTATGATGAGGAGATCGTGGCGCGGCTCCAGCAGATCAGCGTGGAGAAGGGCATCGCCTTCCGCTTCAATGCCCCCTGCCAGAGCATCGAGAAGCTGGAGGACGGCACGCTGCGGGTCCACACCGGCGGCGGCGAGGCGCCCCTGCCGGCCGATGTCGTGCTCTTCGCCACGGGCCGCGTGCCCAATATCCATGGGCTGGGCCTGGAAAATGCCGGCGTCGAGATCGAGAAGGGTGCGATCCGCGTCGATGATTACAGCAAGACCAATGTGGAGAGCATCTATGCGGTGGGCGATGTGACCGACCGCATCCAGCTCACGCCGGTCGCCATTCGCGAGGGGCATGCCTTCGCGGACACCGTGTTCGGCGGCCAGCCGCGCACGGTGGACTATGACAATGTGCCCTCGGCCGTGTTCAGCCACCCGCCGATCGGCGCCGTCGGCCTCACCGAGGCGCAGGCACGCGCGCAATATGCCGATGTGCAGGTCTTCAAATCCGATTTCCGGCCGATGAAGAATGTGCTGGCCGGCCGCAACGAGCGCAGCCTTTACAAGATGGTGGTGGACGGCGCGACCGACCGGGTTCTGGGCCTGCACATGATAAGCCCCGACGCGCCGGAAATCCTCCAGGCCGCCGCCATCGCCGTGAAGGCCGGCCTCACCAAGGCCGATTTCGACGCCACCGTGGCCCTGCACCCCAGCATGGCCGAGGAACTGGTGTTGATGCGCTAGGGGCAGGCTGCCCGCGCCACGCGATCGACGGCCCTCTTGTCGTTCCGATTTGTGCTCCTGCGCAGGCAGGAGCCCAGGGCGGTTAGGGACTGCGACCGGGCCTGGGTGTTGCCTGTGCAGGAGTACGGAGTCTCTTGATCGGATGCGCCGGCCTCAGCGTCCCCGGCTGCTTTTGCGATAGCCTAATCCAGATCAGATCGGGGCTGTAAGTGCGCCCGCCGACGCTGGACTGCCCGCCGCCTCGATCCGTTCTTCAGTCCGCGCCGCCGCGAATCCCCATTGCCGTGCGGCCGCCCAGCGTGACGGCCTTGCCTTCATGCCAATCCGGGTGGATTTCGCCGTCGCGGATTTCGTCCATCAGCGTGATGAACTCATTGGCGTTGCGCACGAGCCGGCCCTTGTCGAAGCAGGCCACGGCGCCCTTGCCCAGCGCCATGCGGCAGACGTTCATGCCCTGATCGCCCGATAGGGAAATCATGACCACATGCGTGCCATGCCATTGCTGCTTGAGCGCGTCCAGAAAGGCGAGGCTGTCCATGCCGGGCAGAGTCTGGTCGAGCAGGATGATGTCGGGCTGGTGCCACTCAATGTCTTCGAGCGCGGACTCGGCGCTGGTCGCCATGCCGCAGATTTCCAGATCGTCGTCCTGCGAGACCAGCGTGTCCAGCATCGCCCGGAAGGTGAGCGAATCATCGATCACATAGACTTTAGTCCGGCATTTTTTCTCGACCATGGCCTTGTCTCCGGGGGGATTGCGCCATGGTCCTTCATCGCGCCCAAAGATGGCCAATCCCTCGCCGAACAGGGTAAATACCGTGTCAACCGTGGGGATTCGCGTTCTTATGATCCCGCCCGCCTCAGGCGAAGCGGTAGGGTACGATGCCGCGATGATCCGCCTCGACATGGATCGGCCGGTCGAGCGGCGGGAAGGCGCGCTGATCGCAGCTCTGGCGCGGGCAGACGCGGCAGGCGACGCCGATGGGCGTGGCCGCCGCCTCATCGTGCAGGCGCAGCCCGTCCGCATAGATGAAATGGCCGGCATGCTCGGCCTCGCAGCCCAGCGCCACGGCATAGCGGCGCGGTGGACGGGCATAGCTGCCCGAGGGCTTCACCATGCCCTTGGCCATGGAGACGTAGCGCGCGCCATCGGGCGTCTCGGCGAGCTGCACCAGCACGCGGTCCGGGATAGCGGCGGCCTCATGCACGGCCCAGAGCGGGCAGGCGCCGCCGAACCGCGCGAATTGCAGCCGCGTGGCGCTGTGTCGCTTGCTGATGTTGCCGGCCATGTCGATGCGGCAGAAGAAGAAGGGAATGCCGCGCTGCCCCGGCCGTTGCAGCGTGGAGAGACGATGGCAGGTCTGCTCGAAGCTCACGCCATAGAGCCGGGCGAGCGGGTCGATATCGTGCCGCAGCTCGCGCGCGCTGCGGCGGAAGGCGTCATAGGGCATCACCAGCGCGCCGGCGGCATAATTGGCGAGGCCGAGCATCAGCAGGCCGTCCGCCGCCGGATCGCCAAGCTGCGCGTCGTCCGCGATGCGGCGCATCTGCGCGCCCAGCTCCAGTTGCATGAGCTGGTTGGCGAGCTGGAAGGCGCGGCTGGCCGTGGGCAGAGTGGCGCTCACGGTGAGCAGCCGCCGCTCGGGATCATAAGTGCGCAGCGTCGTCGCGTCGGTTTCGCCCAGCCTGCTGGCGCAGCCGTGCCGCTCCTTGAGTGCGGCGGCGAGCCGGGCGCCGTTGTTCGCGCCATTCAGGCCCAGAGCGGCGTGCAGATCCTCAGCGGCGATATCCAGATCGTGCACATAATTGCCGGCCTCGTGAAACCAGTCGCGCACCTGCTCCCAGGGCGCGCGGGCGATGGGGGCCGCATCCGCGCCGATGGCCTCCTCCATCATCGCCAGCCGCTCGCGCGTCTGCCGCAGGGCATGGTGCAGATCCACGTAGCGCGCCGCGAAATCGGGGAATTGCAGGTGGACGCGCTCGGCCCGGTCGGGCTCCGGGGGCGGCGAGCCGGTGCCGGGATCGTTGAGCGCCCAGTTGAACGCGCCGAGGAGTTGCTCCTCCTGCCGCTCGTCGAAACTGTTCCAATCGAGCGGGAAGGCGCTGGCAAGAGCGGCCTTGACCTTCGCCGTCAAAGGGCGATCATCATTTTCGAGCTGGGAAAGATAGGAGACGGAGATGCCGAGCGCCTGCGCCATCGCCTTCTGGTCCATCCGGTTGTCGAGCCGGAGCTGCCGGACCTTCTGTCCGACGAACAATCTTGTGCCGCGTGCCATGCGGTTGCGTAATCAGTGAAATATGGATTGGCAACTGCGCAAATTCGCGAATGAAGGCGGTTTATGACGGATGAGACCGGAATTATGAGAGGAAGGTCGGTTTGCAAAGGGTGCGGAGTTGGCGGGGTTGGCCTCATTTGCGAAATTCTGTGCCGTGTTGCTCGGTTCCGGTGAGAAAAAATCCGCTATTTTTACAAGATGAAGGAAAAATCCCAGAATTCGCGGTCTGAAAATCGACTTTTCAACAATTTGCAAATTCGCATGGAGGGGGCGTGACCCAATTGCCGATCATTGCCGAACTGGAGGCCCGCCGGGCGGCGGCGCGGTTGGGCGGCGGCCAGGCCCGCATCGATGCGCAGCACGCCCGAGGCAAGCTGACCGCGCGCGAACGGCTGGAGGTGCTGCTCGATCAGGGCAGTTTCGAGGAACTCGACATGTATGTCGAGCATAATTGCACCGATTTCGGCATGGAAGCGGCGAAGATTCCCGGCGATGGCGTCGTCACGGGTTCGGGCACCATCAATGGCCGGCTGGTCTTCGTCTTTTCCCAGGATTTCACGGTGTTCGGCGGTGCGCTCTCGGAGCGGCATGCCCAGAAAATCTGCAAGATCATGGACATGGCGATGAAAGTCGGCGCGCCGGTCATCGGCCTCAACGACAGCGGCGGCGCCCGCATCCAGGAAGGCGTGGCTTCGCTCGGCGGCTATGCCGAGGTGTTCCAGCGCAATGTGCTCGCCTCGGGCGTCGTCCCGCAGCTCAGCCTCGTCATGGGCCCCTGCGCGGGCGGCGCGGTCTATTCGCCGGCCATGACGGACTTCATCTTCATGGTGAGGGATAGCAGCTACATGTTCGTCACCGGGCCGGATGTGGTGAAAACCGTGACCAACGAGGTGGTGACGCAGGAGGAACTGGGCGGGGCTCAGGCGCACACCACGCGCAGCGGCGTCGCGGATCTCGCCTTCGAGAATGAGGTCGAGGCGCTGCTCGCCGCGCGCGATTTCGTGGATTTCCTGCCGGCCAGCAATCGCGCGGCGCCGCCCGAGCGCCCCGTCGCCGACGATTGGGACCGCGCGGAGCCCAGTCTGGACAGCATCGTCCCCCAGAACGCCAACCAGCCCTACGACATGCACGAGGTCATCGCCAAGACACTGGACGAAGGCGATTTCTTCGAGATCCAGCCGGCCCATGCCGCCAACATCATCTGCGGATTCGGGCGCATCGAGGGGCGCACCGTGGGCGTGGTCGCCAATCAGCCGATGGTGCTGGCCGGCTGTCTGGACATCAACGCCAGCAAGAAGGCCGGGCGCTTCGTGCGTTTCTGCGATGCCTTCTCCATTCCCATCCTCACATTCGTGGACGTGCCCGGCTTCCTGCCCGGCGTGGCGCAGGAGCATGGCGGCATCATCAAGCATGGCGCCAAGCTGCTCTTCGCCTATGCGGAGGCGACGGTGCCCAAGATCACCATCATCACGCGCAAGGCCTATGGCGGCGCCTATGACGTGATGGCGAGCAAGCATCTGCGCGGCGACCTCAATTATGCCTGGCCCACGGCTGAGATCGCCGTGATGGGCGCCAAGGGGGCGGTGGAGATCATCTTCCGCAAGGAACTGGGCGACCCGGAGAAGATCGCCGCACGCACCGCCGACTATGAGGCGCGCTTCGCCAACCCTTTCGTGGCGGCCTCAAAGGGCTTTATCGACGAGGTCATCATGCCGCACGCCACGCGCCGCCGGGTAGCGCTGGGGTTGCGGAAGCTGCGCGGCAAGCAGCTCGATAACCCATGGAAGAAGCATGACAATATCCCACTTTGAGACCAGAGATGTGGTAAACCTCATTGCCCCTTCCATCCTGCTCCTTTGGGTGTTCCGGGCGCATCTCCATCTGCAAAGGCTGGACTATGAACGGGGCGACCTGACGCACGATGGCATGATCTATCAGTTTTCCGCGGCGCCGCATGTCTGGGAGGCGATTCTCGAAGAGAAGGCCCGCAAGACGAAAGGGAGGATTTGGGGGTGCATCGTCACGGCGGGCGCGGTCCTGTTCGGCCCGAGCCTTTTCGCGTGGGCCAGGGGATTGTTTTGATGCACGGCGCGATCCCATGATCCTCGGCCGTCTCAATCATGTCGGTATCGCGACGCCCTCGCTGGCCGACAGCATCGCCTTCTACCGCGAAGTGATGGGCGCGGCAGTGATCCGCGCGCCGTTCGACATGGCGGCGCAGGGCGTGCGGGTCTGTTTCGTCGAGACGCCGGGGCAGGGCAGCACGGCCGGCACGCAGATCGAGCTGCTGGAGCCGCTGGGCGCGGAGTCGCCCCTGCGCGGTTTCCTTGCCCGCAACCCGGCGGGCGGCCAGCACCATCTCGCCTTCGAGGTGCCGGACATCGCCGCCGCCCATGTCTGGTTCGCCGGGCAGGGCAAGCGCGTGCTGGGTCCGCCGCGCCTCGGCGCGCACGGCACGCCGGTGTTTTTCGTGCATCCCGGAGACATGGGCGGCGTGCTCACCGAGATCATGGAAAGCCCCCCGGAGGCAGGACATTGAGCGATCAGCCTGTCCTCCTCAGTCTCGACGACGGCGTGGCGGTCATCCGCCTCAATCGGCCCACGCGCCTGAATGCGCTGACGCCGGATATGCTGGCCTGCCTGCTGGCCCGGCTGGAGGCGGCGCTTGCCGAGCGGGCCAGAGTCATCCTGATGACCGGCACTGGCCGCGCCTTCTGCGCGGGTGCGGATCTGACGGGCGACGGCCTGATCGCCGGCGATCCCGGCGTGACGCTGGAGGCGGCCTATCATCCGCTGTTCCGGCGATTGGCGGAGATCGACATTCCCCTCGTCAGCGTCATCAACGGGCCGGCGGTCGGTGCTGGCGCGGCGCTGGCGCTGGCGGCGGACATCAGCGTCATGGCGCACTCGGCCTATCTGCAATTCGGCTTCGTCAATGTCGGGCTGGTGCCGGACAGCGGCGTCTCCTGGCTGCTGGCGCGCAGCGTGGGCCGCGTGCGCGCGCTCGAACTCGCATTGCTGGGCGAGGCGGTATCGGCCGAGCGCGCCGCCGCCATGGGGCTCGTCACCCGCGTGGCGGAGGATGCGCATTGCTTCGGCCAGGCGATGGGACTCGCGCGGCGGCTCGCGGCGGGGCCCTCCGTCGCCATCGGCCTCATCCGCCGGCAGATCGCGGCCGCGCTCGACATGGGGCATGGCGAGACGATGGCGCTGGAGGCGACGAATGTGCGCCGCGCCGGGGCGAGCGAGGATTTCGCGGAGGGGGTTGCGGCGTTCCGCGAGAAGCGCCATCCCCGCTTCAAGGGGCGCTGATGACCGGAAAACCCACCATCGAGGATTGGCGCGCGCTGGCTGCCCGCGAGGCGAAAGGCGCCGGTCTCGACTGGCCCACGCCGGAGGGCATCGTCGTCAAGCCGCTGTACACGGCCGGGGATTCGGCCGCCTGCGATTCCGGTCTGCCCGGCTTCCCGCCCTATGTGCGCGGCGTGCGCGCCTCCATGTATGCCGGCCGCCCCTGGACGATCCGCCAATATGCGGGCTTTTCCACGGCCGAAGAGAGCAACGCCTTCTATCGCCGCAATCTGGCCGCCGGGCAGAAGGGCCTGAGCGTCGCCTTCGATCTCGCCACGCATCGCGGCTATGACAGCGATCATCCGCGCGTGGTGGGCGATGTCGGCAAGGCGGGCGTGGCCGTCGACACGGTGGAGGACATGAAAATCCTCTTCGAGGGCATCCCGCTCGACTGCATGTCCGTCTCCATGACCATGAACGGCGCGGTGCTGCCGGTCATGGCTTTCTACATCGTCGCGGCGCAGGAGCAGGGCGTGGCGCAGGACGTGCTGGAAGGGACCATCCAGAACGACATCCTCAAGGAGTTCATGGTCCGCAACACTTATATCTATCCGCCCGCGCCCTCCATGCGCATCGTGGCGGATATCTTCGCTTATTGCGCGGCGCACATGCCCCGGTTCAACAGCATCTCCATCTCCGGCTACCATATGCACGAGGCCGGGGCGACGGCAGTGCAGGAGCTGGGCTTCACCATCGCCGACGGCATTGACTATGTGCGCCACGGCGTCGCCTCGGGTCTGGAGATCGACGCCTTCGCGCCGCGCCTCAGCTTCTTCTTCGGCATCGGCATGAATTTCTTCATGGAAGTGGCCAAGCTGCGCGCCGCGCGCCTGCTGTGGCACCGCGCCATGATCGCGCGGGGCGCGAAGGACCCGCGCTCGACCATGCTGCGCACCCATTGCCAGACCAGCGGCGTGTCGCTGACTGAGCAGGACCCCTACAACAATATCGTGCGCACCACCGTGGAGGCGCTGGCCGCCGTGCTCGGCGGCACTCAGTCGCTGCACACCAACAGCTTCGACGAGGCGCTGGCACTGCCCACGGATTTCTCCGCGCGCATTGCCCGCAACACCCAGATCATCCTGGCCGAGGAGACCGGCATCGCCCATGTCGCCGATCCGCTCGGCGGCAGCCATTATGTGGAGGCGCTGACGGCGCAGCTCGCCGAGCAGGCGCAGGCGCTCATCGACCGGGTGGAAGCCGAGGGCGGCATGACCCGCGCCGTCGCCGCCGGCTGGCCCAAGGCGATGATCGAGGAAGCCGCCGCTGCCCGCCAGGCGCGCGTGGACCGGGGCGAGGACGTGATCGTGGGCGTGAACCGCCACCGGCTGGAGAATGAGCCGCCGGTCGACATATTGGAGGTGGACAACAGCGCCGTGCGCGCCGCCCAGGTCGCGCGGCTCGCCGCCATCAAGGCCGCGCGTGACGAACCCCGTGTCCGCGCTGCGCTGGATGCGCTGCGCGCCGGGGCGCAGGCCGCGTCTGGCGAGGGGGCGGAGGCGCCCAATCTCCTCGCCCTCGCCGTGGAGGCCGCGCGGGCGCGCGCCACGCTGGGCGAGATCAGCGCCGCGCTGGAGGATGTGTTCGGCCGTTACGAGACGCTGCCCACGCCTGTGCAGGGCGTCTATGCCGCGCCTTATGGGCAGGACGCGCGCTGGGCCAATGCTTGCGCCGGCGTGGAGGCGGTGGGCCGGCGCCTGGGCCGGCCGCCGCGCATCCTCGTCGCCAAGATGGGGCAGGACGGGCACGATCGCGGTGCCAACATGATCGCCTCGGCCTTTGGCGATCTGGGGTTCGAGGTGATCTCCGGCCCGCTCTTCCAGACCCCGGCGGAGACGGCCGCCATGGCGCTGGCGCGCGATGCGGACATGGTCGGCGCCTCCAGCCTTGCCGGCGGCCATCGCACGCTGGTGCCCGAGCTGATCGCGCATCTGCGCGCGGCCGGGCGGGCGGATATCAAGGTGGTTGCCGGCGGCGTCATTCCGCCGCAGGATCATGAGCTGCTTCGCGAGGCGGGCGTACAGGGCATTTACGGTCCGGGCACGCATGTCCTCTCGGCCGTGGAGGATGTCTTGCGCCTGTTCGGCCATAATCAACCGCTTACCGATGCGCCCGGCGCGCAGCAGACACCGACAGGAGACCCCCAGTGACGCAGAAGCTCGACACGCTCACCGTTCATGCCGGCACCGCGCCGGACCCGACGACCAAGGCGCGCATCACGCCGATCTACCAGACCAGCTCCTATGTGTTCGACGATGTCGATCATGCCGCCGGCCTCTTCAACCTGGAAGTGGCGGGCAACATCTATACGCGCATCATGAACCCCACCTGGGGGGCGCTGGAAGGCAAGATCGCCGCGCTGGAAGGCGGCGCCGCGGCGCTTGCCGTCGCCTCGGGCCACAGCGCGCAGTTCCTTGCCTTCCACACGCTGATGGAGGCCAACTGCCACATCGTCGCCGCCACCAAGCTCTACGGCGGCTCGCTCAACCAGATCGGCCACAGCTTCAGGAAGATGAGCTGGGATTCCAGCTTCGTCGACGCGACCGACCCGGACAACATCGCCCGCGCGATCACCGAGAAGACGCGCTGCGTGTTCATCGAGAGCCTCGCCAATCCGGGCGCTGTGGTGATGGATATCGAGGCCATCGCCAAGGTCGCCCATGCCGCCGGCGTGCCGCTGATGGTGGACAACACGCTGGCCACGCCGATCCTGTGCCGCCCTATCGAGCATGGCGCGGATCTCGTCGTCCATTCCGTCACCAAGTTCCTGAACGGGCATGGCAATTCCATCGGCGGCGTGATCGTGGACGCGGGCACGTTCGATTGGGCGAAGTCTGGCAACTATCCCTATCTGAGCGAGCCCAACCCCTCCTATCATGGCAAGGTGTTCACCGAGGCGTTCGGCAATCTCGCCTTCATCCTGGCCGCCCGCGCCCTTGGCCTGCGCGATCTGGGACCGGCCATGGCGCCCATGAACGCCTTCCTCACCCTCACCGGCATGGAGACGCTGTCGCTGCGCATGGAGCGGCATTGCAGCAATGCGCTGGCGCTGGCACAGTGGCTCCGGAAGCATCCCAAGATCGCCTGGGTGCGCTATGCCGGCCTGCCGGACGACGAATATCATGCGCTGGCCCAGCGCTATCTCGGCGGCAAGGGCGGCGCGGTGTTCACCTTCGGCCTCAAGGGCGGCTATGAGGCGGGCATCAAGCTGGTCTCCGGCGTCAAGCTGTTCAGCCATCTCGCCAATCTGGGTGACACGCGCAGCCTCATCATCCACCCGGCCTCCACCACCCACCGCCAGCTCGACGAGGAAGGGCTGCGGCAAGCCGATGTGGGGCCGGACGTGGTGCGCGTCTCGGTCGGCATCGAGCATATCGACGATATCATCGCCGATCTTGCCCAGGCGCTGGACACGATCTGAGCCCCGCATGGCGGCCGGCTGGCGCGATCCGGTCGATTTCTACGCCGCCCATGCGGCGCGTTTCGACGCGGCACGCTCGCGCGGGCTGGAGGAGCGCGGCTGGCTCGATGCCTTCGCCGCGCTGCTCCCGCCCGGCGGCACGGTGCTCGATCTGGGCTGCGGCATGGGCGAGCCCATGGCGGCCTGGCTGATCGGCCGGGATTTCCGCGTGACGGGCGTGGACGCCGTGCCGGCGCTGCTGGACCGCGCCCGCGCGCGCCTGCCGGCCGGCGACTGGATCGAGGCGGATATGCGCCGGCTCGATCTGCGCCGCCGGTTCGACGGAATTCTCGCCTGGGACAGTCTCTTCCATCTGACGGCGCCCGCGCAGCGCGCCTGCATCGCGGCCATGGCGGATCATGCCGCGCCGCGCTGCGCCGTCATGTTCACCAGCGGCACCGAGCGCGGGGAGAGCGCGCACCCCATGTTCGGCGAGCCCTTGCTCCACGCCAGCCTCTCGACCGGCGATTATCGCGCCTGTCTTGCCGCGCACGGATTTCAGGTGGTGCGCCAGCGGGAGGCGGACCCGACTTGCGGCGGGCGCACCATCTGGTTAGCGCTCAGGGACGACGACTATAGCCGCGCCGCGAGCCGACGCGCGCCGGAGGAATGAGCCAAGTGACCCAGACGCCGCATCCCGACAGCCCCCGCACCGACTGGACGCGCGAGGAGATTTCCGCGCTGTTCGACCTGCCTTTCATGGACCTGCTCTACGAGGCGCAGACCGTCCACCGCGCGCATCATCCGCGCAATGAAGTGCAGCTCTCGACGCTGCTCTCCATCAAGACCGGCGGCTGCCCGGAGGACTGCGGCTATTGCAACCAGTCCGCCCATGCCGAAAGCGGCCTCAAGGCGACCAAGCTCATGGATGTGCAGTCCGTGCTTCAGTCGGCCGCGCAGGCCAAGGATCACGGCTCCGGCCGCTTCTGCATGGGCGCGGCCTGGCGCAACCCCAAGGACAAGGACATGCCGGCCCTCATCGAGATGGTGAAGGGCGTGCGTGCCATGGGACTGGAAACCTGCATGACTTTGGGCATGCTGACGCCCAGCCAGGCCGCCATGCTCGCCGAGGCGGGGCTCGATTACTACAATCACAATATCGACACCGCGCCGGAAAAATATGCCGAGATCATCACCACCCGCAGCTTCCAGGATCGGCTGGACACGCTGGAGGCCGTGCGCGAGGCGGGCATCAACGTGTGCTGCGGCGGCATCGTCGGCATGGGTGAGACGCGCAGCGACCGCATCGGCTTCCTGCATGCGCTGAGCACGATGCCGCACCCGGAGAGCGTGCCCATCAACGCGCTGGTGCCGGTGAAAGGCACCGTGCTCGGCGACATGCTGGCCGACACGCCGCTCGCGAAGATCGACGAGATCGAGTTCGTGCGTACCGTCGCCGTGGCGCGCATCCTCATGCCGCACGCCATGGTCCGCCTCTCGGCCGGGCGCGAGAGCATGAGCGAGGCCTGTCAGGCGCTGTGTTTCATGGCCGGCGCCAACAGCATCTTCACGGGCGACAAGCTGCTGACGACCCCCAATGCCGGCGACGACAAGGACGCGGCGCTGTTCGAGAAGCTGGGCGTGGTCGCCATGGAAGCAGCGCCGCACGGGCATCTGGAGGAAGCGGCGGAGTGAAGCTCTCGCTTGAGAACGGAAGGGAGGAAAGCATCAGCGATCCCGCTGATCTCGCGCCGTTCCTGCGGAGGATCGATCGCGACGGCAACAATTTTGCGATCCTTGCCAGCGCGGATGAGCATTATGTCCAGGCGGCCATGATCGAAGGTGGCTTCATCATCGAAAAGCGGCTTGGCAATGCCGCCAGCCATTTCGAGGCTACGCGGACAGCGCCGTCTATGCCCGTCGCGGCGCCTGCAAGGCCGTGGTGGAAATTCTGGGGCAATGACGGCGTGAAAGCGGACCGTTTCACCCTGGACGACGTGATCCGAACCTTTGCGGCGTTCATGGGCGATGGCAGCGAGCCGGTGGGCCTCCATTGGAAGCCCGCGAACTGGCGCTGGATGAGCGGGAAATGACGGACCGGAGAGAAAGGGGACGCCAGTGAGCGAGGACACACGCTACGAAGGGCGCCCGTTCCTGCGGCTGCTCGATTGTTACGTCATGCGCGCCATCGGCCAGTTGGACGATGTGCAGGCCGAGGCGCTTCGGGCCATCGAGCCCAAGCTGGCGGAACTATATGGCGGGGACGGCGTCTGGCATGAGGTGGTCGCCAGCCAGATGGACTTCCCGGACGATATCGAGGCGAACATCGCCCATGTCTGGATCGCCGCGCGGATGAAGGCCGAGGAACTGGGCGTGGAGATCGACGCCGCGCGCTTCACCCGCGAATTTGTGGACCTGAATTTCCTCTGATGGCCATCTCCAGGATCCTCATCGCGAACCGGGGGGAGATCGCCTGCCGCGTGATCCGCACGGCAAGGCGGATGGGGATCGCGACGGTGGCAGTCCATTCGGAGGCGGATGCGCGCAGCCCCCATGTGCGCATGGCGGACGAGGCGCTGTGCATCGGCCCGGCACCGGCCGCGCAATCCTATCTGCGGGCCGAGGCGATCATTGCCGCCTGCAAGGCGACGGGCGCCGATGCGGTGCATCCGGGCTATGGCTTCCTCTCCGAGCGCGCCGATTTCGCGCAGGCTTGTTCTGATAATGATATCCTGTTCATTGGTCCGCCGCCTTCGGCCATTGCCGCCATGGGCGACAAGATCGAATCGAAGAGGATCGCTAAGAAATCAGGCGTGAATATCGTACCCGGCTTCGTGGGCGCCATCGAGAGCATAGATCAGGCTATTCTTATCGCTGAAGAGATCGGTTATCCGGTGATACTGAAGGCTTCGGCGGGCGGTGGCGGCAAGGGCATGCGCCTCGCCCGCACGGACGCCGAATTGCGCGAGGGCTTCCCCGCCGTGCAGCGTGAGGCACGGGCGAGCTTTGGCGACGACCGGCTGCTCATCGAGAAATTCATCGCCGAGCCACGCCATATCGAGATCCAGATCCTGGGCGACCGGCTCGGCAATATCGTTCATCTCGGCGAGCGCGAATGCTCCATCCAGCGCCGCCACCAGAAAGTGATCGAGGAGGCGCCGTCCCCCTTCGTCACGCCGGCGATGCGGGCGGCGATGGGCGCGCAGGCCGTCGCGCTGGCCCGATCGGTGGGTTATTTTTCCGCCGGCACGGTGGAGTTCATCGTCTCGGGCGCGGATGCGAGCGGGCAGGGCTTCTACTTTCTGGAAATGAACACGCGCCTTCAGGTGGAGCATCCCGTGACCGAGATGGTGACGGGCCTCGACCTCGTCGAGCAGATGATCCGCATCGCCAATGGCGAGAAACTGGGCTTTGCGCAGGAGGACGTGCGGCTGGAGGGCTGGGCGATGGAGAGCCGCGTCTATGCGGAGGACCCCTATCGCGACTTCCTGCCGAGCACGGGCCGGCTGGTGCGCTACACGCCGCCGCCCACGGGCCGCTTCCCGCCGGAGGACGACGATGTCCCGCTCGGCCTGGAAGGGACGGATCTGGAGGACCCGGCCGACAATGCGCCGGTCGTCATTCGCCTCGACGATGGCGTGGCGGAAGGCGACGAGGTCTCGATGTTCTACGATCCGATGATCGCCAAGCTCGTGACCCATGGCGCGACGCGGACCGACGCCATCGACGCGCAGATCGCGGCGCTGGACCGCTATGAGATTGCGGGCCTGCACCATAATATCGATTTCCTCTCGGCCGTCATGCAGCACGAGCGCTTTCGAACGGGAACCATATCGACGAATTTTATCGTAGAAGAATATCCAGATGGGTTTACAGGCGCGCCCGCGCCGCCGCGGCTGCTACGCCGGCTGGCGGCCATCGCCGCCTTCGTCTCCATGGCGCAGGCCGACCGGGCGCGGCGGATCGACGGGCAGCTCGGCCGCCGTTTGCCGCCGCCCACCGACTGGCAGGTGCGCCTTGCCGGCGTGGACCATGCGGTGCGTATTTGCCGCGACGACGTCACAGTGGACGGCGTGCCGCTTGCCATGGCGCTCGACTATACGCCCGGCGACCGACTGATCGAAGCCGGCTTCGGCCCGGAGGAGGGCCGCGCCGAGGTGCTGCTGGCCGTGCGGATTGCCCCGCTGCGCGCCGGCTGGCGGTTGACGACGCGCGGCGCGACCCATGCCGCGCGGGTGCTGCCGGCCCATGTCGCGGCCCACGCCGTCCACATGATTGCGCGCACGCCGCCGGACCGCTCCCGCCTGCTGCTGAGTCCCATGCCCGGCCGCCTCGTCGCGCTGCATGTGGCCGAGGGCGATCGGGTCGAGGCCGGCCAGCCGCTCGCCGTGGTCGAGGCAATGAAGATGGAGAATATCCTGCGCGCCGCCCGCGCCGGCACCGTGGCCCGCGTTGCGGTGGCGGCGGGCGACACGCTGGCGCTGGACCAGCTCATTCTCGCGCTCGCATAGGGCGGTGTCGCCCGGTCCATGTCGGTGCGCGTGACCGGGCGGACCAGTCTTGTGCTTCCGCGCAGGCGAGAGGTCAGGGCGCCCATGCACGGCGGTTGAGTGCTGGCTCCAGCCTGCGCCGAGAGCACTGAATGTCTTGAAAAGAGCGGGCCGCGATGGGGCTGCGAGCGGCGCATTCCCGAGCATCCCGCATGGAGCATGGCGCCATGTTTCCGCTCTGGCGCCGGGTAGCGCGTGGCGGATGCGTCGGCGTGGCGGCGGCAGGACGTGCGGGGATGGTGCGGCTACGCCCGGAGAGGGGGGCGGGGTCCCTTGGGAAGAATGATCCACCGGCGCTGAAACCGTCCCGTCCCCAGCACTCGTCGATGTGATCGGGGGGCCGGCTTCGCGAGAGGCCACCCCGATCGAACGCCGCTCCATCGCCTCCGCCATCCCGAAACGCCTCGTCGATTATTTGCCCTCGCCTCTTGAGTGGGGGCGTCATTTGGTCTCAACTGCCCGGCGTGGGGCGCGAATCCGTGCCGGCGAGCACGTCCGCCCACGGGAGAGGAAGCGAGCCATGAGGAGCGTTTGCGTGCGGAGCGCGCGCGCCGTCGGCAGTGAACGGCGCATTGCCGGGAGGCGTGGCGCAGTCGGTGCGGACCACCGGACAAGAGTCCTGTCCCGGCCGTCCGGCCATGGCGCTCAAATCCATCTCGCGCGGATCACGGGTCAGGATCGGGTGATGCGCGGGGCGCCCGAGCCGGGTGAGGCACTGCACGCCCGCTCGCCGCTTCCGATGACGAATTTCAGCCCTGCGACGGGCGTCGAGGCGCGGCGAAGGCGCACGCCCGGCCGACCCGCGCCCGCATTCGGCGCCTGCGCTCGGCATGTCCGCGGGGCCGCGCATGAATGGGCGGCGCCGGCCAACGGCGCCCATTCGCGAGATCCATCATAAACGACAAGCAAGGGCACGAGATCGAAACCGTGGGAAACGCCCTGCCTGACAATTCACCCACGGAATGGGAGTGGACATCATGACTGCAAGGAAAACGCCGTTTCTCGCCGGGGGGCTGCTGGTCTCCTTCGCTCTGCTTGCGGCGGGCTGCACCGCGCAGCAGGCCGAGACGAGCTGCGACCGCGACTGCCTCATCAAGCTTACGGACGATTATGTGGCGGCGCTGGCGAACCATGATCCCAACGCGGTGCCCCTGGCCGCCGATGCCCGTTTCGTGGAGAATGTGACACGCATGAACGTGGGCGAGGGGCTGTGGAGCACGGCGACCGGCGGCGCGACGGCCTTCTCGCTGCATGTGCCCGATGCGGAGAACCAGACGGCGGGCTGGCTCGGCATGATCGAGAACAAGGGCGAGCCGGCCATGGTCGCCATTCGCCTGAAGCTTGAGGACGGCAAGATCGTCGAGGCCGAGCATCTCGTCACGACCATCCGCCCCGAGCAGATGGAGCGCGTGCAGACGCTGCGCGCGGGCCTGCTGACCGAGATCCCCGTCGCCAGCCGGATGCCGCATGATGACCTCATCAGCATCGGCGCCAGCTATTATGACGCGCTCGACGATAATGACGGCACCAAGACGCCCTTCGCGGCCGATTGCGAGCGGCATGAGAATGGCATGATTACGGCCGGGCCGGGGCCGCGCGTGGGCGCCGGGCCCAACAATGCGGGTGCAGCGCCCATCGCGCGGGATTGCGCGGGCCAGCTCAGCAGCAATGTGATGGCCTATATCACGAAGATCGACAATCGGCGTGTGTTCGCGGCGGACCCGCAGACCGGCCTTGTCATGGGCCTCTCGCATTTCCGCCATCCCATGGACTTCGAGCCCTATCCGGTGAAGGCGCTGGACGGCTCCACGATCATGTACGGCAAGGACCGCTTCCCCTTCGAGCCCTTCGATCTGCCCGCCGCCCATGTCTACAAGGTGGGCGCGGACGGCAAGGTGCACGAGATCGAGGCCATGGGCTTCCAGACGGCGCTCAATGCGCCCACCGGCTGGGAGGACTGAGGCGCCATGGCGGGCGATCGGTGGTCGCCCGCCATATGCGTCCGCATAGCGCTCCGAGGGAGCGGGCGCCGAGGCCCGTGCGGGCGGTGCTATTGGCCCCGAGGTGCGATGAGGCGCGCGCCACGAAGGGCATTGGGCGAGGAGAATTGGCGGTAGCGATAGTCGTCCTGCGGCGGCAGTTCGCACGCGATTATGCGCGCGCTCCTGTTCGGCGGCGCGCGCGCCCGGACTCACGGAATCGCCGTGCCCCTGCGCAGGCGGGAGCCCCGGGCCCAGCCGCAGTGCAGAACCGCCCCGCGCCTCTATCTGCGCAGGAGCACGGGGCGGTCGTTGCCATCAAAGCGGGGGCTCGTGATCCAGCGGCTGTATTTGCCATCCCGGCGCTGGCTCGGGGTTCGCTCAGTGCCCCGGCGACGCCCTATGGGGTCAAAATTGAGGGGCTGCGCCGCCCGAGGCCGCGCTGAATCCCGCCTGCTCCTGCAACGCAGGAGTCGCAGCCCGCTTCCATCAGGCTTCTGGTGGATTAGGCGGCGCGTGGGGAGAGCGCGTGGCCGCATTCTCGCCTGCGCCCCGCCTTCACCAGCGTGCATCAGTCGTCGGGCGCGACCACGTTGCGGGACTTGAACAGCCATTGGCCATTGACGCGCACCAGTTCGTCGATGCCGTTGCCGGCGGCGAGGACGCGCGTGGGGTCGCCCTGCTTGGCAGGCTGGCCGATGGTCAGCCAGTAATAATGATAGACGGCATTGTCCTTGTCCTTGAACTCGATCCAGTGGTTGGTCTCCATGTGGAGCAGGCCCGGCGGCGTGGGGGCGGGGGTGCCGGCGGGGGCATCGGCCGGCGGTTTGCGGAAGGCGTCGATCATGTTGAAGAGCGCCTCGCGACCCTTCACCTGGCCGAAGGAGCCGTCCTCGGTATAGACCGCGACATAGGCCTCGGCATCGAAGCGGTCGAGCGCGCGGGCGTAGCGCCAGGCCAGATGCTCGATCTCGTCGCGGTCGCGTGCCTCGCGAAGGATGTCGGCGTCGCTCTTGGGCGCGGCGAGCGCGGGTGTGCCGGCGAGCATGGCGGCGACCAGCGCGGCGGCGGCGAGTTTCCTGAAACAGGGCATGGCGTCTCCTCTCCTTTGTTCCGGGACGGGCTGAAGGCGGGCCTTGCGACCGCGCCGTCCGTCTTCTCGTGGCGTCGTTCTAGGTTGGGGACTCATATTCTGTCCACGTCATTCCCGCGAAGGCGGGAATGACGGATTGAGGGCGCGGGATGACGGAGGAGGAGGGCCGCCACTCCGGCTTCAGATCCGACAGGACAAGGGCCTCGGGACCGTCTCGTTCAAGGGGCGCGGTGGGGCATGGCATGAGCGGGCGGCGGGCACGGATGTAGGCATCCGCCTCGGCCGACTGTCCCTCGCGCGCGATCAGTGGCCCACCCCCCGCCGACGCCGGCCGATCGGACGCCGCTAGCCACGCCTCCACCCGGTGGACGCGCCGGCTCATGGCGACGGGCGACAGGCGCCCGGTTCCCATTGTCCATGGGAGCGCGCCGGACGAGCCCGGCACGCGATGCCCGCCGTGCGATGCGCCCACCCTATGTGAGCCGCGCTTCACTTCCCCCGTTCACAAGGGCCCCGCAGTTTCGTAAAGCGCTCGCGCGACAGCGATCAGGGGGGATGCATGGCAGGCGCGCAGGCGGCGGGAGCATCGGGCAAGGACGAAAAGCAATCCATTCCCAGGGTCATCAGCGCCTCGGCGCTCGGCACCATCTTCGAATGGTATGATTTCTTCATCTATGGCACGCTCGCCACCGCCGGCATCATCGGCCGCGCTTTCTTCCCCGCCGGCAGCGAGACGCTGCAAACGCTGCTCACCTGGGCCGGCTTCGCGGTGGGCTTCGGCTTCCGGCCGCTCGGCGCCATCATCTTCGGCTATCTGGGCGACCGGCTGGGGCGCAAATATACCTTCCTCATCACCATCCTGCTGATGGGCATCGCCACGGCGGGCGTGGGGCTGGTGCCGTCCGCCGCCACCATCGGGATCGCGGCGCCGGTCATCATCATCCTGCTGCGCATCTGCCAGGGGCTGGCGCTGGGCGGCGAATATGGCGGCGCGGCCATCTATGTGGCGGAACATGCGCCGGAGGGGCGCTCGGGCTTCTACACCAGCTTCATCCAGGCATCGGTGGCCGGCGGCTTCATCCTGAGCCTGATGGTCGTGCTGGGCTGCAAGGCGGCGCTGAGCGTGGAAGCGTGGGAGGCCTGGGGCTGGCGCGTTCCCTTTCTGCTCTCCATCGTGCTGCTCGCCGTCTCGGTCTATATGCGTGCGCGGCTGCGCGAGAGTCCGGTGTTCGAGGATATGAAGGCCAGCGGCAGGATGAGCCGCAATCCCTTCGTGGAGAGCTTCACTTATCCCGGCAATCCGCGCCGCCTGTTCGTGGCGCTGTTCGGCGTGGCGGGCGGTCTCACGGTGATCTGGTACACGGCCAATTTCCAGGTGCTCTCCTTTCTGCAAGGGCCCATGAAGGTCTCCGGCACGGCCGCGCAGATCACGGTGGCGCTGGGCGCGGCGCTCGGTGCGGGCTGGTTCATTCTCTTCGGCCATCTGTCCGATCGCTGGGGCCGCCGGCGGATCATCGCCATCGGCTATGCGCTGACGCTGGCCCTGCTCATCCCCATTTTCTGGCTGATCGGCAGCCAGGCCAATCCGGGCCTCAGCCGCGCTGCCGAGCGGGCGCCCATCGTCGTCACCGGGCCCGATTGCAGCTACAATCCCTTCGCCAGCGGCCAGGTCACGCGCTGCGCCCAGATCCTCGATCATCTGGCGGGCACGGGGCTGCACTACAGCCTGCACAAGGGCGCGGCGCTCTCCATGACGATCGGCGCCGTGCCCGCCGACACCGCCGACAATGGCGCGCTCGATGCTGCACTGCGGGCGGCCGGCTACGATCTTGCGCCGCAGACGCCGCCCCTCGCCAACCTTGCGGTCATCTTCGGCGCGGTGCTGGCGCTCAGCTTCCTGGCGGGGATGACCTTCGGCCCGGTGGCGGCGTTGCTCAGCGAGATGTTCCCGCCCGCCGTTCGTTATTCGTCAATGTCTATCCCGTATCATATCGGCACTGGCTACCTTGGCGGGTTCCTTCCCTTCATCGCCAGCTACATGGTTGCCAAGTCGGGAAATCCCTATGCTGGTCTCTGGTACACAATCGCCGTCGTCGCCCTCGCACTCGTGGTCATTCTCTGGGGAGAGGGGCCGCGATGGACAAATGACCTCGACGAGCGGAGCGCCGGCCAGTAACGATCAGGCGATGACGGACCTCCCACCCGCGCCGCTGGCGCTTCATCTGGACAGCGACGCGCTCAAGGCCAACTGGCTTTGGCTCGCGGGCAAGAGCGGCGCGGCCGCCTGTGGCGCGGCCATCAAGGCCAATGCCTATGGGCTGGGCGCGGTGGCGGTGCTGGAGCATCTCAAGGCGGCGGGCTGCCGCGATTTCTTCGTGGCGACCTGGGCGGAGGCGGCAGAAGTGATGCCGCATCTGGACGGCGCCGCTCTCTCCGTGCTGCATGGCGTGCGGGAGGAGGACATGGCCTTCGCGCTCGGTTCCCCCGCGCGGCCCGTGCTCAATTCGCCCGAGCAGATCGCCCGCTGGAAGGCGGCCGGCGGCGGCCCCTGCGACGTGATGCTGGATACCGGCATGAACCGGCTGGGCCTCGACGCCAATGACGTGAAGCTGGGCCTCTTCGAAGGGCTGGAGGTCGAGACCTGCATGAGCCATTTGGCCTGCGCGGACGAGCCGGACCATCAGCTCAACATGGTGCAGCCCATGATCCTGCGGCAGATGAGCCGCCGCGTCGGCGCCCGGCGCCTGAGCCTTGCCAACAGCGCGGGCATTCTGGCCGGCGAGGATTTCGCCTTCGATCTCACGCGCCCCGGCCTCTCGCTCTACGGTGGCATCCAGCACCCGGACGGCACCGGCCATATCCGTCAGGTGGTGACGCCGCGTGCGCAGATTCTCCAGCGGCGCGTGGTGCGCGGCGGCGAGTCGGTGGGCTATGGCGCCACTTATGTGGCGGACCGGCAGCGCGAGGCGGCCGTCATCAACATCGGCTATGCGGACGGCTATTATCGCTGCTTCTCCGGCATGGGCGCGGCCAAGATCGGCGATCTGCTGCTGCCCATCATGGGCCGGGTGTCGATGGACCTCATCACCATCGATGTGGATGCCGCGCCCGAACTGCGCGAAGGCGACTGGGTCGACATGGATTTCGACCTGCCGATGAACGCGGCCTTCTCCGGCATGTCGCAATATGAGCTGCTGACGGGCCTCGGCCGGCGCTTCGCCCGCATCTGGGGCTGAGCGCGGCAGGCCGATCCGGCGGCGTCCGTCGGAGGCGCCGATCCTGCCCCGGAAAACCGTGTGCTACAGCGTCGAACCGGCGAGGCTGCGGGTGCTCGCGGAGCGGACCACCTCGCGCAGGGCCCGCACGATCTGAAGCACGGTGGCGGGCTTGTGGACGGTCGTGTGCGCGGCGAACTCGCTGCTGTAATCCAGATCCTCATAGCCGGTGCAGAAGATGAAGGGGATGCCCACGCGCCGCAGCGAACGGGCCAGCGGAAAGACCGGCGCGCCGCCCAGGTCCACGTCCAATATGGCGGCATCGGGCCGGGCCGTGCCGCCGAGCAGGCGATTGGCGTCCTCGATGGAGCCGGCCACGCCGAGGATGGACCAGCCATAATCCTTGAGCGAGTGAGAAAGCTGCATGGCAAGCAGCGGCTCGTCCTCCACGATGAGCAATGTGCCGCCTGACGCCTCCGGTGCGGGAGCGGCGGCCGGTGCCGCGGCTGCGGTCTCGGTCGTGCCGGCTGCCCGGTTTTCGGCCGGAGCATCGGGGCGCCCCTGCCGACCGGGCTGGAGCACCGTGCCGGGCAGGCGGATGTCCATCTCCTGCCCTTGCTCCGGCCAGCGGATATCGAGCGATCCGCCAAGCTGGTTCTTGACGATCTGGCGCACCAGCGTGCTGCCAAAGCCGGGCTCGGTGGGCGGCGTGACCGGCGGCCCCCCATGCTCGCGCCAGCGCAGGGCGATATCGCCCGATGGGAGATGCTCCCATTCGAGCGAAATCCGGCCCTCCGGCGCGGAGAGCGCGCCATATTTGACCGCATTGGTCGCCAGCTCGTGGAACAGCATGGCGAGGGGCTGCACGCCGCGTGAGGAAAGGTGAAGATCGGGTCCCGCGCAACGGAAGCGCGCCGGATCGGCATGGGCCTCCAGCTCGTCGTGCACCACCCGGCGCAGCGCGGCGCCTTTCCAGCGCTGCTGGGCAAGCAGCCCGTGCGCGCGCGACATGGCGGCGATGCGGCCCATCAGCGAGTTCACATAGGCCTCGCGCGTGGGCGCGCGCGTCAGCGAGATGAGCGAGGAGACGATGGCGAGGATGTTCTTGGCGCGGTGATCCACTTCGCGCGCGAGCAGGGCCTGTGCCTTGGTGGCGGCCTGCCGCTCGGTGATGTCGCGCATGATGACGGTGGAGAGCCGCTCGCTGCCGGCCAGCGCCTGGGAGATGGAGGCTTCCACGGGAAACTCCTCCCCATCCGCCCGCAGCGCGCTGACCGCGCCCAGGGCGCCCATGCGCCGGCCGGTTTCGCCGGTGGCACGGAAACGGCGGATATGGTCGTCATGCTCGGCGCGGAAGCGGTGGGGAATGAAGCGTTCCAGCGGCGAGCCCAGCGCCTCCGCGGCGGACACGCGGAACATGCGCTCGGCGGCGGGATTGAAACAGATGATGCGATACTGGTCGTCGATGGTGATGATGGCGTCCATGGCGGACGCGACGATGGCCTGCAACCGCTCATGGCTATGCGTGAGCGGGACTGCATTGTCGAAACAACCCGACATCATGGATGGACAGCCTCCTGACAGCTAAGGTCTCGATCCCACCCGGAACCGCCGTCTATACTGCTTTTCCCGACCCATCGCAAATCATTGCGGGCAGGCGGAAGTCGGATGCCCGATCATTCAAAGTCTATCGTTGTCCGTGATCTTGCGTTGCCAGAGTCAATCGACGGGCCGCGCTGGAAGGCGGGCCCGTTCAATTGAGCCGGGATTCTCGCCCGGATGCCGATTTTCCTACCTTGCGCCGTGTCTGTCCACGGGCGCCGTTCGCGTGTTTTTCAGCGCTCGATGCACATGGCGATGCCCATGCCGCCGCCGATGCACAATGTCGCGAGGCCCTTCTTCGCGTCGCGCCGGCCCATTTCGTGGAGCAGCGTGGTGAGGATGCGCGCGCCCGAAGCGCCGATGGGGTGGCCGATGGCGATGGCGCCGCCGTTCACATTCACCTTGTCCGCGTCCCAGCCCAGCTCCTTGCCCACGGCGAGCGCCTGGGCGGCGAAGGCTTCGTTCGCCTCGATGAGGTCGAGGTCGGCGACGCTCCAGCCCGCCTTCTCCAGCGCGATGCGGCTGGCCGGGGCGGGGCCGATGCCCATGAGGGAAGGGTCGACGCCGCAGGTCGCCCAGCTCGCGATGCGGCCGAGGATATGGGCGCCGCGTCTGGCGGCCTCGTCCGCGTCCATCAGCACCAGCGCGGCGGCGCCGTCGTTGATGCCGCTCGCATTGCCGGCCGTCACCGTGCCATCCTTGCGGAAGGCGGGGCGCAGCGCGGCCATGCCCTCCACGGTGGCGCCGGCGCGGATATATTCGTCGGCATCGACCAGCGTGTCGCCCTTGCGGCCCTTGATCGTCACCGGCGCGATCTCGCCCGCGAACCGGCCGGCGGCGCGGGCGGCCTCGGCCTTGTTCTGGCTGGCGGCGGCGAAGGCATCCTGCGCCTCGCGCGAGATCTGGTATTTCTCGGCCAGATTCTCGGCGGTGATGCCCATGTGATAGCCGTTGAAGGCGTCGGTCAGGCCGTCATGCACCATGGTGTCGACAAGGCTCACCGGCCCCATCTTGGTGCCCGCGCGCAGCATCTGCGCATGCGGCGAGAGCGACATATTCTCCTGCCCGCCGGCGATCATCACGCGCGCGTCGCCGCCGCGGATCGCCTGGGCGGCGAGCGCCACCGAGCGCAGGCCCGATCCGCAGACCTGATTGATGGCGATCGCCGTGCGGTCGACGGGGATGCCGGCATTGACGGCCGCCTGGCGCACGGGGTTCTGCCCCTGCGCGGCGGTGAGCACCTGGCCGAAGATCACTTCGTTCACTTCGTCTGCGGCGACGCCGGCTTGTTCGAGCGCGGCGAGGATCGCGATGCGGCCCAGCTCGTGCGCCGGGGTGGCGGCGAAGCTGCCGAGGAAACTGCCCACGGGGGTGCGCTTGGCGGCGATGATCGCGATATCCGACATGATGCTCTCTTGTCCCTGTTGCCTGGTCACGAAAGTGGCACGCGCTGGCCCTGGGCCAAGGCGTGATGCCGACTTCTAGCCGGACTTGTGCGATTGCGAAACTGTTTCGGGCGCAGGGGCGATTGCAGCGCGTGCATGCCTGCGTTCGCGCGATGCACTTCCAGCGGTGCCCGGCAGCGTGCGCTTACCCGCCCTGCTGCGCGATCCAGGCACTGAGCGGCGCCCAGAGCGCCTGCTCCGCTCGCCCGCCGATCATCATGCCGACATGGCCCAGCGCCAGGTCGATACGCCGGTCGGCCGGGGGCGTGGTGGCGGCGGGGACGATGGCGTCGCTGGTCGAGGCGATGGCGAGCGTGGGGCAGGCAAGGGCGGCCGGGTCCACGGCGGTGCCGCCCACATGCCATGCGCCCCGGCCGGGCTCGTTGGCGCCGTGGCAGCGCTCGATGAGGTCGCGCCCGCAGGCAAGCGTGAGCGGCGCGCCTTCGTTGGCCCAGTCTTCCAGCGTGATGAAGCCCTGATAGGCCGGCGTGCCGTCCTCCATCTCCAGGAAATCGGCATATTTGCGCACGGTGCGCTCGGGCGCGAGCGACCAGAAGCCGGTTTGCAGGATTTCCATGGGCACCAGCCCCAGCGCCTCGCACCCCGCCCGGCTGCGCGCCCAGACGGCCTCGATTTGTGCGCGGAATGCTGCGTCATATTGCGCAAAATCCCACGGCGCCGCGATGGCCGCCAGTGCCGCCGCCGGCTGGCCCCGCGCGGCCATGCGCGCCGCCGCGCCGATGGCGAGGGTGCCGCCCAGGCAATAGCCGACCAGCACCGGCGGACGGCCCAGTTGCGCCAGCAGCGGCAGAAGCAGCGCCTCGATGTGCCCGGCAAGGCCCTGTTCGCGATCGTCCGGGCCGGGCTCGCCCCAGTCGAGCAGATAGGCATCATGTCCTTCGCGCAGCAAATGCCGCAGCAGCGAGCGGCGCGGCGTCAGGTCCAGCACATGCGGCGGATTGATGAGCGAGGGCACCAGCACCACTGGCGGCCCCCCGCGTTCCCCGCCGCGCGCCTCCGGCCGGGTGAGCAGCCGGGCGCGGCCGTGGTGCAGAAGTTCTTGGGCGGGCGGGCTTTCATCGCGGCGGCGCGCCTGCTGGAAGCGCCGCAGACCGGCAAAGGCGCGACGGCGCAGGTCCAGGTCGGCGGCGGTTGCCTGCCACAGCAGGGCGAGAAACAGCGGTAACGGCCGCGGCCCATGTTGCGGCGCGGAATTATTTGGTGTTATGCTGCGCCCTTGAACGAGTGGAGCGGCAGGCATGGCACGGTCGAAATCGGGTGGCGAATCGGGAACCATCGTCATCAAGAAGTACGCAAATCGACGTCTCTATGACACGGAAACATCGAGCTACATCACTTTGGAGCTGCTCTCGCAGATGACGCGCGAGGGGCGCGACTTCGTGGTGGTGGACGCCAAGTCCGGCGAGGACATCACCCATAGCGTGCTCACCCAGATCATCATGGAGGAGGAGCAGCGCGGCGAGAACCTGCTGCCCGTCAGCTTCCTGCGCCAGCTCATCTCGCTCTACGGCGACTCCATGCAGTCCATGGTGCCGCAATATCTGGAGGCCAGCATGGAGGCCTTCCGCAAGAACCAGCAGCAGTTCCAGGAAGCGATGCAGGGCGCCTTCTCCGGCGGCCCCTTCGCCGAGATCGCCAAGCGCAACATGGAAATGCTCAATGCCGCCGCCAGCGCCTTCAAGCCCACCGCCGGGCGCCCGGCAGCGCCCGCCGCCAAGAGCGACGCGGCGACCGACGACGTGGCCGAGCTGAAGGCCCAGCTTGCCGCCCTCAACGCCAAGATCGACAAGCTGGGGGGCTGAGACTGGTCGGCACGGGCTGCGCCAGCAGGGATGGCGCGCCGCTGCCGGGTTGGCGATGCAGAGGCGATGGTGGGCTTATCCGCTGGCCGCCGGGCCTGAGCGCGCATTGTCGGGTCGCCCTTCCGCGAACCGGCTCGCGTTCTCTTCGGCGCCGTCCTCCACCGGCGGATCGGCATAGATAAAGCCGAAGACCGGGTTCTCGCGGCTGCCGAGCGCATTGGCGGGACCATACCAGACGCGCACCGTGCTCCAGTCTCCCGCCTCGGAGACATCCACGGCCAGCGCCTTGCGTTCGACGAGTCCGGGTTTCGACCAGTTCGCATGATCCAGAACGATGCGCCGTTCGTCGAGGATCTCGCTGACGACGGCGATATGACCCAGCGGCATGACGGCGGTGGGCCGGAAATTCAGTACCGCGCCGATCTCAGGCTCGCGACCGCGACGATAGCGTCCCTCCGCCTTTGCCCACCACAATGCGGCGTTGCCATGGATGGCGATGCCGGACAGCGCGCGTGCATAAGGCACGCATTGGAGGCGGGCCTGTGCAGGCGAAGGAAGGCTCGCGCCCCAGAGCAGGCAGAGCAGCGGGACGGCAAACCGCCCGCGCCGACGGCTCCGCGAGCGCGCAACATCATGCATCGAAGATTGTCCCCCTTTTTCAGCGCGGCCCTTGAACGGCGAGCCTCAATGAGTAGTTATGATATAATATAATGTATCATCATTTATGGAAGCTGCCCGAGCGTCGCGTTGTCGGGCGGCAGGCTCGTTTCGTCCCGAACAAGGAACAGACTGCATGACACTGGACCCCGCGCACCATGATGCCGAAGGATTCGCCTGCCCCGCCGCACGGGAGCGATCCGCCATGGAGGCGAGGCTGTTGCCCGCCAGGCCGGCCGCGCCGGCCACCGCGCTTTCCACGCTCGACCGCTGGGGAATGGTCGTTTCGAGCCTCTGCCTCATCCATTGCCTTGCGCTTCCGCTCGTGGCGGCCTTTCTGCCGTTGCTCGCCGTTCCGCTGGCTGGGGATGAATGGGTCCATTCGGTTCTGCTGGCCATTGCGCTGCCGGTCAGCGGCATGGCGCTCGTGCGGGGATTTCGCGCCCATCGCGCGGCCGGTCCGGCGATCCTCGGCGCGTTCGGTCTGGCCGGGATCGCTTGTGCGATCGTCGTGCGCGCGGACATGGCCGAGCGCATTCTCACGGTCGCCGGCGGCCTGCTCGTCGCGCGGGCGCATTGGCTGAACTGGAAGAGCCATCATCGCAGGGGCTGACGGACGCTTGCGGCCGCCGTCGCGCATCGCGCTTCCCCTTGGGCGAAAGCGCCGCTAGGGAGCGGGGCGATTTGTCGTATAACGACAATTCGCTCTCGCCATCATCTTTCCGATCTGGAAAAACCGCTCCCATGTCGACGCCCAACATCAAGCACGCCCTTCCCGTCACCCGCGCGCAGGATTTCGCCGCCTGGTATCAGGCCGTCATCAGCGAGGCGGACCTCGCCGAAGAGAGTGGCGTGCGCGGCTGCATGGTCATCCGCCCGTGGGGCTACGGCATCTGGGAGCGCATCCAGGCGCTGATGGACGCGCGCATCAAGGCGGCGGGGGTGGAGAACTGTTATTTCCCGCTGTTCATTCCGCTCTCCTATTTCGCGGAAGAAGCCGACCATGTAGAAGGCTTTGCCAAGGAGATGGCGGTCGTCACTCATCACCGCCTGCGCACGGTTGATGGCAAGCTCCAGCCCGACCCGGAATCGAAGCTGGAGGAGCCGCTGGTCGTGCGCCCCACGTCCGAGACGGTCATCGGCAAGGCGATGGCGCGCTGGGTACAGAGCTGGCGCGACCTGCCTTTGCTCACCAACCAGTGGGCCAATGTCGTACGCTGGGAGATGCGCACGCGCATGTTCCTGCGCACCAGCGAATTCCTCTGGCAGGAGGGTCACACCGCCCATGCCGACGAGGCGGACGCGCGGCTGGAGACGATGCGCGCGCTGGAGATGTACCGCGATTTCGCCGAGACGCAGCTCGCCATGCCGGTGGTCGCGGGCGAGAAGCCGGAGAATGAGCGCTTCCCCGGCGCCGTCGCCACCTATTCCATCGAGGCGATGATGCAGGACGGCAAGGCGCTCCAGGCCGGCACCTCGCATTATCTGGGTACAGGCTTCGCGCAGGCCGCAGGCATCCAGTATCAGAACCAGGAGGGTAGCCAGACGCTCTGCCACACGACGAGCTGGGGCGTCTCCACGCGCCTGATCGGCGGCGTCATCATGGTCCATGGCGACGATGATGGTCTGCGCTGCCCGCCGACCATCGCCCCGCACCAGATCGTCATCGTCCCCATGCTGCGCGACACGCCGGAGGACGAGGCGGTGCTGGCCTATTGCGACGAACTGGCCCGCGAACTGGGCGCGCTGGACGCCTTCCGCGAGCCGGTGCGCGTGCTGCTGGACCGCAAGCCGATCAAGGCCGCCGCCAAGCGCTGGGGCTGGGTGAAGAAGGGCGCGCCGATCATCGTCGAAGTGGGCGGGCGCGACGTGGCGGGCGGCAACGTCTCCGTCCTGCGCCGCGACCGGCTCTATAACGAGGCCGGCAAGACCGCGAGCGCCATCCTGCCGCGCGCGGATTTCGTCGGTGGAGCGGCCGACATGCTGCGCGACATCCAGGCTGCGCTCTATGAGGACGCGAAGAGCCGGCTGGACGCCAATATCCGCACCGGCGCGGCCGATCTCGCCGGGCTTGCCGCCGCCTTTCAGGGCGACAAGCCGGGCTGGGTGCTGGTCGAATGGAGCCGACCGTCCGGCGCGGCGCTCGACAAAGTGGTGGAGTGGCTCAAGGGCGAGAAGCTCACGCTGCGCAACGTACCGCTGGATGCCGCTCCGGCGCAGGGCCAGTGTATCTTCACTGGCGAGAAGGCCGTGGAGCGAGTGCTGGTGGGGCGCAGCTACTAAGCTTTCTCGTGCTCCTGCCTGCGCAGGAGCACGGAAGGCTTTAGACGGAAGGAAGGGCGTGGACGCCGCCCGTTACTGCACTGGCCGCCCGCTATGTCTCCAGCAGCCGCGGCATGAGTTCCACGAAATTGCAGGGGCGGAAGCGGCTGTCGAGCTGGTGGACGAGGATTTCGTCCCAGCCGTCCTTCACCGCGCCGGTCGAGCCGGGCAGCGCGAAGATATAGGTGCCGCGCGCAACGCAGGCGCAGGCGCGCGACTGGATGGTGGACGTGCCGATCTTGTCGAAGCTGATCCAGCGGAACAGCTCGCCGAAGCCGGGGATGGGCTTGTCCTGCACCTGCTCCAGCGCCTCGGGTGTGACGTCGCGGCCAGTGACGCCGGTGCCGCCGGTGGTGAGCACCACGTCGATCTCCGGGTCCTCGATCCAGCTATGTAGATGGGAGACGATGCTTTCGCGGCTGTCCCGGCAGATGGCGCGGGCCTTGAGCACATGGCCTGCCGCTTCGATCCGCTCCGCCAGCGTGTTGCCCGAGCGGTCCTCGGCCAGTCCGCGCGTGTCGGAGACGGTGAGCAGGGCGATGTTGACGGGGGTGAAGGGCAGGGCCTCGTCAATCGGCATGGGCCACACGTCCGCTCGGCTGCATGCGCACCGTCACCGTTTTCTTGCCGTCCGGGAAGCGCGTCCACAGGCCCTGCGCCATGGCGGTGAGCACCGGCGAATGGCCCTGCTGCGCCATCTGATAGACGAAATAGTTGCGCAGCACCGCGTTCAGATAGGCGCGCGTCTCGTAATAAGGCACGGATTCGATGAAGAGCAGCGGGTCGCCCTCGTCGCGCACCTGCGCGTTCCAGCGGTCGACCGGCGTGGGCCCGGCATTATAGGCGGCCACCACCTTGAGCAGCATGCCGCCCGTGGCGGGCATGTTCGCCAGCTTCTTCATGTACATCTGGCCGAGCGCCAGATTGTAGGCGGGGTCGTAGAGCTGATCGACGCTGAAGCCCAGGCCCGCCTGAGCGGCAAGCTCCTTGCCGGTGCCAGGCATCACCTGGAGCAGGCCGCGCGCGTCCGCCGGGCTGCGCGCGTCGGTCTGGAAGCGGGTTTCCTGAAGCGCGTGGGCATAGACCAGCGCCTTCTCGACCTGCCAGCCATTGGCCGGCGTCCAGTTGGGCGCCGGGAAGCGGGTATAGGCCCCGGCCTTGCTGCCGTTCGCCGAGCGCTGGGCGAGCCAGAGCTGCGTGGTGGGCAGTGAGAGTTCGCTCGCCAGATGGACGAGCGCGGCATAGTTGATGTCGCCGGTCAACTCCGCCTCGCGGCGCAGCGCCTGCTCGGCCTCGGCAATGCGGCCCAGGCTCGACATGATGACGGCATTGCGGGCATTGGGCAGGGCCTTGAGCTGGGCCCAGTCGGCGGGCGTGACCGCATCGCTCAGCGCCGCATGTTGCGGCAGGCCCAGAAGCTCGCTCGCCAGCAGGCCGTAGAAGCTCTCGCTCTCGCGCGCCGCCGCCTGAAGCAGCGCGGTGACGCGCTCGGGCTGGCGGTCCGCCATGGTCGCGCGCGCGGCCCAGAAATAGCCGCCGCTGCGCATGTCCCCGTCGCGCGCTTCGTTGGCTGCCCGATAGAAGGCTTGCGCCGCCGCGTTCCAATCCTGCTCGCGCCAGGCCGAGAGGCCGATGGTCCACCAGGCGGTGGCGAGATAGTCGCCCGATCCGCCCTGGGTGGCGCGCGTGGCGACGCGGCGGGCGTTCCGCGTGTCGCTCATGATGTAATAGGACCAGCCGATGCGGTGCAGCAGCTCGGTGCGACCCTCCGCCGTCAGCCGTGCTTCCGTGCCGGCCAGCAGCGCTTCGGCGCCGGCCGGATCGTCCGCCACGATGCGCGCGCGCACCTGTTCGCGCAGCGCATCGGCAGCGGGATCGTCCTTCACGGCGCCCAGCGTGCGGCGCTGTGGAGAGCCGCCCATCCACACGAGCTTGCGCGTCTCCGGCTGGCCGGGCAGCACCTGCGCGCCGCGCTTGGCGGCGAGGCTGCCGAGCTGATCGGTCTGGGGCAGATAGGGCGCCTTATTGAGCAGCTCCAGCAGATCGAACAGCGCGACCCGCGGCGAATCCTTGGCGAGATAGAGCCGCGCGAGCAGATAGGGGCGCATGCTGTCGCTCTCGTCCAGCGCTGTGATGGCGGCGCGGGCCTCGTCCCACTTCTTGCCTTCGAGCTGGGCGAAGATGGCGCGGTAGCGCGCGGCGGCGTCGGCATCCAGCGTGGCGATGGCCGAGGCGCTGAGCGGCGCGGCACTGGTCGCGGTCTGCGCGGCGGCGGGCAGGGCGGCGAGGGCGAGCGCGGCGGTCATCAGCGGCGCAATCACGATGCGGACGGGCAGAATGCGAATGGGCGCGGTCATGCGGATATCGTTCCATGGAGCAGGCGCAGCGCCTGCCAGCTCGCCGCCTTGGCCATGGGCCGGCGCATCAGCAGCTCCGGTCCCGCCACAGCGGCGGCAGGCACCGTGCCGCCCGCATGGTGAATCTCCGGTAAGCGTTCGCTCCGCGTGCCGCCATGTGCCGCAAGCAGCGCACGGCTCGTCCTGTCGCCCAGAATGAGCGCGGCCTGCGGGCGCGCGAGCGCGAGATAGTGGCGCATCCGCCCGGTGAGCCCCTCGAAGCTTTCCTCGTCGACCAGTCCGCCCGGCGGACGGCGCGTGCAGAGCGACGCGAAGCCTACCTCCTCCGGGGCGAGGCCGATGGCGCCCAGCATGGCCGTCACCAGCCGCGCGCGCGCGCCGGTGAAGGGCAGGGCGGTGCCGTCCGCTTCCGGTGCCGCGCCGTCCTCGGGCATGTCGCACAGCACCAGAAGGCGCATGGCTTCGCGGGCGGGCGGCAGGAAGAAAGCGCCGTGCCAGGCGGCTTCCGGCTGCGCGGGGTCGTCCACCAGCCAGGCGCGGAATGCCGCGAGATCGGTGGGCATAATGGTGGGGTGCGAGGCAATGGGCGCGGCCGGCTGGGTACTGGGCGACGGCGGTGTAACCATGGGCGCGGGGGCCGCCGGGGAAGCGGGCATGGCCACGGGCGCTGCCGCATCATTCGCCGGCGCGGTCTCCCGCGTCAGCCATGCGCGCGGCGCCGATGCGGTGGCGCTATGCAACCCCGCCTCGCGCCACCAGAGCGCATAAGCTTCCGCAACGTCCTGCGCCGCCCATGATCTTGCTTGTGCTACCCGCATCGGCGCACAAAGGGTCAGAGGTTGACGGCGGTGTCAACCTTGTCGCATCGCGCGGGACCGTCAGTCGGTGCATAGCTGCGGCGACTGGACGGGCACGGCAGCAAGAAGGAGCCAGCGATGAGCGAGCGGGAGTCCATGCCCTATGACGTGGTGATCGTGGGTGGCGGGCCGGCGGGCCTGGCGGCCGCGATCCGCCTGAAGCAGTGCGCGGCGCAGACGGGCCGTGAGCTGTCCGTCTGCATCCTGGAAAAGGGCTCGGAAATCGGCGCGCATATCCTCTCCGGCGCCGTCATCGATCCGGTCGCGCTCGATGAGCTGCTGCCGGACTGGCGCGAGAGCGGCTGCCCGCTGGCGCAGGTGCCCGTGACCGAGAACCACCACTGGTTCCTCACCGAGCGCGGCAAGATCGCCATGCCGCACGCGCTCCTGCCGCCCTTCATGCGCAACCGGGGCTGCTACACCGGCTCGCTGGGCGCGCTCTGCCGCTGGCTGGCGGAGCAGGCCGAGGCGCTGGGCGTGGAAATCTTCCCCGGCTTCCCCGCCGCCGAAATCCTCTACGATGCCGATGGCGCGGTGCGCGGCGTCGCCACCGGCGAGATGGGCGTGGCGCGCGACGGCACCCACAAGAGCGACTATCAGCCGGGCCTTGAGTTGCATGCTCGCTACACACTCTTTGCCGAGGGCGCGCGCGGCCACCTCACCAAGCAGCTCGTCGCCCGCTTCGCACTGGCGGAGGGCCGCGATCCGCAGACCTATGGCCTCGGCCTCAAGGAGCTGTGGGATATCGACCCGGCCCGCCACGTCCCCGGCCGCGTTCTCCATACGCAGGGCTGGCCGCTCACGGACGCCTATGGCGGCGGCTTCCTCTATCACCAGGCCGGCGGGCAGGTGGCGCTCGGCTTCGTGGTGGGGCTGGGCTATCGCAACCCCTATCTCTCGCCTTTCGAGGAGTTCCAGCGCTGGAAGCACCATCCGCAGATCAGGGCGGTGCTGGAAGGCGGCAAGCGCGTTTCCTACGGCGCGCGCGTCATCAACGAGGGCGGCTGGCAGGCCGTGCCGAAGCTCGTGATGCCCGGTGCCGCGCTGATCGGCTGTACGGCCGGCTTCGTCAACGTGCCGCGCATCAAGGGCACGCACACGGCAATGAAATCCGCCATGCTCGCGGCCGAGGCCGCGTTCGAGGCCGTGGCGGCGGAGCGGGGCGGCGATGAACTGGCCGCCTATCCGGCCGCGCTAGAGAAGAGCTGGGTCGCAGCGGAGTTGAAGCGCGTCCGTAATGCCGGCCCGGCGCTCGCCAAATTCGGCAATCTGGGCGGCACGCTCATTGCCGGCGTGGATCTGTGGATGCGCCATCTGGGCATCGGCCTGCCGTTCACCCTGCACAGCAAGGCCGATCACACCAAGCTCTGGCCGCGCGAGGAGTGCGATCCCATTATCTATCCCAAGCCGGATGGGGTGCTGAGCTTCGACCGGCTTTCCTCGGTCTTTCTCTCCGGCACCAATCACGAGGAGGATCAGCCCTGCCACCTCCACCTCGCGGACCCGGACATCCCCATCGACTATAATCTGCCCGTCTATGACGAGCCGGCGCAGCGCTACTGCCCGGCGGGCGTCTATGAGGTGCTGACGGACGAGAAGGGCCGGCACCGCTTCCAGATCAACGCGCAGAACTGTGTCCATTGCAAGACCTGCGACATCAAGGACCCCCGGCAGAACATCAACTGGGTGACGCCCGAAGGGGGGGGCGGCCCGACCTATCCCAATATGTGAGGGGCGCCGGCCGGCTGGAAAGCGAAGGGGGGTTCGGCTCGCTCAAGCTTTGTTTACCATGGATCGCTAAGAGGCGAGGGAGGACGGATCGACGTTCGGCCCATGTCGGGCTGTGGCGCGCGTTCCCCGGCGTTTGGCGCTGTGCGCGGCGCCCTGGGGAAAGTGCGCTGCCGGCGGCGGGCTGGAGGTGGAGGTCGACCCGCCCATGCAGGAGCAGAGCGTCATGTCGGCGTCACAAATGACTTCGGAAGGCCTGGGGCCGAAGCTGGCGCGTTGGGGCCGGACCCTTCTGTCCGGCGATGAGCGCGTCGCACCCGTGGAGCCGGCGGTGCCGGCGCCGCGCGAGCATGGCAGCGCGCCGCTGCGCCGCGAGGCCGAGCGCCGCCGGGCGCTGTTCGACGAGATCGGCGAGTTCCTCTTCGCCCACGATCTGGACATTACGTCGCTCAACTTCGGCCTGGCGCTGGATTATCTGACCGGGAACGACCTTGCCATCGAGAAGGCGGTGCGCGCCATCCTTACCGATCGCGGCCGGCTGACCAACGGCATGGCCGAGCAGCTCATCGCCGAGCAGCGCACGGACGAGCTTTCGCCCGACCAGCTTGGCGACATGCTGGGCAAGGTGGAAAAGACGCTGGATTCGCTGTCCGGCCTCACCGATCAATCGCGCGCATCGGCCAGCGATTTCGGCGATGCATTGCAAAAGCAGGCGGCGGAGCTGCGCGCGGATTCGGGCAGCGCGGCCGATACGATCGGCAGTCTCATCACGCTTACGCGCGCGATGGTGGAGAAGACGCGCGAGGTCGAGGCCCGGATGCGCGAGGGCCAGCAGCAGACGCGCCTGCTCCAGAAGAATCTGGAGACAGCCCGCCGCGCCGCCGAGCAGGATCATCTGACCGGCCTGCCCAACCGCCGCGCCTTCGAGGCCACGCTGCGCGATGAAAGCCGCGCGGCCAGCGCCGCCGGCGAGGCGCTGAGCGTCGCCTTCTGCGACATCGACCATTTCAAGAACGTCAATGATACCCACGGCCACGATGCCGGCGACCGGGTGCTCAAGTTCGTGGGCGGGCTGCTCGCCAAGATCTCCGACGATAAATGCCATGTCGCCCGCCATGGCGGCGAGGAGTTCGTGATGCTGTTCCGCGGCTTCACCGTGGCCGAGGCGGCGCGCGTGGTGGACGATGCCCGCGCCGACCTGTCCGAGCGCAATCTCGTGGACCGCAAGACCGGCGAGCGCATGGAGCAGGTCACTTTCTCCGGCGGCGTGGCGGACGTCTTCGCCTATGACGAGCCGCGCGAGGCCCTCAAGGCCGCGGACCGCGCGCTCTACCTGGCCAAGGAGCACGGCCGCAACCGCATCTATATCGCCAGCGACATCGAGCATTAGGTGTTTGGTCGCGGCATTTGATGGTGCGGATTCAGGTTGAAGCGGTCGGGCTCGGTTGCCCAGATGCTTCCACTTGGCGAGGGTCTTCGGGTTGATCCCGTAGCGCTTGGCCAGAACCCTCAGGCTCTCTTGACTATGTTGTATCGCTTGCTTGCCCCGGACTTGATCCGGGGAACCGCCTCTGTCGTGCGGGCGCTCCCATGTAAAACCTGTCCCATAGCGCCCCCTTCCAATCTTGCATGGATGATGCACCATCAAATGCCGGGACCAAACACCTAGAAGTCGGACGGCTCCGCGCCATCGTCGCCGGGAAGGACGAGCATGGGCGCGGTGTCGAGGCTCGGCTCGGTCATGGCCGGGTCCAGCGCCTGCGCGGCGGGATCGGCGCCGGCGGTGTCGAGCGTGGGGGTTGCCATGAAGGCGGTATCCTGCGGCTGGCCATGGGGCATCGGCGTGGACGGCGAGTGAAATTCATCGCCCGGCGCGGCGCGCTCATCCTCGGTCGCGTCCGAGGCGGGTGCATCGGTCTGTATGCCCGCCGCGGGATGCAGGCCGGGAATCGCCTGGGTAACGAGGCTGACGAGCAGAGGCGCGCCAATCAGGATCAGCAGGGCAAGGAACTGATGATGTCGTCTGGTCACGCCACTGATCCCCGGGCGCCCGGAGCGCCGAAACAGCGCCGCTTCTAAGGCAAATAGCGTTACCGAAGCGTAAAGGATGCGACCGCAGGGACGCTGGCCGGGCCGCATGGCGCGCGCAGGGCGCACGGCGCGTCCGTTGTTCAACATATCTTTGGATATTGGCCGCTAGGCTGGCGTCAGCGCATCGGGTCGCCGCGCGCGTGAACGCGGGCGGGGCCGGGATGCCGGGACAAGAGGCGGGCAAGGCGCGCATGAACGGCTGGCACAGGCGGGGCGCCGAAAGGGGCGCCGGCACGGGCGATTGCCCGGTATTCCCGCGTGCCCGCTGGCGTGCGGCGCTGTATCCGCGCGGCCGGTCGGGTGGTTCGTCACCAGCGGCGGTGCGGAGGGCGCATAAGGGTGAATGCGCGCTCCATGCGGGGAGTCATGGATGGCCCGGCCGGGTATCGCGGCATCTTGCCGTGCATGGGCGTCCCTGCCGTCCGGTAGCGACCAGAAGGAGCGCCATGCGCCCCGCTCTATCGTTCTCTGCGCAATTTGGGTGCGTGGCATGTCGATCGCCATCGCCATCGCCATCGCAATCGTCGGCCGACCGGCGTCATATGTCCGAGTGCGTGAGCGCCCGCGCGCGCCTGTCCACGGTCATGCCGGCCGCCGGGCCGCACAGCCCAGCCATGCATGGCGGATTTTGCCAGGCGAGATGGAGCGCGGGGTCGCCGGTGCAGGCGGCGCATGTTGCGCCAGTCCCCGCGTCTGCGCCCGTGCCCGTGCGGCTTTGCCCGGGCATGCCGGTGAGAGCGCGCCCAGCGTCGCGCGCGCCCTTGGCATGCGAGAGCCGGCGGGGCGGCATGGCCGATCCCGCGGCGGGCCCTGCCTCGCGCCATGCCTCGGCGTGCACGGGTCTGCGGCCGTGTGCGCTTGCCTTGCGGCTGCGTGTATTGGGCGCCATTTCCGGCAGGGGCCGATGCGCGCGAGCACATCACTGGGCCGCAGCATGTGCACGCGCCCTCCCACCGCGCATGGCGCGGAAAGGCTGAGCCCATGCCGCTGATCTGGGTCACCATGGGCAGTCTGGGCCATGCCGTCGCGGCGGTATTGTTCGCCAGCTTCGCCATTCTCTTTTCGCGCCGCGCCGAGGGGCAGCTCAAGCAGCAGTTGCTCGTGGTCGCGCTGGCGATCACCGCGCTCTGGTCGCTGCGTCATGCCCTGCTCGGCGCGATGATGGGCGAGACGGCGGCGGATGGCGTCATCGAGACGGTGCGCAACGGTGCCTGGCTGGCGGTGGTCTGGGCGCATCTGCGCGCCATGCCGGCCGGCCGCGCGAGCCGCATCGGCCGTCCGCTGGTGGCCGGCGCGCTGCTGCTGCTGCTCGTGGTGCAGCTCTGCTTCGACATGCTGATCGGCGGCGGCGGCGGCGGCGAGACAGAGCCCGCGCCGGCGCTGCTGCCTCTGGTGCAGGCGAGCTGGCTGATGCGCTGCATCTTCACGCTGGGCGGCCTGGTGCTGCTCCATGGCCTCTCCAGCCGGCGGGAGCATCCCGGCGCGGCGCCGGGCGCGCTGTGGCTTTCGGCCGGGCTGGCCTTCCTGTGGGCCTATGATTTCAACCATTATATGCTGGCCTGGGCGAGCGACAATGCCGCCGTGGTGACGGGCCCCATGCGCGGCATCGTCGTCGCGCTGCTCGCCACGCCGCTGCTCGCGGGCGTGCGCACCGCCAATGAGCGGCGCTTCGCTCTCTCGCGCCCGGTGGCGATGCGGCTGGTCTCGGCCGGCATCATCGCGGTCTATCTGCTCTCCGTCGCGCTGCTCGTCACCATCACGCGGGATGCGGCGGCACCGCTTGGCCGGCTGGTGCAATTGAGCCTGCTCTTCGCGCTCGCCGTGGGGGTGCTGGCGCTGCTTCCGTCGGCGGCGCTGCGCAGCTGGCTGAGGGTGGAGATCACCAAGCATTTCTTCGCGCATCGCTATGATTATCGCGCCGTCTGGCTGGGTTTCGCCGCAACCGTCGGCCGCACCGGGGAGGCGCAGGGCCCGCTCGGCGCGCGTCTTACGCGGGCCATTGCGGAGGTGATGCAGGCGCCCGGCGCCTTGCTCTTCCTGCGTGCGTCCGATGGCGGGCTGGTCCCCGCCGATGCGTGGCAATGGCCTGCCGACGCGCCTGTGCCGGCCTTGCCCGCCGCGCTGGTGGAGCGGCTGGAGCCGACCGGCTGGATCCTCGACATCGCCGCCGACTGGGCGAACCATGGCGCTCTGCTGCCCGGTTGGATGGCGCGGGATCGCCGTGCCTGGGTGCTGGCGCCGCTCATTCACGAGCGCCGGCTGGAGGGCGCCATCCTGCTCGCCGCGCCCACCGTGCCGGCCGTGCCGCGCCGCATCGACTGGGAGGATCTGGACGTGCTGCGGGTCGTGTGCGGCGAGGCGGCCGCGCTCATCAGCGAGGCACGCAGCCGCGAGGCGCTGGCGGAAGCGCAGCGTTTCGATGAGTTCAACCGGCGCTTTGCCTTCATCCTGCACGATCTCAAGAATCTGGTGAGCCAGATGTCGCTGCTCGCCAGCAATGCCGAGCGCCACGCGGACAATCCCGCCTTCCGCGCGGACATGGTGCTCACGCTCAAGGAGACGGTCTCGCGCATGACCGTGCTGCTCGACCGGCTGGGCCGCCCGGATGGCGCGCGGCGCGGCGGCGCGCAGGAGGTCCGCGTCGGCGCCCTGCTGCGCACGCTGCTGCCGCGCTGGGCGAGCGGCCTGGGCCCGGTCCAATTGCATGGCGACGTGCCGGGTGCCGTAAGCGCCGATCAGGAGGCGCTGGAGCGCGCGCTCGGCCATCTCGTCAAGAACGGGGTCGAGGCGAGCGCGCCGGGCACGCCTGTCCATATCGACCTTGCCACCGAGGGGGACGAGGCCGTGATCCGCGTGCGCGACCAGGGCTGCGGCATGACCGCCGAATTCATCCGCGATGGGCTGTTCCGTCCGTTCAGTTCCACCAAGTCAAACGGCTTCGGCCTCGGCGTCCATGAAGTGCGCCTGCTCGTGGCCGGCATGGGCGGCACGCTCGCTGTCGAGAGTGCGCCCGGCGCCGGCACCGTCTTCACCGTCCGCCTGCCGCTGGTCGCGGCGGACATACCCCTATCGCCCGATCGCGACCAGGCGCGGCGGGCCGGGGCCGATCATTTGCGGAGGACCGCCTGATGCCCGATATGCGTCCCAAACTGCTGATTGTGGAGGACGATCCCGGCCTCCAGCGGCAATTGCGCTGGGCCTATGACGGTTATCAGCTCTTCATCGCCGGCGACCGGGAGGAGGCGCTGGAGCTGCTGCGCGCGCAGGAGCCGCCGGTGGTGACGCTGGACCTCGGCCTGCCGCCGGACCCGGACGGGATCAGCGAGGGCATGGCCGTGCTCGCCGCCATCCTGGCGGAGCGACCGCAGACCAAGGTGATCGTCGCCTCCGGTCATGGCGACCGGGCGAGCGCGCGTGGCGCCATCGCGGCGGGGGCGTGGGATTTCTACCAGAAGCCCATCGACATCGATTCGCTGGGGCACATCGTCGGCCGCGCCTTTCATGTCCACACGCTGGAGATGGAGAACCGCCGCCTTGCCGAGGCTGCGCCACCGGACCGCACGGTGCTGGGCCGGATGATTACCGCCGCGCCGGAGATGCTCAAGGTGGCGCGCATGATCGAGCGCGTCGCCAATGCCAATGTGACGGTGATGCTGCTGGGCGCCAGTGGCACGGGCAAGGAACTGCTGGCGCGCGGCCTGCATGAAGCGAGCGACCGCAGGGAGGGCCCCTTCGTCGCCATCAACTGCGCGGCCATCCCCGAGACGCTGCTGGAAAGCGAGCTGTTCGGCCATGAGAAGGGCGCCTTCACCGGCGCGATCAAGACCACGCCCGGCAAGATCGAGCAGGCGGACGGCGGCACGCTGTTCCTGGACGAAGTGGGCGATATTCCGCTGCCGCTTCAGGTCAAGCTGCTGCGCTTCCTGCAAGAGCGCGTGGTCGAGCGGATCGGCGGGCGCCAGCCCATCGCCGTGGACACGCGCATCGTGTGCGCCACGCATCAGGATCTGGAAGCGATGATCGCGGACGGGCGCTTCCGCGAGGACCTGTTCTATCGCCTCGCCGAGATCGTGGTGCGCATTCCTGGCCTTGCCGAGCGGCCGGGCGATGCCGTGCTGCTCGCCCGCCATTTCGTCAATCGCTATGCGCGCGAGCTGAACCCGCAGGTGAAGGGCCTCGCGCCCGATGCCGCCGCCGCCATCGACGGCTGGCGCTGGCCGGGCAATGTGCGCGAGCTGGAGAACCGCGTGAAGCGCGCCGTCATCCTGGCCGACGGCAAGCTGATCGGCGCGGGCGATCTGGACCTCGGCAATGCGGATGAAGCGGACGAGAGCGTCGTCAACCTGCGCGCCGCGCGCGAGGCAGCCGAGAGCCAGGCCGTGCGCCGCGCCATCGCCCGATCGGACGGGAACATCTCCGGCGCCGCGCGCCTGCTCGGCATCAGCCGGCCGACGCTCTACGACCTCATGAAGGGCTATAATATCCAGGGATGAGGGGGCCGGCGCGCGGGCGCGGCTCAGCGCGGGTCCAGCGCGGCGTCGTGGATGCGCCAGCTGCGCTGCGCATCCGTCGCGCCCGGCACATCATTGGCGCGGCGCAGCGTGGCCGTGCCGGTGCGGCGCACCTCGCGCCCGTTTTCGTCGGCATAAGTGAGCGTGAAGGGCATGGAGAGATAGATCGATCCGGCGGCGCCCTCGCTGCGGGCCGGGCCGGTGAAGCGCAACTGCGCGTCCGGGTGCCGCGTGGCTTCGGCAATGGCGCGGGTCTGCTTGCGTTGCACCTCCTCGCCCGTGGCAAGGAGCTGGCCGGCATCGGCATAACGTTGCGCCTTCATGAGCGCGACATAGGCCTCCAGCACGCGGGTCGCGCCTGCCTCGGTGCGCTCCTGCAAGGGCAGCGCCACCGTGGCGGGGGCGGCGGCCGCCTCGTCGCGCAAGCGGGCGGTGTCGTCGCCGTCGCAGGAGACCAGCGCGACATGGCCGAAGGGCGCGCCCTCGATCAGCAGGGCCTGCGCCGATTCCGCATAGGCCATGCTGAGCGTCTGCGCGCTTTGCCTGCCGGCCATGGTGCATTGCGCGCGCACGCTCACGGGGCCGGTGCCGGACACATCCTCGAACTGGCAGGTCGATCCGTCCGGTGCATGCAGCGCGTGCGCCTGGATGGTCCAGACCGCGCTCTTGCACAAGGCGGCATCGGCGGCCCACTGGCCTTCATAGACCATCTTCGGCGCGGCGGCCTGGGCGGCGACATTGCCGGCGGCCTCGTTGCCCGGCGCGCCCGACTGGTTCTGGCAGGCGACGGCGAGCGGCAGCAGGGCGAGCGGGAGGGCGAGGCGGAACGGATGGCGCATGTCCTGAGAGACACGGGAGCGGGCGATCGGTTCCCGCTATTCGCGCCGCCGAGGCGGGGAAGCCGGCCGCAGCCGGCCCGCGCTCAGTTTCTGTCGAGCAGGTTGCCCAGGCCGCCGAGCACCGATCCCTCGCCCCGGTTCTGCCCGCCGCGCGATCCGGCGGCGGCATGCATGCGGCCGGCGAGGCGCGCGAAGGGCAGGGACTGTATCCAGACCGACCCTGGCCCGCGCAGCCGCGCGAAGAACAGCCCCTCGCCGCCGAACAGCGCGCTGCGCACGCCGCCCACGGTGGTGATGTCATAATCCACGTCCGCCGTGATGGCGGCCAGGCAGCCGGTGTCGACATGCAACTCCTCGCCGGGCGCGAGGCGGCGCTCGACCAGCGTGCCGCCCATCTGCACGAACACCCAGCCATCGCCGGTCAGCTTCTGCATGATGAAGCCCTCGCCGCCGAACAGGCCGGTCATGATCCGCTTCTGGAAGGCGATGCCGAGCTGCACGCCGCGCGCCGCCGCCAGGAAGCTGTCCTTCTGGCAGATCAGCGTGCCGCCCACCGTATCGAGCTTGATCGGCAGGATGGTGCCGGGCACCGGCGCGGCGAAGGCGACTCGTGCCTTGCCCCCGCCATTATGCGTGAACACGGTGGTGAACAGGCTCTCGCCGGTGACGAGCCGCTTGCCCGCACCCACCAGCTTGCCCATGAAGCCCCCGTCCTGCCCGCCGCTGCCATCGCCGAACACGGTGGTCATGCCGATGTTGGCGTCCTTCCACACCATTGCGCCCGCCTCGGCCACGGCGCTCTCGCCCGGATCGAGTTCGATCTCCAGGAATTGCAGCTCCTGCCCCTTGATCTCGAAATCGATATCGTCGGCCACGGATGCGCTGCGCATGTGCGCCCACGGGCTGTTGCTCATGACGGCTTGTCCTTTCCATAGAGAGCAGGGCGCGGCGCGGCGTCGCGGGCCGGAAAGACGCGACATGCAGAACGGGGCGGGCGCGGGAGGCGACGCATCGCGGCGGCGGGAGCAGGCGGTCAGGTCTCGACGCGGTCGGACAGTTCATCCAGACCGATGCCGATGCGCTGCATCTGCTCGGCGACCGGCGGCCAGACGTTGGAGAAGAAGCGCTCGCGCTCCATCGTGCGCAGCCGGCGCGAGGCGCCCGGCGCCACGAACATGCCCACGCCGCGGCGCACCAGCACCAGCCCATCGTCCTGAAAGCTCTGATAGGCCTTGGCGACGGTCAGCGGATTGGCGCCCTGCTGCGCGGCGAAGGCGCGCACCGAGGGCAGCATGTCGCCGTCGCCAAATTGTCCATCCAGGATCGCGGCGGCGATGATGTCCCGCAGGCGCAGATAAACCGGGCGACCGTCATCCGTCATGCTGCATCAGTGACATAATACAGCCACGCGGTCAAGCGGCGCCGCGCGGCCGGTTTTCGCCTCAGGCGCCCGGCCAGACGGAGAGCACATCGTCCGGCAGCGGTCGCGGCCGCTCTTCCAGCTCGCGCGAGGGCGTGCCGATGAAGACGAAACCGGCGATGCGCTCGTCGGCATTGCCAAAGGCGTCGCGCACCTTGTCGTTGAACGCCGGCCAGGTGGTGAGCCAGCCGCCGGCAAAGCCCATGGCATGGGCGGCGTGGAGCAGGTTCATGCAGGCGGCTCCCGCCGAGAGCTGCTGCTCCCAGAGCGGAATATGGCTCTCCTTGCGGGGCGAGGAGAGCGCCACCACCAGCGCCGGCGCCTGATGGGCGAACTGGGCCATGGCCTCCAGTTCCAGCCGGCCGGCATCGGGCTTTTCCGCCAGATAGGCGGCGGAGATGACATCGGCCAGCGCATCGCGCTTGTCCTGCGGCACGATGACGAACCGCCAGGGCGCCAGCTTGCCGTGGTCGGGCGTGCGCGTGGCGAGCATGACCATCTCGCGCAGTTGCTCCAGGCTGGGGCCGGGCGCGGCAAGATCGCGCGGCTTGCCCGAGCGGCGGGACGCCAGATAGGCGTGGACGGAGGAGAGATCGTTGAAGGCCATACGCATGGCCTTAGCCGCACCTTACGTTTACGACAATCGGGCTTGGCAAGTTCGATTCATCGGCTAGGTTTTAGCGCCATCGGATGCCGGGCGTGCGCCTGGGACCTCACATGATCTGAAAGCGAGCCGCTCGTGGACTTCAACACCATCATCCTCATCGGCGGGATCGGCGTGCTCATCGCCTTCCTGGCGGCCGGCGCCTGGCTGGTCTCGCGCCCGCAGCCGGAAGTGCTCGGCCATCCCAAGGGGCTGTGCGTGCTCTTCTTCGCCGAGATGTGGGAGCGCTTCTCCTATTACGGCATGCGAGCGCTGCTCATCTTCTACCTGACCAAGCACTGGCTGTTCGACGACAGCAAGGCGAGCCTCATCTACGGCGCCTATACCAGCCTCGTCTACATCACCCCCGTGCTGGGCGGCTACATGGCGGATCGCTGGCTGGGGCAGCGCAAGGCGGTGCTCTTCGGCGCCATCATCCTGGCGGGCGGCCACTGCCTGATGGCGGTGGAAGGCACCGGCGGGCAGGACGATCCCGCCATCAACATCTTCTGGCTGGCGCTCTCCTTCATCATCGTGGGGTCAGGCTTCCTCAAGGCCAATATCTCGGTGATCGTGGGCCAGCTCTATCCGCGCACCGACATGCGGCGGGACAGCGCCTACACCATCTTCTACATGGGCGTGAACACGGGCGCGGCGGTGGGCACCATCATCGCCGGCTGGCTGGGCGAGAACTGGGGCTGGAGCTGGGGCTTCGGCGCGGCGGGCGTAGGCATGCTGCTCGGCCTCGTCGTGTTCGTGGTGTTCAAGCCGCTGCTCCAGGGCAAGGGCGAGCCGCCCGATCCCGCCCGGCTCGCCCGCCGCGTCGCCGGCGGCCTCAGGCTGGAGACACTGCTCTACGCTGCGGGCCTGCTCGGCATCCCCATCATCTGGGTGCTCATCCAGTTCCAGGATGCGATCGGCACGATCCTGCTGGTCTTCGGCGTGGGGCTGCTCGGCTATGTGCTCTACGAGGCCTTCAAGCTGGAGCGCCACGCGCGCGACCGCATCTTCGCCATCATCTTCCTCATCCTGCTCCAGCCGCTCTTCTGGGGCCTGTTCGAGCAGGCGGGCGGATCGCTGAGCCTCTTCACGGACCGCTATGTGGACCGCGCGGGCGTGGACGCCTCGTTGTTCCAGTCGATCAACCCCATTTATATCATCCTCTTCGGCCCGCTGTTCGCGGCGTTGTGGGCGATATTGGCCAGGCGCGGCTGGGAGCCCTCCACCCCGGCCAAGTTCGGCATCGCGATGCTCCAGCTCGGCCTCGGTTTTCTGGTGCTGGATTGGGGCGCGCGCGCCTCCGGTATGGGGCAGGCGACGCCGGTGATCTTCATCTTCCTGGTCTATCTGCTGCACACCACCGGCGAGCTGTGCCTCTCGCCCGTGGGTCTCTCCGCCATGAACCGCCTCTCGCCCCGGCACATGGCCAGCCTCATCATGGCGGCGTGGTTCCTGGGATCGGCGGGCGGCAATTTCGTCGCCGGCAAGATCGGCGAGGCGACCGGCGGCGAAAGCGGCGCGGCGACCAAGGAGTCGATCCTCGCCATCTATGCGCAGGTGGGGTGGATCACCATCGTCGCGGCCGTGGCGGTCATCGTCGTCTCGCCCCTGATCCGGCGGCTCATGCATCTGGAGACGTTGCGCAATGACGAGGAGGAAGAGCTGGCCGGCAAGGCCGCGCTGGGCGAGCCCCAGGCGGCCGGCGCGCGGCTGGGCGGCGAGACGAAGGGCTGAGGGAGGAGGGGCGGCTTCCGCAAAAAAGCCCCGCTCGGCATGACCCGTATAGGGCTCGGCGGACGATGTGCCGCGCGGCGCCTTCGGCAGGGCGGAACCGCACGCCCTCTTGACGCGCGCAGTCGGCTCGCCGACTGAACAGCCATGAGCAGACGTTTCTTCGGCACGGACGGCATCAGGGGCCGCACCAACCAGTCGCCCATGACGGCGGAGATGGCGATGCGCGTCGGCATGGCCGCCGGGCGCCATTTCCTGCGCGGCACCCACCGCCACCGCGTCGTCATCGGCAAGGATACGCGCCTCTCGGGCTATATGATCGAGAATGCGCTGGTCGCCGGCTTCACCAGCGTGGGCATGGATGTGGTGCAGTTCGGGCCTATCCCGACGCCTGCCGTCGCCATGCTCGCCGCCTCTATGCGGGCGGACCTGGGGGTGATGATCTCGGCCAGTCACAATCCATATTATGATAATGGAATCAAGCTCTTCGGGCCGGATGGTTACAAGCTGTCCGATGCCGATGAGATGAAGATCGAAGCGCTGATCGAGACCATTGGCGCGGGCGAGGCGCCGCTCGCCGATGCCCCGCAGATCGGCCGGGCGCGGCGCGTGGAGGATGGGCGCGGGCGCTATATCCACGCGGTCAAATCCACTTTCCCCGAGCATCTGCGGCTCGACGGGCTCAAGGTGGTGGTCGATTGCGCAAACGGCGCCGCCTACCAGACCGCGCCCGCCACCTTCTGGGAGCTGGGCGCGGAGCTGGTGCCGCTCGGCGTCTCGCCCAACGGCACCAACATCAACGAGGGCTGCGGATCGACCGCGCCGGCGCTGCTCCAGGAGACGGTGGTCGCCTCGGGCGCGGACATCGGCATTGCGCTGGATGGCGATGCGGACCGCCTCATCGTGGTGGACGAGACCGGCACGATCATCGACGGCGACCAGATCATGGCGCTGATCGGCACGAGCTGGGCGCGGCGCGGCACGTTGCGCGGCGGCGCGGTGGTTGCCACCGTCATGTCCAATCTAGGGCTGGAGCGGCTGCTGAAAGGGCAGGGCATCGACCTCGTCCGCACCAAGGTGGGCGACCGCTATGTGCTGGAGGAAATGCGTGCACGCGGCTGCAATGTGGGCGGCGAGCAGTCCGGCCACATGATCCTGAGCGACCATGCCACCACGGGCGACGGCACCATCGCCGCGTTGCAGGTGCTGGCCGCGCTGGTCGAGAGCGGCAAGCGCGCGAGCGAAGTGCTGCGCCAGTTCGAGCCGGTGCCGCAGCTCCTGCGGAACGTGCGGTTCGCCGGCGGCCGTCCGCTGGAGGCCGACAGCGTCAGGACCGCGATCGCGCAGGCGGAAAAGGAGCTGGACGGCGCCGGCCGCCTCGTCATTCGCCCCTCCGGCACGGAGCCCGTCATCCGCGTGATGGCCGAGGGCGACGATGCCGGGCAGGTCGAGGCGGTGGTGGCGCGCATCTGCGATGCCGTGGCCGGCGCGGCGGCGGCGGACGCCTGAAAGCGGGACGGAGGGAGCGCGCCATGCTTGAGATGCGGCCCGATTGCGAGCGCTGCGGCGCCGATCTCCCCGCCGATCAGGGCGGTGCGTTCATCTGCTCCTTCGAATGCACTTTCTGTGCGGATTGCGCCGATACGCTCGACGAGACCTGCCCCAATTGCGGCGGCGAACTGCTCGACCGCCCCGCGCGCGTGGGCGCGATGCTGAAGAAGCACCCGGCTTCTGCGGAGCGGCGCTTCAAGGGGTAGGACGGATTGGTATTGCCCTTCGGACGCCTCCGGCTTCCGCAGATGGCAGGCGGAGTCGAATGAGCGCGACGCACTTCAACGGGAAGCGCGGAAAGGCGCCATTTGCAGGCCGCCAGAACTGAATGCCAATTCGTTCTAGGGGAGAGCGTTTCCGCGCGCGATTGAGGCAGGGAGCGATACATCCACGCCGTTCGTCCTGAGCGTGTCGAAGGGCTTCCTTCTCTTTCTCTTTCCCTGCCCTCTTCGGCGAGCGCTGTCGTCCCTTAATGGCCCCCGCCTATTCCGCTTCTCCGCCCGGACGCGGCCTGTCTTTCGCCCCCGGCTCCTGTTCGGCGCGCCTGTTCGCGCGGACGAGCTGGTCGCGGATCTCGCCAAGCAGCTCCACTTCGCTGGGGCCGCCAGCCTCGGCCTTTTTGTCCGGTATGAGGCGGTGCGCGAATTTCACCAGCAGGAAGATCACGAAGGCCATGATGATGAAATTCACCGCCGCCGTGATGAGTGAGCCATAGCCGATCATGGTGACGCCGGCGCGCTTGAGCGCGGCATAATCGTGCAGGCTGCCCGTGTAGCTTTCCGGCACGCGAGAGAGGATGAGAAAGCGGTTCGAGAAGTCGATCCCGCCCGTGATGAGGCCAACGGTGGGCATCAGCACATCCTCGGTGAGGGCGGTCACGATCCTGCCGAAGGCGGCGCCGATGATGACGCCGACCGCGAGATCCATGACATTGCCGCGCGCAATGAAGGCCTTGAATTCGTTGAAAAGCATGGTCCTCCGTTCGTCTTTCCCCGAACGTGGGAGACCGGGCCTCGTTCCCCGCTTCATCGCGTACAAACGGCGCCCGGCGGCGCGCGCCCTCGCGGGAAAGGCTGGAGGGGCGCGGTCGGCGGAAAAGGGCGCGGCGAGGTGTTCCCTTCACACTCGCTCGCCGTTCGAGCCTGTGTCCTCGCGCGCTCTCGACTTCTCCGACCGCCCCCGGCAAAAGGCCATCCATGAGCATCCCACGCATTCTCGTCATTGCCGGCTCGGATTCGGGCGGCGGCGCCGGCATTCAGGCCGACATCAAGACCGTCACCATGCTGGGCGGCCACGCCATGACCGCGATCACCGCCGTCACCGCGCAGAACACGCTGGGCGTGCAGGCGGTCCATCCGGTGCCCACCGAGATGGTGCTGGCGCAGATCGACAGCGTGGTCGCCGATATCGGCGTGGACGCGGTGAAGATCGGCATGATCGGCTCGGCGGAGACGGCGCGGGCCGTGGCTGCCCGGCTGGAGAGCATCGGCGCGCCCGTGGTGCTCGATCCGGTGATGGTCGCCACCAGCGGCGGCGTGCTGGCCGATGCGGAAACCGTGGCGGCGATGGAAGATCTGATGGGCTGGGCCTATGTCACCACCCCCAATCTGCCCGAGCTGGAGGCGCTGGGCGGCGAGGCGGCGCTCACCGCGCGCGGCGAGATATTGCTGGTGAAGGGCGGCCATGCGCCGGGCGAGACGATCATCGACCGGCTGGTCGGGCCGCAGGGCGAGATCGCCCGCTGGGAAGGGCCGCGCATCGACACGCAAGATGCGCATGGCACTGGCTGCACGCTCGCCAGCGCCATCGCCATGGGGCTGGGGCAGGGGCTCGATCTGCCCGAGGCGATTGCCCGCGCGCGCCTGTTCGTGCGTCTGGCGCTGCGGGAGGCGCCGGAGCTGGGCGGCGGCCACGGACCAATCGGCCAGGGCGCGGTGCGGCTGGATCTGGGCGGCGACATGCGGCTCAACCAGCTCAGCCTGCCGGTGAGCGACTATGCCGCCGCGCGCGCTTTCTATCTGGCGCTCGGGCTCCGGCTCATCGTGGATTCGCCGGATCAGCCCTATGGCCGGTTCGAGACGGCGGGCGGCGCCACACTCTCGCTCCATGGCGATGCGGCGGCGGTCTATTTCGAATGCGACGATCTCGATGCGCGGCTGGAGGCGCTGCACGCGGCCGGCATCGCGCCCGCCACGGGGCCCATCGATCAGGACTGGGGCTGGCGCGAGGCGTGGTTCGCGGACCCTTCCGGCAACCGCGTCTGCCTGTTCACCGGCGGCGAGCAGCGGCGCTTCCCGCCCTGGCGCCTGAGCGCATGATCGCGGGAGTGGACGAGGCCGGGCGCGGGCCGCTCGCCGGGCCGGTGGTGGCCGCGGCGGTGATCCTGTGCAAGCCGCGCCCGTCCGGCCTGGATGACAGCAAGAAGCTGACCGCCGCGCGCCGCGCCGAACTGGAGGCGACGATCAAGCGCCGCTGCCAGTGGGCGGTCGGCGTGGTCGATGTCGAGCAGATCGACCGGCTCAACATCTTCGGCGCGACCATGCTGGCGATGACTCTGGCGGTCGAGGCGCTCTGCGCGCGGATCGGCTGCGACCCGCGCGAGGTGCTGGTGGACGGCAATCTGACGCCGCATGGCCGCCGCCCCGAGTGGCGCTGGCCCGCGCGCCCCATTGTCGGCGGCGATGCGCTGGAGCCCTGCATTTCCGCCGCGTCCATCATTGCCAAGGAGCATCGCGATGCGCTGATGCGGCAGGCGGCGCTCCACCATCCGCATTATGGCTGGGAGCGCAACAAGGGCTATGGCACGCCCGATCATCTGGCGGCGCTGCGCACCCATGGGCCGAGCCCGCTCCACCGCCGCAGCTTCGCGCCGGTCGCGCAGATGGGGCTGCTGTAGGCGCTCCAGCCTTGTATCCGCTCCCTCTTGCACCGGCGCGGTCCCTGGGTTAGGAGCGCGCGTCCCTTGGGGAGTAGCCAGCCGCCGTGAGGCGGGCTTCCGCGTCAACATGCTCGGTCGAGAGGCCGTGGTGCGGGAGGAAACGGCCGGTGTCGCGACCGGCCTTCAGGCGAGACCAATGGCACTGCGCTTCCGTTCCGGGCTGGGCGGGAGGCGCCGTGCCGTTGTGTGCGCTGTCCTGACCTGGCCCCGAAATCGGACCGTTTTTCCATGGAAGCCCTGCTGACTTCGACCGGCATCGTCGCGCTCGCCGAAATGGGCGACAAGACGCAGCTCCTCGCCATCCTGCTTGCCACGCGCTTTTCCAGGCCGGTGCCGATCGTCCTCGGCATCTTCGTGGCCACGCTCGCCAATCACATGCTGGCCGCGCTGGTCGGCGCGCAGGCGGCCGCGCTTCTGGACAGCGGCTGGTTCCGCATTCTCGTCGCGCTCTCCTTCCTCGCCATGGCCGCCTGGACGCTGGTGCCGGACGAGATGGGCGCGCTCAAGGAGGAGCGGGGCCGGCTGGGCGCCTTCGCCACCACCGTCATCGCCTTCTTCCTGGTGGAGATGGGCGACAAGACGCAGATCGCCACCATTGCGCTGGGCGCCCGTTTCGAGGCGATGTGGGCCGTGGCTGCGGGCACCACGCTGGGCATGATGATCGCCAATGTGCCGGCGGTCTTCCTGGGCAACGAACTGTTGCGCCGCGTGCCCCTGCGTATGGTGCGGTTCGTCACCGCCGCCCTGTTCGCCGTCATCGGTCTGTGGCTGCTCGTCGCGACCTTATGGGGGTGAAAAGGGGCGCGCGCCGCTTTTTTGCCGGTCATTCGCCGCTCTGAGTCTTCGTCGCCACACCACAAGATGTTGAGTCTCCACGCCAGGGCGGCGCGCCACCCCTCGTGGCAGACTCCTTTCGTTCTCCTTTGAGGAGTCGCCCTCAATCCCTTGGAATCGCGATATAAGGCTTGACGGCAGAGTCCCGGGGACTCATGCCTAGGGCTGCAAACAACAGGGGCAAATGCATCATGGGGGTCATCGAACGGGTTGGGCGTCGGCCCGCGACCAGCAAGGCAGTGCGCACCGCGCCGCCGCCGGTGCTGCCGCTCGACACGCTGCTGCAAGGCGACTGCATCGCCATCCTGCGCACGCTGCCCACGGCGAGCGTCGACATGATCTTCGCCGATCCGCCATATAATCTCCAGCTCGGCGGCGATCTCTTCCGGCCCGAGGGCGGGCGCGTGGACGCGGTCGACAATGATTGGGACCAGTTCGACAGCTATGGCGCCTATGATGCCTTCTGCCGCGAGTGGATGGCGGAATGCCGCCGCATCCTGAAGCCCGATGGCACCATCTGGGTGATCGGCAGCTATCACAACATCTTCCGCGTCGGCGCGCTGATGCAGGACCAGGGCTTCTGGATTCTCAATGACATCGTCTGGCGCAAGGCCAATCCCATGCCCAATTTCAAGGGCACGCGCTTCACCAACGCGCATGAGACGATGATCTGGGCGAGCCAGGGCGAGAAGGCGAAATATACCTTCAACTACCGCGCCATGAAGACGCTGAACGATGAACTTCAGATGCGCTCGGACTGGGTGCTGCCGATCTGCTCCGGCCAGGAGCGGCTCAAGCGCGGCGGCACCAAGGCGCATCCCACGCAGAAGCCCGAGGCGCTGCTCTATCGCGTGCTGCTCTCCTGCACCAAGCCCGGCGACGTGGTGCTCGATCCCTTCTTCGGCACCGGCACCACCGGCGCGGTGGCGCGGCGCCTGGGCCGGCGCTGGATCGGCATCGAGCGCGAGGACAGCTATGTCGAGGTGGCGCGCGAGCGCATCGCCGCCGCCCTGCCGCTCGACGAGAGCGCGCTGTCCATCATGCAATCGCCCAAGAGCCAGCCCCGGGTCGCATTCGGCACGCTGGTCGAGACCGGCTGGGTGAAGCCCGGCACCGTCATCACCGATCCCAGGGGCCGCTGGCGCGCCGCCGTCCGTGCCGATGGATCGCTGGAATGCGACGGGCAGCACGGCTCCATCCACAAGCTGGGCGCCACCCTCCAGGGCGCGCCGAGCTGCAATGGCTGGACTTTCTGGCAGATCGAGCATGAGGGGCAGATGAAGCCGCTGGACGCGCTGCGCCAGCTCTACCTGCTCGCCACCGAACCCTGACCCCCACTCAGGGAAACCGGCCCCACGCGCGGCCGGTGCCCAGGGCAGCTCGTCCCACGGCTGCCCTGGGCAATTTCGTGGATTTAGCCCCGCCTCTTTAGAGAAGGGGCCGGGGGTGGTGGCGCTGCGCCAGCATCGCTCGCGCAGCGATTATGCGGAACTGCCCAGCACCACCCCAACCCCTCCGAAGAGGAAGGGCTTAACGCGCCAGAGGCAGGCTGAACTCGGCCAGCAGGCCGCCGCCCTCGCGATTGGTGAGCGTGAACTGGCCTCGCTCGGATGAGGCGATGGCGCGGACGATGGCGAGGCCCAGGCCGGCGCCGCCGGTGTCGCGGCTGCGCGAATTCTCGACGCGCGTGAAGGGCTGCATCATTTCCTCGATGCGGGCAGGGTCGATGCCCGGCCCCCGGTCGGCCACGGCGAGGATGGCGCGCGTATCCTCGATGCGCAGCGAGACCTCCGCGCCGCCGCCATATTTGATGGCATTGTCGATGAGGTTGGCGACGGCCCGGCGCACGCCGCGCGGATGCACATGGACGACGGCGCGCGGCATGTCCGCGGCCTCGACCGGGGCGCCGGTCTCCAGGAAATCGTCGATCGCGGCATCGGCGAGGGCGGCCAGATCCACTTTCTGCGCCGGCTCGCGCTCGCGGCCGATGCGGGCGAGGGCGAGAATATCGTCGAGCATCTGGCGCATGTCGTCGATGGTGGCGATCATCCGTTCGCGGTCCGGCCCTTCCGGCACCGTCTCCACGCGCACCCGCAGCGCGGTGAGCGGTGTGCGCAGATCGTGACCGATGGCGCCCAGCATATGGTCCTTCTCCTCCAGCATGGCGCGGATGCGATCCTGCATGGCGTTGAAGGAGGCGGCGAGGCGGCGCACGTCGTCCGGCCCCACTTCGGGCACGGGCGGCGCGCCCTCCGGCGTGCCCACGCGCGCGGTGGCCGAGGCGAGGGCGCGCAACGGATCGGCGAGGCGGCGCGTGAACCAGACGAGCGGGATCAGCACCATGCCGTAGAGGAAGAGCGTGGGCGCCACCGCGCGCTGGAGGATCGGCTGATCGACCGGCGCCGCGCGGGAATAGACGGTGATCCAGCGCTTGGGCTCAAGCTGGACGCTGAGCTGCACGCGCACGCGCGGCGCGCTGGCCTGGTTCTTCCCGCCCGAGCCCAGCAGGCCCTGCAAGGGCCGCCGCGCCGCCGGGCGCTCCATCGCCGCGCGCACCTGGAGCGGGACGAGGCCGGCGGAGCGGAACATCTCCATCGCGCGCTGGGCAATGGCCGGGGCATCGTCACCGAGCTGCGCGGGCGCGCCGGGCGTGGTCTGGAGGCCGCCCTCCAGCCGCACCCGGTTGAGCAGCGTGCGGTTCTCGCGCGGGTCGACCGCTTCCAGCACCACGATGACGCCCGGCGCGGCCGCCACCGTCAGCCATTGGTTGCGCTGCGCCAGATAGTTGAAGACCAGGCCGATGAGCTGCACCACCAGCAGCGAGATGGCGACGACGAGGATGGTCTGGCCCGCGAGCGTGCGCGGCTGGAGGCGCGAGAGGAACGTGCGGACCCGCTCGCTCATGCCCGGGTGACGTCCGCGCCGAACATGTAGCCGCCGCCCCACACCGTCTTGATGAGGCGGGGCGAGCGGGCGTCGTCCTCCAGCTTGCGGCGCAGGCGGCTGATCTGGTTGTCGATGGAGCGGTCGAAGGCGTGCGCCTCGCGCCCCTGGGTGAGATCGAGCAGCTGATCGCGGCTCAGCACCTGGCGCGGATGGGTGACGAACGCCTGGAGCAGGCGGAAATCGGCCGTGCTGAGCGGAATGGCGACGCCGTCCGCGCCGGTGAGCGTCCAGTCGTCCGCGCGCAGCGTCCAGCCCTCGAATTGGTAGAGCGCGGCCTCGACCGGCGCCTCGCGCTGCGTGGCCCCGCCCGCCCGGCGCAGGATCGTCTTGATCCGCGCCACCAGCTCGCGCGGGGAGAAGGGCTTGAGCACATAGTCGTCGGCGCCCATCTCCAGCCCCACGATCCGGTCCGTCTCCTCCGATCGGGCGGTGAGCAGGATGACCGGCAGCTCGCCCTGCTCGCGGATGGAACGGCACAGCGAGAGGCCGTCCTCGCCGGGCATCATGATGTCCAGCACGGCCAGGTCGATGGCGTGGCCGGCCAGAATCTTGCGCGCCTCGGCGGCATTGGGCGCTTCGCTCACCCGGAAGCCGGCGCGCTGGAGATAGGCGCCCAGCGGCTCGCGAATGGCGGCTTCATCGTCGACGAGCAGGAGATGGGGGCGGGCGGTCATGACGGTCTCGCGGGATGATGGCTCACGGAATGATGGCTCACGGAATGATGGCTCACGGAACGATGGGCGTGCCGCACAGCGGCCTTGCTGCGCCTGTCATGCGGCGCCTGCGCCCGCCGCGCAAGCGGGCAAAGCGCTGGGCGCGCGGGAGAGCATGTGTGGATGCGTGCGCCGCCATGGTGCGGCCGATCCGGCGGGGTGGGGGTTCCCGTGGATCGGCCGCTGTGCCTCACTGCCCCGACAGAGGGGTATCGGGTTGGGGCGGGGGCATGGTCGCGCGCCCACGGCGATCGCGCATCGGCGCGTGGGCGGCATCACGGGCGGCGAGGGGAAGCCCGCCGTCGTGATCGGTATGGGCCTTGCCGAAGCGTGAGGGGGTGCGCTTCAGCAAGGCGGATCGGATCGGGGACGTGCCGGTCGTCGGGAGTGGGGCAGAGCAGGGCATGCGACACGTTCCTTCGGGGCGGCGCCGTGGGAGAAGCGCCGCACGTCCCTTCTAGGGCGATATTGTCGCGAGACTTTGTCGCCGCGCGGCGAAAATGTATCAAAATGTACAGTCCGGCCCCCAGTAGTCGGCCGGGGAGGGCATTGACCATCGGGGCGTGCTTGTGGCAAGCGCCACGCCCTCGGCGCGGGTATAGCTCAATGGTAGAGCACTAGCCTTCCAAGCTTGTGATGCGGGTTCGATCCCCGCTACCCGCTCCAGAGTTTTTCCAGACCGATCCCCAGAACATCCGTCTTTTGGCGTTCGCTCGTGCGCCTCTCCCGCTTCTCGACCGAAAACGGCAGGGCGCCGCATGGGCTCCCTGCCGTCGACCCCCTCTCGCGAGGGAGGTGTGGCCGCCGGGGTGCGCCTTGTGCTCGCCCCGGCGGATCATTGCCGTGCGGCGCGCGCGCCGCGCCTGTCAGAAGGCGGCGGTGACGCTGATCCAGTAGCTGCGCGCCTTGTCCTTGTTGTTGTAATGGTCGACATAGCTCGGCGTGTAGCTGCCATCGAGATTGTCGATGAACGTCACGTCATAGGCCGTGAAATCGCGGTTCAGCAGATTGTTGACCCGGCCGCTGATCGTCACATGCTCGTTCAGGCGATACTGGGCGCCCAGGTTCACCACCTCATAGCTGCGATAATAGATGGGATTGCCGTTGGCATCGACACCGCGATAGCGGCTGGAGCGATGCTCGGCGGTGAGCTGGGCGGAGAGCCCGCGCAGGATTTCCCAATCGAGCGTGGCGTTGGCCATGTGCTTGGCGGTCTGGGTCAGGGGCAGGCCCTTGTCGGCGCCGCTCAATTGCTCGCTGTCCGTATAGGTATAGTTCGCCCGGACCGAGAGCCCGTCGACGATGCCATAGCGGCCCGCGACCTCGATGCCCTTCACGCGCGCTTCGTCCACGTTGAAGGGGACGTTGATGGTGCCGCCCAGGCCCAGCACGGCCCAGTAGTCGCCCAGATTGGCACAGGGCCGGACGAAATTGGTCACGACGCAAGGCTGCACGGACGTGGACGAGATCTTGTCGCGGAACTTGTTGTGGAACAACGTGATGTTGAAGCCGCTGGCGCGGGTGGGATTCCAGTAGAGCGCAATCTCGCTGTTGACGCTTGTTTCCGGCTTCAGATCGGGGTTGCCGATCATCGGGCTGGTGCCCTGGCCGCCGAAGCCGCGAATGCCATCATAGAGGTCGGTCGTCTTCGGGGTCTTATAGCCCGTGCTGATGCCGCCCTTGATGGTCAGCGTCGGCGTGACCGCGTAATTGGCGTACAAGCGCGGGCTCACATGGCCGCCGAACAGATCGTGGCGGTCGTAGCGGATGCCGCCGGTGACGGTGAAGCCCTCGAACAGAGTCCAGTTGTCCTCGGCGAAGAGCGACCAGATCTTGTGGTCCTGCACCGCTTCGATGCCGCCGGACGCGGCCTCCAGGCCGAACACGCCGTCATCCAGCTTGCCGTCGATATACTGGCCGCCGATCACGAAATGATGGCGCCCGGCCAGATTGTCCACAGGAATGTCGAGGCGCGCGTCGAGCGTGTACTGGCTGCTTTCCAGCGTGCGCAGCGGGCGCGGCAGGAAGGCATCGAGTTGCGCGCGCAGCGTGGGGTCGAGCGCGCCGGGCGTCGGCGGGCTGTAGGCGCCCTGGGCGCTGCCCCGGCAGCTCGCCGCCGCGCCGATCGCCACGCAGGCCGAATCCCACAGCGATTGCAGCTCCAGCCGCTCGGCGACCGAGAAGGGCATGGTGCGGCCCTTGTTGTTGGTGCGCACATAAGCGAGCGACACGAAACTGCGCACGTCGCCCCACTCGCCCTGGTGAGAGACGGCCCAGTTCAGGCGATCGAACACCTGGTCCTCGGTATAGCCCACCTGCGGCTGGACGACGCCGGTATTGCTGGCGCGCCAGATGGAGGCGAGGCTGTCCAGCGTGCCCAGAGGATAGGAAACGCCCCCGGTGGCCGGATTGACGGTGGGGGAATTGTCGTACACCTGCTTGGAATAATCGAGGTCGAAGGTGAAGCTGTGCTCGGCAGACGGCGTGAGGCTGAGGGTCACGCCGGCGGACTTGTTGGTGTTCTGCACGGTCTTGCCGCCACCGCCGAAGCCCAGGCCGCGGACGTGCGAGACGCCCGCCTGATCGACGGCCGGCGCGAAATCGGGCTCGGAGGGCTTGCGCTCGTAGATCGAGCCGCGCAGCCGCAGGCCCAGCAGGTTGCGGACGATGGGGCCGGCGGCGTTGAAGTCCAGCGTGATGTCGTCGCCGAACGCGCTGCGCTCCTGGAAGCTGCGGCCGAAGGTGGCCGAGCCGCTCCAGCGGTCGGTCACTTTCTTGGTGATGATGTTGACGACGCCGCCCAGCGCGTCCGCGCCGTAGAGCGTGGAGGCGGGGCCGCGAATGACCTCGATCCGCTCGATGGAATCAAGCGGGGGGATGTGGTTGAACTGGTTGCCGCCGAAGCTGTTGGGGTAGATGTCGCCATGGTTGTTCTGCCGCCGGCCGTCGATGAGCACCAGCGTATATTCCGGGCCCATGCCGCGGATGCTGATGGTGCGCTGGCCGGTCTTGTCGGAGGTCTCGCCCACGTCCACGCCTTCCACGTCGCGCACGGCGTCGATCAGAGTCATGTAGGGGCGCTGTTTCAGCTCTTCCTCGGAAATGACCGTGATGCTGGCCGGCGCGTCGGTGAGTTTCTGCTCGAAGCCGGCGGCGGTCACGACGATCGTGTCGGTCTGATCGTCGGCCTCGTCGGCCGATGCGGGCGCCGCGGCCAGCACGGCAAAAGCGGAGAGGGCGGCGCCCTGGGCGAGACGGCGCCTGGATATGCGGATAAGACTGGACATTGTATTCCCCCGTTATTGAGAATAATTAGCAAGAGCAGTTCGGGGCGGGCACCTGCTGCCAAGCGCGAAAAGGGTCAATCGCAAAAGCGGCGAGGATGAGCGGGAGCAACACTTTGTTACAATCGGCGACGGGAGATCGGCAGGGGCCGATGGCGGGAAATCGGCAGGGCCCGGCGGGGCGTGGCGGCGCGGTGGCGCCGCATATCATCGTGGTGGATGACGACCCCGGCGTGCGCACGCTGCTTGCGCGAGTGCTGCGCGAATGCGGCTACGACGTCACCGGCGCCGCCGATGGACGGGAACTGCAAGCGGCGATGGCCGCGCGGGACGTGGACCTGGTGCTGCTGGACATCATGCTGCCCGGCGAAAGCGGGCTCGATATCTGCCGGGCGCTGCGGGCGCGCAGCCGCGTGCCGATCATCATGGTGAGCGCGCGCGGGCAGGAGAGCGACCGGGTGACGGGGCTGGACCTGGGCGCCGACGACTATATCGCCAAGCCCTTCGGCCGCTCGGAAGTGCTGGCGCGGGTGCGCGCGGTGCTGCGCCGCGTGGCCGATCCGCATGTGCCGGGCGATGTTCCGCCGCCCGAGCGCTTCACCTTCGTGGGCTGGACCTATCATGCGCGGCGCTGCGAGCTGGTGGCGCCTTCGGGCGCCGAGGTGGAGCTGACGGCGGCGGAGCATGAGCTGCTGCTCGCCCTGCTGCGCTATCCGCAGCGGATGATAAGCCGCGAACGTCTGCTCGAAATGGCGCGCAGCCGCATCGCCGCCTCCAGCGACCGCAGCATCGACGTGCTCATCAGCCGCCTGCGCCGCAAGCTGGGCGACGGGCGCAAGACGCGGCCGATCATCCGCACCGTCCGCGGCGTCGGCTATATGCTGGCGGTCGAGGTTCAGGTCGGCTGATGGCGCGCATCGCTTCGCTGGGGATGGTCGGGCGGATCGTGCTGGTGCTGGTCGTCGCCGTGCTGCTGGAGCTGCTCGGCAATATCGCGCTGCACCGCTGGCAGGACCCGGAGCTGCTTTCCGCCGAGCAGACGCGGCGAGTCGCCGCGCGACTGGTCACGGCGGAGCGGACGGCGCTCGCCGCCGCGCCACGCGACCGGGAAGGGGCCATGCACGGCCTGGCCGGCGACGGCATGACGCTCAACTGGGTGCCGCGCACCGTCCTCACCGATTTCGCGGCATCGCTGCCCCGGCTGGCTGCGACACGCGCGGAAATGCTGGGCGCGCAGCCGGCGCTCGCCACGCGCGAACTGCGGCTGACGCTGCTGCCCTCGGCGGTGCCGGGCGAACGCGATCTCGTCGGCGCGCGGCAACTGGCGGACGAGTCCTTCGTGACCTTCCGCGTGGGCCGCTACCTGGGCGCGCCGCCACGGCCCGGCACGGTGGTGCTCATGCATGTGCTGCTGACCACGCTGGTGCTCGGCATGGCGGTGCTGACGGTGCACGCGCTGGTGCGGCCGCTGCGCAGGCTGGCCGAGGCGGCCGACGCGACGGGACAGGCCTATGCCGGGCCCATCGAGGTCGCGGGGCCGCCCGAGGTGCAGCGCGTCGCCACCGCCTTCTCGGCCATGCGGGAGCGCCTCATCCGCACCATGGAAGACCATACCCAGTCGCTGGTGGCGGTGTCCCACGATCTGCGCACGCCCATCCAGCGGCTGCAATTGCGCGCCTCGCTGACCGACGATGGTGAGACGCGCGAGGCGATGGCCGCCGATCTCGACGAGATGGAGCATTTCATCGACTCGACTCTCACTTATTTCCGCAGCGGCGAGGATGAGGCGGCCAGGCTGGTCGACATCGCCGCCATCGCCATGACGGCCGTGGACACCGCGGCGGACCTGGGCGTGAATATCCTCTATCGCGGACCCGACGCGCTCCAGGCGATGGCGCGGCCGCTTGCGGCCAAGCGCATCCTGGCCAATCTCATCGACAATGCCCGCCATCATGCGCACCGGATCGAGGTCTCGCTCCATGATCTCGCGCCCGATTGCTTCCGCATCGACGTGGAGGATGACGGCCCCGGCATTCCGCCCGAACGGCGCGCGGAAGCCATGCTGCCGTTTCGGCGGCTGGAGACGGCGGACGGCCAGAAGCGCGGGGGCGCGGGTCTGGGCCTGGCCTCGGCCGGGCGCGCCTCCGGGGCGATGGGCGGGCGGCTCGATCTGGGTGAGAGTGCCCTGGGCGGCCTGCGGGCCAGCCTGACGCTGCCCAGGGGGTGAGTCGAGTCGGGCAGTGAAAACGGCTCCACGAGCGGCGCAGCTTGTGCCCGCATCCGCAGGACATGGCCGGCACGCGGGCTCCCGGCGGGCCTTTTGCGGGCGGCCGGCTCCGCAATCCAACGGCTGGCCGCGCCTGCGCACAAAGCCATTGACGCATCGGCGGTAAGCAGGCATTTTGAACATGCGAGTCGTTCTCATTATCAATAAGGAATGACATCGTCGGTCATGAGCCATGGAGGGAAGCCTGTCGCGACACCGGGCCGCCCTTTATGTCCTGCGATGGCGTGGGGACGTCTGCCGACAGCCCGACCGTCCTGCGCAATCCTTGTGAGCGCGACTCGCGCCTGTGAGGATCGGCCCGGAACTCCACCCGGGTCGATCCTCCTTCATCGCGCAAATGCCCTTTCGCGGCGGGCAATGCCCGCTCCCGCGGCGGCCTGACAGGAGAAGCCTGCCATGTATGAGTTTGTCGACCGGCCCGTGAGCGCGCTCGATCAGGGCGGTCAATTTCTGATCTGGACCATGCGGCGCTGGGTCGGCGCGCTGGGCAATGGCCGCTGCCTGTGCGGCACGGTCGTGCCCGCCTTCCACCAGTGGAACATGCTCGCGGGCCTGCCGCATTTCCACCTGATGATGGCGCTGCTCAACCGCGACGCGACGGAGAAGTTCCGCTTCGGCCCGGTCTGCTATGACCGTGTGACCGAGCATGAGGCGCTGATCCTCCACATGATCCGCGATGCGCGCGATGCGCCGGCGGAGCGGATGCGCGAAACCGCCGCGCTGCTCATCTGCGCGGACTCCGTTCCGCCGCTGCTGATTGCCCTGTCGGCCTTCGGCCAGGCGCTGGCGGAAGCCGGCCTGTGGCCAGAGCCGCCCGTTTTCGATTCCCCTTGCGCGAGTTTCCGGCATGAATGACGTTTCTCACATTGGTTTTGCTCTCGAACCCACGGGCACGCTCGGCGTCGAGCAGGTGCTCTGGGTGCGGCACTGGAGCGAACATCTGTTCAGCTTCGCCCTGACGCGCCCGGCGAGCTTCCGCTTCCGCTCGGGCGAATTCGTCATGCTGGGCCTGCCGGGGGAGAGCCGGCCGCTGCTGCGCGCTTATTCCATCGCCAGCGCCGCTTATGCCGAGGAGCTGGAGTTCCTCTCCATCAAGGTGCCGGACGGGCCGCTCACCTCGCGCCTGTGCCGGGTGCAGCCGGGCAGCCAGCTCTACCTCGCCCGCAAGCCCACCGGCACGCTCGTGGCCGACGCGCTGACGCCGGGCCGCCGCCTGTTCCTGCTGGCGACCGGCACGGGCCTGGCGCCTTTCATGAGCCTGGCGCGCGACCCGGACATCTATGAGCGCTTCGGCGAGGTCGTGCTGGTCCATTCGGTGCGCCATGTCGCCGAGCTGGCCTATCGCGAAATGCTGGAAAGCCAGCTCGCCAACGATCCGCTGGTGCAGGATCAGGCGCTGGTCCAGTTCCATTATGTGCCCACGGTCACGCGCGAGCCGTTCCGCACCACCGGCCGGATCGACCAGCTCATCGAGAGCGGCGCGCTGTTCCGGGGCGTGAGCGGCCCGGCGCAGCTCGATCCGGCGACGGACCGGGTGATGCTGTGCGGCTCCATGAGCATGATCCGCGATTTCTCGGCCCTGCTGGAGGGGCAGGGATTCCGCGAAGGGTCCAATGCCAATCCGGGGGATTTCGTGATCGAGCGCGCATTTGTGGAGTGAGGCGGACGTGGAATAGGCCGGCCCGGTCGGGCCGCGCCATGGGAAAGGAACGAGGCCATGACCGAGAGCACCATCGACAGCGGCGGCGATCTGTTCATCGCGCTGTTTCGCCTGTGGGCGCAGGCGCGCAGGCGCTGTGCCAATCCGTTGCCGGCCATGTACGGACATGGCGACCGGGTCGGCGCATCGGCGGAACTCGTCCCGGCCTGCGAGAGCTGCTTCGCGCTGACTGAAGCCTGTCTCGGCCGGCCGTTATGCGCGGGCGGCGGGGCGCTCTCGCGGGACGAGCGGGGCCTGCTGCTGCTGGTGCGCCATGCGCCGGCCCTGGGCCCTACGCAGGGCAGCGCCAGCGTGCCGCACGGCCTGCCGGGCGCGCTGTGCTGGGCGAGCTTCGCCGTCGCGCGGGCGCTGGGCGAGGGCGCGACGATAGCCGTGCCGCCGCCGGCGCCGGATGAGGAGTGCCCCTTCGGTCCGCTGACCGCCTGGGCCGCCTGACCGCCCATGAGCGGCTATTGGGCGGCGGGAAACCAGACCGTGCGCGCGATGGACGATGAGCTGTGCCTATGGGGGCCGTCGCCTTCGAGCACATAGTCGTTCCACGCCACCAGAAACCCGCCTCGCTGCGCGCGAATGGCGGGCACGCCGGCGCGCTCTTCCGCCTGCGCCGGGGTGCTGAGCTGGCGCGCGGGGCCGCGGGGATGGCCATGCGTGCCGAACATCTGCTCGAAAAGCCGGGGTCGGCCGTCCTGCTCGTCGATCCACGCCAGGCCGATCGTCGGCCCGTTCCAGGCGAGATAGGCGCCAGTGGACTCCCCCGCGCTCCAGCTGATGCGCCGGGGCGCCGGGACGATGCCTTTCGCCAGCCAGTCGAACGGCGCGGTCAGCAGGTAGATTTCCCGGTTGCCGTCCATCTCGTCGAACCATGTGATGGCGGCCTGACCCGTGTCGCTGACCTGCAAGTCCGGGTAGAGCGAGGCATGGCCGTCATCGGGGCTGAGCAGCCGGTGCGTGACCGCCTCGCCTGTCACCACGAGCATGTGGAGTTCGTGCGCCTTGCTCTCCAGCGCCGCGTCATAGGTGACGATGAAGGCGTCTCCGCAGGTGGCGGCGTTGAGGTTCCATGTGTCGCTATTGGCGCGGCCGATCTCGCGCGCCGGCGCCAGCGGCTCGCCCGCCAGCGAGAAGCGCTGATGCCGGATGCTGGCGCCGTTTCCGCCGTCGTCGGGTGCCGTCGGCTGTGCGATCCAGGCGACATGCAGCGTGTCGCCGATCCGGCGGACGACGGGGTTGCGCGTCGAGTCCGGGCCCGTGCCCAGCAGCGCGCTCCACAGGCGCCGGCCGTTCGCGGCCATCCCGGCCAGTCGGGCCGAGAGAGCGCCGCTGGCCTCGTCGCGCTCATACCAGGCGACGACGAGACGATCGCCGGCGTCGATCAGATCGGGCTCATAAGCAAGAAGTTTGCCGTCGCTGACGGGAAAGGGCGCTCCGCTGAGCCGGCCAGCCTCGTCGAGCTTCTGGACATAGATGGCGGACCCGGCGCTAGTGCCGCCATGCCAGGCGGCGAAGCTGCCCGTCGGCGTGGCGGCGAGGCTCAGCTCGTGGGCGCGCATGTCGCGCTCCTGAGCGGCAAGGCCGGCCGCGCCGCCCGCGAGCGCCAGCAGGGCCAGGAAGGGGAGGGATCTGTTCAACGCGGCCTTATCCTGTTTTTGCGCAAAGCGACGTCACGCCTGTGTCGGCGGGCCGGCCACGCGGACAAGTTACGAACGGTTATCGCGCCGCGCGCAACGTTACAGCGCACGTTTCAGCCAAAAGTGAACCTTGTGGCGCCGGTGCCGGCACGATAGGCCGCACCCCTGCAAAGGCGTCGCCGGGGGGACCGGCTGGCTGATGTGTCCTTGCCCGAGGTGGAATGCGCCTTCTTCGATCCGTCCTGCTGATCGCTCATCGCTGGGCTGGCCTCACGATCCTGCTTGTGCTGCTGGTCACGGGCCTCACCGGCGCGATCCTGCCCTATAAGCGCGAAATCGGCCATTGGATCGCCGCCGATGTCTGGCAGGTGGCGCCGCCACATCCCGGCACCCGGACGCTGTCGGGACCGGAGCTGGCGCGGCGCGTGGAAGCGCAGACGGGCGGCGTGGTGAGCTATATCGCGCTGAACCTCGATGCCGACCGGGCCCAGTCGGTGTTCGTCAGCCCGCGCCCCGATGGGCCGGTGCTGCCCTATGAGCAGGTGTTCGCGGACCCGTATAGCGGCGAAATCCGGGCCAAAGTCCGCTATGCCGATCTGCGCGACGGGCCGGTCAATCTCATGCCGTTTCTGGTCAATTTTCATTACAGCCTGGCCGCCGGCGCCTGGGGGCAATGGGCGCTGGGGGTGGCGGCGCTCATCTGGGCGCTGGAATGTCTTGTCGGCCTGCTGCTCAGCCTGCCGCGCCGGGGCGCCGGTGGCCTTGGCGGCGCGATCCGGCGCTGGCTGCCGGCCTGGACGATCCGGCGCGATCAGGGCGGCACGGTCCTCACGCACGATCTGCACCGGGCGGCGGGCCTGTGGCTCTGGCCGGTGATGCTCGTTTTTGCATGGTCCGCCATGGCCTTCAATCTCAGTTCCGTGCACAGCCCGGTGCAGCGGGCCTTCGGGGCGCAGGGCCTGTACACGCCCGTCGTCAATCCCGCGCCGGCGCAGGGCGAGGCGCTCTCGACCGATGCCGCCGTCGCCATCGGTGCGCGGCTGATGGCGGCGGAAGCCGGGCGCCGCGGCTTCACCGTGCGCGGGCCCGAGGCGCTCAGTCTCAATCCTTATGCGCGGCTCATCGGCTATTATGCGCGCACGAGCCTGGATGGGCCGACGGATAACGGCTCCACCATCCTCTGGTTCGATCAGGTCTCCGGCCGGCCGGTCGCCTTCCGCTCTCCATTCGGGACAACGGCGGCCGATGCGGTGGACAAGACGACGCGGATGTTGCACACCGCGAGCTTCTTTGGCTGGCCTTTCAAGGTCTTTGTCAGTCTGTTCGGCCTGACGACCGCCGCCATGGCCGTCGCGGGTTTCCTGCTCTGGGTGCGGCGAGGCGGACGCCGCCGGAATAAGGCCGCCGCGGCGTAACGCTCATGATGCTTTCCCTTTCCGTCTCGCTGATCTGGCTGCTCGCCTTGCTGGCGGCCAGCGCCCATATCCGGCAGGGGACGATGGGCCTGCGCACCGTTCTGGCCATGGCGCTGGTCTTCGCACTGGTGCTGGCGCTGGCGCTCCGGCTCGCGCCTCAGCCCAACTGGATCGGCGTACTGGTGGGCCTGAGCGCGATGTGGTCGCTCATCGGCGGGCCCCTGCCGCGCGCGGGCGCCATGCTCGGCGCGGCCTGCGCGGCGCTGGCCGCCGCCTTGCAGGTCGCCGCCGGCCTTACGGTCTGGATCGCCGCGCCGCTTGCCGCGCTCGCGCTGGTCGCGGCGCTCCTCCTGCTCGGCCGCCCGGTCGCGCGCACGGGGCTGCGCGACGTGGTGCTCGTCGTCACCGCGCTCGGCGCGCCCGCCATCGGGCTGGCGGGCGATCTCGTCTATGGCTGGCATTCCGCCGCCGTGCTCAATCGCGGCGCGGTGGCCCAGCATGATATCGCGACGCCGGCCTGGGCCGTCGTCATCGTGGCGCTGGCGCTGCTGGCCGGTGCGCTCAGGGGACTTTGGAAACACAGATGAGCTTTGCCGAACTGTTGGAAAACGGGCTGTTCGCCCTCGGCCAGATCCTGCGCCTGCCGGTCATGCTGCTGCTCTGGGTGTGCGTGGCCATGACGCTCTATTATGCCGGCCGCTATTTCGTGATGGCCGTGCGCCGCCGCCGCGAGCGCGAGGGGTTCGATCTCAAGCTGTGGCTCCAGCAGGCGCGCGTGCTGGACACCGCGCCGGAGCAGGCCGCCGCGCTGCCGGGCGAACTCAAGGCGCTGCTGGCGGACATTCAGGCGCTGGACGCCGATCAGGCGCTCCACCATGGCGGGCTGGAAAATGTCGTGGCCGAGCATGAGGAGCGGCTGCGCCACGGGCTCGACGGGCCGCGCGCGCTGGTCAAGGTGGGGCCGAGCCTCGGCCTCATCGGCACACTCATCCCTATGGGCAGCTCGCTTGCGGCCATGGCCAGCGGCAATCTCAATGCCATGGCCGGGCAGATGGTGGTGGCCTTTACCAGCACCATCATCGGCCTCGCGACCGGCACCGTGGCCTATGGGCTGGTGGCGCTGCGGCAGAGCTGGGTCAGCGCCTCCATCCGCGAGCAGCGCTATGTGGCCGAGGTGGTCGCCACGGAGCTGGAGGGGCGCTGATGGGCCGGTTCCTCAAGCTTTCGCCGCCGGACGAGCCGGCCGAGGAAGATCCGCTGGCGGGCGTCGCCAATCTTTTCGACGCCTCCATCGTCTTCATCGTCGGCCTGATGATAACGCTCTTCTCGGTCTATAATATGGGCGACCTGATGAGCGGGCAGGGCGAGATCACCATGGTGAAGACCGATGCCAGCGGGCAGCGGGAAATCATCGTGAAGAAGGGCCAGACCATCAAGGCCTACAAGCTTTCAGGCGAGACCGGCCGGGGCGATGGCGAGCGGCTGGGATCGGCCTATCGCCTTGCCAACGGCCAGATCATCTATGTGCCCGATACAGCCGAGGACGGCGCGGCGGGCAATGACGCGGAACCGGAGGCCGATGCGGCTCCTGCGGCTCCTTAGCGCGCTACTCCTTGCGCTTGCGCTCCCGGCGGCCGCCTGGTCGCAGGGCGAGGGCAAGGTGCGCATCGGCTATCTGTTCTCGGACGGGAACATCCCCGGCACGCTCGCCGCCTATCACCGGCTGGTGCAGGAGCGGCCCGACCTCAAGGACCGCGTCGAGCTTGTGCTCCTCGCCGAATCCACCTTCGACGAGACCGACGCCGCGAAGCTCGCCGCCAGCGACGTGCTGCTGTATGACGTGATGAACGAGCAGATGCTCGGCCGTTTCAACGAGGAGCGCAAGATCGACCTTTTGAAGGCGGTCTCGGCGCATGGCCTCGTGCTCGGCGTCGGCATGGGCCTCCAGAGCGAGGAGGCTTATGCGCAGATGGGCGTCGTCTGGGAGGATCGCCCGCGCGGCTATTTCGAGCATGCCGGGCCGCAGAACCAGCTCGGCCTGCTCAAATATGCGCTCAGCCGGGCGGGCATTACGGGGCTGACGCTCCCGGATGTGCAGCCCTCGCTCGATTTCGGCTATTATTATCCCGATGGCGGGGACGGCCGGGTGTTTGCCGACTGGGAGAGTTTCCAGGCGTGGCGCGCGGCCAATGGCAAGCTGCGGCCCGGCGCGCCGCGCATCGCCATCGGCTTCTTCAAGGCCAGCTATTATTCCGGCGACATCGGCTTCATCGACGCGCTGATCGCTGAGGTGGAGAAGCAGGGCGCCGAGGCCGTGCCGGTATTCGGCTATCCCGGCGCGGTGGCCTTCCAGCGCCTGCTGGGCGAGGGGGACGCGGTGCGCGCCGATGCGGCGCTCGGCCTCTCCTTCCAGTTCAGCGATGCGCAGGCCGCCGGCGTGCTGGCCGGCGTGGACATTCCGATCATCAATCTCATCAGCCTCTATGGGCGGTCCGAAGCGGAGTGGCGCGCCTCGACCACCGGCCTTTCCGCCTTTGAGGGCACGTTCAACCTGGCGACGCCGGAGCTGGCCGGCACGATCGCGCCCACGGTGGCGGGCACCAAGGAGAAGATCGTCGATCCGCTGACGGGCCTCAACTCCGTCATCACCAGCCCCATCGCCTCGCGCGTGGAGATGGGCGTGGCACGCGCGCTGCGCTATGCCGAGCTGCGCCGCAAGCCCAATGCGGACAAGAAGATCGCGCTGCTTTTCTACAATTATCCCGTCGGCAAGGCGGGAATCTCGGCCAGCTATCTCAACGTGGCGGAATCGCTCGCCAATGTCCTCCGGCGCCTCGGCGCGGAGGGCTACGATATTGGCGGCGCGCCCCCGAGCGCGGACGAGGTACTGGCCGACATCACCGCCAGGGCACGCAACATCGGTTCGGACGCGCCGGGCGAGCTGGCGGAAATGCTGGCGCTGGGCGACCAGCCGCGCGTGCCGCTGGAGGAGTATCGGCGCTGGCTCGATGCCTGGCCGGCGGGCCTGCGCGAGAAGATACTCAAGGACTGGGGCGATCCGGCTGACAGTGACTTCATGGTCGAGCGCAAGGATGGCGCGGTCAGCTTCGTCATGCCCGCCGTGCATTATGGCAACATCCTGCTCATGCCGCAGCCCTCGCGCGCCTGGGGCGAGGATCTGGAAAAGATGTACCACGCCACGGACCTGGCGCCGCATCACCAATATGTCGCGGCCTATGCCTGGCTGCGCAACGGCTTCAAGGCCGATGCGGTGGTGCATGTCGGCACTCACGGCACGCTCGAATGGCTGGACGGGCGCGACGCGGGCCTTGCCGAGGACGATGCGCCTGACGCGCTGATCGCCGACCTGCCGGACGCCTATATCTACAATGTCGACGTGGTGGGCGAGGGGCTGGTGGCGCGCCGGCGCGGCATGGCGACGCTGGTCGATCATATGGTGCCGCCCTTCGTGCGCGGCGAGCTGACCGAGGACCTCGCCAAGCTGAGCGAGCTTATCAACGACCACAGCCAGAACGAGACCAAGAACCCGGAGCTGGCGAAGGTCTACGGCGATCAGGCGCGCGCGGCGGCCGTGAAGCTGGGCGTCGCCAAGGATGCGGGCCTGCCGCCGGATCGTCCCTGGAGCGACGAGGAACTGCATCAGCTCGAAACCTATCTGCTGGATCTCAAGGGTCAGATCATCCCCTATGGCCTCCACGCCTTCGGTCGCACGCCCGTGCCCGAGGCAGTGGACAGCACTGTCGATGCGATCGTGAGCGTGGACCGCTCCATGCTGCCGGACGCGCAGGCGATCATGGCGCAGGACATGCGGGCGCGTATCCTCGCCTCCGGCCCGCGCGAGCTGGACGGCCTCGTCACGGCGCTCGCCGGCCGTTTCGTGCCGGCCGGCACCGGCGGCGAGCCGATCCGCAACCCGGATGCCTATCCCACCGGCGCGAACTTCTACGGCATCGACCCGGACAAGGTGCCCAAGCCCGCCGCCTGGGAAATGGGCCATGCGCTCGCCAACCAGATGATCGCCGATTATCGCGCCAAGCATGGCCGCTATCCGGCGAAGATCTCCTTCGTCATCTGGGGCGATGAGACCATGCGCCACGAAGGCGTGCTGGAATCGCAGATCTTCACCATGCTGGGAACGAAGCCCGTCTGGGATGCGCGCGGCAAGGTGGTCGGCGTCGAGGTCATCCCGCGCGCGCAGCTCGGCCGGCCGCGCATCGACATCGTCATTGCCTCGGCCGCCGAGGGCCTGTTCAACAATGTGACGCGCCTGATGGACCAGGCCGTGCAGGACGTGAAGGCGCTTGACGAGGCCGACAATCAGGTGCGCGCCCATTATCTCCAGATCAAGGATGCGCTCATCGCGCGCGGCGTGGCGGCCGAGGATGCCGACCGCATGGCCGGGGTGCGCATCTTCGACGAGCCGCCCGGCAGCTACAATCTCAACACCTCGAATATCGTGGCGGCGAGCGGATCGTGGGATAGCGAGGCGGGTTTTGCCAACGACTATATCCGCCGCATGGGTCATGGCTATGGCAATGGCTATTGGGGCCAGCCCATGCCGGATGTGTTCCAGCTCGCGCTTTCCGGCACCGATACGGTGGTCCATTCCAACTCGACGATGCTCTATGGCGCGCTCGATAATGACGACATGTACATGTACATGGGCGGGCTGGCCTCGGCCATTCGCGGCATCGACGGCAAGACGCCCGAGCTGCTCGTCACCGACACGCGCGACCCCGGCAAGCCCGCCATGGTGGGTCTGGGCACCTTCATCGGCCGCGAATTCCGCTCGCGCTACGTCAACCCGGCGTGGATCAAGGGCATGCAGAAGGAAGGCTATGCCGGCGCGGGCGCGATGCGCGAGTTCGTCGAATATCTCTGGGGCTGGAACGCCACCACGCCCGACATCGTCGACGATGCCATGTGGCAGGAGACGTTCGAAACCTATGTCGAGGACAAGCGCGATCTCGGCATGAAGGCCTATTTCGAGAAGAACTCACCCTTCGCCTATCAGGACATCGCCGCGCGGATGATCGAGACGATCCGCAAGGACTACTGGAAGGCCGACGACGCGACGCGCGCCAAGCTCATCAGCGAATATCTCGACAGCGTGACGACGCATGGCGTCAATTGCACGGACGTGTCCTGCGGCAATGGCCGGCTGCTGCGCTATGTGATGGAGCAGGCGGCGGGTGCCGGCGTGCCCGCGCCGACGATCGCGAAGGCAAAGGCGGCATTCGAGAAGGCGATGGGCCGCAGCATCGAGGACGCGGCGGCGCAACTGGAGGACTTTGCCCGGCGCAACGATGCGCGCGAAGTGGCCGAGCAGCAGGCGATGCGCCAGGCCGTCGCCCGGAGCCGTCCCGCTGCCACGGCGCCGGACCGCGCGCCGCGCGCGACCCGGCCGAACGCACCGGCCAGCGTGCCCGCGCCCCGGCAGCAGGAGGCCGCGCGACCGAACGACAGCGCGCCCACACCGCCGCAATTGCAGGGCGCCCTCATGACCGAGGAAGACCGCACGATACAGCCGCCGCCCACTCCCGAGCGCCCGGCCCTGCCGACGCTCTCGCCGGTGGATGCGCTGTGGCCCGCCGGTCTCTTCGTGCTGCTGCTCCTCGGCTGGCGCTGGCGGGAGGCAAAGCGCGCGGCGGCCTGACACGGGTGCCTGCCGTTCCGAGTAGCTGAGGGCCATCTTGATCCCTCATCCCCGCGCCTCACCCGTCATCCTATGAGCGGCTCAATCCACATAGGTCGGGCCAGCCTGTCGCCGAGGCTGTTCGGAAAAGTCGTCTTCGCCGAAACGGCGCCATTGCGGGTTCATATGCAAGTAAACATGCAATCAATGCATATTATGTCATACCCTATATGCATGTGATTTCATAATATCCCGGCAAGTTCCGGCGTAAGAAATCATATTCCGGACTCGGCATCATACAAGGTAGTTTCCTGGCATCACTTGGTCGAGTCCATGGGGAAGATGTCATATGCAGGAAACTTCATATCTGGAAAAGCGGGTCGTCGATGGATCGCAGGTGGCGCGCCATGATCTGCTGATCCATGGCGAGCGCGTTCCGGCGAAGTCCGGCCGCTATTTCGAGACGCTCGATCCCTCCACCGAGACGGTGATCGCGCTGGTTGCCGAGGCGGATGCGGCGGATGTGGACGCGGCGGTCAAGTCCGCCCGCGACGCCTTCGAGAACACCTGGGGCCAGATGCGCGCCGCCGACCGGGGGCTGGCGCTGCTGCGCCTCGCCGAGCTGATCCGGCGCGATCAGGAAGAGCTGGTGCAGCTCGAAAGCCTGGATTCGGGTAAGCCCGTCTCCGCCGTGCGTCGTCAGGACCTGCCGGCGGTGATCGACACGCTGATCTATTATGCCGGCTGGGCCGACAAGATCGACGGCAAGGTCATTCCCGCGCGGCCCGACGCGCTCACTTATACGGTGCGCGAGCCCATGGGCGTGGTCGGCGCCATCATCCCGTGGAACTTCCCGCTGATGATCGGCATGTGGAAGATCGCCCCGGCGCTGGCCTGCGGCTGCACGGTGGTGCTCAAGCCCGCCGAGTTGACGCCGCTCACCGCCCTCAAGATCGGCGAGCTGGCGCTGGAGGCCGGGCTGCCGGCCGGCACGCTCAATGTCGTCCCCGGTTTCGGCAAGACGGCGGGGCAGGCCGTGGTCGATCATCCCGATATCGACAAGGTGACGTTCACCGGCTCGCCGGGCGTCGGCCGCCAGATCCTGCGCGGCGCGGCCGGGAACCTGAAGCGCGTGACGCTGGAGCTGGGCGGCAAGTCCGCCAACATCATCTTCCCCGGTTCGGATGTGGAGACGGCCGTCAAGGCGGCGGGATCGGGCATCTTCTTCAACACCGGGCAGGTCTGCTCGGCCGGCTCGCGTATCCTGGCGCATCGCTCCATCCATGACGAAGTGGTCGAGCGGCTGGTCGCCCGCGCCCAGGGCATGCGCCTGGGCAATCCGCGCGACGACAAGACCTCCATGGGCCCGCTGATCTCGCAGACGCAGATGGAGCGCGTGCTCGGCTATATCGAGGTGGGCCGGCAGGAAGGCGCCAAGATCGCGACCGGCGGCGCCCGCCATGGCGAGCAGGGCTATTATGTCGCGCCGACGGTTTTCACCGGCGTCGAGCATGAGATGCGCGTCTCGCAGGAGGAGATTTTCGGGCCCGTCGCGACCGTCATTCCCTTCGACGACGAGGCCGATGCCGTGCGCCTCGCCAACGGCACGGTCTACAGCCTCGCCGCCGGCGTGTGGACGGGCGACATCGCCCAGGCCCACCGCATGACGCGCAAGCTCAAGGCCGGCACGGTGTGGGTCAACACCTATGGGCCCACGGACGTGCGGCTGCCCTGGGGCGGCATGCGCGATTCCGGCTTCGGCCGCGAGCATGGCGACATCGCCATCGAGAATTTCACCGAGCCCAAGGTGGTCTGGATCAACACCGGCCGCTGAGCCGGGAGACACCCGCGGACAAATCAATGGACCGAACCGGCCACCCCCGTGGGCCGGAACGGCATCCTGTTGCCTCAAGAAGGAGACACTCCATGCGCATCGCCATCATCGGCCAGCAGGCCTTCGGCAAGAGCGTCCTCGAAGCCTTTCTCGACCGTGGCGATGACGTCGCCGCCGTGTTCTGTGCGCCGACCAAGCCCGGCGCCCGACCCGATCCGCTGGCGCAGGCGGCGCAGGAGCGGGGTGTGCCGCTCCACCAGCTGCCCTCGCTGCGCGGGCCGGAGGCGGCCGAAGCCCTGCGCGCGGCCAATGTGGACATCGCCATCATGGCCTATGTGCTGCAATTCGCGCCGCAATCGCTGGCCAACATCCCCACGCACGGGACGATCTGCTACCATCCCTCGCTGCTGCCCAAATATCGCGGGCCCAGCTCGATCAACTGGCCGATCATCCGGGGCGAGACGCAGACGGGCCTCACCATCTTCCGACCCAGCGACGGGCTCGACGAAGGGCCGGTGGTGCTCCAGAAGACCGTCGACATCGGCCCCGACGACACGGTCGGCAGCGTCTATTTCAACCATCTCTTCCCGCAGGGCGTGCAGGCCATGCTGGAGGCGGCCGATCTGGTCGTTGCCGGCAAGTACAAGGAGATCGTGCAGGACGAGGACCGGGCGAGCTATGAGGGCTGGTGCAAGGACGCGGAGGCCAAGGTCAACTGGCACCAGCATGTCGATGCCATTTACGATCTGATCCGGGGCTGCAATCCCGCGCCCGGCGCCTGGACGACGTGGAACGGGCAGAAGCTGCGCCTGTTCGACGCCCGCAAGATCCCCGCGCGCAAGATCGCCGATGTCGCGGGCAAGCCGGGCGAGATCGTGGCGGTGGGCGAGAAGAGCGTGATCGTCGCCGCGCAGGGCGGCTCGATCGAACTGCTCAAGGTCCGGCTCGATGGTGGAGACAAGGTCGCGGCCTCGGCTTTTGCGGAGGATCATGGCGTTGCGGCGGGCACGCGGCTCGGTGTGGCGGCGCAAGCGGCGGTGCGGCAATCGGAGCCTGCCTGAACCGTCGCTACGTCCGTCAAACTGAGAGATGCGCCGCGGGCCCCTGGGTTTGCCATGACCCGTCACTGGCTCGCGGCGCATCGTCTGGACATCCCGGTTCGCACCGGGGCTTCGTGCAAGGGCCCGAAGCGCGCCGCTACCGCAAGGGGAGGGGCGTCAGGCGGAAGGGCAGGCTGGGCCGTGGCGTATCGGGATTCATCAGCGCGCCGACCTGGCCCTGCACATACCAGATCGTGCCCTCGTGCGGATCGAGCCCGGTCGGCGATGCGATCCCCTCGGCCAGTGTCGTCACCTCGACATGATCGCCCTTGATGGAGAGGCGCGCGATGCGGCCCTGGCTTTCGGCCACCGCCAGATCCATGCCGCCGAGCGAGCGCATGCCGTCCGGGGAGCCGAGCGGCCGCGACGTTTCGAGCGTAGTGACCGCGCCGGCCTTGCCGTCCTGCCCCATGGCGATCCGGTACAGGGCGCCAGTGCGGACATTGTTGACATAGAGATGCCCGTCGCTCGCAAAGGCGAGCCCGTCCAGCCCAACGCCCAGCGCCGGGTCCGTGACCCAGGTTTCGAGCGCCTGCGCGCCCGGCGTCCAGCGCAGGATACGCGGGTGGCCGGTGTCGGCGACATAGACCGCGCCGTCGCTGCCCACCGTCATATCGTTGCACACGGCGCCCGCGTCGGGGAGGGCGAGGCTCAGCTTGCCCTCGCCGGTCGCGAGGTCGAAGCCCTTGAGCCAGCTGCCGGCATCCGCGCCGGGCACCGTCACGCCGCGTGCGGTAAAATCATTGGTGCAGGTCCACAGCAGATTGTTGCGCGGGTCGACGAGCACGCCGAACAGCGCGCCGCTGCCGAAACCGCCCGGCTCGATCCACGTCTCGACCTTGCCCGTGGCGAGGGTGACGCGCAGCACGCCGCCGGTCACGCTGGCGACATAGGCCGTGCCGTCCGCCGCGATCGACACGTTTTCAGGGAACAGGCGGTCGCCCGGCAGGTCGATGGGTTGTTGCGCCGTGGCGCAGCCGGCCAGCAGCAGCGCGGCGGGGAGGAAGCCCGTCCATCCTTTGATCCGTCGGTTCATTTGGCATCTTTCCTTTCGGTCCGCCCAGGGGGCCGGGCGTCTTCAAGGTGATGTTCCGATAAGCAGGCCGGCGATTCAAGCCCTTGGTGCCGGGGCGGTCATGAGGTTGACTCGCGGCGATGGATTCGGCAACTTATCTATCAAAGGGGTAGAGAATGAACGCATCCGTTTCCGACGTAAGCCCGGTGCCGCCTCAGGCGCCACGCCAGCTGCCACCATCGCCCTGGCGCGATTTCTGGCAAAAAGAGGATTGGTGGGCGATCTGGATCGGTCTGGGCGTGGTTCTTGCCGGCTGCGTCCTCTTCTGGAACGGCGCCAATCTCCGCTGGCTGGCCGTGCTGCCGCCCAAATGGGCGAGCCTCTCGCAGGTCACGGCCGATCTTGCCGTCAACTGGCCGCGCTATGGAGCGCAGCTGCTGTTCTGGCTCGCGGCCTTCTCGCTGGCGCTGCGGGCGCTGGGCTACAAGGCGCGGGAGTTCGTGCCGGCCTTCCTGCTGCTCTACCTTGCCGCCTATCTGATCTTCGTGATCGGCCAGTGGGAGGGCGCCTCCGCCTATAATCTGGAGCCGCCGCTCATCGCGCTCTTCGCCGGGCTGGTCATTGCCAACAGCGTGGGGCTGCCGCGCTGGCTGGACGCCGGCTTCCGGGGCGAACTGTACGTCAAGACCGGCATCGTCCTGCTGGGCGCAACCTTGCCCTTCTCGCTCATTGCGCTTGCTGGGCCCATTGCGATCCTGCAAGCCTCCATCGTCTCCCTCGTGACGTTCTTTGTCGTCTATTTCGCCGCCGTGAAGCTGGGCCTCGGGCGGCCGTTCGCGGCGACGCTGGGCGTGGGCAGCGCGGTCTGCGGCGTCTCGGCCGCCATTGCCGCGGCGGGCGCGGTGGGCGCCAAGAAGGAGGATGTGGCCGTCACCATCACCATCGTGGTGCTGTGGGCCATCGTGATGATCTTCGTCCTGCCGATCGCCGCGCGCGCCATGGGGCTGCCCACTGGCGTCGCCGGCGCCTGGATCGGCACGTCGGAATTCGCGGACGCGGCCGGCATCGCCGCCGCGCAGGCCTATGGCGGCTATGCCGGCAAGGTCGAGGGCATCACCGGCACGGCGGATCAGGCCCTGCAAGCCTTCACGCTCATCAAGGTCGTCGGCCGCGACGTGTGGATCGGCATCTGGGCCGTGGCGCTCGCCATCGTCTCCACCACCCGCTGGGAAGCGCGCCCCGCCGGCAACGGCCCGGACGTGGGCGAGATCTGGCGGCGCTTCCCCAAGTTCGTGCTGGGCTTCTTCTTCGCCTCGGCGCTCATCACGGCGGTGACGGCGGGCTACAGCCTGGCGGATTATAACGCCATCGCCACGCCGGAGCTGATCGCGCCGATCAAGGACATGCGCACCTGGTGCTTCATCTTCTGCTTCTTCAGCATCGGCCTCACCACGCGCTTTCGCGATCTCGCCGCGGCCGGGCGCAAGCCCGTCACCGCTTTCTCCATCGGCGTGCTCATCAACGTGATCCTGGGCTTTGTCCTCTCGGTCTATGTGTTCGGGGCGCATTGGGCCTCGCTCGGCCAATGAGCCTGTTCGCGGCCTTGCGCGGCGCGCTGGCGCGCAGCGGGAGCGTCTGGCCGGACTGCTTTGCCTGCGTGCATTTCTGCGACGATCCCCGGCGTGTCGAAGCGGAGCTGCCGGGGCTGGGGGTGCTCTCCTCGGGCCATGCCTCGGTCCGCGCGCGGGACGGGATGTGCGTGGCGCATCAGCGGATCGTGAACGGCCGCCGCCGCTGCGCCGATTTCACGGCGCGCTGATGCCGGCGCGGCGGCGCTGAACGGTGGCGCTGCGCTGGTTGCGGAGTGGCATTGACTCGCCTCGCGACAAGCCTAGACCTATCGCCATGGAACGGCCCACCCTGCGCCAGCTCGAAGCGCTCGACGCCATCGCGCGCGAGGGCAGTTTTCGCGCGGCCGCGCGCGCGCTCGGCATCTCGCAGGTGGCGGTCAGCGACCACATCAAGCAACTGGAAGCGCGGCTCGGCGTCAGCCTGTTCGATCGGTCGCGCGGTGGCAAGGCCAGCATAGCGCCCGCCGGCACCGCCGCGCTGGCGCGCGCGCGCATCATCCTGGCCGATTGCGATGCGCTGGTGCTGGCCATGAACGATCATCGCCGCGCGACCGATGATGCGCAGGAGCAGGCGCCGGATGGGCCGGCTCTCCTGCCCGCGCAGCCCGCGTTGCCGGAGGAACCCGCCGAAGCGCCGGACGCGCCCTGGGCGCCCCATGAGGAGAGCGACCGGCCCATCGTCATCGGCACGCATCCCTCCATCATCGGGCGCTTCCAGGGTAAGCTCGCCGCTTTCGAGGATGCCTTTCCCCATCGGCCGGTCTCCATCGACTTCAACTGCTATGTCGCGGACCGGGTGGCGCTGGCCCTTTCGGAAGGGCGCGTGGTCATGGCCTATTTCTATGCGCTGGGCGCCACGCGCGTCTTCCCGTCCGACTATCTCTGGAGCGAGCGCTGGTCCCTTTATGTCGGGCGCGATCATCCGCTCGCGCAGGCGGAGTTCGTGGGGCGCGACGATATTGCCGGCGAGCCGCTGCTCGGCTTCTCCCCCGGCAACAGGCTGCGACCGCTGGTCGATGCCTGCCTCTCCGGCGCGGGGCTAGGCGCCATGCCGACGGCGCTGGAGACGGACGATTACGGCCAGCTCGCCGAGCGGGCGCGGGAAGGGGGCGGTATCCTGCCGCTGTTCGGCGCGGCGGCGGCGCGCATCGGCGCCAGCCCCGGCCTCAAGCGGCTGCCCTTCGTCGACCCCATTCCCGCCATCGAGGTGCGGCGCGTGGTCCATGGCGACTTCGCCGAGGATGATGAAGTGCAGGCGCTGGCCGGCACGCTGCAATGATCCTCCGGCCCGCGCGCTCCGGCGCGTGGGCGGGGCGCCGCTCTTGACAGGGGCGGAGGACACGCAGACCTTCCGGGCAAAGTCAACCGACGGGAGAGAATCGGCATGTGCGACAATGACATCAACCCCGGCGTGATGGAGGATTGGAGCCTCACGCGCAGGAGCTTCATGAAGACCGGCGCGCTGGCCGCCGGCTTTGCCGCGAGCGCCGCGGCCGCTGCGGAAAATGTCGTGGAGACGGACGTGGCGATCACCACGCCGGACGGCACCTGCGATGCCGCGCTCTTCCATCCGGCCGGCACGGGGACATGGCCGGCGGTCATCATGTGGCCGGATATCCTCGGCCTGCGCCCCGTCTTCCGCGACATGGGCAAGCGTCTCGCCGCCGAGGGCTATGTGGTGCTGGTGCCCAATCCCTTCTACCGCAGCAAGAAGGCGCCGGTGATGGAGGGCACGGTCGATTTCAGCAATCGCGAGGCGATGCAGACGCTGTTCGGCTATCGCGGCGCCATCACGGATGCGGGCATCGACAAGGATGCCGTGGCGCTGCTCGGCTTCCTCGATACCCAGCCGCAGGTCGCCAAGGGCAAGAAGGCCGGCGTCCAGGGCTATTGCATGAGCGGCCCGTTCACGTTCCGCGCCGCGGCGGCCCTGCCGGATCGGGTGGGCGCGGCGGCCAGCTTCCATGGCGGCGGGCTTGTCACCAAGGAAGCCGGCAGCCCGCACCTGCTGATCCCCAAGGCCAAGGCGGCCTATCTCGTTGCCGTCGCCCAGAATGACGACGAGCGCGAGCCGGACGCCAAGACCGTGCTCAAGGATGCCTTCGCGGCGGCCGGCAAGACGGCGACGGTGGAGGTCTATCCCGCCGACCACGGCTGGACCGTGCCCGGCAGCCAGGCTTATGACGAGCCGGCGGCCGAGAAGGCCTGGGCCGAGTTGCTCAAGCTCTACAAGGCGCGGCTCGTCTAGGGGCGCGTTCCGGTCTGGAGCCGGTCCGTTTCGATTGAGCCGCTCCTGTGCTCCTGCGCAGGCAGGTGCCTCGGGGCGACCCGGCCTGCGGTTGGGCTCCGGTGGGCCTTGCCGGCCCTCAGCTCGCAAGCGCAGGGGCTCTCGGCTCCTTGTCTTGATAGGGAGGGCCTGACGCGGGCCCCCGCGCGGGCCGGGGGAGGGGCGGAAAATTGCACTTCCCGCCGGCTTGGTCTAAGACGCCGGCCCGAGCCCCGGCGTCCGCTGATCCTTGCCGATTCGCGTCGTCGGGGCGCTGATTTTCAGGTCTTTTCCAGAGTAGGCACCAGCATCATGGCCCGTCGCCGCCAAATCTACGAGGGCAAGGCAAAGATCCTCTACGAGGGTCCCGAGCCCGGCACGCTGATCCAGTATTTCAAGGACGACGCGACGGCGTTCAACGCGCAGAAGAAGGGCACCATCTCCGGCAAGGGCGTGCTCAACAACCGCATCTCCGAGCATGTCTTCACCATGCTGGGGCAGATCGGCGTGCCCACTCACTTCATCCGTCGCCTGAACATGCGCGAGCAGCTCATCCGTCAGGTGGAGATCGTGCCGCTGGAAGTCATCGTGCGCAACGTCGCCGCCGGCTCGCTCTCCAAGCGGCTGGGTATCGAGGAAGGCACGCAGCTGCCGCGCACGCTCATCGAATATTGCCTCAAGGACGATGCGCTGGGCGATCCGCTGGTGACGGAGGAGCATATCGCCTGCTTCGGCTGGGCGAACCAGGACGAGCTTCACGACATTGCCGATATGGCGATCCGCGTGAACGACTTCATGGCCGGCCTGTTCGCGGGCATCGGCATCCGCCTGATCGACTTCAAGCTGGAGTTCGGCCGCATCTGGGATGGCGACTATTCGCGCATCATCCTGGCCGACGAGATCAGCCCGGACAATTGCCGCCTGTGGGACGCGACGACCGGCGAGAAGCTGGACAAGGACCGTTTCCGCCGCGACCTGGGCGGCGAAGTGGAAGCCTATCAGGAAGTCGCCCGGCGGCTCGGCCTCATGCCGGAAGGCACGGACACGACTGTGCTGGACATGGAGACCCATCGCAAGAAGCGCGATCTCTAGCCCAGCGCATTTCCCGATGGAATGATCGAGAGACCCTGCCGGTTGGCGGGGTCTTTCCATGTCCGGCGCGCCGCGTGGGCGCCGGCGGCAGGCTATCAAGGGCTTGTGCGCTCAGCGAAACAGGGTGAGTCGCGCCGTTATCGCCTTGAAAATCCGAATAAGTGCGTGGTTAACTATATGTGTTCATCATGTTCATTAGGATTTAGCCGTCCCCCTTTGGCACGAAGTCGGGACGTGGATAATAGGCCCTCGCGAAGAGGGTTTCATATTATACTATTAAAATAGATAGTTATGCGAATCTCGATGCTGCCCGGGCGGGGCGGCCAGCCCTCTATTTCCATCATGGTGAAGAAATAGCCTGAAGCGCATTGGTTAAAATCATGCGCGCCCCTAGCAATCGGGCTCCCGGTTTCATGTAAACCGAGTTCGAGGGGGGATTATGAAGATCTATCAGTTGATGATGGCCGTGGCGGCAGCGTCGCTTGCGGCGAGTGGCGCACTGGCAGCCGATGTCCTGTACGACGAGTTGCCCAACGTGAATACGTCGAGCATTCTCCAGAACTTCACGACGACGACGGACCCGACGACTGGCCGCGTGATCACGGTCACCAAGGGGACCTATAACGCGCCGACCGCGACCAACAAGTGGCGTCCGGCCAGCGTCACCGGCGGTGCATCCGTCGGCATCACCATGGATAACACCAACGATGGCGATGGCGCGGTATACTTCGCCACCAACAACACCAAGGCGTCCAAGGCCGACCTCGTCTACAACTTTTCTCAGCCCGTGGCGCTGTCCAGCCTTCAGAGCATCTCATACGAATGGTATATCGACTCGGCATCGACGAGCGATCTGGTTCATTATTCTCCGGTGCTGCGTCTGAACGTCAGCAAGAACGGTTTCAGTGCCGGCACTCTTGTCTTCGAGGCGGCTTATAATGGCGGTTTCGGGGCCGAGGATGTGTGGACGCTCAATAGCGCCACGCTGACGAGCGGTATCTGGTGGGCGACCAGTCTCGGCAAGGACATCTATAATCGAACCTTGCAGGACTGGCTGAATGCCTACAGTAATGACACGTTGACCGTGACCGGGATCAGCATTGGCGTCGGGAGTGGTTGGGAACATGGTACGACCATTACGGCCGTGGATCATGTCGCCTTCAACTTCACCGGCGGCCCCACGGGTGATTTCAACTTCAAGGTCATCGACCTGCCCCAGGCGGCCGTTCCCGAGCCGGCGAGCTGGGCCCTGATGATTGGCGGCTTCGCCCTGATGGGCGGCGCGCTTCGCAGCCAGCGGCGCAGGCTGCGCTTCGCCTGATTCAGTTTGTGCTTCGCCGGACGGTCCCACAGCGTTCGGCGATCAAAGGGAAGGCCCGGTGCCCACAGCCGGGCCTTCTTCTTGTCTGATGCGCGGACGTGCCATGCGCGGCTCTATCTCCGGCTGCCGGCAAGCCGCCCCGCTGATCGGTGGCTGGAAGCCGCTGCACGCTCAGGGCGTGGCGAGTGTCGTCGAATAGTCGATGCGGATGCGCACCCAGGAGCCGACCATGGGCCGGCCGTTGATGCGTGGCGGCAGCACCAGAAATTGCCAGGCCGCTTCGCGCACCGCCTTGCCGAAGCCCGAGCCAAGCGGCGATTCGCCGATCGTGTAGCAGTCCTCGACGCGATAGCGCTCTGCCGTGCGGCAGGCGATCAGGCCCCAGCCGCTGCGCGGCGCGTGCGCGGGCAGATAGCCGCGCAGTTCCGCGTCGGTCGGCGGGCGATACCAGTCCGCTTCGTAGAGGGTCGCACCGCCCGGCCCGGCGCCGGGCCCTTGCACGGCCTTGCTGTCGCCCTGTCGCCCGGCATCGGCCAGCGCGGGGCGCTGCGACGCCATGCGGCCGATATTGCTGGCGGCAAAGTCGTTGCGGCTCATCTGGATGAACGGCATTTGCAGATCGTTGGGCGGGAGCGGCGGCGGCGCCGGGGCCGGCGGGGGCTCGGCAGACACCTCCGGTTCCGCGCGCGTGCGTGTCTCGCGCGTCTCGCTGCGCTGTTCCACCGCCTGCGCCTCTTCCTCACCCGGCTTGCCGGCAGGCAGGAAGAAGGTCTTGAGCCCCTGCTGGGCCATGCTCACCACCGGCGCTTCCTTGCGGAGCAGCATCAGGGCGAAGATGAGAAGATGCAGCACCACGGCGAGCGCCCAGGCCGCGCGGCTCGGGCGGCGACGCGCGGCGTAGCGGCCCGGCCGGGGCAGGGCGGTGGATGGCGGCTGGACCATGGCTCGCCCTTAAAGCGCGTTCGGCGCTGGATGTATCATGAACAAAGCGTCCCGCGCCGCGCTGGTCTCATTTTCCCCACCGCCGGCCGCTCTGCGCATGGCGGCCCCGGCGCCTCGCGCGCCCATATTGGGGGAGGCGCGCGCATTCCGCTCAGGCCGAGGGCAGCCGCAGCCGGACCAGCAAGCCGCCTAGATCCTCGCTCTCGTGCAGCGAGACCGAGCCGCCGTAGATCTCCGCCACGTCGCGCACGATGCCAAGGCCCAGGCCCGTGCCCGGCTTGCCGCTGTCCAGCCGCACGCCGCGATCGAAGATGCGCTCGCGCTCGGCTTCGGGAATGCCCCGGCCGTCATCCTCCACGAGGATGTCCACCCATGCGCTGCCCTTGGGCTCCACGGTCACGAACACGCTGCCGCCGCCATATTTGGCGGCATTTTCGACGAGATTGCCGAGCATTTCCTCCAGATCCTGCCGCTCGATGCGCACAGTCGCCTCATGCGACCCCGCGCGGTCGACGCGAGTCTGTGGATAGAGCCGCTCGACGGCGCGTTCCACGGCCTCCAGGCTGGGCCACACCTCCGCGCGCGCCTGTGCCGTGGCGCGACGGCCCAGCGCGCGGGCGCGGGCGAGATGGTGGTCGATCTGGCGGCGCATGGTGACGGCCTCGCGCATCACCGTGGGCCCCAGATCCGGCGCGTCGGCGGTAGCGGCGTTCATGATGACGGTGAGCGGCGTCTTGAGCGCATGGGCGAGATTGCCGGCATGACGCCGCGCTTCCTCGGCCTGGCTCTCGGTATGGGCGAGCAGGGCGTTCAGTTCCTCGACCAGCGGCTGCACCTCGACCGGCAGCGGCTCGGTCACGCGCGATTTCTCGCCCTGGCGCATGCGCGCGATTTCCTGCCGGACGCGGCGCAGCGGCCGCAAGCCGAAGAACACCTGAAGGATGGTGAGGAGGATGAGCCCGGCGCCCAGCGCGACGAAGGCCTGCACCAGCGTGCGGCGCAGCACCTGAATCTGCTCGTCGAGGCCCATGCGGGCCTGGGCGACAATGAACACCCAGCGCGTCTCGCTGCCCGGCAGGATGACGGTCCGCGTCATCACGCGCAGCGGCTCGTCGGGGAATTGCAGGCTGTCCTGCGTGGTGAAGGGCCGGTCGCTCATCTCCGGCGTCACCTGGAGCGCGCGATCCCACAGCGAGCGGGAGCGCCAGTCCTCATGGCCCTCGCCGCTGACCTGATAATAGACGCCGCTTGCCGGCTCCAGGAAGCGCTGGTCGGCGAGCGAGCGGTTGAACAGCACTTCGCCGTCCGGCCCCACTTCGGCCGAGGAGATCATGGCGGTGAGCACATTGGTCAGCCCGTCGTCCCAGTTGCGCTGGACGGCGGTGGTCAGCACCCGGTCGAGCGCGATGCCGCCGCCGAGCAGCAGCACGCAGATCCACAGGACGGAAATGCCGATGACGCGCCGGCTGAGCGACCCTGTGACCCGCGGCGCCGGCGCGGATGCGCCATCCGCCGCAGCCATGGCCGGGTCAGCCGGCGGGGTCGTCAAGGCTGTAGCCCAGACCCCGGATGGTCGAGATGACATCGGCGCCCAGCTTCTTGCGGATGCGCGTCACAAACACCTCGATCGTATTGGAATCGCGGTCGAAATCCTGGTCGTAAATATGCTCGATCAGCTCAGTGCGGCTCACCACCTTGCCCTTGTGGTGCATGAGGTAGGAGAGGAGCTTATATTCCTGCGCGGTGAGCTTCACCGGCTCGCCGTTGAGCGTGACCTTGCCCGAGCGCGTGTCGAGCCGCACGTCGCCGGCGGTCAGCTCGCTGGAGGCATGGCCCGACGAGCGGCGGATGAGCGCCCGCAGGCGCGCGATCAGTTCCTCGCTCTGGAAAGGCTTGGCGAGATAATCGTCCGCGCCCGCGTCCAGCCCGGCGACCTTGTCGGACCAGCTATCGCGCGCGGTGAGCACCAGCACGGGCGTATCCTTGCCCTCGCGCCGCCAGCGGTCCAGCACGGTCAGGCCGTCGATTTCCGGCAGGCCCAGGTCCAGCACCACCGCGTCATAGCTCTCGGTCGAGCCCAGAAAGTGCCCGTCCTCGCCGTCCGTGGCGAGGTCCACGGCATAGCCCGCGCCCTCCAGGGTCGATTTGAGCTGGCGGCCCAGAGTCGGTTCGTCCTCGACGATCAGCAGGCGCATTATCCCTTGTTCTCCAGTCCTGGCGGCGAGCCACGCGCCGCGTTTATCGGGTTCTCGCGATGATGTCGCCTGTCTTGCCGTCCACATCAACCCAGATCACGCGGCCATCATTGCGCAGGAACTGCATGCGGTAGATGCCTTCGCGCGGGCCGGGGGCCACGCCGACATAGCGTGCCTCGTCGGCCATGGCCTGCTCGACCCGCCGCTTGATGATGGAGAAGGGCATGACCTTGCGGTCCAGCATGTTCTCGCGGACGGAATTCTGCTCGCCGCCGCGCGAGAAGCGCTGCGCGGCAAGCTCCGTGGCCGTGCCGCACAGCAGCGCGAGCACGGTCAGCCAGGCGAGAGGACGGGGCCGAGTCATGGGCAATGGATAGACGTCACGCATTGAACAACCGCTGAATGCCTCGTTCATTCCGATCAGCGTTCGAGCATATAACGGAAATTCAATGTGATCGAGGTGGAAAGCTGCCCCGGCTCGATCTTGGTGGCGGGGGCGGCCTCGGCAGCGGCCATGCGCGCCACGGGGATGGGCCGCTCGATCTGCCCGCCCTCGGAAATGGCGAGCAGCCGCGCGCCCTTGTAGCCGGCGGCCTGCGCGTAGAAATCGGCGCGGGTCTGGGCGGTCTTCACGGCCTTGGCGCGGGCCTGATCCTCCAGACTGCTGGGGTCCGCGATGCTGAAGGTGGGGCCGTTCACATTGGTGGCGCCGGCATTGACCATGGCGTCCACGGTTTCGCCGGCCCGGTCGAGCTGGCGGATGGTCACGGTGAGCATGTTGTTCGCCTGATAGCCCAGGAAGCGCGGCCCCTGGCCTTCGGTGCGGTTGGAATAATCATATTGCGGATTGAGGTTGAGGCCGCGGGTCTGAATGTCCCTGCGCGCGATGCCGGCCTTGAGCAAAGCGGCGATGAGCGCATCCATGTGGGTGGCATTGGCGGCCATGGCCTCTTTGGCGGTGGCCGCGCGCGTCTCCACGCCGCTGTTGATGGTGGCGATATCGGGCGCGGCTTCGACCGCTTCGGTGACGGAGAGGGTGATGACCGGGGCGGCCGGGCCGCGCGCGGGGCCCCTGGCGGGACTATCCGTCTGGGCGAAGACGGCGGCGGGCGCGAGCAGCAGCAGGGAGGCGAAGAGCGGGGCGGATCGGGACATGGACCATCCTTTCAAGAGCGGGCCTTTCACGAGCGGGATATTCCGCGAGCACGACATGGCGCCGATGAGTGCGCATATCCGCCTGAACAGGCGCTGACCCGTTCAGGTTCCTGCGCGCGCCCTTGCTCCGGCGCTCGCCATCTGGTTTAGCGCTGCGCCATGGCGGCACCACTTCTTTCCTACGAAAATCTGGGACTCATTCAGGGCAGCGGCTGGCTGTTCCGTGGGCTCGATCTGCATATCGGCGCGCGCGATCGGCTGGCGCTCATCGGCCGCAACGGCGCGGGCAAGACCACGTTGCTCAGGCTCATCGCCGGCAGTATCGAGCCGGACGAGGGCAAGCGCTCCATCGTGCCGGGCACGCATGTCGTCACGCTGGAGCAGGACCCGGACGTCTCCGGCTTCGCCACGCTGCGCGATTTCGCGGTGGCGGGGCAGGGCGCCCCGGCGCTCCATGAGGTGGAGGCGATCGCCGACCAGCTCGGCATCGACCTGGGGCGCGAGGCGGCGACGGCCTCGGGCGGCGAACGGCGCCGCGCCGCCATCTGCCGCGCGCTGGCGAGCGAGCCGGACATATTGCTGCTGGACGAGCCGACCAACCATCTCGACATCAGTGCCATCAACTGGCTGGAGGACTGGCTCAAGCGCTTCAACGGCGCCTTCGTCGTCATCAGTCACGACCGCACCTTCCTCACCCGCCTGACGCGCTCGACCCTGTGGCTCGACCGGGGCAATCTGCGCCGCAACGAAGTGGGTTTCGGCGGCTTCGAGGCGTGGATGGAGCGGGTCTATGCCGAGGAGGCGCGCGCCGCCGACAAGCTGGACGCCAAGCTGAAGATCGAGGCGCACTGGCTGGAGCGCGGCGTCACAGCGCGCCGCAAGCGCAATCAGGGCCGCCTCGCCAAGCTGTGGGAGATGCGGGCGCAGCGCGCGGCGATGATCGGCCCGCAGGGCGGCGCCAAGCTGGCGGTCGTGAGCGACGACAGCAAGACCAAGAGCGTCATCGCCGCCGAGCATGTCAACAAGGCGTTCGACGGGCGCACCATCATCAAGGATTTCACTCTGCGCATCCAGCGCGGCGACCGCATCGGCATCGTCGGCGGCAATGGCGCGGGCAAGACGACGCTGCTCAAGCTGTTCACCGGCGAGCTGGAGCCGGACAGCGGCACGGTGACGCGCGCCAAAACGCTGGACGGCATCGTCATCGACCAGCAGCGCAGCCTGATGGCGCCGGAAAAGCGCGTGCGCGACGTGCTGGCCGAGGGCGGCGACTGGATCGAGGTGCGTGGCGTCAAGAAGCATGTCCACGGCTATCTCAAGGAATTCCTGTTCGATCCCAGTATTGCCGAGGCGCGCATCGGCACGCTCTCCGGCGGCGAGCGCTCGCGGCTGCTGCTGGCGCGCGAATTTGCCCGCGAATCCAATCTGCTGGTGCTGGACGAGCCGACCAACGACCTGGACCTGGAGACGCTCGACCTGCTTCAGGAAGTGATCGCCGATTATGAAGGCACCGTCCTCATCGTCAGCCATGACCGCGATTTCCTCGACCGCACGGTGACGGTGACGCTGGGCCTCGACGGCTCGGGCCGCATCGACGTGATCGCCGGCGGCTATGCGGACTGGGAGGCCAAGCGCCGCCAGCCCAATGCCGCCCCGAAGAAGGCCGCGCCCAGGGCAGACGCATCGGCGCCGCCGCCCCCCAAGGCCGCCAAGCTCAGCTACAAGGACCAGCGCGACTATGATCTGCTGCCAGAGCGGATCGCGCAGATCGAGGCCGCCATCGCCCGCGACGAGGCCGCGCTGGCCGATCCCGACCTCTATGCCAGAAATCCCGACCGCTTCGCCGCGCTGATGGCCGCCATCGAGAAGGCCCGCGCCGAGAAGGATGCGGCCGAGGAGCGCTGGCTTACGCTGGCGGAAATGGTCGAGGCGCTGGGCGGGCAGCCATGAGCGGCCTGTCTACTCAAGGGCAGGCGCGTCTTGTGTGCATGACGGCGCGGCGGAGGCCATGACCAGCGCGCATCCTGTCCGCGCGGTCTTGCTGTTCAATCTGGCGGTGCTGCTCTTCGCCTGCCTGGATACGACCACCAAATATCTCACCGGCAGCTTCGATGCGCCGCTGGTGGTGGCCGCGCGCTATATCGGCAATCTGCTGCTCATGCTCGTCTTCGTCGCGCCCACGGGCGTGCGGCGGATGACGGCGACGCAGCGCACGGGCCTCGTCTGGGTGCGAGGCGGGTGCCTTGCCGCCGGTTCGCTGCTCATCGCGCTGGCGCTCCAGCGCATGCCCGTGGCGGAGACCACGGCGATCATGTTCATGGCGCCGCTGTTCATCGTGCTTGCGGCCGGGCCGCTGCTGGGCGAGCGGATCGGCCGCACGGGCTGGATCGCGGCGCTGATGGGCTTTGCCGGCGTGCTGCTCATCGCCCGGCCGGGCAGTGGCCTGGCGCCCATGGGCGTGCTGAGCGCGCTTGCCTCGGTGATCGCCATTGCAAGCTATCAGCTCCTCTCGCGCGTGCTCGCCGCCACGGAGCGGACGCTGGCGCTGCTCTTCTATTCGGCCGTGGCCGGCACCATCGCGTTCGGCTCGGCGGCGCCGTTCTTCTGGGCGGGCCGCGCGCCCACGCTGCTGGAGGGATGCCTGCTCGCCAGCCTGGGAGTCTTTGGCGGCCTGGGCCATTTCCTGCTCACCGCCGCCTTCCGCCATGCGCCCGCCTCGCTGCTGGCGCCGATGAACTATCTCCAGCTCCTCTGGGCCCTGCTGCTGGGCTGGCTGGTGTTCGGTCAGGTGCCGGATGCGCTCGGTATGCTCGGCATGGGCATCGTCGCCGTCTCGGGCGTGATCGTGGCGCTGCGCTCGCGGCCGTCGGCGCGCGTGGCCGCTGCCGAATTGGGGACATAAGGCCCTCCCAACCCGCTGACATTGTGCTGTGATGCTGCTAGAAGGCGGGTAACGACAGGAGAGGAGAAACAGCGTGCCAGCGCTTTTGATAATGGTCGCCGCGGCGGCGCAATTGGCTGCGCCCCAGCCGAAGGAAGCCTTCATCACACTTGAGGACTATCCCACGTCCGCCATGGCCAAGAACCAGCACGGCGCCGTGATCTTCAATCTGGTGACGGACCCGCGCGGCAAGCCGCTCAAATGCGCGGTGGAGAGCATCAAGGATACGGATTTCGGCGCGCTGGTCTGCAAGAAGGCGATGCGCGCGCGTTTCCAGCCGGCGACGGACCGCAGTGGCGCGCCTGTCCATGGCGTTTTCCATTCGGTGATGAACTTCTGGCTACCCGACGAGCGGGGCAGCGACAAATATCCCTATGCGGCGACCCCGGATCTGGCCGTGACCGTTCAGAGCAGCCCGAACGGCCCGCGCGAGGTGAAGCTGGCGGTGCTGTTCGATGCGAGCGGCAAGCCCAGCGATTGCGCGCCCGATGCCGGCGAGGAGTCCGCCGCGCAGAGCAAGGCCGCCTGCGATTTCCTGCTGGGGCAGTGGAACGGCGGGCCGCTGAAGGGCGCCGAAGGCCTCTCCGTGCCGCATGTCCGCAACATGAAGATCGCCTTCGTGCCGGACGCGCGCTGACGGTTCCGCCGGGAGGGGGCGGGAGGGCCTCAGCTTTCCTGCGTGGCGCTCACCGCATGGCGTGTGATCTGCCGCTCGCCGACGCCGAGCGCGGGCCATGCGGCGCGCCATTGCCGGATGTGATCCGAGCGGAAATGCGCCTCCAGCGCGGCTGCATCGGTCCACGCTTCATGAATGCGGATCAGGCCCGGATCGAGAATATCCTGCGCATAGCTATAGGCCAGGCAGCCCGGTTCCGCGCGGCTCGCCGCGACCATCGCCGCCATGACCGGCCGCGCGGCCTCCAGATTTTCCGGTGGCAGGCGGACAGAGCCGGTGAGGACCAGCATGGCCGGCCCATCATTCACCGGCCCATGCTCACCGGATCGGCGAATCCGGCGCCAGGCGCATGTCGAGATAATTGTCGACGCTCATCATGAGCTGATCGAGTTCATGCTCGAAGAAGTGATTGGCGTTGCGGATCTCGTCGTGATGGATGGTGATGCCCTTCTGGGTCCGCAGCTTGTCGACCAGCTTCTGCACGGAGGGCGCCGAGACCACCTCGTCATTGATGCCCTGCACGATGATGCCGGAGGCGGGGCAAGGCGCAAGGAAGGAGAAATCATACATGTTGGCGGGCGGCGCCACGGAGATGAAGCCGCGCACTTCAGGCCGGCGCATCAGCAACTGCATGGCGATCCACGCGCCGAAGGAGAAGCCGGCGATCCAGGTCGTCTGCGCTTCCTGGTGGAAGCTCTGCACCCAGTCGAGCGCGGCCGCCGCGTCGGACAGCTCGCCAATGCCGTTGTCGAACGTGCCCTGCGAGCGGCCTACGCCCCGGAAATTGAAGCGCAGCGTCGCGAAGCCGCGCCGCACGAACGTCTTGTAGAGCGCCTGGGTGATGCGGTCGTTCATCGTGCCCCCGCCCTGCGGATGGGGGTGGAGGATCAGCGCGACCGGGGCACGGGGGCGGGGCGGCGGGCTGAAACGGCCTTCGAGGCGGCCCTCGGGGCCGGGAAAGATGACGTCGGGCATGGCACCTGGACAATGAAGGGCTGACAGGACAGGCAGCACCCGCGGGGGCACTGCCAGATTGCGCGATATATAGGGAAAAGCTGCGGTTTCGCAACGGCGGAAGTCCCGCGCCCCCTCCAGCCCGCTTGACCGGCCCTTCGCGCGTCCCCAAGGAAGGGTCATGACGCGGCAACGCATCTATCTCGATCATGCGGCGACCACACCGCTTCTCGATGCGGCGCGCGATGCGATGATGGGCGGCTTTGCGGCCTGGGCCAATCCCTCATCCCCCCATGCCGCGGGCCGCGCGGCCCGCGCGCTGTTGGAGGATGCGCGCGCGCGCATCCGCGCGGCGCTGGGCTGGGACGGGGCGCTGCTCTTCACCTCCGGCGCCAGCGAGGCGCTCGCCCTTGCCCTCGCGCGCGCCAAAACCAGCGCCATTCTCGCCGGCGCGACCGAGCATGACGCGGTGCTGCGCCATGTGCCGCCCGAGCGCCGCCTGCCGGTGGATGCCGCGGGTCTCGTCGCGCTGCCGGCGCAGATCGTGCCCGGCACGCTCTTCGCCATTCAGCAGGTGAACAGCGAAACCGGCGTCATCCAGCCGCTCGACGATCTGGCCGATGCCATCCACGCGGCGGGCGGGCTGTTGCTTGCCGATTGCAGCCAGAGCGCGGGCAAGCTGCCGCTCCCGCGCGGGGCCGACATGGTGGTGCTCAGTGCCCACAAGCTCGGCGGCCCCATCGGCATCGGCGCGCTGCTGGTGCGCGATCTGGCGGCGCTGGCGGCCGGGGGCGGGCAGGAGCAGGGCTATCGGGCCGGCACGGAGACCATGCCGCTGGCGCTGGGGTTCGCCGCCGCGCTGGAGGCGCCGCGCGACTGGATCGCGGATGTCGCCATGTGGCGCGCCCGGCTGGACACCGCGATCCGCGAGAGCGGCGGCGCGGTCGTCGCGGCCGATGCGCCGCGCCTCGCCACCATCGGCAGCTATCGCCGGCCGGGCATGAACGCGCAGGCCCTGCTCATCCGCTTCGACATGGCCGGCATCGCCGTATCGGCGGGCAGCGCCTGCTCATCCGGCACGCTGCGCCCCAGCGCCGTGCTCACCGCCATGGGCTGGGATGCCGCCAGCGCGGGCGAGGTGATCCGCGTCAGCATGGGGCCCGGCACGCGCGCGGCGGACATTGACGCCTTTCTCGCGCAGTGGCACGCCTTGGCGCAGGTGCCGTCATGATCTATCTGGACTATCAGGCGACCACGCCCCTCGCGCCGGAAGTCGAAACCGCGATGACCGCGGCCATGGCGCATTATGGCAATCCCAACAGCGCGCATCGCCCCGGCCGCACGGCGGCGGCGGACGTGGAGCTGGCGCGCGATCGCATCATGGCGGCGCTGGGCAAGGCGGGAGGGCGGCTCGTCTTCACCTCCGGCGCGACCGAGGCGCTCAACATCGCGATCCACGGCACCGCCCGCGCCGCGCCGCCCGAGCGCCGCCGCGTCGTCACGCTCGCCACCGAGCATGCCGCCGTGCTCGATACGGTGATGGCGCTGCGCCATGAGGGGTTCGAGCCGGTGATCCTGCCGGTCGGGCCGGACGGGCTGGTCGACCTCGACCTTGCCGAGGTCGCCATCGACGAGCGCGCCGCGCTGCTCGCGGTCATGCAGGTGAACAACGAGATCGGCGTCGTCCAGCCGCTCGACCGCCTTATCGCGATTGCGCGGGATAGCGGCGTGCCGGTGCTGTGCGACGCGGTGCAGGGCTTTGGCCGGCTGGACAGCCCGGAAAGCGACATGATCGCTCTCTCCGCGCACAAGATCCACGGGCCCAAGGGCGTCGGCGCCCTGTGGCTGCGCGACGGGCTGGACCTGCTGCCGCTCATGCATGGCGGCGGGCAGGAAGAGGGCCTGCGCCCCGGCACGCTCTCCCCCATGCTGTGCGCGGGCTTTGGCGTCGCGGCGGCGCTGGCGGCAGAGCGGCGGGAGAGCGACGCCGCGCATGTCGAGGCGCTGTGGGCGCGGGCACGGGCGCTGTTCGAAGGCTGGACGCTCAACGGATCGGCCGAGCGACGCTATCGCGGCAATCTCAACGTCCGCCTGGAGGGACTCGACGCCGCGCGCCTCGTCTCCGCGCTGCGCACGGTCGCCATCTCGCTCGGCTCGGCCTGCGCGAGCGGCACCGGGCGGCCCAGCCATGTGCTGCGCGCGCTGGGTCTTGGCGATACGCAGGCGCGCGCATCGCTGCGCATCGGCTTCGGGCGCTATACGACCATGGACGCGCTGGAGAGCGGCATCTCCGCCATCATCGAAACCGCAAGATCGCAGAGGGCAGCAGCATGATTCGCGTTCGCTTCATCAGTTCGGACGGCACCCAGACGCAGGAGCTGGACGCGCGTGAGGGCGACAATCTGCTCGACGTGGCGCAGGGCGCCGGCCAGCCGCTGGAAGGGACATGCGAGGGGCAGATGGCCTGCTCCACCTGCCATGTGATCGTGGACCTCGCCGATTTCGCGCGCCTGCCCCGCGCCAGCGAGGATGAGGAGGACATGCTGGATCTCGCCGCCGCCACCACGCGCACCAGCCGTCTGGCCTGCCAGATCACGCTCACCGAGTCGCTGGGCGAGCTGACCGTGCGCATCCCGCCGGAAAGCCGCAATATGCAGGGCATTTGAGGGGGCCGCGCGCGCCCTTGCATTTCCGCGCCTGCCCCGCCATATGCCGCCGTGGAAGTCGGGCGGGCGCAGTCTTCGCTAACCTGGTCAGGTCCTGACGGAAGCAGCCACAACGAATTCGCTGCGGGTCGTTCCGGCTTCCACCTTTCCCCGATAGATCGAGCGTGGATATTGTCCGTCATCCCAGCGGAAGCTGGGATCTCATCCGCACGAGAACCCTGCTTTCGCTGGGATGACGGAGGGGCGGGACGACGGAGGAGAAGCCGGGATGGCGGAGGGCGGGATAGACCGCGCGCTCAGCCCAGCGCGGGCTCCGGTTCCGGCGTACCCATCAGGCGCCGGCCCAGCAGCAGCTTGAAGAGCGCGAACACCGCGCCGGCCGCGACCGCGAAGCCCGCGTGCAGCAGCCAGAACTGCGTCGTCGCCATCGTCTCGTAGAGACCGCCGATCTTGCCCACCAGCGCGTTGCCGGCAAAGAAGGCGAGATAATAGAGGCCGATCACGGTGGCATTGAGCGCCTTGGGCGCCAGCCGCGCGAACAGGGCGAGGCTGACCGGCAGCAGATGCGCGAAGCCGATCGAATTCAGTACATGGAACATCACCGGCCAGGCGAGGCCGATCTTGCCGTCAGCGCCGGCGCTCGCCGCCGCCATGAACAGGCAGAGCTGGCCGCCCAGGGAGAAGACCGAGCCGATCACCATCTTGGTCAGTTCGTCCGGCTCGGCGCGGCGCTTGCCGAACCATCGCCAGAACAGGGCGACGAGGGCGAGGAACGTCACCGAGACGACGGCGTCCAGCGTGACGAGGAAGGAGGTGGGCAGGCGCGTGCCGAAGAAATCGAGGTCGAACCGCTCGTCGCCCCAGATGAGATAGGCGTTGAAGATCTCGCTATTGGGCACGACGGCAATGGCCATCACCGGGATGAGCAGCAGCACCGCGACGAGCGCCAGCCAGTCCTGCCGGCTGAACGCCGCGCGCGGTTCGGTCGTCCGCGTCTTGCCGCGCAGCTCGAAATGCTCGGCCGGCAGATATTTCTGCCCCGCCACATAGATGGCGAGGCCGATCAGCATGCCCACGCCCGCCGCGCCGAAGCCCCAGTGCCAGCCCACTTTCTCGCCCAGCGTGCCGACGATCAGCGGCGAAGCGATGACGCCGGCATTGATGCCGAGATAGAAGATCTGGAAGGCGTCCGCCCGGCGCAGGTCGTCCGGCTTGTAGAGCGCCCCCACCTGGCTGGCGATGTTGCCCTTGAACATGCCCGCGCCCAGGATCATGCACAAAAGCGCGAAAAGGAAGCTCGCCTCGAACGCCATCAGGAAGTGCCCCAGCGCCATGGTGACGGCGCCCAGCAGCACCGTGCGCCGCTTGCCGAGCAGCCGGTCGGCGAGCAGGCCCCCCAGGATCGGCGTCAGATAGACGCAGGCGGCATAGGTGCCGAAGATGGCGGAGGCGAGGGGTTGCCCCTCCAGGCCGCTGTAGAGGGGCAGTGTGCGGAACGGCTCCAGCATCGCTACGCGCTCGATCTGACCCGGCAGCAGCAGATATTTGACCATGTAGAGCACCAGCAGCGTCTGCATGCCGTAATAAGAGAAGCGCTCCCATGCCTCGGTGAAGGCAAGATAGCCCAAGCCCTTGGGATGGCCCAGAAAGGCGCGGTCGGCATGGTCGGCGATGGTGAGCGAAGGCGTGGCTTCGGCGGTCGTCATGGGCAGTCCGTCCCGAACAAAGGGCTGTTTGCTGCGGTTAGAGGCGCCCTTTGCGGCAAATGCAAGCCACCGCGCCGCCGCTTGCCGATTGGCCCCACTGCCGTAGCGTCACGGGCGTTTGCCGCAGCGGAAGAACCGTTCATCGGTAAAGACGGTGCCTGATCTTCATTACGTCGAAAACATACAATGCTATACTTGGCCGTTTGACTATTATCTTCGGGCGGGTCGCTTCTTGCATAACATAAAATTCATAATGGCAACGCAAAGGAGGGACCCGACATGGCTCGTCACGGTATTTATCCCCACGACATCGTTCCACCCCGATCCAAATATTACGACTCCGGTCGATTTGGCCGCTTGTTTGCTGAACTTCCAGCATTTTCCTCCGATACGCCGGAGATCCGCGAGGCGCTGCTGGATATCGGCAAGGCCGGCGGCATCATGGATGCCAAGGACAAGCTGGCCGAAGGGCCCGAGAAGCTCATCACGGTGGACACGCTCTCCGCCAAGAACCGCAACAATCCGCAACTGACCGCCGGCTTCACGTTCCTCGGCCAGTTCCTCGATCATGACATGACCTTCGACCCGACCTCCAGCCTGGAGCGTCAGGCCGACCCGGAGCATATCGCCAATTTCCGCACGCCTTCGCTGGGGCTGGACAATGTCTATGGCTCAGGGCCGGGCGCCAGCCCCCATCTCTACGATCAGCAGGCCGGGCAGGGCATCAAGTTCCTGGTCGAGGACACCGGCACGCCCAGCCGGCACGACGTGCCCCGCAATGTCCAGAATGTCGCGCTCATCGGCGATCCGCGCAATGACGAGAATCTCATCATCTCGCAGTTGCAGCTCGCTCTCCTGAAATTTCACAATGCCGCAGTCGATCATGTGAAGGCCAAGATCAAGCTGACCCAGCCGGGGCAGGTCTTTGCCGAGGCGCAGCGGCTCGTGCGCTGGCACTATCAGTGGATCATCGTCCACGAATTCCTGACGAAGACTTGCGGCGCCGCCGTGGTGGAGGACATCCTCGCCAATGGCCGCAAGCACTATAAGTGGCACAACGAGCCCTATATCCCGGTGGAATTCTCCGTCGCGGCCTATCGCTTCGGCCACAGCCAGGTGCGCCCCTCCTATCGCGCGAATTTCGACGGCGCGGCGGGCGGACTGCCCTTCTTCGCCATGATCTTCGCTCCCACGCCTTCCAGCCCCGATGACCCGGACGACCTCTCCGGCGGCTGCCGGGCGGCGCGGCGCTTCATCGACTGGCGCACCTTCTTCGATTTCGGGGATGGCGAATCGAAACCCGGCAAGCGCATCGACACCACGCTGTCCACCGCGCTCTTCAAGCTGCCGGCTTCGGTGGTGCCCAATGCCGCGCCCAAGACCAACCCCGCCTCGCTGGCGCAGCGCAACCTGCTGCGGCACCTCACTTTCTCGCTTCCTTCCGGGCAGCGGGTGGCGCGGGCGATGAACCTGCCGGAACTCTCCAAGGGCGACCTTTCCGATCTTGCCAAATATGGCCTCGACGATCGCACGCCGCTCTGGTTCTACATCCTGCGCGAGGCGCAGGTGATCGAGGATGGCGAGCGGCTGGGCCCGGTGGGCGCCCGTATCGTCGCGGAAGTGTTCATCGGCCTGCTCCAGGGCGACGGCAGCTCCTATCTCGCGCAGGACCCGGAATGGCAGCCCACGCTGCCGACCATCGATTCGTCGCGGCAGCATGACGATTTCCTGATGATCGACCTGCTGCGCTTCGCCGGCGTGGCCTGAGCGATATCCCGGCCGGGCGGGGCAACATGCCCGCTCCGGCCGGGGCTCGGGCCGACGCGAGTGGCTTGCGCGGCGCCCCGCCGGCCGCCATAGGGCGCGAGTCACCCATCGAAAGGCCCGGTCGTGCAGAGCGCCTCGCGTCGCACCGTCTATCTCACGCTCATGCTGGTGATGCTGCTCTGGTCGGGCAATTCCATCGTCGCGCGCGCCATCCATGAAGAGATGCCGCCCTTCACCCTGGCCTTCCTGCGCTGGGCGGGCGCCTCGCTCATCGTGATGCCCATCGCCTGGCGCGCCATCATGGCCGACCGGGCGGCGATCCGCCGTCACTGGGGCATCATCCTGCTGCTGGGCATGGTCGGCGTCGGTTCGTTCAACGCCTTCATGTATTCGGGCCTGCAATATACCACGGCGGCCAACAGCCTGCTGGTGCAGGCGGCCATTCCGGCGCTGGTACTGCTCTTCGACTTCCTGCTCTTCCGCACGCATCCGCGCCTGGCGCAGGTGATCGGCTGCATCGTGGCGGCGGCGGGCGTCTATATCATCATCTTCCGCGCCGATCCGGCGGCGATGGCCGCGCTGCACTTCAACCGGGGCGATGCGCTGGTGCTGGTCGCGGTGGTGCTCTGGTCGCTCTACACGGTGCTGCTGCGCCTGCGCCCGGCCATCAAGGGCTTGAGCTTCCTCGCGCTCACCATTCTCATCGGCGCGCTTGCCATGGCGCCCTTTTCCGCCGTGGAATTGCAGAGCCGCGCGGTGCAGTTCACGCCAGCGGTCATCGCCGGCATCGCCTATGTCACCATCTTCCCTTCGATCATCGCCTATTTCCTGTTCAACCGTGCGGTGGAGCGGATCGGCGCGGGCGATGCGGGGCAGGTCATCAATCTCCAGCCGCTGTTCGGCGCGCTGCTGGCCGCGCTCATCCTTGGCGAACCCATGCATCTCTATCATGCGGCGGGCATGGCGCTGATCCTCGCGGGCATCGCGCTGCCTTTCTTTTCCGCGTCGTCGAAAGCCGCATAAAGCGCATCGCCGGAGAGAGCGCTAAACAAGTGGCGCTTTCGCCGCTACACTCACCCGATGAGTGATTCCGACGACAATCTCGGCTTCGATCTGGGCGAGCCGCCTCGGCTCGAACCGGTGGCCGCCAAGGCCGAGACCGGCGCCTATCGGGTGCTGGCGCGCGCCTATCGCCCGCAGACCTTCGCCGAGCTGATCGGCCAGGATGCGATGGTGCAGACGCTGGGCAACGCGATCCGGCGCGACCGCATCGCCCACGCCTTTCTGATGACCGGCGTGCGCGGGGTGGGCAAGACCTCCACCGCCCGGCTCATCGCCAAGGCGCTCAACTGCGTCGGCCCGGACGGGCAGGGCGGGCCGACCATCGACCCGTGCGGCGTGTGCGAGCCCTGCAAGGCCATTGCCGAGGGCCGCCATATCGACGTGATCGAGATGGACGCCGCCAGCCATACCGGCGTGGACGATGTGCGCGAGATCATCGAGGCGGTGCGCTATGCCGCCGTCTCGGCGCGCTACAAGATCTACATCATCGACGAAGTCCACATGCTCTCCCGCAATGCTTTCAATGCGTTGCTGAAGACTCTTGAGGAGCCGCCGGCGCATGTGAAATTCCTCTTCGCCACCACCGAAGTGAACAAGGTGCCGATCACGGTGCTCTCGCGCTGCCAGCGTTTCGACCTGCGGCGCATTCCGGTGGAGCTGCTGCGCGATCATTTCGCGGCGGTCGCGGCCAAGGAGAATGTGGATGCGCAGGACGATGCGCTCACATTGATCGCGGTGGCGGCGGAAGGCTCCGCGCGCGACGGCCTCTCGATCCTCGATCAGGCCATTGCCCATGCCGAGACGGTGGATGGCCGCCCGCATGTCACCGCCGATCAGGTGCGCGCCATGCTGGGGCTCTCGGACCGGGGCGCCACGCGCCGCCTGTTCGGGCAGATCCTGGAGGCAGACGGCGCGGCGGTGCTGGCGACGCTGGCCGAGCAGGAGGCGCTGGGCGTGGAGCCTGTCGCCACGGTCAATGCGCTGCTCGATCTGGTCCATGCCGTGACGGTGGCCAAGGCGGGGCGAGGCGGGACGCTGGCGCTCCATGCGGAGGCCGAGCGCGAGGCCATTGCGCAATGGGCGGCCGGGCTTTCCTTCGCCGCGCTGCATCGCCTCTGGCAGTTGCTGCTCAAGGGACATGAGGAAGTGGCCACGGCCGCGCGGCCGCTGGCGGCCTGCGAGATGGCATTGCTGCGCCTCGTCCATGCCGCCGAGATGCCGGACCCGAGCGAACTGGCGCGGCTGCTCAAGGAGCGCGGCCTGGGGCTGGAAGGCCCTGTGGCATCGCCGGCCCCTGCTGCCTCACCGGCCCCTGCCGCGGTGCTGACGCCGCCGCAGGCGCTGGCTGACGCGGCACCCATGGCCGTGAGCGAGCCCGCGCCATCCGCAACGGCGGTTCCCGCCGATTTCGCCGCGTTGGTCGAGGCGCTGCGCGAGAGCGCGCCCCGCCTCGGCGCGGAGCTGCACGATTGCGTGAGCCTTGTCCGCTATGCGCCGCCGGAGATGGACATCCGCCTGCTCCAGCCGCTCGATGCGGATTTCACGCGGCAGGTCGCGGCGGCCTTGAAGACGCTGACCGGCGCGGTCTGGACCGTGAGTTCGAGCAAGGCCATGGGGGCGCCGAGCCTGCGCGAGCAGCAGGAGGCGGACGTGCGGGCCCGGCGCGATGCGATCCTGGCGACGTCGGTTGTCGCTGCGGCGGTGGGCGCCTTTCCCGGCGCGATGCTGGTGGACCCCGGCAACGCGGACTGACGAGCTGATTTGATTGGAGTGACAGGACATGAAGGATTTGAACGATCTGCTCGGCGGCGATCTCATGGGGATGGTCGGCAAGCTTCAGGAAGACATGCAGAAGGCGCAGACCGAGCTGGACACGATCGAGGTCGAGGGCGTCTCGGGTGGCGGACTGGTGCGTATCCGCGCCAGCGCCAAGGGCCGCATCCTGGGCCTCTCCATCGACGAGAGCCTGATCGTGCCGGCCGACAAGACCATGCTGGAAGATCTGGTGGTGGCCGCGTTCAACGACGCGCGCGCCAAGGCGGACGAAGCGGCTGGCACGCATATGGGCAAAGTCACCGCCGGCCTGCCGCTGCCGCCGGGCTTCAAGATGCCGTTCTGAACGGCTTGTTTTACGCTGCGGCGCGCGCGCTTTCGTCGTGTGGAAGCGGCCGCCGCTTCAGACAATGTTCACGGCGTCCGCGCTATATCCCGGACCCACGACATTGAAACGGGGCGCACACTCTCCGATATGAAGAACAAGCGATGGCCGAAACGTGAAAATGGCATCGGCCGCGATAGTCTGGAGTGACCATGAATCTTGAACTGCCCCTGCTGCCGCTGCGGAACATCGTCGTCTTCCCGCAGATGATCGCACCGCTCTTCGTGGGCCGCGAGAAAAGCGTCGCCGCGCTTGAGCAGGCGATGGAGGCCGACAAGGACATCTTCCTCGTCGCCCAGCTCGATCCGGCCGAGGACGATCCCGATCGCGAGGCGCTCTACGACATGGGCGTCATCGCCAGCATCGTGCAGATGCTGAAGCTGCCGGACGGCAACGTCCGCGTGCTCGTCGAAGGCAAGCAGCGCGCGGCGCTGGTCGGCCTGGTCGAGGGCGAGGACCATCTGCGCGCCGAAGTGACGCCGCAGGTCGATCGCGAGGTTGCCGGGCCCGAGATCGAGGCAATGATGCGCTCGGTCGCCAATCAGTTCGAGAATTACGCCAAGCTCAACAAGAAGCTCCCGGCCGAGACTCCCGTGCAATTGCGCGAGATCACCGAGGCCGGGCGCCTCTCCGATTTCGTCGCCGCCAATCTGGCGATCAAGGACAGCGACAAGCAGGCGCTGCTGGTGGAGAGCGATCCGCTCAAGCGCCTGGAGATGGTCTTTGCCTTCATGGAAGGCGAGCTGGGCGTGTTGCAGGTCGAGAAGAAGATCCGTGGCCGCGTGAAGCGCCAGATGGAGAAGACCCAGCGCGAATATTATCTCAATGAGCAATTGAAGGCGATCCAGCGCGAGCTGGGCGGCGGCGAGGGCGAGGAGGGCGACGAGCTTTCCGAGCTGACCGAGAAGATCAAGAAGCTCAAGCTCACCAAGGAAGCGCGCGCCAAGGCGGATGCGGAGCTGAAGAAGCTGCGCTCCATGCAGCCCATGTCGGCGGAAGCCACGGTGGTGCGCAACTATCTCGACGCGCTGCTCGGCCTGCCCTGGGGCAAGAAGTCGAAGCTCAAGAAGGACCTCGTGCAGGCGCAGGAGGTGCTGGACGCCGACCATTTCGCGCTCGACAAGGTCAAGGACCGCATCATCGAATATCTTGCCGTGCAGGCGCGCTCGGACAAGCTCAAGGGGCCGATCCTGTGCCTGGTGGGCCCGCCGGGCGTGGGCAAGACCTCGCTCGGCCGCAGCATTGCCAGGGCAACCGGCCGCGAGTTCGTGCGCCAGTCGCTGGGCGGCGTGCGCGACGAGGCCGAGATCAGGGGCCACCGCCGCACCTATATCGGCTCCATGCCGGGCAAGATCGCGTCCAACCTCAAGAAGGCCGGGGCGATGAATCCGCTGATCCTGCTCGACGAGATCGACAAGCTCGGCCAGGATTTCCGGGGCGATCCCGCCTCGGCGCTGCTGGAGGTGCTGGACCCGGAGCAGAACAGCAAGTTCCAGGACCATTATCTGGAGATCGACCTCGATCTTTCGGACGTGATGTTCGTCACCACCGCCAACAGCCTCAACCTGCCGCGCGCCCTGCTGGACCGCATGGAGATCATCCGGCTGGAGGGCTATACGGAGGACGAGAAGGTCGAGATCGCCCAGCGCCACCTTATCGAGAAGCAGATCGAGGCGCATGGCCTGAAGAGCGGCGAGTTCGCCATTCAGGAAGAGGGCCTGCGCGACCTCATCCGCTATTATACGCGCGAGGCGGGCGTTCGCACGCTGGAGCGCGAGATCGCGCGGCTGGCGCGCAAGGCGCTGCGCCGCATCCTTGAGGGCAAGGAAACGCAGGTCGTCATCACGCCGGAAAATCTCGGCGACTATGCCGGCGTGCGCAAGTTCCGCCACGGCGTCTCCGAGGAGGAGCACCAGATCGGCGCGGTGACGGGCCTGGCCTGGACGGAAGTAGGCGGGGAGCTGCTCACCATCGAATCCGTGACGGTGCCCGGCAAGGGCCAGATCCGCACGACCGGCAAGCTCGGCGACGTGATGAACGAGTCGGTGCAGGCGGCCTTCTCCTATGTGAAGGCGCGCGCGCCGGCCTATGGCATCAAGCCCAGCCTCATCAACCGGCGCGACATCCACATCCACTTGCCCGAGGGCGCCGTGCCCAAGGACGGTCCTTCCGCTGGCGTCGGCATGGTCACGTCCATCGTCTCGACGCTGACCGGCATTGCCGTGAACAAGGATGTGGCGATGACCGGCGAGGTGACGCTGCGTGGGCGCGTGCTGCCCATTGGCGGCCTCAAGGAGAAGCTGCTCGCGGCGCTGCGCGGCGGCATCAAGACGGTGCTCATCCCGCAGGAGAATGAGAAGGACCTCGCGGAGATCCCGGCCAACATCAAGGAAGGGCTGGAGATCGTGCCCGTCGCGCATGTCGACGAGGTGCTGGCGCGCACGCTGATCGCGCCGCTCACGCCCATCGAATGGTCCGAGGAAGACGATCTGGCCGCCAAGCCGCCCTTGCCGGCGACGGGCGAGGGAGAGTCCACCCTGCGCCATTGAGGCATCGAGGCGGGCCGGGCCCTGTGGTCCGGCCCGCCTGTCTCGGCGCGCTTTCTGTGTTCGGCCCGGTCTTGCGGCGCCGCCCTTTGAGCGCCGGCTCTTCGGCTACGGCCCTTCGGACGCCGATCCATAACGCCCCCATCAGCCGCCGGTCTATCGAGCGATCACCCCAGACTCCCGCGTCATATGCGTTCCGGCGCGCCGCTTGCCCGCCGAGTCTCGTTCGAAAACAGCGCTTCGGCCCCCATTTTCCGCCTTCCTGACCGCCATTTTCCTGAATTCGGCGATGATTGGCCGCATTTCGGCTCCTTTGCCTGCAAAACTCTTTGACAGGTGGGCGGAGTCGCGCCTTTATGCGGCCCTTCAAGGACGATTCCCACCACCAGAAACGACATGAAGGGGGTTCCAAAGGCATGAATAAGCAGGATCTGATCAGCGCGGTCGCGGACAGCAGTGGCCTGACCAAGGCTGAAGCGGGCAAGGCCGTCGAAGGCGTGTTCGACTCGATCACCGCGGCGCTGAAGAAGGGCGACGAGGTTCGTCTCGTCGGTTTCGGCACGTTCTCGGTTTCCAAGCGCAAGGCCTCGACCGGCCGCAACCCGCGCACGGGCGAGACGATGGCGATCAAGGCTTCGGTGCAGCCGAAGTTCAAGGCCGGCAAGGGCCTGAAGGACGCCGTCAACTAATCGGTATTCGCGCGGCGGCCGCGTCGTTTCCCTTCGCGGAGCGATGCGGCGCCGCGCTGCCTTTTTGCGATGACCCGGCCGTGCGGGAGGGCACCACGGACAGGCCGGCATTGTCGGGCCCGGATTGACCGGCCGGACGTGTCGAGCCAGCGATGTTTCGTCTAGCACCGTTCCGTTACGCCCCGGCGGCACTTCCATTACGCTGGCGCCGTGAGCGCGCGAAAGCGCTGCTAAAAATCGAAGCCGCTTTCCCGGATTGCAGGCGATGCGCCCAATCTCGCGATGCGCCCCGGTTCCGCGATGCGCCCGATCTGCCGGCGCATGTCTCCCATCGCGCATTCTTCCATCCGACATCGTATCGCAGATGAGGGCCAAGAGGTCCGGCGGATGCCGCGATTCCACGCAGGGGCCGGTCCATTGCCATATCCGGCCACCGACGATGCGTTTTACCTATGCCAGTCGTTCGGCGGCGGGGCCGGAGATCGGGCGGTCTGCCATGGGGCCCACGCCCAGTGCCGGGGGCCGCACCTCCACCATTCCCGCATCTCACAGCCGCGATCCGGGCAGCGGATCGTCGCGCCGCCGGGACCGGTGCGCTTTGACGGGCGCCCCACACGCGCCCGCCCGCTTTTTCCCGCCGCTCGACCGTTCCTCGCGCGGCCCGGCTCGCTCTCGTCGCATCCGAGCTTGACGCTGCCCCTCATGGCACATTATGGCCCCCGTCTCGACGCGCCCTCCGGGTGCTGTGGCGACCGTAGCTCAGTTGGTTAGAGCGCTGGTTTGTGGTACCAGAGGTCGGGGGTTCGGATCCCCTCGGTCGCCCCATTCCCCCTTCATTCGTGGCTTTGTGCAAGACGGCGTCTGGCCGTCCGTGTGTGCCATGATTGGCTGTTTCCGCCCGCGCCACACGGCGATATAGGCAGGCGCCATGAGCAATGACCGCGAAACGGGCCTGGCCCTCGATCCCCGCTATGACCGCGATGGCCTCATTACCGCCGTCGCCACCGATGTCGCGACCGGCGAAGTGCTGATGCTGGCGCATATGAATGCGCAGGCGCTCGCCGAGACGGAGCGCACGGGCCTTGCCCATTTCTGGTCCCGCAGCCGCGCGCGCCTGTGGAAGAAGGGCGAGGAATCGGGGAATGAGCTGGTGGTGGAGGAGATCCGCATCGATTGCGACCAGGACGCGGTCTGGCTGCGCGTGCGCCCGAAGGGGCCGGCCTGCCACACCGGCGAGCGCAGCTGCTTCTACCGGCGCCTTGCGGGCGAAGGGCTGGAGCGGGTCATGGACGCCGGGCCTGCCGCCTGACCCGGCCATTTCCCGCTTTGACGTTCACGTCAGGATTGAATAGATTTCGCCCATGAAGACTCCGATGATGCCATGAAGAATCCAATGATGATCGCCGGTGTCCAGATTCCGGCGAAAGGTGAGCGCGACGATTTTTCGATTTCGGAGATGTGCGCCGAATTCGGCGTCACGGCGCGAGCCCTGCGCTTCTATGAGGATGAGGGGCTGATCTCGCCGCGCCGCGTCGGGCTGGCCCGCATCTACAGTCATCGCGACCGTGCCCGCCTCGCCTGGATACTGCGCGGCAAGCGCGTGGGGTTCAGCCTGGCCGACATTCGCGAGATGATCGACCTCTACGACATGGGCGACGGCCGCCGCTCCCAGCGCGAAGTGACCATCCAGAAATGCCGGGAGCGCGTGTCCTATCTGACCGCGCAGAAGCGCGACATCGATGACGCCATTACCGAAATCAGCGATTTCATTGCGGTACTCGAGGGGCAGGAGGACTGATCCCGCCCCGCTCGGACGGACTCGAGCGCCCGCCCCGCAAGAGGAGAGTGACATGCCAAGCTATACCCCGCCCGTCGGCGACACCCGTTTCGTGCTCGACGAGATTGTCGGTCTCGATCGGCTGACCAACATCCCCGGTTTCGCCGCGGCCTCGTCGGACATCGTGCAGGCCGTGCTGGAGGAGGGGGGGCGCTTCGCCGCCGAGGTCATGTATCCGCTCAATGCCGTGGGCGATCAGGTGGGCTGCGTGCGCAACGAGGATGGCAGCGTCACCGTGCCGCCCGGCTTTCAGGAGGCGTTCGACCAGTTCGTCGAGGGCGGCTGGACCACGCTCCACGCGGAGGAAACTTATGGCGGGCAGGGCCTGCCGCTGGTGGTGGCGACGGCGGTGAACGAATATTTCGTCTCCGCCAATCAGGCGCTGGAGATGTACAACGGCCTCACCGGCGGCGCCGTCGAGGCGATCCTTGCGGTGGGCAGCGACGCGCTGAAGCAGAAATATGTGCCCAACATGGTCGCGGGCAAATGGTGCGGCACGATGAACCTGACCGAGCCGCATTGCGGCACGGATCTGGGCCTCATCAAGACCCGCGCCGAGCCGCAGGCGGACGGCACCTACAAGATCACCGGCACCAAGATGTTCATCTCCGGCGGCGAGCACGACATGTCGGAGAACATCATTCACCTCGTGCTGGCCAAGACGCCGGGCGCGCCGGCCGGCACCAAGGGCATCTCGCTCTTCCTGGTGCCGCGCATCATGGTGAATGACGATGGTGCGCTGGGCGCGCGCAATGCGCTGGGCTGCGGCTCGATCGAGCACAAGATGGGCCTGCACGGCAACTGCACCTGCGTCATGAACTTCGACGGGGCGACGGGCTGGCTGGTCGGCGAGGAGAACAGGGGCCTTGCCGCCATGTTCATCATGATGAACGCCGCGCGGCTGGGCGTGGGGCTCCAGGGGCTGGGGCAGGCCGAAGTCGCCTATCAGAATGCCGTGCGCTACGCGATGGAACGCCGCCAGGGCCGCGCCCTGACCGGCCCCGCCGAGCCGGACAAGCCGGCCGACACGCTGTTCGTCCACCCGGACGTGCGCCGCATGCTCATGGAAGGCAAGGCGATCACCGAGGGGCTGCGCGCGCTGCTGCTCTTCGGCGCGCTCCAGGCCGATCTCGCCAAATATGCGCCCAGCGAGCAGGAGCGGCAGGAGGCCGAGGAACTGCTCTCGCTGCTCACGCCGGTCATCAAGGGCTATGGCACGGACAAGGGCTTCGATGTGGCCGTGCTCGCCCAGCAGGTGTTCGGCGGCCACGGCTATATCCAGGAAACGGGCGTGGAGCAGCATGTGCGCGATGCGCGCATCGCCATGATCTACGAAGGCACCAACGGCGTGCAGGCCATGGATCTGGTCGGGCGCAAGCTGCCGCGCGACGGTGGCCGGGCGATCCAGGCCTTCTTCAAGCTGGTGGGCGAGGAAGTCGCGCTGGGCAAGGCCGTGCCGGCCACCGCGCCCATTGCCGAGGGGCTGGAAAAGGCCAATCAGCAGCTTCAGGCGGCGAGCCTGTGGCTGATGCAGAACGCCATGACCAACCCCAATAATGCCGGCGCTGCCGCTTATGCCTATATGCACATTCTGGGCATCGTTTCGCTTGGCCTCATGTGGCTGCGCATGGCGCGCGCCGCGCAGGCCCGGCTCCAGTCCGGCACGGGCAACAAGGCGTTTCTGGAAGCCAAGCTGGTCACGGCCCGCTATTTCGCCGAGCGCATCATGCCGGACGCCGGCGCCCTGCGCCGCAAGATCGAGGGCGGCGCCGATGCGCTCATGGCCCTGCCGCCCGAGGCATTCCTGACGGCGGCCTGAGGGGTAGGGGCGCCTTCGCGCTGGCGCGGTTCCCCTCTTCTTGCTGCACGTCATCCCAGCTTTCGCTGGGATGACTTGGGAAGTGTGAAGCGGGGTGAGAGCGAAGGCGCACATTCTGGCGTCAGCCCGGCGATCTTTCCCGAGAGTGATTTCGAAGCAGGTGGACTCATCTGCTGACTTGGAAAATCGCGGAAAAAGGGCTTTTCTGGAGTCGTTGCGGTTCAATCGGAACCGGAGCGCCTCTAAAACGCGCTCCCGGCCGATGCGGGCTTGGCGGCCGGCAGCCTGATGTCCGCCAACGGGCGGGTCCGGGCCGGCTCGGGATGCAGGCCGGGCGCCACCGGGGCTGTCGCCAGATCCGCCACCGGACGGGCGCTGTCCGGCAGGTGCAGCCGGGCCTGATCGGCCAGCGAATCGGCGAGCGGCTTGGGTGGGGCGGCTTCGGCGATGCGGCGCGCCATGCAGTTGATGCGCGGCGTCTCGGGGAATTCGGCGCAATTGTAGAGCGTGCGCTCCAGGCCGCTGTCTTTCACGCGAATATAGGAGAAGGACATGGAGGGCTGGTTCGCCTCCGCGATGGGGAAGCTGCGCGGCGTGGCGGCGGGGTCGGTCCAGGCGAGCAGGCGGCATTGCGCCCGGCCCACGCAGAGCCGCGCGGCGGCCTCGGCATAGCGGGCGGGGTCGCCGCCCTTGTCCAGCACCATCACGAAGCCGTTGCCGCCCGGCTCGATGGCCATGAGCTTGCCGGGGCCGATGCGCTTGCCGATCAGCTCCGGGCCGATGGCGAGTGGTGGGCGCCCGTCGTCGATGAGCGACCCGGCGAGCGCCTGCCCGGCCAGCAGGTCCAGCTCCGGCCGGTGCGCCGGGGAGAGCAGGGAGAGCTTCTGGACGACCGGTTCGGCGGCGATGGAGAAGGGGTGCAGGAAGGCGGGCGGCGTGCCCCACCAGCCCTTCCAGCGAAAGAAGAGATGGGTATCCACCGCCGCAACCTTGTCGAGCGAACCGCTCCAGTAAGGGATCACCCAGTCGGTGTGATAATGGGTGCTCATGCCCACGGGCGCATAGACGTCGCCGGCCAGCATCTTCGCGGCGAGGGTGCGGGCGCGCTCCCAGGCGGCGGTGCCGGGCTGGCGCGCCATGGCGCCATCGCAGGTGAAGGTGAACTGGCAGCCGGTCGCGCGTTCCTGTCCCTGGAAGACCACGCCGCAGATGGTCTTGGGAAAAGCCGGGTGGCGCAGGCGGTTGAGCACCACCTGGCCGACCGCGCGCTGGCCCCTGGCATCGTCGCCGGCCTCGTAGAACATGGCGGCGGCAAGGCAGTCATTGGCCCGATCGCGCGCCAGCGCATCCCCCAGGAAATGGAAGGGGCGGGCCGCGGGATTGGGCGCGGTCGAGAAGGGGATGGCGGCATTATGCGCGCGGGCCGCATCGGGATCGGAGGCGTCCACCTCCAGCGGCTCGACCAGCGGCAGCGGCGCGTCCGGGGCGGCGGCGGATGCGGCGCTTGCCTTGGCGGCAGTGCGGTCCGCGCCGGCGGGGCCGTTCATCCGGCTCATGGTCGCCAGTGCCAGCGCCAGCACGCCCAGCAGCATCAGCGCCACACCGGCCCACAGCCGGACCGGACTGGGCCGGGCGGCCTCGTTAAACTGCGTTGCCATGCCTGTTTCCCACATTGAAGGCGCGCTTATGTGTGCGCTGCAACGCGGAATAACAAGCCACTGTCGGCCAGCGGAGACGGCCGCGCGGGCAGGCGTTCCATTTCGAGGCGGTTCGGCGCGGGAGTGTTAAGGGCCGCCACGTGCGGCTTCCGACTGCTTTGCCGAGCGGCGGCGCGGGGCGCTGTTCCCGCCGTGCGTGCTACTGGCCGGCGCGTGTGCGGCCGGCGCGGGCATAAGGGATGTCGCGGCCGCGCCAGTGCAGCACCAGCCCCTCGCGCGTCACCGTGGCGCGGGTGCCGTCGAAGGCGGCGACGCCGATCTCGTTGGGCACGAGCAGGATGGTGAGCGAGAGGCCGCCTTGTTCCTCCGGCAGATCGAAGCGCTGGGAGGCGATGCCGTGAATGGGCTCACTGAACTCGATCCAGGCCGGCTGGCGCGTATCGTCGGCGGGCATGGCCCAGCCGTCCGCCTGGGTGGCGGCCGCGCGCCGGTCGCCATTGGTGTAGCCCACGCGCAGATAGATGCCCTGGAGGTTATCGCCGCCCGGCACCTTCACCACCACCTTGAGAGGGGTGTCGCTCGCCTGCTCCATCCGCTCGATCCGCCATTCCGGCGCGCGTGGGGCGGGCAGGGTCTGGAGCAGGACGCCATCGTCGGTCGCGGTCCAGCGGCCGGCGGCTTCCTCGTCCAGCGCGCCCTCGCTCAATTCGTAGCGAAAGCGCCCGTCCGGCGCGAGTTCAATGGCCGAGGCGAGGTCCGGCCCCGCCTGCGCCCGGTAGAGCCCGGCCGGAGAGGGTTGCGCGCGCGCCGGCGATGGCGCCACGAGCGCTCCGCCGCCGGCCAGCGCCGCCAGCGCGGCGAGGCCGAACATGAAGGCGGCGCGGCGCGTCATCCCCGGCTCGGCGTTCCGCTCAGGCGTCCGTGGGCCGCAGCACGATGTGGCCGACCGCGGTGTTGGAGGCCGGCACATGATAGAAGCGGTGCAGCTCCTCCACATCCTTACCCAGCGCACCGCGCATGATGAGCCACATGATAAGCTCGATCCCTTCCGAGCCGCTCTCGCGCAGATAGTCGAGGCGGGTGATCTCGCGCAGCGCCTGCGGGTCGCTGGTGAGCTTGTCGAGGAAGGCCACGTCGAACTCGGGATTGATGAGGCCGGCGCGCGGGCCCTGGAGCTGGTGGCTCATGCCGCCGGTGCCCCAGATCTGCACGTTGAGGTCCTCGGGATAGCTCTCCACCGCATGGGCGATGGCCTCGCCCAGCATCCAGCAGCGATTGCCGGACGGGGTGGGGAACTGCGTCACGTTGACGGCGAGCGGGATGACCTTGCAGGGCCATTCCTCGACCTTGCCGAACATGAGGCTGAGCGGCACCGTGCAGCCATGGTCCACGTCCATGTTGTTCATGAGCGTGAGGTCGAACTCGTCGATCACGAGCTGCTCGGCGAGATGGGCGGCCAGCTCGATATGGCCCTGCACCACCGGCACCGGACGCGGGCCCCAGCCCTCGTCGGCGGAGTGATACTCCTCGGCCATGCCGAGCGCGAAGGTGGGCACCACGTCCAGCATCAGGGCCGAGGCATGGTCGTTGTAGCACAGGATGATGACGTCCGGCTTTTCCTGCTGTTCCCAGGCTTTCACCCACTCATAGCCCTCGAACACGGGCTTCCAGTAATCGTCCTGGGTACGGCCCAGGTCGAAGGCTGCGCCGATGGCGGGCACATGGCTGGTGGCGACGCCGGCGGTGATCTTCGCCATGTCAGTTGCCCCCCCGCTTGGAGCGCTGGCCTTCGGGCGAGCGGCCGCCCTGGCGCATCATCGCGGCATATTCGTCGGCGGTCATGTTGGTCATGGAACTGACGGCGCGCTGCACGCTCCAGCCGTCCGTGTTCGAGAGTTTGACGAGAAAGTAGATGTTGCCCCCCAGGTCGATCAGCTTGTTGAAATCGCGGTCCTGCACGGCGCGCTTCTGCTCCTCGCTCATGCGGAAGCGGTCCAGATAGGCGCGCTCATGGTCCTTGAACGCGATGCGATTGGCCGGGTCCATCAGCGACATGCAGAATTTGTGGAGATGATAGGCCTCGCGGGACCGCTGGGCGGTAAACACCGTGGTGCCGGGAATGTCCTCAAGATCGGTGAGAGGATAAAGACGTTTGCGCATGGACTGGCCTTCGAGTGGGAGGGCGGTCATCCCGGTGAAACCGGAATACCAGATTATCAAATCTCTCCCAACGAGTCTTCCGCGCGCTCCATGGCGCGGGATTGCGGGAAAAGCAATGCGTGCGCTCAGTCCGGGTAGCTGATCGCCACTACTTCCCACTCCTTTTCGCCGGCCGGCAGGTGCACGCGGCGCAGATCGCCCACCGCCGCGCCGCGCAGAGCCCGCGCGAGCGGGCTGTCCCAGCCGATGCGGCCGGCCTCGGCCTCCGCCTCGTCATTGCCGACCAGCGTGACCCGGCGTTCCTGATCGTCCTCGTCCGCGATGGTGACGGTGGCGCCGAAGAAGACGCGGCCCTTGTCCGGCTGATGGGCGGGATCGACCACCTTGGCCGCCTTCATGCGCTGGGCGAGCCATTTGAGGCGCCGGTCGATCTCGCGCATGCGCTTGCGGCCGTAGAGATAGTCGCCATTTTCGGAGCGGTCGCCATTGCCGGCGGCCCAGCTCACGATCTCCACGATGCGTGGGCGTTCTTCGCCCAGCAACTGGTCATATTCCGCGCGCAGGGCGGTATAGCCGGCGGGCGTGATGTAGTTGGGGCGCGCGTCGGTCATCCGTCCATCGGTCCAGTCGGCATGGTTTTGCTTCAGTCCGTTCGCTCAGGGCGAACGGTTCCCGGAGATTGGGTAGGATCTGGCGCCGGCCCAGGGTCTGGACGCCGACCGTTCAACCCTTAGCGCCGCTTCTTTGCCCGCTTGGTGTACATGAGCGCGGCGACGAGGCCGGCCGAGCCGATGCCGACACCGGCCCAGAAGGCCTTGTTCGTGCCGCTGGGCGTCGCGGTCGCGGCGTCGCCCGGAACAACGTCCCGAGCGTCCGGGTTCGGGGTCGGGGCGGTGTCCGGGGCCGGCTTGGCGGCGTCGGGCTGGGGTGTTTCGTCAGTCATGGTGCTGCGGTTCTATCAGCCCAGCGTCGCCTTGCCCAGATAGCGGCTGAGCGGCGCGGCGGGCGCGGCCTGCGCGCTGGTCTTCATGGGATTCACCAGATCGTAGATCACGGCGTTCTCCAGCACGCGCTGCACATAATTCTTGGTTTCGTAGAAGGGGATGTCCTCGATCCACTGGACGATGTCGCCGCCGGGCTGGCGCGGGTCGCCATTGGCCTTGAGCCATTTGTTCACATTGCCCATGCCGGCATTGTAGGCGGCCACGGCGAGCGGATAGCTGCCATTATAATAGGCCATCATCCGCATGAAATAGGTCGAGCCCAGCATGACGTTGTAATCGGGGTCGAAGAGCGAGCCCTGATCGTAGCTCATGCCCACCTTGCCCGCCTGCTCGCGCGCCGTGGCGGGCATGAGCTGCATGAGGCCGCGCGCGCCGGCGCGCGAGACGATGGCGCGGTCGAACTGGCTTTCCTGCCGGGCGATGGCGTGGATCATCGTCCAGTTGTCGCGCTCCGAGTCCGGCACCTTCATGTGCGGGAAGCTGGCGCGGTCATAGCCCGAGAGGCCGCTCGCTGTGGCGCGGCGGCCGGACATGACGCCCAGATCCGGCCGGCCCAGCGTGCGGGACAGCTCGGCGGCCAGCGCGTGGTCCTGCTGCGAACCGGCGGTGGCGACGATGGCGCGCAGGAATTTGGACTGGTCCCCCCAATTGCCCTGCCGGCCGAGCAGATAGGCGGCGCGGACCAGCGGCTGGCGGTCGAAGGCGGCGCGATCGGCGGCGGTGAGGATCACCTGCGTCTCGACGCCGGGCGCGGGGATGCGCCGGGCCAGCCGCTCCAGCGCGAGCTGGCCGTAAAACTGATCGGGCATGGCGCCGGCCTGCGCGAACCACTGGTTCGCCGCCTCGTTGCGCCGGGCCGCGAGCGCGGCGCGCCCGGACCAGTAGAAGCCCTTGGCGCGCGTCTGGGCGGACTGGGCGCCGCCGGCGTAGCGCTGGAACATCGTCTCGGCATCGGCCGGGCGGGCGAGGCGATTGAGCGCGGCGGTGCCGGCGAGCCAGGTGAGGCTGGTATAATCGTCGCGCTCGCCCAGCGGCTGGAGGCTCACGTCCGTGCCGGGCGCATAGGCATCGTCCACGCGCGAGGCGATGGCATAAGCGGTCGTCCAGTCGCCATCGGTCCCGGCGGCGCGGGCGCGGGCGAGCAGAACCTCGTACCAGGCTTCCACGTCATAGGGCGTCTGCGCCAGCGCGGGGCGGGTCGCCAGCAATTGCCGCGCGGCGCGCTCATTGCCGGTCTCGCCCAGCCAGCGCACCTTGTCGGCCAGATAGCCCGCGTCCATCACCCCAACCGGATCGGCGGCGGCGACCTTGAGCGCGGCGTCGGGCGCCTTGCGCTGCATGGCGATGCGCGCGGCGATCACGGCCTGGCGTGTCGGCGGCACCCAGGCCAGCACGCGCTCGGCTGCATCGGTGCTGCGCTTCCAGAGCATGGCGTCGGCATGGCGCAGATGGTCATCGGCCGTGAAGCCGCCGGCGAACTGGGCGAGGAGCTGCTGCTCCATGGGGAAGGGCAGGGGGGCGCTGGCCCAGGCGGCCTGTGCCGCGACGCGCGCCTCGTCCATGCGGCCGAGCTTGGCGAGCGCCAGCGCATAAGCGGCCTTGCCGCGCGGTGTGCGCGCCGGGAACTGCGCGAAGAAGGCGGTGACGGCGCTAGGGCTCTCGATATTGGGATCGACCACGCGCTCGGCGATGCCGCGCAGGCGCGATTCGTCCGGCCAGCCGGGGTTCTGCCGCAGGAAATCGGTATAAGCGGCAAAGCCCGCCGTCTCGCTGGCGGTGAGCACGCGCCAGCGGGCGAGCGTGTCGGCCAGGCGGCGCTCATCCGCGCCGCTCGCCTCAATGCGGCTGGCGGCCGCCTGCCAGCTGATTTCGGCATTTGCCGCGCGCGGCGTGGAGGAATCGGTGGCAGCCATGCCGAGCGTGGCCAGGGAGGCCAGCGTGGCCAGGCGCCAGACGGTGGGGAGAGGGTCTTTTCCCATGCGTGGCATTATGGCAGAGCCTTGATGATCGAACGGTGAACGGGCGCGTGCATTTGCGCCATTATGCCTGTACGAGCACGCGCTTTGAAGGAGTTTCTGCATGTTTTCCGGCTCGATTCCGGCCCTGGTCACGCCTTTTCGCGATGGAAAGCTCGATGAGGACGGTTTCCGCGCCTTCGTCGACTGGCAGATCGAGCAGGGATCGAACGGTCTGGTGCCCTGCGGCACCACTGGCGAAAGCGCCACCATGACCATCGAGGAGCATAATCGCGTCGTGCGCATCTGCGTCGAGCAGGCGGGGGGGCGCGTGCCCGTGATCGCCGGCGCGGGCTCCAACGATACGCGAACGGCGCTGGAGCATATGTTCGCGGCACAGGCGGCGGGCGCGGACGCGGCGCTGGTAGTCGCGCCTTATTACAACAAGCCCAGCCAGGAGGGGCTCTACCAGCATTTCGCCTATCTCGCCGCGCGCTGCGACCTGCCGATCATCCTCTACAACATCCCCGGCCGCACCATCGTGGATATCGGCGTGCCGGTGATGTACCGGCTGGCGGAAGAATTCCCCTCCATCGTGGGCGTGAAGGACGCGACCGGCAATCTGGGCCGCGTGACCGCGCAGCGCCTGGCCTGCGGCGCGGATTTCTGCCAGCTTTCCGGCAATGACGAGACGGCGCTCGCCTTCAATGCCATGGGCGGGGTGGGCTGCGTCTCGGTAACGGCCAATGTCGCCCCGCGCCTGTGCGCGGACTTCCAGACCGCCTGCCGCGAGGGCCGCTGGACCGACGCGCTGGCGCTGCACGACCGGCTCTATCCGCTGCACGACGCGCTCTTTACCGATTCTTCTCCCGGACCGATCAAATATGCCCTATCGCGCGTGCGCGGCGATATGGGCAGCGAGGTGCGCCTGCCCATTACATGGCCATCCAGTGCATCGCGTGCGACGGTCGACCGGGCACTGGAGATCGCCGGGCTGGTATAGGCCGCGCACGCACCATACATTGTGCGTTCAACCAGGAAGACTATTCCCAAAGCCATGGCCCGTCCCCGTCACGCCGAATTCGACAAGGTCAAGACCGTCGCCGAGAACCGGCGCGCGCGCTTCGACTATGCCATTGAGGACGTGTATGAGGCCGGCATCGCGCTCAAGGGCACGGAAGTGAAGTCGTTGCGCTTCGGCGAAGGGTCGATCACCGAATCCTATGCCGACGTGAACAATGACGAGGTGTGGCTCATCAACAGCAATATCCCCGAATTCTCGCACGGCAACCGCTTCAATCATGAGCCGCGCCGGCCCCGCAAGCTGCTGCTTACCGCGCGTGAGATCGCCAAGCTGCACGGCGCGGTGGCGCGCGAGGGCATGACGCTGGTGCCGCTCAGCGTCTATTTCAACGCGCGGGGCAAGGCCAAGGTGGAACTGGCGCTGGCCAAGGGCCGCAAGGCGCCGGACAAGCGCGAGCACCTGAAGGAGCGCGACTGGAAGCGCGAGCAGGCGCGCCTGATGAGGCAGCGGGGCTGATGGTCAAGCGGCGCATCCTCCATGCCGCCCGGCAGAATGTGCCCAGCCGCGAGGCGCTGGCGCGTAACCGCTTCATTCGCCCGGTGGCGCATCGCGTGCTGGCGCCGGAACTGTGGCGCTTCACGCGCCGCTCGGTGCCGCGCGGCGTGGCGCTGGGCCTGCTGGTCGGCACCTTCCTGCTGATTCCGGGCGTGCAGATCGCGGGGGCGGCGCTGCTGGCGCTGCCGTTCCGGGCCAATGTGCCCATTGCCGCGGCCATGACCTTCTTCTCCAATCCCGTGACCACGCCGGTCATCCTGGGCGTCTCTTATTATGTGGGGCAGAAGATGCTGGGGCGCTCGGGCGATCTCAGCCATTTCCGCGCGCTGCTGGATAACCATGCCTCGCTGCGGGAGTGGACGGCCTGGCTGTTTTCCGATGCCGCGCCGGTGATGCTCTTTGGCCTGCTGATCGTGTCGGTGGTCGTCGCGGCCATCGGCTATCTGATCGCCGTCTGGTTCTGGCGCGAGCGCACCGCCCGCAAATGGCGAGTCCGGGCCCTGCACTGGCGGCGCAAGCAGGATGTGCCGCCGGCCGATCTGGGGCTTGGCGGAGAAGCCTCTTGACTGCCACGCAGGCGGGCAGGCGCCACGGCGCGCCGCTCGCGCCGGCGGCCAGACGCACGCCTCTGCCGATTCTGCCCATTGTCGCCGTCGCTGCGTTTGCCAGCGCCCTCGTCATCCTGCTGACGCTCCGGGAGCCGGTGATCGCCGGCGGTTTTGCGGCCATGATGGTAGGCGGCGTGGCGCTCATCTGGTTCGCGCGGCGACTCTTCCCCACGGTGGAGCTGGAGCAGGCCGTGGTGATGGACTGGACCGTGACGCGCGTGGCGGCGGAGAGCGCCGGCATCGCCGTTGCCGTGACGGATCGCGCCGGCCGCATCGTCTGCGCCAGCGATCAATATGGGGAATGGTTCCCCGGCTATCCCACGCCCGCCGAAGTCAAGGTCTCGGCGCGGGACCAGGAGCGGCTGGTCGATGCCGGGCGCGCCGCCTGGCGGGACGGACAGGCGCTTGCCGGCGATATCCAGCGCGGCAGCCTGCATCTCGACGTGGAGGTGCTGCGCACCGGGCGCGGCGACGATTTCCTGCTGTGGCGCTTCCTCACCGTGCGCCAGACGAGCATTCTCGACGATTATCTGCGCGTGGTGGAGGGAGAGGCTGGCAAGCAGATCTCGCAGGCCGGCATCATGTGCGCCATGATTGGCGCGGAAGGGCGTATCCGCGCCGCGAACCCCGCCTTCGTGCTGCGCGCGACGGGCCGGCTGGATACCAACATGGCGGGCCGCGACCTGGCCGCCTACATGCGCATGGACGACAAGGGGCGCATCTTCTTCGCGCAGGATGAGGGCGAGGCGACGCCGGTGCGCCTGTTCCAGATCCCGCTGCGCCCCGACGATCCGATGAGCCTGCTGCTGCTCGTGATGATCGACGATCCGGTCACGAGCGTGGATGGCATCACCAGCCTTGCTTATGTCGAAACGTTGCTTTCGCTGCTGCCCTTCGGCCTGGGCATGGCGGACCGGGACGGGCGGCTGCTCTTCTACAACAAGGCTTTCGCGCGCGCGGCGGGCGTGCTGGAGAGCGACGCGCGGCCGAGCTATCCGGTCGATCTCGTGGTGCCGGAAGATCAGGCCGTGGTGGCCGATGCGGTGCGCCGCTACGCGATGGGCGCGCAGATTTCCGGCGATATCCAGGTGCGGCTGCGGGCCCAGCCGGAAGAGCCGGTCTCGCTGAGCCTGGCCGGCGTGCGCGGGCTGGGCGATGCGGCGGTGCTCCTCAGCCTCAAGGACAATAGCGAGGAATCGCGCCTCAAGCGCCAGGTCGCACAGCAGACCAAGATGCAGGCTGTGGGCCAGCTCGCCGGCGGCGTGGCGCACGATTTCAACAACATCCTCACCGCCATCATCGGCCATTGCGATCTCATGCTGATGCGTCATACGCCGGGCGACACCGATTATCACGACATCCAGCAGATCCGGGCCAATTCCAATCGCGCGGCGGCGCTCACGCGGCAGCTCCTCGCCTTCTCGCGTCAGCAGACGCTGCGCCCACAGGTGCTCCAGCTCCCCGACGTCGTCTCCGAGGTCTCCAGCCTGCTCAAGCGCCTGCTGGGCGAGAATATCAGCCTCGACGTGACGCACGGCCGCAATCTGGGCGCGGTGCGCGCGGACCCGGGGCAGCTTGAGCAGGTGATCGTCAATCTCGTCGTCAATGCGCGCGATGCGATGCCCGAGGGCGGCACCGTGACGATCCGTACCTTCACCGTGGCCGCCGCGCAGGTGCGCGAGATGAAGAACGACTTCATGCCGATCGGCGATTATACCGGCCTCAGCGTGAGCGACACGGGCGTGGGCATCGCGCCTGAGTTCATCGGCAAGATCTTCGAGCCTTTCTACACCACCAAGGAAGTGGGCAAGGGCACGGGGCTGGGGCTCTCCACCGTCTATGGCATCGTCAAGCAATCGGGCGGCTTCATCTTCGCCGATTCCCAGCTCGGCGAAGGCACCACCTTCACCATCTACCTGCCGGTGCACGCCATGGAGGCCGAGGACCCCGAGCGCCGCGCCATGCGCCGCCGCGTCGCCACCGATACCTGGGGCACGGGCACCATCCTGCTGGTCGAGGACGAGGACATGGTCCGCTCCGTCGCCGAGCGGGCGCTGACGCGGCAGGGCTATACGGTCATCACCGCCAATGACGGCGAGCAGGGGCTGGCGCGCCTCGCCCAGGCCGACAAGATCGACCTGCTGATCTCGGACGTGGTGATGCCCGGCATGGACGGGCCGACCATGGTGCGTACCGCGCGCACGACTCATCCCGCGCTGCCGGTGCTGTTCATGTCCGGCTATGCCGAGGAGCAATTGCGCAAATCCATCGACATCGAGAATGTCGCCTTCCTGCCCAAGCCCTTCTCGGTCACGCAACTGGCCGAAGCCGCGCGCGACGTGATGAGCGCCGCGCGCGAGCTGGCGGCGCTGGCGGGCGAGAAGGCCCCCGCGCCCGAATAGCGCGGGCGGGATTCCTCGCGGGCCCATGCGTCTCACCGATTCTCACCGATAAAGAGAAACCCAGTGCTCCTGCGAAAGCAGAAGCCCAGGGCGGCTCAATGAAAACGCAATGACTCCAGTCTGGGCCAGATGTGGGCCGTGATATCACCGCAGAGGGTTCCCGGGCTCCTGCATTGCATGTCCTATCCGCCCGGCGCCGGCCCGGCAGGCTCAGTCCTTCGCCGCCTCGGCGCCGGCCGTCCGCGCGATCCAGTCCACCATGCGGTCGAGCGCGGCCGGGGCGATGGTCTGCTCGATGGCGGCATATTCGGCCGGCGCGCCGGTCTGTGCCTCCTGGAAGAGGTGGTTGAGGCCGGGCAGCACCTCCACGGTGGCGCGGGGATTGTCGGCCAGCGCGGTGCGCAACGCGGCCTCGTTCACCGCGGGCGTCACCTGTAGATCCTTGCCCCCCAGCAGCGCGAGCACCGGCGCTTTGACGGCGCGCAGGGCCACGGCCGGATCGAGCGTCATGAAATAGCGATACCAGGGCGAACCCATGAGCGCGACGGTCGCGTCGGTGATCGGCGGCGTGCCGCTGCCGGCGATGGCGGCGTTCATGGTGGCCTTTGCGGTCTCACGGTCCGGCGCGGCGAGGAGTGCGTCGAGCAGCTTGCGTTGCAGATCGGCGCTGTGCTGCCCCTGCTCGGGGCTGGCGCCCGAGGCAATGGCGAGCGTGCGCGCCTGATCGACGATGACCTCCTTGCCCGGCACGCCCGGCCCCGCCCATAGCAGGATGAAGGCAATGGCGGGATCGCGGCTCGCCACCATCGGCGCGATCAGCCCGCCCTCGCTATGGCCGAGCAGGCCGACGCGGCGCGGGTCGATCTCCGCGCGCCCCTTGAGCCAGGCGACGCCGGCCTCGACATCGGAGGCGAAATCCGCCGTGGTGGCGCTCGGCAAGCCGCCGCGCGAGCCGCCGATGCCGCGATCGTCGACGCGCAGCACCGCCACGCCGCGCCGGGTGAGGGCATCGGCCAGCACCAGGAAGGGCTTGTGTTCGAACAGCGTCTCGTCCCGGTCCTGCGTGCCCGATCCGGTGATGAGCAGCACGGCGGGGAAGGGGCCCGCGCCCGGCGGTGTTGTCAGCGTGCCGGCCAGACGCACGCCGGGCTGGTTCGGATTGTCATAGGTGACGTCTTCCGCCTTGTAAGGGAAAGGCGGCCGGGGCGTCTGCGGGCGCGGCGCCGGCGCGAAGACGCCGCGCTCGAAGGTGACGGGGATGGCCGCGCCGCCCTGCTGGAGCGTACCTGCCAGCGTCCCGCCGTCCGCCGACAGCGTGCCCTCGAACTGCCCGGCGCCGCGCAGCAGGATTTTCACGCGCCCATCCTCCAGCGTCATCAGCGCGGGCAGGCCGAGCGCGCCCTGATCCGGGCTGTCATAGGTCGAGCGCTCGCCCAGATGCAGCATGAGCCGCAGCGCCGTGCCGCCGAAGGTGACGGTGGCGCGCCAGTCGCCCGCCGGATCATGCGCGGCGGCGGTGGCGTGCGGGGGAGCGGGCGTTTGGGCCAGCACCGGGCGGGGCATGCCGGCAGCGCTTATGGTCAGGAGCAGCATGGCGGCAATGGTCTTCCTGTCCGTCGTCACGCCCGGGCGCCCTCCTGTGTGCCGCCATGCTCGCGAGTCAGGGCCAGGATGGCAACCAGAATCGCGCCCGCCGCCAAGGCCTGCACGGCGAGGCCGGCCAGAGGCATGTCGAGGAGCTTGGGCAGCATGCGGATGGCCAGCAGGCCGCAGAGTCCCAAGGCAAGCGCGCCTGCCGAGAGGAGCCGGGGCCGGGTCGCGCGCGTGGCGGGCAGCGCGACCTGCGGCAGGAAGGCCATCTCCCGCGCGAACGTCTCCAGCGCCTCGTCCACGCGGGCGAGGGCGGCATGGTCGGCGCGCAGGGCGGGATCGGCGGCGATGGCGGCGCGCAGCCGCGCGGCGTCCTCCGGGGGCAGCGCATCGTCGAGCAGGGCGGAGAGGGCTTCATCCTGTGTCATGGTCATGGTTCCCGTGGAGTGATGAGGCCCGCCAGTGCCCTGCGCGCCAGATGCAGGCGGGACATGACGGTGCCCCTGGGGATGGCAAGCAGCGCCGCCAGCTCGGCATAATCCAGCTCGGCGAAATAGCGCAGCAGCAGGATCTCGCGCTGCGTCTCGGGCAGGCGGGCGAGGCCGGCGGCGAGCGCGACCCGGTCCAGCGCGCGCTCGTCGGGCGGGATACCGAGCGCGGCCTCCTCCACCGGGATCATGGCTGGCGTGCGGGCGCGGCGACGCAGACTGTCCAGGCACTGGTTGCGCAGGATGGCATACCACCAGGGCTTGAAGGGCCGCGCCGGATCGTATCGCGCGCGCTGCGTCCATGCCCGCAGCGCCGCCTGCTGGACGGCGTCCTCGGCATCCTTGCGCTCGCCCAGCAATGCCTGCGCATAGCCGGCGCTGCGGCGCAGCAGCGGGCGCAGCGCCTGGGCGAAGGCGGCCTCGTCCATGCTCAGCCGAGCTTGGCGAGCAGGGCGAGGAGCTGGCCGATTTCCTCGCGGAAGAGGAGGACCACCAGCGCGACCGTGACGAGCTGGAGCGCGCCGAGGCCGATCGCGATCCGCGCCCATGTCCGCGCCCGCCCGCCCGCCGCGCCGCGGAGCGCCACGAAGCCCAGCACCAGCGCCAGCAGGCCCTTCTCGGCACCCAGCAGATTGACGAAGGCGAGGAGAGCGATGGCCAGCGCGGCGCCCGCCAGCCCCTCGGCGCGGCCCAGGGCGCGGGCATCGCGTGGCGGCGTGTCTGCCGGTTCGGTCATGTCTTGCTCCTCGTCGATAGTGGTCGTCATGTCCAATACGCGGCCGGGCGGCCCTTTATTCACGGGCGGTGCGGATAAAAATAATGTTCTTCTCTTGTTCTCCGTGAACAAATAGGATACGTCGGCAATCATGACGGGAACGCCACGGGGCGTTTGACATCCATGGGGAGCAGCATCATGACGGCAAGCCTCAAGCTCATCGACGGCGACAAGACGACGGGGACCATGGAACGGCAAAAGGCATTGGAAGCGGCGCTGGCGCAGATTGATCGCGCCTTCGGCAAGGGATCGGCGATGAAGCTGGGGTCCAAGGAGACGATGCAGGTCGAGGCGATCTCGACCGGCAGTCTCGGCCTGGACATCGCGCTTGGCGTGGGCGGCCTGCCGCGCGGCCGCGTGATCGAGGTTTATGGGCCGGAAAGCTCGGGCAAGACCACGCTGGCGCTGCATGTCATCGCCGAGGCGCAGAAGGCCGGCGGCACGGCGGCGTTCATCGATGCGGAACATGCGCTCGATCCGGTCTATGCCCGCAAGCTGGGCGTGGACATTGACGAGCTGATCGTCTCGCAGCCCGACACCGGCGAGCAGGCGCTGGAAATCACCGATACGCTGGTGCGCTCCAACGCCATCGACGTGCTGGTCGTCGATTCGGTCGCCGCGCTGGTGCCGCGCGCCGAAATCGAGGGCGAGATGGGCGACAGCCATGTCGGCCTTCAGGCACGCCTCATGTCGCAGTCGCTGCGCAAGCTCACCGGCTCCATCAGCCGCTCGCGCTGCATGGTGATCTTCATCAACCAGCTGCGCATGAAGATCGGCGTCATGTACGGCAACCCGGAGACGACGACGGGCGGCAACGCGCTCAAATTCTATGCCTCCGTCCGCCTCGACATTCGCCGCACCGGCCAGATCAAGGATCGCGATGAGATCGTCGGCAACGCCACGCGTGTGAAGGTCGTCAAGAACAAGGTCGCCCCGCCGTTCAAGCAGGTCGAGTTCGACATCATGTATGGCGAGGGCATTTCCAAGGTCGGCGAGATTCTGGACCTGGGCGTGAAGGCCGGCGTGGTCGAGAAATCGGGTGCCTGGTTCTCCTACGATTCGGTGCGCATCGGCCAGGGCCGCGAGAATTCCAAGCAGTTCCTCAAGGACAATCCCGAGCTGATGGCCAAGCTGGAAAAAACCATCCGCGCCCGCACCGAGGCCGTGGCCGAGGGTATGATGACGGGGCCCGACAGCGACGAGGAGTGAGACGCGCGGCCGGTCGCATCCCGGAGGCAGGGCCGTCCGGGTGCGGCGGCGCGTGTACGGTCACGAACTTTTCGTCTTGCTGGGCAGGATATGCTCGGCGCCGATAATCCTCGACGGCGCATCCGTCATGGCTCTCCTTCGGATTGGAGAGGGGGCTTGCCGGCTAGGTCGATATTTTCAGGGCAGGGCGCCGGTTTCGCCGTTATCGCGCCGAATAAGCGTGCATCATGTCCCGCAAGCGAGGCGACTCCCCGCTTGTCGCTCGCCCTGGCTTCCCGTAAGCGCAGCGCATGACTTCGACGAACGATATCCGCCGCGCCTTTCTCGACTATTTCGCGTCCACGGGCCATGAAGTGGTGCCGTCGGCGCCGTTGGTGCCGAACAACGACCCCACGCTCATGTTCGTGAACGCGGGGATGGTGCCTTTCAAGAACGTCTTTACGGGGCTTGAGACGCGCCCCTACAAGACCGCGGCCTCCGCGCAGAAATGCGTGCGCGCCGGCGGCAAGCACAATGATCTCGACAATGTGGGCTATACCGCGCGGCACCACACCTTCTTCGAGATGCTGGGCAATTTCTCGTTCGGCGATTATTTCAAGGAACAGGCGATCCACCACGCCTGGACCCTCATTACGCGCGAATGGGGGATCGACCCGGACCGGCTCACCGTCACCGTCTATCACGACGATGACGAGGCTTTCGGCCATTGGCGCAAGATCGCCGGCCTGCCGGAGGAGCGCATCATCCGCATCGCCACGTCGGATAATTTCTGGTCCATGGGCGAGACCGGGCCCTGCGGCCCCTGCTCGGAGATTTTCTACGACCATGGCGATCATATCCCCGGCGGCCCGCCCGGATCGCCGGACGAGGATGGCGACCGCTTCGTCGAGATCTGGAATCTGGTCTTCATGCAATATGACCAGCAGGCCGACGGCCGCCGCCTCGATCTGCCGCGCCCCAGCATCGATACCGGCATGGGGCTGGAGCGCATCGCCGCCGTCATGCAAGGCGTGCACGACAATTTCGATACCGACACGTTCAAGGCGCTGATCGCCCAGTCCGTGGCGCTGACCAAGGTGGCGCCGGAGGGCGCGGCGCGGGCCAGCCACCGCGTCATCGCCGATCATCTGCGTTCCTCCGGCTTCCTCATCGCGGACGGCGTGCTGCCCGCCAATGAAGGGCGCGGCTATGTGCTGCGCCGGATCATGCGCCGCGCCATGCGCCATGCGCATCTGCTCGGCGCGCACGAGCCGCTGATGTACCGGCTTGTCGGTGCGCTGGTGAGCGAGATGGGCGCGGCCTATCCCGAGCTGGTGCGCGCCCGGCCGCTCATCGAGGAGACGCTGCTGCGCGAGGAGACGCGCTTCCGCCAGACGCTCGACAAGGGGCTGAAGCTACTCGACGAGGCAGTGGCGGGGCTGCCGGCCGGGGCCACGCTGCCCGGCGAGACCGCCTTCAAGCTCTACGATACCTATGGTTTCCCCTACGATCTGACCGAGGACGCGCTGCGCGGGCAGGGCCGCGCCGTCGAGCGCGCCGGTTTCGATGCCGCCATGGCCGCGCAGAAGGCCGCCGCCCGCGCCGCCTGGAAGGGCTCGGGCCAGAAGGCGTCGGAAGAGGTCTGGTTCGACATCGCCGAATCGGAGGGCGCGACCGAATTCATCGGCTATCTGGGCGAGACCGGCGAGGGCCAGGTCGTCGCGCTGGTCAGGGACGGCGCGCGCGTGGAGAGCGCACAGGCCGGCGAGAGCGTCGCCATCCTCACCAACCAGACGCCCTTCTATGGCGAGAGCGGCGGCCAGACGGGCGATGCCGGCACCATCAGCGGCGCCGACGGCCTGCTGGCGCAGGTCGAGGATACGAGCAAGCCGCTCGGCCGCCTGCATGTCCACCATGCCCGCATCGAGAGCGGCCGCATCGCCGTGGGCGACAAGGTGCATCTCGCCGTCGATCATGGTCGCCGCGCGCGCATCCGCGCCAATCACAGCGCCACGCACCTGCTCCACGCGGCCCTGCGTGCCGAGCTGGGCGCGCATGTGACGCAGAAGGGCAGCCTCGTCGCGGAAGACCGGCTGCGCTTCGACTTCTCCCATCCCGAGGCGCTGACGCCCGCGCAGATCGCTGCCGTCGAGGCGGACGTGAACGCGCATATCCGCGACAATGCCGAGGTGACGACGCGCCTCATGTCGCCGGAGGACGCCATCGCGGCCGGCGCCATGGCGCTGTTCGGCGAGAAATATGGCGAGGAAGTGCGCGTGCTCTCCATGGGCCGCGCCGCGGCCGACGAGGGCGCCTTCTATTCGGTCGAGCTGTGCGGCGGCACGCATGTGCGCGCACTGGGCGACATCGCGCTCCTCAAGATCGTGAGCGAAAGCGCGGTGTCGAGCGGCGTGCGGCGCATCGAGGCGCTGACCGGCGAGGCGGCGCGCCAGTGGCTGATCCATCGCGACGAGCAACTGCGCACGGTCGCGGCCGCGCTGCGCACCACGCCGGACGAGGCGGCGGGCCGCGTCGCCGCGCTGGTCGACCAGAGCCGCAAGCTGGAGAAAGAGCTGGCCGAGGCAAAGCGTGCGCTCGCGCTGGCGGGCGCTTCCGGCGGCGGCGCGGCGCAGGCCAGCGATGCGCCCGAGATCGTCAATGGCTACAAGTTCATCGGCCAGTCGTTCGACGGGCTCGATCCCAAGGGCTTGCGCGGTCTGGTGGACGAGGCCAAGGCCCGCCTCGCCAGTGGCATCGCCGCTATCGTCGCCACCAATGAGGGCCGCGCGGCCATCGCGGTGGGCGTGACGGACGACCTCACCGGCCAGTTCAGCGCCGTCGATCTGGTCCGTGTGGGCGTGGAAGCGCTGGGCGGCAAGGGCGGCGGCGGCCGGCCTGACATGGCGCAGGGCGGCGGCCCCGATGCCACGGCGGCGGCCCAGGCGCTGGAGGCGGTCAAGGCGGCCATCGCCGGCTGAACGACGCGGCCGCGCGTCCCGACCGAGCCCAACGCATGCGCTGGGGGAGGACTGGCAAGGCGTTGTCCAGGCGCCAGGACGGATCGACATTATCCTTCGGACGCCTGGGGCCGGGTGGGCGAGACGAGCTGAAGGCGACCACAGGTCAAAAATGGGGTTTTTCGTGCCACGGCGCGCAGCGTACTTGAGGTATGTGAGCGCCGGAAGCACGGGAAAGCGCCATTTTCAGGCCTGGGCGCCGGCCGCGCCGGACACCGCAGGACCGGCAACGGCCGCGGTGTGCGGACACCTCGGCACAACTGCACGATGGATTGTTCGATGAATAGCCGGTCTGCGCCAGAGCTTGCTCGCGTCTGGCATCGCGCGATGGGAGGAATTCTCGCGCAATTCAGTCCCGGCTCGGCAAGCACGCCACCGCGTGCCGAGGCCGGCGTCCGAGATATGGTGCTCAGGGATTGTCGGGCGTGACGGTCGCGTCAAGGGGCATCCGAGCTATGTCTGTAGAGCCGGGCTCGTTTGGCTCACTGCATCATCTTTCGTCCTGGTTCGCGGGGCATGTATGTGGCGAAGCTCAGGCAATAAGCAGTAGGGCGCGCAGCATGAATGGGCCGGGCCGCGAAGGACGTGCGTTCGCGGCAGGAAGGTCAGCGATCCTGTAGAGCCGGCGCGGCGGCGCGAGTGAGCGCTGTTTCCCCGAGTGCCCTTGCACCACGAAAGGCTGCGGCCCGCCGCTGGGCATCTTCCTGCAGGCCGCCATCGCCATCGGGCAAATCATCGGGTTTCGATGTTCATCGAGGCCGGTGCGCGATAGACTTCTGCGCCCGCGCGGCGTGCGGCCCGGCGCAGAGCGCCCGGCGTGCAGCGGCGCGGTTCCTGCAAGAGGAGAGCGAGCGATGACGGCAAGGCGGCTTCAGGATCATCCGGTGCATCTCGGCCGGGCCGGCGCGATGACGAGCGAACCGCCCTTCGGCCGCGACATGAGCTGGTATGCGGACTATGCGGCGCGGCATGAGGCGGATGGCGCCGAGGGGCGGCTGGTCTGCGAGCTGGTCTTCACCGAGGATTGGCAGGGCTGGGAGCGCCACCCGGCCGGCGGTGAACTGGTCTTCTGCCTCTCGGGCCGCATGACGCTGCACCAGGAAATGCCGGACGGCACCATCGTCACGACTCGGCTGGACGCCGGCCAATATGCCATCAATCCGCCCGGCGTCTGGCACACGGCGGATATCGAGGGCGAGGCGCGGGCCCTCTTCATCACCGCAGGGCTGGGCACGGAGAATCGGCCGCGCTGACGGGGCGCGCGGTTGGCGGCGGCGTTGCGTCGGCGATTGCCCGGCGCTGGCTGGCTTCGGTGCCCGTCATTTCGAGGCCGCTCAAGAGATCGGCAATTGATGGGGCGCTTCCCCGAGGCGAAGGCAGCGCAGCCCTGTGCCCTGTCGCTGGGACGGGCAGAGCGGTGTCCTGTCCTGTCCTGTCCATGAGAGCGATACTGCCGGCAACGGCGAGGCTCGAACGATGGGACTATTGTTCGCGCCATTCGTCCTGAGCTTATCGAAGGATATTTTGTTTCACGCTTCCAGGAAGGAGAGTTGTGCTTCGACAAGCTCAGGACGAGCGGGCCTTATGGGAAGACAGCGGAGCCCAGGTGCGCTCGGTCCGGCAGTTGCAAACGTGGCGTGGGTCCTTTCGCGACGCATCCGGCCTGTCCTCTGGCCATCGGTTGAGATGGAGTGCGCCGAGCAACATGCCTCACTCCGCCGCGCCGGCCTCGTCGATGCGGTGGCGGCGCAGGCGGGGGATGCTGTCCATGCGGGCGGCGGCCTTGATGGCGTTGCGCAGGTCCTCGCGCGTCTGGTGGACCGAGGCGATGATCGGCCCCATGGCCAGGCCCATGTCGATGAGCGCCGATTCGGCCAGTTGCAGCGAGCTTTCCAGCGTTTCGGGCACGGCATTGGTGGCGCCGGCGCGGTAGAGTTCCGCCGCATGATCGGCATCGCGGGCGCGCGCGATGATCGGCAGGTGCGGGGCCCAGCCGCGCACGCGCCGGGTGACGCGCACGGCAAGCACGGGGTCGTCCATGGTGATGATGAGCGCGCGCGCATAGCCCAGCCGCAGCCCGTCCAGCGTGGAGGGGCGGGCAATATCGCCGAAGCGCACCGCATAGCCATCGCGCCGGGCCTGGGCGACGGCGTCGACATCGTGATCCAGCGCGACATAATGCTGCCCGTGCTGCACGAGCAGGTCCGCCACCATGCGGCCGATCCGCCCGAAACCGAGGATGACCGCGCCCTCCGGCGTCTCCAGCGTGGGGTTCTTCTGCTCCTCGGACCGGCGCTCGATCCGCCGGGCGATGCTGTTGCCCGCGCGCGCGAGGAGCGGCGTGACAGTCAGTCCGATCGCTGTGACGGTCTGCCAGAAGCTGGCGGCGCCCGGCGTGATGAGATTGGCCGCCACGGCCGTGCTGAGCACGATGAGGGTGGTCTCGGAGGGGCTCGCCATCAGCATGCCGGTTTCCAGTGCCACGCCGCGCCCGGCGCCGGCAAAGCGCAGCATCAGCCCCAGCACCGCCGTCTTCACCACCAGCACCGCCGTCACCGCGAAGAGCAGCGTGGGCCATTGCTCGGCCACGGCGAGCGGATCGATGCCCATGCCCACAGTGAGCAGGAAGATGCCGAGCGCCAGCCCCTTGAACGGCTCGGTCATGCTCTCGACCTCGCCGCGATACTCCGTCTCGGCGATGAGCAGGCCCGCCACCAGCGCGCCGACGATGGGCGAGAGGCCGACCAGCGCCGTGAGCATGCTGGAGACCATGACGATGAGCAGGCTCGCCGCCAGGAAGATCTCCGGGCTCTTGGCGCGGGCGGCCTGCGCGAACAGGCTGGGCAGCAGCACGCGGCCGGCAATGAGCATGGCGGTGATGGTGAGCGCGCCCTGGACGAAGACGGTAGCCAGGTTGGTCCAGCCCTCCTCGCTCACATTGGGCGCCAGCGCGCCGAGCGCGAAGACGATGGGCACCAGCGCCAGATCCTCGAAGAGCAGCATGGCGAAGGCGGCGCGGCCCACGGAGGACTGCGTGCCCGCGATAGGCAGCACCAGTGCCGTGGAGGAGAGGGCGAGGGCAAGGCCGAGCCCCACGCCGGCCGTCCAGCTATTGCCCAGGGCGACGAAGATGAGGGCGATGAGCCCGGCGCACAACGTCAGCTCCGCCGCGCCCAGGCCGAACACATGCGCGCGCATGCTCCATAATCGCTTGAACGACAGCTCCAGGCCGATGGAGAAGAGCAGGAGGACGATGCCGAATTCGGCCAGTGTCTCCACTGCGTCCGTGCCGGTAATGGTGAGATAATAGAGCGCGGGGATCTCGCCCACGAACCGGCCCAGGCCATAAGGGCCCACCAGCATGCCGACGAGGATGAAGCCGATGACCGGGCTGATGCGCAGCCGCGCGAAGGCGGGGATGATGAGCCCGGCCGCGCCCAGGATGACGAGCGCGTCGCTATAGGCCGGGCTGCTGAAGGGATCGTGCGGGGTCATGGCCGCGCGTTCCCGCCGCGTCCTGAAGGCGGCTGTGCGCGCGTGGCGCCGCCGCCTTCATGGACTGTGGCTTCGGGAACTCCGGCGGCGCACGACCCCCTTCCTTGCGAGCGCGCCACCGTGGCGCAGCGAGGAGGGGCGAGGCATGCCGCCAATGGGAGTGTTCCTTGCTTGGGTCTTACTTCCAGTCGCTCATCGCGGCTTCGAGATTGACGCGGATCGCCTCGAAGAAGGCCTCCGTGGTCAGCCAGTTCTGATCGGGGCCGATGAGGATGGCAAGGTCCTTGGTCATCTGGCCGTCCTCGACCGTCTTGACGCAGACCCGCTCCAGCGTCTCGGCGAAGCGCGTGACCTCGGGCGTTTCGTCGAACTTGCCGCGGAACTTGAGGCCGCCGGTCCACGCGAAGATGGAGGCGATGGGGTTGGTGGAGGTCGCCTTGCCCTGCTCGTGCATGCGGAAATGGCGCGTCACCGTGCCGTGTGCGGCTTCGGCCTCCACGGTCTTGCCGTCCGGCGTCATCAGCACGCTGGTCATCAGGCCCAGGCTGCCGAAGCCCTGCGCCACCGTGTCCGACTGCACATCGCCGTCGTAATTCTTGCAGGCCCAGACGAACTTGCCGCTCCACTTGAGGGCGGAGGCGACCATATCGTCGATCAGGCGGTGCTGATATTCGATGCCAGCAGCGTCGAACCTAGCCTTGAATTCCTTCTCGAAAATCTCCTGGAACAGATCCTTGAAGCGGCCGTCATAGGCCTTGATGATCGTGTTCTTGGTGGAGAGGTAGAGCGGCCACTTGCGGTCCAGCGCATAGTTCATCGAGGCGCGGGCGAAGTCGATGATCGACTGGTCGAGATTGTACATCGACATGGCCACGCCCGAGGCGGGGAAATCGAACACCTCGCGGTCGATCACCTGGCCGTCCTTGCCTTCCCAGACGAGGCGCAGCTTGCCGGGGCCGGGGACGAGGAAGTCGGTGGCGCGATACTGGTCGCCAAAGGCATGGCGGCCGATCACGATCGGGTCCGTCCAGCCCGGCACGAGGCGCGGCACGTTCTGGATGACGATGGGCTCGCGGAAGACCACGCCGCCCAGGATGTTGCGGATGGTGCCGTTGGGCGACTTCCACATCTGCTTGAGGTGGAACTCCTCCACGCGCGCCTCGTCCGGCGTGATGGTCGCGCACTTCACGCCGACGCCATATTTCTTGATGGCATTGGCGGAATCGATGGTGATCTGGTCGTCGGTGCGGTCGCGCTCCTGGATGGAAAGGTCGTAATAATGCAGGTCGACGTCGACATAGGGCTTGATCAGCCGTTCGCGGATCCATTCCCAGATGATCCGGGTCATTTCGTCGCCGTCGATCTCGACGATCGGGTTTTTCACCTTGATCTTGCTCATGAGCGCTCTTTCATCTTTTCCTGTTCGCGTGGAGCCCGGCCGGGCAAAGGCCCGCGAGCGGCCTGTTCTCCTGCCTCCTAGGGGCGAAATCGGCCTCGATCAACCGGGCGATGCGCAGCTCTTTCACGCCGGTGCACGATGGCGATTGTGCGCGCGCGGCTCCGTCCCTAGATTGCGCGCCATGACAAATCTGACAAACGGGCCCCAGCCGGGCACGCCGGCGCGCGGCGCCGTCAAGTGGCATTTCCCTTCCATCCACCCGGAAGGCCAGAAATTCGGCGCGATCGCGGCGGCCATCACGGTCGTGCTGGCGCTGCTGCACTGGCCGACGCTGGCCTGGCTGATGGCGGGCGTCACCATCTGGGTCTTCGCCTTCTTCCGCGATCCGGTGCGCGCCGTGCCGCAGGACGAGCGAGCCGTCATCGCCCCGGCCGACGGGCTCGTGACGCTTATCCAGACCGTGCCGCCGCCCCCGGAGATGGCCGGGCCGGATGCGCTGGGCGATGCGCCGATGACGCGCATCTCCATCTTCATGAGCGTGTTCGACGTCCACATCAACCGCGCGCCCATCGGCGGCGCGGTGAAGGATGTGAGCTATATCCACGGCAAGTTCATCAATGCCGATCTCGACAAGGCGAGCGAGGATAATGAGCGCCAGCACATCCTCATCGAGCGGGGCGACGGCGTGCGCATCGGCTTCACGCAGATCGCGGGGCTGGTGGCGCGGCGGATCGTGCCGTTCGTGAAGCGCGGCGACATCGTCGCGGCGGGCCAGCGCGTCGGCCTCATTCGCTTCGGCAGCCGCGTGGACGTCTATCTGCCGGCAGGGACGGCGCCCAAGGTGGCGCTGGGCACCCATACGGTGGCGGGCGAGACGGTGCTGGCGCTGCTCGGCGACAATGAGCAGACCACGGGCGTGTTGCAATGAACGGCCCCCGTGCCATGGCCCGGCGTGCCAGGCCGGCGGGCGTCATGAAGAATGGCGCCGTGATGACGGGCGAGGCCAAATCGCACGCGGGAATACGGCAGGCTGGGATGTCGCAGGCTGGGATGTCGCAGGCGGGAATACCGGACGCAGGGATGTTGGACGGGGCGATGGCAGATCGCATGATCGCCGGCGGGGTGATAGCGGGCGCAGCCTGTGGCTGAGCGGCGGCCTCGCGCGCCGCGCCTGCGCCGCAGCATCTCATTGCGGCAGATCGCGCCCAATGCGGTCACGGCCATGGCGCTCTGCTTCGGCCTCACCGCGATCCGCTTCGCCATCGTCGGCAACGATCCCCAGCAGGCCGGCGTGGACGCCGCGACGCGTTCGGCGACATGGTTCTGGGAAATGGCGGTCGGCGCGATCATCGTGGCGGGCGTGCTGGATGGCATCGACGGGCGCATCGCGCGCCTGTTGCGGGCCGAGAGCCGATTCGGCGCCGAACTCGATTCGCTTTCGGACTCCATTGCATTCGGCGTCTCGCCGGCCATCCTGCTCTATCTCTGGTCCTTGCAGGAGATGCCGCGCTTCGGGTGGATCGCGGCGCTGGGTCTGGCGCTGAGCTGCGCGCTGCGGCTGGCGCGCTTCAATGCCAATTTCGACGAGATCGACCCGCCCCGCAAGCGAGCGGGGTTCCTCACCGGCGTGCCGGCGCCGGCCGGCGCCGGCTTGGCCCTGCTGCCGGTCTATGCCTGGTTCGTGACGGGCGACGATCTGTTCCGCGACTGGCGCCTGGTCGCGCCCTGGACCTTGTTCACGGCCTTCCTCATGATTTCCAGCCTGCCCACGCTTGGCTGGAAGCGTCTGCGCGTGCCGCCGAGCTGGCGGCTCTTCGCGATCATGGGGGCGGGCCTCTTCGCCGCGATGCTGATGGTGGCGCCGTGGATCAGCCTGCTGGCGCTCACTCTGGCATATCTGACGTTCATCCCCATCGGGCTGGCGAGCTACATGAAAGTGCGCCACCGCATCGGCGTCATGCCGCCGGCTGAAGAGCCGGACGAGGCAGAGGACGACAGGAACGCGCCCTGAGCGCGGGTTCACCCCACGCCGGCTGATCGATGCCGGCGCCATAGGCGCCATCGAGGCTCAGCGTGCGCAGCGCCGCCAGCGCCTGGTGGCGATAGCGCGCGCCATTGATGGCGATCACGCCAATCGCCAGCGCGAGGGCAAACATGAACAGGATCGAACCGGCCACATAGAAAAGCATGGGAAATCCTTTCTCCGGGGGCAGGGCCTCGCTCGCGATTCGAATCGGGCCCATCCATTATGTTCCCTATTTGTTCCTATTCCGTTTTGTCGTCAAGGGGGCATGTTCCGTTGAGGGAGAGGCGTGGCCTGAAGGCGACGTTTAAGCGCATCCGGGCGTGGAGCCGGACACCGCTTGAGTCCGGCCTGCTTGCCGGAGGGCGCGCGCCTTTCGTCTCGTGAGGGCCGCGGCCTTCCGGGGCTGGCCGGCGCCGGGGCAGGGCCGGGCGCCCGGCGCCCGCCGATCATGTCGCCGATCCGCCGTTTCCGCGCTGCCGGCCCTTGCCAATCCTGTCCTTTTCACCTAAGGGCGCGGGCCTACATCCCACATGGGGCCCGCACATACCGGTGCCGCTTAGCGGTCACGGGGCCCCAGAGGTTCAACCGGAAGGAGTACAGTACCATGGCGGCACCTGTCGTCACGCTGCATCAGCTTATCGAGGCCGGCGCGCATTTCGGCCACCAGACCCATCGCTGGAACCCCCGCATGAAGCCCTATATCTTCGGCGAGCGGAACGGCATCCACATCCTTGACCTGTCCCAGACCGTGCCGCTGTTCGCACGCGCGCTGGACTTCGTCTCGTCGACGGTCGCGGCCGGCGGCAAGGTGCTGTTCGTCGGCACCAAGCGCCAGGCGCAGGAGCCGATCGCCGAGGCGGCGCGCAAGGCGGGCCAGCATTTCGTCAACCATCGCTGGCTGGGCGGCATGCTCACCAACTGGAAGACGATCTCGGGCTCGATCAAGCGCCTGAAGACGCTGGAAGAGAAGCTCTCGGGCGATACGCACGGCCTCACCAAGAAGGAAGTGCTCCAGATGACGCGCGAGCGCGACAAGCTGGAACTGAGCCTGGGCGGCATCCGCGACATGGGCGGCATCCCGGACGTGATGTTCGTGATCGACGCCAACAAGGAAGAGCTGGCGATCAAGGAAGCCAACACGCTGGGTATTCCGGTCGTCGCGATCCTCGATTCGAATGTCGATCCGCACGGCATCGCCTTCCCGGTTCCGGCCAATGACGACGCGAGCCGCGCCATCCGCCTCTATTGCGAGACGATCGCCCAGGCCGCCACGCGCGGCAACCAGGGTGCGGCGCAGGCATCCGGTGTCGATCTGGGCGCCATGTCCGAGCCGCCGGCCGAGGACGTGCTGGCCGCCGAGGCCTGAGCTCCGCGTCGAACGCACGCAATATTGAGCGGGCAGGGCGCTGGGCCAGCATGGCCGGGCGCCCGTTCGCGTTTTGAGATGAACCGCAAGACGTAAGGAACAAAATCATGGCAGAGATTACCGCCGCCGCCGTCAAGGACCTGCGCGAGCGCTCGGGTGCCGGCATGATGGACTGCAAGAAGGCGCTGGCCGAGACCAATGGCGATGTCGAAGCCGCGGTCGACTGGCTGCGCGCCAAGGGTCTCGCCGCCGCCGCCAAGAAATCGAGCCGCACCGCCGCCGAGGGTCTGGTCGCGGTGAAGGTCGAGGGCACGCGCGGCGTTGCCGTCGAAGTGAACAGCGAGACGGATTTCGTTGCCAAGAACGAGCAGTTCCAGGCCTTCGTGCAGACGGCGGCCGCCGTTGCGCTGGCGGGTGGCATCAGCGATGCCGAGGCGCTCAAGGGCGCGGCGCATCCGGCCGGTGGCACCATCGAGGAAGCGCTGGTCAGCAACATTGCCACCATCGGCGAGAATCAGGCGCTGCGCCGCGTGGCGGCCGTCTCGGTCGATCAGGGCGTGGTCGTGGACTATATGCACAATGCCGTGGTCCCGGGCCTGGGCAAGATCGGCGTGCTCGTCGCGCTGGAGAGCCCGGCGCCGGCCGATCTGCTTCAGCCGCTCGGCAAACAGATCGCCATGCATGTCGCCGCCGCCTTCCCGGCCGCGCTGCGCGCCGAGGACATCCCGGCCGACGTGCTGGAGCGCGAGCGCAAGATCGCCGCGGAGAAGGCCGCCGATTCCGGCAAGCCCGCCGAGATCATCGCCAAGATGGTGGATGGCGCGGTCGCCAAGTTCGCCAAGGAGAATGCGCTGCTCTCCCAGCCTTTCGTGATCGACGGCAAGACCCCGGTCGCCGACGTGATCGCCAAGGCCGCCAAGGATGCGGGCACGACCATCGTGCTCAAGGACTATGTCCGCTTCCAGCTCGGCGAGGGCATCGAGAAGGAAGAGAGCGACTTCGCGGCGGAGGTCGCCGCGGCGGCCAAGGGCGCCTGATCGCTTTCCGCACAAAGTTTGCGCGCCCGGACCGACTGGGCGCTTGGCATCGCGGCGCGGCCTAACTAAGGTCGCGCCGCTTCCATATCATTCCTGTCCAGCATCGGATTCCTCGCCCGCCATGTCGTCTCCCGCCAACAAGCGCATCCTGCTCAAGCTCTCCGGCGAAGTGCTGATGGGGTCGGGCCAGTTCGGCATCGATCCGCAGACCGTGCAGCGCATGGCCGAGGAAGTGAAGGCGGCCAAGGATACCGGGCTGGAGCTGTGCCTCGTCATCGGCGGCGGCAACATCTTCCGGGGCATGGCCGCGGCCGCCAAGGGCCTCGATCGGACTACCGGCGACTATATGGGCATGCTGGCGACGATCATGAACGCGCTCGCCATGCAAAATGCGCTGGAGCAGCTCGGCGTGGAAACACGCGTGCAGTCCGCCATTCCCATGGCGACGGTGTGCGAGCCCTATATCCGCCGGCGCGCGGCGCGCCATCTGGAGAAGGGGCGCGTGGTGATCTTCGCCGCGGGCACCGGCAATCCTTTCTTCACCACCGACAGCGGCGCGGCGCTGCGCGCGGCCGAGATGGGCTGCGACGCGCTCTACAAGGGCACCAGCGTGGACGGCGTCTACGATGCCGATCCCAAGCAGGTGCCGGGTGCAAAACGTTTCGAGCGCGTGGGTTACGGCGACGTTCTCACGCACGATCTCAAGGTGATGGACGCAAGCGCGGTGGCGCTCTGCCGGGACAACAACATCCCCATCATCGTGTTCAACATTCGTGAACAGGGCAATCTCGCCAAGGTCCTGCGCGGCGAGGGGGTTTCGACCCGCGTCGACAGCGGCGAGTGAGCGCCCGGCACTGGGCAAGCATTGGAGAGACAAGATGGCACGGTATGACAAGGCGGATCTGGAGCGTCGCATGGCGGGCGCCGTGGAGGCGCTGAAGCATGATCTGTCGGGCCTGCGGACCGGCCGCGCCAACACGGCGCTGCTCGATCCGGTGACGGTGGATGTCTACGGCGCGCAGATGCCGCTCAACCAGCTTGCGACCGTCTCCACCCCCGAGCCGCGCCTGCTCTCCGTGCAGGTGTGGGACCGCTCCAATGTGGGCCCGGTCGACAAGGCGATCCGCTCGGCGGGGCTGGGGCTCAACCCCATTGTCGATGGGCAGAACATCCGCCTGCCGATCCCGGACCTGACCGAGGAGCGCCGCAAGGAGCTGGCCAAGCTTGCCGGCCAATATGCCGAGAAGGCGCGCGTCGCCGCCCGCAATGTCCGCCGCGACGGCATGGACAATCTCAAGACCGACGAGAAGAAGGGCGAATTCGGCGAGGACGAGCGCAAGCGCAAGGAAACCGAGGTGCAGAAGATCACCGACGACACCATTGCCGAGATCGACGCCACCGCCGCCGCCAAGGAAAAGGAAATCCTTGGCAAATAAGCGAACCGCTCGCCGGAAACCGGGAAGAGCGGGCACGCCATGATCTTTCCGCGCTCCTGGGCATCGCGCCGGACGGCGGATCGGCCGGCGGCGCAGGCCGGCGGCGAGGACGCGACGCCGCGCCACGTCGCCATCATCATGGACGGCAACGGCCGCTGGGCCAAAAGGCGCGGCCTGCCGCGCGTGGCGGGCCATCGCGCCGGTGCGGAAGCCGTGCGCCGCACCTTGCGCGCCGCGCGCCGCCATGGTGTCGATTGCGTGACGCTCTATGCCTTCTCGTCCGAGAACTGGAAGCGGCCGGACGAGGAGATTTCCGACCTCACCAGCCTGATGAAGCAGTTCATCCGCTCCGAGATCGATGAGATCCATGCGGCGGGCATCCGCCTGCGGATCATCGGCGATCATCGCGCCTTCGAGCCGGAGGCGGCCGTGCTGGTGGACGAGGCGGTGGCGCGCACCGCCGGCAACAAGGGGGGCACGCTGGCCGTGGCGCTCAATTACGGATCGCAGGACGAGCTGACCCGCGCGATGCGCCGGCTGGGCGAGGCCGTCCGCGCGGGCACGCTCGATCCCGCCGACATCACGGCCGAGCGCATCGAGGCCGAGCTGGACACGGCCGATCTGCCGCCGCTCGATCTGCTGATCCGCACATCGGGCGAGCAGCGCCTCTCCAACTTCCTGCTCTGGCAGGCGGCTTATGCCGAGCTTTATTTCACCGAGACTTTGTGGCCGGACTTCGACGAGAAGAGCTTTGTCGCGGCGCTGGAGAGCTTCGGTCAGCGCGAACGCCGCTATGGAGGACGCTGAGATGGCGAACGCGACGCGCAAGTCGGATCTTGCCATCCGCACCGCCTCGGCAGTGGTGATGCTGGCCATAGCCGGCACCGCGCTGTGGATGGGCGGGGCCGTGCTCCAGTTCTTCATCGCGCTCATTGCCTTCCTGGTCGTGCTGGAGTGGCGCGGGCTGGTCGTGCGCTTCCCGGACGACAATCTCGCCAAGGGCATCTGGATGGGCGTGGGCGGCGTCTATGTCGCCATTGCCTGCGGCGCGGCGCTGCTGCTCGCCATGGCGGGCCTGTTCGTGCCGCTGCTGGCGGCGGTGATCGGCACCGATGTCGGTGCCTATTTCGCCGGCCGGCTGATCGGCGGGCCCAGGATCGCGCCCGCCATCAGCCCCTCCAAGACCTGGGCGGGCCTGCTCGGCGGCATGGCCGGCGCGGCGCTGCTGCTCAACCTTGCGGTGCAGATCGGCGTGGGCGGCGGGCTGCCGGCCGATCCGGTCCGTCTCGCCGCCCTGGGCGCGAGCCTGGCGGTGGTGGCGCAGGCGGGCGACTTCTTCGAGAGCTGGCTCAAGCGGCGCGCCGGCGTCAAGGACAGCGGCACGCTCATTCCCGGCCATGGCGGCATGTTCGACCGGGTGGATGGGCTGCTGCCCGTCTGCATCGCGGCCTTCCTGCTCTTCCGCAACATGGGGCTGATGCCGTGAGCGCGCCCCGGAAGGTCTCCATCTTCGGCGCGACCGGCTCCATTGGCTGCTCCACGCTGGACCTCATCGGCCGCGATCCCGATGCCTATGAGGTGCTGGCGCTGACCGCGGGCTGCGATGTCGAGAAGCTGGCCCGCGCCGCGATCGCGCACAGGGCCCGGCTCGCCGTGGTCGCGGACGAGCGCTGCCATGCCGACCTGAAGGCGGCGCTGGCCGGCACCGGCATCGAGGCGGCGGCGGGAGAGGCCGCGCTCGTCGAGGCGGCGCGGATGGGCGCGGACTGGACCATGGCGGCGATCGTCGGTCTTGCGGGCCTGGCTCCCACGCTCGCGGCCGTGCGGCAGGGGCGGACGGTGGCGCTGGCCAACAAGGAAGCGCTGGTGGCCGCCGGCGACGTGATGATGGCTGCCGTTCAGGAAAGCGGTGCTACACTGCTGCCGGTGGACAGCGAACATAATGCCATCTTCCAGTGCCTCGCGGGCGGCTCGGTCGAGCGGGTGCGGCGGATCACGCTCACCGCGAGCGGCGGGCCGTTCCGCGCCTTCACGCTGGACCGGATGCGCGCCGTGACGCCGGAGGAGGCGCTGCGCCACCCCAACTGGTCCATGGGCCGCAAGATCAGCATCGACAGCGCGACGATGATGAACAAGGGGCTCGAATATATCGAGGCCTATCATCTCTTCGGCGTGCGGCTGGAGCAGCTTGGCATTCTCGTCCATCCGCAGTCGGTCATCCACTCCATGGTGGAGTTCGTCGATTGCTCCACGCTGGCGCAGCTCGGCAGCCCGGACATGCGCATTCCCATCGCCAATACACTCGCCTGGCCGGATCGGATGGAGACGCCCTGCAAGCCGCTGGACCTCGCCACCATCGGCCGGCTCGATTTCGAGGCGCCGGACGAAGAGCGCTTTCCCGCCATCCGTCTGGCGCGCGAAGCCATTGCGCAGGGCGGCGCGGCGCCGGCCATTCTCAATGCCGCAAATGAAGTGGCGGTGGCCGCTTTTCTGGAGGGGCGCGTGGGTTTTCTGGATATTGCCGCCATCGTGGAGGCCGTGCTGGAGCGCAGCAACAGCGCGCCGGTCAACACGCTTGGCGATGTCATGGCCGCCGACGCCGCCGCGCGAGCGCAGGCGGCCGCGCTGGCGGAAGGTGTGAGAGTTTGATGCCCGGATTTGGCTTTACTGTTCTGGCGTTCCTGCTCGTCATCGGGCCGCTCGTCTTCATTCATGAGATGGGGCATTATTGGGTCGGCCGCTGGTTCGGCGTCCATGCCGAGGCCTTTTCCATCGGCTTCGGCCCGGAGATGCTGCACTGGACGGACAAGCGCGGCACGCGCTGGCGGGTGGGCGCGCTGCCGCTGGGCGGCTATGTGAAGTTCGCCGGCGACATGAGCGTGGCGGGCGAGCCGGACCCCAAATGGCTGCAACTGAGCCCGCAGGCGCGCGCGCGCTGCTTCCATGCCAAGCCAGTGGGACAGCGGGCGCTGATCGTGCTGGCCGGGCCGCTGGTGAACCTGATCTTCGCGGCGCTCATCCTGGGCGGCTTCGCCTATGCCTATGGCGTCAACGTGACGCCTGCGGTGGTGAATGCCGTGGTGCCGGGCAGCGCGGCCGAGGCGGCGGGGCTACGCGCGGGCGACCGGGTCACGGCCATGAACGGGGCCGCCATCGAGGATTATGAACAGCTCTTCCGCGCCGTGCAGGATCATGTGCCGGGCGACGAGATCCAGCTGGCCATCGTGCGCGGGCAGGAGCCGCTTTCCGTGCCGCTGGTGCTGGGCGCGCGGGTCGAGACGGATCGATTCGGCAATGAATATCGCTTCCCGCAGATCGGCGTGCAGTCCGCCGCGCCCGTGCTGCGGCCTGTCGGCCTGCTGGAAGCGCCCGTCATCGGCGTGAAGCGCACCGGCCAGCTCATTGGCCTGATGGCGAACGGGCTGGTCGATATGCTGACCGGCCGGCGCCCGCTGAGCGAGATGGGCGGCCCACTCAAGATGGCGCAGTTTTCGGGCGAACAGGCGGCTTTGGGGCCGGCGGCGCTGATCTCCTTCATTGCGCTGGTCTCGATTAACTTGGGGTTCATCAACCTCTTGCCAATCCCCATGCTCGACGGGGGTCATCTGTTTTTCTACGGGATCGAAGCTATTCAGCGCAGACCGGTCAGTCCCCGCGTTCAGGAAATCGCTTTCCGTTCGGGCCTGGCCCTGCTGCTCGGGCTGATGCTGCTGGTGACAATCAACGATTTGGGCTCTTTCGGGCTCTGGCGGGGCCTCTCCCGCTTGATTGGCTGACGCGGTTGGGGCAGGGGAGCGGCTTGGCCGGCGCACGCCGAATATGCGGCCATTCACGACGTGGCGAGGATGCAGGGTTTGATTGAGACAATGACGATGAGGGATACATCCCGCCTGACTGCCCTGCTGCTGGCCGGGACGATGCTGGGCGGGCTGTGGACTGCGCCCGCCGCGGCCCAGGACCAGCCGGAGGGCGCTCCCGCGTCCGCCCCGCAGGCGAGCCCGGCTCCGGCGCCCGCGCTCCCCGCCGCCCCCGCGGCGACACCGTCGCCCGTGGCGGCCGAACGTGTCATCCGCTCGATGACGGTGGAGGGCTCCCAGCGCCTGGAAGCGGGCACGGTGCTCTCCTACACAAGGCTGCGCATCGGCAGCAGCTATACGCGCGAGACGCTCGACGACGCGCTCAAGGATCTCTACGCGAGCGAGCTGTTCGCCAATGTCGAGATTCGCGACAGCGGCGACGGCGCGCTGACCATCGTGGTGCAGGAAAACCCGGTCATCAACCGGATCGTGCTGGAGGGCAACAAGCGCCTGAAGGACGACAAGATCCGTCCCGAGATCAAGATGGCGCCGCGCCAGATCTACACGCGCTCCAAGGTGCGCGCGGACGTGGCCCGCATCGTCGAGCTTTATCGCCGCCAGGGCCGCTTCGCCGCCGTGGTCGATCCCAAGCTGGTGACGCTGGACCAGAACCGCGTCGATATCGTGTACGAGATCAGCGAGGGGCCCAAGTCCAAGGTCCGCCAGGTCAACATCATCGGCAACGAGGTGTTCTCCGACGCGCAGCTCCGCGGCGAGATGGCGACCAAGCAGAAGCGCTGGTTCCGCCTCTTTTCCTCGGGCACCAGCTACGATCCCGATCGTCTCGCCTACGATCAGCAGAAGCTGCGCCAGTTCTATCTGACCGAAGGCTATGCCGATTTCCGCGTGGTTTCCGCCGTCGCCGAGCTGACCAGCAACAAGCAGGACTTCATCATCACTTATGTGGTGGAAGAGGGCGAGCGCTACAAATTCGGCGATGTGGCGGTGAAGAGCGACCTGCGCGACCTCAGCTCGGAAGGGCTGACGCGCTCGCTGCGCCTGCGCAAGGGCGACTGGTACAACGCCAAGGCCGTGGAGGACACGGTCGAGCAGCTCAATCAGACGGCGGGCCTGTTCGGCTATGCCTTCGCCGATGTGCAGCCGGATTTCGAGGCCGACAAAGAAGCGCGCACCATGTCGATCACGTTCCAGATCGCCAATGCGCCGCGCGTCTATGTCGAGCGCATCGACATCAACGGTAACACGCTGACGCAGGACAAGGTGGTCCGCCGCGAGTTCCGTCTCCAGGAAGGCGACGCCTTCAACACCTTCCAGGTCCGGCGCTCGCAGGACCGCATCAATTCGCTGGGTTTCTTCCAGGAGCGGCTGGAGGTGGAGCAGAAGCCCGGCTCGGCGGGCGACCGCATCGTGCTGGAAACCAATGTCGAGGAAAAGTCCACGGGCGAGCTTTCGCTCTCGGCCGGCTTCTCCAGCCTTGAGCGCTTCATTCTGTCGGCCTCGGTCACGCAGCGCAATTTCCGCGGCATGGGCCAGGAACTGCGCACCTCGGTCGATTATTCGAGCTATTCCAAATCGATCCAGGCCGGCTTCACCGAGCCCTATTTCCTCGATCGCAACATGGCCGTGGGTTTCGACGTCTTCCGGCGCGATCTCAACAGCTTCAACTATTATTCCACGGACAGCCGCAACACGACCTACAGCCAGGTGCAGACCGGCTTCCAGCTCCGCGCGGGCATCCCGATCACCGAATATCTCTCGCTGGGTCTGCGCTACGGCCTCTCCTTCGACAATGTGACGCTGGACCGCTTCACATATTATACGGACAGCAACGGCAACGGCATTCGCGGCGACAGCGACGACGATGTCTGCGATCCGCTTCAGGCCGGCCGCTATCTGTGCGATGCGCTGGGCCGGCGCACCACCTCCACCGTCACTTATTCGCTCGTCTATGACGCGCACGACAACCGCATCCGTCCGACACGCGGCTACGGCATTTCGCTGACGCAGGATTTCGCGGGTTTGGGCGGCAATGTGAGCTATGTGCGCTCGCAGCTTCAGGCGGATAAATACTGGTCGCTGGGCAGCGGCTTCGTCTTCTCGGTCAGCGGGCAGGGGAGCTACATCCACTCCTTCCAGAAATCCCCCAGCGCCAGCGCGGACGCCGTCCGCCTCGTCGATCGCTTCTTCCTGGGCGAGCCGCAGATCCGCGGGTTCGACATTCGCGGCGTGGGCCCGCGCATCCTGCGCAAGCCTTACCTCACTGACGACAGCGGTAACATCACCGGCGTCAACGAGAATCGCGACTACTGGTCGGACGACGCGCTGGGCGGCCGGGCTATGTATCTCTTCCGTGCCGAACTGGAGATTCCGCTGGGTGCCGGCGCGCGCGACATGGGCCTGCGCCCCAGCATCTTCCTCGACGCCGGCGCGGTCTTCGGCCTGCGTGCGCCGACCTATGCCAATGGCGGCCTGATCGACAAGATCTTCACCTACCGCCAGTGCCAGGCGCCCGACGGCACGGACGGCTCCTCGGGGTCGGTCACGCAGACGCTCGATATGCCGTGCCCCACCGGCACGAACGAGATCGGCCTCTCCCGCCAGGGCTTCAAGGAATTCTATGTCGGCGATTCGCCCAAGCCGCGCGTTTCCGTGGGCTTCGGCGTGAACTGGAACTCGCCCTTCGGCCCGTTCCGCATCGACGTGGCAAAGGCGCTTGTGAGTGTGCCGGGCGACGACACGAAAGTTGTAACCTTCAACGTAGGGACCCAATTCTGATGAAAAACGCACTTCTGGCTTCCGTCGCGCTGGCGACGGCTCCTCTCGCGCTGGCGGGCATGGCCGCGCCGGCCGCCGCCCAGTCCAAGCTCGGCATCGCCGTGGTCAATGTCGACGCCGCGATCGGCCAGTCCGCCGCCGCGCAGACCGCCACGCAGCAGATGCAGACGACGTACAAGACCAATGTCGACAATTTCAACGCCCGGCAGACGGCGCTGCAGGCCGAGCTGAAGCAGAAGCAGGATGCGCTGGAAGCCGCCGCGCGGGCCGCGGGCGAGCAGCCCACCGCGCAGCAGCAGCAGGCGCTCCAGACGCAATATGACGAGCTTCAGCGCCGCGCCCAGGAGGCCCAGGCCGAGCTTCAGCAGATCCAGCAGCCGCTCCAGCTCGCGCGGGCCTATGTGATCGAGCAGATCGCGGCCAAGCTTGAGGACGGCCTCAAGAACGTGATGACCAAGAACAATGTCGACCTGCTGCTCAAGGAAGGCGCGGCCGAGGCTTATCAGCCCAGCGTCAACCTCACCAACGCGCTGGTGACGGAGCTCAACACGCTGGTGCCCAGCGTGGGCATCGTGCCGCCGGAAGGCTGGCGTCCGGGTGGCCAGCAGCAGCAGGGCGCGCAGGCCCCGGCCGCCGCCGCACCCGCGCCGGCCGCACCCGCGCCCGCGGCACCGGCCAATCGCCCCTCCGGCCGCTAAGCGCCGATGAGCGGGGAGACGGAAGAAGCACCGGGCGCGATGGGTCCCCTCGACGTGCGCCGGGTGATGGCGGCGCTGCCCCATCGCTATCCCATGCTGCTGGTCGACCGCGTGGTCTCGATGGTCCCTCGGGCCTCGATCCATGCGGTCAAGGCCGTGTCCATCAACGAGTCCTTCTTCCAGGGCCATTTCCCCGGCCGCCCCATCATGCCGGGCGTGCTCATCGTGGAAGCGCTCGCACAGGCGGCGGGCGTGCTGGCCGTGGAATCCATGGGGCTCGCGGGCAGCGGCAAGCTGGTCTATTTCATGGCCATCGAGGGCGCCAAGTTCCGCGCTCCGGTGGAGCCGGGCTGCCTGCTGGACCTGCATGTGGAGTTCACGACACTGCGCGGCGCCGTGTGCAAATTCTCCGGCAAGGCCATGGTCGACGGCAAGCTCTGCGCGGAAGCGCAGTGCGTCGCCATGATCGCGGACCCGCCCAAGGACTGATTCCGGCCGGCGCACATCCCCCGCGGGGCACGGATTTCAGGCGTGGTCTTATGGCACGCGCGGGAGATCCGGCTTTGCGGGGGGACGGTGCGCCGGTCGATCTTGCTTTCGCGCGCCTTTGCCGCTAATGGCGCGCTTTCCCAACCGCCCCGGCCGGTCGGAAACCGGCCATTATTGGAGCGAAATCACATGAAAAAAGACGCGCATCCCGACTATCATTTCATCACCGTCCAGCTCACCGACGGTTCGACGTTCCAGACCCGCTCGACCTGGGGCAAGGAAGGCGACACGCTGGCGCTCGACATCGATCCCAGCTCGCACCCGGCATGGACGGGCGGCAACCAGCGTCTGCTGGACGCCGGCGGTCAGGTGGCGCGCTTCAACAAGCGCTTCGGCGGCCTCACCCTCAAGAAGGGCTGAGCGCGACGGCGCGGCACGGCCGCGCCCGCCTCACGGCAAACGGATCAGGGGCTCCGGCGACGGGGCCCTTTTTCGTATGCGCGAAAGGGGAGGTGCCGCGCCGGAGTTCGTCCGATCAGGATAGATTGAGCGCTCCTGCGGGGGCGGAGACGGCGGGAGCACGGGCTCCATAGCTCCTGTGTGCGTGGGAGCGCTGGATGGGCTCGGCCCGGCAATGGCTGCCGAAACCCGGCGGACGTACCGCCGATTCAGCTCTTTATGGGCGGTTGCGACGCGCGTGACGGACGAGGCGGCGCCATTCCGTGGGATTGCGCGCGAGGCAGCGTAACAGGCCAGCCCGTCATCCGATAATGGACTGAGGCAGACCCCATGCCTGTGCTCCCGCGCGGGCAGGCATCCACGGCGCATTGGCGGAGATTTTCATTCAGGGCTCCGGCCGTGCATCCCGCAATCGAATGGCCTGCACCGAGGTGATCGAGCCCTTGTTGGTGGATGTGATGCGCTCTTGCACGGCCCCCATGTCCGTCGCCAGCGTGGGCTGATAGCCCACAGCCGAGGGGATGCTGCCGAGCAGCGCCGACACTTCCGAGCCCGCTTGGGCGGCGCGTTATGCTGGCCGATCCGTAACGCTGACTGCCTGCCCGGCCGCCTTTGGCTCATTCCCGCGCAAGTGCACGAGGCGGCGCAGCTGCTTCATGGAATATGACGATGCCCGCTCGGGCGACTTCGGCCCGCTGCGTTGCGTGCCGAAGGGCGAGACCGTGGTGCTGGGCCTGCCGTCATGCGAAGCTTGCTCCGTGTTGCCGCAAGGTCCGCATCCTGCCGACGCTGGAGTCGGTGCGCGCCAGCACCGGGTCGGCCTCGGCCAGCCCGGACGTTCTCAATGCTCCGTCCGGGCGCAGGCCATCCCATGCCTCCTCACCGTCTCAAGGCGAGGTTGTGCGTGTCAGAGCTCAGGCGAAGCGGATGCGGGCGGCCTGACGGCGGCGCAGCGCGCCACCGGCGAAAGCGAAGCCCAGGATCATCATGGCCCAGCTCGCCGGCTCCGGCACGGCGGGCGGCGGCAGGTCGAAGGGCCGGAAGGTGCCCAGATGCACTTCGCTGGACTGCTTGAACGAACCGGCGGCGAGCGAGCCGTTGACAGGCGCCCTGTTGGACACCTCCGCGTTGAGGGCGAGGACCGAGCCGTAGAACTCCGTTTCGAAATGCACGCGCGCCGCATCCGTGAAGTTCCAGAGGACCGACTGGTTCACCGACGTCAGCGGATCGGTGCCCGAAGGCGCCAGGAAATTGAGCCTGAAATCCAGGTCGCCCGTGAAATTGACGATCACCGGCACGGTGTCGGAATCGAAATTATAGGCGATGGACGTATAGCCTGCGAAATCGCTCGCGGAGAGGTTGAACAGCGCGAAACCGTCGCTGCCGGCAACGGCGTTGAGCACCAGCGTCTGGCCGCCACCCGTGGCCGAGAGATAGCTTGGATTGCTCGCCAGCGTGAAATCCGCGAGCGTATCGGAGAGCGCGTGGAGATTGTCGGAAAGACCGGCGGTCAGGGCATCCACCTGGCTCACCACCGTATCGCGCACGGCGCTGCCGAGGCCGGTCTGGGCACCGTTCACGCTACCGCCCAGAATAGCGCCGCCTACCTGGAGGGAAGAGCCGCTGACGTTGCCGCCCAGGATGTTGCCGCCAATCAAGCCGCTGGTGAGATTCTGGGCATTACCGTTGAAGTTGCCGCCGATGGCCACCGAGCGCGGATCGATATTGACGTTCAGATTGCCCACGACATTGCCGCGGACCAGCACGCTCGACCCCGTTGCCACCGTGCCGTTGCTGCCGTTCGGGCCGTTGTTCACGTTGACGGATGCATTGAGGTCGCCGCCGATCACAAGCGAGGGGCCGCTGGAGGGCAGGGCGCCTTGCGCGCTTCTGCCGCCACCGACCGTGAATGTGTTGCCGCTGGCGTTGCCGGTGGCGATGGCGCGGCCTTCCACATCCGAATCCGTCTGCCAGTCGCCAAGCACGATGAGATTGTAGGTGCTCAGGGCCGTCATGCCGGCGGCGGCGTCTCCCGCGGCATGAGCAGGCACGATGCCGAGGCCGATCAGGCCGGCCGTAAACGCGATGCGACGAAGCATGGATATGTTCCTCGAATGATGATCCCACCCCGAAAGGCGCTGCCGCTTGGGAGCGGGCGCTTCTCTTCAGGTGCGCATTAACAGGTTTTCAACCATCGGCGAATGGCGCAGATGACAGAAATATTGCCGCTGGCGGTGTGGATCGTCCCATAAGGGGACAGAGGGTGGAACGGGCAGGGCAGGCCGGGCTCAGGCCGGGGCGAGGAGCGCCAAAGCCTCCAGTGTCAGCGACTCGGGAGCCGCGTCCGCGTCCGGCGCCAGCAGGGTCCATCCCGCCTGCCGACCGCGTGCCCAGGTGAGCTGGCGTTTCTGATAGGCGATCGTCCCCTTGAGGATGCGCGCATGGGCCTCGTCCCGGTCGATCTCGCCGGCGAGCAGGGCCGCGATCTCGCGCACGCCCAGCGCGCGCAGCACCGGGCGGTCGGCGGGCAGGTCGCGGGTGAGGAGCGCGGCGACTTCCTCCACCGCGCCGCCGGCCAGCATGGCGGCGAGGCGCTCGTCCGCGCGCTGCGCCAGCACGGCGCGCGGGCGCAGGACCACGGCGGCGCGGATCGGCAGCAGGCCGGCAATGCCGCCCGTGCGCCGCTGCTGCCAGTGGCCGAGCGGGCGGCCGGTGGAGCGCACCACTTCCAGCGCGCGCGCCACCCGCGCCGTATCGCCGGCATTGAGCCGGGCGGCCGCCTGCGGGTCCTCGCGCTGGAGCGCGGCATAGCTCTGCGCCACGGGCAGAGCGCGCACCGCCGCGCGCACCGCCGGGTCGATCTCCGGCACCGGGGCGATGCCGTGCAGCAGCGTATCGAGATAGAGCCCGGTTCCGCCCACGAGGATGGCAGGGCGGCCGGCGGCATGGGCTGCGTCGATGGTCGCGCGCGCCTCGCCGGCCCAGCGCGCGGCGGAGCAGGCCTCCAGCCCGTCGACATGGCCGAACAGGCGATGGGGCGCCCGCGCCATCTCGACGGCGTCCGGCCGGGCGGTGAGGATGGCGAGATCGGCATAGACCTGGCTCGCATCGGCATTGATGACATGGGCGCCGCTCCGCTCGGCAAGGCGCAGCGCCACTGCGCTCTTGCCGCCGGCGGTCGGCCCGGCAATAAGCGCGACCGGCGGCCGGTCCTGGCCGCGCATTTCGGGCAGGGAGTCGCAGGCGGACATGGCGGTCGAACGGGACATGGTGGCGACCTTAGTCGCGCATGACGGTCTTGGGCAGGGGGTGGTTGACGCCGCGCGCGATGCGCTCGCCGCCGCCGGGCTCGACGTGGGGGCCGCCCGCTGGATCGACGCGGAGGAAGCGGCGGACCTGCCCTTCGCCGGCGACCGGGCGGCAGCGCGGACCGCGCTGGAGGCGCTGGCGCTGCCGGCCGACCTGTTCGTGATCGAGGCGGCAAACCGCGATTGCCGGCTGTTCGTGGCGGACATGGATTCGACCATGATTACCGTGGAGTGCATCGACGAGCTGGCCGACTATGCCGGGCTCAAGGCCGAGATCGCGGCCGTGACCGAGCGGGCGATGCGCGGCGAGCTGGATTTCGCGCAGGCGCTCTCCGGCCGGGTGGCGCTGCTGAGCGGCCTGGATGCCGCCATGATCGACCGCTGCCGGGAAGAGCGCGTGCGGCTCATGCCCGGCGCCACGGCGCTGGTGCGCACGCTGCGGGCGCGGGGCGCGCGCACCGTCCTCGTCTCGGGCGGCTTCGTGCCCTTCGCCCAGCCGGTCGCGGCGCAGATCGGCTTCGATCAGGCCATCGCCAACACGCTGGACATCGCGCAGGGCAGGCTGGCGGGTACGGTCGGCCAGCCCATCGTGGATGCCGAGCGCAAGCGCCGCGAATTGCTGGGCAATGCGCAGGCACTGGGCCTTGTGCGGGCGCAGACGCTGGCGATCGGCGATGGCGCCAACGACATTCCCATGATCCAGGCGGCGGGCCTGGGCATTGCCTATCATGCCAAGCCCAGGACCCGCGCGGCCGCCATGGCCGCCATCGAGCGGGGCGACCTCTCGACGCTGCTGCACGCGCTGGGCGTCCCGCGCGCGGAATGGGTGGTTGAATAGGCGCGGCGCCGGGCGCGGACACCTGTAAAGTGCGTGCGATGACCGGCCATTTAACCAAATCTTAGGACGGCCCATGTGATTTTCCCGTGTCGCGGGACTATCGGCAAGGGAAAAATCGTGCGCATCTTGGCACTTGCGTCGCAAAAGGGCGGTTCTGGAAAGACCACGCTCTCCGGTCATCTCGCCGTACAGGCCCAGCGGACCGGCAACGGCCCGGTGGTGCTTATCGACATCGATCCGCAGGGTTCGCTCGCCGACTGGTGGAACGAGCGCGAGGAGGAGCTGCCCGCCTTCGCGCAGACCACCGTCGCGCGGCTCGCCGCCGATCTGGAGCAGTTGCGCCAGCAGGGTTTCAAGCTCGCCGTCATCGACACGCCGCCGGCCATCACCATGGCGATCCAGAGCGTCATTTCCGTGGCCGAGCTGATCGTGGTCCCCACGCGCCCCAGCCCGCACGATCTGCGCGCCGTGGGCGCCACGGTGGACCTGTGCGAGCGGGCCGGCAAGCCGCTGATCTTCGTGGTCAACGCCGCCACGCCGCGCGCGCGCATCACGTCGGAGGCCGCCATCGCGCTCTCCCAGCACGGTACGGTGGCGCCAGTCACCGTCCACCAGCGCACCGATTATGCCGTCTCCATGATCGACGGCCGCACGGTGATGGACCTGGAACCGCAGGGCAAGTCCGCTAAAGAGATCGAGCAGCTCTGGAGCTATGTCGCGGACCGGCTGGAGCGCAATTTCCGCCGCACCGTCTTTTCGCCCGGCCATCCCACCGTCGCGCCTCGCCAGGCCGCCGGCGGCTTCGGCCGGCGCGTGGTCAATTGAAGGGGCTGGCCGTCATGACCGAGATCCGCCCCGCCGCCTCGCTGACCTCCAGCCTGCTCGCCCGCCGTGGCGATGCGCGCCCCGCCATGCGCCGCCAGCCGCTTACGCATCTCCATGTGCCGGTGCAGGACGATCTGGGCTGGAACGACACCGGCGAGGACAACGCACAGCCCGCGCCGCAGTCGGCCGAGCCGGCGGATGCGTCGCCGATGGCGCGTCAACTGGATACGCTCGCCGAGCGTCTCGTCCAGCCCGCGCCGCCGCCCGCAGCCGCTCCGGCCGCGCCCCCCGCGCTCAAGCCGGCCCGCGCGCGCAGTCGCTCTGCCACCGCCCGGCGCAAGCCCGCGGCGCTGGCGGCCCTCGCCGGGCGCAAGGCCGCCTTCACGCTGCGCATCGACCCGGAGCGCCATCTGCGGCTGCGGCTGCTGAGCGCGCTCGTCAACCGCTCTTCGCAGCAACTGCTTATCGAGGCGCTCGATTCGCTTCTCGCCGCCCACGACAAGGTCGAGGACCTTGCCGGGCAGGTCGAGACGAGCGCCAGGGCGCGCTAGGCGCACCGCCACGCTTCGGGGGACCAGACCATGAAGAACCGCACATTCTCGACCATGCTGGCTTCGGCCGCGATTCTCGGCTCCACCATGGTGGGCTGTAGCGGCGCCGGGATCGAGCGGCCGCGCGTGGCCGTCTCCGATGCGCAGACGCTGGCGCCCCGGATCGAGCGGCTGCTCGGCGACAAGGATGTGGGGCAGGCGCTGGCACTGGCCGAGCGGCTGGTGGAGGCCGAGCCGCGCAACGGCGCGGCGCGAGCACTACTGGGCCGCGCCTATCTGGCGAACGGCCGCTATCTCTCCGCGCGCACGGCCTTCAACGATGCGCTTGCGCTGGGCAATCGCGATCCGCGCACCATCGTCAGCCTGGCGCTGAGCGAGGCGGGGCTGGGCGATCTCGACAATGCGCGCCGCCTGCTGGCGAGCCATATCGCGGACTTGCCGGCGGGCGACTATGGCCTCGCCATGGCGATGGCCGGCGATCCTCGCGAGGGCGTGCGGGCACTGCTGGAAGCGGTGCAGGCGCCCGATGCGACGGTCAAGACGCGGCAGAATCTCGCTTATGCGCTGGCCATGGCCGGCGCCTGGGGGCAGGCCCGGCTGATCGCGGGGCAGGATCTTTCCGCGCGCGATGCCGAGGCGCGCATCGGCCAGTGGAGCCAGGTGGCCGTACAGGGCAGCGCGGTGGACCGCGTGGTCGCGATGATCGGCGTGGCGCCGCGCGGCGACGATGCTGGCCTGCCGGTGCGACTCGCGCTCGATGCCACGCCCGAACCGGCCCGCCCGGCCGTGCGCCTTGCCAGCGCCGCCGATCTCATTGCGGATGCGCGCGCTCATGTGGCGCAGACGCCGGCACAGGATGCGCCGGCCTCCGAGGCTGCGCCCGCCACGGTTTCCCCGCTTGCGCCGGCCACCTCGACCGCCGAGTCCGTACAGCAGGCCGTCGCGCCGCCCGTCGCGCCCACGCCAAGCGCGACCTTCGCGCCCAACGCGCTTGCCGATGCGCTCGCCCGGTTGCCCGCGACGGCACCGGCCGCCCCGGCGCCTTCCGTCGCCGCGCAGGTCGCCTTCGCGCCCGCTCCGGCGGCAGCGAAGGCATCGCCCGCGCCGGCCGTGGCACCCGCCGTGCTACAGGCCGCGTTCGCGCAATCCGCGCCGGTTTCCGCGCCCGTCGTGCAGGCTGCGGTCCATGCCGACGCTGCGCCCGCGCCGACGCAGAAGGCCGTGCAGCAAAGCTTCCGCGCTGCTGGCGCCGTCGCCGCGCCGGCCCCGGCCGGCTCTGGCCGCGCCCATTGGACCGCCGGCATCGGCGCCCCCGCGTCCGATGCGCGGGCCAGCGACTGGGTCGTCCAGCTCGGCGCCTTCGACAGCCTGGCCGTGGCGCGCGAGAAATGGCAGCGCATGAGCGCCGGCCGCGAGGTGCTGCGCGATTTCAACAGCATCCATAGCCAGTTCACGCTCAATGGTCGGACTTTCCACCGCCTCGCCATTCGCGGCTTTGAGGATCGCGGCGCGGCGACAACGGCTTGCGCGGCGCTCAAGGCCAGTGGGCAGGATTGCTTCGTGCGGCTCGACGACACGCAGACCACGCGCCTCGCTCGCGCCGGTGGGCTGACGCAGGACACGCAGCTTGCCGTGGCCTCCTCGGCCGGACGGAGCCGCCCGGCGCGTTGAGACGTCGGTGGCCCTTGCGGGGGCCGGTCATGTCTATGGAATATAGGGTGTGCGTGCTTAGCGCGATGTACGACTGAGCCCCGCGCAGGAGCACCGGCGCGCTAGCGGACCACGCCGCCCTTCATAATCATGCGCGCGCGGCCCTGCACGGGGAGCTTGTCGAAGGGCGTGTTGCCCGCGGCGGCGGCCATGCGGCTGGAGTCGACGATCCAGGGCACATCGGGGTCGATGAGGATGATGTCGGCGGGGCGGCCCGGCTCCAGACGGCCGGCGTCGAGCCCGAGCAGTCGCGCGGGATTGGCGGCGAGCAGGGCCATCATGCGCGGCTCGGTGAGGTGCCCGTCGCGCACTAGATTGAGCGCCAGCGGCAGCAGCGTCTCGGCGCCGGCAATGCCCGGCGCGGCATCCTCGAAGGGCAGGCGCTTGTCTTCCGGCCCGCGCGGATCGTGGCCGGAGGAGAGAATGTCCACGGTGCCGTCCGCGATGGCGGCGAGCGCGGCCTGGCGGTCGTCCTCGCTACGCAGCGGCGGGGAGAGGCGGGCGAAAGTGCGGAAATCGCTCACCGCCGCATCGTTGAGGAAGAGATAGGCGGGGCTGGTGCCGCAGGTGATCGGCAGCCCTTCCGCCTTGGCCGCGCGCACGAGGTCGAAGCCCGCCTTGGTCGTGACCAGCCGGATGTGGAGCCGCGCCCCGGCCGCGCGCGCAAGGGCGATGTCGCGGGCGATGGCGATGGCTTCCGCGCAGGCCGGGGCGCTCGGCAGGCCCAGCCGCGTGGCGGTCTCCCCGTCCGTCGCCACGGCATGGCCGGCAAGGCCGGCATCCTCGGCATGGGTGACGAGCGTGAGGCCGAGCGCGGCGGCATAGCGCAGCACCCGCAGCATCACGCCCGAATCGGCGATCCACGCGCGGCCCGTGGCGATGGCGCGGGCGCCGGCGGCCTGCATCATGGCCATCTCGGCCAGTTCGGTGCCCGCCAGCCCCTTGGTGGCGGCGCCGAGCGGATGCACCCAGAAATCCGGCTTGCCCGCGCGCGCGGCATGCTGGACGAGGCCGGCGTCATCCAGCACCGGCGACTGGTCCGGCATCAGCGCGGCGCGGGTGATGCCGGCGAAATGGAAAGCGGGCTTGTCGGTCTTGAACACGCCCACGTCGATGATGCCGGGCGCCACGATCATGCCGCGCGCGTCGATCACTTCGGCGCCCGGCGGCACGTCGAGCGTGCCGACCGCGGAAATGCTGTCGCCGGCCACCAGCAGCGTGCCTGCCGTCAGCCGCTCCGCCGCCGGATCGCACAGGCGGCCGTTGACGATGGCGATCAGGCCCATCCCGGCACTCCCCTTGCCTTGCGCGTGAGCACGTCCAGGCAGGCCATGCGCACGGCGACGCCCATCTCCACCTGCTCGGTGATGGCCGATCGGACGGGGTCGTCGGCCAGTGCGCTGACGATCTCCACGCCCCGGTTCATGGGGCCGGGGTGCATCACCAGCGCATCCGGCTTGGCCCGCTCCAGCCGCTGGGGCGTGAGGCCGTAGAGCCGGTGATATTCGCGCGGGGAGGGGATGAAGGCGCCGTCCATCCGCTCGCTCTGGAGGCGCAGCATCATCACCACGTCGGCGCCTTCCAGCGCAGCATCGAAATCGTGGAACGGCGTGACGCGATAGCGCTCCACCGCCGCCGGCATCAGCGTGGGCGGCGCGCACACGCGCACCTGCGCGCCCAGCGCGGTGAGGCACAGCATGTTGGAGCGCGCCACGCGGCTGTGCAGGATGTCGCCGCAGATGGTGACGATCAGCCCCTCCAGCGATCCCTTGCGGCGGCGGATGGTGAGCGCATCCAGCAGCGCCTGGGTGGGGTGCTCGTGGCGCCCGTCGCCGGCGTTGAGCACCGGGCAGTCCACCTTGTCGGCAATGAGCTGCACCGCGCCCGAACTCATGTGGCGGATGACGATGACGTCCGCGCGCATGGAGTTGAGCGTGACGGCGGTGTCGATCAGCGTCTCGCCCTTCTTCACGCTGGATTGGGCGGCGTGCATGTTGACCACGTCCGCGCCCAGCCGCTTGCCGGCGATCTCGAAGGAGAGCAGCGTGCGCGTGGAGTTCTCGAAGAAGGCGTTGATCTGCGTGAGGCCGGCGAGGCGGTCGTCATGCTTGCGGCTGTCGGCCCGGTTGAGCGCGACCCACTGCTCGGCTTCATCCAGCAGGAATCGGATTTCATGGGGCGCAAGCGATGCGATGCCGGTCAGGTGCCGGTGCGGGAAAGGCAAGTGCGCTGTCATTAAAGCGCCGCGATAGTGTGTTGCGGGCGCGGACTCAAGAGCGCAGGAGCATGCCGGCGAGAAGAAGCGCCTGCACGCTGAAGATAAGGCGCAGCGCGGCCGAGAAGCCGGCCTTGCGCGTCTTGTGGCGAAAGACGCGCCGGCCCGCCCACGCGCCGGCCGATCCGCCGAGCAGCGCGAGCAGCAGCAGGTCGCGCTCGGACACGCGCCACTCGCCCGCGACGGCGCGCCGCTTGTCGTAGCCGAAGGCGGCGAAGGCGGCGATGTTGGCGGCGATCAGGTAGAGCCAGAGTTCCGGTTGCATGCGCGCGCTCAGCCCAGCGTCAACGCATCGATGGCGCCCTGGAGGATGTGCGCGGCGGCATGGGCGTCGATCTTCTCGGCGCGGCGGGCGCGGCTCATGTCCTGCGCGATCATGGCGCGCTCGGCCGCCACGGTGGACCAGCGCTCGTCGCGCAGCAGCACGGGCAGGCCGAGCACGGCGATGTTGCGGGCGAAGGCGCGGCTGGCCTGGCTGCGCGGGCTCTCGCTGCCGTCCATGTTGAGCGGCAGGCCGATGACGAGGCCGCGCACCGCCTGCGCCTGGGCGAAGCTCTCCAGCGCGGCCTTGTCGCGCGCGAACTTGCCGCGCGGGAGCGTCTGCGCCGGGCTCGCGAAGCGCCATTCCGCGTCGCACAGCGCCAGGCCGATGGTCTTGGTGCCCAGGTCGAGGCCCATGAGCCGCCCGCCTCCCGGCAGGGCGTCGCGGAAGGCGGCGACATCCAGCGTAATCAGTGCGTCGTGCGCCATGCCGCCAGCCTCTCCTGCGCATCGGCGCGGATGTTCGCCCAGAAGAGCGCATAATCATAAGTGTGGTAATTATTGCCCGGCATCACCGCCGGGCCGAGGCGCGGTGCGCTGTCCAGCAGCAGGATGCCGCGTCCGGCGCAGCGCGCGCCGACATTGCCGGGGCGCATGAGCTGCGTGGCCTCCGCCTCGCCATTGCCGATCAGCAGGCCGAGATTGTCCTGTGCGGTGCCGGCCCGCCGGTCGCCGCCCGTCAGCGGGTTGGTGCAGAGCATCGGGCTGTCCTTGCGCGACTGGCCGTCGAGCCCCGGCGCGCCGTCGAAAACGGTCTCCAGCGTGCTCGTGTCGGCCGGCGGGGCAAAGCTCTGCCAGGCGAGCAGGCAGCCGGTCTGGCGCGGCGCGGTGCAGGCCGGCAGGCCGAGCGCGGGCAGATCGTGCAGGGTGGAGATGGGCCAGCCCGGCGCATAGATGGCGACGAGGCGGCCGCGCCATTCGCTGCCGCCGGCACGCTCGGCGAGCAGGCGCAGCAGGTGCAGCGAGCCCTGGCTGTGCCCGGCGACGATCAGCGGACCCTCCGGGTTGGCGCGCAGGAATGCCTCGAACGCCGCCTTCACGTCGCCATAAGCCAGATCAATGGCCTGGGTTGCCTGCGGCTGATCGGTAAGGAAGGCGCCGAACACGGCCTGCCGGTAGCGCGGCACCCACAGCGCGCCGGCCGGCGCGAGTGCGCTCGCCTGCATGCGCACGAAGCGCGCGGCCTGCCCGGCCGCCACGGGATCGGCGAGCGGCGCGTTCCAGCGCAGCGTGTCGAAGGCGCTGGTGGGATGGATGAAGAAGATGGCGGCGCCGGTCCGCTCCTCGGGCGCGGGGAGGGCAGGGAGCCCCGCCGGCCGCCAGTTGGCCGGATCGCGCGCGCGCCCGTCCGGCCGGGCCATCCAGCCCGCCGCCGTTTGGTAGAAATCCGCCGGCAGCGGCGCCGGCGCGGTGAAGGCCACGCGCGGCGTGAGTGCGCTTTGCATGATCCGTGCCCCAAAGAAGGAGAAGGAGATCATGACGACGACCGCCAGTGTGATGAGCAGCGCGATGACATAAAGGAACTTCCTGGCCAAGCCGGCGCGACTCCCTGGATAAGCGCGGATTTGCGCGGGGTCATGCCCGCTCGCGCGCGGCGAGGCAAGCGGCGGTGGCGCGGCGCGGGCGGGGCTGATAGCGTGGCGGCGCGCGCGGCGGACGCGCGGGCAGGGAGGGACGGCCGATGAATGCGCGCAACGATGCCGGTGAGGTTGCGGATGCGGCATGGCCGGCGCGGCCCTGGATTCTGGCCGGACTGGGACTGGTGCTGGCGCTTGCCATCCAGCAGCTTGCGGACCTGCCCGACAGCGGCTGGATCTGGGGCCAGCGGCTGGTGCGCAGCCTTGTGCTGCTGCTGGGCGTGGGCGGCATCGCCTTCGGCCTTGGCTGGCAGCGCGGTCGGCTCGCGCCCGCCATGGCCGTCGCGCTGCTCTGTGGCGCGGCGGCGGGCGGCACATTGCTGTGGAATGGCCTGCCGGAGCAAGGCCCGTTCAGTTGGCGGCTGCCGTGCGGGCTGGTGACGGCGGGCGTGCTGCTCGTGCTTTTTCAGGCCGCGCAGGCGCGTCATCCCCATCGCCCGACGGCCTGGTCGCGCGCGGGGCTGACGGACTGGGGCCGCCGCGCGCTCGCTTATGCCGATGTGCATGCGACAATCTGGACCGACGCCATCCTGCTCGGCGCCGCGGCGCTGTTCACGCTGGCGACGTTCCTGGTGGCGCAACTGCTCGCCGCCATGTTCGCGCTGGTGAAGATCGACCTGCTGCGCGATCTGTTGGACAAGGACTGGTTCATGGCGATGATGCTCGGCGCGGCCTTTGGCGGCGCGCTGGGCCTGCTGCGGGCGCGCACGCGGATCATCGCCGCCTTGCAGACCGTGGCGATGATGGTCCTGCGCATCCTGGCGCCGGTGCTGGCGGTGGGGCTCGCCGCCTTTCTCGCCGTGCTGCCGTTCACGGGCCTCGCGCCGCTCTGGGCGACGGGCAACACCACGCCGCTGATGCTGAGCGCCGCGCTCGCCGCGCTGTTCCTCGTCAATGCGGTGATCGGCGCGCGGGACGAGGCGCTTGCCCGGCCGCTGCGCTGGGCGGCGCTGGTGCTGGCGTTGCTGCTGTTGCCGCTGGTGCTCATCGCCGCCTGGTCTACCGGCCTGCGCATCGACCAGCGCGGCCTCTCGCCCGACCGGCTCTGGGCGCTCACGTTCATCGTACTGGGTACGGTCACTGCCGTGGCCCATGTCGTGGCGATCGCGCGTCGGGGCGACTGGATTGCGCGGCTGCACCGCAGCAACCTGCATCTCGCCTTCATTCTGGGCGGCGTCGCGCTGCTTCTCTCGACCCCGCTGGTGGGCTTCGAGCGGATCGCCACGGCGGATCAGGTGGCGCGGTTGCAGAATGGGCGCATCGCCGCCATCGATTTCGACTATCGGGCGCTGTGGTTCGATTTCGGCCCGCCGGGCAAGGCCGCCGTCAAGCGGCTGGCGCGCGAGGCGAAGAGCCCGCAGGCGCGCCGTTTCGCCACCGCCATCCAGACGCAGGCCAATCGCTGGGAGGAGGCGCCCAATGCGCGGGCGCAGCGGGCCGGAACCGCGCTCGCCGCGCGACTCACCATCCTGCCCGCCACCGCTCCGCTCGAACCCCGGCTGCGCGAGCGGCTGACCGAATATGACGCCTGCCGGCCCGAGGGCGCGTGCCTGCTGCGCTATGTGCCGGGCGCGGATCATGCCGTGGGTGTCGCGCTGCCGGCGGACTCGTGCCGCGGGTGCCGCCCCATGCTCTTCCTGCTCTATCGCGAGGCAGACGGCGGCTGGACCACGAATATGGCGGCGGTGGCGCTCGCGGAAGGACAGGCGCGGGAGGCGGCTGGAGCGGAGATGGACACCGCCGTGCGGGCCGGGCGGGTGGAGTTGCGGACGGTCGAGCGGCGCCAGCTCTTCGTCGACGGCAAGCCCTTTGGCGCGCCGATACCCATGGAGAATGCCACGCAGCCTTGATGGACCCGCCCGCCAATGCTAGCGCCGCCGGCATGAGCGTCGACCTGAGCACCGTCAAGAAGATCGCCAGCCTGGCCCGCCTCGCCGTCACGGACGCCGAGGCGGAAGCGCTGGTGCCCGAACTCAATGGCATCCTGCACTGGGTGGAGCAGCTGGGGGAAGTGGATGTGAGCGGCATCGCGCCGATGACCGCCGTGATCCCCAACCGCCTGCGCCTGCGCGCCGACGTCGTCGACGATGGCGGCGTGCGCGACAAGGTGCTGGCCAATGCCCCCCAGGCCGAGCACGGCTTCTTCGCCGTCCCGAAGGTGATCGAATGATGACCGCAGGGCATCCTTCGACCGTCCCCGCGCAGGCGGAACTTCACAGGCTCGCCGGAGCGCAGGCATGACCAATCTCACTGATCTCACCGTCGCGCAGATCCGCGATGGCTTTCGCGCAGGTGACTTCTCCGCGCGCGACGTGGCCGAGGCGTTCAACGCCAATGTGGCGGCCGCCGGGGCGCTCAATGCGTTCATCGTCGAGACGCCCGAAAAGGCGCTGGAGGCGGCCGATCAGGCCGACAGAGATCGCGCCGCTGGTACGCTCAAGCCCCTCTCCGGCGTGCCCATCGGCATGAAGGACCTGTTCTGCACGGCCGGAGTGCAGACCACCGCCGCCAGCCATATGCTGGAGGGCTTCACGCCGCCTTATGAGAGCTTCGTCTCGCAGAAGCTGTGGGATGCCGGCGCGGGCATGCTCGGCAAGCTCAATCTCGATCAGTTCGCCATGGGCTCCTCCAACGAGACCAGCTATTTCGGCAATGTCATCTCGCCCTGGCGGCGCAAGGATGGCGGCAATGCCGCGCTGGCGCCGGGCGGTTCCTCGGGCGGCAGCTCGGCGGCGATCGCGGCGCGCCTGTGCCCCGCCGCCACCGGCACGGACACTGGCGGCTCGATCCGCCAACCCGCCGCCTTCACTGGCATTGCCGGCATCAAGCCCACTTACGGGCGCTGCTCGCGCTGGGGCATCGTGGCCTTCGCCAGCTCGCTCGATCAGGCCGGGCCGATGGCGCGCGACGTGCGCGACTGCGCGATCCTGCTGGAGACCATGGCCGGCTTCGACCCGCGCGACGCCACCTCTCTGGACCTGCCCGTGCCCAATTGGGAATCGGGATTGTCCAGCGATCTCAAGGGCAAGAAGGTCGGTATTCCCAAGGAATATCGGGTCGAGGGAATGCCCGCCGATATCGAGCGGCTGTGGGATCAGGGCATTGCATGGCTCAAGGATGCGGGTGCCGAAATCGTCAATGTCTCGCTGCCGCATACCCGCTATGCGCTGCCGACCTATTACATCATCGCGCCGGCCGAAGCGTCCTCGAACCTGGCGCGCTATGATGGCGTGCGCTACGGCCTGCGCGATCTGCCGGAGGGCGCGAACCTTCAGGAAATGTATGCCGCCACGCGCGCCGCCGGCTTCGGCCCGGAAGTGAAGCGCCGCATCATCATCGGCACCTATGTGCTCTCGGCCGGCTATTACGACGCCTATTTCACGCAGGCGTGCAAGGTGCGGGCGCTCATCGCCCGCGATTTCGAGCAGGCCTTCACCCAGTGCGACGTGCTGCTGACGCCGACCGCGCCGAGCGCCGCCTTCGCGCTGGGCGAGAAGCAGGCCGATCCGCTGGCCATGTATCTGAACGACGTCTTCACCGTGCCCGCCAGCCTCGCCGGCGTGCCCGCCATGTCCGTGCCTGCCGGCCTCTCCGACGAGGGGCTGCCGCTGGGTTTGCAGATCATCGGCCCGGCGCTCGACGAGCAGGCGGTGCTGAACGCGGGCCTCGCCATCGAGCAGCGCGCCGGCTTCACCGCGCGGGCGGAGAGGTGGTGGTAAGTGACGGCCAGTCTCGACAGGCGACTTGCGGAGGGTATTTCGGCGGACGTGCCGGACTGGAGCCGCGAGGCCAAGGGCATGAGCAAATGGGCTCCCTCGCGCGCGTTGCTGGGGGCAATCCGCCGCTATCAGCGCGGCGCGGCGCGGCGTGGATTGGCGGCGAACGTGCAGCGCAAGCTGGCGGTGCTCTGCCATCGCTTCTGGTCGGTAGTGACGGGCGCGGATATACCCATCAGTACGCGGATCGGCGGCGGGCTCATCATGCCGCATCCCAATGGCATCGTGATTCACCCGCAGGCTGAGATCGGGCCCAATTGCCTTATCATGCAGCAGGTGACGATCGGCACCAGCGGCCGCAAGAAGGGCTCGCCCCGGATTGGCGGGCATGTGGATATTTCAGTCGGGGCGAGCATTCTGGGCCCCGTGACCATTGGCGATCACGCTCTCATCGGTGCGCACGCGCTGGTGATGACGGATGTTCCCGCGGGCGCGGTGGTTCTCGCGCCCCTCGGGCAGATTAGAGCGGAAGGGTAGGCAGACGAAGCCATGACGACGCAGACAGCCTATCGTATCCAGGGCGCAACCGGCGAATGGGAGGTCGTGATCGGCCTGGAGGTCCATGCGCAGGTGGTGAGCAACGCCAAGCTCTTCTCGGGTGCGGCGACCGCATTCGGCGCGGAGCCTAACAGCCAGGTCAGCCTGGTCGATGCCGCCATGCCCGGGATGCTGCCCGTGCCCAATGCGGAGTGCATCCGCCAGGCGGTGCGCACCGGCCTCGCCATCGAGGCCCGCATCAACAAGTGGTCGCGCTTCGACCGCAAGAATTATTTCTATGCGGACCTGCCGCAGGGCTATCAGATTTCCCAGCTTTATCATCCGCTTGTGGGTGAAGGTTCGCTCACTATCGAGGCGGATGAGAAGGCCGGGATCGGCGGGGACAAGGTGATCGGCATCGAGCGCATCCATGTCGAGCAGGATGCCGGCAAGCTGATGCACGATCAGCATCCGACCCGCTCCTATGTGGACCTCAACCGTTCCGGCGTGGCGCTGATGGAGATCGTCAGCCGGCCGGACATGCGCTCGCCGGCCGAGGCCGGGGCCTATCTGCGCAAGCTGCGCGCCATCCTGCGCTATGTCGGCTCGTGCGACGGCAATATGGAGGAAGGCTCCATGCGCGCGGACGTGAACGTCTCCGTGCGCCGGCCGGGCGATGAATTCGGCACGCGCACCGAGACGAAGAACGTCAATTCCGTGCGCTTCGTCATGGCCACGATTGAATATGAGGCTCAGCGCCAGGTCGACCTGATCGAGGGCGGCGGCACGGTGGTGCAGGAGACGCGGCTGTTCAATCCCGACACCGGCACCACGCGCTCCATGCGCTCCAAGGAGGATGCGCACGATTATCGCTACTTCCCGGACCCGGACCTGCTGCCGCTGGAGCTGGACGACGCCTTCATCGAAGCGTGCCTCGCCTCGCTGCCGGAGCTGCCGGACGCCAAGCGCCGCCGCTATGAGGAGACGCTCGGCCTCTCCGCCTACAATGCGCAGGTACTGACCGCCGAGGCGGAGACGGCGCGCTGGTTCGAGGCGCTGCTGGCCGAGAGCGCGCGCGTGCAGAAGAAGAGCGAGGGCGATGTCGCCAAGGCGAGCGCCAACTGGCTGCTGTCCGAGCTTTATGGCGCGCTCAATCGCCTCGGCAAGAGCCTGGAGGAGAGCCCGGTGAGCCCCGAGCGGGGCGCGGAGCTGCTGGCGCTGGTCGCGGACGGCACCATCTCCGGCAGCATCGCCAAGCAGGTGTTCGAGATCATGCTGGAGACAGGCGACGCGCCCGCTCGGATCGTTGAGGCGCGCGGGCTCAAGCAGACCAGCGACACCGGCGCCATCGAGGCGGCGGTCGCCAAGGTGCTGGCCGACAATGCCGACAAGGTGGCGCAGTATAAGGGCGGCAAGGAGGCGCTGTTCGGCTTCTTCGTGGGCCAGACCATGAAGGCCATGCAGGGCAAGGCCAATCCCCAGATGGTCAACGAGCTGCTGAAGAAGGCACTGGGCTGAACGCACCGCGCCGGCGCGTGGAAGAGTGCGGCATGGGCGCTGCCCGGATGGGCGGACTCGACACTGCCCGGATGGATGGACCCGGCGCTGCCCGAATGGAGAGCAGCGGCGGCGTTTCTCCCTTTCTCCGAGCCGCGCTTGGGGCTTTTGCCTTTTACGTTTCTGATCGAACCGATCTGTGTTCCTGTGCAGACGGGAGCATAGAGCGGCTATGCGCGGCCGCTGGGCCTGCGCACGCGCACTGAATCTCCCCATCGGATCGCCTTCAAGCGTGCGCGACGCCGCCGCCCACCCCCATTTCAGTCAGGCTCGTCACCCGGTTCGGAAATATCCGGCCCCTCGGGCGCGATCTCCGGGGGCGTGATCTCCGGCGGTTCGTCGAACGGACGCTCGGGCGGATCGACATGCGGCGTTTCCTCGGGCGTTTCCGGCGGCGGCGTCTCGTCCGGTCGGTCGGGCGGCGGCGTTTCGGGCGGCGACTGCGGGTCGATGCGGTCCGGCTCGGGCGGCGGTGGGATGGTGGCCATGCGATGCTCCTTCACGCCGGCAACGGAGCGGTCCGGCGAATGTTCCATCCGGCCGTGGCGGTTGCGACGAGTGGAGAGGCCTGTGGGCGGGCCGGCGGACCCGGCTCACTCGGCATGTTGGCAGACAGGTGCATGGGGGCGGAAGAGCGGAGACGGGGCAGGGCAGGGCGGACGGGCATGGTGGAGTGGAAGCACGGCGAAACGGCACAGGGCGGAGCGAGGCCAGGGCGGATCGACATTGTCCGTCGGACGCTTGCGGCTCCAGTTCTCGCGGTCTGCAAGTGGCACCTTTCCAAGCTTCCGGTGCTTACATACCTTAATACGCGGCGCTGCGGGTCTCGAAAAACCACCTTTTTGACCAGTGGTCGTCTTTGGCGCACCTCGCCATTTCCTGAAGCCGCAGACGCCCTAAGGGCAATGTGGAGCGACGCGGGCTGGCTGCGCAGCGGTTGTCCCGACTGGAACAGGGCGGACCGGAACGGGCGACGCGCCGCTCCTCCGCGCGGGTCGGGGGAAGGGATGGCGCCCGGTGCGGGCTGCTGATCCCCCGCCTCGTCCTGTCGCGTGCGATCAGGCGCGCACGAACAGGTTGCGCAGCCAGGCGGAGCCGGTGCGGGCGGCCTCGCGCCAGTCGTTCTCCATTTCCGGCACATAGCCGCGCGGATCGAAGGTCCGCAGGCGCGCGGGGCGATAGAGGCCGGGGTGATAGGTCGCCAGCGTGAGATTGTGGGCCAGCGCGGTGGCGGCGAGCAGCGCATCGCGCATCGTGGGCAGGGAGAGGTCTGCCTGACGCCGGGCCACGGCCGCATCGACGGCGAGGATGCGCCCCTCGAAAGCCGGGAGCAACTGGCTGTCGATCCAGTCGCGCCAGACGAGGCCGGTCTCCCGGTTGCGCCGTCGCGCGGCGGTGGCGGCCCGCTCCAGTTCGACGAGCGACACGCTGGCGAGGAAGAGGCTCTGTCGTGCCACGCTACCGGCCCAGGCAAGAAGCCCGGCGGTGCCGTTGTCGCTTGGGGCGGCTGGTATCGCTCCCGTGTCCGGGCTGCCGGCTACGCCGTTGCGCAGATCGAGCAGCAGCTCGGTATCCAGCAGGTACATCAGCGCCCGCCCGCGCGGCCGGCCATGATCTGACGCAGATCGGCGGCATCGAGCGTGGGGGCCCCGGCCGGCGCCGCCAGAAGGCTCGTGATGCTGGCATATTGGCCGCTCATCTCGCGAAATGCCTCGACGCTCATGAGGACATGAGTGGGCTTGCCGCGATCTGTGACCAGCACGGGCTCATAGCGTGCGAGTCGTTTCGCCTGGCTCACATCCTGATTGAATTCGCGACTCGTGACGCGCTTCATAGGCTTCTCCCGCTTTTCGACCCGTCATTCTGGTATCGCTAACATGTAGGTACATACCTACATTGTGACGCCCCCGCAACAATGACGGCGGCGATCGTGGAAAAGTGAAGCGCCGCGCCCTTCCGCGCGCATTTAACGATTGCGCGGCGGTGGCCCCTTGCCGTCCCCTGACCCCGCGCTCGGGAAAAAACAACGACCGGACGGCGCAAAGGAGGGGGATATGCTGGCGGATCTGTGGACACAAACGCTTTGGGCGCTGGGCGACATCATGACGGCGCACGGGCCGGTGGTGGAGGGCGTCAAGACACTGGCGCCCGGCGATTTCAGCATCCGCTTCTTCCTGCAACTGGGATTCATCATCCTCACCTGCCGCGTGGTCGGCTGGTTGGGGCAGCGCTTTCTGGGGCAATCGCAGGTGGTCGGCGAGATGATCGCCGGCGTGATCCTGGGCCCCTCGCTGCTGGGTCTGCTCTGGCCCGGCTTCCAGGCGACGCTCTTCCCGGAGGAAACCAAGTCCGTGCTCTATGCCGGCGCGCAACTCGGCGTGGGGCTCTACATGTTCCTCGTGGGCACCACCCTGCGGCTCGACCATTTCCAGACCAAGGCGAAGAGCGCATGCGGCGTCTCCATCGCCGGCATCACCGCGCCGTTCATCGTCGCCGCGCTCATCACGCCGATGCTGCTCGCCGTGCCGGGCCTGTTTGCGCCCGGCCTCTCCACTGGCAGCGCCACATTGTTCATGGGCGCCTGCATCGCGCTCACGGCCTTCCCCATGCTGGCGCGCATCATCAATGAGCGGGGCCTGGCGGATACGTCGCTGGGCACGCTCACGCTGACGGCCGGCGCTTTCGACGATGCCTGCTCCTGGGCGGTACTGGCGCTCGTGCTCGCCACCTTCGGCGCGGGGTTCGGCATCGCGGTGGTCGCCATTGGCGGGGGACTGCTCTACGCTGCCTTCATCCTGCTCTTCGGCCGGCGGCTGCTGGCGCCGCTCGGCCGCATGGTGGAGGCGCGCGGGGAGATGAGCACAGGCGTGCTCGCCGTCACCATCATGCTCTTTTGCTTCTCGGCCTTTCTCATGGACGCCATCGGTCTCCATGCGGTGTTCGGCGGGTTCCTGCTGGGCGTGGCGATGCCGCGCGGCAAGCTGACCAGCGAGATCCGCCGCCGGATCGAGCCGCTCGCCGTAGTGCTGCTGCTGCCCATGTTCTTCACTTATTCCGGCCTCAACACGCGCATGGACATGGTGGATTCGCTGCCTCTGCTGGGAATCGCGCTGGGCGTTCTCGCCGCGTCCGTCCTCGCCAAGTTCGGCGCCTGCTGGGCGGCGGCGCGACTGAGCGGCGAGGACAACCGCACCGCGCTCGGCATCGGCGCGCTCATGAACTCGCGTGGGCTCATGGAGCTTATCATCATCAACATCGGCCTGCAGAAGGGGGTCATCGGCCCCACGCTCTTCTCCATCCTGGTGCTGATGGCGATCGTGACCACCATGATGGCCGGGCCGCTCTTCGAGCTGGTCTATGGCCGCCGCGCGCGCGAAAGCGGCGAGCTGGCCGAGCTTAAAGGCGCGATGGTGGCGGAAGCGGCCTGAGCCGCGGGCCGGTGCCGTGGCCATACGCCACAAGGCGTATTCTCACGCTCAACCGGCCAGGGAGAAGGCAGGCGCGTTGATCTGCTCGATGAGGGCGCGGTGGGCGGGCAAATCCTCCACCGCGCGTTCGCCAAAGGCACGGATGCGCGCGAACATCTGCTCGGCGGCCTTCGCATGGGGGAATTCATCGCGCGCGCCGCTCAGGTCCGTGCGATACTCCATGCCGTAGAGGATATATTGATAGTTGAAGAAGGCGAAGCTCTCCAGATCGAGGATGAAGTCGAAGCGTCCGGGCGGGCGATAGCGCCATTCCTCCAGCAGCTCGCGTAGCCGTTCGGGCACGGAGGCCGGGTCCGCATTGTCGCGCCAGAAGGGCTCATCGCGCCGGCTGAGGCAATAATGGAGCTTCAGGAAATTGACGATGTTGGCATAGCGCGCGCTCATCAGCGCGTTGAAGCGGCGGGCGGGCGCGTCGATGGGGCCATGGTGCGGGAACATCTCCGCCAGCATTGCCACCGCTGCTTCGATCATCACCACGCCGGTGGATTCGAGCGGCTCCAGAAAGCCGCCGGAAAGGCCCACCGCCACGCAATTGCCCACCCATTGCCGCTCGCGATAGCCCGGCTCGAAGGGAATGAGGCGCGGCGCGATCTCGCTTTCCGCCACGCCCAGATAGCGGCGCAGCACTTCCGCCGCCCGCGCGTCGCTCATATGATCGCTCGAATAGACGCAGCCCACGCCGCGCGCGCCGGCAAGGCCGATGTCCCAGGTCCAGCCCGCCTCATGCGCGGCGGCGATGGTGTAGCTCTCCAGCGGTGCGTCCGGCCGGGCATAGGGCAGCTTGCAGGCCAGGGCCCGGTTGGTGAACAGCGTCCCGCGCACCGAGCGGAAGGGCTCGCGCAGGGCCTTGCCGATCAGCGCAGCATGGAAGCCCGAGCAATCGAGATAGAGGTCGGCTGTGAGCGTGCCCAGCTCCTCCGTCTCGATAGCGGCGATGGCGCCCCGCTCGTCCAGCACAGCCTCGCGCAGCGTGCCGCGCAGATGCCGCACGCCCAGTTCCCGCGCCCGCTCGGCCAGCACCTGCGCCAGCGAGGCGGCGTCGAAATGATAGGCATAATTGAGCGGCCCCGTGAAGGAGCCCTCGTCCGATCGCTTGGGCGCCCGCCGCGCCTCGGCCACGCGGTTCTGGATGGTCATGGCCTGCGCGAAGGGCGGGCGCGTCTTCTCGTCCTGCAAGAGCCAGTAAGCGACCAGATTGGCGCCATCCGCATAATAAGGCGGCTCGAAGGGGTGGAGGAAATGGCTGTGCAGCCCGTCCCGCGGCGTGCGCACCCAGTCGTCGAAGCGGATGCCCTGTTTGAAGGTGGCCGAGGTGGCGCGCACGAAGCGCGCTTCATCGATGCCGATATAGTCCAGCGTCTTGCGAATGGTGGGAAAGGTGCCTTCGCCCACTCCAATGGCGGCGATGCGGGGCGATTCGAGCACGGTGATGGAAAGGCCGCCACTGTTCGGCAGATCGAGCGCGCGCGCCAGATAGGCCGCCGCCAGCCACCCGGCCGTGCCCCCGCCCACGATCAGGATGGACCGCTTTGCCATGCTCAGGACTTACCCCGCCTGCCGCGCCGCGAACAGGGGGAACGCAAAGGGGAGTCGGATGTGTCGTTGAGATGGCGGACAGGGTGGGATTCGAACCCACGGTGAGCGTGAACCCACGGCGGTTTTCAAGACCGCTGCCTTAAACCACTCGGCCACCTGTCCCGGGCCTGCGCTACCCTGCGCGGGCGGGTCGCATGCGCCTAATCGAAAAGGGCTGGGCGGGCAAGCGACGGGCGGTTTGCGGTGTGGGGCGGGAAATGGTGCGGCGTGGCTTGTCTGCGGGGCCGCGCGAGGCCATCATGGGGGCATGAGGGAAGAAGGATCGCGACAGGGATATGGGCGCCGCGTGCTACTGGCGGCGCTGCTGCTGGGGCTTGGCGGGGCGCAGGCGGTGCCGGCGCAGGCGCCGCTCAACGCGGGCGAGCCCAATCGGGCGGCGCCCACGGCCAGCAGCTTCGCGGGCTATATCGAGGGGCTGCGCGGCAAGGCGCGCGCGCTCGGGATCTCGGACCGGACGTTCAACAATGCCACCGCGCAGCTCACCGCCAGCGAGCGCGTGCTGGTGCTGGATCGGGGCGCGGGCCCTACGGCGCTCGATGCGCCGATCCCCGATTTCGAGCCCTATCGCCGCCAGCATGTGAGCGCGGCGCTGATCGCGCGCGGGCGCACCGTCTATGCCGCCAATCGCGCGCTGCTCGGCCGGTTCGAGACGGAGACTGGGGTGCCCGAGGCGATCATGGTCGCCATCTTCGGCCATGAGACCAGCTATGGCGCCGTCACGGGCGATTTCGACCTGATCCGTTCGCTGGCCACGCTCGCTTATGACGGGCGGCGGCGCGCGCTGTTCGAGCCTGAGCTGCTCGCCGCCATGCAGATTCTGGAGCGGGGCGTGCCGCGCGAGCGGCTGGTGGGCAGCTATGCCGGCGCGACCGGCTACCCGCAATTCCTGCCCAGCGTCTATCTGCGCGATGCGCGCGATGCCGATGGCGACGGCTTTGCCGACATCTGGCGCAGCCAGCCCGATGCACTCGCCTCCATCGCCGGCTATTTCCAGCGCGCCGGCTGGCGCAAGGGCGAGCCCTGGGGCATCGCGGTGAGCGTGCCGGCGGGGCTCAACCGAGCCGCGCTGGCCGGCCGCACCGAGCCGACGCGCTGCCCGCGCGTGTTCAACCGGCACAGCCGCTGGCAGAGCATGGCCGAATGGCGCGCCATGGGCCTGGCTCCGGTGGGCGCCGCCTGGCCGGACGACCGCGTCATGGCGACCCTGCTGGAGCCGGACGGGCCGGGCAAGACCGCCTATCTGCTCACCAGCAACTATCGCGTGATCCTCGATTACAACTGCTCGAATTTCTACGCGCTCTCCGTGGGACTGCTGGCTGACGCGGTGAGCAAGTAAAACGCGCGTGGATTGTCGCTTCGGCCGGTCGATCAGCCCTAGGCAGGCGCGCAGGGGAGCATTAAGGACACAGGGCGCGCGGCGGAACGGTGCGCCGCGGCGCTGCCCCCTGATTTCACGACAAGCGGACCACGCATGAAACATTATCTGACATTCGCCCTGGCGCTGCCCCTGCTGGCCGGGCCGGCCATCGCGGCCGCGCCGCGCTACGAGTCCACGGCGCCCGTCGCCTATATGATCGACCTCGCCTCGGGCCGGGTGCTCTACGACCGCGATGGCGAGCGCAAGATGCCGCCCGCTTCCATGGCGAAGATGATGACCGCGCATGTCGCCTTCAAGCTCATCAAGGAAGGCCGGCTGAAGCTCGACCAGACCTTCACCGTGCGGCCCGAGACATGGCGCAAGTGGAACAATCAGGGCTCCACCATGTTCCTCTCGCCAGATGAGCAGGTATCGGTGGAAAATCTGCTGCACGGCATCGTCACGCTCTCGGGCAACGATGCGTGCGTGGTGCTGGCGGAAGGGATCGCCGGCACGGAGGAGGCGTTTGCCGACCTCATGAACGCGGAGGCCAAGCGGCTGGGCCTTGCCGGCAGCCATTTCGGCAATGCCAGCGGCTGGCCGGACGAGGGGCGCACTTATGTGACCGCGCGCGATCTGGCGTTGCTCGCCAAGGCCACCATCGAGGAGACGCCGGACCTCTATCGCCAGTTCTACGCCACGCGCTCCTTCACCTGGGGGCAGCGGATCGGCGGGGGCGACATCAGCCAGGACAATCGCAACCCGATCCTCGGCCGCATCGATGGCGCGGACGGTCTCAAGACCGGCCACACCCAGGAGGCGGGATACGGCTTCACCGGCTCGGCGGTGCAGAACGGGCGGCGGCTCGTGATGGTGGTGGCGGGGCTGAGCAGCTTCAACGGCCGCATCAACGAATCCGTGCGGTTCATGGACTGGGGCTTCAAGGCGTGGCGGCTCCAGCCGCTGTTCCGTGCGGGCGCGACAGTGGCGCAGGCGCAGGTGCAGGGCGGCTGGACGCGGCAGGTGGCGCTTGTCGCGCCGCGCGATCTCGCCGCGAGCGTGGCCAATGCGGCCGCGACGGACGTGCGGACGAAGGTGGTCTATGACGGGCCTCTTCAGGCGCCCATCGCCAAGGGGCAGGTGGTCGCGCATCTGATCGTGGAAACGGGCGAGGGCGACCGGCAGTCGCTGCCGCTCGCGGCGGCGCAAGAGGTTTCGGCGGGGGGCTTCTTCGCCCGGCTGTGGACCGGCCTGCTCTCGCTGTTTTCCTGATCGGCGGGGCGCGCGTGCAGGGGCGCTTCATCACGCTGGAAGGCGGCGAAGGCGTCGGCAAGTCGACGCAGGCGCGCGCACTGGCGGCGGCGCTGGAAGCGCGCGGCGTGCCCGTGCGGCTGACGCGCGAGCCCGGCGGGAGCCCCGGCGCCGAAGCGATCCGGGCGCTGCTGCTCGCCGGCGCGGCGGACCGCTGGAGCACGTCGGCCGAGGCGCTGCTCTTCGCGGCGGCGCGCGCGGACCATGTCGAAAAGACCATCCGCCCCGCGCTCGCAGCCGGCCAATGGGTGATCTGCGATCGCTTCCTCGATTCGAGCCGCGCCTATCAGGGCGCGACCGGCGAGATTTCGGATGCGGACATCCTGCATTTGCACCGCATCGGCTCCGGCGGGCTGTTGCCGGACCGCACATTGCTGCTCGCCATGGCGGACGCACAGGGGGCGGAACGGGCACGCGCGCGCGACGGCGGCATGGCCGATCGCATCGGCGGGCGCGAGGCGGCGTTTCACGCGCGAGTGGGGGTCGCCTTCGCGCATTTCGCGGATCATGAACCCGAGCGTGTGCGCCGTGTCGATGCGTCGGGCACGCCGGATGCGGTGACGGCGCGGCTGCTCGCGGCTCTGGCGGACCTGCTGCCGTGACGACATGGCGCGGCCATGACCGGCAGATCGCGGAGCTGATCGCCGCGCCGGATGCTGGCCGCATGCATCATGGCTGGATCTTTGCCGGCCCACGGGGCGTGGGCAAGGCCGGCATCGCGCTTGATTTCGCGCGGCGGCTGCTGGTGCTGGGTGCGGGCGGAACTGCCCCGGCGGACCGGCTGGCGCCGCCGCCGAGCGACCCCGCCGTCAAGCTGATGGAGGCCGGCGCGCACCCCGATTTCGTGCGGCTGGAGCGGCTGGAGCGGGAAGATCGCAAGGGTGAAGGCGGGGCGCTGGCGCGCAACATCTCCGTCGACCAGATCCGGGGCCTGGCGCGGCTGCTCAACAATGCGCCCTCCATGGGCACACGGCGCGTGATTCTGGTGGACAGTGCCGACGATCTGGAGGCGGGCGCGGCCAATGCGCTGCTCAAGAGCCTGGAAGAGCCGCCGGCGGGGGCCGTGTTCCTGCTCATCGCCCATGCGCCGGGTCGGCTGCTGCCGACCATCCGTTCGCGCTGCCGGATGCTGCGCTTCCAGCCGCTGGGCGAGGCGGACATGGCACTGGCGCTGGCCGATGTGGCGAGCGACCTCTCTGCGCCGGAGCGCGCGGCGCTCGTTCGCACCGCGCAGGGATCGCCGGGGCAGGCGCTCGCCGGCCGCGTGCTCGATCTGCCGGGGCTGGAGCGCGCGCTCGATCTCATTGCGCAGGGCGATCGCACGGCGGCGGCCGAGCGTGCCCGGCTGGTGCAGGCGCTCTCGCCCATCGGCGCGCGGCCACGTCTGGAGGCATTCGTGGATCTGGTGCCGCGCTTCATCGCGGCGCGGACGCGGGATGCGACGGGGCGGGCGCGGGCCAATGGCCTTGCCGCTTATGAAGAGGCCCGCCGCATTTCCGCCGGGGCCATCGCGCCGCTGCAACTGGAGCCGGGCGCTCTGGTCTATCGCCTGTGCGACACTGTCGCCACTCTGCGGTGAGTGCCCCGGAGACCTGTGGGGGAGGCAGACCGGGGCACTCGGAGCCCGGGAAGCGCTGCTCCCCGGGCCCTGGATGATCCTCAGATCATTGCGGTCAGGCGGGGCGGATCAGCCCTGCGCCGCACTCAGCAGGCTCGTCATCTCGGCCTTACTGATCTGCTTGTCGGCGTCCGTATCGGCGCGAGCGAAGAGGCTGGTCGCCCAGCTCTGCGCGTCTTCCTGCGGCGCGCCATCGGCGGACGGCTTGCGCAGCTTGCTCACCCAGGCGGTGAATTCGCCCTCGTCGAGCTGGCCGTTCTTGTCCAGATCGTAAGTGCCGAACTCCTGGTCCACGATCTGTGCGGCGGGCACAGGCTGCGAGGCATCCGGCGGCGCGCTCTCGACCGGGCCGGGGGCGCCTTCGACCGGGCCGGGGGCGCCGCTCTCATCGGGCTGCGTAAGGGCAGCGCCGGAAAGAGAAAGTGCCGCAACGGCAATGGCGGCCGGGAAAAGGTTGATCTTCTTCATGTCAAATCTCCGTCCATGCAAAAGTCCGCGGGGCGGGACCCTTGACTTGTCATAATGCAGCCAGTGAGCTGCACACCTCTGCGATATGGGAAGCATTAACCGATCACAGAAGTGATGGTTCATTCGACTTATCTGAAATTCCATGCATCCCCGTGCCGAGGCGCCGTTATTTATGCGACGGATCGAGTATCATTGCATATTTTGCAATTACGCGATGCAGGCTCATTCGGAGCAGTGCGCTCGGCACGGGTCTAGGCAGGGCGGGCCCACGCGGTTAGAGGGGAGCACCGGCCGTTCCGCGCGGCCGCACTTTTCTTCGCACAGCAGCCAGGCAGGACCCATGCCCAAGCCCTTCACCATCACCACGGCTATTTCCTATCCCAACGGGCGGCCGCACATCGGCCATGCCTATGAAGCGGTCGCGACCGACGCGCTGGCGCGGGCGGCGCGGATGATGGGGCGCGACGTCTTCTTCCAGACCGGCACGGACGAGCATGGCCTCAAAATGGCGCAGACGGCGCGCGGGCGGGGCATCGCGCCGGCCGAGCTGGCGACGGAAATGTCATCCTATTTCAAGGAAATGGATGACGCGCTTAATGTGGGATACGATCGTTTCATCCGCACCACCGAGCCCGCGCACCACCGCGCCAGCCAGGCCATCTGGCAGGCGATGGAGGCGGCCGGCGACCTTTATACCGGCCGCTACGAAGGCTGGTATTCGGTGCGCGACGAAGCCTATTATGAAGAGAGCGAGCTGATCGAAGGCGAGGGCGGGGAGAAGCTCTCGCCACAGGGTACGCCGGTCGAATGGGCCGTGGAGGAGGGCTGGTTCTTCCGCCTCTCCAAATATCAGCAGCCGCTGCTCGATCTCTATCGCGACCGGCCCGACTTCATTCGGCCCGAGAGCCGCCGCAACGAAGTGCTGCGCTTCGTGGAGGCGGGCCTCACCGATCTCAGCATTTCACGCTCCACCTTCGACTGGGGCGTGCCCGTGCCCGGCGCGCCGGGGCATGTCATGTATGTGTGGGTCGATGCGCTCACCAATTATCTCACGGGCTGCGGCTATCCCGACGACGCCGAGCGCATGGCGCGTTTCTGGGCAGAGGGCGGCGACATCGTCCATATCATCGGCAAGGATATCGTGCGCTTCCACGCGGTCTACTGGCCGGCCTTCCTGATGAGCGCCGGCCTGCCGCTGCCCAGGACCGTGTTCGGCCACGGCTTCCTGCTCAACCGGGGCGAGAAGATGTCCAAGTCGCTGGGCAATGTGATGGACCCGCTGGCGCTTGCCGAGCAGTTCGGCGTCGATCAGCTGCGCTATTTCCTGCTGGCGGAAGTGACCTTCGGCAGTGACGGCAGCTACAGCGCCGAGGCGATCGTGCAGCGCGCGAATACGGAGCTGGGCAACAGCTTCGGCAATCTGGCGCAACGCACGTTGAGCTTCATCGCCAAGAATCTCGATGGACGCCTGCCGGTGCCCGCGCCCACGGCGGACGACGACGCGCTGCTGGAGACGGTGCGGCAGGCGGCGGCAGTGGATGTGCCGGCCGCTTTCGCCGCGCTCGCGCCGCATGAGGCGATCCAGGCCTGGCTGCGCGCCGTCTTCGCCTGCAATGCCTATATCGACACGCAGGCGCCCTGGGCGCTGCGCAAGACCGATCCCGCGCGCATGGAGGCGGTGCTGGCGACGCTCTATGTCGCCATCGGCCAACTCGCGGCAGCGATCCAGCCCGTCATCCCCGGCAGCGCCGCCCGGCTGCTCGATCATCTGGGGCTGCGAGACGAAGACCGCACTTATGAAGGGCTTGCCGGGAACTGGTATGCGGCCCTGTGCGCTCAAGGGTTCAAGGTCGCGCCGCCGACGCCGCTTTTCCCGCGGCTGGAGCTGCCGGTGCCGGAGAGCGAAGCGTGACGATGGGGATGCGGGATGCTGCTGGTCGATAGTCATTGCCACCTCAACTATAAGGGCCTGGTCGAGCATCAGGCCGATGTGATCGCGCGCGCGCGGGCGGCGGGCGTGGGCACCATGCTCAACATCTCCACGCGCGAGCGGGAATGGGCCGATGTGATCGGCCTGGCCGAGCGCGAGCATGACGTGTGGGCCAGCGTGGGCATCCACCCGCATGAGGCGGACGCGCATCCCGATGTGGATACCGCCCGGCTCGTCGCGGCGGCGGCCAATCCGCGCGTGGTGGGCATCGGCGAGACCGGCCTCGATTATTATTACGACCATAGCGACCGCGAGCGGCAGCAGGCGAGCTTCCGCGCCCATATCGCCGCCGCGCGCGAGACCGGGCTGCCGCTGATCGTACACACCCGCGATGCGGAGGAGGACACGGCCCGCATCCTCACCGAGGAGATGGAGCGCGGCTCGTTCAGCGGCGTCATCCACTGCTTCACGGCGAGCGCGGACTTCGGCGAGACGGCGCTGGCGCTGGGCTTCTACATCAGCCTCTCGGGCATCGTGACGTTCAAGAGCGCCGCCGATCTCCAGGCGACGGCGCGCGACATTCCCGGCCGCCGGCTGCTCATCGAGACGGATTCGCCTTTCCTCGCGCCCGTGCCGCACCGGGGCAAGCCGTGCGAGCCGGCCTTCGTGGCGGATACGGCGCGCTTCCTGGCCGAATTGCGGGGCGAAAGCGTGGCGGATCTGGCGATGCAGACCAGCCATAATTTCTTCACGCTCTTTTCCAGGTGCGACGCGCCGCCGGCGGCCGCCTGACGCGATGAATTGCACGCCATGAGCCTCAAGACCGTCATACTCGGCTGCGGCACGTCCTCGGGCGTGCCGCGCATCGGCAACGACTGGGGCGCCTGCGATCCGGCCAATCCGCGCAATGCCCGCACGCGCGTCTCCATCCTCGTCGAAAGCGCGACCACGCGCATTCTGGTCGATACTTCGCCCGACATGCGCGCGCAGCTTCTGGCGGCGGACGTGGTGCATCTGGACGCGGTGCTCTGGACTCACGACCATGCCGACCATGCCCATGGCATCGACGATCTGCGGCAGGTGATGCACCATCGCGGCACGCCCGTGCCCGCTTATGCCCACGTCGCCACGCTGCGCGGCCTCATGGCGCGCTTTGCCTATGCCTTCGAGGGACGGGAGGGTTATCGCCCCACCATCGAGGCGCAGGCGCTGGGCGAGGGCGAGACGCGGATCGGCGACATAACGCTGCGCTGGGCGGCACAGCCGCACGGGTCGATCTACTCCACCGGCTTCCGCTTCGATCACGGCGGCCGCTCGGTTGTGTATGCCACGGATTTCCATGCGGTGACGGACGAGATGGTGGCGCTCTATGCCGGCGCCGACCTGTTCATCGTGGATGCGCTGCGCGTGCGGCCGCACCCCACGCATCTGGACCTGGCGATGAGCCTCGAAACCATCGCGCGGGTGAAGCCCGGCCGCGCGGTGCTGACCCATATGGACCACAGCATGGATTATGCGGCGCTGTCGGCTTCCCTTCCGCCGGGCGTCGAGCCGGGCTATGACGGGCTGACCATCCTGCTGTGACGCGCGGCGGGGGCGCGGGAGAGCGGCCATGACGAGCGACCAGATCGCCGGATCGATCTATATGGGCCTGTGGCTGATGCTGGTGGCGAGCAGCCTGGCGCTGCGTCGCCTGCCGCGCGGCCGGCTTGCAGGGCTGGCGGCGGGGTGGCTCGCTATTTTCCTGGGGCTATGGGTGCTCATCCTGATCGTGCAACGGATGCTGTAAGGTGGATGTGGCTTTGTCCGTCTCGCGCAGCGGGGTTTTTGAATTGCGCAAAGGCGCAGAGAACGCAGAGTAAAGAGCGCTGTCCCTCCGCGTCTCCGCGTGAACCTAAAAAAGAACTCGGCGTCCTCTGCGTCTTTGCGCGATTCATTCCATTTCGGCTTCCACCACCCTCCAGCGCCCTTGCAAAAATCCCAATTCATTCCTATGAATGATATAGTCGATATTCGTTCAAAGGAATGAACATGGCGACCAAGGCGGCTCATGCGACGGATCAGGCCCGCGTCCTTTCGGAAGCGGTATCGCGCGTGGCGGAATGCTGGCGGCTGACCAACGAGCAGCTCGGCATGGTGCTGGGCCTTTCGCCCGCCACCGCATCGCGCCTGCGTGCCGGCGCCTTCCGGCTGGAGCGCGGCAGCAAGCCCTTCGAGCTGGGGCAATATCTGGTGCGGCTGTTCCGCAGCCTGGACGCGCTGATGGGCAGCGACGATGCCGCCTCCATCTCCTGGCTCAAGGCCGCCAATCTCGATCTGGGCGGGCGCCCGATCGACTTGATCCGCACCATCCGGGGGTTGGGCGACGTGGCCGACTATGTCGACGACCATCGCGCCAGGGTCTGACATCACGCCCTCGCCGGAGGACTTCCGCGCCTATCGCGGCCGGTTGTGGCGCATGGTGGAGGCGCAGCACCGCATCTCGACCAATCGCCTCGCCGCCAATGCCGAGGATCAGGCGCTGCTGGAGCAACTGGTGGAGGACGTGAAGCCCGTGCTGCCGCCGGCCGCGCGCGGGCTGCATTATCTGCTCGCCACGCCCTTCCGCTACGGGCACCGCACCGCCTCGCGCTTTCGCCGCGCGGGGGAGCGGCCCGGCATCTTCTATGCCTGCGAGCATGTCGCCACCGCGCTGGCGGAAGTGGCCTATTGGCGGCTGCGCTTCTTCTCCCGCGCGCCCGGTATGCGGCCGCCGGGCGCCGTGGTGGAGCACAGCGCCATCACCGTGCCGGTGCGCATGGCCCGGCTGCTCGATCTCACCGCGCCGCCCTTCGCGGGGCAGGCGGCACTGTGGCGCGATCCACAGGACTATGCCGCCTGCCAGCGCTTTGCCGGTGCCGCGCGTGCCATCGCCGCCCAGGCCATCCGTTACGCCTCGGTGCGCGATCCCGCGCACGGCGCCAATGTCGCGCTGTTCGATCCCGCCGCCTTCGCCGCCACCGCGCCCCGCATTGAGCAGACCTGGCACCTGCGCTATGAGGGCGGCCAGCTCACCGCCTTCGCCGCTTTTCCCTCCAATGAGCGCCATGCCTTCACCTTTGCCCAATTCGGCCTGACGCCGCCGGGATGACTCGCGCCATCGCCCGGGAAACTGCGCCGATCTGCGCGGCATCGCACAGTTCCCTGTCTTTTGGCACGCTACTGCGCTAATTCAGGAGGACTCGGACGGAGCAGCGGAAGCGACGTGGCGGACGACGACAAGACGGAGCAGATCAACCAGCTTCTCGACACGGCCGATCTTGCCGATGCCCTGGAGAGCGATCGGTTCAAGCAGTTCCTCGACGAGATGCCGATTGCGATCGCCGTGGCCGAACTGGCTCCCGAGGAGCGGATCGTTTACGCCAATCTCGAATTCGAGCGTCTTTCGGGCCTTCCGGTCGATGCCGTCATCGGCAAGGGCTGGGATGTCCTCGATTGCGCGGCCCAGGACACGGACGATCGCACACCCCTCGGCGTCGCCGTGATCGAGGGCCAGGATCATATCGGCGCCTTCACCATGGGGGCGGATGCGCGGTGCATCAACGTCTGGTCCAATGTCATCGAGGACGATGAGGACAAGGAGGTGTTCCGCCTGATCGCGCTGGCGGCCGTGGAGACCGGCGAGGATGCCGAGCGGGCCGCGATCATCGCCCGGCTGGAAGACAAGGACGTGCTGCTGCGCGAATTGCAGCACCGGGTGAAGAACAATCTCCAGATGATTACGGCGCTGATCCGTCTGGAATCCCGGAACCTGCCAGAGGCGGGCGAGCTGTTCGACCGGCTGGCCGGCCGGGTCGAGGCGCTGGCGCTGCTTTACCGATCGCTGTCCGAGGAAGGCGTCACCGACGAGATCGATCTGGGCATCTACCTCAGCCAGATCGCCGGCGCGGTGATGCGCGCCCATGCGGTGGAGGGCATTCGCCTCGACCTCAAGGTCGATACCTGGCCGGTCTCGATCAATGTCGCCATGCCGACCGGCCTTGTCGTCAATGAATTGCTCATCAACGCGCTGAAGCACGGCTTTGCCGATGGCGAGGGCGGCACGATCACCCTGCACAGCCTGGTCGACGACACGGGCTGCCGCGTGACCGTGGCCGACGATGGAGCGGGCCTGCCCGAAGGTGTGGAATGGCCCCAGCACGGCAAGCTGGGTGCGCTCATCGTCCAGTCGCTGAAGCAGAACGCCAAGGCCAGCCTCGACGTCCGCTCCGAACCCGGCAAGGGCATGCGCGTCACCATCGGCTTCACACGGGCGGCGGCGACGGCCGATCTGCCCGACGATGCGGGCGCCGCCTGACAGGACGGGCAGCCTGCCGGTAGCCGTATCGATATATCGGAGAAGGTGGTGGACGCACTAGGGCTCGAACCTAGGACCCGCTGATTAAGAGTCAGCTGCTCTACCAACTGAGCTATGCGTCCACACTGCCGGATTTGCAGCGCCTTTCAAGGAGGTGCTGCCTGCGGTGAGCGGCGCCGTTAGCATGGGGTGTGCGGCTTGCCAATGGAAAAAATGGCGTTGGCGGGGATTTTCCCGGAGGGTTGGGGCGAGGGGATGGAATCGTGGCGATTTCATCCCGTCGCCCTCCTTCTTCCGACGCCCGGTCGCCAATCTCGGGGCTCGCCCCCATCGCTCCATCGTTCCCGCCCGGCGCCCCGCCGCCCGGTCAGAAGCGGCGGGCGCCCAGCTTGTCATGGTTGCGGTCGATATTGCGGATGATGCCGATGCACAGCATCACCGTCAGCATCGAGGAGCCGCCATAGGACATGAAGGGCAGGGGGATGCCCACCACCGGCGCCAGGCCCATCACCATCATCAGGTTGATGGCGATATAGAAGAAGATGGTGGAGGTAAGGCCGGCCGCGACGAGGCGGCCGAAGCGGTCCTCCGTGCGCTGGGCGATGCGCATGCCCCAGCGCAGCAGCAGGAAGAGGGCGACGATGAGCCCGATGCCGCCCGCCATGCCCCACTCCTCGGCCATGGTGGCGAAGACGAAATCGGTATGCCCTTCCGGCAGATAGTCGAGATGGCTTTGCGTTCCGTTGAGGAAGCCCTTGCCGAAGATGCCGCCCGAGCCGATCGCGATCTTGGATTGGCTGATATGATAGCCCGCGCCCAGCGGATCGCTCTCCGGGTCCATGAAGATGAGCACGCGCTTCTGCTGATAATCATGGAGGAAGCTGAAGGCGATGGGCACCAGCGCCGCCCCGGTGGCGCCCGCGCCGATGAAGAGGCGCAGCGGGAGCCCCGAGAGGAACATGACCACCACGCCGCCCGCCGCGATCATCGAGGCGGTGCCCAGGTCCGGCTGGACGAGCACCAGAGCGGCGGGCAGGCCGATAAGGCAGAGCGCGGGCCAGATGGCGCCCCAGCTACGGATCTGGCCGATGGGCAGCAGCGCATAGAAGCGCGCGACGGCCAGCACGATGGTCACTTTCATCAGCTCCGATGGCTGGAACTGCATGAAGCCCAGGCTGATCCAGCGCTGGCTGCCGCCCGCAATGCCGCCGATCAGCTCCACCAGCACCAGGGCGATGAGCACGCCGGCATAGGCGGGGAAAGCAAAATCGCGAATCCACGCAAAAGGCAGGCGCGCGACCACTTCGACCATCACGAGGAAGATGAGGAAGCGGCCAACCTGTATGCCGGCCCAGGGTGTGACATGGCCGCCGGCGGCGCTGTAAAGCACGATCGCGCCGAACAGCGCGATGGTGGTGAGCAGCGCATAGAGCCCCCAGGGGAGCCGGGCGATACTCTCGGGAACGAGGGGCTGGCTCATCCGGCGTCTCCGGGCGTGGGGCTCTGGGCGGCGGTTACGGGCTGCTCGGGCTCGCGCATCGCGTCCGGATCGGGCGTGTCGTCCGGGTCTTCATCGGTATCGGCATCGGCCGCCGGCGGCGCCGCCTCATTGACGGCGGCGGCCGTATTGGCGGCATCGTCGACTAGCGTCAGCGCGGGGGTGAGGCCCTTGGCCACGCGATAGGCATTGAGCTGCTGGTCGAGCCGCTGTTGCGGCGTGCCGCCCCACTCCTTCTCCAGCGTATCGAGCTTCTCCAGCGCCTTGGCCGGATCGTAGAGATAGGAGAGGCAATCGCCGGAAATCATCGGCGCATCCTGTACGCGGGAGATATGGCCGCCATGCTCGATGACGGTGGCAATGGCATAGCGCGGCTGGTCGAAGGGGACATAGCCCAGAAACAGCGCGTGGTCGCGCAGCTTGAAAGGCAGCGAGGCATCCCGGCGCACGCCCGCGCGGCGCTCCGCCATGGTGATGCGGCGGACCTGCGCCGTGCCGGTCTTGCCGGCCACCAGCACGTCGGGCACGAGCATCCGGGCGGCGCGGCCGGTGCCGTTGCCATTGACCACGTCGCGCATCGCGGCATGGACGAGGTCGAGATGTTGGGGCGCGATGTCCAGCGGCGCGCCGCCATGACCGCGTCCGGCCAGATAATGCGGCACGACCTCTCGCCCGGAGGCCATGCGCGCGGCCATCACCGCAAGCTGCGTGGGATTGACCAGCATATAGCCCTGGCCGATGGTGGCGTTGACCGTGTCGTAGCTCTGCCAGGACTGGCCGTATTTCTTCTGCTTCCAGGCCGGATCGGGCACGGTGCCGTAGCTCTGGCTGGGGAAGGGCAGTTCGAAGCGCTGGCCCATGCCGAGCTTGCGGGCCATGTCCGCGATGACGTCCATGCCCACGCGCAGGGCCATCTGGTAGAAATAGATGTCGCAGCTCTGCTCAATGGCGCGATGCAGATTGGTGGCGCCGTGGCCGGCGCGCTTGTGACAGTGGAAGAGGCCGTTGCCCACGCGCATCGCACCCGCGCAGTTCACTGTCGCCTGCGGGTCGATGCCGGCCTTGAGCAGGGCCAGGCCGACCATGGGTTTCACCGTGGAGCCGGGCGGATAGAGGCCTTGCAACGTCTTGTTGCGCAGCGGCACATGGTCGTCGCCCGACAGCATCTCCCACTCCAGATGGGAGATGCCGTCCGAGAAGCTGTTGGGATCGAAGCTGGGCATGGAGGCGGAGGCCAGGACATCGCCCGTCGCGCATTCGATGATGACGACCGATCCGCTCTGTGTGCCCAGCCGCCGGCCGGCATATTCCTGGAGGCCCGCGTCGATAGTGAGCCGCACGGAGCGGCCGGGCACATCCGCGCGCGTGGCGAGATCGCGCACCACGCGGCCGCGCGCCGTCACTTCCACCCGGCGCGCGCCAGGCTTGCCGGTGAGCAGCGTATCCAGCGATTTTTCAAGACCTTGCCGGCCGAGTTTGTAGCCGGGTGTAATCAGCAGGGGGTCGCGCGTCTTCTGATAATCCTCCGCCGAGGCCGCGCCCACATAGCCGATGAGATGGCCCACCGAGGGGCCGGCCGGGTAGAAGCGCGAAAAGCCCTGCGCGGGCGCGATGCCGGGCAGCTCGGTCAGGCGCACGGAGACGGCGGCGAACTGCTCATAGGTGAGATCGTCCGCCACCTGCACGGGCTGGAAGCCGGCGGCACGGTCGAGATCCTCGTTGATGCGGTCGACCACATTGGGCGGGAGCTGGAGCAGGCCGGTCAGGGCCGCCATGACACGCTGGCGATTCTGGAGCCGGTCCGGGATGATGTCGACGCGGAAATCGGTGCGGTTGCTGGCGAGCGGCTTGCCCAGCCGGTCGATGATCCAGCCCCGGCGGGGCGGGATGATAGTGAGATTGACCCGGTTGCTCTCCGAGAGGAGGCTGTATTTCTCGTTCTCGGCAATGGCGATCCAGCCCATGCGGCCGATGAGCAGCCCGCCCACCGCGAGCTGCGCCCCACCCAGGAAGAAGGCGCGGCGGCTGAATGTGAAGGTCTGGCTGGCCTCCGTCACCGGCGGCCGGTTGCTTGCTGTCTTCCTGGTCTTCACGGCAGTCGCCACCTGTCCAGCGCGGCGCACATACGCACCACGAGCGGAAAGAGGCAGACGCTATAGGCCATTTGCGGCACGATCTGAACCAGCCGTCCGCCATGGCCGGACAGGTGGACGAACAGCCAGCCGCCCAGCAGAACGAAGGCGATGGCGATGGCGGCCGTGGCCCAATCGTAGCGATAGTCGCGCCAGAAATAGCGGCGGCTCTGCAATTCCAGCGCCAGCAGCGTCACTGTCCACAGGAACACCGCGCTGCCGATGGGCTGGCCGCTCATGATATCGTCGAACAGGCCGAAGGGCAGGCCGATCCACAGCGGCCAGATGTCCTCGCGCAGCAGGCGCCAGGCCATGAAGATCATGAAGCCGAAGGGCGGCAGCAGCGGCGACTGCGCGATGAAGGGCAGGAGCGCCGGCAGCATGGAGCCGATCAGCACGGCCGCGACCGGTGTGCCCCGGATGACGAGGATATGACGCGGGCGGGCGATCCGGCGGTCGTAGCGGCTGCTCATGGCGCGGCGGCGTTCTCCGCGCTCTCGCTCGCCGCCGCGTCGCGCGCTGCCTCTTCACGGGTGGGGCGATAGGGGCGCTGGACGGCGATGAGTTCGATGCGCGATGGGTTGGCGAGCGGGATGGCGATGGCCATGTCGCTCTCCAGCCGCGCCACCACGGCCACCGGGATGTTGGGCCGGTAGAGGCCGCCAATGCCGGAGGTGACGACGATGTCGCCGGGCTTGAAGGGATTGCGCTCGGTATTGAGGGCGCGGATTTCCACCGTGCCGTCGCCATGGCCGCGGCTGATGCCGGGCACATTGTCGCTGGTGCGGCGCACCGGCACGACATTGCCCTCGTCGATAATCATGAGCACGTCCGCGCTGTTGGGCCCCGCGCGCAGCACGCGGCCGATCAGCCCTTCCGGCGCGCGCACCGGCATGCCGGGGGTCACGCCCTTCGCCGTGCCCAGGTCGATGCGCGCGACGCGGGCGGCGCTGCCGGCGGTCGAGCTGATGAGATGCCCGGCGCCGACCACGTCCGTCTCCATCTCGGTGAGGCGCAGCAGCTCCTTGAGGCGCAGATTTTCCTGGCGGATGGCCTCGGCCTCGATGATCTGGATGCGGTTGGCGTCCACTTGCCGGCGCAGCGCGGCATTTTGCGAGCCGGCCTTGATGTAGGCGCTCACCGCCTCGTCGGCATTGCCGATGCCCAGGATGAGCTGTTTGAGGCCGGCCGCCACGGGCCGCGTCGCTTCGGCGCCAGCCGCGCGCAGGGCGGAAAAGCCCACCGGATCGGCAATGGAGACGACAATGAGGGCAAGCCCCATCAGCGCGACCGCGACGGCGATCACATAGCTGGCGAACAGGCCATATTGGGCTTTCCGGTCATATCCGGGGCGCCTCGTTCGGTGTGGCGCCATGGCTTGCGCTCCCGGCTCGCTCAGGCAGTGTGGAGAACGCCGCGGAAGATCGGGTCCTCCATCGCGCGGCCCGTGCCCATCGCGACGCAGGTAAGCGGATCTTCGGCGACCGAGACGGGCAGACCCGTCGCATCCCGCAGCTCTTCGTCCAGCCCCTTGAGCAGCGCGCCGCCGCCGGTCAGCACGATGCCCTGGTCGACGATATCCGCCGCCAGCTCCGGCGCGGTATTCTCCAGCGCGATGCGCACGCCCTCGACGATGGTGCTGATCGGTTCGGCCAGCGCCTCGGCGATCTGGTTCTGGTTGATGGAGATTTCCTTGGGCACGCCGTTCACCAGATCGCGGCCCTTGATGTGGATGATCTCGCCCACGCCGTCCTTGGGCTTGCGGGCAATGCCGAACTGCTTCTTGATGCGCTCGGCCGTCGCCTCGCCGATCAGCAGATTGTGATGACGGCGGACGTAGGAGACGATCGCCTCGTCCATCTTGTCGCCGCCCACGCGCACGCTGGTGGTGTAGGCAAGGCCGCGCAGCGAGAGCACGGCCACCTCGGTGGTGCCGCCGCCGATATCCACCACCATCGAGCCGATGGGTTCCGTCACCGGCATGTCCGCGCCGATCGCGGCGGCCATCGGCTCCTCGATGAGGAACACCTGGCTGGCGCCGGCATTGCTGGCCGCGTCGCGAATGGCGCGGCGCTCGACGCTGGTGGAGCCGGAGGGCACGCAGATCACGATCTCCGGGAAGCGCCAGGGGCGCGACTTGCCGCCATGCACCTTGGTGATGAAGTGCTTTATCATGTGCTCGGCAATGTCGATGTCCGCGATCACGCCGTCGCGCAGCGGGCGGATGGCTTCCACCGAATCCGGCGTCTTGCCCATCATCAGCTTGGCATCGTCACCCACCGCCTTGACGGTGCGCACGCCATTGATCGTCTCCATCGCCACCACTGACGGTTCGTTGAGAACGATGCCGCGGCCCCGGACGTAGACGACGGTATTCGCCGTACCGAGATCGATCGCCATGTCCTGCGAGGTGAACTTGAACAAGCGGGTGAAAAACGACATTGACAATCCTGCTCTTGCCTGGCGCAGCGGAGTGTCGGATGATCGCGCGCATGATCCGACGGCCGTGCCCGAAGGGAAAGTCCGCTGGCCCGAAATTGGCCATTTTTATGAGGAAATGGCGCCATCTATAGCTCGCGGATGCCGCTCGCTTGGTCTAGTCGAAATCGAATGTCAATACGCCGCCTTCCCGAAACGCTCGTGAACCGCATCGCCGCCGGCGAGGTGGTCGAACGCCCTGCCAGCGCGCTCAAGGAACTGATCGAGAATGCGCTGGACGCCGGGGCGCGGCGCATCGCCGTTTCGCTCTCCGCTGGCGGCATCGCCGGGCTCGCCGTCAGCGACGACGGGCACGGCATGGCGCGCGAGGAACTGGCGCTCGCGCTGGAGCGCCACGCCACCTCCAAACTGCCCGACGAGCGGATCGAAGCGGTCGAGACGCTCGGTTTTCGCGGCGAGGCGCTGCCCTCCATCGCCAGCGTGGCGACGCTTTCCATCGAGAGCCGGCAGGTGGACGGGGAGGGCTGGGCGATCCGCTGCGACAATGGCGCGGTGGAGCCCGCCACGCCCTGCGCCGTTCCGCCGGGCACACGGGTGCGGATCGAGGGCCTGTTCGCGCGCGTGCCGGCGCGGCGCAAGTTCCTGCGCTCCGAGCGCAGCGAATATGCCGCCTGCCTGGACGTAGTGCGCCGCCTCGCCATGGCGCGCAGCGACGTGGGATTCTCTCTGGAGCATGACGGGCGCCGCATCCTCTCGCTGCCGCCCGAGCAGGCGCGCGAGGACCGGGTGGCCCAGCTCATCGACCGCGAGCTGGCGGACAATCATGTGTTCGTGACGCTGGAGCGGGAAGGGGTATCGCTCGCCGGCGTCGCCTCGCTGCCCACCTTCCACCGCGGCGCGGCGGATCACCAATATCTCTTCGTCAACGGCCGGCCGGTGCGCGACAAGCTGTTGGTGGGCGCGGTGCGCGGCGCCTATGCGGATTTCATCGCGCGCGACCGGCACCCGGTGCTGGCGCTGTTCCTTGATGTGCCGCTCGCCGATGTGGACGTGAACGTCCATCCCGCCAAGACGGAAGTGCGCTTCCGCGACCCCACTTTCATTCGCGGCATGATCGTGAGCGGCCTGCGCCGCGCTCTCGACGCGGCGGGGATGCGCGTGGTGCAGCAGGCGGACGCGGCCTCCACGGCGCTCTGGCAGCGGGAACCCGTGGCGGATATTCCGGCGGGGCAGGGCGGTCTGCGGCCGGACTTCGTGCTGCCGGCGGGTACGCTCGCGAGCGGTTCACAGGGCGGCTGGGCGCAGGTCCGCGATGCGCAGGCGCGCTTCTCCGGCTTTGCGCCGTCCGCGCGGGCCGAGCCGGCGGTGGACGCGCCGGCCGCGCATGGTGAATTCCCGCTCGGCGTGGCGCGCGGCCAGGTGGCGCGCACCTATATCGTGGCGGAAGCCGAGGATGGCCTTGTGATCGTGGACCAGCATGCGGCCCATGAGCGGCTGGTGCTGGAGCGGATGCGCCGTGCGCTCGCCGATGGGGCCGTCGCCCGGCAGACGCTGCTGCTGCCCGAAGTGGTGGAGCTGGACGAGCCGGCCTGCGACCGTATCGAGGCGCGGATCGGCGAGCTGGCCGAGCTGGGGTTGGAAGTGGAGCGCTTCGGCCCCGCCGCCATACTGGTGCGCGCGGCGCCGGCCATGCTCGGCGCGGGCGACGTGCAGGGGCTGGTACGCGACCTGGCCGACGATCTCTCCGCGCTGGGCGATGCCGCCTCGCTCAAGGGTCGGCTCGATCTGGTGGCGGCGACCATGGCCTGCCACGGCTCGGTCCGCGCCGGCCGGGCCCTCTCCGTGACGGAAATGAACGCTCTGCTGCGCGAGATGGAAGTGACGCCCCATTCCGGCCAGTGCAACCACGGGCGGCCGACCTGGATCAAGCTGGCCCATGGCGACATCGAGAAGCTGTTCGGCCGGCATTGAGGGCTAATCGGGAGCTTTGCGGGGGGCACGCGGAGAGGCGGAGCGGAAAGAGAAGCGGCTTTACCTTTTGATCGGTGATCCGGTTGCCCCACGTCCTTCAGCGCCAGCGGGCGCTACTTCTCCGTATCTCGGCGCCTCCGCGCGAACCAATCCGCGCAAACTTGTGCTCCTGCGCAGGCGGGAGCGCAGAGCCCAGCCGCACGGCGTGGTCGGTGCGAGGCAGCGCCGGGCCCGTACCCCTCAGCTATGCAGGAAGTGCATCACGTCTCCATCCTGCACCTCATAGGCCTTGCCCTCGGCGCGCAGCTTGCCGGCCTCGCGTGCCTTGGCCTCGCCGCCCAGCGCCACATAATCCTCATAGGCGATGGTTTCGGCGCGGATGAAGCCCTTCTGGAAATCGCTGTGGATCTCGCCCGCCGCTTCCGGCGCGCTCGCGCCCTTGTGGACGGTCCAGGCGCGCGCTTCCTTGGGGCCGACGGTGAAGAAGGTGATGAGGTGCAGCAGGTCGTAGCCGGCGCGGATGACGCGGGCGAGGCCGGTCTCGTGCAGCCCCATGGCTTCGAGGAACTCGATGCGCTCGGCCTCATCCATGCCGACCAGATCGGCCTCGATGGCGGCGGAGACAGTCACGGCCTGCGCGCCCTCGGCCTTTGCCTTCTCGAACACGCGCGCGCTGAAGGCATTGCCGCTGCCCGCGCTCTCTTCCTCGACATTGCAGACATAGAGCACGGGCTTGGAGGTGAGGAGCTGGGCCTGACGCAGCACGCGCGCCTCCTCCTCGTCATTGGGCTCGACGAGGCGGGCGGGCTTGCCCTCGCGCAGCAGCTCCAGCGCTCGGCCGAGCACGGCGGCGGCGATCTTCGCTTCCTTGTCGTTGCCGGTGGCGCGCTTCTGGAAGGCGGGTACGCGCTTCTCCAGGCTTTCCAGATCGGAGAGCATCAGCTCGGTCTCGACCGTCTCGGCGTCGGCAATGGGGTCGATGCGGTTGTCGACATGCTGGATGTCGTCATCCTCGAAGCAGCGCAGCACATGGACGATGGCGTCCACCTCGCGGATATTGCCCAGGAACTGGTTGCCCAGCCCCTCGCCGCGCGAGGCACCGCGCACCAGCCCGGCAATGTCCACAAAGGCGAGCTGGGTGGGGATGGTCTTCTGGCTGCCGGCAATGGTCGCCAGCTTGTCCAGCCGCGCATCGGGCACCGCCACCTGCCCGACATTGGGCTCGATGGTGCAGAAGGGATAGTTGGCCGCCTGCGCCGCCTGCGTCTCGGTGAGCGCATTGAACAGCGTGGACTTGCCCACATTGGGCAGCCCGACAATCCCGCATTTGAAACCCATGATCCCGCCTTCGCCTGTCGATGAATGGGCGCCCGATACAGGCTTGCGGCGGGGAAGGCCAGAGAGGAAGGGGACAGAGATGAACGCGCCGGAGATGAACGGGCCAGTCATCGGCGGTTCAGCATCGCGGGATAGTCTGCGTTCCTCTCGAACCCATCAAGGAGGATCTCCGATGCGCAAGCTTCGCATACCCCTTCTTGCCGGCGGGGCCATGTTGCTCGCCGCCGGCGCGGCTGTCGCGGCCGAGAGCAGGAGCCATGTGGTGAACATCGCCCTGCCGGACGGCGCGGTGGCGCAGATCCATTATGAGGGCGATCGGGCACCCAGTGTCGCCGTGGCGCGGGCGGGGCCGGCACCCGTGAGCGTCTTCGAGCGCGTACCGATATCGGTCCTGCGCACCGCTCCGGTCGTCATTCCCATGACCGGCCTCGACATGCGGCCGGCGCTGGCCGATTTCGCGCGGCTTTCAGCGATGATGGAGATGCAATCGCGCGCGATGATGCGCCAGATGGCCCGGATGGCGCAGATGCAGCGGCACTGGGCGGACGCGCCCGGCGCGGCGCGGATGGTCTCGGCCGGACAGGCGCCGGCTGGTGTGGTGGAATATCGTTATGTCTCGACCACCAGTCGCGACGGATGCACCACCAGTGTCCAGTGGAGCACCGACGGTTCGGGCGCGCAGCCCAAGGTGGTGAGGGCCAGCTCCGGCACATGCGGAGCCGACGCGCATAGTCCCCTGCCGACGAAGGCACCGGAGACCGGGGCCGATGGGGCCGCTATCGGGACGGCCAAGACGGTGCCGGGCGCCCGGCGCACCTGAGCGAGGAAGGAGGAGGCGCGGCCGCCTTGGGTCGCGCCGTCCGCTCCGGCCCCCTCTTTGAGGGCAAGGCGGTCACGTAGTTCGGTTGGCGTTGGCTGCGATATCCGCATGTCGCTTTGATTTGATATTTCAGCGGCTTGAAGCGCAGCCTTGCTTCCGCGTCGCCTCTGGCGGGGACCAAGCGTCAGGCGCGTTTGCGCTCGATGGCGGCGGCCACGCGGGCCTCGGCCTCCTGGCGGACGAGCCTGCGCACTACGCGCCGGCGCCGGCGGAAGAACAGGGCGAGCAAGCCCGCGAGCACCGCTACGATCAGGAATTCGCCCGCGAGCATCTGATGGCGCCAGCGGATCGGCTCATTGGAGCGGAACAGCACATAGGTATCCGGGGCCACCTCATAGCCGGCGTGGCGATAGAGCCGGATGATCTCGCCGGGCAGCGCATGGCGCCGCAGCATGCCGTCCAGATAGGGCGTGAAAGCAAGATCGCGCACGCGGAAGCGCCACGCATAGACCAGATCGTCGCCTTCCGGGAACATGATGGGGTGGAAGCGCCCCGTCTTGTCATCGCGCCGGACCTCCACGAAATAGCGCAGAGGCGCCTTGTCATCGGGGCCTGAGCGGATGGGCGCGAAATAAAGCGTGCGCTTCACCAGCAGCAGATTCTCGTTGAACTGCGCGGTCTCGCCGATGTCCACCGCGCCGGTCAGCACCGCGCGGCCGTCCGCCGGGGCGATGGCGTCCGGCGAACCGATGACGATGCTGCGTGGGGTCAGGTCGTCGGGGGGCAGGTCCAGCGTCTGGAAGAGGATGACGCCCACGCAGATGAGGCAGCCCGCCCCGATCCCCGCGAAGAAATTTTGCAGCCGGTTGAGACGGCCCAGCATGATGCGGTGATCGTCGATGCGCGCCGCCGCCAGCTTCTCGCTGCGCTTCTGCCGCTGGCGGACGATCCAGAGCAGCGCGACCAGCGGCGTCGTGCACAGCACCGTGAGCGTCAGGAACGTGAAGGTCGGCCAGTAGCGATCGAAATGGAGGAACTGATATTCCGCCAGCATGGCGACGATGCCGCGATAATCGAGCGCTTGCCGCAGGAAGTAATAGCCCACCAGCACCAGCCACAGGCCGAGCAGCGCCACCCCCCAGCCAAGTTGCCGGTTGACCTTGCCATAGGCAGCCAGGGTGCGGGCGACTTTCATGGAAGGGCGGTCGGTTGATCCAGTTCAGTGACTCAGGACATAATAAGAATGCAGTCTCTTATTCATAGCCGCGCGGCATCCAATGGCAATGCCGTCCGCGTGGCGGGATCGCGCTGGACTGTCCCGCCATGGTTCCTGGGCCGCGCGCATGAAAAACCCCGCCGGACAGAGCCCGGCGGGGTTGTTTCAATCGGCGATGCCGAGTCGGGCCGGATCAGGCCGTGGCGATTTCCGCCACGTCCACCTTCACGCCCGGCCCCATCGAGGAGGAGAGGGCGATCTTGCGGACATATTTGCCCTTGGAGCCCGAAGGCTTGGCCTTGACGATGGCGTCCACGAACGCATCGAAATTCTTGCGCAGGTCGCCTTCGGAGAAGCTCGCCTTGCCGAGGCCGGCGTGGACGATGCCCGCCTTCTCGACGCGGAACTCGATCTGGCCGCCCTTGGCCGCCTTCACGGCGTCGGCGACGTTCGGCGTCACGGTGCCCAGCTTGGGGTTCGGCATCAGGCCCTTGGGGCCCAGCACCTTGCCGAGACGGCCGACCAGACCCATCATGTCCGGCGTGGCGATGACGCGGTCGAAATCGAAATTGCCGCCCTGGATGTGCTCCAGCAGGTCCTCGGCACCCACGATCTCGGCGCCGGCCGCCTTGGCGGCCTCGGCCTTGTCGGCGCGGGCGAAGACGGCAACGCGCACGTCCTTGCCGGTGCCGGCCGGGAGCGTGACGACGCCGCGCACCATCTGATCGGCATGACGCGGATCGACGCCCAGGTTCATGGCGATCTCGACGGTCTCGTCGAACTTGGCGGTGGCGTGCTTCTTGATGAGGCCGATGGCTTCATCGACGGCGTGCAGCTTCTCGCTGTCAACGGCGGCGGCCAGTGTCTTGGCCTTCTTGCTCAGCTTTGCCATGTCTTCAGCCCTCCACCACTTCGAGGCCCAGCGAGCGGGCGCTGCCTTCGATGATGCGGGTCGCCGCTTCGATATCGTTGGCGTTCAGGTCCTTCATCTTCGCCTCCGCGATCTCCGCGAGCTTGGCGCGCGTGATCGTACCGGCGCTCACCTTGCCGGGCTCCTTGGAGCCGGACTTCAGGTTGATGGCCTTCTTGATGAAGTAGGTGGCCGGCGGCTGCTTGGTGATGAAGGAGAAGCTGCGATCGGCATAGACGGTGATGATGGTGGGCAGCGGCGTGCCCTTTTCCATGTCGCCGGTCTGCGCGTTGAACGCCTTGCAGAATTCCATGATGTTGACGCCACGCTGACCGAGGGCAGGGCCGATCGGCGGTGAAGGCGTGGCGGATCCAGCGGGCACCTGGAGCTTGATATAGCCCGTAATCTTCTTGGCCATGTCTGTTCACTCTCTAGGGGATAGGGCGCGTTGCCGCGCTCATCCGGTTCAAGCTTAGCGGTCAAGCAGGCCGGGCCTTGCAGACCCATGCCCTCCCGCACATGCTTTCCGTCGCCGCCGGAGCGGCTGCGGAAGCGCGGGCCTATAGCCCCGCTTTCCTCAAAAGGGAAGAGTCAAAGGGGGGACGGCGCGCAAGGGGCGTGACGCAAGGGGCGTGACGCAAGGAGAACCGAGGCCAGGCCCCGGCTCCCCCCACGACTCCCCGGCGTGTATCAGAACTTCTTCTTGACGCTCACCGCCCATTCGCGCGGACGGCCCGGCTGGGCATTGGTGTAGCCCTGGCCGCCGGTCGACTGGTCGTTGATCGAGAGATAGTAATATTCGTCGAACAGGTTGGTCACTTCCAGCGCGATATCCAGATCCCGGCTCGCATTGGTCCAGGTCAGGCGCGCGTTGGCGAGCCAGTAGCCCGGGATCTTGTTGCTGGTCCGGTTGATCGGGTTGGTGTGGATCTTGCCCTGATAGGCGGCGTCGAAACGCGGCGTGAGCGCGCCGCTGTCACCCATGTCGATGGCGTACTGGATGCCGCCGCTCCACTTCCAGCGCGGCGTGAAGGCCGGGTAGTCGCCGAACTGCGGGGCGTTGATGTTGGTGGGGCCGCCCACGCTCACCGTGCCGGTGCCGGTCGAGAAGCTCGCGAACTTCTTGTAGTCGAAGTCGAGGAAGGCCATCGAGCCGTCGATCAGCAGCCCGTCGACCGGGCGCAGCGTGGTTTCGACTTCGATGCCCTTCATCTCGGCATCGCCCGCATTGACGGGCAGGGCGCAGGGCGCGCCGAAGCCATCGCCGGCCTGTACCGTGCAGTTGGTGAGGGTGAGCTGGATGCCCTTGTACTTGGAATAGAAGGCCGCGACGTTGAAGCGAACGCGCCGATCCAGGAAATCGCTCTTGAAGCCCACTTCATAGGAAGTGAGCGTCTCCGGTCCGAAGGGCAGGACCTGCTGCGGATAGAAGGGACGGGGATTGACGCCGCCGCCCTTGTAGCCGGTCGACCATTGCGCATAGGTCATGATCGCATCGGACCAGCGATACTGGAGCGCCAGGCGGTAATCGACGCGGTCGCCCCCGGCGACGCCGACCAGCCCGTCGAGCGGCGCGAGGACAGCGGGCGCCGGCGTGCCGTTCGGACCGCGGCGGACATACATGTAGGTCTTCTTCTCGTCCGTATAGCGGATGCCGCCATTGATGCTGAGCGCATCGACCGGCGACCATGTGACATTGGCGAAAGCGGCCTTGCTGTTCAGATCCACCGGGTCGCTCTGCTCGAAGCGCAGCGCCGAGCCGCGCAGGCCCTGGAACGAGGTGTAAACCGACTTCTGGTCGCTGTAATAGCCGCCCAGCGTATATTCGATCGTCTCGCCGATCTCGCCGTTAAGGCGCAGTTCCTGGCTGAAGAAGTTGAAGGTCAGCGGGCCGTAGCCCAGGCTGTGCGCCATGGGCGAAGTGTCGTTGTCATTCTCGAAGTCCGAGACATATTCGCGATAGGCCGTGATCGAGACCAGCTTCAGCGAGTCAGCGATATCCCAGTCGAGCTGGCCGGAGAGGCCCCAGCCCTCGAACTTGATGCGCCCGGCCACGGTGTCGCGCGGATCGCCATTGTCCGGGTCGTTGGTGTAGCTCGCATAGTTGCAGAACGGGCCGCAGACGAAGCGTGTGTCATAGGCAATGCCGGGGCCATAAGGGTTGATGTCGCGGCCCGGCGCCGTCGCACCGTTCCACGGCGGATTGGCGGCGAGCGGGAAATTGGGGCTGGCGAGCGCGCCATTGGGATAATAGGTTTCGAGCAGCACCGAGCCGACCTGCCAGCGGTCGTCCACCGTATAATCCGCGGCGATGTTGATATCGATCGTGTCGGACGGGCGGAAGCGGAGCTGGCCGCGCAGGCCCATATAGTTCACATTGCCCTCGTCCGCGACGACGCAGTTGCCGGTGCGGGTGGCGGGGATGCCATCGGCCGGGTTGATCTGCGCGCCGGCGTTGATCGGCGCATTGGCCGGCAGCGTGGCCGGGCCGCCCGCGGGATAGACGCAGCCGAAGTCGAGGCGCTGCACATAGCCTTCCTGCTTCTTGGCGACACCGGCGATGCGGGCGTCGACGCCTTGTGCCAGGTTAAAATCGGCGCTGCCGCGCAGATCGATGCGATTGCGGCTGCCATAAGTGGCGAGCAGCATGCCGCTGTTCGTGCCCTCGGGGCGCTTGGAATAGAGCTTGACCGCGCCGCCAATGGAGTTGCGGCCGGCCAGCGTGCCCTGCGGGCCACGCAGGATCTCGACGCGGTCGAGATCGAGCAGGTCGAACATGGAGCCAGTGAGCGTCGCATAATAGACGTCGTCGATATAGAGGCCCACGCCCGGTTCCAGCGCGGGATTGAAGTCATACTGGCCCACGCCGCGGATGTTCGCGGCCATCGAGGGGCCATAGGCGGCGCCCTGGGGCTTCAGCGTCACGGAAGGGGCCTGGTTGGCGACCTGGCTGATATCGGTCTGGCTGCGCGCTTCCAGCATCGCGGCATTGACGGCCGTGATGGCGAGCGGGGTGTCCTGCAGATTCTGCGCGCGGAACTGAGCGGTCACGATGATCGCCTCGGTCTCGCCTGCATCGTTGACCTGCGGGTCGCTTGCAGCGCCGGCATCGTCCGCGGGCGCTGCCTGTGCGAGCGCCGCGCCGGGCGCGCTCAGCACCAGCGCCGTTGAGCATAGGAAAGCGAGTCTGAAATTCATGACATCCACCTCTCTCTGAGACCGTTGAAATCTTTTCGCTCGCCGCGGCCGCTGAACTCCCCCCTGGAATCGGCCTTCGCCCTGGCATCGCGGCGGTGCCTCCCTTTCCCGTGCGCGTGCGTGGGGCGCAATAGGAAATAGAATTCTTGTTCATTTTTATCGCGGGCTGTGGCCTGCGTGACCCGGTCGTGCGGGCGGCGGGGGCTGGCGCCGCGCCGCGCGTTCGTTTTGCGGGCGCGGCGGACAGCAAAAAGGCCGCCGCGCCGAAGCGCAGCGGCCTTTTTGAAAGCGAGGCGGCCGGAGTGGCCCGCGCCTTATTTGGAGAGTTCGACTTCCTCGAAGTCCAGCTCGACCGGCGTGGCGCGGCCGAAGATGGAGACCGAGACCTTGACCCGGTTCTTCTCGAAATCCAGCTCCTCGACCGTGCCGATGAAGCTGGCGAAGGGCCCGCCCATGACCTTGACGCTGTCGCCGATCTCGTAGTCGACGCTGATCTTGTGGCGCGGCTGGGCGGCGGCCTCCTCGCGCGAGCTGAAGAAGCGCTGCGCCTCGGCCTCGCTGATCGGCTGCGGCTTGCCCGAGGAGCCGAGGAAGCCCGTCACCTTGGGGGTGTTCTTGATGAGGTGATAGATGTCGTCGTTCATCGAGAGCTTGGCGAGCACATAGCCGGGCATATTCTTGCGCTCGACCTGCACTTTCTTGCCGCGCTTCACCTCGGTCACGGTCTCGGTGGGCACCTCGACCTGCTCGATGAGCTGTTCAAGGCCCATGCGCTCGGCCTCGGCCATGATGGAATCGCGGACCTTGTTTTCGAAGCCCGAATAAGCGTGGATGATGTACCAGCGCGCCATCTTGTCTCTCAAACCCTCAACTATGATTGCAACGAAAAGCGGCCGGTCAGCCCTGGCCAGTGGCCAGGCTCAGCAGGATCTTGACGATCCAGCCGAACAGGCTGTCGATACTGAAGAAGAAAACGCCCAGCAGGCCGGTCATGATGAGCACCATGACCGTGGTGGTGATCGTCTCCCGCTTGGTCGGCCAGACGACCTTGCGGACCTCGACCTTGACCTGGTTGAAGAATTCGATGGGAGAAGTCTTTGCCACGTTTTGCTTCGCTCGCTTCTGACGTTGCCGTGAAAATTCCATCTTCCAGACAGGAAAAAGCGGACCGTGCCGGGGCATTCTTACCCGACCAGCCCGCCGCTTCCCTCCCGGAACCGCCCGGCTTTCCTAAGCCCGTTGAAGGCCGAGGGCAAGTCGATCCGAGGACAAGTCCCCGGCTGGCAGGAGTGGAGGGACTCGAACCCCCGGCATTCGGTTTTGGAGACCGACGCTCTACCAGCTGAGCTACACTCCTATCGGCCGGCGAAGGCGGCGCTCTTAACGCGGGCCGGGGCGGGGCGCAAGCGGCACATGCGGCAAGGGCGCGATATTCCCCGCGCGGCGCCCGAAACGCCTGTTCCCCGCCACTGAAGAGGAGGGGCGAGAGCTGTACCCTCCTGGACTCCGAGCGCTTTATCGCCCCGCTTCGTCGAGCAGGATGCGTGTGACGCCCGGCAGATCCTCGTCCCAGACGAGGTGGCCGGTCGCAAGCTCGTGCACGGTCCAGGCCGGATCGTTGGCGATCCGGTCGCGGAATTTGGTGAAGATGGTCGGCGCGTCGCGTGTCGCATAGATGTAGGTGCGCCGTGCGATCCGCCCTTCCTCGCCGCCCAGTTTCACCGGCTGGAGCAGCGTGAGCAGCGGCTGCCCGCTCACCCGGCGCTCGCCCACCGGGAAGAAGGGCTGGCTGAGGCCCGGTGTCTCGCGCTGCCCGTCGATATAGGCCTTGCGCGCGGCATCGTCGGCAATGTCCCACAGGGCCTGGCCATGCTCGGGCAGAAAGGCGTCGATATAGACGAGCGTGCGGATGCGGGCGCCGCGCAGGGCGGAAACGCCGGTGACGACCATGCCGCCATAGCTGTGGCCCACCAGGATGAAATCCTCCAGCCGCTCGCAATCGATGAGGCCGACGACGTCGTTGATATGATCGGCGAGCGTGATGCCGCCATGGGCCAGATGCGCGCGTTCGCCCAGGCCGGTGAGCGAGGGGATGTGGACCTCATGGCCCGCCTGGCGCAGTTCGCGCGCAAGATTGCCATACATGTAGCTGCCGCCCCAGGCGCCGTGCACCAGTACGAATGTCGCCATCTGTGTCCTCCATTGCTTGGCCTTGCGACCTGTCGAGGCTGGATAGGCAGCGGCGCGGCGCGGGGCCAGCCTCTTGTGGGGCGGGGCGTTTCATTCTGCGGGACGAGGCCGCGCGGCGCTGCTGGCATGGGACGGCGCGGCTCTGCTAGCATGGGACATGGCGATCGACCTTCCCATCCTGTTGCGCGCTTATGCCGCCGGGCTCTTCCCCATGGCGGACGATCGCGATGCGCCCTCCATTTACTGGGTGCAGCCGGAGCGGCGGGCGATCCTGCCGCTCGACGGCTTCCATCTCTCGCGTTCGCTGCGCAAGGCGATTCGCGCGGAGCGGTTCGTGGTGACGGCGGACAGGGCCTTCGAGCGTATCATCGCGCTCTGCGCGGAAAGCGCGCAGGACCGGCCGACCACCTGGATCAATGGCGAGATCGAGGAGGCTTTCCTGCGGCTGCACCGGGCCGGGATGGCGCACAGCGTCGAGTGCTGGATAGCCGGCGTGGACGATACGCCGCCCCGGCTGGTGGGCGGGCTCTACGGCCTGGCGATGGGGCGCGCCTTCTTCGGCGAGAGCATGTTCAGCCGGGCGACCGATGCCTCCAAGGTGGCGATGGCATGGCTGGTGGCGCGGCTGCGGGTGGGCGGCTTCACGCTGCTGGACTGCCAGTTCATGACCGATCATCTCGCCTCATTGGGCGCGATCGAGATCGGCGCGGACCGCTATTCGGCGCTATTGGACGCGGCGCTGACGCCCGGCGCGGCGGGGGCGCCGCCGGATTTCGGGGCGCTCGATTCGCTCTCGGCCGGCGCCGCTTCATTGGCGCCCGCCGCGCCGCCCGCGCGCGCGGCTACCCGCACTGTCTCGTCGCCCGTCTCCGGCCAGGTCATCGCGCAGCTCATAACCCAGACGTCATAGATCGGGTGCTGCACCACGTTGCGGTCCGGCCGCTCCTTGAAGAGCCAGCCGGAGAAAGTGCGGTGCCACTGATTGTCGCGGCTTTCGCGCACGTCGAGCTGCACGAAGGCGCCGGTTTCCGGCACTTCTTCCCAGGGCGCGGCCGTCTCGCAGGCGCGCAGGCGGACAATGGCATTGTCGACGCGGAAGGCCTGGCCCGGCTTCATGCTGAGCTGGCGGGTGATGCCGTTGCGCTTGTTGAGCAGGCCGATGACGGCGACGCGCTCGGCCATGGGCGTGCCGAGCAGGCCGTCGGCGCCGCGCACCTGATTGCCCGCGACTTGCTGGGGCGTGCCGGTGTCCGCGCCATTGTCCGGCGCCTGGCGCGTGCCGCAGGCGGCGAGGGCGGCAAGCAGGCCGGCCGCCGCGATTGTGCGCGCATGGGAGGTGCGGCGGGGCGATCCGCTGGGGGGCATCCCGTTCAACGCCATGATCTTGCGCATTTTCCCAACCGCCGGGCGTCGAAAAATGCCGCGGAAATCACGCGTCCGGCGACCAGGCTTCATAGTCGCCTGTCGCCATCTGGCGGCGTCCGCCGGCCTCGATGGCGCCGGAGGGGCGGTGGGCGGCGGGCGTGCCGGTCATGTTCGGCGTATAATCCGCTTCCCAGATGCGCGGCGGCGGCAGGCTGCTCTCGGGCGTGCCGGGGATGCTGTGATGCAGCCAGCCATGCCATTCGGCCGGTACGCGGCTCGCATCGTTGGCACCATTGTAGATGACCCAGCGGCGCGGCCGGCCGTTCACGTCCGTGCCGCCTTCATAATAGACGTTGCCCTGATGGTCCTCGCCCACGCGCGTGCCCTTGCGCTTGCTCCAGAGCGCGGTGCCGATGGTGGCGCCGTCCCACCACGTGAAGATCTTGCCGAGTATGCCCATGGCCCGCGCTTAGCCTTTCGGGCAGGGGGATGGCAACGGGGGAAATGGGCGGCGCGCGCAATCCGGCCCCGCTCGCGCACGGATGGCAGTGGGATGGGGCGCCGGCAGGATGAGAGGGAGCGCGCGCTTGCTTGCTGGGGGCACCGTCCAGCGCGAGGGCGCTTCGGCGGTTCATGCCGGCGCGGCATCAGGCCATGTCCGGTTCCTCGGGCGGCGCGCCGGGCGGCGCTTCCACCCACAGGCGCGCGGTGGCGAGATCGTGGCCAGCGCGCAGGAAGGCGGCGAGATGCTTCTCGCGCAGCTGACGGTCCGCCGGCGCAGGCGCATAGGGGCCGATGCGCTTGCGGCGGGCGAGGCGATCGGCCGCCTGCCAGCGCGCGGCGGCATCCGGCCGGGCCTCCTCGCGCAGATCCTCCTCGATGCCGTCCATCGCCAGCTTCTGCGCGATGCGGCGCGCGCCCAGGCCCCGGCGCTGCATGGCGCCGGCCGTCATGGCGGCGTAAGCGGCGTCGTCCACATAGCGCAGCGCGGCCATGCGCTGCGTGATCGCCTCCACTGGCGGTTCGCCGTCGCCGGCCCAGCCGCGTTCGCGCAGCTTGCGGCGCAGATAGGCGGCGAGCTTGCCACGGCTCGTGGCGTAGCGGCCGACATAAGCGAGGGCCAGAGCCTCCAAGGCACTCGAATCGAGCGGTTTCGGGACAGTTTTTTGACGATGAGGGCGCATGCGCCTTTTTTGTGCCACACTCCCTGCCTTAATTGAACAGGCCCGAAAGCCGCGGGCTGCGGCGCGTGCGCGCGGGCGAGGGGCGGACAGGATAATCGGGAGCCCCGGCGCGAGCCGGTACAGCAAGAAGGGTCTCATTGATGCAGCCAACTCCGACGGAAGACGGGCTTGAGCGGCGCCTCGCCGATTTCGCCACTCTGGGAGACGCGCTCGATTATGCCGCACAGGGTGTGCGCGGCCTGAATTTCCACGATCCGCGCGGCAATCTGACGCGGGCCTATCCCTTCAGCGAGATGCGCGCGGATGCGCTGGCCTGCGCGCACCGCTTCATCGCGCGCGGCGTGAAGCCGGGCGACCGTGTCGCGCTGGTCGCCGAGACGGGCGCCGAGTTCGCCCAGATCTTCTTCGGCATCGTCTATGCCGGCGCCTGGCCGGTGCCGCTGCCGCTGCCGACCAGCTTCGGCGGCAAGGAAAGCTATATCGACCAGCTCCGCGTCCAGCTTCAGAGCTGCGATCCGCTGATGCTGCTGTTCCCCGCCGAGCTGGCCGAGATGGCGAGCGAAGCCTCGCGCCGCGAGGGCGTGGAGCCGTTGAATTTCGATGATTTCCTGGCCGCGCAGGCCGCGTCCGTCGCGCTGCCGCCAGCCGGCACGGACGATATCTGCTATCTGCAATATTCGAGCGGCTCGACGCGTTTTCCCCATGGCGTGGCGGTGACGCACAAGGCGCTGCTCAGCAATCTGGCGGCGCACAGCCATGCCATGGAGCTGGTCGAGAGCGACCGCTGCATCAGCTGGCTGCCCTGGTATCATGACATGGGGCTGGTCGGCTGCTTCCTTTCGGTCGTCGCCAACCAGGTTTCGACCGACTATCTCAAGACCGAGGATTTCGCGCGGCGGCCGCTCGCCTGGCTCGATCTCATCTCGCGCCATCCCGGCACGGCGATCAGCTATTCGCCGACTTTCGGCTACGATATCTGCGCGCGCCGCATGTCCAGCCAGACGCGGGCCTCCGAGCGGTTCGATCTGGCGCGCTGGCGCATCGCCGGCAATGGCGCGGACATGATCCGCCCGGACGTGATGCAGGACTTCGTCGACGCCTTTGCCGAGGCGGGCTTCCGCCCCCGCGCCTTCCTGCCGAGCTATGGCCTGGCCGAGACGACGCTTGCCGTCACCATCATGCCGCCGGGCGAGGGCATTGTCGTCGAGCTGGTGGAGGAGACCGAGCTTTCCGGCGGTGCCGCGCCGCAGGACCGCCCGCAGCGCTTCCGCGCCATCGTCAATTGCGGCCGGCCGGTGCTCGGCATGACCGTGGAGATTCGCGACGATTTCGGCGCGATCCTGCCGGAGAAGACCATCGGCAAGGTGTGGACCACCGGCAATTCGCTGATGGCCGGCTATTTCCGCGACGAGGAATCGACGCGGGCCTGCATGGTCGACGGCTGGCTCGATACCGGCGACATGGGTTATCTTTCAGAGGGTTATCTCTACATCGTCGGCCGCGCCAAGGACATGATCATCATCAACGGCAAGAACCACTGGCCGCAGGATATCGAGTGGGCGGTGGAGCAGCTCCCCGGCTTCAAGCAGGGCGACATCGCCGCTTTCTCCATCACCACGCCGGGCGGCGAGGAAGCGCCCGCCGTGCTCGTCCATTGCCGCGTGTCGGACAATCAGGAGCGCGCCCGGCTGCGCGAGGATATTCGCGAGCGCGTCCGTTCCATCACCGGCATGAACTGCGTGGTGGAACTGGTGCCGCCCCGGTCGCTGCCTCGCACCAGTTCGGGCAAGCTCAGCCGCTCCAAGGCGCGCCGGCTCTATCTCGCCGGCGAGATCGTCCCCTACGACATCGCCGCCTGATAGGTCCGAAACCGCGCTAATCGGTCCCCCGCCGGTTACGGCTTGATAACTCGCCGCGCGCTATAGCGGCAGGGTGAATGACGTAACGTCGCCTTTGCTCGGGCGGGCCAGTGCGTGGCCCCAGACGATTTCGCTCGCGGTCCTCATGGGGCTGCGTTCGCTTGCGCCCGAGCGCGAGGAATTCGTGCGCGGCAGCCAGCTCCGGGCGGTGGACGGCATGGCGGCGGTCCGCACCACCGTGGCGATGGTCTCCATCATTTTCGCCGGCCTCACCAGCATGCGCCATGTGCCGGACTGGATGATCGCGATCTGGATCGTCCTGGCCGTGGGCGCGCGTGTGCCGATCCTGCGCCTGGAGCGCCGCAACCGCCGCACCGGCTATCGCGGGGTGACGCGTGGCACCATACTCTATCACGGTGCGCTCAGTGCCATGCTGGGCGTGATCTGGTCCTTGCCGGCGCTGCTGCTGGCGTTCGCCGACGCCTTCAGCGCGGTGGAGATGGTGGCGCTGTGGACGCTGACGAGCTGCCTCATGACCGCCATCGCCGTGGCGTTCCATTCCGCGCCGCTGGCCTCGGCCAGCTTCGTGCTGCCGGTCGGCGCGGCCTCCATCCTGATGATAAGCCGGCAGAGCGATCCGCTGCTCACCGCCGTGGTCGCCACTTATACGCTGCTGCTCTTCGTCACCAGCCTGCGCCAGGCGCATCAGTTCGGCGAGCAGCTCAGCACCAGCAACGAGCTGGCCGAGAAGCAGGAAGTGGTGAGCCTGCTGCTCAAGGAGCATGAGGTGGAGGGGGCCGACTGGCTGTGGCAGACGGACACGGACGGCCGGCTGAAGGACGTTTCCCCCGCGCTCTGCCGCATGCTGGGCATGGAGCGCGCGGCGCTGGAAGGCCAGCGGCTGCTGCATGCGCTCCCGCCCACGGGCGGCGAGGGCGGGCGCCGCGAGGCCGCGCGCCAGGCGCTGGCGGACCGGCTGGCCGCGCGCGCCGCGTTCAGCGAGATCGTGCTGGCCGTACTCGTCCAGGGCGAGCAGCGCTGGTGGGAGCTGTCCGCCTCGCCCCGCCGCGACGAGCACGGCACGTTCCTGGGGTTCCGGGGCGTCGCCTCGGACATCACGGCGCGCAAGGAATCGGCCGAGCGCATCGCCCAGCTCGCGCGCCACGACATCCTGACCGACTTGCCCAATCGCCTGAGCCTGACCGAGGAGCTGACGAGCGCGCTCGACGGCATGGAGCGCTGGAACCAGTCCTGCGGCGTGATGATGATCGACCTCGATCGGTTCAAGGCCGTCAACGATACGCTGGGCCACCAGATCGGCGACGATCTGCTGGTGCAGGTGGCCGCGCGGCTGCGCGCGGTCTGCTCGCCCAAGGAGACGGTGGCGCGGCTGGGCGGCGACGAATTCGCCGTGGTGCTGCACGATCTGCCCAATGCCGCCCATGTCGAGCGGCTGGCGGGCGCGATCATCGATCGCGTGTCCGAGCCCTATATGGTCGACAATCACGCGCTGCACATCGGCGCCAGCATCGGCTCGGCCATCGCGCCGCAGGACGGGCGCTCCGTGAGCGCGCTGATGCGCGGCGCGGACCTTGCCATGTATCGCGCCAAGGATGCCGGCGGCGGGCGCCATTGCGCTTTCGAGCCGGCGATGCAGGCCGATATCGAGGAGCGGCGCATGCTGGAGGCGGCGCTGCGCGAGGCGCTGGCCGCCAACCAGCTCCATCTCGCCTATCAGCCGATCCTCGATGTGGCGACGGGCGCCATCACTGGCTTCGAGGCGCTGGCGCGCTGGACGCATCCGGTGCTGGGCCCGGTGCCGCCCACGCGCTTCATCCCGCTGGCCGAGGAAGCGCGTCTCATCGGCCCGATCGGCGACTGGGTGCTGCGCAATGCCTGCGTGGAAGCCATGCGCTGGCCTGAGGCCGTGACCGTCTCCATCAACGTCTCGCCCGAGCAATTGCGCGATCCCGCCTTTCTGGAGACGGTGGTCTCCGCGCTGGCGCATAGCGGCCTCGCCGCCGAGCGGCTGGTGCTGGACGTGACCGAGACGGTGTTCATGCGCGAGCGCACGGGCGCCATGCAGTTGCTCGACAAGCTGATGACGCTGGGCGTGGGGCTGGCCCTCGACGATTTCGGCACCGGGCGCAGTTCCATCGGCTATTTCTCGCGCACGCGCTTCGGCGCGATCAAGATCGACCGGGCCTTCGTGGCCGGGGCCGCGCGGGGCCAGCGCGAGAGCCTGGCCATCGTGCGTGCCGCCGTCGCCATGGCGCAGGCGATGGAGATCGATTCGGTGGCCGAGGGCGTGGAGTCCATGGCCGAATATGAGCGTATGTGCGCGCTGGGTTTCACGCGCGTGCAGGGCTTCCATCTCGGCCGGCCGATGCCGGCGAGCGATGCGTGCGCGCTGGTGCGCCAGCGGGGCAGTGCCGTCGCCTGATCCCCGGCTCAGGCGAGCCGGCGTTCGATCTGCGTCCAGAGGTCCGCAAAGGCTTGCGTCGCCGCGCTGGCGGGCGCGAATGCGCCGAGCGGCGCCCGCTGCTGACCCATTTGCTCGACGATGCTGGCGCTGGGGATGACCGGCCAGTTGGGATGCGCCTCCAGCGCGGCGCGGTGGAGCGCGCGGCGCCGGTCCACCATCGAGAAGACGGGCATGATCGGCGGATGTCTGCCGCCCCGCCACAGCAGGAACGAGGAGAGATCGTCCATTGCCCGCTGGACCAGCGGCGAAGGCACGACCGGCACCACCAGCAGATCGGCGGCATGGAGCATCTGCTCGCACGTCTCGTTGAGGCCCGGCGGGCAATCGAGCAGCACGCGGTCGTAGCGCTTGCTGACATGCCCCAGCAGCCGGGAGAGGCGCTTGCGCTTGCCCAGCTCCATGAGCAGACGTTCCAGACCATGGAGAGAGCTGTCCGCGCCGAGCAGGTGGAGTTGGGGGATGTCGGTGGGGCGCACGAGGTCGAGCGCGTTCACATCCTTGCTGAACACGGCCCGCGCCGCGTCCCGGGCCTGATGCTTCGTCGCCATCAGCCATGTCGCCGCGCCTTGCGGGTCGAGATCCCAGAGCAGCGTGCGGCGGCGGGACAGCACGGCCGAGGCCCAGGCGAGATTGACCGCGATGGTCGATTTGCCGACTCCGCCCTTGAGGGCATGGACGGCGATGGTCTTCATGGCGGCCTTGCTCACGCATTGCTCCGGCCGGCTCAGGGGGAAGGGCGCGAGGGCGCGCCGGCCGGCGGGACCCGGTTATGACGCTTTCATTGCAGTCTTGTGACGGTGGGCGGCGGTCCCATGGCGCCTCCTCCTGTTGAACTTCGCTCGCGTGCGGCTCAAAGAAGGGATGGCGGTGCGCAGTATCCCACGCAGCCTGTATCCGCGCTGTCGCGGCACCACCTCGGCCCCTCCTCTGAGGAGGATGGGCTGTCGTTGCTCGCTTGCCGGGAGCGATGCACCGTGCCTCAGGCTGCGCTGCCGCCCAGGCAGGAGGTCCGGCCCTGCCGCTCCGTTACAGGATCTCGCGCACCGCTTCCGGCGGGCGGCCCAGGCGCACCCCCTTCTCGGTTTCCACCAGCGGCCGTTCGATGAGGATGGGATCGGCGACCATCGCATCGAGAATGGCGTCGTCGTTCGCATCCTTGAGGGCCTTGGCGCCGTCCTCGCCCTTGCGCAGGCCCTGGCGCGGGGTCAGGCCGGCCCGGGCATAGAGCGCGGCAAGCGTCGCGCGCGTGGGCGGCGTCCTGAGATAGTCGACCACTTCAATCTCGACGCCCGGCGTTCCCTCCAGGATCGCCAGCGTCTCGCGCGATTTGGAGCAGCGCGGATTGTGCCAGATGGTCGCTTTCATGGAACTACCCCTTCTGCCGCTCCAGCCAGTCCTCCAGCCACTTGATCGAATAGTCGCCATTCTGCACGTCCGGGTCGGCGATCAGGCGCTGGTGGAGGGGGATGGTGGTCTTCATGCCTTCGATGACGAACTCTTCCAGCGCGCGCTTGAGGCGCATCAGGCAGCCTTCGCGGGTGCGGCCGTAGACGATGAGCTTGCCGATCATCGAGTCGTAATAGGGCGGCACCGTGTAGCCCTGGTAGAGCGCGCTATCGACGCGGACATGCATGCCGCCGGGCACATGGTACATGCTCACCTTGCCGGGCGAGGGCGCGAAGGTGACGGGGTCCTCGGCATTGATGCGGCATTCGATGGCATGGCCGGTGAAGACCAGCTCGTCCTGCGTCACCGAGAGCGGCAGGCCGTCGGCCACGCGGATCTGCTCGCGGACCAGATCGAAGCCGGTAATCATCTCCGTCACCGGATGCTCCACCTGGATGCGGGTGTTCATCTCGATGAAGTAGAATTCGCCGTCCTCGTAGAGGAACTCGATGGTGCCCGCGCCGCGATAGCCCATGTCGGCCATGGCCTTGGCGACGAGGCCGCCCATGCGGGCACGCTCGCCCGAGGAGATGACGGGGGAGGGCGCTTCCTCCAGCACTTTCTGGTGGCGGCGCTGGAGCGAGCAGTCGCGCTCGCCCAGATGGATGGCGTTGCCCTGCCCGTCGCCGAAGATCTGGAATTCGATATGGCGCGGATTGCCGAGATATTTTTCCATGTAGACGGTGTCGTCGCCGAACGCCGCCTTGGCCTCGCTCTTGGCCTGGGACATGAGGCTGTCGAACTCGTCCTCGTTCGTGACCACTTTCATGCCGCGCCCGCCGCCGCCCGAGGCGGCCTTGATGAGCACGGGATAGCCGATTTCCTTGGCGAGGCGCTTGGCTTCCGCCACATCCTCGATGGCGCCGTCCGATCCGGGCACCAGCGGCAGGCCGAGCGCCCCGGCGGTGCGCTTGGCCTCCACCTTGTCGCCCATGATGCGGATATGCTCGGGCTTGGGGCCCACGAAGATGAGATTATGCGTCTCGATGATCTCGGCGAACTGGGCGTTCTCGGAGAGGAATCCGTAGCCGGGATGGATGGCGTCCGCGCCGGAGATTTCCGCCGCCGAGATGATGGCGGGGATGTTGAGATAGCTGTCCTTGGCGGCCGGCGGGCCGATGCAGATCGCTTCGTCGGCCAGGCGCACATGCATGGCCTCGGCATCGGCGGTGGAGTGCACGGCGACGGTCTTGATGCCCATTTCGTGACAGGCGCGGTGGACGCGCAGGGCGATCTCGCCGCGATTGGCGATCAGCAGCTTCTCGATGCTCATGATCTCGCCGCCCTCAAGCGACCACGATCAGCGGCTGGTCATATTCGACCGGCTGACCGTTTTCGACCAGCACGGCCTTGACCGTACCGGCGGCGGGCGCGGTGATGGGGTTCATGACCTTCATCGCCTCGACGATGAGCAGCGTCTGCCCTGCCTTCACGCTGTCGCCCACCTTGACGAAGGCGGGCGCGTCGGGCTCGGGCGTGAGATAGCAGGTGCCGACCATCGGCGATTTGACGGCATTGGCATGGTCCGCGTTCGCGGCCGGCGCCTCGGGCGCAGCGAGGGCGGCAGGCGCGGCCGCCGCAGCAGGCGCGGCGACGGGCGCGGGCGCATAGGTGGCGTGGGTTGCGGCGGGCTTGCGGGCGACGCGGATGCGGCGGTCGCCATCCTCCACTTCGATTTCGGTGAGGTTGGTCGCGTCCAGCATCTCGGCAAGCTCGCGCACGAGCTTCACGTCCACCTGCATTGCGCCCTGTTCAGTCTTGTCGCCCATTGTGTCCCCTTGCGTGGAGCCGGTTTCCTGTTGGATTGGCGGACGGGCCTATTGCCGTTCGCGCCGGAACGCAACAGCCCTTGGCCCCGGATTTCGCTCAATCCTGATCCAGCGCCGCCTCCAGCGCCAGCATATAGCCCAACGGGCCGAAGCCCGCGATGGTGCCCTTGGCGGCCATGCCCACATAGCTGTGATGGCGATAGGCCTCGCGCGCGGCCGGATTGGAAATATGCACTTCGATCACCGGCACGGTGATGGCGCGGATCGCATCATAAAGCGCCAGCGACGTGTGCGTGAAGGCGCCGGCATTGAGGATGACCGCGATGGCGCCCTCCGCATTGGCCTCGTGCATCCAGTCGATGAGATGCCCCTCATGATTGGACTGGCGGAAGTCGATCTCCACATTGGCGCGGCGGCCCTCGTCCTCCATGCGCTCTGCGATGTCGTCGAGCGTGTCATAGCCGTAGATCTCCGGCTCGCGCAGGCCGAGCAGATTGAGATTGGGGCCGTTCAAGACGTAGATTTTGCGCAGGTCGGCCATCAGCCAGTGGGTCCTTTTGGTTGCGAGCCTCGGGCCTCCCCCTATATGGCGAGTGCAATAGGTCTCAAAGCGAAAGGTGAATGAGGGCGATGAGCGTGGACGGCACGATCGAGATCTTCGTCAATGGCGAGCATCGGCGCGTCCGCGAGGGGCTGACGCTGGCGCAACTCGCCAATGAGCTGGGGCTCGACCCCCAGAAGGTAGCGGTGGAGCGCAACCTGGAGGTGGTGCCGCGCTCGACGCTGTGCGACGTGATCGTCGAGGATGGCGACGAGCTTGAGATCGTGCATTTCGTGGGCGGCGGCGACGGCGCGCCCGCTCTGGCCGACGATCGCTGGACGGTGGCGGGCCGGACCTTCCGCTCGCGCCTCATCGTCGGCACGGGCAAGTACAGGGATTTCGCGCAGAACGCCGCCGCCGTGGAGGCGAGCGGCGCGGAGATCGTGACGGTGGCGGTGCGGCGCGTGAACGTCTCCGATCCCAAGGCGCCGATGCTCACCGACTATATCGACCCCCGCAAGATCACCTATCTGCCCAATACCGCCGGCTGCTACACCGGCGAGGAGGCGATCCGCACGCTGAGGCTCGCACGCGAGGCTGGCGGCTGGGACCTTGTGAAGCTGGAAGTGCTGGGCGAGGCGCGCACCCTTTATCCCGATATGGTGGAGACGCTGCGGGCGACCGAAATCCTCGCCAATGAGGGCTTCAAGCCGATGGTCTATTGCGTGGACGACCCCATTGCCGCCAAACGGCTGGAGGATGCGGGCGCGGTTGCCATCATGCCGCTGGGCGCGCCGATCGGATCGGGCCTGGGCATCCAGAACCGCGTGACCATCCGCCTGATCGTGGAAGGCACAAAGCTGCCCGTGCTGGTCGATGCGGGCGTGGGCACCGCCTCGGATGCCGCCGTGGCGATGGAGCTGGGCTGCACCGGCGTGCTCATGAACACCGCCATTGCCGAGGCGCGCGATCCCGTGCTGATGGCGGCGGCGATGAAGGGCGCGGTCGAGGCCGGGCGCATGGCCTATCTCGCCGGGCGCATGGGGCGGCGCATGTATGCAGACCCGTCCAGCCCGCTCGCCGGTCTCATCTGACGGAACATCCGGCCTCGTCCCTCCGATATGCGGTGAGCCGAGGGGAACCCGGCTCGGCTTGCAGCGTTTTTCCAGTCGAACGCCGGACGGTCCGGCACGGATTTTCGATGGAGAATTGTTATGGGTGAATTGGCCGACAAGGTGAAGGGTGCGGCGAACCAGGCCGCCGGCAAGGCCAAGCAGGCCTATGGCGATGCCACCGACAACCCGAAGGCGAAGGCCGAGGGCGCGGCGCAGGAGCTGAAGGGCAAGGCCCAGAAGCTCAAGGGCGATGCCAAGGGCGCCGTGAACAAGCTCTGACGACAAGTTATGACCGGGGCGTCTAGTCCCGGCCGAAAAGAAGGGCCGCTTCCTGATGGGAGGCGGCCCTTTTTCGATGCGTGGCGCCGGGGCGGGGCCGGGCGTGGGATGGCTCGCTCCGCCCCCGCAATGCGGCGAAAATCCTTCGATATCGAATGAAACTGCGGGTTTGACCCTCGCGCACCTGCCGCCTATGTCGCCCTCATTCGTCCAGTTCCGTGCAGGGGAGTCGTTGATGAAGAAGCTCTATCCCGATGCGAAGGCCGCGCTCGATGGCCTGTTGTTCGACGGCATGCAGATCTGCGCGGGGGGCTTTGGCCTGTGCGGCATCCCGGAGCGGCTGATCGACGCGATCCGGGACTCGGGCGTCAAGGATCTCACCATCGCCTCCAACAATGCCGGCATCGACGGCGAGGGCCTGGGCAAGCTGCTGCGCACGCGGCAGGTGAAGAAGATGATCTCCTCCTATGTCGGCGAGAACAAGGAGTTCGAGCGGCAGTATCTGGCCGGCGAGCTGGAGGTGGAGTTCTGCCCGCAGGGGACGCTGGCCGAGCGCTGCCGCGCGGGCGGCGCGGGCATTGCCGGCTTCTACACGCGCACTGGCGTCGGCACGCTGGTGGCGGAAGGCAAGGAAGTGAAGAATTTCGACGGCGAGGATTATATCCTTGAGCGCGGCATCTTCGCGGACGTGGCCGTCATCAAGGGCTGGAAAGCGGACGAGAGCGGCAACCTCATCTTCCGCAAGACCGCGCGCAACTTCAACGCGCCCATGGCGACGGCGGCGAAGATCTGCGTGGCCGAGGTGGAGGAAGTGGTGCCCACCGGCACGCTCGACCCGGACTGCATCCATCTGCCCGGCATCTATGTGAAGCGCATGATTATCGGCGCGCCCTATGAGAAGAAGATCGAGTTCCGCACGGTCCGGGCCAGCGAGGCGGCGTGATCGTGCGCCCCGCCGCCATATTGGCGGCGCTGGCCCCGGCAATGATGCTGGCCGGCTGCGCCGCGAGCGCGCCGCCGCGCGCGCCGGGCGCCGCGCAGGCCGCGCCGGTGCAGGATCCGTCGGAGGCGCAGGAGGTCGCGCAGGAGCGCCTGAAGCGCTTCCAGTATCTCTACGGCTCCGGCGAGGCGGCGGCGCTTTCCATCGCCGTCTTTCAGGCGCTGGTCGGCCATGCGCAGGCGCAGGTCGCCGCGCGCCCGGCGGATGGCGTGGTGCTGACGGCGGAGTCGACGCTCGATGCGCCCAGCTTCGTGGGGTGCGGCGACAAGCCGCTGGCGGCGGTGTTCGACGTGGACGAGACGCTCATCCTCAATCTGGGCTATGAATATCGCGAGGCGGCGACCGGACAGGGCTTCGACGAACCGAGCTGGCGGCGCTGGGAAGAAACCGGCGCGAGCAAGGTCGCCGCGCTGCCGGGCGCGGTCGCGGCGGTGAATGCGCTGAGGCGCATGGGCGTTACGGTCGTCTTCAACAGCAACCGCACCGCCGCCAATGCCGCGCACACGGCCGAGGCCGTCCGCCGCGCCGGGCTGGGCGAGGCCGTCCATGGCGAGACATTGTTCCTGGCCGGCGACGATGCCCTGGGCACCCGCAAGGACGGCCGCCGCGCGGCGATTGCCGGCAGATATTGCGTGATCGCCATGGCCGGCGACCAGCTCGGCGACTTTACCGACCTGTTCAATCAGGACGGCATGACGCCCAAAGGCCGCCGCAGCGAAGTCTCCAGCGGCTGGGCGACCAAGCTCTGGGGCGCGGGCTGGTTCCTGCTGCCCAACCCTGTTTACGGCGCCGCCCTGAAAGGCGGCCTTGACGACCTGTTCCCCAAGGACAAGAGGTGGGACGACCCCGCCGAGGAGAAAGCGAATGCCCTGGACCCGCGATGAAATGGCCGCGCGTGCGGCGAAGGAACTCAAGGACGGCTTCTACGTCAATCTCGGCATCGGCATCCCGACGCTGGTGGCGAACCACATCCCGGCCGGCATGGAAGTGACGTTGCAGAGCGAGAACGGCATGCTCGGCATCGGCCCGTTCCCGCTGGACGAGGATGTCGACCCGGACCTCATCAACGCCGGCAAGCAGACGATCAGCGAGCTGCCCAACAGCGTCTATTTCTCCTCGTCGGACAGCTTCGCGATGATCCGCGGCGGCCATATCGACCTCACCGTGCTGGGCGCGATGGAAGTGAGCGAGGCGGGCGACATCGCCAACTGGATGATCCCGGGCAAGATGATCAAGGGCATGGGCGGCGCCATGGATCTGGTCGCGGGCGTCAAGAAGATCATCGTGGTGATGGAGCACACCGCCAAGACCGGCGATCCCAAGTTCATCCCCGAATGCACGCTGCCGCTCACCGGGCGCAATGTGGTGGACATGATCGTGACGGACCTGTGCGTCTTCCAGCGGCTGGACCATGAGTCGCCCTTCCGCCTCGTCGAGCTGGCGCCGGGCGTGACGGCGCAGGACGTGGCGGCGAAAACCTCCGCCCGCTACGAAGTGGCGCTGGCGACGGCTTGAGGCGGCGCGGGCGGGTGCGGGGTTTCGAAGCCTGCGCCGCGCGACAGCGCCTCCGATGGGAGCATTGCGCTCCCGCATGGGCAGGAGCGTAGGGCGGGCGGGCCGGGCGGCCGATGACGCTGCGCGCCTTCTCACGGCCGTTCGCTCTCAGCTTGTCGAAGGGCCTCACGTCTCTTGTTCCCATCGGCCTAGCGAGGGAGGGGCGCTCGTGAGCGCACCGCCATGAACATCGTGCGCTAACCGCTTGCCTGCGGGCCTGCTCCCGGGCAACAAGGCGCCAGAGAGAGATCAAGAGGGGGAGGGGCCGTGTTCGGGGCCAAGTTGTTCAGGGCCAAGGAGCGCCCGCGTCTGGCGCTTGCGTTGCTGACGGCCATCGGTGTGGTGGGGTTCATCGACCGCATCATCATGAACGTGCTCGTCCAGCCGCTGAAGGCAGAGTTCTCGCTCAGCGACAAGGAGATCGGCCTGCTTAACGGCCTGGCCTTCGCCGCGCTCAACGTGGTGCTGGGCATCGCGGTGGCGCGGCTGGCCGAGCGCAAGCACCGCATCAGCCTCATCGCCATCGGCACGCTGTTCTGGTCCATCGCCACCGCCGCCTGCGGCATGGCCGGCACCATGGTGCATCTGCTGCTCGCGCGCATCGGCGTGGGCGTGGGCGAGGCGGTGGGCCTGCCTGCCACATCCTCCGTGGTCTCCGACTATTTCCCGCGCGAGAAGCGGGCGACGGCCATTTCCATCCTCAATCTCGCTACCCCCATCGGCGCCTTCATCGGCGCGACCGGGGGCGCGCTGATCGCCCAGATCTACGGCTGGCGCTATGCCTTCCTGGCCGCCGCCATTCCCGGCGTGATCCTGGCCGCCCTGCTCATCCTGCTCATTGCCGAGCCTGAGCGCGGCGGCCGGGACGAGGGCGGCGCCGTCGGTGAGGTGCCGCCGCTGGGCGCGGTGCTGAAGCGCTACTGGCAATGGCCGACCATGCGCCACATGCTCATCGGCGCGACCATCGCGGGCATGGTGGGCTTTGGCCTCAACGCCTTCCTCGCCGCCTATCTGACGCGCCGCTACGGCTTCTCGCTGGTGGAGGCGGGCGCCGTGGCCGGTCTGGTCGCCAGCCTGCCCGCCGCGATCAGCATCACCGCCGCCGGCTGGATATCGGACCGACTGGCCGCGCGCGGCAACCGGCGCGGCTATGCGCTGCTGCCGGCGATCACGCTGCTGGTGAGCGCGCCGCTCTATGCCTTCGCCATCACGCGCGAGAATGCGACGCTGCTGGTGGTGCTGGTGGCCATGTGCGCGCTCATCCAGTTCACTTATCTCGGCGCCACCGCCGGCACGTTCCAGAACATGCTCGCGCCGCGCATGCGGGCCACGGGCACGGCGTTCACGGGCATGATCTACACGCTCATCTCCGGCGGCTTCGGCCCGCTGCTGCTGGGCGCGGTGAGCGATCACTTCGCCGCCTCCGGCATCGAGCCGGGCGTGGCGCTGGGCTTTGCGATGGCGTGCATGGCCTTGCTCTATGTCTGGGCGGCGCTGCATTTCGCGCTCGCCTCGCGGACCATCGAGGCCGATCTGTCCCGGCCCATCGACCATATATGAGGCGCGGCGGGCGGGGAATGTCCGCGCCGCCGGGCCGCGCGTGGGCTGGCGGCGGCGCACCATGCGCCGCGTGCCGCCCGCCCGGCGGCAGCGTGATTAGGGCTTGTCATCGCGTACAAAGCGCCTATTTCCGCCGTCCATGACCGCTGCACCGAAAACGCTCTACGAGAAGATCTGGGATGCCCATGTCGTCGAGACGCGCGACGATGGCACCAGCCTCATCTATATCGACCGCCACCTCGTCCATGAAGTGACGAGCCCGCAGGCGTTCGAGGGCCTGCGCCTTGCCGGGCGCCCGGTGCGCCGTCCCGATCTGACGCTGGCGGTGCCGGACCATAATCTGCCGACGACCCCGCGCGTGGACGCGCTGGGCAACCGCATCCCCATCGCCGACCCGGAGAGCGCGCAGCAGCTCGCCGCGCTGGAGCGCAACGCCCCCGAATTCGGCATCCGCTATTTCGACGCGACGGCGGCGCAGCAGGGCATCGTCCATGTGGTGGGCCCCGAGCAGGGCTTCACGCTGCCCGGCACCACCTTGGTCTGCGGCGACAGCCATACGGCCGCGCATGGCGCGCTGGGAGCGCTCGCCTTCGGTATCGGCACCAGCGAGGTGGAGCATGTGCTCGCCACGCAGACGCTGCTGCTCAAGAAGTCCAAGACGCTCGCCATCGAGGTGGAGGGCGATCTGGGCCATGGCGTCACGCCCAAGGATGTGATCCTCGCCATCATCGGGCGGATCGGCACGGCCGGCGGTACGGGCTATGTCATGGAATTTCGCGGCTCCACTTTCCGCGCCATGAGCATCGAGGGGCGCCTCACCGTCGCCAACATGGCGATCGAGGGTGGCGCGCGCTCGGGTCTGTTCGCGCCGGATGAAAAGACCTTTGCCTATCTCAAGGGCCGGCCCATGGCGCCGAGCGGCGCGGAGTGGGACGCGGCGGTGGCCTATTGGAAGACGCTGGCGACCGACGAGGGCGCCGTCTTCGACAAGACCGTGCGCTTCGACGCGGCCGACATCGCGCCCAATGTAACCTGGGGCACGAGCCCGGAGGATGTGGTGGCGATCACCGGCGTGGTGCCCGATCCCGAGAGCTTCGAGGACCCGGCCAAGCGCGTCGCGGCGGCCAAGTCGCTGGATTATATGGGCCTCACCGCCGGCCAGCGCATGGAAGACGTGACCGTGGAGCATATCTTCATCGGCAGTTGCACCAACAGCCGCATCGAGGATTTGCGCGCCGCCGCCGCCGTGCTGCGGGGCCACCGCAAGGCCGATGGCATCAAGCAGGCGCTGGTCGTGCCGGGCTCCGGTCTGGTCAAGCGCCAGGCCGAGGCGGAAGGGCTGGACCGCATTTTCCTGGAGGCCGGCTTCGAGTGGCGCGAGCCGGGCTGTTCGGCGTGCCTGGGCATGAACCCGGACAAGGTGCCGAGCGGCGAGCGCGCGGCCTCCACCAGCAATCGCAACTTCATGGGGCGGCAGGGCCCCGGCGCGCGGACCCATCTGCTCTCGCCGGCCATGGCGGCGGCGGCGGCAATTAAGGGTCGACTCGCCGATGTGCGCGATCTAATGGCGGAAGAATAATAAAACCCGACAGGGACGTCGCATGAAGAAGATCTTCTGGATACTGGTGATGGGCGCGGTCGCGAGCGCCAGCATGGCGTTTGGCCTCGGCCAGGCCGCCAATGGCGAAGTCGCCGCGACAATGCACTGAGCCGGGTCCGTTCGGCACGACGCCGGGCGCGCGCATGGCACGGCGCGCTGGCGGGCGCATGGGTCGCGAGCCTCTGTCTCGCCGGCGGGGCGATAGCGCAGCCGGCGCCTTCCTCGTCCACCGTATCCGCCGCTGTCCCCGCATCCATAAGCCTCACCCGGCTGGATTGCGGGCATATCCGCGCCAACGACGCCTCCAGCTTCTCCGACACGCATTTCTATGACGGCAAGCGCATCGAGCTGCCGGTAAGCTGTTATCTCATCCGCCATGGCGAGGACTATCTGCTGTGGGATGCGGGCCTTTCCGCCACGCTGCTCGGCGCAGCGCTGAGCGCGACGGACCCGATCAGCAGCACGGTCACGCGCACGCTGCCCGATCAGCTCGCGGAGCTGGGCATCGATCCGGCGCGCATCACGCGCGTGGCGGTCAGCCATTATCATCTCGATCATGTCGGCCAGGCCGGCAGCTTCCCGCACGCCACGCTCATCATCGGCGCGGACGACTGGGCGGCGATGCAGGACGGCAATCGCCCCGCGCTGGCGGATGTCGACGCGCTGGCGCCCTGGCTGACGGGCGGCGGCGCGGTTCAGGTGGTGGAGGGCGATCTCGATATTTTCGGCGACGGCAGCGCCGTCATGTTCGATACGCGCGGCCATACCCACGGCCACAAGAGCCTGCTGGTGCGCCTGCCGCGCAAGGGGCCCGTGCTGCTCACGGGCGATCTCTACCACAGCCGCCGCAACTATGAGGCGGGCGACGTTTCCGCCGGCAATCTGAGCCGCGCGGATTCGCTTGCCTCCATGGATCGCTTCAAGCGCAGCGCGCAGACCTTGCATGCCACCGTCATCATCGGGCATGAGGCCGGCGACATCAGCAAACTCCCGGCCTTTCCGAAAGCGGCAGACTGACCATGGACCCAGTGAATATCGTCGAGGGGCGCGCCTATCCCTTCGGCATGAAGAATGTCGATACGGACATCATCATCCCCGCCAAATGGCTTAAGACCATCAGCCGCTCCGGGCTGGGCAAGGGCGCCTTCGAGGCGCTGCGCAAGGAGCCGGGCAATGTGTTCGACGATCCGCGCTATGCCGGCGCGCCGATCATCGTGGCGGGCGACAATTTCGGCTGTGGGTCGAGCCGCGAACATGCCGCCTGGGCGCTGGCCGACATGGGCGTCAAGGCCGTGATCGCGCCGAGTTTCTCGGACATTTTCTCGGGCAACGCCTTCAAGAACGGCATCCTCACCGTGGTGCTGCCGCAGGATGCGGTGGACCGGCTGGAAGAGGTGGCGCGCACCGATGGCATCACCATCGACCTGGAGAACCAGACGGTGACGACGCCCTTTCAGGACCGCTTCACGTTTGAGATCGACCCGTTCCGTAAGGCGTGCCTGCTGGGCGGGCTCGACGAGATCGGCCTCACCATGGCGCGGCGCGACGCGATCGGCACTTTCGAGGCGGCGGATGCGCGCCGCCGCCCCTGGCTGGTGCCGGCGGCGGCCTGACGGAGCGCGGGGCCCTGCTCGCGGGCGCACCGGCCGTCGTCCATCGTGGTATGATGCACGCCGCGTCGGCCTCCCGCATTGCCTTGCACGCCCGGTGTTCCTAAGTAGCAAGGGATTCGAACCGCTTTTTTAGGGGCCCAGGCCAATGACCACCTTTGACGATCGCAAAAATGCTTTCGAAGCCAAGTTCGCGCGTGACGAGGAGCTTGTCTTCCGGGTCACGGCGCGCCGCAACCGGCTGCTCGGCGAATGGGCCGCCGGCCTGATGGGCCTCACCAAGGAAGAGACCGACGCTTATGCCAAGGCCGTGGTGCAGGCCGATTTCGAGGAAGCCGGCGACGAGGACGTGATCCGCAAGGTGCTGGGCGATCTCGTCTCGGCCGGGGTGGACATGGACGAGGGCCGGATACGCGCCGCGCTGGGCGACAAGGCCGCCGAGGCGCGCCGCCAGTTCATGCAGGAAAGCTGAGGGGCTGCCATATGGCCATGCAGGCCGATGATATCGCGGCGCTGATTCGCGCCGCCATTCCCGATGCGACGGTAGAGATCACGGATTTGGCCGGCGATGGCGATCATTATGCCGCGCGCGTCACCGCCGAGAGCTTCCGGGGCATGAACCGGCTCGCCCAGCAGCGCGCCGTCTATGCCGCCCTTGGCGAGCGCATGGGCGGCCTGCTCCATGCCTTGCAACTGACCACCGCCGTCCCCAACTGATAGACCGTGCGGGGCCGGCCGAGGGGTGCCGGCTCGCAGCCCAGGAGTTCGCCCGATGACCGATCCCGTCCACGCCCGCATATCCGAGATTGTGAAGAGCGCCGATGTCGTGCTGTTCATGAAGGGCACGCCGCTCTTCCCGCAATGCGGCTTCTCCAGCCGCGCCTGCGCTATTCTCGATCGGCTGGGCGTGGCCTTCGACAGCGTCGACGTGCTCCAGGATCAGGAGGTCCGCCAGGGCATCAAGAGCTATTCCGACTGGCCCACCATTCCGCAGCTCTATGTGAAGGGCGAGTTCGTGGGCGGCTCGGATATCATGATGGAGATGTACGAGGCCGGCGAGCTGGAGCAGCTCATGTCCGATCAGGGCGTCGCCAGCGCCTGACTTTCGATTGACGCATGGCGGCCTCGCGAGAGCGGGGATGCACCGGCCGGCTGGCGCACAGCGCTGGGCCGGCCTTTGCGTTTTGGGGCGTCGCGGCGAGAGAGCCGGAGACTTCCCATTTTGTTGTGCTCCTGCGCAAGCAGGAGCCTGGGGCGGCTCTGCGCTGCGGTTAGGTCATGGGCACCGATTGCGATCTTGATCGGGCGGCCTTCAGGCGAACCTCGGAGCGCGACCGGAGCCCTGCGATGACGTCATGACAGCGTCCTGCCGCGTTGCTCATGCTGTGGGAGGCCGAAGCGGGGGACGTGGCCGGGAGACCGGGGCCACATCCCCCTATCGGGTGTACAGCCAGCCCCGCAATCGCCGTGCCAGGACCAGGGAATCCCGCATTCCCGCCTGTCTGACTGGTGAAGCGCGTCTTAACATTTGCGCGCCTGTAAAATGCACCGACGCTTTTGCTGGGGGCACGCCAGCCCTTCAGAACGTCCCTAAAGGTCGATGATGCCCGTCTCGGGATGGTGGCGGTCCAGATGCTTGCGGATGATTCGCAGGTTGCGGCTGTTGGAACGGAAAGCGAGATCGAAGAGATCGCCGACCAGCGGCACCGCGCCCAGCACCGTATCGACGCCGACATTGGCCGTCATGCGTGCGATCTGCCAGCGCGACATGCCGAGATTGCGCGCTTCCCAGACGATCCACATGCCCATGGCGGCCGTCACGAGGTCGCCCAGCACGGGAATGACGCCGATGACGGCATCGAGGCCGATGCGATGCCGGGTGCCGGGCAGCACGAAAGCGCGCTCCAGAAGCTGCTCCATCAGTTCCACGCGCTGGCGGATCGACCGGGGATCGCGCCCGATGCCGGGGATCTGGTCGAGCTGGGCCATGAAGATCTCGGGCCGGGGACGGCGATTGGGCATGAGGCTGGCAAATCTCCCTGACCGGCAGGTCCGGCCATGCGCCGCGGGATGCGGCGGCGCTGCCTAATTGGTGGTTCGCCGCAGGCTGTTCAATGGGTGGACGGCACGCGGCGAGGGCGCGAAAGCCGTGAGGCGGTTGCTCACCAGCGACCAGCGGATGGGCAGGCCCAGCGGAATGAAGCCGCCATGGGCGACGATCAGCCGCTCCGCCGCGCTGAGCGCCGCCGCCTGCTGCGCGGCATCCTGAGCGCTGCGGGCGATGTCCAGCTGGGCGGATGCGCCCGGATCGCAGGAGATGCCCGTGCCGCAATCGAGCAGGGCGAGATACCAGAGCGCGCTGTCGAAGCCGGCAACCGCATCGAGGAGGCGTAGTTCCGCCGTATCGTCGGCGTCTACACGCGCGACGCGCAGGCCCAGGCGGCCATAATCCGCCGCCAGACGATGGAAGAGCAGCGTGGCGCCCGCGCCCTCCGGCAGGGCGATGCGCAGCAGGGGCGGCTCGCCATGGGCCGCGCGCCACGCGGCCACGGTCTGGCGCGCCGTCCGGATGCGCTCTTCCGTCGCCAGCGCGGACCAGTCCGGCAATGTCGGGGCCTGCGCCATATCGAGCTGGGCGGGGAGGGGAGCGATGCTGGTCGTCCAGTTCTGGAGATTGAGATCGCGGGCGAGCTGGGCGCGGTCGACGGCTTGGGCGAGAGCGGCGCGCACGGCGCGATCGGCCAGGAAGCCGCGCTGGTCGGCGATGGCGAGGCCAAAAAGGCCGGGGGCGGGGTCTGCCCGCACATCCGTGGAGCCCAGCCGCGCATGGGGCAGCAGCAGCAAGTGCTGGAACCGTCCGCCCAGCACCAGATCGGTTCGCCCGTTCTGGAACCGCGCGACCGCGAGCGCGGCCCGTGCCGCCTCCAGCGTGCGCCGGTCCCGCACGTCGCCGGGGGGCGGGATGCCGTCTTCTTCATCGGCCTCGCTCGCCACGGGGCGTAGATAGAGCCGCTGGAGCCGCGCCTCGCCCGCATAGGGGCCGGTGCCGCCCTGCTGGCCGATGATGGCGAGACGCGGCTGGGCGAGAAGCTGGATGAAGGGCGGGAGGGCGGTGTCCAGGCGGATCTCGATGACCCGGTCGGTCATGGCGCGCACGTCCGGGCGCAGGCCGGCCAGTACGTCCGGGCTGGCGCGCATGCGCTGCTGGAGGATGAGCGCGACGGCATCGGCCTTCACCGGCTCGCCATTGGCCCATCTGGCGCGGCGCAGGCGGAAGATGTAGCTCTGTCCGCCGTCTCCGACGATCCAGCTCTCGGCGAGGCCCGGCACGACGCCGCCCTGCGCGTCGAAGGCGACCAGCCCCTGAGCGGTGGCGGCCAGCACCGCCTTGGCCGGAGCGCTGCGCTCGTGGCGTAGCGGATCGGTCATTTCCGCGCTCTGGCCGATGATGTTGACGACCACGGCGCGTTCTTCGCCGCGCCCGCACCCGGCAAGCGCGATGCACAGGCCGGCCAGCAGCGGCGCCCAATGCCTTGCCCGCGTTCCGCCTGCCGCTCTCCTTGCCACGCGCTTTTCAAACCTTTTCGAGGGGATCGACGCGCCTGTCCTAACCTGCCCCGCCGCGTGGGCCAACAGCGGAAATAGCGCGCATGGGGCCGTCGCCTGCCCGGAGCGCGATCCGGGGACGAGTGCCGGGGGCGGGGTGTCCGCACGGGCGCATTGGGGCGGCTGGAGCCGTAGGGCTGATGGACAGGGCCTCGGAGCCGCCGGGGTTCGCACGGCCAATGGCTGCCCGATATGCCCGATCTGCGCGCGAGGCCGGTGGGGGGTCGCGACGAGCCGCGAGAAAATGAGCCAGTAGTGCCTGAGGCCCAATAAGCTATGGTGCGATCGAAGGGGCATCGAACCCGTCAGGGTTCGCAAGGCCGACCGACCGCCCGAGCTTATGCGAGGAGAGCCAGGCGGGCGGATGCCCGCGCCGGCGCCCGAAGCCCAAACAAAATCATGGTGCGGACGGCGGGACTCGAACCCGCACTCTCACAGAGAAGCGGATTTTAAGTCCGCTGCGTCTACCGGTTTCGCCACGTCCGCCTGTGTGAGACCGTGAGCTTTTGCCCGCGCGCCTCGTCCGCGCGTCCATGCCACGGCCGGCGCGCGGCTGCTAGAGCCGTTCCGGTCCCGATTGAGCCGCAACGACGCCCGAAAACCCTTTTCGCTATGATTGCCGAGTCAGCAGGTGAGTTCACCTGCTTCGAAATCACTCTGCCGCATATCCGCCCGATTGGATCGGGTTGCGCCCGAAACATTCTTGTTGCCTTGCGCCTGATGGGCGGTCTCGCCGTCTCGGCGCGCTCGGGGGCCCGGCCCCATCGCCATGGACTCCGGCCTGCGCCATGTCCCTGCCCGATGACCATTTCCGCGCGCCATGCACATGAGGGGCAGGCGAAAGGGAAGGGCTGCCGCCGGGCGCAGGGGCACCCTCGGCTCCATGCCGCTCAGCGCGAGGCGTTGAGACGCTCGCGCATTTCCTTGCCGGGCTTGAAGTGCGGCACGCGCTTGGGCGGCACGGTGACGGCGACGCCGGTGCGCGGATTGCGGCCGGTGCGGCCCTCGCGGGCGCGGGTCGTGAAGGCGCCGAAGCCGCGCAGCTCCACGCGGCCGCCGTCCGCCAGCCGCCAGCCGATGGAATCGAAGATCAGGCTGACGATCCGGTCGATTTCCTGGAGATTGAGCTCGGGATTGCGGGAGGCGAGCTTCTGAACGAGTTGCGAGCGTATCATGCTAGGGGTCTTTCAACAGGCCGATTATCCCATCATGCGCATGCACCGAGCCGCTGGCGAAACGGGCCGGATGCTGCCGGAGCTTCCCTCAGCCGCCGCGCTGACGCGGCACGCGGGAAAGTCCGGCTGTGCATTTTCGGCGAGTCATCCCTCCCACGACTGCGCGACGCCGCCGAATTTGCCATAAGTGCGTGCTAAATCAAGCGGATGTAGAGTTTAAAGCTCATATAAGGCCGCGCGCCCTTCTCACGCGAGCCGGCCCTAAGGGAAAGGCCGGCCGATACGGGATCGGCCGGCCTTCCAGAGGCGCCGCCCGCAGGCAGCGCGATTGGAGCCGCTGAGCTTAGCTCTTGGTGCCCTTGAGGGCCTCGCCCAGGATATCGCCCAGCGACGCGCCGCTGTCGGACGAACCGTACTGCGCCACCGCCTGCTTCTCCTCGGCGATCTGCAGCGCCTTGACGGAGAAGTTGGGCTTCTTGGAGCGGTCGAAGCCGATCACCATCGCGTCGAACTTCTGGCCCGGCTGGAAACGCTCGGGGCGCTGCTCGTCGCGGTCGCGGCCCAGGTCGCTGCGCTTGATGAAGCCCGTCGCGCCATCCTCGCCGACCTGAACCTCCAGGCCGCCGTCGCGCACTTCCAGCACCGTGACGGTGACCGAATCGTTCTTCGAGAGGCCATGGGCCGAACCGGCCGAACCGGCGCCCGGCGCACCCTTTTCAAGCTGCTTCATGCCGAGCGAGATGCGCTCCTTCTCCACATCGACATCGAGCACGATGGCCTTCACGACCTCGCCCTTGCGATGCAGGTTGAGCGCGTCCTCGCCGGAGAGGCCCCAGGCGATGTCGGACATGTGGACCATGCCGTCCACGTCGCCATCCAGACCCACGAACAGGCCGAACTCGGTGGCGTTCTTGACTTCGCCCTCGACTTCCGAACCGACCGGGTGACGCTCCGCGAAGCTCTCCCAGGGGTTGGACTGCGCCTGCTTGAGGCCCAGGCTGATGCGGCGCTTTTCCACATCCACCTCGAGCACCAGCACGTCGACTTCCTGGCTCGTCGAGACGATCTTGCCGGGGTGGACGTTCTTCTTGGTCCAGCTCATCTCGGAGACGTGGACCAGGCCCTCGATGCCCGGCTCCAGCTCGACGAAGGCACCATATTCGGTGATGTTCGTCACGCGGCCGGTGAGCTTGGCGCCGACCGGATACTTGGCGGCCGCGCCTTCCCACGGATCGCTCTCAAGCTGCTTCATGCCTAGGCTGATGCGCTGCGTCTCGCGGTTGATGCGGATGATCTGCACCTTCACCACGTCGCCGATGTTGATCATCTCGCTGGGGTGGTTGATGCGCTTGTAGCTGAGGTCGGTAACGTGCAGCAGGCCGTCGATGCCGCCCAGGTCCACGAACGCACCGTAATCGGTGATGTTCTTGACCGTGCCCTCGATGATCTGGCCCTCGGCCAGCGTCTGGATGAGGCCGCTGCGCTGCTCGGCGCGCGTCTCTTCCAGAATGGCGCGGCGCGACACGACGATGTTGCCGCGGCGGCGATCCATCTTGAGGATCTGAAAGGGCTGGGGGATGTCCATGAGCGGGGTCACGTCGCGGACGGGGCGGATATCGACCTGCGAGCCGGGCAGGAACGCCACGGCGCCGTCCAGATCGACAGTGAAGCCGCCCTTGACGCGGCCGAAGATGACGCCCTCGACACGGCTGTTCTCTGCGAACTCGGCTTCCAGCTTGTCCCACGCGGCTTCGCGGCGGGCGCGGTCGCGCGAGAGCATGGCCTCGCCATTGCTGTTCTCGACGCGATCGACATAGACCTCGACTTCGTCGCCGACGGCGATCTCGGCCTTCTGGCCGGGCGCGGCGAACTCGCGCAGGGCCACGCGGCCCTCGCTCTTGAGGCCGACGTCGATGACGGCCATGTCGTTTTCGATGGCGGTGACGGTGCCCTTGACGACGCGGCCTTCGAAGCCGCCGTCGGCGCCGCCGAGAGAATCATTGAGAAGCGCGGCGAATTCGTCGCGCGAGGGGAATGCCGTAGAGGCCATAAAACAGGTTTCCTTCACGTCGTTGCTGGCCAGCCGGTTGTCTCCGGCGGTCTTTGGCCAAACCGTCCGCACGGCCGGATGCCGGGCGAACATTCCTCGCGCCACGAACCGATGAAAATGCACCTGCCAAGAAAAGCAAAACGGGCGCTCCGCAGTGCGAAGCGCCTCAGCCGGACCGACTGGCGCGGTCTTTCAGGCGAGCATCCACCAGCGCAATCGCGCTCTGAACGGCCGCGCCTATACTCAAATCGCTGGTATCTAGCAAGTCCGCATCGCCCGCGCGGACCATGGGTGCGTCGGTGCGTTCGGTATCGCGGCGGTCGCGCGCGACCAGATCGTCCCGGATCACGTCGAGGCTGGCGTGCGGGTCCTCGGTGCGCAGCTCGTCGAACCGCCGGCGCGCGCGCACGGCCACGCTGGCCGTCACGAACAGCTTGGCGTCGGCGTCCGGCGCGATCACCGTGCCGATGTCGCGTCCGTCCAGCACGGCGCCGCCGGGGCGCGTGGCGAAGGCGCGCTGGCGGGCGAGCAGCGCGGCGCGCACGGCGGGGTGGCGCGAGACGCGGCTCGCCAGCGGCCCCGCTTCCTCCGAGCGCAGCGCCGGGTCGGCGAGCAGCGCCTCGTCGAACCCGCAGGCGGCCAGCGCATCGCCCTCATTGTCCGGGTCGCCCCCGGCGCGCGCCACGCCGATGCCCACCGCGCGATACAGCAGCCCGGTGTCGAGATGCGGCAGGCCGTAATGCGCGGCCAGCGCGCGGGCGATGGTGCCCTTGCCGGACGCGGCCGGCCCGTCGACGGCGACGATCATGGCGTCACGCGGCCGGGCGCTGCATCAGCAGGCCGAAGGAATCGTATTTTTCAGACGGCTTGCGCCAAAAGGTGCGCAGCCAGAGAGCGGCGGACGCCCTGAAATCGTGGCGTTTTGGATGCAGGGTGGGCGTGTGCGCCGTTACCTGATCGGCAATGGTGCTTTCCCAGCCGCGCCAGTTCTGGCTGAAATTGCGCACGAAGCCATGATAGAGCATGTCCACGGGCGTGAAGCCCAGCGCGGTCATCATCGCCTTGAGGTTGTCGGGCGAGAAGAAATAGATATGCCGCGGCGCATCGAACATTTCCGAGCAGATGGTGAATGTACGGAAATGCTCCGAGGCGCAGTTGGGCACTTCGATGTAGCAAAAGCCGCCGGGCCGGGTCAGCCGGAAGGCGTTGTCGAGCGCCTTGCGCGGATCGCGGCAATGTTCGAGCGAATGAGTCATGATGACGAGGTCGAAGGCGCCGTCGGGCAGGCTTTCGGGCACGTCTTCGCCCGTGCCCGGCTCGACCCGGACACCCGCTTCGGCCGCCAGCGCGCGCGCCGCCGGGTCCGGGTCCACGCCGATCACATCGAAGCCTAGTTCCTTGAATTTCATGAGATATTTCGCGTGGCCGCAGCCCAGATCGCACACGCGGCCGCCAGGCGGCAGACGCCGGGCAACCTCCCTGACGTCGAAGGGGCGCGCCTTGTCCGTTGTCCAGGCCAGCTTGGTGAGGATGCGGTCGGCGAGCGTGGCGGACCGTTTCGCGATGTGGCCTTCGCCGTGGGTATAATAGGATTTCAGCGCATAAAAGGCGGGAATGGCATCGGCTTCAGGGAGGGGATCGAGCACGCCGAGGCCGCAGCTCCCGCACGCCAGCACCGTGGAATAAGGCGTCGCTTCATTCTTCTTGGCGTCAATGGGCATGAACAGCCAGGGGTTCAGCGCGCACCCGCATGCATTGCAATTACGATCTTCTGGCATTGCTCGGAACCCTCCCTTGCTGCGGTGCAGCATCCCGCTGCCGGATTAGTAACAATTTCCCAGAAAAGCGTAAACCTGATGTCCAGAGCCTCTGCCATGAGGTCCGGCCAAGTCGGCTGAACGGTCATGGCCGTTCAGGCGTGACGATCACCGGAAGCAGCGCGTCTCATGCCTCGCCCTTGAGCGTGCGGATCAGCTCGGCAAAGCCGGGGAAGCTGGTCGCCACCGGGCTCATGTCGTCGATCACGACGCCGCCGGTGGTGGCCTGGCCGGCGACGGCAAAGCTCATGGCGATGCGGTGATCCAGCTCGGCGCCGATGGTCGGCGTCTCTTCTTTTCCCCGCAGCGGCGCGCCGTCCGTGCCGTCGATGACGAGGCCGTCCTCCCGCTCGGTGATGCGCGCGCCGATGCGGGCGAGATTGGCCGCCATCAGGGCGAGCCGGTCCGATTCCTTGACGCGCAGTTCCTCAAGGCCGCTGGTCGTCGTGCGGCCCTTCGCGAAGCTCGCCGCCACGAAGAAGACCGGGAATTCGTCGATCATGCTGGGCGCGATCTCCGGCGGCACGTCGATGCCCGTCAACTGGCTGTGCCGCACGATGAGGTCCGCCACCGGCTCGCCGCCCACGTCGCGTTCATTGGCGATGGTGATGTCCGCGCCCATGGCCTGGAGCAGCGTGAAGAGGCCGCTGCGCGTGGGGTTCATGCCGACATTGGTGACGGTGATGTCCGAGCCCGGCGTGATGAGCGCGGCGACGACCGGGAAGGCAGCGGAGGAGGGGTCGCCGGGCACCATGAGCGTCTGTGGCTTCAGCTCCGCCTCGCCATGAATGGCGATGTGGCGGGTGCCGTCCTGGTCCACATCCACGGTGAGCCGGGCGCCGAAGCCGCGCAGCATGCGCTCGCTATGGTCGCGTGTGGGGATGGGTTCGATGACGCGAGTGATGCCGGGCGCATTGAGGCCGGCCAGCAGCACCGCGCTCTTCACCTGCGCGGAGGCGACCGGCAGGCGATATTCGATGGGTATGGCCGGCGCGATGCCGGTCATGGTGAGAGGCAGTCGGCCGCCCGGCGCGGTGGTGAAGCTGGCGCCCATCAGGCCCAGCGGATCGGTCACGCGGCCCATCGGGCGCCTGGAGAGCGAGGCGTCGCCGGTGAAGGTGGCGGTGAGCGCATGGCTGGCGAGCAGGCCCATCAGCAGGCGCGTGGAGGTGCCGCTATTGCCCATGTCCAGCGCCGTGGCGGGCTGGACGAGGCTGCCCACGCCCACGCCATGGATACGCCAGACGCCGTCCGCGCCGCGCTCGATCTGCGCGCCCAGCGCCCGCATCGCGGCGGCCGTGGCGAGCACGTCCTCGCCCTCCAGCAGGCCGGAGACGCGGCTTTCGCCCACCGCCAGCGCGGAAAGCATGAGCGAGCGGTGAGAGATGCTCTTGTCGCCCGGAATGGTCACGGTGCCGCGCAGCGGGGCGCCCGGCTCGAACAGCATGGCTTTCGCGTCCTGTTTCATGGGTCCTGACTTGGCCCGGCCGGTAGGCGGGGCTCCTGAAAAAAATGTCCGGCGGCTTTTGACAGCGCGTGCGCGCTATGGCAAGGCGCCCGGCACTTCGCGACAGGGAGTGCCCTGTGCGCGCGCAGACCTATTTCTTCAAGTAAGGACATGAGGCATCCCATGGTGAAGCCCGAATGGGGAACGAAGCGGACCTGCCCGAAATGCGCCACGCGCTTTTACGATCTGGGCAAGGACGAGCCTGTCACCTGCATCGAGTGCGGCAATGTCTGGACGCCCGAGCCGGTGCTCAAGTCCAAGCAGCCGCTTCCCTATGAGGAAGCGCCCCAGCAGCCCGCGGCCGGCGAAGCCACCGTCGAGGCGGCACCGGACGACGATCTGGACATCGATATCGACGTCGATGAGGGCGAAGGCTCGCCGGATAACGACGTGGACCTGGGCGGCGACGACGATCTGGGCGTCGAAGCCGGCGACGATGGCGACGATGAAAACTAAGTTTCCCGCAACCATCCCATAGTCGAAAAATTGCACTTGCAGCGGGGCTGCTGCTGACCTAAAGGCAGCGCCTCGCCGGACCGGGAACCCAACCCGGACAGGCAATTCGGGGCCGTAGCTCAGCTGGGAGAGCGCTACACTGGCAGTGTAGAGGTCAGGGGTTCGATCCCCCTCGGCTCCACCAAGCCTATCCAAGCTGTGGATAGGCGGAAAACCTCATCTTCCTCACATATGATAGCGACCTTCCGCAAGGCGCCGCGCGGATTCGCCCGCGTCCCGTCACGGACCGGACTTGCCCCTTGTGCCGCGTTGGGAGCGAATAGGGCGGCACGCGCCGTGCGCCTGTGCTAGAGGCAGGCTTCATTCATCGAGGCAGAGTCGCATGAACGCCAAACAGGACGCCCGCCAGCAGTTTCAGCGCATGATGAAGTGGATCGTCTTTGCGGCGGTGCTGGTCGTCATTGCCGCGCTGCTGTTTCTGGGGACCGTGGGGTCGCTGACGGCGCACACGGTCGTCGCGACGATTCTGGGCGTCTTTTTCTCCGTCACGCTGGGCTGCGGCTTGTTCGCGCTCGCCTTCTTCAGTGACAAGAGCGGGCACGACAGCAGCGTCAGCAACGTGACTCGCCGGCCCGACGACTGAGCGCCGGCCGGCGTGTCCCGCCGAACGTTCCGGCTCGCCCTCAGCGGTTGGCGGCGTCGCCGTTGCCGCGCAATGAGAGGACGATGCGCTCGGGGTCGGATCGGTCGATCTGGACGCCGGGCGTGAGCGCAAGGAAGGCGAGGAAGGATTCGGGATCGTGGGAGCTGAACGCGCCTGAAAAGCGTGCGCCGGCCAGGCGGCGGTCCGCCACGATGAGTTGCGTGCGGTTGTAGCGGTTGAACTCGGTCGCGATCTCCGCCAGCGTATCGTTCTCGAAGGAAAGCTGCCGCGCGCGCCACAGGCTGATCTCGGCGATGTCGGCCGGGCTCACGCGGGGGGCGGCGAAGCGCGGTTCCACATCCGCCCGGTAGCCCGCGAGAACGAGGACTTCATGGCCGTCCGCGGCCGGCTCACCCGCCTTTTCCCGCGGCGCGGCCGGCGCCGTGAAGCGGGCGTTGGGGCGATTGCGCACCAGCACCTTGCCTTCCACCACCATCACATGGACGCCGTCCTCGTCCCGCTCCACGTTGAACTTGGTGCCGACGGCCTGGGTCACGGTGTTGCCGGCCAGGACGCGGAAGGGCCGGGCCGAATCATGCGCCACCTCGAACAGCGCCTCGCCGCGCAGCAGGTCGATGCGCCGCTCCGTGGCGGAGAGCGCGACGCGCACGCTGGAACTGGTGTTCATATGGAGGATCGAGCCGTCCTCAAGCGCGATGGAGCGCTGCTCGCCGGTGGCGGTCTCATAGGCGATGGCCTGGTTCCCGGCCGAAGGCCCCCATAGCGAGCGCCCCAGGAAGGCGCCGCCGGCGATCATCAGCAGCAACGCGGCGGCAATGGCCATCCAGCGCGCGCGGGAGGGCGGGGCAGGCGGCGCGGGCATCCCGGTCGCCCGCTCTGTCTCCGGGGTGCGCGGCGCGCTCTCGGCAAAGAGCGGCACCACTTCCGGCGCATGAGCCGCCAGCAGCGCCTCGATGGAGAGGCCCCGATCGGCATCGACATGGGCCAGTCCGCCCAGGATGCTGGCGGCATGGAGCAACTCCTCGACATGGACGGGCGAGGCAGTGAGCCATCCGGCGAGCCGGCGCCGCTCGGACTCATCGAGGGCGCCGGCATCGAGCCGCACGGCCCAGTCGGCGGCTTCCTCGGCGATCTGGCGATTGGGCGCGCCGTATGTCATGGATTTTCCCGTTCAAGGACCATGCGGCACTGGAAAAGCGCGCGCGTCAGATATTTGTGCACGGTGTGCGGCGAGATGGAGAGCCGCTCCGCAATCTCCTCATGAGAATAGCCGTCGCGCTTGCGCAGGAGAAGCACGGCCTGACAAAGCGGCGGCAATTCGGCAAGGGCCTTTTCGAGCATCTGGATTTCCGAGCGGTTTTCGAGTTCCTCGCAATAGCGGCCGCCATCGCCCTGGGCCGGCTCGACCGCGACGGCGTCGATATCGACGATGGGCGGCTGCCGGTTCCGGCGCAGCATGAATTCGCCGGCCAGATTGAAGGCGATTCGGAACAGATAGGATTCGGGTTTGCGGATGAGGTCGCCCTTGGGCACGCGGCACAGGCGCATATAGGCTTCCTGCGCCAGATCCTGCGCGTCCGCCCGGTTGCCGGTGCGCAGTTCCAGGAAGCGCAGCAGGCGCGGCGCATAGTGGCTCATGACGCCGGTAAAACGCTCCCCCCGCCGCGCGCCTTGCGCCGGTTCCGCCGGATTGCCGCCCTCCTTGGCGCCCCTTCTAGCCACTGCCCACTCCGTCGTTCCCCGCTCTCGTGGCAGGCTCCCAGCGCCCGAGCGCATGCCCGCCACGCTAAAGAACATTTCGTCACGGACAACTGGGTATTGTGATATTATGAATATCCGTTCTTGTTGTACCTGCTGAAAGCGATGGTTCCGATACCCAATAAGGGTTGGACGAACGCTCTTTAGAAGGGAGAATTAGGCGACCCCGACAAAGCGGGGCGCATTGGGGAGGGAAACGGGGCAAGTGGTGGAAGGGCGTTCATGCCGCGCATTTGCCGGGGCTCTGCGCGTGCGGGCGCGTGGGGGGATGCGCGCGGCCGCCAGTGCCGCCGTGCTCGGGGCCGCGCTGTGGCATGGTGCTGCCGGCGCACGGCCCGCGTTCGACAATGCGCAACTGGTGGAGATCGCCGTCGCCGAGCAGCCCATGGCGAGCGCGTTGCAGGCCTTCGCGCGGCAGGTCGGCAAGCAGATCGTCTTCTATTCCAACGATGCGCAGCATCTGCGCGCGGGGCCGGTGCGCGGCCGCTTCTCCGAGCAGGCGGCGCTCAAGCACATCCTGCGCAACTCCGGGCTGGACTTCGTCTATGTCAACGATCGCACCATCGGCATCGGCCGGCGCGATGCCCAGGGGCGCTTCATCTTCTCGACGGAGGCGGCCGGTGCGCGGGGGAGCGACGAGGAGGCGCCGCGGCCGATCGTGGTGACGGGCCGCCTGCTCGATGCGGAGCTTTCCGCCCAGGCCAAGCGCAACAGCGACCGGATCGTGGACGTGCTGACATCGGATCAGGCGAGCCAGCTTCCGGACAAGAATGTCGCCGAGACGCTGGCACGCATTCCGGGCGTGGCGCTGTTCCGCAACGGCGAGACGGGCGACGGCGCCTTCGTCTCGATTCGCGGGCTCGATACGGCGCTCTCGCTCGTCCAGTTCGACGGCGTGAATTCGGCGCAGGTGAACTATTACAGCCGGGGCGTGCCGCTCGAAGGCATCACCTCGGACAATATCCAGGAAATCCAGGTACTGAAGTCGGTCCTGCCCATCGACGAGGGCGTGGGCGTGGGCGGCGCCATCAACATTGTCTCGCGCACCCCGCTGGGCGACGGGCGCAGCCGGTTCGCGGTGGAAGGCTCGCTGCGCTATGGCGATTTCTCGCGCAAGATGGGGTTCGACGGCAATGTCGCGCTCACCCATGTCTTCAACGATCGGTTCGGCATCAACCTCTCGGGCTCCTTCCGCCGCCGCTTCACCTATAATTACGAGATTGCCGACACCGGCATCACCCTCACCCATATCGACAGCCTGCCCGATGCCTCCGGCCGGCTCGTCCCGGCGGCGGAGCTTTTCGCCATGGGGCTTGTCTCGCAGGCCAGTTACCGCAGCTTTCCCACCGGCTTCTTCCGGCCCGATCAGCTCGTCTTCGAGGAGCATAGCTACCAGCTTCAGGAGCAGGTGCGCGATACGCTCTCCCTCTCCGGCGCGGTGGACTGGCGCCCCGCCGACCATACGCTGATTACGCTGAGCGGGCGCTACGGGCGAACGCGGACCTATGGCGTGGAGTGGGAAGTCGCCTTCGACGAGGACGCGGGCGACTTCGTGCTGGAGAACGACAGGTTGGTCGCCACCTTCGGCGACCTGGAGCTGGATTATAACGCGCAGCTTGAGGATTCGGAGGATACCAACGCGACTTTCCGCCTGCGCGGGCGTACCGAGGCGGGCCGGTGGGTGGTCGACTGGCAGGGCAGCTATGCGGCCGGGCGCTCGGTCAATCCGCAGACGGATATCGAGTTCAGCTCCAACAACCGCTTCGATCGCGGCCGCACGCCCGCGCTCACCTACCAGCGCTTCCAGTTCGCCAATCCCTTCCTGCCGGTGCCCGATCCCGCCATCATGCAGGATGCCGAGTTCGCGGCCGCCACGGCCAACTTTCTCGATTACACGGAGAATGTCGGCTTCCGCCAATATGAGATGACCCAGAGCAACGATCGCTACGCCTTCAAGGCCGATATCCTCTACAAGGCGCAATGGGACATTCTGGGTGGCGAGCTGGGCGATATCGCGCTTGGCGGCAAGTTCGAGCGGTCGGACCGCTACGTCTTCTTCGATTATTCCCAAAGCTCGGCGACACGCCTCAATCTGGACGGCACCTATAGCGGCGCGGTGGCGGGCGATGCGCCGGGCCGGCCGCTGCGGGATTTCTCCGCGATCATGAACCTCGGCAGCGCGGGTTTCGGCCCCATCGGCAATCCGCTGAGCCCCATCGGCATGGAGAGCATCCCCACGTTCGGCGCGCGCGAGTGGCGTGTCTGGGCACAGCGCTTCCACGACAGCTTCGGGGCCTCGGGCGACCCCATGTTCCTGCGCGACTTCCTCGATGCGCGCGAGGAGACCCTGGCGGGCTATGCGCAGTTCACCTTCAGCGCCGGGCCGTTCAAGCTCATGGGCGGTGCGCGCGCGGAGCGCTATCGCGGCGCGTTCAGCACGCCGCTCAACTTCTCCGGGCGGCTGCGGCTCGTCTCGAACGGCGGCGGCATCCGCGAGGTGGACCTGGGCCGCCCGGGCGTCGTGCTCGACATGGTCGAGACGCGCGCCAGCAATATGGAGGTCCTGCCGCGCCTGGCCGTGACCTACGACCTGACGTCCGATTTCAAGATCCGGCTTGGCGCGGGCTATTCGCTGGCGCGGCCGACCTATTCCCAGCTCGGGCGGGCCTCCACCGTCGACATCGTCCTGAATGCCGAGGACCCGGCGGGCGGCGACATCCTGCCGGGCGTGCTGGATGCGGCGTCGGCGGTCGCGGCCGGCGGCATCCGCCCCGAGCAGATCGGCGATGTCGCCATCAGTGTGCGCAACGGCAATCCGGGGCTGCGCAACACCCGTTCGCTCAATCTGGACCTGTCGCTCGAATGGTATCCGGCGCGGGGCACTTCGCTCTCGCTGGGGCTGTTCTACAAATATCTGAAGAACTTTATCTTCGTCGGCGCGGAATCCTCGGACAGCACGCTCGACACGCCGTTCGTGGAAGCGCTGATGTCGCCCGAGGCGGTGCAGCTCCTTGCTGGAATCGGCGGTCTGGAGACGCTCGCCGGCAATCGGTACAAGGCCACCGTCACGCTCAGCCAGCCGATGAACGGCCCGGGCGCGATGCTCACCGGCGCGGAGCTGGGCATCAATCACCGCTTCTCCTGGGCGCCGGGCATCCTGCGCCACCTCGGCTTCTTCGGCAATCTCACATTGCTGCACAGCCGGGCCGAATTCATCGTCAACCGGATGCTGAGCGACACCGATGCGGTGGTCGCGCTCGGCTATTTCCAGCCCGGCGACAAGCTGCGCAGGCAGGCGAGCTTCTACCGCGCGCCCGAGCTGAACGGCAACGCGGCGCTGTTCTTCGACAATGGGCGGATCGACGCCAATCTCTCGGCCAGCTACCAGATGGAGGCTTTCCGGTCCGTCGGCGATTTCGGGGTCGACCGCTTCACGGGCGCCTATGCTCAGATTGACTTTTTCGTGGGCTATCGGCTGCCCAGGGGGCTCTCCGACATGAAGCTCTTTTTCGAGGTGGCCGATCTCACCGATGGCGGCAGGAAGGCCGCCGATGTGCAGAGCGTCGGCAAGGGAAACCGGCTTTATGACGGCGCGTCCTTCAACGGCCGCGAGTTCCGCATCGGTGTCCGGGGCCGGTTCTAGCGCCACCCGAAGAGGGAAAGGCGGGATTTCCGCCCGTCGACGTCCTCATGAGTCCACGAAGGTTCAATCCACCACAGGGAGACATAGACATGCCCATCAGACTGTCGCTTGCCATCATGGCCGCCACGGGACTCGCGACGGCCGCGCTTGCCCAGCCCGAGCGCCCCTCGGGCTATCTCACGGCCGGCGAATTCGACGTGACGGACGTGCTCGAAGCGGCGCCGCGTCCGGGCGATCCGCGCTACGAGACGGATCGCGACATCTTCCGCGATACGCGCAAGCTGGCCGGTACGCCCCGCTACGAGCTGGCGCAGAGCGACGTGGACTTCCGTCCCGCCTCGATGCTGCGCAACTTCAGCTGCGCGGCCGGCGTCGCGCTCACGCCTGAAAACGCGCCGCAGCTCCTGAAGCTGCTCCAGCGCGCCACCATGGATACCGGCATGCAGAGCGGCCGGGCCAAGGAGGTCCACAAGCGCGAGCGACCCTATGTGATCGACCAGGGGCCGACCTGCCAGGCGCCCGAGGAATTGTTCGATCGCCGCGCAAACCGCATGAGCTACGACTATCCCTCCGGCCACACCACCGGCGGCTGGACCTGGGCGCTGATCCTCGCCAGCGTCGTGCCCGACCGGGCGCAGCACATCCTGCAACGCGGCCGCGCTTATGGCGAAAGCCGCTATATCTGCGGTGTGCACAATCACAGCGCCGTGGAAGCGGGCTTCCTTTCGGCGACGGCGACCATGGCCCTGGTGCAGACCAAGCCTGCCTATCAGGACGATCTGCGCGCCGCGCGCGCGGAGGTCGATGCCCTGCGTGCCAAGGGCACGGCGCCTGCCAGTTGCGATGCCGAGGCCGCGCTGCTCGCGCAGCCTATCCTCGCGGGGCGGGAAGAACAGCCGGCGCCCTGAGTAAGACGCTGGGCGGGCGTGGAGCGATCCGCTCCCGCCCCGGCGTCCCGGCGTTCAGTCGGCAAGCGCCATCAGATGCGTGGTGGCACGGTGCACATGCTTTTCCACCGTGCTGAGCGAGACGCCCAGGCTCGTAGCGATCTCGCCATATTTCATGCCCTCCAGCCGGCGCAGCATGAAGATGGTGCGGGTGCGCTCGGGGAGCTGTTGCAGGCTGGCCGTCACCCGCCGCACGTCCTGACGGGATTGCAGCACGCGGTCGCAGGCGAAGATGGACGGATCGGGAATGTCCTCGTCGATCGGCTGGTGCGCCCGGCGCGCGCGCACCTTGTTGCGCCGTGTCCAGTCGATAAACACGCTGTGCGCGGTCTCGAAGACATAGGCTTGCAGCGCCTGCATGTCGTTGATCCCGCGCCGGCCGAACAGACGTACCAGCACATCATGGGCCAGATCCTCCGCCTCCTCCGGCTCCGCCACGCGCCGCGCGAAATAGCGGATCAGCGCGGAGCGGAATTCCGCTGCCCTCGGTGCGTATCGCTCCGCCGTCGCCGGCGGAATATCGGGCGCCATCGGCTTTGCGCCGATCTTTCCAGCAGTCGCCATGTCCCCCCCAACAGCGAACGCCTCTGCGTTCCCGGCTGGGTGCGTCCGCTGCCGTTAAAGAGGGGGCGGGGACTGGTTTTTGGGTACGCGCCCTGAATTGGCGGCCCGTATCAGCGCAGACGTTCGACCTTGAGGATGCGGCCCATGTCGGTGAGGCGCAGGCGGTAGCCGCCAAAGCCGGATTTCCAGATTTCCGCCGCGATGCGCTCATTCTCCGGCAGATCGACGATCTGGGTGTCGCTCTGGGTCTGCCGCCAGACCTGTCCGTTCTCCAGCCGCATCTGGAGGCGGTTGGGGTGCGTGCGCTGCGTGGCCACGATCACCGCCGGGATGCGCTGCGCGTCGCTACTCGCCGCGGCAGGCGCACCCGTGCGTCGGGCCGCTTGCTCCGCGCCAAGGCTGTCGGCGGCGGAAACCGGCGCAGCAGGCGCCGGTTGCGGGGCCGGCGCGGGGGCCGGTGTGGCGGGCGTGCTGCCCAGCGCCTGTTCGGCCCGGCGCAGCGCGTCCTGCGTTTCGGCGAGCAGCGCGCGCAGGCAATCCACCTGTTCGGCGCCGGCCAGGCCGGCACAGGCTTGACCGGGCGCCTGGGCGTGGACGGGCGTCATGCCGCCGGCGGCCACGACGGCCAGCGCGGCCAGACCCGCGCGCATGCAAGACCGCGCCGCATATCCTTTTTCCGCCATGTCCGTTCCTCCCCTGATGCCTGCGCATGAACCGTGATTCACGTTCGGCTATCACGGATTTTGCGCCGTGACAAAAGGCGTCAAACCCGGCTGGGCCCTCCCAAAAAAAATTCCGCATGCCGTTACGGGTTCCGGCGGGTGCTGCGTCCTGACCCTTGTGGAAAACAGAACCACGGGGAGGATTACAATGAAACGGACTATCCATCTTGGCCGCTTGTGCGATGTTCGCGCCGCCGCGCTTGGCGGCGTCGCGCTGACGGCGCTGCTGGCAGTGCCCGCGCCGGTGCTGGCACAGGATGACGCCGCGCAGGAGGCGCAGGCCGAGGTCGATTCCGGCGCTATCGTCATCACCGGCTCGCGCATCGTGCGCCGCGATTTCCAGGCCAACAGTCCCATCGTCACGCTGGAATCCGAGACATTCGAGAATGTGAGCACGGTCGCCATCGAGACGGTGCTGAACCAGCTTCCGCAATTCGTGCCGGCGCTCAGCCAGTTCGAGACCATGGACGTGCAGAACAGCGCCACCAGCACGCCGGGCGCGTCCACCGTCAACCTGCGCGGCCTGGGCTCCAACCGCAATCTGGTGCTGATCGACGGCCGGCGCGGCCAGCCGGTGAACGGCTCGCTCATCGTCGACATCAACTCCATTCCTTCGGCCGCCGTGCAGCGTGTCGAGGTCATCACCGGCGGCGCCTCGGCGGTGTACGGCGCGGACGCGGTGAGCGGCGTCGTGAACTTCATCCTGAAGAAGGATTTCGACGGGTTCGAATTCGGCACTCAATATGGCCTGACGGAAAAGGGCGATGCGGCGGAATTCCGCGTCTCGGCGCTGATGGGCGCAAACCTCGCCAATGGGCGCGGCAACGTGATGTTCGGCGTCGAGCATGCCTCGCGCGGCGCGGCCTACAGCAGGGACCGCAAGTTCTTCCGCGACGGCTGGGCCGATCCGGCATCGACCTATGGCCGCGCCTCGCGCCTCAGCGATGTCTACTGGACGCCCAATCCCCATGCGAGCTGGGGCGATAACCGGCCGAGCCAGGCCGTGGTCGATGCGACCTTCGGCGGCGAGGGCGGCAATCGCACCGGTCCCTTCTTCTTCAATGCCGACAACTCGGTCTATCAGGATCGCGGCATCGGCTACACGCATTATAACGGCTCGCTCATGGTGAGCGAGGCGGGGGCCGAGGCGCTCAACACCGGCTATGTCGCGCCGGGCGGCACGGGCGATATCGCCTATCGCTATCTCGACAATTCGGCGACGCCGGTGCTGCGCGAGAACCAGCTCGGCACGATGATCTCCAATCCGCTCCAGCGCTATTCGGCGTTCGGCCGCATCGGCTATGAGCTGACCGATTCCATCTCCTATTTCATCCAGGGCAATTTCACCGATACGCGCAACAAGACGCGCCGCGTGTGGTCGCCGGCGGCGGGCGGATGGGCCGTGGTCATTCCCCATGGCACCGGGCTCTATGCCCCCTCGCTCAACGAAGATGGCACCACCAACCGCGATTATCAGCCTGGCGGTGTCTACGGGCTGAACTGCGGCCCCACGGGCGGATGCACCAATTCGGAAGTCTGGCCCGTGCCCACCGAGCTGGCCGCGCTGCTCGCCTCCCGCCCCAGCCCGAACGAGTCCTTCGTGCTGGAAAGCCCGGCCCTGCGGCAGATCGGCGATCGCGGGATCGACAACAACACGACCGTCTATCAGTTCACCACGGGCTTCACGGGCAAGCTGCCGTTCCGCGACTGGACCTTCGAGGCCTATGCCTCGCACGGCCGCACGCGCGTGGTCTCCTCGATGGCGGGCACGGTCTCGGTGTCCAATCTGCGCGCTCTGGCCGGCGCGCCCAATTACGGGCGCAACGCCAGCGTTACCGGCAATACCCTCATCGACCCGGCAGGCTTTGGCGGCAAGATCATCCGCTGCGAGTCGGGCCTGCAATATTTCGATGTCGCCAAGACGCTTTCGGACGACTGCATCAGGGCCATCGAAGGCCGGATGACGCATGTCACCACGCTCACCCAGCAGATCGCGGAAGCGAACGTGCAGGGCGGCCTGTTCGACCTGCCCGGCGGCGAGGTCCGCGCGGCCGTCGGCGTCAGCTACCGCGAAAACGACTTTGACTATCATGTCGACAAGCTGGAGCAGGTGCAGAACATCGCCGATCTTCCGGCCGGCCTGTTCGGCTCGGGCTCGACCAACGGCAAGATCTCCGCGCGCGAGGTCTATGGCGAGCTGCTGCTGCCCCTGCTGGCCGACCTGCCGCTCATCCGCAAGTTCGAGCTGGATCTGGGCTATCGCTATTCGGACTATAACGCCATTGGCGGGCTCAGCACCTACAAGATCCTGGGCGATTGGCAGGTCGCCAATTTCCTGCGCGTGCGCGGCGGCTACAATCTGGCGACCCGCGCGCCCAATGTGGGCGAGCTGTTCCAGAGCGACACCACGACGGTGGTGGGCAGCATCGTGGGCGACCCGTGCCTCGCCAACACGGCCGCGACCTACGGCAACAACCCCAACAATGCCGACCGCCAGAAGGTCATCGACCTCTGCAATGTCCTGATCAACGATCCGTCCTCGGAATATTCGCAGGACCCGTTGAACTACCGGGCCACGGAGGTTCCGGGCGGCATTGCCCTGGGCGACATCACCGGCAACTCCAACCTGCGGCCGGAAACCGCCAAGACGTGGACGCTGGGCGCGGTCATCTCCTCGCCCTTCGATAATCCGCTGCTCTCGCGCCTCACGCTCTCGGTCGATTATTACAACATCCATGTCGATGGCACGATCGGCACGCTGAGCTTCGACGAGACCTATCGCCAGTGCTTCGACCCCCAGTTCAACCCGGGCTATGATTCGCAAAACGAGTTCTGCCAGCGCATCCGGCGCCAGTCGGGCACGGGCGATTCCGGGTCCATCGGCCTCGTCAACGTGAACCGGGGCATGTTGGAGACCGCCGGCATCGACGTGCAGATGAACTGGTCGGCGAGAATGAGCGATCTGGGGCTGCCCAAGGTGGGCGGCACGCTGGGCCTCGCCATCCTGGGCAACTATGTCGCCTATAATCGCGCGCAGGCAGTCAAGGGCGGACCGATCGACGACTTCACCGGCACGGGTACGTCGTTCCGCTACCGGATCAACACGACCGTGACCTATCGGAACAATCTGTGGTCGCTCAACCTGCGGCATCGCTTCCTGCCGGGGCAGCCGCACGCTTCCATCCTGACCAACCCGGACACCACGTCCCGGGGGCCGGGCGACTATCACATCTTCGATCTGACCGGCACATGGAAGGTGCACCAGAATTTCGACATGCGGCTGGGCATCGACAATCTGTTCAACCGTCAGCCCATGATTACTTCCAGCAGCCCCACCAATACGGGCGTGGGAACGACCAGCTCGGGCTATTATGACGTGCTGGGCCGGCGCTTCTTCATCGGCCTCACGGCGCGACTCTAAGACGGATGTGATGCGCCGCCGCCCGGTGGCGCATCACCCGTTCCGCTTGTCTGGCGATGCGGCGGCCTTGTCTCTCAAGGCCGCCGTTTTGTCGTGGTCTGCCGGTGGGATGACAGATCAGTCCGGGCGGCTTCCCGGCACCACCGGCCGATCGCGCACGAACTGGGCGAGCACCCATTTCTCGCCCCAGACCGGCGGCCGCCCGGCGTGCAGGGCGCGCGTATCGGGCGCGCCGTCAGCATGGGCGTTGACGAAGAGGAAGGCTTCGCCGGCCTGTCCCCTGTGGCTGAGCCCGAGGCGTGGAAATTCCGTCTCGCCGCCGCCATAGGCGTCGTTGAGGTAGAGGAGCACGGTGATGCGGCGCTGGCCGTTGCGGGCGATCTCCCCCGCATAGTCGGGAATGGCCGGATCGACGAAATCATAATGATCCTCGAAGACCTGCCCCGGCGCATAATGCAGGACGGCAGCCGGTTCGAGATGGCTGAAGGGCGCGCCGACCGCGGCGGCGATGCGCGCTTGCAGGACGATCTGCGCAAGGTCCGTCGCCAGCAGGCCGAAGAGCGCGGCGCTGTTGGTGCGTTCGGGCGTCTGCTCCACGCCTTGCGTATGGGGATTGTAGACTTCCGCGCGGGCGAGCCGGCCATGGGCCTGCGCGACCAGCCAGGCACAGAGCCGGGCATCGGCGAAATCGGCATGGGCCCGCACCAGCGGCGCCTCGTGCAGGGTGCGGCCGGGCGGCGGCGAGAGCCAGGCCGCCATGTCCACATCGGCGCGAAGCCGGCTCCAGAGCGCGGCGTCCGGCGCGGCCATGGCGCGGGCGCCCAGCTCCGCATCGGCGCAGAGCACGCCGAGCGCACCGCGTGCGCGGGGCGAGCCGAGTTCGGCGGCATGGCACAGCCAGTCCAGCGCCTGCGCCCAATCCTGCGCACAATGGATGCCGGCGCCGGTCACGATAGCGGCAAGGTCCGCCGCGAGCGCATCGCCCTGCGTGGCGGCGTCCCGGATCAGTCCGACGCCCTGGGCCCCCAGCAGCGGTGCGCGGTCGCCCAGCAGGATGCGCAGGCCCACCACGCGCCTGGCGACCGCATCGCCCGCCGCGGCGGCGCGCGAGAGCAGGGCGATGGCTTCCTGATGGCTGCCCGCCTGATCCAGCGCGGCGGCCTCGCGCCAGACCGGCGTGGGCGGGGCATCCGCCGTCGACAGGTCATCCTGTGCCAATGCCTCGAACCCCCTCTCGCAGCCGGTTTTCAACCCTTTCCGGCAGTTTAGCAGCGCGGCCGGAGCCCCGCCATAGCCAACTGCGCGGCAGTGCCGGTGCGGTGTGGCCGAGGCTCAGGCCGGCGCCACGCCCTCGGCCTCGATCAGGCGCTCGCCGATCAGCGTGCCAGTGACGCGCACGCGCTTTTCGACGAGGTCGACGGGCACGCGGTGAAGCTGGAGATGGTAGAGCACGCCCCGCTCGACACGCAGGGCGAAGCCTGTGCTCTCGCGCACCAGCGTGCCTTCGATGCGGATGGAGTCGTGCTCTGTCTGCGCCATAGGGCTGGTGAAGGCCCGTTGCCGGCGCGCGTCAAGCGATGAAAAGGGGCGGGGGAGCGCTGGCAATCCGCCGCCGGCTGGTGCATCCATGGCGGGAGAGAGCGACCAGCCGCCGGAGCCGCCGGGCGAATGAGAGGAGAATCAGGGTGACGCGCCTCAGTGGCCTCATCGACGATCGCCCGGACGAGGGCATCTTCCGCATCAACCGCGCCATGTTCGACGATCCCGCCATCTTCGCGCTGGAGATGCGGCATATCTTCGAGGGCGGCTGGCTGTTCCTGGGGCTGGAATGCCAGGCGGCGGGCCCGCACGATTATTTCACCGTCAATATCGGCCGCGTGCCCGCTCTCGTCATGCGCGGCGGCGACGGGGTGCTGCGCGGCTTCGTCAACAGCTGCCCGCACAAGGGCGCGCGGATCGCCCACGCCGCCTGCGGCCATGCCCGGCAGATCGTCTGCCCCTATCATAGCTGGAGCTTCGACAGCAGCGGGCGGAACAAGGCCATCAAGTGGAAACAGGGCGGCGGCTATACGCCGGGCTTCGATGCGGACAGCCACGATCTGGCGGCGCTGCCGGTCTTCGGCGTCTATCGCGGCTTCGTCTTCGGCAGCCTGAGCGCGGACGTGCCGCCGCTGGCCGAGTGGCTGGGCGAGACCGCCAAGCTGCTCGACCTGATCGCCGACCAGAGCGAGGAGGGGGTGGAGCTGATCCCCGGCGGCGTCAGCTTCACTTATGAAGGCAACTGGAAGCTGCAACTGGAGAATTGCTCGGATAACTACCACTTCACCTCCGCGCACCCCAGCTACATCCGCCTTCTCGAACGGCGCAAGGCGGCGGAGGCGGCCACCGGCTCCGCCTTCACCTCTGCCATGGATGCGCAGCGCCACTGGTCCGGCGAGGATGACGAGATCGTCTCGGGCACGTTCAGCTTCCCTTATGGGCATGTGCTCAATTTCGGTCTCGCCCCGCCCTCGGCCGCCTCGGCGCTGTTCGAGCGGGCGGACTGGCTGGAAGAGCGCGTGGGCGCGGCGCGGCGCGACTGGATGTTCAACATGCGCAACCTCACGCTCTTCCCCAATTTCCAGGTGGCGGAGAATGCTTCCAGCCAGCTGCGCGTCATCGAGCCGATCAGTGCCGGGCGCACGCGCATGCGTACCTGGTGCATTGGCCCCAAGGGGGAGAGCGCGGCGGCGCGGCGGCAGCGCATCCGCCAATATGAGGATTTCTTCAATCCCTCGGGCATGGCCACACCGGACGACACGGTGGCCTATGAGGATTGCCAGCGCGGTTTCGCGGGCAAGGTGGCGCCCTGGCTACAAGGCTATCAGCGCGGCATGGCGATGCGGCGCGCGGGGCCGAGCCCGCTGTCCGAGCGCATCGACCTCATGTCCGACTGGTCCATCGAGGGCAATTCGCGGCTGTGCGACGAGACCGTCTATCAGAGCTATTATCGCGAATGGGCGCGGCGCATGGCAGGCCCGCTCGAAGCGGAAGCGGCGGCGGCATGAGCGGGGGTATGACGCGCGGGGAGGCGGAAGACCTGCTCTATCGCGAGGCGCGCGCGCTCGATGAGCGGCGTTTCGATGACTGGCTGGGCATGTATGCGGAAGACGTCGTCTTCTGGATGCCCGCCTGGAAGGACGAGACGACACCCACCAGCGACCCGGACAGCGAGCTGTCGCTCATTTATTATGAGGGCAGGCAGAACCTGACGGACCGCGTCTGGCGGATGCGCTCGGGGCTCTCCAACGCCTCGCAGATCCCCGCGCGCGTGGTCCATATCGTGGGCAATGTGATCGTGGAGGCGGACGGCGCCGGGGGTGGGGAGGCCGTCATCCTCTCGGCCTTCACGGCCCATCATCACGATCCGCGCGCCGACCGCACGCATGTCTTCTTCGGCCATTACCGCCATGTATTCCGGCGTGATGGGGAGGGCTGGCTGATCGCCGCCAAGACGATCACGCTGATGAACGACTGCATCCCGACCGTCGCCGATCTCTACATGCTGTAGGCCGCAGGGCGGCTTGGGCGGGATAAAGAATGTTCTGCTAGGCGGGGGGTCATGGGCGGCCTAGATTGATAGGGCGCAGGACGGAGCGGGGACAAGCGGATACGTTGCCCGGATTTTCGACGTCCGCTTGCCGGCGCGCGCGTTCAGCCGTGACGCAGTGGGCGCCTGTCCGAAAGGAACATGACATGCATATTCGAAACCCATTACGCGCGATGGCGGCGCTGGCTCTGCTCGGGCTCGCGGTGCCCGGTGCGGCGGCCACGGCGCCGCGCGTGAGCCTCAAGAGCATCGCGAACCTGCCCCAGCCGCTGCCGCTGCCCTATGACGAGAAGGCCGATGCCGACCGGCAGGTCGCCGCCGCCAAGGCGCGCGCGGTGGCGGAAGGCAAGACGCTGCTCATCGATCTGGGCGGCAACTGGTGCCCGGATTGCCGCGCGCTGGCCGGCGTCATGGCGCTGCCGGAGGTCGATGCCTTTATTCGCAAGCATTATGTCGTCGTCATGGTCGATGTCGGCCGGTTCGACAAAAACACGCAGATTCCCCGGCAGTTCGGCGTGACGACGCTCAAGGGCGTGCCCGCGCTGCTCATCGTCGACCCCAAGACGGGCACGCTGCGCAACAAGGACCGCCTCTTCGCCCTGGCCGATGCGCGCAGCATGACCCCGCAGGCGCTGGCGGACTGGCTGGCGCAATGGGTTTGAGCGGCGCGTGTGGGGCGGCGCAATTGCGCCGATGCCGGAGGTGTCAGGCGGGTCCGCCGACCATAATCGAGGCGTTGAGGCGGGTTGTCGAATCATGGCTGGGCTCCTGCGCAGGCAGGAGCCCAGGGCAGCCGAGACCTTCGGTCGGGCTGGAGAATGGGCGGCCAGATGGGCGCCACTGCGGCGCTGACGTCCCGCTCTATTTCAAACTATATCTGGAAGGAAGGACGCCGTTGACCTTCGGTCGCCGTTGGCTCGACTAGCTCAGGGCGAATGGCACAGGGCCCCATCGTTCATTCCGCCCGGTGCCATGGTGATCGGCGACAGGGCCAACCAGTCGCGCATTCTGGCCGATCAGGCCGGCGCAGGAGAGGGCGGCAGGGGCCTGCAACCGGCTTATGTCGGGTAACGAAGCTGGAGGCGCCCAGATGCGGGTGCGCATTTCGGCGGCGGGCGCGGGCGCCTGCGGCAGACCGAACTGGCCCAGCGCGCGCAGGGGCTCAATCCCTACAGCAACTCAAGCCAGAATCCGTGGTCCTGCGGCAGAGCCCATGCAGGAGCCAAGGCCCAGCGGCAGTTCATAGCCGCCTTGTGGTCCTGCTCCCAACTGCACAACTTGACCGCCCTGGGCTCCTGCTTGCGCAGGAGCATAAGGAAGAGGCCGGATACGGCAGTAGAAACCCCTCGAAAACTCAAGACGGAAGGGGCGGCCGGTGCGAGGAGAGGCAGCGTCATCTCCTGATGGGCCATTCTCGCGGCCGGATCAGGGGTGCCCGTCTCCTCGTGCCCCGTGTGCAGGCGATTTGCCGCGCTGGGGGAGGGCGGACGGGCCTGCCCAAGCCCACCGCTCACTCCGAGGCTCGTCGCCGCAGGCGGCTCCCTCAGGAGTCCGCCACCTCGCTCCCGTCATGGCCTTCGCCCGCCGCTTCGGCGCCGTCCGCCTCGTCGTCCTGCGAGCTGTCCTCGATGCGCGCCACGCTCACCACATGCTCGTCGTCGGCCACGTCGAACAGGCGCACGCCGGCCGAGCCGCGGCCGATGACGCGCAGGCTGTCCAGACCGATGCGGATGAGCTTGGCCTGATTGGTGACGAGCATGAGCTGGTCCGCCTGGATGGTGGGGAAGCTCGCCACCACGAGGCCGTTGCGCTCGATATTGTCGATATTGGTGATGCCCTGGCCGCCGCGCCCGGTGCGCCGATATTCGAAGGCGGAGCTGAGCTTGCCATAGCCATTGGCGCAGACGGTGAGGATGAACTGCTCGCGTGCGCGCAGCTCCTCGTAGCGCTCGGCGCTCATCGCCGGTTCGCCTTCCTTCTCGCCCTTCCAGGGAGCGAAGCGCAGATAGTCCTCGCGCTCGTCCATGTCCTTGATGCCGGCGCGGCGCAGGATGGAGAGCGAGATGACCTCGTCGGCCTCGCCCTTGCCGTTGGTCTTGAGCGTCATGCCGCGCACGCCGGTGGAGTTGCGGCTCTGGAACTCGCGCACATCGTCGGCGCGGAAGCGGATGGCCTTGCCCTGGCGCGAGGCGAGCAGCACGTCGTCGTCCTGCGTGAGCAGTGCCACGCCGATCAGCTTGTCGTCGGCATCCTCGCCCTCGAACTTCATGGCGATCTTGCCGTTGGAGGGGATGTTGGCGAAGGCATCCATGCTGTTGCGCCGCACGGACCCCTTGGCAGTGGCGAACATCACGCTCAGGTCCGCCCACTGCGCCTCATCCTCGGGCAGGGGGAGCACGGTCTGGATCGTCTCGCCCTCGGCCAGCGGCAGCAAATTGACCATCGGCCGCCCGCGTGTCGCCGGATTGCCCTCCGGCAGGCGCCACACCTTGAGGCGATAGACCTTGCCGTGGGTGGAGAAGAACAGCACCGGATTGTGCGTGCTTGTCACGAACAGCTCGGTGATGACGTCCTCGTCCTTGGTCGCCATGCCGGCGCGGCCCTTGCCGCCCCGGTTCTGCGCGCGGAAGCTGTCGAGCGCGGTGCGCTTGATATAGCCCTGCATGGTGACGGTGACGACCATCTCCTCGCGCTCGATCAGGTCCTCGTCCTCGATGCCGTCGGCGGCCGGGGCGATGGTCGAGCGGCGCGGCGTGGCGAACTCGGCCTCGATGGCGTCGAATTCCTCGCGCATCACTTCGTAGAGCCGGGCACGCGAGCCGAGAATTTCGAGATGGCCCTCGATGGCAGTGGCGAGGCCCTGCAATTCGCTGCCCACCTCGTCGCGGCCGAGCGCGGTGAGGCGGTGCAGGCGCAGGTCCAGGATCGCGCGTACCTGCGCTTCGGACAGGCGGTAGCTGTCACCGGCCTGCGCGTCGTCGAACGCCTCGACGAGCTTGAGATAAGGCGCAACGTCGGCAATCGGCCACTGGCGCGCCAGCAGGGCCTCGCGCGCGGCGGCGGGACTGGCCGAGGCGCGGATCGTCCGCACCATCTCGTCCAGGTTGGAGACCGCGACGACCAGACCGAGCAGGATGTGGGCCCGATCGCGCGCTTTCGCCAGCTCGAACTTGGTGCGCCGCGTGATGACATCCTCGCGAAAGCGCACGAAGCTCTCGACGATGTCCCGCAGGTTCAGCATCTCCGGCCGCCCGCCGCGGATGGCGAGCATATTGGCCGGGAAGCTCGATTGCGCCGGCGTGTGCCGCCAGAGCTGGTTCAGCACCACCTCGGGCGTCGCGTCGCGCTTCAGCTCGATGACGACGCGCACGCCATGGCGGCTCGATTCGTCGCGAATGTCGCTGATGCCCTCGATGCGCGGCGGCTCGGTGCCCGTCTTCTTCGCGGCATCGGCGATCTTCTCCACCAGACCGGCCTTGCCGACCTGGAAGGGGATCTCGGTCAGCACGATCTGCTGGCGGTCGCCCCGGATCGTCTCGATCTCGTGGCGCGCGCGCATGATGATGGAACCGCGCCCGGTCGTGTAGGCGGAGCGCGCGCCGGACTGGCCCAGGATGAGCGCGCCGGTGGGGAAATCCGGTCCCGGCACGATCTCCATCAGCTCCTCGGTACTGATGGCGCCATTGTCCATATAGGCCTTGCAGGCGCGCAGCACCTCGCCGAGATTGTGCGGCGGGATGTTGGTCGCCATGCCGACCGCGATGCCGCCGGTGCCGTTGACCAGCAGATTGGGGAAGCGGGCGGGCAGCACCGAAGGCTCGGGCCGCGAGGAATCATAGTTGGGCTGGAAGTCGACCGTATCCTTGTCGATATCGTCCAGCAGCGCATTGGCCACCTTGGCCAGCCGGGATTCGGTATAGCGCATGGCGGCCGGCGGATCGGGGTCCATCGAGCCGAAATTGCCCTGGCCATCGATCAGCGGCACGCGCATCGACCATGGCTGCACCATGCGGGCGAGCGCATCGTAGATCGCGCTGTCGCCGTGCGGGTGATATTTGCCCATCACGTCGCCGACGATATTGGCGGACTTGCGATAGGGCCGCCCGGCGACATAGCCGCCTTCCTGTGCGGCCCAGAGAATGCGGCGATGCACGGGTTTCAGGCCGTCGCGCACATCCGGCAGGGCGCGGCTGACGATGACGGACATGGCATAGTCGAGATAGCTCGACTTCATCTCGTCGACGATGCTGACCGGGCTGATGTCCGAAGGGTCGGCGATGACGGTGTCGTCGCTGCTCAAGCGTTTTCTCTTATGGCTGTGATCGGTGGAATAGGATGCACAGGCCTAGCGGCGGTGCGCGCCGAAAGCCAGCGAAAATCCCCGCCATGCCCCCTTTGAGGGCGCGCTTGCCCCTCAATCCGTCGACAGGAAAGCACCGGTCTTCGTTTCCGCGCCACGCGCGGCGATGACAAGCGCGATTGCGCTGGTTATAGCGCGTTCAAACGCGGTTCACGCGCGCCCTGTCATCGGGGTTTGTTTCATGTCCGGGAATCACCGGCCGCCTCAAGCGGAAGACGTCTTAGTCTGGAGGATCATTCATGCGTCTGTTTTCCACTGCCGCTCTGTCCCTCGCCCTGGTCGCGACGGCCGGGCTGGCGCTCCCCGCGCATGCGGCGAAGAAGGACGAAAAGAAAGAAGAAGCGCAGAGCGAAGGCGCCAAGCTGACGCTGAGCCCGGCCTATGGCAAGGCCATCAACCCCGCCCAGAATGCGCTCAAGGCCAATAATTTCGCCGAGGCCAAGCCGCTGATCGACGCCGCGGCCGCCACCGTGACCTCGCCGGACGATGACTATCATTATGGTCTGGTGCTGCTCCAGTACAGCGTCGGCAGCCAGGACAAGGCGACGCAGAAGGCCGCTCTGGAACGCCTCGTCAAGAACGACCGCACGCCGGTCAACGACCGCGCCAGCTACGAGCAGGTGCTGGGCCAGACCTATCTGATCGAGGACCGCAACTTTGCCGCCGCGCAGCAGGCGTTGCAGGCCGCCATCGACCATGGCGTGGTGAATGCCGCCACCTTCTATCAGCTCGCGGAGGCCAAGTTCGGCCAGGCCGTGGAGAATAGCGGCGGCGCGACCATCAACGAGGCCAACAAGCCGCTGGCGCTGGCCGGCCTCGCCGACCTTCAGCGCGCCACCGAGATTCCCATGCCGGATGGCAGCGCCACGCCGGTGAGCTTCTTCGACCGCGGCTTCAAGATTGCCCGAGCGGCCAGCCCGGAGACCATGCTGAGTTGGGGCAATCGCCTGCTCAAGGCCGCGCCGACCCGCGAGAACTGGAAGCTGGTGCTGCTCACCGTCTATGACGCCCATCGCGACATCACGCGGGCGGAATCGCTCGATCTTTTCCGCCTGATGCTCACCACCAATGCGATGAGCGACGCCGGCGATTATAATGCCTATGCCGAAGTGGCCTGGAAGCTCGGCCTGCCGGGCGAAGTGAAGGATCTCTACGACGCCGGCAAGACGCGCGGCGTCATCACGGACAGCGACCTGAGCGAACTCTACAAGCTCGCCTCGGACGGCATCGCCAAGGATCGCAGCTCGCTCACCTCTTCGGTCACGGCCGCGACCAATGCGACGGATGGCAAGTCCGTGGCCGCCACCGCCAATGCCTTCATCGGCTATAATGATTATGCCAAGGCCGTGGAGCTGTTCCGCACGGCCCAGGCCAAGGGCGGCGCGGAACCCAATGAGGTGGCGACCCGCCTCGGCATCGCGCTTGCGCGGTCCGGCGACAATGCCGGCGCGCTGGCGGCCTTCGAGACCGTCAAGGGCCCCGGCGTGCGGCGCGACATCGCCGATCTCTGGCAGATCTGGCTGAACAACCCTACGGCCAGCTAAGGCAGGCCGGACTCCGCCCCGCGCGCCGTATTCCGGGCGCGCGGGGGCCCTCCTGTTGGGTTGAGCGTTCCGGGTGCCCGCGAAAGCTGACGCTCGAGATAGCTGGTCATGTCGGCTCGGCCCGGCCTTTGCGCAATCTTGTGCTCCTGCGCAGACAGGAGCCCCGGCGGCTATGGACTGCGGTTTGGCCTCCGGGCTCGTGCCTGCGCAGGAGCACTCCGCTCTAATCCGGCCGATTAAGGACTACGGGCTATCGCGCTGCGCCGCTCCACCGGACCGCACTCATCACGGTGCGATGGGCACGCCCGGCAGATTCTTGGAGGTGCGGATGGTGAGCGAGGTCTTCACGCTCGCCACATTGGGCGCCTGTGTGAGCTTGGTGGTGAGGAACTGCTGGAAGCTGCGCAGATCCTGCGCGACGACCTTGAGCACGAAATCGATCTCGCCGTTCAGCATATGGCATTCGCGCACTTCGGGCAGGTCCGCCACATAGGCTTCGAAAGCGCGCAGATCGGCCTCGGCCTGGCTCTTGAGGCTCACCATGGCGAAGACCATGATCGTGTAACCGAGCGCCACGGGATCGACCTGGGCATGATAGGCGGTGATGAGCCCGCGCTCTTCCAGCGTCCGCACCCGGCGCAGGCAGGGGGGCGCGGTCAGGCCCACGCGGGCGGCCAGGTCGACATTGGTCATGCGTCCGTCATCCTGCAGGGCAGCGAGAATCTGGAGGTCGATGGTGTCGATTGCGGTGCCCGGCATCGTGTCGATATTTCCTTTCGCTGCGGACAAATTTTATTATAAGATAATTCCAAGCGATTGCAATTGTCCCACAATGTAACGTCCCGATTTTTGCGGCTGGCTATGGCCGGCGCGCGGGGCTAATCGGACGCCAATTGGGGGCACTTCCGGGTTAGGCATGCGTTTCAACGATCTTCTGCGCACCGTCCTTGCAAATGGCGGCGAGGGCACCGCGTCTGCGGTGACGCGCTGGCGCCAGTGCATTGACCTGGTTGCGCAATATGACGTGTCCGGCGCGCGCGGCGCCTATCGCCTGAGCGAGGAAGAGGCCGCCGCGATGTTCGCCGTGCTGGCCGACCTGTGCAAGCGGCTGGGCCCCGAACAGCGCGTCGCGACCATCGTGGAGCTGGGCGGGCGGCTGCGCTCCATGCGCCTGTGCCGTTTCCTGGCGCAGGACCATCCCGCGGTGGTGACGGCGGTGATGTCCCGCGCGCGACTCGTGGACGAGGACTGGGCGGCGATCATCCCGGCGGTAGGCCCGCTGGCGCGCAGCGTGCTGCGCCGACGCGGCGACCTGGGCCCGGCGGCGATGAACGCGCTGATGCGCTTTGGCTCCACCGATTTCGCGCTGCCGGCCGCGCCCGGCCCGCTCGTCCTCAACCCTGCCAACGATGAACCCCGGCCGGCAGCCGGCGCCAGCTCCGCCCCGGCACCCGAGCCGGAGCCGAGCGATATCCGCAAGATCGTCGAGCGGATCGAGCGCTTCACGGCCACACGCCAGCAGGAGCCGCCCCCGGCCGCGCCGGCGCCGCTCGACCTCGCGCTCGATCAGGTGGTCGGCGGGCCGGTGGGCGCGGTGGACGCCTTCGGTTTCGAGACTGACGAGAAGGGGCGGTTCACTTATGTCCATGGCGCGCCGCGCGGGGCCGCCATCGGCCTCACCATCGGCGCGGCGGCACTCGATGGGCTGAGCGGCGCGGACGGGCAGGCGCTTGGCGCTTTCCGTCGCCGCGCGGCCTTCCGCGATGCGCGCTTCGCCATCCCGGACGGGCTGCTCTCCGGCCAGTGGCGGATCAGTGGCGAGCCGCGTTTCGACCGGGCAAGCGGTCTTTTCCAGGGCTATGTGGCGAGCGCCCGGCGGGAGCTGGCGCATGAGCAGATCGTGCGCGTAGGCATCGGCGCGGGCGCGGCTGCCGGGGATGGCGCGATGGACTGGTCCGGCCTGTCCGTCGCCGGCGCGCGCCAGCTCATTCATGAATTGCGCACGCCGCTCAGCGCCATCTATGCTTATGCCGAGATGATCGAAGGGCAGCTCGTGGGGCCCGTCTCCTCCGACTATCGCGATATCGCCGCCCAGATTCTGGACGATGCGCGCGCGCTGGTCGCGACCTTCGACGATCTGGACCTGGCCGGCCGTATTGCCCGCAATGAAGTGCGCAGCACGGACGATCTGGTGGATATCGCCGCGCAGCTACGGGCGATCGTCCAGCATTTCTCCGGCGCCGGCAGCCAGCGCATCGTGCTGGAGACCAGCGCGGGCTTGCCGGCGGTGGCGGGCGACCGCGAGCAGATCGAGCGGATGCTCGCCCATCTGGTGCGCGCGGGCTATGCGGCGCTGGGCGATGACGAGCCGCTGGTCGTGCATCTGCGCCATTTGCCGGTGACGGGCACGCTCTCGGTCGCGATCCAGCGGCCGCGCGCGCTGCGCGAGCATAGCGAGGCGGTGCTGCTCGATCACAGCTCGCCCATCGACCAGATGCTCTCCGACGTGCCGCCGCTGGGCCTGGCCTTCGCGCTGAGGCTGGTGCGGGGCATCGCCAGCCGCATGGGCGGGCAATTGCTGGTCTCGGCCGACTCCTTCGAGCTGATGCTGCCCACCGCCACCCAGAACGAGAGCGGCCGCGAGAATCACCCCTGACACGCGGCCGGGCGCGGGGCGGTCATCGCCACGCCGCATCGCGCCTGCTTGCCAAGAAGGAGGGCGGCGGCTAACCGAGCGGCTCTCGGTTTCGCGCACCGCCGATGGAACTGGGGCCTGTAGCTCAATGGTTAGAGCTGGCCGCTCATAACGGCTAGGTTGCGGGTTCGAGTCCTGCCGGGCCCACCATCGCCACCACCTCCGCAGACTTTGCGTCGAGCGCCTGTTTTTGGGCTTCCCGCCTTTTGCGCCCCAGCCGGTGTCCTGTCCCAAAGCGGGACGAGCGTGGCGCGACGATTTTAATGATCCGTTTACCTTCATTTCCTCGCTCGGACAGGTGGAGGGATGTCGTGGGGACATGCTTCATCGGGTGCGCCAGGGCGGCCCGGTTTCACGGGTTATTCGCCGGCGCGTGGATCTCGCCGGTCGTACAGGGGATTGGGGATGACGATGGAGAGTGTAGCCAAGAGTCCGCGTGCACGCGCAGGGCGAGGGATCGCAATGCTGATGGCGGCGACCATGTTCACGGCCGTCATGGCGCCGGATGCGCGCGCGGCGACTTATTTCTGGACGTCAGGCGACTATATGGGGCCCGATATCGCGGCCGGAGACGTGCTCACGGCCCAGACGAATGCCAACAAGTTTTTCGTCTCCGATTTCACCAATGCCGGTGGACAGGTCGACTGGATCGCGGGCAATCTCTATTTCGGGGACGGCTCGCTCATCTCGAACAGCGGCGTCTGGCTGGCGCAAGGCGATAACGGCCTCTTCTCCGGCAGCGGCGGCGGCAGCTTCTTCAACAGCGGGATCTTCCGAAAGAACGGCGGCACCGGGACGACCACGATCGGTATCGGGTTCACCAACCATGGAACCATCGACGCCGCGACCGGCACCATCCGCTTTGTCAGCAGCGACAGCATATTCAATGCCGGCACCGCCTTTACCGGCGCGGGTGTGACGCAGATCGCCGGCAATGCCCAGTTCAATGGCGGCTTCACGTCGACCAATCTCGATTTTGTGGGGGGCACCTATACGGGCGGCAATGCCCGGCTCGGGGGCGCGGCGGATTTTGTCGCGGGCGTCTTCGCGGGCGACTGGACGGTCGGCTTCGGCTCCAGCCTGACGATTACGACCGCCGCCAACAAATTTATCGGCGGCACCTTCACCAATGAGGGCACGGTCAACTGGAGCGAAGGCAATCTCTATCTCCAGGGCGGCGGCACGCTCACCAACGAGGGAAGCTGGATCGCTGGCGGTGACGACAATTTCAACAACGGCAGCGGCAACGGCACGCTGGTCAATAACGGCCTTTTCCGCAAGGATGGCGGCGCAGGGATCACGGCCGTCAACACGGCGTTCGTCAACAACGGAACCATCGACGCGGTGACGGGCACTATCCGCTTCACCAACAACGCCGTGTTCAATGCCGGCACCGTCTTTACCGGCGCGGGCGTGACCCAGATCGCCGGTAATGCCCAGTTCAATGGCGGCTTCAGCTCGGCGAATCTCGATTTCACGAACGGCACTTATACGGGTTCTGGCGCAGTGCTTTCCGGCTCGGCGGATTTCATCGCGGGCACTTTCGCGGGGAGTTGGACGATCGGCACCAGCTCCAGCCTGACGATCATGACCGCCGCCAACAAATTTATCGGCGGCGCGTTCACCAATGCGGGTACGGTCAACTGGAGCGGGGGCGATCTCTATCTCCAGGGTGGCGGCACACTCACCAACGAGGGAAGCTGGATCGCCAGCGGCAACAACAGCATCAACAATGGCAGCGGCAACGGCACGCTGGTCAACAACGGGCTCTTTCGCAAGGATGGCGGTGCCGGGATCACGGCCGTCAACACGGCGTTCGTCAACAACGGCACGATCGACGCGGCGACGGGCACTATCCGCTTTGCCAGCAACGGCAGCGCGTTTAACGCCGGCACCGCCTTTACCGGCGTGGGCGTGATCCAGATCGCCGGCGATGCCCAGTTCAATGGCGGCTTCAGCTCGGCGAATCTCGATTTCACGAACGGCACTTATACGGGTTCCGGCGCAGTGCTTTCCGGCTCGGCGGATTTCCTCGCGGGCACCTTCGCCGGCGACTGGACGATCGGCGCGGGCGCGGGTCTCGCGATCTCGACCGCCGCCAACAAATTCATCGGTGGCGCCTTCACCAATGCGGGTACGGTGAACTGGAGCGAGGGCAACCTCTATCTCCAGGGCGGCGGCACACTCACCAACGAGGGAAGCTGGATCGCCAGCGGCGACGACAATTTCAACAATGGCAGCGGCAACGGTACGCTGGTCAACAACGGCCTCTTCCTGAAGGATGGCGGCACCGGCACCACGGCCATCAACACGGCATTGGTCAACAACGGTATCATGGACGTCCGCAGTGGGACGATCGCGCTGCCGATCAATTTCATCAATGATGGAACGCTGGCGGGAACGGGGGCCTTCAGCCTGTCCGGCACGCTGACCAACGCCGGCACGATGGCGCCCGGGGCGGGCGGCCTCGGCCTCGGCACGCTGACGGTGAACGGCAATTTCGCGCAGACCGCCGCCGGCCTGCTCGAAATCCAGTTCGGCCTCGGCACGACCGACCTGCTCCTCGTTAACGGGGCGGCCAGCCTCAATGGCGCACTGGGCCTGAGCTGCTTCTCCTGCGTTTTCAACGTGGGCGACATTTTCACGCTGCTCGATGCCACGGGCAGCCTGACCGGCGCGTTCTCCTCGGTCATCACCAACGGCTTCCTGGAGGGCTTCGCCTATTCGCTTCTCTACGACACCGCCGGCAGCCGCGTGCAGCTTCGCATCGACAATGTCGGTACGCCGTCGCAGCCGCCGGCGGGCGCGGTGCCCGAGCCTTCGAGCTGGGCGATGCTGCTGCTGGGCTTTGGCAGTCTGGGCGCCGTGCTGCGGCGGCGCGGGCGGACGGCGCGGCGCGCCGCGGCCTGATCGGCAAGCGTCCGGTCACCGCGCGGCGATGAGATGGGCGACGCTCCCCGCGTTGCCCATCGACCCGCCGGGGCCGGCGGCGGGGATGGTGTCAGGGGCGATCCGGCCCGGCGGCGGCGCACCATCGGGGCCGGAAGCCTTGAAATGGGGGCGGGGCAACTGCCACATGGGAGCCATGGCTTCGCCCGCACCTTCTCCGTCCGCCGATACCGGGGTGGCCATGCGCCTCTCGCCGCTGGTCACGCGCATTCTCGCGCCCAATCCCTCGCCCTTCACGTTCGAGGGAACGCAGAGCTATCTGGTCGGTACGGAGGATGTGGCCGTGATCGATCCGGGCCCGGCGGATGAGGCGCATCTTGCCGCATTGACGGCCGCCATCGCCGGCCGCCCGGTGCGCGCCATCCTGTGCACGCACACCCACCGCGATCACAGCCCCGCCGCCGCGCCGCTCGCCGCGCGGACCGGGGCGCCGGTGATCGGCTGCGCGCCGCTCACGCTGGAAGACGAAGGACCCCGCGCCGACGCCGCCTTCGATCCCGATTATGCGCCGGACCGGGTGCTGGCGGATGGCGAGACGCTCGCGGGCGTGGACTGGGCGCTCACGGCCGTGGCGACGCCGGGGCACACTTCCAATCATCTCTGCTATGCGCTGGAGAGCGAGCAGGCGCTCTTTACCGGGGATCATGTGATGGGCTGGTCCACCACCGTGGTCTCGCCGCCCGATGGCGACATGGGCGCCTATCTCGCCTCGCTCGACCGGCTTTTGGCGCGTGACGATGCCGTCTACTATCCCGCTCATGGCGCGCCCATTGCCCAGCCGCGCCGGCTGGTGCGCGGCACGCTGGGCCACCGGCGAATGCGCGAGGGGCAGATCCTGCGCCATCTGGAGCGGCACGGGCCCGCGCCCGCCCTCATCCCGGACATGGTACGCGCCATGTATGCCGGCATCGACCCGCGCCTGCACGGCGCCGCCGGCCGCTCGGTGCTCGCCCATCTCATCGACCTGGAGCGGCGCGGCCTGGCGCGGCCGGTTGGGGAGGGCTGGGCACGCATCGTGCCGGCCTGACCCGCTGATGCAGCGGCGCGGCACTCGCGCGCCTTTCCGCCCTCCATGGCCATGCCGGGGGCATTGTGGCTTGAACCTGCGGCCGGTCGGGGCCATTTCCCCCGCAGCAACTGGGAGATTCGGCAGATGGACGCACGCGGCGGAATTGGCGGGAGCCCGGCCACCGACCTGAGGGGACTCGATCTCGTCGCGGAGATCAACCGGCTGCGCAAGGAGCGCAATGCGGTCATCCTGGCGCATTATTATCAAAAGCCGCAGATTCAGGATCTTGCGGACTTTGTTGGAGACAGCCTCGAACTTTCGCGCAAGGCCGCGGAGACGGACGCGGAGGTGATCGCCTTTTGCGGCGTGCGTTTCATGGCGGAGGTCGCCAAGATCCTCTCGCCGCAGAAGACCGTGATCCTGCCGGACATGGACGCCGGCTGCTCGCTGGAGGACAGTTGCCCGCCCGCGCAGTTCAAGGCGTTCCGCGAGGCCCATCCCGATCATATCGCGCTCAGCTACATCAATTGCTCGGCGCAGGTGAAGGCGCTCAGCGACATCATCGTGACGAGTTCGTCCGCCGAGAAGATCATCAGCCAGATCCCGCCCGAGCAGAAGATCATCTTCGGGCCGGACAAGCATCTGGGTGGCTATCTCAAGCGCAAGCTGGGCCGCGACATGCTGCTGTGGCCGGGCGTGTGCATCGTGCACGAGAGCTTCTCGGAGACCGAGCTGCTGAAGCTCAAGGCGCAATATCCCGCCGCGCCGGTCGCCGCGCACCCCGAGTGTCCGGCCTATATCCTGGACCATGCCGATTATGTCGGCTCGACCAGCGGCATTCTGGGCTATGCCAAGACCATGCCGGGCGATACGCTGATCGTGGCGACCGAGCCGCATATCATTCACCAGATGCAGCTCGCCCTGCCGGAAAAGACGTTCATCGGCGCGCCGGGCGCGGATGGCAACTGCAACTGCAACGTGTGCCCCTATATGGCGCTCAACACGCTGGAAAAGCTCTATATCGCGCTGCGCGATCTCCAGCCGCGCATCGAGATGGACGAGAGCCTGCGCCTCGCCGCCAAGAAGCCGCTGGACCGCATGCTCGAAATGGCGAGCGGCACGGTGGGCCAGGGCGACGTGGGAGCGCGGGGCTAAGTGGCCGGGGCGAGCGTGGCGCCGGCGCCGGTCCTGATCGAGGGGTTCGACCTCGCGGCGTTCGTCGCCTCCACCCTGGCCGAGGATCTCGGCGGGGCACCGGGCGCGGGCGGGCGGGACGTCACCTCCGAGAGCGTGATTCCGGCAGAAGCCATGTTCACCGGCGTCATGGACAGCCGCGATCCCGTCACCGTCGCCGGCCTGCCCGTGGCCGAAGCCTTCTTCCGCGCGCTCGATCCCGATGTGGAGATCGAGACGCTGGTGGGCGAGGGCGCGCGCGTGGCCGCCGGCACGCCGCTCATGCGGCTGCACGGCAAGGCGCGCGCCATGCTTACGGCCGAGCGCTCGGCGCTCAACATCGTCCAGCACCTCACCGGCATCGCCACGCTGGCGCGCGCCTATGTGGACCAGATCGCCGGCACCGGCGCCACGCTGCTCGACACGCGCAAGACCATTCCCGGCCTGCGCCTGCTGGAGAAATATGCCACGCGCCAGGGCGGCGCGAAGAACCATCGTATGGGCCTGTGGGACGCGGCCATGATAAAGGACAATCACATCGCCGTGGCCGGCTCCATTGGCCAGGCGGTCGGTGCGGCGCGGGGCGCGGGAATCGGCACCATCATCGTGGAAGTGGACCGGATCGACCAGATCGAGCCCGCCATCGCCGCGGGCGCCACGCATCTGCTGCTCGACAATATGGCGCCCGAAGTGCTGCGCGGTGCGGTGACGCTGGTCGGCAAGCGCGTGCCCACCGAGGCATCGGGCGGGGTGACGCTGGAGACGATCCGCGCCATCGCGCAGACGGGCGTGGATTATGTGAGTGTCGGCCGCCTCACTCAGTCCGCCCCGGCCGCCGACATCGGCCTCGATTTCACGGTGGCGTGACGCGCTGCTTTCACGACGCTTGCATCCTCCTGCTTACCTCGCAAATAATGCGCAAGCTAAGCGCTGGTAGCGCTCCCATTCCGTGCTTGGCGTGGCCCGCGCTTTTGCGCTAAGCCAGTGGGGTGAGAGGGGAACCGGAAAAAAAGACTCGCGTCGTGGTGCTCGGGGGCGGCACGGCCGGCTGGATGAGTGCCGCGTCATTTGCGCGCCTGCTTGGGCCGCTGGTCAGCGTGGAGCTGATCGAGAGCGAGGACATCGGCATCGTCGGCGTAGGCGAGGCGACGCTTCCCCATATTCGCAGCTTCGTACAGCGACTGGGCCTCGACGAGGCCGCCTTCATGCGGGCGACGCATGCCACCTACAAGCTGGGCATTGATTTCCGCGATTTCGGCCGGATCGGCGACAGCTATATCCATCCCTTCGGCAGCTTCGGCGAGGAGGTGGGGGGCGTGCCTTTCCACCATTATTGGCTGGAGCTGGAGCGGCAGGGGCTGGTCGATCCGCTCGGGGCCTATTCGCTGGCGGTGGCGGCGGGCAAGGCGCAGCGGTTCGCGCCGCCCACGCAGGATGGCACGCTCAGCTCCACTTACGGCTATGCCTATCAGTTCGACGCGGCGCTGTTCGGGCCCTTCATGCGGGAGTTTGGCCTCACCATCGGCGTCAAGCGCACCGAGGGGCTGGTCGTCGATGTCGAGCAGGCGCCCGAAAGCGGCGACGTGACGGCGCTCGTCCTCAAGGACGGGCGGCGCGTGGAGGGCGATCTCTTCATCGACTGCTCGGGTTTCCGCAGCCTGCTGCTGGGCAAGACGCTGGATGAGCCCTGGGAGGACTGGGCGCACTGGCTGCCCTGCGACCGCGCCGCCGCCATGCCCTGCACTCATGTGACCGGCGAAATCGATTCCTACACGCGCGCCATCGCCATGCCCGGCGGCTGGCGCTGGCGCATCCCGCTCCAGCACCGCATCGGCAATGGCTATGTCTATTCCAGCGCCTTTCTGGACGACGACAAGGCCGTCGAGACGCTGCAATCGGTGGTGGAAGGCCGGGCCATGGCCGATCCGCGCCTGCTGCGCTTCCGCGCGGGCCGGCGGCGCAAGAGCTGGAACCGCAATGTCATCGCCGTGGGCCTCGCCAGCGGTTTCCTGGAGCCGCTCGAATCCACCTCGCTCTACCTCACGCAGGTGGGCATCACCTATCTGCTGGAGATGTTCCCCGAGGGCGGGCGGATCGACCCGCGCGACCGGGCCGAGTTCAACCGGCTGGTGGACATGGAATATGACCGCATCCGCGACTTCCTGATCCTCCATTTCCACGCCACCCAGCGCGACGATTCGCCCTTCTGGGATCATGTGCGCACCATGACCGTGCCCGATACGCTGGCGGAGAAGATGGAGCTGTGGCGCGAGACGGGGCGGCTCGTCAAATATAGCGACGGCCTGTTCTACGATGCGAGCTGGATCGCGGTCTATCTCGGCCAGAACATCGTGCCGCGCCGCCACGATCCGCGCACGAGCCTGCCCGATCCACTCCAGGTGGCGCGCGCCATGGCGCATCTCAAGCGGCAGATCGACGAGACCGTGGCGGCCATGCCCACGCACCGCTCGGCGCTGGAGGCGGTGGGCATGGAACTGGAGCCGGTGCCATGAGCGAGCCGCGCGCGCTGCCGCGCCGCATCGTCGTCGTCGGGGGCGGGCAAGTGGCGATCGTCGCCGCGCTGGCGCTCCGCCGTGCGCTGCCGGCCACGGATGTGCTGGTGATCGGCACGCCCTTCGACCCCGCCGCCATTGCCGATCATGCGGCGAGCGCGCTGTCCTTCACCAACCGCTTCCACGACGATCTGGGCATCGATGAAGCGGCGATGATCCGCCGCGCGGGCGCCTCGCACCGGCTGGTGACGCGCTATTTCGGTTTCGGCGGCGCGGGGCAGGTGGGTGTGGCGGCCTATGGCGCCCCGGCCGACCCGGCGCTCAAGGCCGTGTTCTTCCGGGAATGGGGCGGGGGTCCGCGCAACGCCGCGACCGGACGCCCGGCTTTCTCCGTGGCCGAGGCGCTTGCCGACAGCGGGCGGTTCGCCACGCCCACGGGTGATCCGGGCGACCCGCTTCTCGATCTCGATTATGCGCTGCGCTGGAACGCGCCGGCCTATCGCGACCTGCTGATCGAGGCGGCGCGGGCGCGCGGCGTGCAATATCGGCCGGGCACCGTGAGCGACGTGGCGCCGGACGGGCAGGGGGGCGCCGCCGCCGTCACGGTCGACGGCGTGGGCGAAGTGGCGGCCGATCTCTTCATCGATTGCACCGGCCCGCGCGCCGCCCTGCTCTCGCGCCTGCCGGACGCCCGCCGGCTGAGCTGGCAGGAGGCGCTGCCGGTGCGCGGCCTCATCCATTTGCCCCAGGGCGGGCCAATGGCGGCGCTGGAGGACCGCGTCTCGATGACGCAGGCCGGCTGGCTGATGGAGACGGCGGGGCGCGACGGCAAGGCGACGCTGCTCGGCGTGCCGCAGGGCATGGACGAGACGAGCATTCTGGCGGCGCTGGGGGAGACGCCGGCGGCGGCCCTCGCGCTCGATCCCGGCCGCGCGCGGGAGGCGTGGGTCGGCAATGTCATTGGCCTGGGCGACGCGGCGGCGACCTTCGAGCCGCTGGGCTGGCTCAATCTGGACCTGGCGCATCGGCAGATCGCGCTGCTGCTGGCGCTGCTGCCCGGCCGCGAGCCCGATCCGCGCGAGCGGGCGGAGTATAATCGCCGCGCCGCGCTGATGGCGGACCGCGCGCGCGACATCGTCGCCACGCATTATGCGGCGCCCGGCGCGGCGGCCCTGTTCGGCCATGTGCACCCCTCGTCCGAGCTGGTGTTGGCGCTCGATCAGTTCCGCCGGCGCGGCCGCGTGCCTTTCTTCGAGGATATGCCCCTGCTGGCGCAGGAATGGGCCACGCTGCTCCATGCGCTGGGCCTGCCTTCCGTCGAAGGGGCTCTCGCGCGGGCGGGCGATCCGGCGCAGGCGGAGCGCGCCCGCGCCACGCATGCGGCGCGCTGCGATGCCGCCGTCCGCGCCGCGCCGCCTTATGGCCAATGGCTGGGGCGCCTCGCGCAGCCGGCCTGAGCGAGGGCGTCTAAACCAAGATTGTGTTTCTGCGAAAGCGCGAGCCGCAGTCTCAGCCGCCGCGCCGAGCTGCCCTGACTCCTGCCTGCGCACGAGCACTTGTTTTTGTCTGGATCGGTCAGGAGGCATCGCCATCTCCTGGAGCCGCAGGTGTCCGCAGGACAAGGACGATGAGTACTGCCCCTTACCCCAGTGCTTTACGCAACATGGCCCGCATGCGCGCGAAGAGCGGCGGGCTTCCCTGCGCCATGATGCCGCGGGCATGCGGCGGCAGGTGCGCGCCGGGGTCGCCATCGGCCTCGAAGACATAATGATCGGTCATCATCCGCCAGAAGCCGCGCTGGGGCTCGGGCAGGTGGCGGTAGGCGAGGATGGCGTGGAGCAGGGCGTCATAGGCGCCGCCGACGCCCTGCGGCGCATCGGACCACCAATAGTTGACGAGGATGGAGAGCGGATCGAGCGAGTCGACGCCATGCCACCAGCCATAGGGGATGTAGAGCGCGTCGCCCGGCTCCAGCGTGGCGCGCAGGGCGTGCCTCCAGGCGGTGGCATAGGCCGGGTAACGCGCTAGGTCCGGCGCGGCCATGTCGACCATGCTGACCGGCGTGCCCGCCGGCGTCAGCTCGAAGGGGCCCGGATAGAGATTGGGGAGCTGTTCGGGCGGGAAGAGCGTGAAGCGCCGGCGCCCCGCCACATTGCAGGCGAGATTCTCCATGAGGTCGAAATGCGGCACGACGCGGATGCGATTGCCGATCCAGATGCGCGGCGCGACATCGGGCAGCAGCGTCAGCCGGTTCTCGGCTGCGAAGGCGGGCAGCAGCCGGGCAATGGCCTCCGATTGCACCGCCAGCCCCGGCGGCGCGGGATCGTCCGCCCGCGCCCGCAGTTCGGCGAGGAAGGCGGGGAGCGTGCCGGCCCGCGTCTCGAAATTGAAGCCGGTCATCTGCGCATTGTAGAAGAAGCGCCCGTCCGCTTCCGGCGGGGCATGGAGCGTCGCGATGGGAGCGGCCGTCGGCCATTGGCCGAGATAGGCGATCATCGGCTCCAGTCCCTGACGCCCGGCGGCGACGGCGGGCCAGTCCGCCACCAGCCCGCGCAGCACGACCGGCCGGCCGGCGGGCCGGATGTCCTCATGGAAGCGCGCGGCGTCCACGCCGTCTGCCTGCGCGATCTCCAACGGTTCGGGCAGAGGCGTCACGCCTCCACCATGTCCCGCGATGCGAGGCTGCCGGTCTGGCGCAGATAGTCCGCCTGGGTCGGCATGGCGGCCACGGTGCCGGCGATCACGTCGCGCATATGGGCCAGGCGTGTCAGCGTCTCGGCGTCCGGGAGCAGATGGGCGGCGGGGTGGAAGCCACCCGCGGCCACGCCTTGCCCCACCATGACGGCCAGCCAGCTCGCCTCGCTGAACAGCTCGTCATTGTCCTGGAAGACCCGGCCGGAGGACTGGAACAGGGCGAGCTTCTCCGCCAGCCCCTCCGGCACGTCCAGCGCCCGGCACTGGTCCCAGAAGGCGGTGTCGTCGCGCTCCGTGGCTTTGTAGTGGAGTACCAGAAAATCGCGGATGGAGACGTAGTCGTGCAGCGTCTCGCGGTTGAAGCGCGCGATCTCGTGTTCCCCGAAGGCGCGCGAGGGAAACAGCGCCATCAGCCGCGCGATGCTGGACTGGACGAGATGGATGGCTGTCGATTCCAGCGGTTCCAGAAAGCCGCCGGCCAGCCCCATGGCCACGACATTCTTCTCCCAGAAGCGTGCGCGGTGGCCGGCGGCGAAGCGGATATGATTGGGCTCGGCCAGCGGCTCCCCTTCCATATTGGCGAGGAGCAGGGCGGTGGCCTCGTCGGCGGACATGTGCGCGCTGCAATAGACATGGCCATTGCCCACCCGGTGCTGGAGCGGGATGCGCCATTGCCACCCGGCCGGGCGCGCGAAGGTGCGCGTGATCGGATCGTCCGCGCCATTCTCGTGCCCCGGCCGGTGGGCGCAGGGAATGGCGACGGCGCGGTCGCAGGGGAGCCAGTGCGTCCAGTCCACGAAGGGCACGCCCAGCGTCTGGCCGAGCAGCAGCGAGCGGAAGCCGGAGCAGTCGATGAACAGCTCGCCCTCGATCCGCGCGCCTCTCTCCAGCATTACCGCCGTCACGAAGCCGGTCTCGGGGTGGCGCTCCACTTGCGTGATGCGGCCCTCCGTGCGCTTCACGCCCTGCCGCTCCGAACGCGCGCGCAGATAGCGCGCATAGCGGCCGGCATCGAACTGGAAGGCATAAGCGAGGCGGGAGAGGGGCGAATTTGGCTGGTCCGGCCGGGGCGCCATATAGCGCCCCTGACGCGCCGCGAGCGCGCCGATGGAATAGGAGTCCAGGGCGCCGTCGTCACCCAGGGCCCGGCCCTTGAGCCAGTGGTGGTGAAACTCGATTCCCAGCATGTCGAGCCCGTAGCGGCCGAAAGGATGGGTGTAGCGATGGCCGGGCCGCCACCAGTCGACGAACTCCACGCCCAGCTTGTAGGTCGCCCGCGTCTCCCGCATGAACTCGGCCTCGTCGAGGCCCAGCAGGGCATTGAACAGGTTGATGCCGGGGATGGTCGATTCGCCCACCCCGACGGTGCCGATCGCCTCCGATTCGATCAGCTCTATGGAAAAGCCGGGCAGAGCGCCGAGCACCCGCGCCATGGCCGCCGCGCACATCCAGCCGGCGGTGCCGCCGCCGACGATGACGACCTTGCGAATGGGCGCGCCGCTCATCGCGCGGCCGCTCCCGCGATCAGCGCATGTTTGTTAGAGATATCGTTACCATGATCGCCGCCGGACATTGGCCCGCCTCCCCCTATGCGGTTGTCATTTTGCCGGATTGCTATGCCACCGATTGAACAACCTTGCCAAGGGGCGCTGGCATCGTTATTCATACACAATTACACAGAACGTGTGTTAGCGCTAACAGGCGCATTGCGAAGGAGAGGGGGGTCGTTGTGGCCAAGAATCATGTTTTCGGACAGTCATCCGATGCGCGGGCGGGTGCCGCGCCACTGAAGGCAGGGGTCTCTCTCCTGGCCGTTTGTGCGCTGATCGTCGCGGCTCCGGCGGTGGCGCAGGATAATGCAGCAGCGGCCGATGAGGCCGAAGCGGACGCCATCATCGTCACCGGCATCCGCCAGAGCCTCGCCAACTCCCAGTCCATCAAGAAAAGCTCCGACACGATCGTCGACGCCATCACGGCGGAGGACATCGGCGCGCTGCCCGATCGCTCCGTGACCGAGGCGCTGCAGCGCGTGCCGGGTATCTCGATCAACCGCTTCGCGGGCTCCAACGACCCGGACCATTTCTCGGTCGAGGGATCGGGCGTCGTCATTCGCGGCCTCAATTTCGTGAAGTCCGAGTTCAACGGGCGCGATGCCTTTGCGGCGGGCGTGGGCGGGCAGGCGCTCAATTTCGCCGACGTGCCGTCCGAGCTGCTTGGCTCCGTCATCATCAGCAAGAATTCCACCGCCGACATGATCGAGGGCGGCCTGGCGGGTGTCGTCAATCTCAACACCCGCAAGCCCTTCGACAAGCGCGGCCTGCGCGTCTCGCTCAGCGCCGAGGCCAATTACGGCGACTTCCGCAAGGAATGGACGCCGACGATCTCCGGTCTCATCAGCAACACATGGGAGACGGATTCGGGCTCGTTCGGCCTGCTCGTCAGCGGCTCTTATTCGCGCATCAAGAGCCGCGCCGACGGCGCCCAGGTCAGCAACTTCCAAACGCGCGACAATCAACTCGCGCTGGCCGCGAACACGGCCGACACCTTCATGTGCCGCAATCCGCTGCCCGCGGATAGCGACACGATGACGCTGCCGGGCGCCACGACGGCATGCGGCACGGCCGAAACGGCCGGCGCCGACGGTTTCGCCGACTATGCCAGCGTGCGCTACGCGCCCGTGGGCGGCCAGTTCCGCACGCAGGAATTCGACCGCAAGCGCGACGGTATCGCGGTCTCCGCCCAATGGGAGTCCACGGATCGCAATTCGCAGCTCACGGCCGAGTTCATTCGCTCGCACTCGACCAACAACTGGGGCGAATATGTCTTCGAGACCGCCTCCGATCTGGCGGAATATGGCACCTATCCGCTCGGCTGTATCCAGAACAATCGCGGGCCTTTCCCTATCGACAGCGCCGGCATCCGGCCGCCCAACACCGACCCGGGCACGCGAGCCGAATGCCCGGTCGGCGGGTTCCAGAACTATGTCTATAATGACGACAATCTGTTCCAGTCCGGCTACATCACCAATCCCGCCATGGGCTGGCGCGGCAATCAGGCGGACTCCCCCTATGTGCCGATCGGCGGCGTTCCGCAGAGCATCATCCGTCGCATGGTGGCGGAAGAGACCACCAACGAGGATTGGGGCGCGCATTTCCGCACGCAGCTGACCGATCGGCTTCGGCTGGACATTGACGGCCAATATGCCGAATCGCGCAAGCGGAGCACCGATTTCGGCATCTGGGGCTCCATGTTCACCGATCAGGAGCTGGATCTGACAGGCAATCTGCCGGTCATCATCCCGCACAAGCCCAACGTGCTTGGCTATACCTGGTCCACGCCGGGCGAGGACCTGCAAAACGCGACCGACCAGAGCTATTTCACGGATGGGCGCTTCCAGTTCTGGCGCGCCGCCATGGATCATATCGAGGACAGCAGCGGCAGCCAGTATGCGCTGAAGGGCGACCTCACCTACGATTTCGACGAAGGCTCGTTCCTCCGTCAGTTCAAGGCCGGCGCCCGCTATGCCGACCGGGAGCAGACGGTCCGCTACACCACCTACAACTGGGGCATGCTCAGCGAAGTGTGGAGCGGCAGCCGCCCGGTGAACGTCCAGGACGTCAATCCTAACGACGTGACCTTCTACAGCTTCCCGGATTTCTTCCGGGGCGCGGTGCCGGGGCCGGTCGGCGGCTATTATTATAATGGCGATCTGGCCGGCGATTATCAGACGGCTGTCGGCTTCGCTCAAGGCGTTCAGGATCGGGCACGAGCCCTGGGCGCGAACCCGAGCTGGAATCCGCTGGCGGAGCGGGCGGGCGTCCGCACGGGCCTGCCCTATCTCCCCGCCGATATCCAGCCGGTCGCGCAAAAGGACTTCGCCGCTTATGGCATGCTGTCCTTCGCCAGCGACAATGGCGCGAGCGGGCTGCGCTTATCGGGCAATGTCGGCTTGCGCTGGGTGTCGACCCGCGTTCGCTCATCGGGCGTCATCGGTATCGGCTCGCAGCAATCGCTGAACATCGCGGATGATTATGACACGCGTTGCGCCGAGGTGGATCGGCCCTATGGCGGTCCCGGTCGGCCGGGCGGCGTCTGCAATCTGGGGCCCGACGCCTATGAGTCCCTCCGCAATTTCGTGGACGGAACCAGCATCGCCCAGGAAGTGCGGCACAGCTATGATTATCTGCTGCCGAGCCTGAACCTGAAACTGGGCCTGTCCGATGACGTCATCCTGCGTTTCGCGGCGTCCAAGGTGCTGACGCGGCCGGACAACGCCTATATCCGCAACTACTTCACGGCGGGTCTGGATACGCAGGGCAATCTCACGGCGACGGCGGGCAAGCCCGATCTCCTGCCGGCCACGGCCTGGCAGTTCGATCTGACGGCGGAATGGTATTTCGCGCGCGTCGGTTCGCTGACCTTCAACCTGTTCTACAAGGATATCGAAAACTTCTTCTTCCAGTCCGTCCGCACGGAGTCGTTCACGAACGGCAGCGGGGAGACGCGGGATGTCACCATCCGCGGTCCGGCCAATTATGACGGTCATGGCAAGATCAAGGGCCTGGAGGTCGCCTATCAGCAGACCTACGACTTCCTGCCGGGGCTGCTCAGTGGCCTGGGTGTGAGCGCCAACTACACCTATATCGACAGCAGCGGTCTGCCCAACACCTTCCTGAACGGCGGCAACAATGCCAACAACTCGACGGTGCCGCCCGGCAACCTGCCGCTGGAGCAGCTCTCCAAGCATAATGCGAATGTGGCGGTGTTCTACGAGCGGGGTCCGGTGAGCCTGCGCGCCGCCTATAACTGGCGCTCGAAGTTCCTGCTCACGGCGTCGGACGTGATCTTCCCTTATTATTCCATCTTCAACGACGCGACCGGGCAGCTCGATGCCTCGTTGTTCGTCAACGTCAACAGCAACATCAAGGTCGGCGTGCAGGGCGTCAACCTGCTCAACGAAGTGACCAAGACGTTGCAGGCTTATACGGGCGATCCGGGCAAGCTGGCGCCGCGGTCTTACTTCATGAACGACCGCCGATTCTCTTTCATCGTCCGGGGGACGTTCTAGGGGCGTACTCTCCGGCCGGCGGGTTCGATCCGGCGGCCGGAGAGAGCGGATAAAAAGGAAATTGGGAGCCTGAGCGCGTCGTTTCGCTCATTCGGACTCAGCTCAGTTGTCCGGTCATGCAGGCGAGAGCCGCCGGACATGGACGCGCCGCCGCATTTGAGGGGATGCGGCGGCGCCTTTTTTTAAGATCGCGGACAAGTCTCCCCTGCTCTTCAGAGGAGGAGTTGGGGCGGCGATGCGCAGCGGCGCGCCCCGCGTAGCCGCTCGTGTCGCAGTGTGCAGCGCCCCCCCACACAAAGGAGAGGAGGGGAGAATGGCTCTTGGCCTGCGCCTGCTGACAGATGCGCGGGTTTCCAACAGCATCATCACCAAAAAGAAAACGGGCGGCGATCATCAAGACCGCCGCCCGCTTCATGCCTGTATCGGATCGAAAAGATCAGAACTTGTAGCCGAGCGACACGCCATAGGTGCGCGGCGGCAGCCATGTGGCGCCGAGCAGGCGGCCGGTCGCCAGGGCGAAGGTGCTGCTCGGACGGAATATGTCGAACAGGTTCTTCGTCCAGATCTGTGCCCGGATGCGGCCGTCGTTCGTCTCATAGGCGAGCGACAGGTCCACGATGGTGTAGGCCGAGCTGCTCTCGATATCGCGCATATATTCGCTGAAATAAGTGCGGCTCTTGTACGAGACGTCGACGCTGGGCGTGAACAGGCCGATGTCCGAGCGCACATCATATTCGCCATGCAGGTTCCACGACCAGCGCGGGCTGTTGCGCGTGTCGTTGCCGGCGAGCTGGATGTCGCCGCCGCTCGGCGAGCCGTAGGCGGTCAGGTCCGGGTTGGTGACCGGATCATAAGCGGGAGCGCCGGGCGTCATGATGTTGGCCGGGTTCAGCGGATCGAGCGTCAGATAGTCGACGAAGTGCGCATCCGTGTAGGAGACCGCGCCGCTGATGCGCAGACCACGGGTCGGGCGCAGCAGCACGTCGGCCTCGATGCCCTTGGCGCGGGTCTTGGCAGCGTTCTGGAAGATCGTGGTGTAGCCGGTGGGGCCACCCGCGATCGTCTTGTTGAGCTGCAACCCGTTGAGCGTATAGGCATAGCCCGCCAGGTTCACCGTCAGCATGCGGCCGAAGCTCGCCTTGATGCCGGCCTCGTGGTTATACATCGTCTCCGGGTTGACGATCGTGCGGCTGTTCGAGGCATTCTCGCCCGAGCCGGCCTTGAAGCCCTCCGAATAGGTGTAATAGACCAGCAGGTCGCGGTTCGGCTGCCACTCCAGGCCCACTTCCGGCGTGAAGTCGCGGAAGGTGCGTTCCACATGGGTGCTGGCGGGGGTGGCATGCACCACGACGGCGCCATTGCTGATGACGATGGAGGGGTTCTCCGAATCGACATGCTCGCTGCTCCAGCGGCCGCCCAGCTTGAGGTGGAACGCGGAGAGCGATTCGTCCAGCATGCCCAGGCCGATGGCATATTGGCCGAAGATGGCGAAAGCTTCCGTCCCCAGGTTGGACTTGGTGCAGACGCGCTTGGGCGCGATGACCGTGCTGCCGCCCGTCACACCGTCGGGGCCATAGCCGCACAGGCCATAGGCTTCGTCCAGATCGATGCCGGCCGCCTCAAGAATGGCGATGTTGCCGGGCACGCCGTTGCGGTTGGCAAGGCCGACATTGTCGATCGGGCGCTGGCGCTCATTGAAATAATAGACGCCGAGGGTGCCGTTGATCCACTCGGACTGGAGACCCAGGCGCAGTTCGTTGCTCCACTGCTTGCTGTCGATCCGGCGCTCCTGCACCGTGGTGGGCTGCCCGTTCGTGGTCGGGCTGTCGATCACCGCGGAGAGGTCCAGATCCTGGAACAGCGAGCTCTTGAACGAGCGGTAGTTGGTCACGTTGGTCAGCGTGAGATTGTCGTTCAGCCGCACGTTGAGCGTGCCGCTGAAGGCGTAGGTCTCGGTCTCGGTGCCGGGGTCGGATTCGGTGGCGAGATCACGCGGATCGGTGGCGTAACCGCCCTTGCCGAGCGAGGCGAGACGCGCCACGCCGGGGAAGCTGTCGCGCAGATAGTGGATGGCGCCCGAGGCATCGCTCTGGCGGAAATATTCCGCGGCGAGCAGCAGGTCGGCCTTCTCGCCCAGATCGAATTCGATCTGCGCGCGGCCCATGCGGCGGTTGAGATCGTCGATATCCTTGCCGGAGACCGGATTGGTGCCGAAGCCGTCGCGATTCTCGGTCTTGATCGCCAGGCGGGCGCGAATGCCCTCGGTGATCGGGCCGCTGACCGCTGCTTCCGCCGTCAGGGAATTGTAGTTGCCGTAGGACATGCGGCCATAGCCGGCCAGGAAATCGGTGGGCTTGGCGGTGATGACGTTGATCGATCCGCCGACGGCGTTGCGGCCGTAGAGCGTGCCCTGTGGCCCGCGCAGCACTTCGATGCGCTCCAGGTCGAACAGCGAGGTGAGCTGCGCCTCGGCGCGCGCCACATAGGCGCCGTCCACATGGAAGGCGACGCCGGTGGAGCTGCCCGTGGTGGAGGTGTTGGCGCCAACGCCGCGGATGAAGATCTTGGCCTGGTTGAAATCGCTGCCGAAATTGACGGACGGAACGATCGTCTGGAGGTCGGAGATGCTGTTCACCTGCGCGCTGACGATGCGGTCCGCGCTGAGCGCGCTAACGGCGGCGCTCACATCCTGCAGGGACTGCTCGCGCTTCTGCGCGGTGACGATGATTTCGTCGCCCAACTCCTCGTCGGCGGCGCCGGCGGGCTGGTTCGCGACCTGGGCGAATGCGCTGGTGGACGCCAGCAGCAGGGCCGGCACCATCAATGTGCTCTTCAACATGAACGTCTCCATCTTTCTGTTTTCGGCCGGCCCCATCCCAATGGGCGGGGCCGGTCTGGTCTTGCAGCCGGTCTGGCGCCTGACAGCCCGTGAGGGCCGGCAGTGACGCGCCATTCCAGAGAAGGGGCTTGTGCGGAGGCCGCGTCGAACGCCGCCATCCGCCTGGTCCGCGCGCCGGGCAGAGTCCCGCCCGGCGACGCATCACCACATCGCTCTTGTGCCTTTTTCGGCACGCAGCCTTGATATCGCGCAAGGACGTTTGCCGCCCGTTCGTCCGGCATGCCGGCGCGCGGCGGCCGAAAGACCCGGCGCGAACGCAACGGCAAGGCGACCATGCGCGATCATGGCCGAAAAACTCCCTGATTATGTGTTTTCTGGAGGCGGCCGTCTGGCTTCGCCTCGCCGGGCTTTTTAGTCCAGACGGCCGGGCAGGCGAAGGGCTTTGCGCTGGTGCATGCACAAGAGAGTTAACGACTGTGGCAATTATGCACGCGCCTGTTGCCGCGCCGTCGTCAGTGCGCGGCCTCTCCCGGCAGGCATTTCGCCCGTCGGGAGAGGCCGGGGATTGGCCGTATTGTCCGGGCCGTCAGCTGCGTCCACCTGATCGACACGGGGCCCGGACCCGCCGGCGCGCGCTCAGCGCCGCGTGTCGTGCTTGCGGCCGATCGCGGCGCCGATCGCGGCCCAGATGCCGGCCAGAATGACCCCTGCGATGGCGACCGCGCCGGTGGAGGCGATGGCGACGATGCCGGTATAGACCCAGCCCGACACCGCATCGCCGCCGCGATAGACGAAAGTGTCGATGGCGTTCTTCGCCTTGTATTTCGTCTCCATGTCGACATCGGTGAACAGCATTTCACGCCCCGGCCGCACCAGCGCATATTCGCCGATGCGCCGCACGAGCATCACGCCCACAAGCACGGCGAACGTGGCCGAGAAGGCGAGGATGCCAAAGCCGATCATCATCAGCACCGGCACTGCGGTGAGCAGCGCGGTCACGCCGAGCCTGCGGGCGAGCCGGCCGGTGAAGAAGATCTGGATAAGCACCGTGGCGGTCTGCACGATGGTGTCGATGGTCGCGAAGACCTGCGTCTGCGCCGTGCGATCCGGGAAGGTCTGCTCGACGATGCGCGCCTGCTCGAAATAGAGGAAGGTGTTGGCGATGGTGAGGAACAGCACGAAAGCGGCGATGCCCAGCAGAAAGGGCGAGCGCAGGATGCCCGTGATGCCCGCCCAGATCGAGCCGCCGATGCGCCGGGCGGCGTCCCGATCGAGACCGGCGGTGCCGCTGGCTCCTCCGGGACCCAGCGCGTCGCGCCAGCGCATCAGGAAGAAGGCGCAGGGCAGGGTCGCCAGGAACAGCACCGTGGAAAGCGCGAGCAGGCCCGCTTCCCCCAGCGGCGCCACGAGCAGGGCACTGAGCAGCGGGCCGGCGAGACCGCCCAGGCTTCCGCCGGCCGCCATCTGGCCGAAGAGCCGGTGGCCCTGATCCCGGTTGAACAGATCGGCCATCAGGCTCCAGGCCAGCGAGATAACGAACAGGTTGAAGACCGAAAGCCAGATGAAGAAGGCGCGCCCCACCCACACGTCTTCCGGGTGGATGGCGAGACTGACGGCAAAGCCGCCCATGACAAGTGCCGAGATGCCGTAGAGGATCGGCAGCAGCCGGCGGCGCGTGAGCCGCGAGGCGGCCCAGCCATAGAGCGGCACCACCAGCAGCGTGGCGACGAACGTGCCGGTGAACAGCCATTGCAGATTGTTCACGCCGCCCGCCACGCCGAAGGTCTCGCGGACCGGCCGGAGCATGAAATAGCTGGCGAACAGCAGGAAGAAGAGCAGGAAGCCGCTGGCCACGGCGGGCACTTCGAACGGCTCGGCCACGATGAGGCGGGCCAGCCCGCGCCGTCTTTCAGGAGTATTTTGCGAGGGAGTCACGATGCTGGGTTCCTTGGCTGGGCCTCGGCACGCACCCGCATGAGCGGCGGCCAGGCGCGCAAGAGGAGAGAACGCGCCGCCGCCATCGGGGCGGCCGGCGCGTCCCAGGCGGCGGGTCAGGGCCTAGGCGAGGGAATCCCAATAGGCTTCGAGGGCCTTTCGCGCGGCGGCATCGGGCAGGCGACCCTTGCCCGCCGCCTGATTGTCCAGCAGGTGCCGCACTTGTGTGGTGCCGGGAATGGCCACTGTCACGGCCGGATGCGAGACGACATATTTGAGGGCGACCTGGGCCCAGCTCGTCGCATCGAAACCGGCGGCGAAATCGGGCAGGGGGCCCTTCAGCTTGCCAAAGACGTTCTGGTCCTGGTTGCGCCCGCCGAAGGGCACGTTAATCATCACCGCCAAGCGGCGCTCCTGCGCCAGCGGTAGCAGCAGCTCTTCCGCCGCCCGGTTGGCGAGCGAATAGTTGACCTGGATGAAATCCAGCGGATAGCGGCGCATCGCCTCGGCCAGATCGGCATATTGCCGCTCCGTGGAGGTGCTGATCCCGATATAGCGGATGCGCCCGGCTTCCTTGGCGGCGAGCAGCGCGGGGATATATTTCTCCGTACCGGCCAGATTGTGGACCAGCACCAGGTCGATCTTCTCCACCTTGAGCCGCCGCGCCGCAGTCGCCAGCTCCGCCTCCGCGTCGTCGGGGGCCGGGCCCATCGGCGTCTTGGTCGAGATGAAGAAGCGGTCGCGCTGGCCGATGCGGCCGATCAGCTCGCCGATCACTTCCTCCGAGCGGCCATAAGCGCGCGCCGTGTCAACGACCGATCCGCCCTGCTGGAGCAAGGTTTCCAGCACTTGCTGGAGTTCGGCGAGCTGCTCGGCGCCCTCCACGCTGTAGCTGTTGGTGCCCAGGCCAATGACGGGCAGGCGCTCGCCGGTGGAGGGGATGGGCTTGGTGATGGCATCCTGCGCTGCGGCCCGGCCGGGGAGCAGCAGCCCTCCCGTGGTGAGCGCCGCCATGCCCAGCGCGCCGCCGCGCACGACGGAACGTCGGGAAAGGGGGGGCAGATCAGTCATTACGCACTCCTTGTCTTGAGGGATGAGTCCGGCTTGCGCACCAGGTCCTGCATATGTGGAAGGGATTGCCCGGCGCGGCGGACGGGGCCGTCGGCGCGGGATGGTTCAGGGAGTCCGGTCTCGCGGAGGCTCGCCTTGCAGGCCGGACGGCAGGCCAAGCGGTGCAGTGGCCCAACCCGGCGTCTACCGGAAAGAACGCTCTGTCGCTTGGGGCTCATGGCCGGTCTCAAGGTCATGGAAGCTCGCAAGGTTGATCGTGACTCTCAACCCGGCAAACCTAACATGCTATACAGCCAAAGCAAATGGCTTGGACGGGGCAGGGGGGAGCGCACGCGCGTGGCACCGGGCGGAAGAAGCAAGTGGCTGATCCGGCGCCGAAAAGCTGGTCAGGAGGCTTCGAGCCAGTCCATCTTCTCCGCGAGCAGCGCGACCTGCGTGCGGTTGCGGACATTGAGTTTGCGCATCAGCGCGGTCATGTGCGCTTTCACCGTCGCTTCGGCGATGCCCAGATCGAAGGCGATCTGCTTGTTGGCGAGGCCGAGGTGGACGCCCTGGAGAACGCGGACCTGAGTCGGGGTCAGCTTTCCCGCGTCCGGGGTGGCGACCATAGGCGGTCTGCCACGATCCAGGACCAGCTCATTGATTTGATGCACGCTCAAGCTCTCTCTCCCTGTGCAGTCAAATGGCGGCTATCCGCTTCTTCCCGTCTTTTCATGGTCTTCAGCGCTCTGCCGCCCCGTGTTTCGAGTCCGGGACCATGCAAAGCTGTCTGACCAATTCGGGATCAGTTAGACAGGTTTTCGCATACTGTATACCAATTTGTCTAGTCTGGCCTGCACATTTCTGGCAGGAGATGGAATCAGGAGACACAAGCGGGAGGGGTGAATGAGGGACCATCTTGGCCCAGACGGCAGGCAGCAGGCGGGGCTTGCGCGAAGCCAAGGCTTTTCAGCACCATGAGTGCCGAGGATATCCGTCTCGTCGTCGCCGCGGTCTCCGGTATCGCGCTGTCGATCCTGCTCATCACCAAGGGGCGGCTGCACCCGTTTGTCGGCCTGCTCTGCGGCGCCTTTCTGGTGGGGCCGCTCGCCGGCATCCCTCTGGCGCAGACGGCCAAAGCTGTCGAACAGGGTGCCGGCTCCATTCTGGGCGGCACGGGTCTGGTCGTGGCGCTCGGCCTGTCGCTGGGCGCCATGCTCCAGATTTCGAACGGCGCGAGCGCGCTGGCGATGGGTGCGCTGCGCTTCACCAGCAATCGCACCGCGCCTTGGGTCAGCCTGTTCGTAGCGCTGCTGATCGGCCTGCCGCTGTTCTTCGAGACCGGCCTGGTGCTGCTGCTGCCCATCGTCGCGGCGGTGGCGGTCAATCTCGGCAAGGCGAAGGGCGGGAGCGGGAGTAGCGACGCCGCCAAGCTGCAACTGCTGCTGCCCGCGCTGGCCGGCCTCTCCATTGCCCATGCGCTGGTGCCGCCGCATCCCGGCCCGCTGCTGGCGGTGGACGCGCTACAGGCCAATCTGGCGCGGACCATGTTCTATGGCCTGCTGGTCGCCATCCCCACCGGCATCGTTTCCGGGCCGCTGCTGGCGCGCGTCATCGGCAAGAACATCAAGATCCATCTGCCCGAGTTCGAGCCGCCGAGCGAGGCGAGCGGCGCGCCCAGCAAGACGGCCGCGCTGGTGGTGGTGCTGCTGCCCGTGCTGCTCATCGCGCTCGGCCAGTTCATCCCGCTGCTGCCCGAGGCGGTGGCGGGGCATTTCGGCTGGCTCAAGGCGGCCTCCAATCCGGTGCTGGCGCTGCTGATCGCCAATCTGGTGGCACTGCCGTTGCTCTTCGGCCGCCGCATTGGCGATGCTGTGCTTCAGGATTCCATCTGGTCCGAGGCGGTGGCGCCGGCCGGCGCCATCCTGCTCGCCATCGGCGCGGGCGGATCGCTCAAGCAGGTGCTGGTGGAGGCCGGCCTCTCCGATCTGCTGGCCCGGCTGGCGACGGCGGAAATCATCTCGCCGCTGCTGCTCGCCTGGCTGATCGCGGTCGGCGTGCGTCTGGCCACGGGCTCGGCGACGGTGGCCACCATCACCACGGCGGGCGTGGTTCCGGGCCTTGTCGCCGCGAGTGGCGTGCAGCCGGAATGGGTCGTTCTTGCAATCGGTTGCGGCTCGGTCTTCTTCAGCCATGTGAACGATCCGGGCTTCTGGCTGGTGCGCGGCTATCTGGGCACCAGCACCGCCGACACCTTCCGCACCTGGTCCGTGCTTGAGACGGTCATCTCGGTTGCCGGACTGGCCTTTGTGATGCTCGGGAGTTATCTGCTGTGAAACATGGCCCGGCAACCATCCTGCACCGACACCCGGCGATGAGCGAAGGCCGGCTGGCCGACAGGGCCTATTCGCGCATCGTGGAGATCATCAAGACCGACAGGCTTGATGTGGGCGACCGCCTGCCGTCCGAGGCGCAACTGGCCGCCAGCTTCGGCATGTCGCGCACGGTGGTGCGCGAGGCGCTGATCCGGCTGGCGTCGGACGGCATCACTGAGGCGCGGCGCGGTGCCGGCTCCTTCGTCAAGAGCCGGCCCTCCGAGCGGCTGGGCGCGCATATGTCGCTGGATGACCTCTCGGCGACGCTGGGCAGCTATGAAGTGCGCTTCGTCGTCGAGACGGAGGCGGCGCGGCTTGCGGCCATGCGCCGTTCGACCGCGCAGATGGACGCCATTGAGAAAGCCTGGGCGCATCTGCGCGAGGCGCTGCTCTCCAGTGGCCCGGCGCATCTGGAGGATATGGCGCTGCACCGCTCCATCGCGCTGGCGACGGCCAATCCCGCGTTCGTCTCCACGCTCGACCATATGTATCGTGAAGTGGACCGCATCATGCGCGCGGGCGTGGACATTTCCCGCTCGCGCCCGCCAGAGGCCATCGGCGCGATGCTGAGCGAGCATGAGATGATCGTGGAGGCCATCCGCTTGCAGGATGCCGACGGCGCGGCCGTGACGATGCGCTGGCATCTCTTACAGGGTCGCCGCCGGCTGATGCCCTGAGCACGGACCCCGCGCAATTGCGACCTTGGTCGCGGGTGCGGCGAGGCCACCCATGGCCTATGCCTCGATGAAATGCCGATGACCCATTGAAGGCAGTCGATCGACGACGACGACGCCATCGAACCTGGAAGGAGGGGAAATGAACCGCCGCCATCACGTCCTGACAACCGCATTGCTGGCCGCCGGCACCTGCCTGGCAAGCGCGCCGGCCTGGGCCGGCCCGTCCGTCTATCTGACGGCGCCGGACGATCCCAAGGCCATCACCATAAAGGCCGTGGGTGACGGCAAGGCCGACGATACGGCGGCGCTCCAGGCCGGCATCGACGCGGCCGCCAGCCGGGGCGCGGGCGGCATCGCCTATCTCCCCTCCGGCCGCTATCGCATCACGCGCACGCTCATCGTCGCGCCGGGCACGCGCATCTTCGGCGTGGGCAAGACGCGGCCGGTGCTGGTGCTGCCCGACAATACGCCGGGCTTCCAGAGCGGCGTCAAGAATATGGTCGTCTATTCCGGCCGCGATCCCGGACCGGCCAATCCGCGCTTCCGCATCGCCTCGCCGGTGCAGGGCGTGGTGCCCGAGCGGGACGATGTGCCCGATTCCAACCCCGGCAGCTTCTACTCGGCGATGGCGAACATCGATTTCGAGATCGGCAAGGGCAATCCGGCGGCCGCCGCCATCCGCTTCCATGCCGCGCAGCATAGCTATCTGCGGCATATGGAGTTCAACATCGGCTCGGGCTTCGCGGGCGTCTACATGGTCGGCAACGAGGCTGTGGACCTGCACTTCAAGGGCGGGCGCTATGGCATCGTGACCGAGAAGCCGTCTCCGGCCTGGTCCTATACGCTGGCCGATTCCACCTTCGAGGGGCAGCGCGACGCCGGCATCCGCGAGCATGAGGCGGGCCTGACGCTGCTCAACGTCACCTTCCGCAACGTGCCGGTGGGCGTGGAGATCGACGAGGGCTATGGCGACTGGCTGTTCGGCCGGGATGTGCGCTTCGAGAATGTCTCCAGGGCCGGAGTCATCATCTCTAACGAGAACAATGCCTTCACTCAGGTGAGCTTCCTCGACACGATCGCCACGAAGACGCCCGTGTTCGCCCGCTTCCGCGAGAGCGGCAAGACAGTGGGCCAGGCGGGCAACTACAAGGTGGGCGAGTTCACTTATGGTCTGACCGTGCCCGGCCTCGGCAAGTCCGGCGACAAATATGAGGCGCGCTTTGCCGCCGAGAGTCTCGGCACCGTGCCGGCGCGGGGCCAGCCCTATGTGACGCCGCTGCCGCCCACCACCGAATGGGTGAACGCGCGCACTCTGGGCGCCAGGGGCGACGACCAGACGGACGATACCGCCGCGATCCAGGCGGCGATCGACAGCCATCGCGTCGTCTACCTGCCGAGCGGCTTCTACAAGGTGACGGACACGCTGCGCCTCAAGCCCGACACGGTGCTGGTGGGCCTGCACCCCAGCACGACGCAGATCCGCCTGCCGGACGAGACGCCCGCATATCAGGGCGTCGGCGCGCCCAAGGCGCTCGTTGCATCGGCTAAAGGCGGCGCGGCCATGCTTTCGGGCGTGAGCCTGTCCACCGGCGGGATCAACCCGCGCGCCACGGCGTTGCTGTGGAAGGCGGGCGAGCATTCGCTGGTGGAGGACGTCAAGATCCAGGGAGGCCATGGCACTTTCCTGCCGGATGGCACGCGCTTCGACCCCTATGATCCCTATCATGCCGGCGACAAGGACCCGCGCAAGCGCTGGGACGCGCAATATCCCAGCTTCTGGGTGACGGATGGCGGCGGTGGCACCTTCACCAATGTGTGGGCCGTAAACACCTATGCGCAGACCGGCTTCTACATCTCGGACACCGAGACGCCGGGGCGGGTGATGCAGCTTTCCGCCGAGCACCATGTCCGCCGCGAGATCGGCCTCAACCGCGTGAAGAACTGGGCGCTCTACGCGCCGCAGACCGAGGAGGAAGTGGGCGAGGGGCCGGACACGATCAGCCTGGAGATCCAGAATTCCAGCAACATCCTGGTCGCCAACTATCATGGCTATCGGGTGACGCGCACCTACAAGCCCGCTCATGCGGCGGCGGTGCTGGAGAATTCGAGCGACATCCGTTTCCGCAATGTCCATGTGAATGCCGAGAGCGGCCTGGGCGCCTGTGACGATAAGGGCTGCGGCACCTTCCTGCGGGTCAGCAAGTTCCCTTATGAGAACGCCATTTACGACCGGACCAGCCAGCTCGAAGTGCGTGAGCGGGAGTTCACGCGGCTCGACGTGCCGGCCCGGCCGGAGAAGCCGGCGGCGCAGGGCCCCAAGGTCGAGAAGCTGGCCGACCGCTTCTGGTCGATCTCCGGCGGCGCGGTGGATGCGCAGGGCAAGCTCTATTTCGTCGAAAAGAAGTTCCACCGCATCTATGGCTGGAGCGAGGAGGCGGGGCTGTCCGTCGAACGCGACAGTCCGCTCGATCCGGTCAATCTCGCCATCGACAACTCGGGCAATATCCTGGTTCTCTCCTCGGATGGCGCGGAGGGTACGGTCTATGCCTTCAAGCCCGGCACATCGCCCGAGGAACTGACCGTCATCCCGCAGACGCCCACGCAGGCCCGCGCGGGCGCGCAGACGGCGATCCCCGTCAATTACTGGAACAATGGCGAGTTCAGGGATCAATATGATCCCGCGACCGACCATTTCACCACGCTGAGCGAGATGTTCGTGCGCGATTCGGCGGTGCGGAACGCCGCTGAATATGTGTCGCCGGACGGGAGCCTTGTGCTGCCGGCCTATCGCACCTTCCAGCAGGGCCCGCCCAACCATCTGGGCTGGCGCTGGAACAATGCCTTGCAGACCTACGGCTTCCTGAAAGCCAGGCCGGGCGACCGGGTGTTCGTCACCAACGGTTCGCAGATCACCACTTATACCGGCACGCTCGGCGAGGGCGGCGCGATCGCCGATTTGAAGCCCTTTGCCAATCGCGGCGGCGAGAGCGTGGTGCAGGGGCCGGACGGGCGCGTCTATGTCGCCAACGGGCAGGTGTTCGTCTACAATGCCGATGGATCGCCGGCCGGGCAGATCGACGTGCCCGAGCGGCCGCTCCAGCTCCTGTTCGGAGGCAAGGACGGGCGCACGCTGTTCATCCTCGCCCACCACGCGCTCTATTCCGTGAAGCCCTGAACCTGTGCCCTTGCCCGCCGCTCAAGGCGGGCGAGAGCGGGCGGCCACGCTCCCCCCCGGGCGTGGCCGCCCCTTTGCGTTTATGGGTGGCAGCGCTCCCGCGAAGGGCGGCTGAGCTGTTGGGCTGGGCTATGGAGTCCTGCCGTCGCAGGCGCGCGAGGAGCGCGTCAGATGGCGAGCCACGCGCGGCTGGCCTGGCACAACGCCTCCGGCGAGGAGGCGGAATCCAGGATGAGGGCATGTTCGTTGCCGGTGGGGCGCTCCAGCGCATCGAGCTGGCTGGCGAGCAGGCTGGGCGGCATGTAATGGTCCTTGCGGCTGTGCAGCCGCCGCCGCAGCTCCCCAGGGTCCGTCTCCAGCAGGATGAAGGCGATGGGCACGTCCGCGACGGCGCTCAGTCGCGCGCGATAGCGATATTTGAGGGCCGAGCAGGCCGCCACCACCAGGCCGCGCTCCAGCGCCGCCTCGCGCAGCGCCGTGCCCAGCCGGTCGAGCCAGGGCCAGCGGTCGGCATCGCCCAGCGGCAGGCCGCTGCGCATTTTCTCCACGCTCGCCGAATCGTGCAGCTCGTCGCCTTCGATGAAAGGGCAGGCGAGCTGGTGGGCGAGCAGGGCGCCGAGCGTGCTCTTGCCGCTGCCGCTCACCCCCATCACGATGATGGCGGTGGGGTGCTCCGGCCGGGCCTTTGATCTGTGCGTCACCTCGTCGACCCCTCGTCCGGGCCACCTGCTCCGGCGAGGCCCACGCGCCATCTCTTGAACGAAATCCGGCGCGTTCGGCGCCCTCCTATCCTGTATCGGCCCGAGTGCCCCCCTGCATATACGACCTTGGTCGTGGATGCCGAGCCCCGCCGCCGGCGCTACATTGCCGGCCAATATGAAGATCGGCATCATAATCGGTTTCGTGGCGCTCTGGGCGCCGGCTGCGGCCTGTGCCGCGACGGGCTCCGTGCTCGCGGCGCAGCCGCAGGACGGCGTCGCCATCACCGTGCGCGCGGTGGGCGACGGCAAGGCGGACGACACCGCCGTCATCCAGGACGCGCTCGACCGCGCCTACAGGAAGGAGAGCCGGGACGGCATCGTCTTCCTGCCGTCGGGCACCTATCGCATCACGCGCACCTTGCTGGTGCCGCTGGGCGTGCGCCTCATCGGCGCGGGGCCCACACGGCCGGTGCTGCTGCTCGCCGACAACACGCCCGGCTACCAGAGCGGCATCTCCGCCATGGTCGTGTTCATGGGCGGCGATCAATATGCGGTGGGCGACATTCCGGTGCCCGTGCCCAACATCGTGCCGCGCGAGAAGAAGGTGCGGGATGCCAATTCGGCGACCTTCTATTCGTCCATGGTCAACATCGACGTGAAGATCGGCCGGGGCAATCCGGCGGCCGTCGGCGTGCGCTTCCGGGTCGCCCAGCACGGCTTCCTCAAGCACATGAATTTCGACGTGGGCTCGGGCTTTGCCGGGGTCTACATGGCCGGCAACGAGTTTCGCGACGTGCATTTCCGCGGCGGGCGCTACGGCATCGTGACGGAGAAGCCTTCGCCGGCCTGGTCGTTCACGCTGCTCGACGCGACGTTCGACGGTCAGCGCGATGCCGCCATCCGCGAGCATGAGGCCGGCCTCACCATGGCCAATGTCTCCATCCGCAACACGCCCGTCGGCATCGAGATCGACAAGGGCTATGGCGACTGGCTGTTCGGCAAGGATATGAGTTTCGAGAATGTCTCGAAGGCGGCCGTGCTCATCTCCAATGAGGGCAATGCCTATACGCAGGTGGCCTTCCAGGACATCGCCGCCGCGCGCACGCCCGTTTTCGCGGCGTTCCGCGAGAGCGGCAAGACGGTGGGGAAGAGCGGCACTTATCGGGTGGGCGAGTTCACTCATGGCCTGACGCTCGCCGGCCTCGGCGTGCCGGGCACCTTCGAGACGCGCTTCAGGGCGGACAGCATCGCCGCCCTGCCGGCCGCCGGCGCGTCGGTCATTCGCGACCTGCCGCCCACCAGCGACTGGGTGAATGTGCGCGACCTTGGCGTGAAGGGCGATGGCACGAGCGACGATACGGCGGCGTTGCGCGCGGCTATCGACAAGCACCGCGTGCTCTATTTCCCGAGCGGCTTCTATTCGGTGACGGACACGCTTGTCCTCAAGCCCGACACGGTGCTGATCGGCCTCCATCCCAGCACCACGCAGATCGTTCTGCCGGACAATGTGCCGGCCTATGCGGGGATCGGCGAGGCCAGGGCGATCATCGAGGCGCCGAAGGGCGGCACCAACATCGTCTCGGGGCTGGGCGTGTTCGCCGGGCGGATCAACCCGCGCGCCACGGACATCCTGTGGCGGGCCGGCGAAACCTCGCTCATCGACGATGTGAAGATCCAGGGCGGCGGCGGCACGGTCATTACCGATGGCAAGCCGCAGAATCTCTATGCCCGCCCCGGCGGCGACCCGGTCGCGGCCAGCTATTGGGACGAGCAGCACCCCGGCATCTGGGTGACGGACGGGGGCGGCGGCACCTTCAATGCCATCTGGGCGCCCAACACCTTCGCGCAGGCGGGCTTCACCGTCAGCAACACCAGCACGCCCGGCCGCGTGTACCAGCTCTCCGCCGAGCATCATGTGCGCGCCGAGATCGTGCTGGACGGGGTCGAGAACTGGGAATTCTTCGCGCCGCAGACCGAGCAGGAAGTGGGCGACGGCGCCTTCGCCATTTCCACCGAGGTCCGCAACTCGCGCAACATCCTGTTCGCCAATTATCACGGCTATCGCGTCACGCGCTCCTATCGGCCGATGGAGAGCGCGATAAAGCTCTATAATTCCTCGGATATCCGCTTCCGCAATGTCCATGTGAACGCCGAGAGCGGCTATGCGACCTGCGATGCCAATGGCTGCGGCACGTTCCTGCGCGCCAGCAAATTCCCCTTCGAGAATGCCATTGAGGATGTGACCAGCAAGCAGGTGGTGCGCGAGCGCGAGTTCGCGGTGCTGGACATTCCGGCCAATCCCGCACGGGCCGAGCCGGCGCCGTTGCCGGCGGTGTTCCCCGCCGGGGCCAGCCTCAGGAAGCTGGAGGACGGCTTCTGGTCCATTTCCGGCGGCGCCGTGGATGGGCAGGGCAAGCTCTATTTCGTCGAGCGCCGCTTCCACCGCATCTATAGCTGGGCGCAGGGGGAGGGGCTCTCCATCCTGCGCGACCAGCCGGTCGATCCGGTCAACCTGGCGGTCGATCGCTCCGGCAATCTGATGGTGCTCTCCATCCTCGGGCAGGAAGCCAGCGTCTACAGCTTCAAGCCCGGCACAGCGGACGGCTCCATGACGCTTATTCCGCCCACGCCCGCGCGGGCCCGGCCGGAGGCGCTCACCGCCATTCCCGCCAACTGGTGGAACAATGGCGAGTTCCGCGATCAATATGACCCCGCCACCGACCATTTCACCACGCTGGCGGAGATGTTCGCGCGCGATATCGCGGTGCCGCAGGCGCGCGAATATGTGTCGCCGGACGGCAGCCTCGTCCTGCCGGCCTATCGCGTCTTCGAGCAGGGGCCGGCCTCGCGGCAGGGCTGGCGCTTTTCGCATGCGCTGGACAGCTACGGCTTCCTCACCGCCAGACCCGGCGAGCGCGTGTTCATCAGCAACGAGTCCGAGGATCGCACCTTCAGCGGCCTGCTCGGCCAGGGCGGCGCGGTCACGGACCTCAAGCCCTTCGCGGACCGGGGCGGCGAGAGCGTGGCCGTGGACGGCGCGGGCAATGTCTTCATCGCCAACGGCCAGGTGTTCGTCTTCGACCCCGCCGGCAAGCCGCTCGGCCGCATCGACGTGCCGGACCGGCCGCTCCAGCTGCTCTTCGGCGGCGCGGACCGGCGCACGCTTTTCATCCTGACGCACCGCGCGCTCTACGCGGTGGCGCCATGACCGACTGCATCAACCAAAGAGAGAGACCACAGGGGAGGTTCCATCATGGACATTCTTGAAGAGATGAACGGCGGGAGGACTCGCCACGACAGGCGGATGGCACTGCTGGCCGCCGGGGTCGCCTTCGCGGCGATGGCGTGCGGCGCTCCGGCGCTGGCGCAGGACAATGCGGCGGACGCGGGCGAGGAGCGGGCGCAGGATATCGTCATCACCGGCTCGCGCATTGCTTCGCCCAACTTCTCGGCGCCGACGCCCGTGCAGGCCATCGACGCCGAGCAGATCGCGCAGAACGCGCAGCCCAATATCTTCACGACGATTGCCCAGCTTCCCTCGCTGCAAGGCTCCACGGGCGTCACGGTGGGCAACAACAGCACGTCGAGCGGCACGCAGGGCCTCAGCGCCTTCGCGCTGCATGGCCTGGGCACGCTGCGCACGCTCACGCTGCTGGACGGGCAGCGCGTGGTCGGCGCCAATGTGAACGGCACGCCGGACATCAGCCTGTTCCCGCAGCTTCTGGTGAAGCGCGTGGACGTCGTCACCGGCGGCGCCTCGGCCTCTTATGGCTCGGACGCGGTCAGCGGCGTGGTGAACTTCATTACCGATACGCGCTTCCAGGGCATCAAGGGCAATATCCAGGGCGGCATCAGCACCTATGGCGATAACAAGCAGGTTCTGGTCCAGCTCGCCGTGGGCCGCTCCTTCCTCGACGATCGCCTGCACATCCAGCTCAGCGGCGAATATGACCATGAGAATGGCGTCGGTCCGGGCGGCTTCGGCGAGGAGATGGCGGCCGGCCGCAACTGGTATCGCACCAGCACCTTCTTCAATACCGGCAGCGAGCTGGGCGGCGGCGGGCCGCAATATCTCGTCGGTGACCATGCGCAGGCCTATCAATACAGCAAATATGGCCTCATCACGAACGGCCCGCTCCAGGGCACCGCGTTCGACGCGGCGGGCAATCCCTACCCGTTCGTCTACGGCGGCAATCTGGATGGCGTGCAGGGCGTGCCGCTCAAGAACGCGGCCGGCACCGTCGCCAACTGCTATGCCGGCTTCTGCGTCGGTGGCGATCTTTCGGGCAATGTCGGCATCGGCACCACCTTGCAGACGCCCATCGAGCGGTGGAACGGCTATGGCCGCATCGGCTTCGACTTCGCGCCGGACAACGAGGTCTATGTGACCTTCAACGCCGCGCGGATCGAGACGAGCACCCAGCCCAATCCCGGCGCGGCCAAGCAGGGCATCACGCTGCAATGCGACAGCCCCTATGTGCCGGACATCATCAAGCAGCAGTGCGCGGATGCGGGCATCACCAGCTTCGGCTTCGGCGTCAGCAACGCCATGCTGCCCAACATCGTCGTGAGCCCGACGCGCCAGCAATATCGCGTGGTGGCGGGCCTCAAGGGCGTGGTCGGCTTCGGCGGCACCGAGTGGCGCTATGACGGCTACTACCAGCATGGCGAGACGATCAGCGACATCAAGGTGACGGACATCACGCTCAACGCCCGCTACAATGCGGCGGTGCAGGCCATCCTGCTCGACGGGCAGATCGTCTGTGCCAATGCGATCGCGCGGGCTTCCGGCTGCCGGACGCTGAACATCATCGGCGGCACGCCGGCGCCGGAATCGACGCTCGCTTACATCATGCCGGGCGCGGGCCCCTATCAGCACACGCGTCAGACGCAGAACGTGGCCAGCCTCAACATCTCCGGCGAGCCGCTCACCTTGCCCGGCGGGCCGGTCTCCGTGGCGTTCGGCGGCGAGTGGCGCCAGGAATTCTACAAGGTGACGGGCGACCCGTACAGCAACACCAATGGCGCCGCGAGCGGGCCGGAGGCCGCGCTCTATCCCATCGACCCGCTGCTCGGTGTCGGCGGCAACAACTGGTATGCCGGCAACTATCGCAGCGGCAAGGGCAAGTACAACGTCACCGAAGGCTATGTGGAAGTGAACATCCCGTTGTTCGATTCGGACAGCCTGGGCAAGGCGAACTTCAACACCGGCGCGCGCGTCACCCACTATTCCACGTCGGGCACGGTCACGACATGGAAGGTCGGCGGCACCTGGGATACGCCGCTCGATGGCCTGCGCCTGCGCGGCGTCACGTCGCGTGATATCCGCGCGCCCAACTTGTCGGAGTTGTTCGCGGCCGGCAGCTCGGTCAACATCCCGAACTTCAACAATCCCTTCTACGATCCCAGCGACCCGGACAATGCGGGGAACGGCCCGCCGCAGGTGAACATCCTGCAAATCACGGGCGGCAATCCCACTCTGACGCCAGAGAAGGCGCGCAACACGACCGTGGGCATCGTGCTCTCGCGGCCGAGCTGGGCGCCGGGGCTGAGCCTGTCGTTCGATTACTACGATATCAAGATCAAGGACGTCATCTCCAGCCTCTCCGCCGCGCAGGTCGTCAGCTTCTGCAAGGACGGCCGGCTCACCGATTGCGACGGGCTGTTCAACCTGCTCGGCCCGAACCAGTCCGACAATTTCGTGCGGACGCAGCCGTTCAACTTCGCGGAGCTGCACGGCGAGGGCTTCGACATCGAGGCGAGCTATCAGATCCGCAACCCGTTCGGGCTGGACGGCCGCCTGACGCTGCGCGCGCTGGCGACCCATGTGCTCAAGAACATCTCGATCTCGGGCATTCCGGGCACGGAGCCTACGGAATCGGCGGGCGTCAACGCTGGCTCGACGCCGGACTGGAAAATCCTGGCCACGCAGAGCTTCAGCACCGACAGGTGGCGCCTGACGCTCCAGCAGCGCTGGTTCTCCGATGGCGTCTACAGCAATACCTATGTGGTCTGCCAGACGAACTGCCCGCCTTCGACCAGCATCCACCGCACCATCAACGACAACCACATGCCCGGCGCGCTCTATTTCGACGTTTCGGGCTCGGTGGACGTGCGGGAAGGCATGGAAGCCTATTTCAAGGTGGACAATCTGTTCAACAAGGACCCGGTGCCCTCGCCCCAGACCAACACCGGCATCGGCATCAACCCGGCGCTGTATGACGTGATCGGGCGCATGTACCGCGTGGGCGTTCGCTTCAACTTCTGAAGCGGGGCGGGCGCCGGGACGACTGCACCCTCCGGCGCCCGCCGACTCTTCATTGCCTCTCTTCCCCTTGCCCGGCCTTTGTGCCGGGTTTTTTTGGCCGGAGGAAGTTTGTTCGCGCAGAGGCGCAGAGGATGCGACGAGGAAGGGGATCGCGCGGAGACGCGGAAAGAATATAAGAGGGCGCCAAAAGCGCCATGTTCATATCAGCAATGCGGAGCAACGGACCGGCATTGAGATGCGCTATCCCTTCCTTCTACTCCGCGTCCTCTGCGCCTCTGCGCGAACAATCTCCACGCACGCAAAAAGAAGCCCCGACTTTCGCCGGGGCTTCCTGATGCCGCAAAAGGGGGGAGATGCGGCGTGGATCAGTTGCGGTTGGCCGGGCGGCTGCCGGGCGCGGATTGTTCCTGCACGCCGGGGCCGGGGATCGCGTCCTTATAGTCCACCAGCTCCTCGACCGGGCGGTGTCCGGCCCAGGCGATCGCGCGCAGCAGCATGTCCTGGATCTGGTAGTTGACCATATTCTCGTAGAGATGGCCCTGCATCCAGGCAAAGGCGCGCGCCGGCTGCCCGCCCGGAACCGTGTGCTCATAGGTCCAGATCTGCGGCACGGTCTGGCCCGCGCCGCCGCCCTGGCGGGCGACCGGCGTGTCGGCGATCACGGTCGTCGCCAGCACATTGATCTTGGCGTCCTTGGCCCAGGTCATCCGGTAGAAGGCCTCGTCGAACAAGGTGAGGTTGCTCATGCCCTGCATGATCGGATGATCGGGCGCGGTGATGGTGTAGGTGACGGGCACGTCCAGCGTGAAGTTGATCTCGCCATGCTTCTTGGCGCCGCCCACATAGCTGGCGAACTGCTCCGGATCGGGTCCGCATAGTGCATCGTGGATGGAGACGATGCCGCCGCCGCGCTTGACGAAGGCATCGAGCGCGGCCTTCTCGGCCGGAGTCATGTAGCCGGCATCGCCCTTGTAGATGACGAGCACATCCACGCCCTCCAGCTCCTGCGCGCTGGGCGCATGGAGCGAGCCGTCGACCACCGCGCCATGCTCGGTGAGGATCTTCGACCAGTCGGCGAGGAATTGGGGATAGTCATGCTGCCCGTGGAAATGGGTCTTGAGCCCGCCGCGCAGATAGATCTTCATCCCGTTGACGTTCTGGCCGGGAATGCTCGGCGTCTTGAGCAGGGCGGCGGTCTGCGCGTCCTGCGCTTGCGCCGGCGCCTGCGCTATGGCGGGCGCGGCGGCAAGGCCAAGGGCCAGGCCGAGCGGTGCCGCCCATTTGATCCGTCCGTGCATCATTGCATCTCTCCTTGAGCTTGTTCAGCGCGCGGTCCAGCCGCCGTCGATCAGGAAATCCGTGCCGGTGATGAAACCGGCGGCATCCGAGCAAAGATAGGTCACGAGCGCGCCCACTTCCTCCGGCTTGCCCCAGCGCCCCACGGGCAGGCTGCGCAGGAAGGCCGCATTGGCCTCCGCATCGTTCATCACCGGCGCGTTCATCGGCGTCGCGAAGGGGCCGGGGCTGATGCCGTTCACGGTGATGCCCTCGCCGGCCAGCTCCAGCGCCAGCGCGCGGGTGAAGCCGAGCAGCGCGGATTTGGCCGAGGAATAGGCCGTGCGCTGCGGCAGCGAGACATGGGCGAGGATGGAGGTGAGGTTGAGGATGCGCCCGAAGCCGCCTTTCTGCATGCCCGGCACGAAGGCGCGGCAGGCGAGGAAGGTGCTGATGAGGCTCGAATCGACCACGCCGCGGAATTCCTCCAGCGTGAAGTCGACCATGTTCTTGCGCAGGTTGGTGCCGGCGCTGTTGACGAGGATCTGGGGATCGCCGAAGCGTGCGGTCACGGCCTCGTGCAGGCGGGCGACATCGGCCTCGTCCACCATCTCGGCGGTGAAGCAGGCCGCCGTCACGCCCGCGCTCTCCAGCTCCGCCCTGAGCGCGTCGAGCCTGGCGGCATTGCGGCCGACCAGCGCGAGCTGCGCGCCCGCCTCGCCCAGCGCGCGCGCCATGGCTTCGCCCAGTCCGCCGCTGGCGCCGATGAGCACGGCCGTCTTTCCCGTCAATTCAATCTGCACTGTCGTTTCCAGTCCTTGGTTGCTCAGGGCGCGAGGCCCGGATCTGTTGCGGCCGGGGCCGTCTCCCGCTTGCCTTCTACGTCCAGCACCATCCACAGCAGCGCGCCGACCACGGCCATGCCGGCCATCACATAGATGACCGGCGTCCAGTCATTGCCCGAGCGCTGGAGGATGATGCCGGTGACGACCGGCGCGATGAAGCCGGAGAAGTTGCCGAACATGTTCATCGTCGCGGCCACCGTGGCGGTGTAGCGCCGGCCGATCTCGACACAGCTGTTCCACGAGATGGGCACGGTGAGATCGCCGCAGAAGCTGATCGCCGCCATGAGCGCGATGGCGGCCGCCGCGCTGCCGACATTGGGCAGCGCCATCAGCATGAGCGCGACGAGGATGAAGGCGGCGATGGCGATGGCGCGGCGGGGAATGGCGGAGGGAATCCAGCCGCTCACCAGCGTGCCCAGGCCGCCCGCGAGCAGCGGCAGCATGGTGAGGCCGGCGGTCGCCACCATGCTCTGGCCGTGGCGTTCCTGCAGGAAGGTCGGCAGCCAGGTGATGAAGAAATACCAGACATAGGACCAGCAGAAATATTGCAGCACCAGCAGCAGCACCTGGCCGCGCAGAAGCACCTTGAGCCAGCTCCCATGCGCGTCCTCGCGCACCATCGCGGCCGAATCCTCAAGCAGCGCCAGCTCCGCCGCGTTCACCTTGGGATGATCGGCCGGATGCTCGCGGAAGCGCGGCAGGAAGAAGGCGACCCAGACGACGCCGAGCATGGCGAAGGCCACGAAGCTCCAGCGCCAGCCGAAGAGCTGGATGCCGACAAGGGCGAGGGGCGGGGCGATGGCGCCGCCCCAGCGCGTGGCGGCCCACATCATGGCCTGGGCGCGGAAGCGCTCGCCGGCCGGCAGCCACTGGCTGAGCATGCGCGTGAGATTGGGGAAGCAGCCCGCTTCGCCCGCACCGAACAGGAAGCGGACGGTCCACATGGAGGCATAGCTCCATGCCACGCCGGTCATGGCCGTGAAGAAGGACCAGAAGAGCACGATCTGGGTGAGCACCCGCCGCACGCCGCGCTTGTCGCCATAGAGGCCCATGGGGATCTCGAAGGCGGCATAAGCGAGGCCGAAGGCGCCGAGCACCGCGCCCAGCTCGGCCTTGCTGAGGCTAAGCTCCTCCGCGATGGGGCCGGCCGCCTGCGCGATGGCGACGCGCTGGATGTAGGACAGGATGGCAAGCGAGAGGGCAAAACCCACCACGCCATAGCGGACCCGAGTGGGCGTCATGCGTCTCTCCCGTGCGTTGGGCGTGCGGCCATGGCGATCATTGTCAATGCCTCCCCCCAAGTCCATCCCCGATCGGATCTAAAACTGTATACTAAAAACACAGGAGGCGTTGTCAATGTCGATCAGTCACGGCATAGGAATATGGAGCCCGGAGCTGGATCAAGCGGTTTCCATGGATCGATTCGAGAGTCGCATCTGTATTCATCTAAAGGGGATGATATGGCCAATCTGACGGAAGAACAGACGGACCCGCTTGCCTTGACCGTCCCTGAGGGCACGGTTGCGCTCGTCACCGGATCGGGCCGCGGTCTCGGGCGCCGCATCGCCGAGACGCTGTCGGCCGCCGGCGCGGCGGTCGCCATTCACGACATCAGCGAAGAGGCGCCGGCGCAATATGGCGAGGCGGAGAGCCTCTCGGCGGTGGCACGGTTGCTCGCGAGCGAAGGGCGCCCCGCCATCGGCGTGACCGGCGACATCACCGACGAGGCCGCGATCGCACGGATGGTCGGCGCGGTGGAGGCGGCGCTGGGCCCCGTTTCCATCCTCGTCAACTGCGCGGGCGGCGATATTGGCGCGGCGGGCGGCAAGCCTAATCCCAATGGCGCGCTCGACGTCTCCATGGCGGACCTGCGCGCCGTCATGGACCGCAATTTCCTGGGCACATTCCTCATGTGCCGTGCCGTGGTGCCGGGCATGATCGCGCGGCAGCGCGGGAGCGTCGTCAATTTCGGGTCGCTCAACGGGCAGATGGGCGTGGCGTCCGAAGTCGTCTACGCCTGCGCCAAGGCGGCCATCGTCCATTATACGCGCTGCCTGGCCGTCGAGACGCGCCCCCACGGCGTGCGCGTGAACGCAATCGCGCCGGGCCCCGCGATGAGCGCCCGCTTCCTCGCCACGCGCGCCACGGACCCAAAGATGCGCGCGGAAGGCCCCTCGCTGGACCGCTATGCCACGCCGGACGAGATTGCCGACGCTGTCGCCTTCCTCGCCGCCGGGCAGAGCCGCTTCATCAATGGCCAGGTGCTGCGCGTTGACGGCGGGCTTACGGTCTTTCCGGGCTGAGGAGAAACAGGATGACGGGACGGCTCGCCGGCAAGCATTGCCTGGTCACGGGCGCGGCACAGGGTATCGGCCATGCCATTGCCCGCGCATTTCTGCGCGAGGGCGCGCAGGTGATCGCCACCGATTTGCAGGAGGATCGCCTCGCCGAAGCCTTTGCCGGCCGGGCGGGCGCGACCTGCCTGCGGCTCGACGCGACCGATGCGGCCGCGGCGCAGGCCATCGCGGCGGCGCACCCGGAGATCGGCGTGCTGGTGAATTGCGCGGGCATCGTGCATTCCGGCACGCTGATGGATGCGCAGCCGGGCGATCTTGAGCGCAGCCTGCGCATCAATGTGGGCTCGGTGGAAGCCATGATCCGCGCCGTCCTGCCGGCCATGCTGGCGGCGGGCGGCGGCAGCATCGTCAACATCGCCTCGGTCGTCTCGTCCGTCATGGCTGCGCCCAACCGCTTTGCCTATGGCACGTCCAAGGCGGCGGTGATCGGCCTCACCATGTCCGTGGCGCGGGACTTCATCGCGCAGGGCATCCGCTGCAACGCGATCAGCCCCGGCACGGTGGACAGCCCCTCGCTCGCCGAGCGGCTGCGCGCCACCGGAGACGAGGCCGCCGCTCGCGCCGCCTTCATCGCCCGCCAGCCCATGGGCCGCATCGGTACGCCCGAAGAGATTGCCGAGGTGGCGGTGCTGCTCGCCTCCGACGAGGCGCCGTTCATGACCGGATCGAACATCGTGATCGACGGCGGGATGAGCCTGTAGCGCTCTGGTTGCGGAGCAAGAGAGACAGTGCTCTTGCCTGAGAGTCGTCAGTCCAATCGAACGCCATCGTGGCGGGTCGCCCCTACGGCGGGAGCTGTCGCGCGGGGGCTGGCGGCGGCGGCCAGCCAGGGCGCGCAGGGACTATCAGCGGTGGGCAGTCGGGCCCAGGGCCGGGCGCCGATGGAACAAGGCAGCGACGGAACCGAGCCGCAGTGCCCCCTCACTCCCCGTAGCGTTTCACCCGCTGGCGCTGCTCGCCCAGGCCCTCGATGCCCAGTGTCATCACATCGCCTTCCTTGAGGAAGACCGGCGGCTTCATGCCCATGCCCACGCCGGGCGGCGTGCCGGTGCTGATGATGTCGCCCGGCTGGAGACTCATAAACTGGCTCACATAGTGGACGAGATAGGGCACATCGAAGATCATGGTCGATGTGTTGCCGGTCTGCATGCGCACGCCGTTGACGTCCAGCCACATGGGCAGGGCGCTCACGTCCGCGATCTCGTCGAGCGTGACCAGCCAGGGGCCGAAGGGGCCGAATGTGTCGCAGCCCTTGCCCTTGTCCCAGCTTCCGGCGCGTTCGAGCTGATATTCGCGCTCGGAGAGATCGTTGACGACGCACAGGCCCGCGACATGGTCCATGGCCTCGTCGAGCGCCACATAGCGCGCTTCCTTGCCGATCACGATGCCCAGCTCGACTTCCCAGTCGGACTTGACGGACGTGGGCGGCAGCAGCACGTCGTCATTGGGGCCGATGATCGCCGAGGTGGCCTTGGTGAAGAGAATGGGCTCGGCCGGAATCGGCATGCCCGCCTCGGCGGCATGGTCCGAATAATTGAGGCCGATGCACAGGAACTTGCCGACTCGCGCGACCGGCTCGGCGATGCGCGCGGTCTCCGCCTCGGGGACGAGCGGCAGCGCGGCGGGGTCGAGCGTGCGCAGCGCGTCGAGGCCGGTGGCCAGCAGCGCGCCGTCAATATCCGCGACATGATCCGCGAGCGAGCGGATGCGCATGTCGGCATCCAGCAGTCCCGGTTTCTCCTGCCCCTTGGGGCCGTAACGAAGCAGTTTCATAAGGTCCTTCCGAAAAAGAGCGCAGGGCGGGGCGCCGCCCGGCGGGGCAGGGCGTCATGCGGGGTCGAAAAGGGGGAGAGAGTCAGTCCGCCTGAGGGCCGGTGACGACGAGGCTCGAATAGCGCTCGGGGTCCGAATAGCCCATGCGCAGATGCTCCAGGATGGCGAGCGTGGGATCGGCATCGCCCCCCGCCACCAGATTGAGCAGGGCGCGATGGTGATTGAGCCGCCAGCGTCGGATTTCCAGGCTGACATGCTCCAGCGCCTTGTGGGCGAAGAGCGAGGTGGTGAGCGAGATGAGCGTGCGCTCCAGATAGGGATTGCCCGCCGCCCGCCAGATGGTGGCGTGAAACTCGCGGTCCAGCGCGGCGGCGTCGATCAGCGGGCCGTCCCAGCTCTCCATCCGCTCGACCAGGTCCGTCAGCTCGGCGAGGATCGCCGGCGTCATGCGCGCGCGCGCCAGGCGCATGGCCTCGGCCTCCAGCACGATGCGTAGCGAGTTGATCTGCTGCTCCTCCTCGTCCGAGAGCTTGGTCACGAACATGCCGCGCCGCTCGCGATTGGTGAGCAGGCCCTGTTCCTGGAGCTGGGAGAGCGCCTCGCGCACGGGAATGCGGCTGATGTTCAACTCGCGCGCGATGCGGCTCTCGTTGAGCCGTTCGCCGGGTTGAAAACGCCCGGAGAGGATCTGCGCGCGCAGTTCCTTCATCACATAGGTTCGCAGCGTGGACGGCGTACTGTCCGTCGCTGCCGGCTCGATCTGTGTCTTTGCGTTCATCTGCGCTTCCACCCCGTGCCATATATGGCGCGCTCCCGGCCAATACGCCAGCCCGCTTGCCCCGCGCCATCGTCCACAGATGTTCCGATATTGCGCACATCAGTGATTATGGCGCGGCACGTCATGGCCGATCCCCCGATATTTGACCGCGAAGTCGAGGCAGGCGCCCGCCTCCAGCGAGTCGGTATGGGCGCGGTAAAGCTCTTCCCAGGGCGTGTTGCTCACCGGCGGCGCGGGCGACAGGGCAGCACGGCGGCGGGCGATTTCGTCCTCCGGGACCAGCGCGTCGCAGCGGCGGCTGTTGAGATCGACGCGAATGCGGTCGCCGGTGCGCAGCCAGGCGAGGCCGCCGCCGGCCGCGCTCTCCGGCGTCACATGCACGATGGAGGGGCTGTCGGACGTGCCGGACTGGCGCCCGTCGCCAATGGTCGGCAGGCTGGTGATGCCGCGCTGGAGCAGCGCGTCGGGCGGCTGCATGTTCGTGACCTCGGCGCTGCCCGGCCAGCCGAGCGGCCCGGCGCCGCGCATGACCAGGATGCAATCCTCGTCGATTTCCAGCGTGGGATCGTTGATCCGCGCATGATAATCCTCGCCGCCGTCGAACACGATGGCGCGGCCCTCGAAAATCCCCTCACGGCCCGGCGCTTCCAGATAGCGCTGGCGGAATTCGGGCGAGATGACGCTCACCTTCATGATCGCGAAATCGAACAGATTTCCGCTCAGCGGCAGCAGCCCGGCCTTCTCCATGAGCGGTTCGGCATAGGGGCGGATGACGTCGCGGTCGCTGGCACGCACGCCTTCCATGTTCGCCGCCACGCTCTGCCCGGTGACGGTCGGCCGGTCGCCGTGCAGCTTGCCCGCCGCCAGCAGCTCGGCCATGACGGCGGGGACACCGCCGGCGCGGTGGAAGCCTTCGCCCAGATGCGTGCCCGCCGGCTGCACGTTGCACAGCAGCGGCACGTCATAGCCCCACTCCAGCCAGTCGCGCGCCGTGATGTCCACGCCGGCATGGCGCGCCATGGCCATGATATGGGGCTGAGCATTGGTCGATCCGCCAATGGCGCTGACCAGGGCGATGGCATCCAGAAACGCCTCGCGCGTCAGGATGCTGGAGGGGCGCACATCCTCATGCACCATCTCGACGATGCGCAGGCCCGTGGCATAGGCCATTTGCGCGCGGCCGGCATAAGCGGCGGGAATGGCGGCGCAGCCGGGCAACGAGAGGCCGAGCACCTCGGCCACCGAATTCATCGTCATGGCCGTGCCCATGGTGTTGCAATGGCCCACCGACGTGGCCGAGGCCATGGTCGCCTCGATGAACTGCTCCTCGTCGATCTCGCCCGCGCCCAGGCGCTTGCGGCTCTTCCAGATGATGGCGCCGGCGCCGACCTTCTCACCCTCGAACCACCCGTCGAGCATGGGCCCGGCGGAGAGCACGATGGCGGGCAGGTCCACGGTGGCGGCGGCCATGACGCCGCTGGGCGTGGTCTTGTCGCAGCCGGTGGTAAGCACCACGGCATCCAGCGGATAGCCGTAGAGAATCTCCACGAGGCCGAGATAGGCGAGATTGCGGTCCAGCGCGGCGGTCGGCCGGCGGCAATTCTCGAAGATGGGGTGGACGGGGAATTCCATGGGAATGCCGCCCGCGTCGCGAATGCCCTCGCGCACGCGCTGGGCGAGGGCGAGGTGGACGCGGTTGCAGGGCGAAAGATCGGTCCCGGTCTGCGCGATGCCGATGATCGGCCGGCCGGAGCGCAGCTCCGCGGGCGTTAGGCCGTAATTCATGAACCGTTCGAGATAGGTTGCGGTCATATCGGGCCGCGCCTGATCCGCGAACCACGCCCTGGACCTCAAGCGCCGCGCGGGCGTTTTGCTGTTCATCAAACCTCCTGTCCAAAAACTGTATACAGATTTTCCGGGCGTCCGGTCAAGAGGAGCATGTGGTTTTGAGGGGGATCGGAAACGGGCCGAGCCTGCGCATTGGCGCTGTATATCGCTGCTTTCAGTGGGGCTGCCAGAAGCGTCCCTTGCCGGTGCGGCCAAGGCCCGGATTGAGCTGGTTGCGCGGATCGAGCGTGCGATAGAAATCCGCCAGGGCCGGCTTGGCGGGGTAGAGATGGCCGACATTATGCTCGGCTGGATATTCGGCTCCGCGTGCGTCGAGCAGGGCCAGCATCTCTTCCTCCAGCGCATGTGGATCGACGCCGGTCTTCACCAGATAATCCTGGTGGAACACATGGCAGAAGAAATGGCCGTAATAGAGCCGGGCGAGACAGGCCTGTTCAATCCCGGCCGGCAGATGCTCCACCCATGTCCGCATATTGCGCGGCAGGGCGACGTCCAGCGCGACAATGTCGCCCACGGTGCGCCAATGCACGGCCCGGTAGCGCACTGCCGCGCTCGCCACGGCGAAGCGCAGCAGGAAGGCGCGCGCGCCCTCCTGCGCCGTGCATTCGAAACTGTCCCCGGTGGCGGAAGGAAAAACGCGGGCGAGATGCGCGCGTGCCTCGGCCACGCCGTCGCCGGCCACCTTCAGGATCAGATGATGCTCATAGGTATCGCGAAAGGTGCGCAGGCGGGGCGGAATGCGGTCGCGCGCGAGGCGGCCCAGACGCTGCATCAGCCGGTCGGAAAAGCCCTCGCCATGGCGCAGGAGGCGGCGCGCCCATGCGTCCACCCACGCCTTGGCGGCGAAGAGCATGGGCAGCCGATCGGTGCCGAGCCGCTCGATCACCGCCATGGTGTCGCGCCCGTAGACGTCGGCGATATCGAAGGCGGTGCGGTGGATATATTCGCCCGCCACCGGCAGATGGGCAAAGCCGCCCAGCACCTCGCGGCGCAGGGCGGCCAGCTCGTCCGGGTCGTTGGTGCCGATGTAGAATGTGGCGGTATCCGTATCGCAGGGGAAAGTATCGAGCCGCACCGCGAAGACGATGAGTTTGCCCGCGCTGCCGGAGGCTTCGTGCAGATGGCGCGGATCGGCATTGAAGCGGGCGGGGCTCGGCGCGGCGATGTCGCGGACATGGGCGGCATAATCGGCGGCGGCCGAGGCGCGCGCGCCCTGCGGCGTCATGACGTCGCCAGCCGCGAATCGGCCGGATTCAAGGCGGGAGAGCATCGTCTCGGGATCGTCGCCGAGCGCGATGCCCAGATGATTGACCAGCTCCAGCCCGCCCTGCGCCGTCACCCGCGCGAACAGCGACAGCTCGGTATAGGCCGGGCCGCGCCGCACCAGCGCGCCGCCGGAATTGTTGCAGATGCCGCCCACCACCGATGCGCCCAGGCAGCTCGACCCGATCACCGAATGGGGCTCGCGGCCGTGCGGGCGCAGCGCCTTCTCCAGCCGATACAGCGTGGCGCCGGGCAGGCAGACGACCTGCCGCCCGTCATCCAGCAGGTGGATGCCGCCCAGCCGCTCCGTGCTGATGATGACGACCCCGCCGGGATAATCGTCGCCATCGGGTGTCGAGCCGCCGGTGAGGCCGGTATTGGCCGCCTGCATGATGAGCGTGACATCCGCCTCGATGCAGGCGGAAGCGACGCGCCACAGCGCCACCAGCGAGCCCGGCTTCACCACGGCCAGCGCCGCGCCCGCGCCGGTGCGATAGCCCTCCCGGTAGCGCAGGGTCGCACCCGCGCCGGTCAGCACATGGCGGCGGCCGACCAGCGCGCGGAGCGTGGCGATCAGGTCCCGCGCGCGTCCGGTCACTTGGCGGCCGGATAGGTTTCGCTATGGCCGGTGCGGGTGTTCACCAGCGTGATGACGCCATCGCGCCCGACATAGGCGTGGAGCGCGTGCCCATCGGTGCCGCCGGCGACATTGGCGATGTTTCGGGCTGGCGCATCGCGGTCGGGCGAGCGCTCGGCGCTGTGCATCTGCCAGATCGCGGGCTTGCGAGGCGAGGAGCGGACCGTGTCGAACACGCTGGCGTCCGCGCCTTTGCGCGGGCCGTTCTGGAACAGCACGATGCGCGGCGCGACGCTGTGCACGAAGACCGTGCTGTTGCTGATCTCGCTGCCATGATTGTTGGCGAGGTAGAGATCGACCGGCGCGATGCGGTTCTCCGGGCAGGCCAGCGCATTTTCCACGTTCCAGGTGGTGTCGGCCATGGCGAGCAGGCGCGCCTCGCCCCAACGCATCAGGAAGCCGAGCGAGCGGGCGTTCTCCTCGCCGCCGTCCTGATCCTTGCTGGTGAGCGCGGCGCAGGCGGGATTGGCGCTGCTGCCCGGCGGCGCATCGTAGATCTCGCGATCGCTGTTCACGGCGAGCAGTTCCAGCCCGTCGATGGAGAGCGTCTCGCCGGCCTTCATCTCGCGATGCTCATGGCCCTCGATGGCCTTGCGATAGGCCGGATAGAGCGTCGACGTGGCGAAGCGCAGCGCGGCCGGGCTGGCGCCCTCGGACGGGAATTCGCGATTGGGTCCATGGTCGATCACGGTGCCGATGGGGATGGCCTTGAGCAAATCCTCCACGCCGCCGACATGATCGACATGATAATGGGTGATGACGAGATAATCGATGCGCGTGAGGCCGGCGGCGCGGGCGGCGGCGGCGATCCGCTCGGCGCTGTTGAGGGGCGGTGGCGCGGGCTTGCCGGCCTCCGGGCGCGGGCCGCCCACGCCCGTGGGCCAGCCGGTGTCGATCAGCAGCGAGTGCCCCTGCGGCGTGATGTAGAGCGCGGCCGAGCCGCCCTCCACGTCGACGAGGATGAGGCGCAGCGGATCGCCGCTCTCCTGCGCCGGGGCGGGCGCGGCGGGCAGGGCGGCGAGGGCGAGCGCCATCGCGGCGCAAGTGAGGGCTGTCTTCATTGCGGAAAGGGTGTCCTGTCGGTGGAGAAGGCGAATTCGGTGGTGGAGCGATAGGTCTCGCCGGGCCGCAGCACGGTCGAGGGGAAATCGGGCTTGTTGGGGCTGTCCGGGAAATGCTCGGTCTCGATGGCGAGCGCGTCGCTCTGGCGGATGGTGCGCCCGTCGCCCGCGTCGATCGTGCCGCCAATGCCGTTGGTGGAATAAAGCTGCACGGCGGGCTCGGTGGTGCGCACTTCGAGCTGGCGCCCGCTCTTCGGGTCGGTCAGCCGCACTGCCACGCGCGGCGCGGCGCCCGAGGCCCCGTCGAGCACGAAATTATGGTCGAGCCCCTTGGCGAGCACGATCTGCGGATGCGTGGAATAGATGGCGTCCAGCATCGGCCGGGCCTTGCGGAAATCGAAGGGCGTGCCCTCCACCGAGGCGATCTCGCCGGTCGGCACCTGATTCTCGTCCGTGGGCGTCCACTGGCTGGCAAAGACCTGGAGCACATGATCGTAGACCGGCCCGCTCGCATGGGTGCCCAGCGTGAAATAGGCATGGTTGGTGAGGTTGAGCACCGTGGGCTTGCTGGTCGTCGCCTCATAGTCGAGCCGCAGCGCATTGTCCGCGCCGATGCTGTAAGTGACCTTGAGCGTCAGTTCGCCGGGAAAGCCATTGTCCCCATCCGGGCTCACATGGCTCAGCACCACGCCCGCGCGCCCGTCCTTCGCGAAGGGCTCGGCCTTGAAGACCTTGCTCGCCAGTCCGGGGAAGCCGCCATGCAGCGTCACGCCCGTCTTGGCGTTGCCGGGCAGCTTGTAGAAGGTGCCGTCCAGCGTGAAGCCGCCATTGCCGATGCGGTTGGCATAGCGGCCGGTAATGGCATTGAAGCCGATCAGCCGCTCCCACGCCTCGAAGCCGGTGACGCCCAGAACGACATTGCCGAATGCGCCCTCACGGTCCGGCACGCTGATCTCGGTGATGGTGCCGCCGCGCGTGGAGACGCGCACGATCATGCCGCTGTCGTTACGCAGCGTGACGAGGTCGACTCGCGTGCCGTCCGTGGCGGTGCCGAAGAGGGCCAGGTCCGCGCTCGGCGCGGCGAATGCGGGGGCGGCGAGGATGAACGTGCCGGTCAGCAGCAGCGAGAAGCCTGTCTTCATTGGAATTTGAACTCCGCCTGTTGCCATGTGATCGGGTTGAGGCGCACCAGAGCGCCGCGTACCGGGTCAGTGAAACCCACGTCCCAGCCCGGTCCTGTCGGATCGGTGATGAGCACATAGAGCAGTCCGTCCGGCCCGGTGGCAAGCGCGCGCACGCGACCGAGATTACTGAACAGCACTTCCTGGCTCGTCACGCGCCGGCCCTGCACCGTGAGGCGCCGCAATTGCTGGCCGCGCAGGGCGGTGACGAACAGCGCGCCTTTCCAGCCGGCATAGCGATCGCCATTGTAGAAGGCGATGCCGCTGGGGGCGATGGTGGGGAAATACCAGGCGACCGGCTCCACCATGCCCGCCGCGCGCACATCCTCGATGCCCGGCTGCATGCCCTTGGAGACGACGCCCCAGCCATAATTGCCGCCGCGCTCGATGATGTTGATCTCATCCCCGCCCACGGGCCCATGCTCGCTTTCCCACAGCAGGCCGGTCGCCGGATCGATGGCGAGCCCTTCCGGGTTGCGGTGCCCGTAGCTCCAGATGGAGGGCACGGCGCCGGGCGTGCGCAGGAAGGGATTGTCGGCGGGGATCGAGCCATCCAGATTGACGCGGTGGACCTTGCCGAGCGGTGTGCCGAGGTCCTGCGCATTCTTCATCTCGCCGCGCTCGCCGAGCGCGAAGAAGAGGTGGCCCTTGCCGTCGAACAGGATGCGCGCCCCATAATGGGCGCCGCTCGGCGTGTAGACGGACCAGGGCGCGCGGAAGATGTCCTGCTGGTCCACCCAGCGGTTCTCCGCATCGATGCGGCCGCGCACGATCACGGTCGCGGAGGGCTTGCGCTGCACCCGGAAGCCGGGCGTGCCGGCCGCGCCGGGCGGGGGCGGCGGCGGCTCGGGCGCGCTCGGGTCGCTCTCCGAATAAGCGAGGTAGATCCAGCCGTCCTTCGCGTGATCGGGGCCCACGGCGACATCGAGCAGCCCGGCATCCTGCCCCTGATGGATGGCGGGCAGGCCCGTGATGCGCGCTGGCGGCTGCCTGCCGCTGGGGTCGATGAGCCGCAGATTGCCGATGGGCGCGCGCTCGGTGACGAGCAGGCGGCCATCGGGAAGGAAGGAGAGCCCATAAGGCGTATCGAGATCGCCGACCAGGGTTTCGAGCTGGATATCCTGGGTCTCGCCATGGATGCGCTGGCCATCGGGATTGGGCGGCGGGCCGATCACGGAGGCGGAGGCCGGCGCGCCCGATGTCGGCGCGGCGCCGCGGGCAAGCTCGGCCGAGCGGCTGTGCATATAGGCGATGACGGCGTCGATCTGGGCGCTCTCCAGCGCGCCGGCGAAGGGCGGCATCTCGCTGTCCTTGACGCCCTTCTCGATGGTTTCGTGCAGCACCGGATCGGTCAGGCGCTGGAACAGCGCGGGGTCGAAGAGGCTGGGCCCGCGTCCGCCGGAGAGATCGGCGCCATGGCAGCCCGCGCAGCTCGCCGCGAAAATAGCCGCGCCCGCATCCGCCGGCGCATGGGCGTCCGCGCCCCACGCTCGTGCGGCGATCAATGCGAGCACCGTGCCTGTGCCCGCCAGCGCGAGACCAGCCATTCTCTTCCGCATCAACTCCGTCCTCTCCCTGTCATGCGCGGCGCAACGCTAACACGGCGCGGCACGCATCGGCACTACGACGAAGGTCGTAGCACCCCCTCCAATGCTGCTTGCGCCTGCCCCGCATCGAGGCGGCTCAGATATTTCATCGCGTAGAGCATCGCGCGCTCGCGCACGCGCCGCCTCGGGCCGGAGACGGCGGGCAGGCCGAGCGCATCGAGTTGGGCGGCCGCCTCGTCGCTGCCGTCCTCGGGATGCTGGGCGATCCAGTAGAGAATGCGCGGCAAGTCGGCGGCGGGCAGGTCCTGGCGCAGCCGGTCGAACACCAGCCAGGGCAGATGCCGCTCCAGCGGATCGATCTGGAGCAGATCGGGCACGGCCGCGATGTAGAGCAGATTGCGCACGCGCTGCACCGGGTCGGCCACCTGCGCCGGCGCCCAGCCGGGGAGGGCATCGCGCACGGCCGCGATCTGCCGCGCCACGGCGGCATCCTCCAGCGTGCCGCGCGGGGCCATGGGGGCGACGAGGCCCTCGTCGTCCGGCAGGCGCTCGAAGGCGATGCGGGCGATGTCATCGGGCCCGACATCCTGCCAGCCGGCGGGCTCCTGCCTGGCCGGAGGCGCTGGCGTGTCGGGCGCCGGCTTGTCCGTCGGGGGCGGCGCCTCGACGGGTTTTTCGGCGGCGACGGGTGCCTCCGGCACTGGTGCCGGCGCGCGCAGGAAGGACTCCGGCGGGGCCACGGGCGCGTCATCCACCATCGGGCGCGCGCGTTCGATGCCGATGGTGGCACCGACCGCGCCGATGGCGAGCCACAGGGCCAGGCCGGCGAGCAGTAGCGGCCGGTGCGCGCGCCGCCGTGCCGCGTCCCAGCGGAACAGGCTGGCGGCGATGAGAGCCCCGGCCAGCGCGAAGACGGCCAGCGCGACAAGATCGAAGCGCACGGAGGCGAGGCCGCCGCCGGTCGCGCCCGCCTGGATCGCCGCGACGGCATAGCGGCCGGGGAAGAAAGCGGAGAGCGTCTGCACCCGGTCCGGCAGGCTGGAGAGGCGGACGGCGACGCCGCCGATCATCAGCATCGGCAGAAAGATGCATTGGCCGAGCGCCTGCACAGCCGGCGCGCTGCCCGCCAGCATCGCCACGATCATGCCCAGGCCAATCAGCGCGAGGCTGACCAGCAGGAAGGCGACGAGCAGCCCGGCGGGATGGGCCGGCAGCGGCATGCCGAGCAGCATCATCGCCAGAGCGACCTGCATCGCCCCCGCCGAGACGAGCAGGACGAGCCGGCTGAGCACAAGTCCCGCGACGAAGGTGCCGGCGCTGGCGGGCGTCGCCCGGTAGCGGCGCCACACGCCGCGCTCGCGCTCCGCGACGATGGCGGTGGGCAGGCCGAAGCAGGCGCCGCCCAGCGCCGTGACCGTGAGCAGTTCGCCCAGATGCGAGAGAATGGGCACGGCGTCGTGCCGGTAGAGGATGGCGAAGGCGGCGAGAAAGACGAGCGGGAAGAGATAGCCGTAGATCAGCGCCATCGGATTGCGCAGGTTGAGCCGCAGGACGAGGCCGGCATAAGCGAGGGCGGCGCGCGGGTTCATGCGGCCGGTTGCTCGCCGGTCAGCGAGAGGATGACATCCTCCAGCGTGGCCTCGCCGATGCGCAGCGTCTCGATCCGCGCGCCCTGCGCCGCGATGGCGGCGAGGAGCCGCGCGGCGGCGGCATCGGCGTCCCGCGTGCGGCAGTGGAAGGCCGCGCCCGTCACCGCCAGGGCGTCGAGCGGGGGCATGCGCGCGGCATCGAGCGGCCTGTCCGCGCGCCCCGCGATCATGACACCGAGGCCAGCGGCGCCGACAAGATCGGCCGGGCGCCCCTGCGCGATGGCGCGGCCCTTGTCGATGAGCAGCAGCCGGTCGCACAGCCGCTCCGCCTCCGCCATGTCGTGCGTGGCGAGCAGGATTGCGCGGCCATCCGCGGCAAGCTGGCGGATGAGGCCGTGCAGTTCGTGCCGCGCGGCAAGGTCGAGGCCGGCGGTCGGCTCGTCCAGCAGGATGAGCGCGGGATCGTTGACGAAGGCCAGCGCCAGCGCGACACGCTGCTTCTGGCCGCCGGAGAGCTGGCCATAAGGGCGGCCGGCCTGATCGGCGAGGCCGAAGCGGTCGAGAAGGGCGGCCACATCCGGCGCCGCGCCATAAAGATGGCCGAAGAGGCGCAGCGCTTCACGCGGCGTGATCGTGTCCTGCAAGGCCATGCTCTGCAAGGCGAGGCCGATGCGCGCGCGCCCCGCGCGGTCCAGCGCCGCGCCGTCGAGCAGCATGGTCCCTTCGTCCGGCCGCACCAGTCCGGCCACGCTCTCGATGGTCGTCGTCTTCCCGGCGCCATTGGGCCCGAGCAGGCCGAGGATCTCGCCCGCGCGCACCGTGAAGCTCAGCCCTGCGAGCGCCTCATGGGTGCCGTAGCGCTTGCGCAGGCCCGCAACCTCCAGCCGGGCCGCAACCTCCTGGGGATACGCCGCGCCGGCCATGCTATTGCGCGAGTTCTTCTTCCGTCCAGGGCGTCTGGCGATGGGCATAGGCCGCGCGCCATTCCTTGACGGCGGCCGGCTGGACCGGCGCTGCCCGGTTGCCCCAGCTTGCGCGGATATAGGTCATGATCGAGGCGACTTCGTCGTCGGACATGGCGGCTCCGGCCGGCGGCATCAGGCCAATGGCCCCTTCCTTGCCCGAAAGCAGGATGCGCGCAAGCACCTCCGGCCGCCCATTCACGAAGCGGGAGCCGTCGAGATTGCTGGCGATGGGCGAATCGCGGCCATGTTCCTGATGACAGCCCTGGCAGATATTGGCGTAGATTTCCCGCCCGGCATTGAAGAGCTGCTGCTCCTCGGGCGTGCGCGGCACGGCGGCGGGCGCGGCGGGCTTGCCGGGCCAATCGAGCAGGGCCAGCAGCTTGGCCGCCGCCGGCGCTGCCTCATCCTTACCGGCCGAGAGCGTCAGAAGCGCGCGGGGTTCGGCCGAGAGCGTCAGCAGCTTGGGAGCCTGCGCGCCGGGCGCGGGCGGGCCGAGACGCGCCGCGCCTTGCAGGCCCGTCTGCAAGCCCGCGAGCAGGGCCAGCCTTATGGCGGCCGGCCGGCCGGCGGCATTGGCCTGGGCGAGCGCCGCCTCCACATCCCCGGCCTTGCGGCTGCGGCCGATGGCGCCTGCGAGTTGCTGGAGCGCATCGGCCGAACCGGATGCGCCCGGCTGGGCAAGCAGGCGCGCGAGCATATCGGGCTCAAGGCCGGCAAGGCCACTGATGACGGCATCGACCGTGGCGGGATCGTCGCCATGGCGCTGGAGGATCGCGAGGAGCGGCGCCATGCGCTGCGCGGCGGGCGCTTCGCCGAGCGAGGCGGCAGCCTGTCGGCGCACGCCCAGATCCGGTCCGTCCGCCAGCGCCGCGATGGCGGTCAGCGCGGCCTTGTCGCCCTGACGCAGTCGTGCTTCGGTGAGCCGGACGGCGGCGGCGCGGACGGCCGCATCGGCATCGCCCAGCGCCTGATCGACCAGCCGCGCATCGGTGACGCCCAGCCCGTCGATGGTCCATAGCGCATGCAGGCGCGTGCGCGGGTCGCCGGCCGATTGCGCCAGCTTTGCCAGCGCCGGCACCACCGATTTGTCGCCACGCTGGACGAGCAATTGCTGCGCGGTATCGCGCCACCAGCCATTGGGATGCGAAAGATGGGCGACGAGGTCCGCCGAGGCCTGGCCGCTCATGCGCGGCCGTGCGTCCGTCTTCATGCCCTCATGCACCACCCGGTAGATGCGGCCGTAATGAATGCCTTCCCACAGGCCGCGCTCCTGGATGTAGTTGCGCAGATAGTCGGTCTGGAGCGGCCCGTCCTGCGAGACGCCGCGATACATGTCGACGATGTAGAAAGTGCCGTCCCAGCCCGGCGTCAGCGAGATCGGGCGGAAGCGTTCGTCGGTGGAGGCCAGGAATTCGCCGCGCTCGTAGAAATCCGTGGTGGAAAGATTGCCGGCCGCGTCCGCCTTGAGCGAGAGCAGGTGGACGATGTTGGTGGGCCCGTCGACCACGAAGGGCTGGCCGCGCACGGCCTCGGGCAGGGCCGTGCCGCGATAGAACATCGGCGAGGAAACGCCGCCATAATAAAGCGAGGAGCCGTCTTCCCGATAGCCTTCCGCGCGATAGCCCCGGTTGACGCCGAAGGTGGGGCGGGCGGGCCAGATGCGCGATTTGGCGGGATCGGCCAGCACTTCGTAGAGCCCGCGCGTGCGCACCAGATTGGGATTGCGGGCATAATAGCCGGCGTTCAGATAGTCGACGAACAGCGGATCGGTATTGAACACGCGATAGACGCGGCCGCTGTCGTCTTGCGTCAGGCCCCATTGGCCCCGGTTGAGGCTGGGCAGGATGGTCGGCTGGCCGCCCTTGAGGCTCAGGTCCCAGTCGTTCTGGGCAATGACGATCCGGTTATCCATCGCCCAATAGAGGCCGTTGGCGCCATGCTCGACCACGCCTTGCGTCGCGAACTTGTCGGAAATCAGGGTCTTGTCGTCGGCTTTCAGGTCGCCGTCGGTGTCGCAGGCCTTCCAGAGATTGGGCGGCTCGCCGATCAGCGCGCAATTGCCCGCCAATATCTTGAAGGCGCGGGGCATGACGAGCTTGTCCAGAAAGACGGTGCGCTTGTCGTAGATGCCGTCGCCGTTCGTATCCTCCAGCACGACCAGCTCGTTGATCGGCTCGAAGCTGTTGTCCATCTGCTGGTTGATGGCGAAGCCGGGCATTTCCAGCACCCACAGCCGCCCGTCCGCATCGAACTCGCTCAGGATCGGGTCGCGCACCAGCGGCTCGGCGGCGACAAGCTCCAGCCGGTAGCCGGGCGGCATGGTGAAGGTCTTGAGCGCGTCCTTCGGCGACAGGACAGGCGGCGACTCCGGCAGATCTGTGGCGACGGGCGCGGGCCAGGGTTTGTCGGGCGTGCTCGACAAAGGTCGGGATGGTGGATTCTGGCTCAAGGCCAGATAAGGAAGCCCGCAAACAAGCACGCCAAGGCCGAGCCAGGCACCGATACGCATCCTCATCACCGCTCCTCAACTTTGAAATTGCATACAGTGTACAAAATGACGAGTAAAGGGCATCGATTGAAACAGGGAAGGAAGAGGGTTTTGCCGGAGAGGAATGCGCCCGCCGGGCGGGGGGCGATGCTACGCTGGTTCATCCTGCTGGCGCTCGTCATGGCCCTGATCCTCATTCCCTTCCTGTTGCTGGAACAGCCGATGACCGCGCTCATGACCGATACGCTGATGGCGGCGCGCGGTCATGCCGTTCTTGCCGGCGCGGCCATTGCGCTGATCCTGCTGGTCGACATTCTGCTGCCGGTGCCCTCCAGCCTCGTCAGTGGTTTTGCCGGCGCGGCGCTGGGTTTCTGGGGCGGGGCATTCGCCATCTGGCTGGGCATGAGCGGCGGCTGCCTGCTTGGCTATGGGCTGGGCCGTAGTGCGGGGCACGCCGCGATGCGCCGGGTCGTGGGGCCCGAAGAGACCGAGAGGGCACGCCGGATGCTCAGCGGGGCGGGCGGCGTGGCGCTGGTCGTCACGCGCGCGGTGCCCGTGCTGGCCGAGACGCTGGTGCTGGGCGCTGGCGCGGCGCGGATGCCGCTTGGCCCCTTCCTGCTGCTCACCGGCGCGGCCAATCTCGCCGTGGCGCTGGCTTATGCGGCCGTGGGCGCCCTTGCCCTGTCCGCCGACTCCTTCCTTCTCTTCTTCTTCGGTCTCGCCGCCCTGCCGGCTGTGAGCTGGCTCCTCTGGCTGAGCCTCAGGGCATGAGCGCGCGTGCAGCCGCTGCCTTCCTCGCGGTGCCGCTGGCCGCCGTATCCGTCCAAGCGCAGGAGGAGGCAGGGCCGGGCGCCATCGTCGTCACCGCCACGCGCGCGCCCGCGGCGCTGGACCGTCAGCCCTATGCGGTGCGCGTGATGGATGCCGATGCGCTTGCGGCCGATGCGAGCATTGCCGATGCGCTGGCACGCCTGCCGGATGCCTATGTGCAGATGTCGGGCGGGCGGAGCGGCTTTGCCTCTCTCTTCCTGCGCGGCGCCGACCCCAATTTCACTACGGTGATGCTCGAGGGGGTGCCGCTGGACAGCCCGACCAACAGCCGGGGCGGCGCCGTCAATCTCGCGGCCGTGCCGCCCGCCGCCATCGACCGGGTCGAGCTGGTCGCTGGCCCCGTCTCGACGCTCTACGGGTCGGGAGCGCTGGCGGGTGCGGTCAATCTGCTGCTGGCGCCGCCGAGCGAGCGGCATCGCTTCACGGCGCTGGCAACGCTGGGCAGCGAGGGCGATCATGTGCTTTCCGGCCAGTGGCGGGGGCCGCTCGCGCAGGGTTTCGGCGGATCGCTGACGGCGGTGTGGGACGATGCGGGGACGGGCGAGCCGCAGGCGCGCTTCCGCTCGCGCTCGGTCGACCTGCGCCTTGCCCGCCTCGACGGGTCGCGGGGCAGTCTGCTGGTTCATCTGGCGGACACGCGCGCGCACGGCTTCCCGGACAGCAGCGGCGGCCACGGCTTCGCTACGATCCGCGCCGTCGAACAGCGCGAATCGGACGAGATCGTCGTGGCGGTGGACCAGCCCATACTGCGGACGGGCCGCGCGACGCTGGCCATTGCCGGCTCCTATTCCGCGCGCGGCGACCGTGTCACCTCGCCCGGTGTCGCCCCGTCCGCTTATTCGGCCACGGGCGTGCCGGCGGGTGCCGACGACATTCGCTATCTGCGCGGCATCGTCCGACCGGAGCTGGGGCTCGATCTGGGCGCCTGGCACGCGACGCTCGGCGCGCAGGCGCAATGGGAGGCCGCCCGCAGCACCGGCTATCTGGATTTCGGCGTGGCCGTGCCTGCCCGTTACGACCAGCGCCGCGCGACCTATTCCGCCTTTGCCGAGCTGAGCGGCGCGCTCGGCCCGCTGGAGGTCAATGGCGGGCTGCGGCTCGACGATATCGAGGGGATCGGCACGCGCTGGACCGGCCGGGCGGGGCTGCGTGCCTTCATCGCTCCGCGCCTCTCGCTGCGCGCGGCGGCGGGCACGGCCTTCAAGGCGCCGAGCTTTTATGCGCTGGCCAATCCCTTCGTCGGCAATCCGGCGCTGCGGCCGGAAAGCGCGACGGCCGTGGAATTGGGGCTCGACTGGCGGCCCGGCCCTGCCGACCGGCTTTCGATCACGCTCTTCGAATCGCGCTATCGCGATCTCATCGACTTCGTGCCGGCCGATCCGCCGCGCCTTGAGAACCGCGCGCGGGTCTCGGCGCGGGGCGTCTCCGCCAGCGTCTCGCACCGGCTCGCGCCGGGTTTCGACGCGACGCTCGGTGCGCAATATGTGGTCACGCAGGATGCGGCGTCCGGGGAGGGGCTGCTCAATCGCCCGCGCTGGCGGGGCAGCGCGCAGATCGCGTGGACGGCCACTCGCGCCCTGACGCTCCGGGCCCATTATGCCTATACGGACGAGCGGGAGGATTATGCGATCCCCACCGGCGTGCGCACGCTCGCGGCCACGCATCGCCTCTCGGCCTCGGCGGCCTGGACGCTCTCGGAGCGGACGCGGCTGCGGCTGGACGGGGACAATCTGCTCCAGGATCGCGGCGCCGATACCATCGGCTTTGCGCCCTTGCCGCGCCGGGTCCGCGCGACGCTGGTGTACCGCGCGGGCTGACCGGCACGTTCAAAGATCCGGCCAGATCCTAGGCCGAGTCGGCCGGCTGCGGGGCGAGGATGAGCACCCGGCCTTCCACGCGCCACCAGGCCAGTTGCGAGAGGAAGTTCATGCCGAGCACGTCGATATTGCCGAGTGCCGGCGAGACGACGACCTTGAGATTGCGCGCCTCGATGCCGCCGAGGCGGAGCTGGTCCACGGTGCCGGTCTCGGCCCGGATCGTGCCGTTGGCCGTCCGCATCAGGACCGGAACGAGGCCCGCGCCGCGCGCCACCCCGGCAAGATCGGCGGTCTGCTGGGAGAGGGCCGTCACCGTCGCGCCGCTGTCCACGAGCATGCGCCGCTCGACGCCATTGATGGAGACCTGCGCCCAGAAATGCCCGTCGCTTGCCATGCGGATGCGCACGTCTTCGCCCGTCACGTCCTGACCGTCGATGCCCAGCTTGGCGGTCAGCCGCGCGAGATTGGGATCGAAGGGCGCCTGCTGGAAGAGCAGGAACAGGCAGAAAGCCAGCATCGCGAAGGAGAACAGCGCGCGCAGCATCCGCCCGGCATAGGGAATGTTGAAGAGGAGGATCAGCAGCAGCGCGGCGCCTACGGCATAGAGCGCGAGTTGCTGCCATTCGGGATTGATGCTGAGCGGCAAGGCGGTCTCCAAGGGGGCGCTATCCTTCCCTGAACCGCGCGCGGCGGCATTCGATCCCATGGGGCGATACCCGTCCGCGCCGCGCAAACGGACCGGCGCGAGACTTTCCCGCGCCCAGCCGTCCATTCCTGCGCAGCCGATTGCCCGCTCGCACGTTCAGGAAGGAGGCAATCGATACGCAAGGAGAATGGACATGGCGGACCTCAGCCAGATCACGGAGCATATGGAGATCATCGGCGCCGATGGCGTGCACATCGGCACGGTCGACAGAGTGGAAGGCGACCGCATCAAGATGACGCTGGCCGACAGCGGCTCCCATGGCGACCATCATCATTATCTGTCCGGGGGCCTCGTCGCGGGAGTCGAAGGCAATCAGGTCCGCCTCTCGGCAGCGGGCGCATCGGCCGTGCTGCTGGAGGAAGAAGAAGACGGCGAGGCGCTGGCCGACAAGCGGCCTTAGGCTAACGCTAGCCTTGGGTTCCTGCGCGAGCAGGGGCCCAGGGCGGGCAGGCGCGGCGGCGGGGTGTGGGCCACCTGCGTTGTGGCTTTGCTGGCCGGACGCGGCGCTTCGCCCTCAGTGCCCGCCGATCATGGCGAGGCCCGCGATGGCGAGCGCCGATCCGGCACCGCAGGCGAGGACCAGCGCGCGCCCGAGCGCCTTGGCGAGCCTGGCGCGCGCGGGCAGGGCATAGGCGGCGATGAGCAGCGCCAATAGGGTCAGCCAGAAGGCGGCGGTCAGTGGCGCGCCGTTGCCGGCCAGCTTGCGCAGGATGAACGTGCCCGCCAGCGCCAGCGGCGATCCCCACACGACCACGTCCCACATCGCCCGCAGCCGGGGTTCCTCGATGCCGCGCCGACGGCGCTTGCCGAGCCAGATATAGGTGCCGGTCGCACAGACGGCGGTGAGCGCGAGGCCGAAGAGCGCATAAGCGAGCTTGACCGGCAGGCCGCCGAAATTCCCGAAATGGAGCCGATAGTTCGCGGCCGCGACCTGCTGGCCCACGGCGCCGTCGACCAGCCCGGCCTTGTTGAGGAAGCGGCCCTGCGCATCGAACAGATAATATTCGCCGAAGGCCAGCCGCCGCTCGTGCACGCCTAGGATCTGGATCTGCTGCCCTGCTGTCCCCGGCTCGTGCAGCGTCACATAAGTGAGCTGGAGCCCCGGATAATGGGCCTGCATATAGCCGAGCGCCGCCGCGACATTGGGAGCGGGGGCCGGACTCGGGTCCGGCGCGCCTTCCTCGCCGAAGATCGGCGCATAGACTTGCTCGACATCGCCATCATGACCAAGCTGCGCGACGCCGAAGGCGGTCAGGTTCGCCAGGCCGATCACGGCGCCGGTGAGCGCGATGGCAATGGTGAAGGGCAGGGTCCAGACGCTCAGCCGGTTGTGCCAGTCGGCCAGGCCAATGCCGCTCTTGTCACGCGCGCGCAGGCGGAAGGCGTCGCGGAAGATGCGCGGATGCGCGATCACGCCGGAAAGCGCGAGCGAGAGCATCATCACGCCGAGTGCGCCGACGATGGTGATGCCGATGAGGCTCGGCATGGTCAGCGTATAATGCAGCTCCACCAGAAAATCGGACCAGGCGATCTCTTCCGGTCCCACCACCGTGCCCTGCGCATCGACATGCACGGCCTTGTGATCGGTGGTGATGGTGGTGCGCGGCACGGTGTCCACGGGCAGGTGGACATAGAGATGCGTGGTCGCGCGCTTGTCGCTGGCGAGCACGTTCTCCACGGCCCGCTGCACTGCCTCCGGCGCGATGGCGGCCATTTCCGGCGCGACCGGCTGCTCGATCCGCTGCCATTCCTCGAAAAAGACGGCGACGGTGCCGGTGAGGCTGACCAGATAGAGCAGGGCGCCGGCCAGCAGGCCGATGGCCGCATGGGCCGACAGGGCGCGCTTCACCGTGGAGCTTTCGGGAGCGATGGTCATGCGGCAAGTCCCGTCACGAGGGCGATGGCGCCCGGCACGGCGCAAAGGAGCAGCAGTCGCCATTGGCGCGCCCGGCTCTCCTGCATCAGCAAGGCGTAAGCGAGCAAGCCCCAGGCGAAGGGCATGACGAACAGGGCGAGGACAAGGGAATCGGCCGCGTGCGCGCCCAATCGGTCCAGCAGCGCCCAGGTCGCGATGCCCAGGCCCACCGATACGATCAATGCGGCCAGCGCCACCATCAGGAAGCTGTTGATCCGGCGCGCCAGATGCAGCGGCTCATTGCCCTGCGGCAGCAGGTTCACCCGGCGGTTCGAGGCCCGACCCCCCGCCGTGGCGGGGGAGGCCCAGGCCGCATGGGTGAGCAGCAGCAACGCCGCGCCCATGCCCCAGAGCGTGGCGACCGTGAGGCCCCATGCCCCCGCGCTGCCCCATCCGGCGGTCGCGCCGAGCGCGAACAGGCCCCAGCCCGCGGCATTCCAGGGCATGGAACGCCGGGGCCGGGACCAGGCGAAGCGGAGCGCGGCACTCCCACATGCCGCGCTCACGCTCGCCAGGATGAGAAGCGCGTCCGCCATCAGAAGCGGTAGGTCGCGCCGAGCGTGAAGTTGCGCGGCGCCCCGTAGCGATATTGGTCGTAGAAGCCGATCTGGCTGTAATAGGTCACGTCGAACAGGTTTTCGATATTGGCCTGCAATTGCAGGTTCGGGCCCAGCTCGTAGCGCGCCATCAGGTTCACCAGCGTATAGCCGTCCTGCTGGAAGCGGAAGGGCGCGGTGGTGATGGGGTTGAGCCCCTCCGAATAAGCCTTGCTGCGATAGTTGACGCCGCCGCCCAGCACGAGCGCATTGTCGCCGATGGAGAGGCGGTAGGTGGTGAAGAGCTTGAGCAGCGTGCGCGGCTGATCGGTATTGATCGAGACGCCGTTGCCATCCTCCACCGTGAAGTGGCTGAAGCCGAAATTGACGTTCCAGCCCCGCAGCGGCTCGCCGGTGATCTCCAGCTCGAAACCCTCGCTCGTGGTGCCGTTGGCGACCAGATAGGTGGTTTGCGGCAGCCCCCCGCCGGAGGGGATGACATCCAGTGCCGTGCCGGTATCGGCGACATTGTCCTGCTCGATGCGGAACAGCGCGATGGTGGTTTGCAGCGCTTCGTTGAAGAAGGCGCTCTTGAGGCCGATCTCATAAGCCTTGCCCTGCACGGGGTCGAGCTGGCTCAGGTCCCGGCCCAGATAATTCTGCGGTTGGAAGATCTTGGTGAAGCTCGCATAGAGGCGGTGGTTCGGCGTCAGGTCGTAGAGCGCGCCGACATAGGGAATGAACACATTGTCATTGCCATAGTTAACGATACCGCTCCAGCCAAAGCCGGTCTGGTTCCAGCTCGACAGGCGGCCGCCGCCGATGAGCTTGAAGGAGTCCGCCAGATCGAGCCGCAGGGCGCCGTAGATGCCCGTCTGCTTGACGCGCTCCACCACGGCCAGCGTGCCGGTGGTCGAAAAACCGGGGTTGGCGTAGGTCGCGCCGTCCCAGTTCACGAAATCCGTGCCCGTTGGGAAGTCGAGCGCGGCAAAGGTGGTGTCGTCGCGGTTCTGCACGCTGTGCAGCGCGCCCAGCACCAGTTCGTGGCTGCGGCCGAACAGGCCGATATTGCCTTTGATCTGGGCATCGAAGCTGTGCTGGATGCTCGCGCCGCGATCCTCATAGGGATAATCGTAGGATGGGCCGAAGGTCTGCGATTCCGCGTCCCACGCCACCAGCGTGCCGGTCGCCCGGTCGATCTGCCCGGAGAGATAGAGGAGCCGTGCGTGCTGCGCGTTCTTCATCCGGTTGTAGTTGACCGTCACGCTCCAGTCGTCGCTGAAATCGTGGCGCAGCGTGGCGAAGATGTTCTGGTTGACCGTGTTCCAGAATGTCCAGTCGGCCGAGGCGGTCTTGGAGCGGGGCCACACGGCAAAGCTGCCGTCGCTGTAGAAGGAGGGGAGGGCGCCCCAGGCCGGCGCGTCCGGCTTGCCTTCCTGATGGCTGATGCCGGCGCGCAGCAGCGTGTTCTCGGTGAGGTCGGCGTCGATCACGCCATAGAGCACGAACTTCTGGTTGCGGTAGAGGTCGATATAGCTTTCGCCTTCCTCATAGCGGGCCACGGCGCGCATGCGCACCCGGCCATCCGCCGTGAGAGCGCCGCCGATGTCGCCGGAGACGCGCCATGTGTTCCAGCTCCCGTAGCTGCCGTTGAGATAGCCGGTCCAGGCCGTGCTGTCGGCATGTTTGCGGACCATGTTGACCGATGCGGACGGATCGCCCGCGCCGCTCAGCAGGCCGGTCGCGCCGCGCACGATCTCCACGCGCTCATAGACGGACACGTCGGCGATAGTCTCGCCCGCGCCGCCCGCCAGCGTCCAGGCCGTGGGCACGCCGTCGACCTGATAATTGCGGATCTCGAAGCCGCGCGCATAGAAGCTGTTGCGCACATCGTCGACCTCGTTGACCGCCACGCCCACGCCATTGGCGATGACGTCCGCCACGCTGGTGAGGTTCTGGTCGAGGATGCGCTGCGCGGTGACGACGCTCACGGACTGGGGCGTCTCGCGCATCGTGAGGCCGAGCCCGGTGGCGGTATCGATCCGCTTGTCGAGCGTATATTTGCCGGTGATGACGATTGCCGCGTCCGCATCGCCGTCGGCCGGCGCGACGTCCTGCGCCTGCGTTTGGGCGAGGGCAGGGGCGCACAGAGCCAGCGTTGCGCTCCCCAGCAACAGCGTGCGGATTGGTTTCATGGAGTGTCCCTTCCCGATTTTCGATGCGGTGCGCGCCACGCATCGCTCTCTTGCGACGCTTTGCTAAGGCGAACGGCCATTCATTAAGCTTCGAAGCGCCCATAATCGGATTGATAATAGCTCGCAATAGCATTCTTTGGATCGCACGGCGATTATTGCGGCCATGGCGGCGAGGCGCGGGCCGGCGGCGTCGTCATGGCCGGGCGGCTGTGCATTGTAACATTCGGAAACGGTTCGTAACGGTAGTCAACATGACAAAGCCGTCTCAAGGAGACTTGAGGCTTTTCCCCTCGTGATGACATTGGAGACTATATTGTCCGAGATCGCGGCGACGACGGAAGAGAATATGGGTGCGCGCGCGGGCGCCGGGGCATCGCTGCTTTCGACACAGGCCGTCACGCATGATTTCCTGGGCCGGCACCACGAGCGGCACGCGCGCCGCACGCTGGCGGTGCTGCTGCTGTGCGCGGGCACGATGGTGCTGGAGATCGTCTGCGGGCTGCTGTTCAATTCCATGGCGCTGCTGGCCGATGGGCTGCACATGGCGACCCATGCCGGCGTGATGCTGGTCGCGGCCGGGGCCTATCGCTTCGCGCGGGCGCGGCTGCGCGATCCCTCTTATTCCTTCGGCACCGGCAAGGTGGGCGATCTGGCTGCCTTTGCCAGCGCCATCATGCTCGCGGCGACCGCCTTCACCATCGGGCTGGAGAGCGTCGAGCGCCTCTTCTCGCCCGTGCCCATCGCCTTTGGCGAGGCGATTCCGGTGGCGATGGTGGGCCTGCTGGTGAACATCATCTCCATCTGGCTGCTGCACGACAGCGACCATCATCACGATCATGGCCACGATCATCATCATGCCGCCCAGGTCGCCCATGCCGGGCACGGGCATGAGCACGACCACGGGCATGACCACCATCATGACCATGGCGACCAGGGTCATGCGCACGATCACGATCATGGCCACGATCACGAGGCGCACGGCCACGACCATGCGCACCATCATCACGACCATAATTTCCGCGCCGCCTATCTCCATGTGCTGGCCGATGTCGCGGTGGGCGTGCTGGCGATCGGCGGCCTTGTCGCGGGGCGCTACACCGGCTGGCTGTGGCTCGATCCGGTCATCGGTCTGGTCGGTGCCTATGTGGTCGGGCGCTGGGCATTCTCGCTGCTGCGCGCGTCGGGCAATGTGCTGCTGGACCGGGTGCCCGATGCCGGCCTCGCGCAGGCGGTGCGCGACCGGCTGGAGCGCGGCGGCGCCGCGGTGCGGGATTTCCATCTCTGGCGGCTGGGGCCCGGCCATCATGGCGTGGTGGCGGCGCTCAGTGCGCGCGATCCGCTGCCGCCCAGCGCCTATCGCGCGATGCTGGCGCCGTTTCCCACGCTCAGTCACATCATCATCGAGGTGGAGCCGGCGGAGGATGCGCGAGGGTGACGCGGCGCGCGATGGTCCTTGCGGCGATAGGCGCGGCCCTGCTCGCTGGCGCGGCGCCTGCGGCTGCTGCGGCGCCCGCCGATCCCAGGCCGCGCCACATCATGTCCATGAACATGTGCAACGATCTCATCCTGCTCATGCTCGTGCCGCGCGATCGCATCGCGTCCATCACTTATCTCGCCCATGACGCCGTGACGGTGCTCATGCCCGGCGCGGATCGGGGCGTGCCCATCAATCGCGGCACGGCCGAGGAAATCCTGCTGCAACGGCCCGATCTCATCCTGGCCAGCCCGTGGACCACGCCGCTCGCCCGGAGTCTTGGCAAGCGGGTCTCCGCGCCCATCGTCGAGGTGGAAGCGGCCACGGATTTCGAATCCATCCGGCGCATCGTCCGCCAGATCGGCGCGGCGGTGGGGGAGACCGCGCGCGCCGAGGCGCTGGTGCGCCGGATGGACGCCGATCTCGCGGCGCTGGCGGTGCAGCGGCGCGCGCAGCCGCTGCGTGTGGTGGTGTGGAGCGGCGACGGCTCCGTGCCGGGCCGGGGCACGCTCACCGATGCGATCATCACGGCGGCCGGCGGCATCAATATCGGCGCCAAGCGGCCGGACGACCGCTACTCCACCTTCGGTCTGGAAGAGCTGCTCGCCGCCCGGCCGGACGCGATCATGCAGGGCGTGGGCAGCTATGGCGCGCCTTCGCTGCGCAAGAATGTCGCGCGCCATCCGCTGATCGACCGGCTCTTCGCGGGCCGGCAGATCGACTATCCCGATGCCGGCTATACCTGCGGCCTGCCGCAAACGGCCAGGGCGGCGCAGGAGCTTGCGCGGGCCTTCGCGGTCATCCCGCGCGGAGGGCCCCGCTGGTGAACCGCCTGCTCTGGCCCGCCGCTTTCCTGCTGCTCGCGCTCGTGCTGCTGCTCTCGCTGGCGGTCGGGCGCATCTGGCTGCCGCCCTCCGTTCTGGTGGAAGGGCTGCTGACGCCAGAGCCCAATCTGGGCGCCCTCATCGTCACGGAACTGCGGGCGCCGCGCACGTTGCTGGGGCTGATGGTGGGCGTGACCCTGGGCCTCTCCGGCGCGGTGCTTCAGGGCCTGCTGCGCAATCCGCTGGCGGAGCCGGGGCTGCTCGGCGTCTCCTCCGGCGCGGCGCTGGGCGCGGTCATCGCCATCTATTTCGGCCTCGCCACCGTCTTTCCGCTGGCGGCGCCCATTCTCGGCATTGCCGGCGCGCTCATCGCGGGGCTCATCACCTTCACCATCGGGCGCGGCGGCACGCTCACGATGATCCTGGCGGGCGCGGCCGTCTCCGGCCTGGGCGGAGCGGGGCTCAGCCTGGCGCTCAATTTCGCGCCCAGCCCCTATGCCGCCTATGAGATCACCACCTGGCTGCTGGGCTCGCTGGCCGAGCGGAGCTGGTCGCAGATGCTGCTGGCGGCGCCCTTCATCCTGGCCGGGATCGCCTGCCTGCTCTCCACGCTGCGCGCGCTGGACGCGCTGACGCTCGGCGAGGCGCAGGCGGCGAGCCTGGGGATCGACCTGGAGCGCGCGCGGCTGCTGGCGCTGATCGGCACGGCGCTGGCGGTGGGCGCGGCTACGTCCGTCACTGGCAATATCGGCTTCATTGGCCTGCTGGCGCCGCATCTGGTGCGGCCCTTCGTTGGCCATCAGCCCAGCCGTGTGCTGCTGCCCTCGGCCCTGTTCGGCGCCATATTGCTGCTCACGGCGGACATCGCCACGCGGCTCATCCCCACCGCGCAGGAAGTGAAGCTCGGCGTGCTCACCAGCCTTGCCGGCACGCCCTTCTTCTTCTGGCTGGTGCTGCGTCTCAAGAGGACCTCGCCATGACCCGGCTCACCGCGCAGGGCGTGACCGTTCGCCGCGATGGCCGCGCCATCGTGGACAATGTCTCGATGACGGTGGAGAGCGGCCAGTTCGTCGCGCTGCTCGGGCCCAATGGCGCGGGCAAGTCCACGCTGCTGGCTCGCCTCGCCGGCCTTGCCGCGCCGGACGAAGGGCAGGTCCTGCTGGATGGGGAACCGCTCTCCGCCATCGGCCTGCGCGCGCTGGCGCATCGCCGCGCCTTCCTGCCGCAATCGCCGCGCGCGGAATGGCCGATTTCGGTCGAGCGGCTGGTGGCGCTTGGCCTGACGCCGCGCCTGCCGGCCTTTGGCGGTCTGCCGGGCGCCATGGCCGAGCGCGTGGCGCAGATGCTGGAACAGGTCGATCTCACCGTCCGGCGCGAACAGCCGGCGACCACGCTTTCGGGCGGCGAACTGGCGCGGGCGATGCTGGCGCGGGCCATGGTGGGCGATCCCGATGCGCTGCTGGCGGACGAACCGCTGGCCGGGCTCGACCCCCGCCATGCGCTGGACGGCATTGCCCGGCTGCGCACGCTGGCCGATGCCGGCAAGCTCGTCATCGCCTCCGTTCACGACCTGACGCTGGCGGCGCGTTACGCCACGCATATCGCCGTCCTGCGCGATGGCGCGCTCGTCGCCTTCGGCGAGACGGCCACCACGCTGACCGCGCCGCTGCTGCGCGCGGCCTTCGATGTCGATGCCTGCGTGAGCGGCGCGGGGAGCCCCACGGCGATCGTTGATTTCGTCCCGGTTTAAGGGCAATCTCAAAAAGAGACCGGATCGATCCTCGGCAAGCCGGGGACCGATCCGGTCCAGTTCCTCAGAGCGCCTGAGAAGGGCGCCGGGAAATACGCCTGAAAGGCGCAGGGAAAACGTCGCTCAGGCCGGCAACTGCTCGGCCTCGTGGGCAATCTGGTCGGAATCGGCTGTCTGGTCAGGCCCATGGTCGAAGTGGCGGCGCCAGGCCTCCACCTTGGCGGGCGCGGTGCGGGCGAGCCGGCGCAGCGCGATGCGCGCCGCCACGCGGCCGCGCCGGGTCGCCGGCGAGGCAAAGGCATCGGGCGGCGTGCCCGCCTCGACCGCATCCTCCACGGCCGCGCGGATCGCAAGATCGTCCGGCAGGCCGAATTGCAGAAACAGGTCCTCGAAAATCTCGTCCAGCTCGCTGTCGAACGGCACGCGCTGGCCCATGGCGTCGCGCCAGGGCGAGCCGGGGTGGAGCATCAGCACGGGCTGCAAGCCTGCCGGGATCGGCGCATTGGCGGCGTGGGTGCGGCCGCTCGCGACGAGCTTGGGCAGCAAGTGGGTGTGCGGCCCTTCCGGGCTGGTGCCGTCCGGCGCGGGAATGGGCGAATAGACCTCGACGCGCGCCACCGGCGAGGTGACGACGCGCGCCGGCTGCGCACGCAGGATCTCACTCATGACAAGCCGGCCGGCATCGCTGAACAGGGGCTGGCCTTCCAGTGCCTCCAGCGCGCCGATCAGGCCCGGATCGCGCGTGCGCACGCAGAAGCGCACAAGGCCAAGGCCCGTGCCGGTGTCGAACAGGCGGGCGTCGCGGTCCTCGGCCCGCAGAGCCTCCCGGTCCGTGCCGAGCGAGCGCACCGCGCCCTGCGCCATGTCGGCGGGGGCGGGGAGGCAGAAAGCGAGGGACTGGCCCCAGCTCTCGCCATCGCGCGCCAGCGTGTCATAGGCGATGGCGCGCAGATCCGGGCGCGGGGCGACCCGCAGGCCGCCCCGTGCGGTGATGGCCACGCGCGCATTGCCCTCTCGCGCGATCGTCACCGGCTCGCCCTCGTCGCGCATGAACTCGCCGACGGCCCCGAAGGTGCCCAGGCTCCATCCATGGCGCGGGTCCGCCATCATGTCGTCGATCAGCCGTTCGATATCGTCCATGCTGCCTTCTCCCTGGGTCTGCGCGTCGCTGGCGATCCCCGCGCCTTCAGAAGTGCAGCCGCACGCCGCCATAGACGGCGCGGCCGGGCGCGTTGAACGAGAAGATTTCCTGATAGTCCTCGTCCAGAAGATTCTCCGCGCGCGCATAGAATTCGACATTGTCGTTGAGCTTGTAGCGCAGGGCGAGATTGACCAGCGTGAAGGCCTTCATGTCGACGAGCACATAGTTGTAATATGTGTCGAAGGCATAATCCTTCATCTTGCCGTTATAGCGCACCGTCAGCGTGCCCGAGACCGGCAGGTTTTCCGGCACCCAGCTCACGTTGAGGCTGGCGCTGTTCTCCGGCCGGCGCACGGCCTGGATGGTGGTCGCGGCGACGAGACCCGGCGTCATATAATCATAGCCGACGGGAATGGGGTCGCTGTAGCTCGGCCCGGCGCCATAGCCGGTGACGGGATTGTTGGGGTTGATGACCGCAGTCACTGTCTGCGGTGTATCCAGATGCGTATAGGCCAGGTCGATCCGCACGGCGCCCAGCCTGGCCTGCCCGAACAGCTCGACGCCCTGCTGGCGCGAAATCGGGCCGCTGTTGCAGACCGACGAGTTGCCGTTCAGGCTGCACGACTGAATCCAGTTGGTGAGCTTGCTCTTGAAGTAGGTCGCGCCGATGGTGACGAGCCCGTTGCCGAAGCTCTGGTCCACGCCGGCTTCCCAGCCCTCGGACTGCTCCGGTTGCAGCAGGGGATTGCCCACGAAGGGCGGGCTATAGCCAAAAAGCTCGGTCGCGGTGGGGTTCTTGATGCCCTTGCCGGCCGCGGCATGCAGGCGCGTGCCGGTCGGCGCCAGATAGCTCCCGTCGAAATGCCATGTGGTGGCATCCTCGAACTGATCGTTCTTGTCGATGCGCACCGAGGCACCCAGCGAGAGGCGCCGGTCTATCGCCACATTATACTGCATGACGAAGCCCATGGTATCGAAGCTGTGTTTGTCGGACAGGATCGTGCCGGGGCTGAGATTGCGATACTCCTCACGCTCGGCGTCGATCGCCAGCGTCAGGACATTCTTGATCCGCTCGCTGCCGAAGCGCACGGTATTCTCCAGCGATCCGCGATAGCGCGTGCCCTTGTTGCCGAAATAGTCGCTCCAGGAATAAGGGAAGGGATCGTAGCTGTCGCGCCGCGAGTCCACGAACTGGGCCGATGCCGCGGTGGTCATGATGCCGTCGAACGTATCCAGCTCGGCGCGCAGAAGGCCGGACCAGCTCTCGTCCTTATAATGGACGCCATCGGAATCCACCGTGGTGATGACCGGGATCTGGCCGATGGTGACGGGGCCGCCCCAGGGGCTGGAGTCATTCAGGTCTGCCTTGGTGCGGCCGTAGCGCAGCACGCCGCTCAGGCGGAAGGCATCGCCCGGCGTCCAGTTGAACTTGGCGGAGGCGGCAGCGCTCTCCGAGCCGACATCGCGGATGCCCGGTGCGGTGGGGCTGGTATAATCGGGGCCGACGCTCACCGAGCGGGCCGGTGCCGTCGGATAGCCGTCGGTATGGAAGAAGGAGCCCGAGAGCGCATAGTCGAATGTGTCGCCGACCGTGCCCGCGACGCGCGCGGTGCCATTATAGGTGCCGAACGAGCCGCCCTCCGCGCGCAGGCGGATGCCCGGCGCCTCGCGGCCGGAGAGCGTGGTGTAGTTGATGACGCCGCCAATGGCATCCGAGCCGTAGAGCGCGCTCTGCTGGCCGCGCAGCACTTCGATGCGCGCGGCGTCGTCCGCGATCAGCGCGCCGAAGTCGAATTCGCCCTGATAGGGGCTGCTGGCCTTGATGCCGTCCACGAACATCAGGACGTGATTGCCTTCCGTGCCGCGGATGCGGATCTGCGTGAGGCCGCCCACCGCGCCGGCGCGGCTCACGGCCACCCCAGGCACGTCGCGCAGCACGTCCGAGACGATGCGGGTCTCGCGCTCTTCCACCTGCTGCGTGTCGATCACCGTCACCGAGCTGCCGATGAGATTGCGGTCCACGCCATCCCCCGAGCGGCTCGCCGTCACCACGATGATGTCGCTGCTCTCGTCGCCGTTATCGGCCTCCTGCGCGAAGGTGGGGGCATTGCCAGCCAGGCAGGCCGCAAGACAGAGGCGCGAAACCCATTGGCGCGAAACAGACTGGCGCGACACACGGAAACCAAATTTATGCATTCTCGTTTTTCCTCCCGGCACCGCGCTATATTTTTATGAGCGACGGCAGATTAGATAGGTTGCTTACGGTTGAGGCGCGGCGACGTAACGCCAAGCGGCCTTTCCCCATGAACGCGCGCCCGCCCGGACGATGCGCGGGCCACACCCAGCCGGTTCGCGAGGAAGCCGGCGGGGCGCGGACTCCCGCCGGCTTCCTGCTGCACCCCGGCCGGACAGGTGTCCGTGCGTGCCGGCGTGAAGGCGAGTGGACGTGCATCGACCAAATCAGAAAGCGTCATCATGGGGCCGCGACGTGGCTTGTCCTTGCAACCTGGCGGGACCGCCCGTCGGCCCCGGCAACTTGCGGCGGGGAGTGCATGGGGTTTGCGGCCCTGTCATGTAGATTACGGTTGAAGGAATCGGCGCTTCGTTACAATTTCAAGTGTCTGCCCGACCCTGAAAGCGGATGCGCACGCACGTCCCGGCTCCGCCGCGCAAATCCGGCGCCGTGGGGGTCGGAAACAAAATCAAATGAAAACAATGGATTGAAAATCCATCGACACCGAAACATCGGTGAAACCGGGTCACGAAACCGTGCGTTAACACGAGTGTAACGTAGGCGAACGGTAATTTACATGACCCGGCCTCCGCCGCGCGCCATAGTAGCGTTCGTTAGGTCGCACATTCTTTCCCGCCTCTTTTTCGCTCCTCCCCGGTGGCCGTGACCAACGGCCCGCACGGGGGCGCACGACGGCATTTCGTGAGGAACTGGCGTCAGAGGCCGGAGCGGTACGGATCATTCCCGATCGGGTGCTGGGGCCGGTGGAACAGGCGGGGTCTGGCTGCGCCGGGCCCGGTGCAGGTTATGGGGTGTCGCCGGTCGGGGGGAGCGGTGGAAGTTTGGAGGGACGTGTGAAGACAGTGCTGATCGAGGCGTGGCGGCCGGCGCCGGCATGGACGGCGCGCCTCCCTTGCGGGCTCGCCTTGCGTCGGGCGGGCTGAGGGGTGGCCGGCAAGACCGACCTCTCGCCTCCCTCGCAGGAGATGCTTGCCGATCTCGCGGCCCGGCTCCGGGCCAGCGGCAAGCTCGGTCGTTCGGATCTCTTCATTCGCCTCTTCGACTTCCTGCTGGAGCAGAGCCTCGCCGGTCGCTCGCCCAAGGAATTCGAGATCGCGCAGGAAGTGTTCGGCAAGGACGCGGGCTTCGATGTCTTCCAGGATTCCTCCGTGCGCGTGCACATCCACCGCCTGCGCCGCAAGCTGGACGAGGTCTATGCCGGCACGCGCGGCGCGCGCCTCACGATTCCGCGCGGCGAATATCGTCTGGCGGTCGAGCCGCCGGAAGCGCCCGAGCCCGAAGCGGAGCAAGCCCCCCCGGAAGGCGCCGGGGACGGAGCAGGCGATAGCACCGCGCCGGCGCAGCCCGCCAGCGCATCCTGGCTTAGCCGGCCGCGCTGGCAGATCGGGCTGGCGGCGTGCGCGATCTTTCTTCTGGGCCTGCTGGCCGGTAGCCTCGCTCCTGGTCTGCAAAAGGGCCCGGCGACGGACCCGCGCGCGGAAACCGCCTTCTGGAAGCCGCTGGCCGCCAACCGCCGGATCACCTTCATCGCCACCGGCGATTATTATATCTTCGGCGAGGCGCCCAACAGGGTGCAGGTCTCGCGCCTGGTGCGCGAGTTCGCCATCAACTCGCGCGAGGATCTGGATGAGTATCTGATGATGCATCCAGAGGATTATCAGCGCTATGTCGATCTCGATCTGCACTATCTGCCCGTGAGCGCGGGCTATGCCATGCGTGACATCGTACCGCTGATGAGCAAGCTGTCGCCCTCCGGGGCGCCGCCATGGATGGTCACCATGTCGCGCCTGACGCCTGAAGCGATGAAGGGCTCCAACATCGTCTATATCGGCTTCCTGAGCGGCCTGGGGATGCTGCGCGACCCGCTGTTCGAGGCGTCGGGCTTTTCCATCGGTTCCAGCTATGACGAGCTGATCGACAAGGCGAGCGGCAAGCGCTACCTCGCGAGCTGGAGCGAAGGCTCGGAAGGGCGCCGGCCCTGGCGTGATCTGGCCTATCTCGCCAGCATTCCGGGCCCTTCGGGCAACCGCATCCTCGTCATCGCCGGCACGCGCGATGCGGCGGTGGTGCAGGCGGCCGAGATCGCGGCGGACAAGGCGCAGCTCGACCAGATCGCCGCCAAGGCCGGCGATGGCGATGCTTTCGAGGCGCTGTACGAAGTGCGCACGCTGGGCACGCTCAATCTGGGCAGCAAGCTGCTGGTGGCCCGCCCGATCAAGTCGGACGGCCTGTGGCGGCCGGACGCCCGCCGCGCGACCTTCCCCGACGAGCTGCATAGCGACGCGCTGCCGCCGCCGCCCACGTCCGCCGCGCCATAGCGGGCACTGCCCTACCGGCCTATGGCAGGTTGCAGAGGCGGCTCAGATCATCCCCGGCGTGATGGCGCATCCGGGCAAGATCGCGCCGCAGCGCCCCACCATCTCGCGCAACCGGGCATTTTCCAGCGCCAGCCGCTCCAGTTCCAGCCGCTCCAGCGCCGGCCGCCGGCTGGCCGGTGCCTGCGATGCGTGCGCGCTCATGCCGCTTCCCTCGCGCCTGTGCGCATGCGGGCGCTGCGGCGCGTGGTGGCTTTCATCCAGATCACCAGTGCGAAGCGGGCGCTGGGCCCGGCCGGCAGCGTGCGATGCGGCGTGAAGCGGTCCAGGAACAGCGCGTGACCGGCCGGGCAGTGCGGGCGCACGCGCGGCAGCCGGTCGAGCTGGCTCTCGTCGATGATATGCTCCTGCGCGCCGCCATGGTGCAGCGGCGCCTCCCGTCGGCCGGGGATCAGCTCCAGCCCGCCGCTATTGGCGCCCGCATCGCTCAGCGGCAGCCAGGCCGTGATCTGCACGCGCCCGCAATGGGTGCCGTCATCGGTGCTCACGTCCGAATGCCAGCCATGCTTGTGCTCGGGGAACACGCCGATGCTGGCACGCACGCGCACCACCTGGCCTTCCAGCGGCATGCCGGTGAGGCATTCGGCGGTGTCGACCAGATGCGCGGCCTCGGCCAGCGCACGCAGGCGCGGGCCGCGATGGGCATCCGTGCACAGCGCGATGCGCAGCAGATTGGCCTGCGAGCGGTCGCTCTTCCAGATTCGTTCGAGCCGCTGGCCGATGGGCGCGTCCGGGCAGCTCTTCTCGAAGGGTAAATAGAGCGCATGGGAAAGCCGGTCGATATGCTCGGCGATGTCGGCCTCCGCCGCGCGCACCAGCGCGGGGTCGAACATCGGCAGCACGGTATAGCCGTCTTTCTCGAACTGGGCCTTGCTCACGCATCTCTCCCTTTGAAATGGCGTCCGCGCTCGCAGCGCCGGACCGGCCAGGACGGGATCAGTCAGGACCAGAGGAATCCGCCTGCCGTCCGCCAGCGTCAATGGAGACGAAAATGCGGGAGAAATCGGGGCTTCAACAAGTTAAATACGGTTCGGAAGACCGCTCTTAACGTTACACTCCGCGACCGCATGGGCCGGGCCGATGTCGCTGGCGTGCCGTCAGCCTCCCCGGCGGTCGCGGCGATAATCGAACCGGTCGCGGATATGGCGCTGGAAATAGCGCCCCTTGGACAGAGCCCGGCGCAGGCCGGCGGCAATGGCTTGCGGCACTGCGAAGTAGCTGTATCGCTCGCCGCTCACGAAAGTGATGTCGAGCCTGTGCTCCGCCGCATCGTAGCTGTAGCTGCGGATCGCGCTCGACGGCATGATGTCTCTCGCACGCTATTGCTGTTCGGGATAATCGTCCGGCGTGACGGTGCCCACATTGGGCCGGTCCTCGACCTTTTCCGGCGGGTTGCCGCCGCGGGTGCGCGGATCGACCCGCCCCCTGCCGGGCAGGGCATCGCCCAGCGGACCGCGCGGCGGCAGCTCGGCTTTGCGCGTGTCTTCCCGGTTGCCGGCGCTGTCTTCCTTCGGCGGAGTGCGTTTGGCCATGCTGCGGTCCTTTCGTCAGGAGGAACGCGAGAGGGCGGGAATATTTCCCGGCGCGCCGGGCAGCCGGGCAGCCGGGCGATGGTGCAAGTGACCGGCGGCCGCCTAGGCGTGCCGTTCCATCTCGATGGGCTGACTGCCCTCCAGCGACTGACCCGTGCGGTTCTCCATCGCCTTCACTGTCTGCACGGCGGGGCGGGCCTCCATGCGGCTGGCCCAGTCCAGGCAGCGAGGCGTCTTCTCGGCATTGAAGATGTCCGGGAACCAGGCGAAGCGCGCGCCGACATGGGAGAAGGCATTGATGTCCGCGAGGCTGTAGTCCCCCGCCAGCCAGGCGTGGCGTTGCAGCGCGGCCTCGAACTTGTCGGCCGCCTCGCCGATCCGCGCGCGGGAGAGGGCCAGATCCTCCTCGGTGAAGGATTTGCCGGCAATCGTCGCCCATTTGGCACGCTGCGTCGCCAGCGGAATCCGGGCGATGCGCCGCGCCATTTCGGCGGGGTCGGTGCGCTGGGCGACGGCACGGACGCGGTAATGCCAGGCGATCATGCTCACCGAGGGCATGACATGATCGTCCACATATTTGGCCATGATACGCACGGCGGCGGCGCCGCGCGGATCGGCGGGGCGCAGAGGCACCTGCGGAAAGACATCCTCCAGATATTCGTTGATGACGGTGGATTCGACGATGGCGCCGCCGTCATGCACGAGCACGGGCACCTGCCCGGCGGGATTGATCGCCAGGAACGCGGGTTCATGCTGCTCGAAGCGGTGCAGATCGACATAATGGCTGTTGAAGGCGAGGCCCTTCTCGGTGAGCGCGAGCAGCACCTTCATCGAATTGGCGAGCGGCTCGGCATGATAGAGATCGAGCATGGTCATCCCCAGCGCGAGATTTCGGGGCCGGGGAGATACAGCGTGTCGCTTGCCTCCCGGCTGATGGCGAGGGCCGCCTGCACGGCCGGCCGGGCTTCCACGCGCGCGAGGAGCGCGGCCAGCGCAGGCTCGGCCTCCAGCAGGCCCTCGGCCAGCGCCGGCAATTCGCGCAGCAGGGCATAGGCGTCGATATCCGCGATGGAATAGGCGCCGGCGAACCATTCGGCCTCGTCCAGCAGTGCCGCCAGCCGGGCAAGGCCAGCCCGCAGCCGCTCGACATGGGCGGGGATCTGGCCGGTATCGCCGCTGCCCGCGCGTTCCCAGCCCTCGCGCCGCTCGACGGGCTCCACGCCCGCCAGTTCCGGCACCGGCACCGGATGGCGCGCCACCGCGATGGCCGAAACGAACGGCGCGATCACGCCCGCGACGAGCTGGCCCACCGCCTGCGTCCGGTAGCGCGCCGGCGGATCGGCCGGCACCAGCGCCGGGCCATCGAACCGCTCGGCAATATATTCGAGCATGAAGAAGGAACTGACGATGGTGGCGTCGCCGTCGACCAGCACCGGCCCTTCGCCTTCCACGCCGATGCGCTGGTCGATGCCCGGCGGGAAGCCCGGAACGGCCTGTTCGAGCGGCACGGCGCCGATCGGGCGGCGTTCGTAGCGCACGCCCTTCTCCTCCAGCGCGATGAGCGCCTTGAGGGCGTAGAGACGGGAGGCGCCATAATAGAGGATGGTCATGCGACGGCTCCCTTGCCCGGCCGGTCCAGCAGCGAAAGGCGCGTGCCGCGCTCGGTGCGCGCCTTGGCCCAGGTGATTTCGACCGCGGGTCGCTCGCGGATGGTGCGCAGCCATTCCATGATGGCCGGGGTCTGCGCGTCCGACACATGATCGGGCAGGAAGAAGGGCAGGCCGTAGCAACTGTTGAAGGCGTCGATATCCGCCAGGCTGTAATGCGCGCCGGCCAGATAGGGGGCGGTGCGCAGATGCGCTTCCATCAGCCCTACCGAATAGATCAGCCGGCGCCGCGATTCCGCCAGCTCCTCCTGCGAGAACTCGTTGTAGATCGCCTTGCGCCACGCGATGCGGCGCGATTCCAGCGGTATCCGGTCGATGGCCGCGGCCAGCTCCGCCGGGTCCTTCTTGCGCACGGAGGGCCCCACGCCGATGCTCCAGCCGATCATGCTGAGCGACGGGCCCATATAGCTGTCGACGAAGCGCATCCACATGCGCATCCGCCAGCGTCCCTGCGCATCGGCGGGGCGCAGCGCCGGCCCGTCGAAGGCGGCGTCGATATACTCCATCATCGGCGTGGATTCGGTGAGCACCACATCGCCGTGGCGCAGCGCGGGGATGGTGCCATTGGGGTTCACGGCCAGATAATCCGGCTTGTGATGATCGAAAGACAGCATGTCGAGATAGACGCTGTCATAGGCCACGCCCTTTTCCTGCGCCGCGAGCATCGGCTTGCCGGAATTGGCGTTGGGCTCCCAGTGATAGATGGTGATCGGCGCCTCTGCCATGCGGGCTCCTGTTCGGCTTAGCGGAAGAAAGCGGCGGCGCGCATCTCGATGCTGGCGCGCGGCGGGGCGTCGGCGGGGCAGGACGGGTCGTCGAACCCGCTGTGCGGCACCATGAAGGGCACGCCGTCGCGATAGCCCATGGTGGTGAAGAGCAGCGCGTCGGCCGGCCCCATGCCGGAGAAATAGAGCCAGCGATGCGCGGGATTGTAGCGCACCAGAAAACCCTCGAAGCTCCACTCCGGCTGACCGTGATGATCGAACACCGCGTCCGCCGCGATCAGGTCCCCGTCCGCCAGCGAGCGGCTGTCGAGCAGGGCGAGCGGCACGTCCTGAGGCGGCGGCGAGATGGGCCGCCAGATATTGTAGAGCGCGAAGCCGGCATAGTCGGCCAGCATCTCGCCGCGCTGGGCGAGCAGCCGCTCGGCGCTGGCGCGGGCAGTGGGCTCGCTCACGTCGTTGTGGATGAAGCGGGCGGGGCGCGAATTATTGAGCGCGCCGGATTCCGTCGATCGCTCGGCAAAGCGCAGGATGCCGGGCCCGGTGTTGACGACCAGCGCGGCGCCGGTCTCGCGCGCGACCAGATCGCGGATTTCCGCCAGATAGAGATCGGCCTGGGCGGGGTCGCGATAGTCGGTCACGGCGCTTGGCGCATCGATCAGCGCAAAGCCTTCGGCCTCCAGCGTGGGCGCGCGGTCCAGCGTGCGGGCGTCGAGGATCGGCACCTCATGCGCGACGAGGTCGAGCTGGTCGCGGGATTGATCGTTGGCATGATAGCGCGGCCGGGCGACGGCATCGCCGCTGTAATTGACCGAGCCCGTCACCCGGCGCGCATCGGCATCGCCTGAACCTGCCTCTGGACGTGTCATCGCATCCCCTCCGTTCCCCTGGCGTCAGACCCTGCCGAGCGCGGGATCATCACGCAAATCACAAATTCTGATGAACTTCATTTCCCCGCGATGATATCGGCAGCGGCGGCACGCCGGCCCGCGCCAGCGCCTCGCGCACCATGGCACGCAGCCATCGGATGCTCGCATCCTCGCTGGCCTCCGGGTGCCACTGCTGGGCGATCTCCATGGGCCGAGTGGGGAAGGGCAAGGGAAAAATCCGCAGCGTCTCGCGCCACGGATTGAGCGCCACGAACTTTTCCGGGACGGTCGCGAGCCATGGCGTGCCGACCAGCGTGCGCAGCAACAGCGCATAGGGCACGACGGCGGCGACATCCCGCTCGATCCTTATGGTCTCCGGCCGCATGCGGATGGACTGGGGCTGATCCGGCAGCACATGGCGCGAGGACTGGAAGCGCTGGAGATCGACGAGGCTGTCGGCCGGCCACGCCTCCGCCCAGCCTACGCACACCCAATGATCCACGAACAGCGGGTCGAAGCTCTTGTAGGGGAACATGCGCTCATGCGGGACGATCACCAGATCGACCTCGCCGCGGCCGAACTCGTTGATGTCGCCGTCAATGCGGGCGACCTCCAGCGAGGCGTGCGGGGCGACGTGTGAGAAGCGCGCGAGCAGATCGGAGAGCAGCAGCGTGCAGATATAGTGCGACATCACGATGCGGAAGCGCTGGGTGGATGTTGCCGGATCGAACACCGGCCGGTTGGTCGCGACCGAGCGGAAATCCACGAGCAGCCGCTGCACCGGCTCGCGCAGGCGCACGGCGAAGGGTGTGAGGCGCAGCGTGCCGCCGCTGCGCACCAGCAGCGGGTCGCCGAAATAGGTCCGCAGCCAGGCGAGCGTATTGCTGATCGCCGGTTGCGAGAGGCCCAGCCGCTCCGCCGCGCGGCCGACATGCTGCTCCGTGAACAGCATGTCGAGCACCGCCAGATGCCGCATGCTGAAGCCTTTCAGATTCATGGGACCTCACCTGCTTCGTTATCACCGGGACGTGATGTTTTTCATTCGTCCTTCTGATTTTTCGTGAGCCTAGCGATGGGCTAGCAAAGCACAAGCGCCGGCCTCGGCCTTGGCGATGAAATGATGGAAAACGCGGCGATGCGCCCGGTCAAGCGTTGCGAGAGGTGCACGCCGCCTCGATAGGGAGAGGACGAATGACCAGTTTTCGTGCGCGCTCGCTTTGGCTTTGCGGGGCGGCCTGGCTTGGACTGACCGCGCCGGCCGTCGCCCAGGAGGCGCCGCAGGGCGATGAACCGCAGGCGGAGGCCGCCAATGAGACCGGCGAGATCGTCGTCACCGCGCAGTTCCGCTCGCAGCGCTTGCAGGATACGCCGCTCGCCATCACCGCCATTTCCGGCGAGATGCTCGCCGCCCGTAGCCAGACCAATGTCGCGGAGGTCGCGAGCCAGGCGCCGTCCGTCACGCTCAAGCCGCAGGGCGCGGCCTATGGGCCTGCGCTGGGCGCCTCCATCCGCGGGATCGGCCAGTTCGACTATAATCCCGCGCTCGAACCGGGCGTCGGCGTCTATGTCGACGATGTCTATTACGCCACGCTCACCGGCTCGATCTTCGACCTGCTCGATCTCGACCGGGTGGAAGTGCTGCGCGGCCCGCAGGGCACGCTGACCGGCAAGAACTCCATCGGCGGCGCCATCAAGCTCTATTCGGCCAAGCCGCGCGGCTCCAACAGCGGCTATGGCGCCGTGACCTATGGCAGCCGCAACCGGCTCGATCTGCGCGGCAGCGTCGATCTGGGCATCACGCGCGGGGTCGATCTGCGTCTTGCCGCCGTCTCCAAGAAGCAGGACGGCTATGTGGCGCGCATGGACTATGGCTGCCTGTTCCCGGACAGCGGCGTGACGCCCCTGGTCTCGACGAGCACCGATTGCGTGCTGGCCGAGGAAAGCGACACCAATTATCAGGCGGTCCGCGCGCAGTTGCGCCTGCGCCCGTCGAGCAATCTCGATATCAACCTGATCGCCGACTACACCAACGAGGACCGCTATGTGGCGGGCCAGACGCTGCGCGCCGTCACCTACAACAATGCGCAGGACATCAATCCCTATCCCGTGCCCATCCTCTATGATGATCGCTTCATCTGCGGGCGCTACTGCACCTATGCCACCTATCTCTCGCTCGCGGACAATGGCCGGGACACCTATGTCGGCGACGGGCGCATGAAATATGAGGGCTATGGCTTCTCGGGCAATGTCGAGTGGACGTTGAGCGACCAGTTCAATGTCCAGTCCATCACTGCCTATCGGCGCTACGAGACCCACTGGACCAATGACGACGACCTCTCGCCGCTCGCCCATGGCTTCAGCCGCAACGATCTGGAATTCTGGTCGTTCAGTCAGGAGCTACGCCTGAACGGCAATCTGCTCGACGGGCTGGCCGAGTTCACCGTCGGCGGCTTCTACATGGACCAGTGGTCGCTCTCCGCCTCCTTCCAGGATCTGCGCTATGCCGGGCTCGCCACCTTCCAGCAGCGCGACCCGGTGAACGCCGATACGCGGGCGGGCTTCGCGCATGTCGCCGTGCGTCCGCTGGAGGCCCTGACGCTGACGGCGGGCCTGCGCTACACCAAGGAGCACAAGGACTATACCTTCTACCGCCGCACACCGACCGGCGGCGCGCATCCGCAACTCGGCACGCTGGATGGCGAGGTGGGCGATTATGACGGCGACCGCTGGGACTATCGCCTCAACCTGCAATATGAGCTGACCGACGACATCATGGCCTATGGCCAGTTCTCCACGGGCTTCAAGGGCGGCGGCATCAGCCCGCGTCCGTTCAACGTAGCGCAGGTCCGTTCCTTCGAGCCGGAGACGCTCAAGGCCTGGGAGCTGGGCCTTAAGACCCAGCTTTTCGACCGCAAGGTGACGTTCAATCTCGCCGGCTACATCAGCGATTATAGCGGCATCCAGCTCTCGCTCTCGTCCTGCCCGCAATTCGGCGGACCGGGTCCGTGCGCGCTCATCACCAATGCCGGCGACGCGCGCATCAAGGGCTTCGAGATCGAGACGCTGATCCGCCCGGTGCCTGGCTTCACTATCGACGGCGCGCTCAGCTATCTCGACTTCGCGTATAAGAGCATCAATCCGGCGGCCGGCGGCCCCACGCTGCCGACCGGGCCGCAGATGGGCGATCGTCCGCCCTATGTGCCCAACTGGAAGTGGAGCCTGGGCGCACAGTACGAGATTCCGCTGGGTGGCATCGGCTCGCTCACGCCGCGCATCGACGCGGCCTATCAGGGCGATCTCTATTCGAACGCGACCAACCGGCCGTCCAACCTCATCGAAGCCTATGTGCTCGCCAATGCGCGGCTGACCTATCGCAACGATCCGGGCGATATCGAGCTGTCGTTCGAAGTGACCAATCTGTTCGACAAATATTATGTGCTGACCAACTTCGATCAGACCATCTCCGCCGGCGGCGGTGGCTTCTCGGACGATCAGCCGGGCCGGCCGCGCGAATGGGCGGTTACGCTGAAAAAGCGGTTCTGACCTCTGGACGCCGAGCGCCGCGTGACGGCGCTCGGCTCCGATAAGAAGCAATGCAGTGCGCCTGCCAAATCTTGGGCTCCTGCCTGTACGGCACAGGATTGGCGACTTGTGAGGAGGGCCTCTACCGCCCCGGCGCGAGGCGAATGTCGCACGCATCTGGATTATAGGGATACCGTGGCGCAGACCTTCGATTTCAACGGTCACACCATGCGCCGCCTCAACCAGACGCTGAAGGCCACGCTGGACCCCAAGGGCATTCTTGCGCCGGGCAAGCAGGGCATCTGGCCACAATAGAGGCCCTGCCTGCGCCGCACCGCGCGGGAACCTCTCCATCCGGCGGCGCGTTACGATGGCGCGATCAGAAAGACGGTTTTCCGCGGCCTTCGGGGGTGCTTGTTGCATTTCCGGGCGGGACGGCCCGTGCCCGCCATCCGCCTTGACCCGCAAACATGGGAGAGCAGGCATGTCGACACGCCGGAACGAGACTTCATCATCGCCCAGTCTTGAAAATGCCCTGGACGCGGTGCGGCCGGGGCAGGGACAGGCGCCGGCCGAGGCGCATCCGGGCAATGGCGGCGAGCTTCATCAGGACATTGCCGGGGATGCCGATCATGGCGATGGCGTGGCGCATCTGACCGACAATTTCGGCCACCGCATCGCCGACAACCAGAACAGCCTGCGCGCCGGCGAACGCGGACCGACGCTGATCGAAGATTTCATCCTGCGGGAGAAAATCTTCCACTTCGACCATGAGCGCATTCCCGAGCGCATCGTCCATGCCCGCGGTTCGGGCGCGCATGGCATATTCGAGTGCACCAGGGCCATCCCGGAACTGACGCAGGCGTCCCTCTTCCAGGCAAAGGGCAATCGCTGCCCCGTCTTCGTGCGCTTCTCGACCGTGGCGGGCGGCGCCGGGTCCATCGACACACCGCGCGACGTGCGCGGCTTCGCGGTCAAGCTCTATACCGAGAGCGGCAACTGGGATCTGGTCGGCAACAACATCCCGGTCTTCTTCATCCAGGATGCGATCAAGTTCCCCGATCTCGTCCACGCCGTGAAGATGGAGGCCGACCGGGGCTATCCGCAGGCGGCCACGGCGCACGACACCTTCTGGGATTTCATCGGCCTGATGCCCGAATCCATGCACATGATTATGTGGGCGATGTCGGATCGGGCGATCCCGCGCAGCTTCCGCATGATGGAGGGGTTCGGCGTCCACAGCTTCCGCTTCGTCAACGCGAAGGGGGAAGGGCGCTTCGTCAAGTTTCACTGGAAGCCGGTGCTCGGCATCGAATCCACGACCTGGGACGAGGCCGTGAAGATTGCCGGCGCGGACCCGGACTTTCTCCGGCGGGACCTGTTCGAGGCGATCGCCGCCGGCGATTATCCGCAATGGGATCTGGGCGTGCAGGTGTTCGACGAAGCCTTCGCGGCCGAGCAGCCTTATGACGTGCTCGATGCGACCAAGCTGATCCCGGAGGAGGATGTGCCCGTCGAGATCATCGGCCGGATGACGCTCGACCGCAATGTCGACAATTTCTTCGCCGAGACGGAGCAGGCGGCGTTTCTCCCCACCAACATCATTCCCGGCATCGACTTTACCAACGATCCGCTGTTGCAGGGGCGGCTCTTCTCCTATCTCGATACGCAGAAATCCCGGCTGGGCACGACGAATTTCCACCAGATCCCCATCAACGCGCCCAAATGCCCGTTCCACAATTTCCAGCGCGACGGGATGATGCAGACGCTCGTGCCCACCGGCCGGGCCAATTATGAGCCCAACAGCCTGGACGAAGCGGGCGAGGATGCCGGCCCGCGTGCCTGCCCGGAAACCGGTTTCACCACCTTCCCGGTCAATGACGAGCGCAATGACGCCTCGCGCAAGCTGCGCATCCGCGCGGAGCTGTTCGCGGATCATTACAGTCAGGCGCGGCTCTTCTATCGCTCGCAGACCGGCAATGAGCAGGCGCACATCGCCTCGGCGCTCGTGTTCGAGCTATCCAAGGTGCAGCTGGAACATGTCCGCGCGCGCGTCGTCTCGCGCCTGCGCAATATCGACGAGGATCTGGCGAAACGGGTGGCCGATGGCCTCGCGCTCGATCTGCCCGAAAAGGCGAAGGCTGCGCGGGCGCCCGTCGACATGGCGCCGTCCGATGCCCTGTCCATCCAGAAGCAGGCCAAGGCCACGCTCAAGGGCCGCAAGGTCGGCATCCTGTTCGCGGAAGGATCGGACAAGGCGGCCATCGACACGCTGAAGGGCGAGATCGAGACCGCCGGGGGCACCGCCTTTCTCGTCGCGCCCAGGATCGGCTCCGTCAAGGTCAAGGGCGGCACGCTTGCGGCCGATGGCCAGCTTGCCGGCTCGCCCTCCGTGCTGTTCGACGCGGTGGCCTCCATCCTGATGCCCGACGCGGCCGACAAGCTGGCGACCGATGGCGCGGCGATCCAGTGGTTCATGGATGCCTTCGGCCATTGCAAGACCATCGCCTACTGCCCGGCGACGAAACGACTACTGGACAAGGCCAATGTAGAGCCGGACGAAGGGGTCGTCCCCATCGCTGATTTCATGAAGGCCGGCGTGAAGCGCCATTGGGCGCGCGAGCCCAAGGTGCGCGATCTGGCTTGAAGGGAGAGCGACCGTGGCCACGACGCACAGCATCGAGCGCGGCAAGTCGCAGCGCAAACCCGCCCCGCAGGCAAAGGCCGATGCGGTGGCCAAAGCGAAGGCACTGGCGCCCGATCTTGCCGCGCGCATCGGCAGCACGCCCAGGACCAGCTTCCGGGGCGACCCGGATGTGTTCGGGCGGCTGGTCGAGGATCACGACCGCCATCGCGCCTTGCTGGCGATGATCGAGGAGACCGGGGGAAAATCGCATGATCGCGAGACGCTGTTCGCGGAGCTGGTGCGTGAACTGAAGGGCCATGCGGCGGCCGAGGAGCAGGCGCTCTGGTCCACCGTCCTGCGCAATCCCGAGACCACGGAAGAGGCCCGCCATGCGATTGCCGAGCATAAGGAGATCGACGACATGCTCGCCGACCTTGCCGCGCGCGACATGGCGTCCTCCGGCTGGCTGCGGCGCTTTCACGGGCTGAAAGAGGAGTATCTCCACCATATCCGCGAGGAGGAGCAGGAGCAGTTCGTGGCGGCGGAAAAGCAACTGGGCGCGGCCGATCTGCGTGCCATGCGGGCCGTGTTCAATCGCCGGAAAAAGGCGGAAAAGGCCGCCGCTCAAATCGAGAAGAAGATCAGGCTCAAGGACTGAGGACGAATGGCGGCCACCGGGCGATGAAGCTCGGGCCGTGCATGTCGGCGTTCGGGGTGATCCGGCCATATCCTCATCCTTGGAGCGGCAAGCTCTGCTGAAATATTGCGGTCAGCGACAAGTCCTTGCGCGGTTTGACTCCTAGGGTTGGCTGTCTTTGCCTGCCGCGGGTTGAAGCCAGATGGGCGCGCCAGCGGCAGGAAGAGTCTGGAGTGGACGCTGATCGCGAGGAATGGATGCATGGCTGACGATGTTGCCGCCCTGTCCGGGGAAATAGGCCAGTTGCGTCGAGATATCGAAGCGCTTGCCGCACGGGCCCGCAAGGCCGATGATTATGTAGAAATCTGCAATCTCCAGGCGGCCTATGGCTATTATGTCGACAAGGGCCGTTGGGAGGATGCGGCGAAGCTGTTTGCCAGTGACGGGACGCTGGAGCTGGCCGGGCGCGGCATCTATTGCGGACGCGAGCGGGTCCTGGAGTATCTCAGGCATCTGCCGCCATACGGGCGTGGCGTGCTCTACAATCACATGCAGCTTCAGCCAGTGATCCATATCGACAGCGAGGCCGGCACGGCGAAGGGCCGCTGGCGCAGCTTCATGATGGTCGGCGCGCTGGGAGCGGAAGCCCGCTGGGGCGAGGCGACCTACGAGAATGAATACAGGATCGAAGAGGGCAAATGGCGCATCGCGCTGCTCCACGGGTACATGAACATCTACACCGACTATGAGCAGGGCTGGCACAAGGCCGGCGTGAAGCTGCTCCGCTCGATCGACGGCCTGAAGCCGGACCTGCCGCCGACGATGGAGTATGAAGCTTATCCCGAGCCTGTCGTGGCGCCTTATCATTATAGCGAGGTCTGAATATCAGACTTCTATAAATTGTTTTTATGTCGCTTTTCTGGATCTGGAAATAACCGGGAGGCTCACCCCCGGCGCTTGCTGTTCGGATCGAACTTCAGCATCTCCGGGCTCCTGAGCGCCGGGTCCCAATGCTCTGCGATCATGCCATTTTCGATGCGGAAGAGATCGAACCAGCTCGTGACATAGGGATTGCCGTCGCTGTCTTTCTCCGGGCGCTCGAACAGGACCATCACCATGTCGCGCTCCGCGATGATGTCGACCAGCGGCAGCATGATGCGATCCTCCGGCGGACGCGCCGGGCGCGAGCCTTTGATGAAATCCACCAGTGCTTGCCGGCCCGAAACGACGTTGGGATTGTGCTGGATATAATCCTCGGCGATGAACTCGCCGGCCCGGTCGGCATGACCACCCTGGAGCAGCACCCGATACATCTCATAAACCAGCCGCTTGTTGGCGGCGAGACGGGGGTCGTCGCTTTCCAGCAGCCGTAGCTGCGCGTCCCGATCCGTAATGGCGACACTCATGACAGTCCTTTCCTTCCGAAATTTTCCTGGCCGCGTCGCGCGAGACAGGCACGGCACATCGATGAGTGAGCGTGCGCATGTCCTGTCAGCTCGCGGTGGCGGCCGCCGGTCTGGCGTGACTGGCTCTTGCCGCCAGATAGAGCAGCAGGCCGCCCCACAGGAAGAAGGTGGCGAAGATGGCGATGGCGTAGCGCAGCCCCCGCGCCGAGGCATCCGCGCAAGCCGATCCCGGCACCTGCGCCGCCGCTCCGGCGCATTCGACCGCGAAGGTGCCGCCGCCGTAGATCAGGCCGGACACCGTGTCGCTCACGATGCCCACCAGTGGCGGCCCCAGGCCTTGCCCCACGAAATGCACGATGAGCAGGAAGATCGCCGAGCCGGTCGCGCGGCTGAAGCTGTCCAGCGACCCGTGCAGCGTCGCGACCGCCGGCCCCATTGCCATGTAGAATGAGAAGCAGCCCACCAGCATGACAGGCACGGCGATGGCGAGCGATCCGCTGGTGAGTCCGATGACGAACAGCGGGACGCCGATCAATGTGCCCAGCGCCGGAAAGCCAAGCAGCCAGCGTCTGTCCCGGCGCGCCATATATTCGCTGCCGAAGCCGCCCAGCAGCGTGCCGCAGAAGGCCGCGATGCCGGACACGAGGCCAAAGGCGAGGCCCGCCTGCGCGGCGTCGAGGCCGAAATTGCGCGAGAAGAAGGCCGGCAGGAAGGTATTTACGCCAAAGCTGCCCAGGCTGATGCAGGAGACGCCGAACGTGACGTAGCGCAGCGCCCTGTTGCCGAGCATGATACGCAGGACCGCGCTTGTCGCCATCCTCGTTGCCTGGCCGGACGGGATCGCACGGCGCGCCGGCTCCTTGAGGAAGACGAAACAGAGCAGCGAGATGAAGCCGCCCATCACGCCGAAGAAGACGAAGGTGTTGCGCCACCCGAAATATTCCGCGATCGCACCGCCCGCGAAGGAGCCCAGCAGCGCCGCGGCCGGCACGCCCAGCATGAACAGCGAGATGGCCGATGCCCGCTTTTCCGGCGGATACATGTCGGAGATCATCGAGTGGGGCGGGGCTTCCGTCGCCGCGTTGCCCGCCGCCATGCCGCAACGGCAGAGGAAAAGCTGGAAGAAGCTCACGGTCATGCCGGCAATTGCCGTGAAAATGGAGGCCAGCATGAGGAAGCCGGCCGTGACATGCGCGCGATTGTAGCGCTCGGCCAGGCGGGCAATGGGGATGCTGGCAATCGCGTTGACGACCGCGAAGGCCGTGCCGCCGAGCAGGCCGATCTGGAGATCGGTCAGCAGGAACTCCGCTTTGATCTTCTCCGCGATGAGCGCGATCATCACGCGGTCGATGAAGCCGAAGGCGTTGATGCAGCCGAGCAGCGTGATCGCGACGGCCAGTTGCTTTCTTGTCACCTCAACCCCTCGCTCCGATCGGCGTGCCGGCAAGCCATAGACTGGCCCGGCTTCCACCGGATTGGACCGGAGCGCAGTAACCTGACTGAGGGTGCAGGCGGCTAGTGAACGGAATGAAGATTGCGATATTCGCGCGGTGTCATGCCGAAGCGCTGCTTGAAGGCGCGGCTGAAATGTTGCGAATCGCTGAAACCCCAGAGATGGGCGATCTCGGTGATGGACCTTCCGGCGAGCGAGGGGTCGGCCATCTCATCGCGGCAACGTTCCAGCCGCAGGTCCCAGATCGCCCGCGCGACCGTATGCGCCTCGCCCTCGAACAGCTTGTGGATGGTGCGGCTGGACATGCCGAACTCCTGCCCGATCAGCGCGATGCCGAGGGCGGGATCGGCGAGGTTCCGGTCGACGAATTCCAGGATCGCGCGGCGGCGGCTTTCCTTCACATCCGGCAACGCGCCCGGATCGCCCGCCCGGATGGTCATTTCGACAAGCGGAGAGAGCTGCTCTCCGAGCTGCGCGCAATCGCGGGGCGACAGGATGTTGCCGGTCATTATGGAAGCCGATGCGCTGGCGTGCAGGATCTGTGCCGGGCCTCTCAGATAGCTGCGGGGCTGCCGCCACCAATCCACGCTCCAGCGCGGCGCCGGCAGCAGCTCGCACGGCACGGTAATGGCCAGTTGCCGGGATTGATCCGGCGCGTCCATGGTGAAGGGAATGTCCTTGCGCAGCGCGCACCATTGCCCGGCATGGATCTGGTTGGCGTGTCCGCCCTGGCTGATCGTCGCGGAGCCTTCTTCCTGAAACAGCAGTTTGATGGTGGGGGCTTTGCGCGCCCCGTCGGCTCCCGCCAGCTCGACGACATGATGCCGGCCCATCGAGACGATGCACAGCCTGAGCCGTCCGAATTCCCCGCCGCGCATGGATGCTTCGCGGTCATCCTCGAACGCGATATGGGGCGCTTGCGTGATCGCGCACCATTGCCGGCTGCGTTCCGCCCGGCTTGCGGCTCTGGTGGTGAAGGTCCGCAGCATTCTCTCTCTCTCCCTGTGCCGCCTGCCGAGGGTATCGCCTCGGTCCTGACAGACAGGCCGGAAGGCTAGCGCCGGGAGAAATGGCTGTCCAGCAGCGAAGGCCCCGCCGCCGGAAGGGCAGGGGGAGCGACGGCCCGATGCTCCATCCTGCGCTGACATGCGGGAATAATCAGGATCGTGCGCCGAGAGACAAGTTTGCTGTCGCAACGGCTGTTAGCGCGGTCGTCCTTAGAGACAGTTCGGGATGTTTGACCGACATGACCAGCCTGACCGGGTCGCCCATCGCGGTCCCCTCCAGACACTATATCGACGGTGATTGGGCCGATCCGGCCGGCGGCGCGACGCTGCCGGTCGAGGACCCGTCGACGGGCGAAGTGATCGGAGAGATCGCGGCGGGCAATGCGCGGGACATCGATCATGCCGTTGGCGCGGCCGGTGCCGCCATGGCGCGCGCCAGCCGCCAGAGATGGACGCCGGCGCAGCGTCAGGACGCGCTGCTCGCGCTTGCCGCGGCAATCGAGGTCCATGCCGAGGATTTCGCCATGATCGAGACCCTGGACGCCGGCAAGCCCATCACCAACAGCCGCCGGGTGGACATTCCCGGCGCCGCCGCGACGCTGCGCTATTTCGCGGGCTGGGCGACCAAGCTGACCGGCGAGACGATGGAGCTGTCGCAACCCGGCGCGGCTGTCGGCCTCACGCTGCGCGAGCCGGTCGGCGTGGTCGGCCAGATCATCCCCTGGAACTATCCGCTGATGGGCGCGGCCTTCAAGCTCGGTCCGGCCATCGCGGCGGGCTGCGCGGTCGTGCTGAAGCCCGCCGAGCAGTCTTCGCTGTCCGCCCTCAGGCTCGCGGGCCTGACCGCCGGCTGCGGTTTTCCGCCCGGTTTCGTCAATGTCGTGACGGGCGCGGGTGTGGACGCCGGCGCCGCGCTGGTGGCGCATCCAGACATTGCGAAGATATCCTTCACTGGCTCGACGGAAACCGGAACGCGGATCGCCGCGGCCTGCGCCCGGCAGATGAAGCGCGTCACCGTGGAACTGGGCGGCAAGTCGCCGGTGATCGTGATGCCGGACGCGGATATCGAGGCGGCCGCTCGTGCCATCGCGATGAACATCTTCTTCAATACCGGCCAGACCTGTTCGGCCGGCTCGCGCCTGTTCGCCCACGCAAGCATCGCCAATGCCCTGGCCGCCCGGATCGCGGAGATTGGCCGGGCCTTGAAGATCGGCGCCGCCATCGAGCCGACAACGCAGCTCGGTCCGGCCATTTCCGCTGTTCAGCGCGACAGGATCATAGGGTTCGTCGAAGGCGCGCTCGCGCAGGGCGCGAAGGCCGTCCGTGCGCAAGCGCTGCTGCCCGGCGCGGGCTATTTCGTCGCGCCGACCATCCTGACCGGAGTCCATGCCGGCATGGCCGTGGTCGATGAGGAGATTTTCGGCCCGGTCCTTTGCGTCATGCCGTTCGAGACGACCGACCTCGATGAGATCGCCGCGCTCGCCAATGACAGCCGATATGGCCTTGCCGCCTATGTCTGGACCAATAGCCTGCCGGTCGCTTATGGCCTGGTGGCGCGGCTGAAGGCCGGCACCGTGCGGGTCAACAGCAGCGCCGGCGAGATCGCCCTGCCTGCCGGGGGGGTGCGGCAATCCGGTTTCGGGCGGGAGAATGGACGGGCCGGCGTTGAAGCCTATACCGAACTCAAGTCCGTCACGATGGCCTGTCCATGAGCGAAGATCCAGACGCACGCGTGCCCGGCCTGGCCGAGGCTTTCATCATGACCCCTGAGCGTGGCGCGCCCGTGGTCGTGGGCGAGATCGCCACGGGCGGACGGCGCAGCCATGCCCCCGTCACCGGCGGGCGCTTCGTCGGGGAGGGGCTGAGCGGCGTGCTGGTCGGTGGCAGCGAGATGCTGCTGGAACGCGCGGACGGCGTCACCGTGGTCGAGGCCAGCTATTATATCGCTTTCGCCGATGGCGCCGTGGCGCGCTGTTTCGGCACCGGCTACCGCACGGCCGGGCAGCCTTTTGCCGGCACGCGGCTCTCGCTGCTGTTCGAGGCGGCGGAGAATGGCAGCCTCGCCGCGCTCGCCACGCGCGCGTTCATCGCCGAGCAGCCCGAGGGCGGGGACGCCATGACGATATGCAGGATCACATGACCATGCGGCTTGAATTCGCGCTGGAAATGCGGATTGCGCTCGGCCCGCGCGTCCATATCGACGTGGCGGAAGGCTACACGCGCGGCGCGGTGCTCATCGAGGAAGGGCGCTTTTCCGGCCCCGGCCTCTCGGGCCGGATCGTGCGGGGCAGCGGCGGCGATTTCCCGCTCGTGCGGCCGGACGGCGGCGGGCGCTTCGACTCCCGGTATCTGCTCGAAACGGACGATGGCGCGCACATCCTCAAGCGCAGCACCGGCGTGCGCAGCGCGCCGCCGGACGTGGTGCGCGCCCTGCTGGCCGGCGAGCAGGTCGATCCGCAGAGCTATTATATGCGCATGACGCCGCGCTTCGAGGCGCCGAAAGGCCCCCATGACTGGATGAACCGCACGCTCTTCGTCGGCGTGGGCCAGCGCAATCCGGCGGGCTCGGTCTTCCGCTTCTGGAAGGTCGTCTGAACGTGGACGTGGACCGGTTCGATTATATCGTCGTCGGCGCGGGGTCGGCCGGCTGCGTGCTGGCCGCGCGCCTCTCCGAGAATCCGCGCAACCGGGTGCTGCTGCTGGAGGCCGGCGGCAGCGACCGGCGATGGGATGTGCGCATGCCGCTCGCCGTCTCGAAGCTCTGGCCCAACCCGGCGCTGACCTGGGGATATCTGTCTGAACCGGAAGCGGAGCTGGGCGGTCGTCAGCTTCCGGTCGCGCGCGGCAGGATGCTGGGCGGCACTTCCTCGCTCAACGGCATGATGGCCATTCGCGGGCACGCCGCCGATTATGACGGCTGGCGCGACGGGGGGCTGCCCGGCTGGGGCTGGGACGATGTGCTGCCCTGGTTCCGCAAGCTTGAGCGCCACTGGCGCGGCGACACGGCCCAGCATGGCGGCGGGGGTCCGCTCAGCGTGGCGCCGCATCCGGCGCCAAGCCCGCTCATGGTCAACGCGATCGAGGCGGCGCGGGCGCTGGGCTACCCGATCACCGAGGACTTCAACGGCGAGAGGACCGACGGCTTCGGCATGCCGGACTTCACGATCCGCAATGGCCGGCGATGCAGCGCGGCCGACGCCTATCTGTATCCGGCGCTATCCCGCCCCAATCTGGACGTGCGCACCGGCGCCGTCGCGACGCAGCTGCTGCTGCGGGACGGGCGCGCGACCGGCATCGCCTATCGGCGGCGCGGCCGCTCGGAGCAGGCCGCGGCGGATCGGGAAGTGGTGCTGGCGGGCGGCGCGATCAATTCGCCGCAGCTGCTGATGCTCTCGGGGATCGGCCCGGGCCGCCATTTGAGGGAAATGGGGCTGGCGGTGGCGGTGGAAAGCCCGCAAGTGGGCGCCAATCTGCAAGACCATCCCGGCGCCGGGCTGGAGTTCGATCTCGATCCCCGCCTCGCCTTCGATCGGGAACTGCGCGTCGATCGGCTGATCCGTTCCTTCCAGCGCTGGCTCTTCGCCGGCAAGGGCGTGATGGGCGCGCCGCCGCTCGCCATCTCCGCCAACATCGCCACGCAGCCGGGCGCGACCGAAGTCGACCTGCATTTCCTGCTCATCCCGCTCTCGATGTTTTCGCGCGTCTGGTTTCCGGGCATCCGCAGGCCCTTCGGTCCGCGCATGGGCGCCATGTGGTCGCTCAATTATCCGCGCAGCCGGGGCTGGCTCAAGCTGCGTTCGCCCGATCCGCTCGACCATCCGCGCATCGCCTTCAATCTGCTGAGCGACGCCGAGGACCGGCGCCAGATGCTGCATGGCTATCATTGCCTGCGCGCGTTGCTCGCCCAACCGGCCCTTGCCGGCGTCACCGGGGCGATCCGCCGGCCGGAGCGGGACTTCGTTTCCGACGAGGAGGCGATGGCCTATATCCGCGAGACGGCGGCCACGGCCTACCATCCCAGCGGCACCTGCCGCATGGGCAGCGATGAGCAGGCGGTGGTGGATGGCGCGCTGCGCGTGCGCGGGGTTGCGGGCCTGCGCGTGGCAGATGCTTCCGTCTTCCCGCGCCTGCCCGGCGGCAATACCAATCTGCCGGTCATCATGGTGGCGGAGCGTGCGGCGGATTTCATCGGGAGCGCGACATGAGCGACAGAGAGGGCATTCTGGCGGGCAAGGTCGCCATCGTGACCGGCGCGGGGCGCGGGATCGGCCGCTGCCATGCGCTCATGCTCGCCGCCGAGGGCGCCGCCGTGCTGGTCAACGATCTGGGGAGCGGCATCACCGGCGGGGGCAGCGATGCTGGCCCATCCGAGGCGGTGGCGCGGGAGATTCGCGACGCCGGCGGCACGGCGATTGCCGACATGACGGACATTGCCGAATGGGCGCATGGCAAAGCGCTGGTCGACAAGGCGGTTGCCGCGTTCGGCCGCCTCGATATCGTCGTCAACAATGCCGGCATCACCCAATATGGTTCCATCGAAACGGAAAACGCCCAGGGCTGGAGCCGCACGCTCGCCGTCAATCTCACGGGTGCGGCCGCCCTGACTCACTGGGCGGCGGCGCATTGGACGAAAGAGGGGGCGGCGGCGGGCAGGGCGATCGTCAACACCTCGTCTCCGGCCGGCACCAATCCGCCGCCGGGCGCGACCTCTTATTGCGTCTCCAAGGCCGGCGTGGTGGCCCTGACCGTCGCGACCGCAACGGAACTTGCGCATCTGGGCGTGCGGGTGAACGCGCTCGCGCCCATGGCCCGTTCCCGCATGACGCAGGCCGTCCCCAAGCTCGACGCGATCATGCGGCCGCCCGTCAGCGGTTTCGATCGCATGGCCGCGGAGAATGTCTCGCGGCTGATGCTGTATCTTGCCTCGCCAGACTGCCGGTTCACCGGCCGCGTCTTCGGCGTCGATGGGGACGATATCTATCTGTTCGAGGGCATGAGCGCGGAGACGCATCTCGCCAATGGCGGCCGTCCTTGGGAACGCGACGCGTTGCGCCGCGCCTTCGAACGGATCGACCGGCAGGATCACGCTTATGCGATTGCCCCCTCGCGGCGTGAACGCGCCGGATCGCCACCGTCCAGGGTGATCGAGGCGCTGGATGCGGTCTCGCTGGGGAAGCCGGTCGAGCGCCTCTGGAAACCCATCGACGTTTAGAGTCCAGACGCAGGCGCCTTCCTCTCTCCACCTATCCGGTTTCGCAAGCCTGCCGTGCACGGATCGGCAAGTCAGTGCGCTCATTGCGCCCTAACCCGTTCCGCCATGCGATCGCACCGTCCGATGCCCGCTTCGGGGCAGGGATGATGGAGATCGGCAATATGAAAAGCCTGGGGAGGACATGATGATGAGGGGCAAGCAATGGCTCATCGGGGGTTCGGCTTTCGCCATTATGGCGGCGATCATGGGCTGGGCGGGCGCGGCTCATGCGCAAGGCGTCGACGAGGCCCCGCAGGCCAATGACGGTGTCGCCGAGATCGTCATCACCGCGCAGTTCCGCAATCAGAGTTTGCAGGAAGCGCCGCTCGCCATCACGGCAGTCGATGCCGCGCTCATGGAAGCGCGCAGCCAGACCAGTGTCGAGCAGCTCGCCCAGCGCGCGCCGGGCGTGCAATTCTCCGCCGGCGGTCAGGGCGGTGGCGCGCAGACGGCGGCGGTGACGATCCGGGGCATCGGGCAGAATGATTTCCAGTTCCCCAATGAGCCGGGCGTCGGCGTCTATATCGACGATGTCTATTATGGCATCACTTTCGGCGCCGCCTTCGATCTGGTCGATCTCGACCGGGTCGAAATCCTGCGTGGACCGCAGGGCACGCTGGCCGGCAAGAACTCGATCGGCGGCTCGATCAAGCTGTTCTCGCAGCGCCCCAATGACGATGCCAATGCCTATGTCGAAGGCACCTATGGCTCCTTCAACCGCGTTCAGCTGCGCGCCGCGACCAACATCACTCTGGCGCAGGACAAGCTCTATGCGCGCATCACCGGCGTTGCCCGGCATGTCGATGGCTATCTGAAGCGGCTGGACTATAGCTGCGTGACCGGCGTCAAGGCGCCGGGCGGAACGCTGGCGGCCGCGCCCGACAATTGCGTGATCGGCACTGAAGGCGGGCAGGAGGTCTACGCCCTGCGCGGGGCGCTGCGCTGGATCGCTTCGGACCGCGTGGAAAACAACCTCATCGTCGACTTTACCGAGGACCGTTCGGAGGCATCGCCGGCCAAGGCGATCATCCTGCCGATAACCGATGGCCGCGATTACATCACGGGCCCCACGGACTATACCAACTATTCCACCTACACCGGCCATGCGGACACGCCGGACCAGTTCACGATCCCGGCGATCAGCCACATGCGCGGATGGGGCATTTCCAACACGCTGGACATCGAACTGTCCGACAGCCTGAACCTCCGGTCGATCACCGCTTACCGGTTCGCGAAAGGGGTCAGTGCATGGGACGGCGACAATTCGCCGGAACCGACGATCACCCAGATGCCGGCCTTCCGGCATCGCCAGTTCACGCAGGAACTGCGGCTCGCCGCCCAGATCGGCGACCTGGCCGATCTGACGGTCGGGGGCTATTATTACGATGCGAAGAGCCGCCAGAGCGGGCGCGTGAACATCGCCCCCGCCGGCATGGACTTCCTCTCGAACGACCCCTTCGACCAGACCTCCAAATCCGCCTTCGCGCATGCGGTGGTTCATGCGTTCCCCGGTTTCAACATAACGGGGGGCCTGCGCTATACGGCGGAAGACAAGACCTACGGGTTCAGCCGGAAAAGCCCGATCCCGGGCGTGCCGACGGATTTTCGCGTCGCGCCGCTTGAAGGGGTGGTCGCTTCCGCCCAGGCCGATCACTGGGACTGGCGCATTGCGCTGGACTACGAGATTGCGCCCGATGTCCGCCTCTACGGACAGATCGCCACCGGCTTCAAGGGCGGCGGCATCAATCCCAGGCCCTATTATCCCGAACAGGCCGTACCGTTCGGCATCGAGGAATCCACCTCCTATGAGATCGGCATCAAGTCGATGCTGTTCGATCGCAGGCTGCGTCTCAATGTCGATTATTTCCACAACGACTATACGGGCTATCAGGGCCAGGTCAGCTCCTGCCCGGATATCTCACCCATATTGCCGCCGGGCGTGCCGGTCTTCTGCGGCGCGACCCGCAATATCGGCGATGCCAGGATCGACGGTGTCGAGATCGAATTCGACGCACGGCCCGTGCGCGGCCTCTCGATCGACGGCTCCTTCAGCTACATCAACTTCCGCTTCGTATCCGGCCTGTCGACCAGCGCCATCATCCCCGGCGTCACGCAGGCCGCGTTCGTCCCCAAGTGGAAATATGCGCTCGGCGCGCAATATGAGATCGACCTCGACGCGCTGGGATCGCTGACGCCGCGGCTGGACTGGACATGGCAGTCCAGGATGCAGAGCACATTGCCGAACAGCATTCCCGACTACACCTATGGCGAAGTCGAAGCACGCGGCCTCATGAATGCGCGCCTGACCTATCGCACCGCCGATGGCGACTGGGAAGCGGCTCTCGCCGCGACCAATCTGTTGAACAAGTTCTATTATAACAACAGATATGACCAGGTCGTTCAGTCCATGAACGCCTATGGCATGCCGGGTCGTCCGCGCGAAATCATGCTGAGCCTCAAGCGGAAATTCTAGCAGCTTTCAGGGAAGAGCCGATGAGCGAAATCGAGCAACTCAAGACATTGGTGGCGTCGCTGTCGGACCGCGTCGGCATGCTGGAGGATCACAACGCCATCCGGCGCCTCCATTATGCCTATGGCTATTATACCGATTATAATCGCGCCTATGCCCTGGCCGATCTGTTCGCGGAGGATGCCGAGATCATTTTCCTGTCCGGCATCTACCGGGGCAAGGCCGGCGCCCGACGCCTTTATGGCGACTGGTTTCAGCAATTTTTCACGCAGGGACAGCCCGGGCCGGTCTACGGTTTCCTTCTGGATCACTTCCAGATGCAGGACATCATCACGGTCTCGCCCGATCGTCAGACGGCGAAAGGCCGCTTCCGCGCCATATTGTTCGGCGGGAGCCATGAAAGCCGGGGTTACAGGCCGGCGGGGCTACCCGATCAATTCTATGAAGCCGGCATGTATGAGAACGACTATGTCCGCGAGAATGGTGTCTGGAAGATCAAGCGGCTGGATTATGTCGTTCAGTGGCAGGCCGACTATGAGAAGGGCTGGTACGGCACGACGGCGCATCTGCAACCGCTCACCAGAACCTATCCCGACGACCCGACCGGGCCGGACGAGTTGATCGACAACCAGCGCAGGACATGGCCCTATCGTCAGCCGCTTGAAATGCATTTTGCTCATCCGGTGCTCGGCGAAGCGCTGCACGGCCGCGATGGTGCAAAGCGATAGGGCGGCGCCGGATCTGGCAATGCAACGGGAACAGAGCCTCCCTCTGCATTAGGGCTCCGAGATTTCCGCCGCATTTCGATTGTGCGCGTTCACCACTCCGGTAGGTTGGTGGCATGATTACCGTGCACCATCTCGAAAATTCCCGGTCGCAGCGCGTACTTTGGTTCCTTGAGGAGCTTGGACTGCCCTACGCCGTGAAGCGTTATGAGCGCGAGAAGGGGACCATGCTCGCGCCTCCCGCGCTCAAGGCGGTTCATCCGCTCGGCAAGTCTCCGGTCATCGTCGACGACGAAACGGACGATGGCGCAAGCAGGACGATCGCTGAGACGGCTGTCATCATCGATTATCTCGTTGAGAAGGCCGGTGGCCGGCTTGGCCCGTCGGTGGATCGCGATGAGACGCTCCTCTACCGCTACTTTCTCCATTATGCCGAGGGCTCGCTGATGCCGCCGCTTCTGCTCAAGCTCGGCTTGAGCCGCGTGCCGCTGTTCGGGAAGGTCGCGCAGAAGCGCGTGCAGCCGATGATCGATGTCCATCTCGACTTTGTCGAGGCGGAGCTGACACGCCGTCACTGGTTCGCGGGAAGCCATTTCACGGCCGCCGATGTGATGATGAGCTTTCCGCTGGAGGCGGCGCGCATTCGGGCGGGGCTCGATGATCGCCGCCCCGCGACCATGGCCTGGCTCGCTAAAATCCATGCGCGCCCCGGCTATCAGACCGCTTTGGCACGGGGCGGTCCCTACGCATACGCGTGATCGGAAAGCTTCTCGAAGGAGATGGACCATGAGCGACGAACGTTCAGACCGCGAAACGGAACCGCCTGAAATCTCGCTGCCAGGCGTTGCGCGGCATGTTTCCGAAGAACAGCCGGCGCTATGGAAGGCGTTTCAGGCGCTCGGCGCCGCATCGAGCGCGGCGGGACCGCTGGACGAGAAGAGCCGCCGCCTCGTGAGTCTGGCGCTCGCGGTCGGGGCGGGTTCGGAAGGCGCTACGCATTCTCACGCGCGCCGCGCAATGGGAGAGGGCCTGAGCGCGGACGAGCTCGATCATGTCGCTTTGCTGGCCGTGACGACATTGGGCTGGCCGCAGGCGATGCGCGGCCTGAGCTGGATCAGAGACGTTACCGGCCGGACGTGATCGACGGCTGCGTCGCTATGCCCGGACTGCCGCCGCCCTCAGGCCGTCCACTCCCGTGCGTTCAACAGATCCTGGGCGTATAACGCCGTTATGTCTTGGGAGATGATCCAGGATGGCGGAACGGGAGAGGCGGCACGCGATGATGACCCTCGATAATGTGCGTGAGATCGGCGCGACGCTTCCCGATGTGGCCGTGAGCGCCGGCAAGCTGGGCGTGGCCCTGAAGACCAAAGGGGAGATACTGGCGTGCCAGGCAATCCACAGATCCGCCGAGCCCGGCTCGCTGATGGTCAGGGTCGGGACGCAGCGGCGCGATGCGCTTGTGGCGGAGGACCCGGAGGTTTTCTACCTGACCAGTCACTATGAACCTTATCCGGTCGTTCTGGTTCGCTTGTCGCGGATTGATCGCGCCTGGCTGGGCGGGCTGTTGACGGAGGCGCTGGAGTTCACGGGGAACGAAACCGGGTAAGCCCGTGCGCTTCAGCGGTCGCCTCGACGGCCTGATCGGTCCGGCATCCGCCTCGATCCCGGTCATTCGCGACTGGGCGCCGACTATTCCGGAAGCGCGTGGCGTGGAACGTTGCGCAAGGGATCGAGCGCAAGCGGTCGGATGCGGGCGGGAAATAGCTGAGGACGATGCCGGCGGGCCCGCGGTCCGAAGCCGCGCAATGCCGTGGCGGCGTAGCCCATTGAAATATGGTGACCCCTGCGGGAATCGAACTCGTGTTTCAGCCGTGAAAGGGCGAAAAATCCTGCCTCATAATTGACGCAGAGCGCCCTCTTTTCCATATAAAACTAATTAAAAACAATGCATTATCCTATTGTGGTCTATGCGCGTCCATGGGTGCATATTTGATGGATATTTGACAAAAATCATGAGTAAGCAACTTCAGGAAACGAGCCTCACCACCCGGACAGCGCGGGCCGGCCTCGCAGCAGGGACATATTGGCGCGGTCTCGATCAGGACATTCACCTAGGATATCGGCGATCGAAACGCGGAGGGCGCTGGCTCGTTCGGTGGTATGAAGGCGGTAGGAAATACAGGCAGCGGGTCATCGGCGTGGCCGACGACGTGATCGCTGCGGGCAATCTCGATTTTGCGGCGGCCTCCAAGGCTGCCCGGGAGTTGGTCGTGGGCGCCCGCAACAAAACGCAGGCTGCGGCCATGCCGCGCGGGCCGATCGTGAAAGAAGCCGTCGAGTCCTATTCGCAACACTCCCGAAGTCCCCGGTGAGTATTTTGTTATGCATCATTACAATCATGGCAAATGACGCGGGAAGTCTCGTGGCGAACGAGCGCTATGCGGAAATATTTCGATCTGCGAACCCGTGATGGCGATCAGGGCGTCTCGGGCCGTGGCACCACACGCACCTGCAGGGGCTCTCCAACAAGATATCGCTGCGCGGCCGCACGGATATCCTCGGCCGAGATCATCTTGACCACGTCCGCCCGCTGGAGTTGCTGGCTGAGCTTCTCAGGACGCGACTGCGCCTGCGCAACCGCATTGGACCAACCGGCATTTTGGCGCATGGCCTGGTTCGTCGCGTCCAGGATGGGCTGGCGCACCCGGAGCAGCAGGTCCTGGGTTACCGGCGTCTTCTTCAGCTCGGCCATGGTCTGCTGCACGGACGCCGTAATCTCGTCCATCTTCTCCGGGGCCGCAGTGACGATAGCCGCCAGATAGCCAAACCCGTCTTTCAACGCGCTCTCCGACGAGATGGCGGACGGCGTGTACGTGTTGCCCAGCTTTTCACGCAGGGTTTCCATCATTTCGATGCTGATCACGCGGGCCAGCATTTGGCGTGTCACCGACGACCGCAGAGTTTCGAAATCCGTTGTCGGCCAGCCAAAGGCAATCACGCCCTGATCCGCAGCGCCATCATGATAGAAAGTCCGCGTCTTCCGATCCTCGGGAAAAACCGAAGGCGTCGAGACAGAAGACTTGGTTTCGAGTGGCCGCGCCGGCAGCGCACCCAACGTTTGGGCGACGCCGGCAATGACCTTGTCTTCGTCGAAGTCGCCGACGAGCCCGATCTCGACCGGCCCCTTCTCGAGCTGCGGTTCAATCACGGCCTTGAGCTGGTCCAGGGTCAAGGATTGCAGGATTGCAGGGTCTTCCAGGCCATAGCGGCCGTCATTGCCGGTAAAGGCATAGCCGATCGCCAGGCTGCCGATCTGCAGAGGTGTCGTCCTGATCGCCCGAACGGCAGGCGGCGCGACCGCAGCCCATTGCGTCTGCGTTTCAGGGCGGAAGCCGGTATTGGTAAGACGTGCCGCCAGCAGCTTGAACTGCAGGTCCAGATCCTTCGCCGTGGTAACGCCAGCGGCCACGAGCGTGTCCTGAGAAGCGCCCACTCCAAGCGATACTTGATGACCCGCGAGAAGACGCTGCAGCGTGTCGACATCATGGGCCTTAAGGCCATCGTTGGCCAGGAGCGGCACCAACTGGGCCAAGCCTGGCTTATCCTTGGGAAAGGCCTGTAGACCTTCGCCCATATGCATCTCGAACATGACGCGGCCAGGCTCAAAATCGGCCTTTTTCAGATTAAGCCGCACGCCATTGGCAAAACTGAGCGTCCTGACGCCAGAATCGGCAAGCCTTTTGTCTGTAACGATTTTTCCGGCCGGGCCGAACTTATCATAGGCGAACTGTACGCCGTTGCTCTTCTGTTCGGGAGCGAGCGCGACCTTGCTGCTCTCCGCTAAGGCGCTGGCGAGAGCCGCCTGGCCGCCTTCAATCGGAACCTTGGTCGAAACATGTACAAAACCCGGCCGTTCGGGCCAGGATGTCTTGAAAAAATCGGACAGGGTCTGCGGCGTCAATGTATCCGCTATCGATCGGTAAAGGGTCAGTTGCTGCTCCGGCGACATGGGCACGGAGGCTTCGAGCGCGGCCCGGTTCAAAATCTCCGCCTTCTGGCTGCTGCGCATGGCGTCGCGCTGAGCCACCGCATTGGTGAAAGCCGCATCCAGGTTCGCCTTGACCGTCTGCACCTCGGACGCATCGAAGCCGAAGCTGCGGGCGCGGCGCATTTCCTGCTCTGCCAGCGCCAGCGCGTTCCGCCATTGCCCATCCTTCGCGATGACGATGATGCCATCATTCTGGAAGGTCCGGACGGCTTTCTGAAAACTGACCTGCCCGCCCAGAATGGCGCTGTCCGGAAGGCGGGTCAGTTTCAACAGGCGATCGTTCATCGCCATGCTGGCCATCGCCCTGAGAAACGAAAGCCGCTCTTCCGCCGCCGAATTGGACGTAGGCCTATAAGCCGAAAGGCTACGCAACTCGACAATATCGGTCGCCGCAGGATCGACGAAACTCGCAAGCATCTGTCCGCTTGCCGGAATAGCGGGTGCCACATAGGTAGCGCGCGCCTTGCCAACGGCCTTCCAGCTCGAGAACCTCGCCTTGATTTTCCCTTCGATTTCGGCCTGATCGATGTCGCCCACGACGATCAGCGTGGCGCGTTCGGGACGGTAATATCCTTCATAGAAGGTCCGCAAACCGTTGGCCGTGATCGCATTGACCTCAGCCGCAGTGACGTCGACGCGTTCACCTAGCCGTCCTCCCGGGACGGCCGAAGCCAGCAGATTGGCTCCGCGCCTGCGCTGCGGCGAATTGCGCGCCTGATATTCGGCGATGAGGATGCCGCGTTCGCGGTCGACCGCTGCCGGCGCAATCGTCAGTTCCGACGCGATCTCGCGCACCACGCCAAGCGCCGAGTCCATTGAAGCGGGGTCGGCTTTCGGTAGGTCGAGCTTGTAGGTGGTATGATCCAGTTCCGTGTCCGCATTGGAATCCACCCCGGTCGTCAGTCCCAGTCGCTCAAGCGTCGGGAAAAGCTGCCCTTCCGGAATATTTTTCGACCCGTTGAAGGCCATATGCTCCATGAAATGGGCAGCTACCTTCTCATCGTCACGCTCGTCACGCGCGCCGACATCAATTGTGAAGCGGATCGAGGCGCCCCCTTTGGGCGTCGCATTTTTTTGGATGGCATAGCGCATGCCGTTGGGCAGCTCGCCGAAGAGGATGGATGGATCGGCTGTCAGGTCAGGGCTGGCGATGTGCCAAGCGGGAATGCCTTTGCTCGCGATTGAAGCTTTCGGTGCGTTCTGAGCTAGAGCGTCAGACGGGAGGATGATCGGCAAGGTAGCGAGAAGAATGGCCAACCGGCGCGGAGATTTGCTCCGTACCTTTCCTACATACATCTGCATTCTTCTCTCTCCATTTGCGCAGCCTTTTAGGCATCTGCGCCATTCAACCATATTCCCGGCAAGGGCGATCGCTACCAAGCCGTTTCGCTCAGCGTCGAAGCCAATGCGGCGCGATCGACCTTGCCGCTCCTCGTACGCGGGACATCCTCCACAAGGCGCGTTTGAACTTGCCACGCCTGTCCCAGGGCGATGCGGACCATGTCCGTCGTACGGGACAGGCGCCCATCTTCGACCGTGTCAGCGATCAGGAACAACGCGACCGTAGGGCGGATCGCATTGGACGAGATACATGCAAAAGCCTCGGAAATGCCGTGCTCCTTCTCGAAAATCTGCTCGATTTCCTCGATCGCCACCGGTCTTTCCAGACCCTGGACTGCATTTTTGACGCGACCCAATATCCTGACGGAGCGACCAGCATCGTCGCAGATGCCCAGATCGCCCGAAGGGAACCACGCCCCGCGCGGCAGATCCGATATGCCGCAATAGCCGCGCATCAGCATTGCGCCGCGCAGGCAGAGTTCTCCCGCTGCGCCGTCAGGAAGGTCATTCCCGTCGGCATCGACCGCCTTCGCCTCTACGCCCGGCAAAAGATGGCACAAGCCAGCGCCTTCGCCCCCTGCGTCTATCGAAACGGCGATAGCGCCATTCGTCTCCGTAAGGCCGTAGCCGCTGGCGATCTTCACCTGCGGCAAAAACTGCCGGAGCCTCCGGCGAAACGTTCCGGAAAGACGCGCGCCGTGACTATTGACGGTCGCCAGAGTCGAAAGATTGGCCGCGCGGCGCTCAACAAGATCGAGCAGTTCCGCAACGGCCGCCACATTTCCCCCTGAAAGGGACCGGACGGCATGTTCCGCGACGAGGCCTGCAATCTGCGTCGCATTGGCCCAAGGCGCCACAACCAACTTGCCGCCGACCGCCATGGCGAGCAGCGCCTGCGCATAACCGCTGACATGGCTGAACGGCGCATGGAGCAATGTACAGGGTTGCGAGGGCATCTGCCTCGGCATGTCGGCTATGGCTCCGTCCCCGCGCTCCCGCTCCATCATCGAGAGAAGTGCGCCGGCCAGCAACATGTTACGCAACCCCGTCGTTACGCCGAACTGGTCGAGCATTACGCCCTTGGGCATGCCCGTGGACCCGGAAGTGAAGGCGATCAGGACCAGATCGTCGGGAGCGGTCTCGATCTCACCGGGCATTGCTGCGCCCTGCTCCGGCAGATCGTCCAGGAAGGCGGCATCGACCATGACCGCGCAACCTGCGTCCGCCAGCATCCTATCGCGCATGCGGGCATCCAGCCCCTCGGGGACCAGAACGACGGTGACGCCCAGCCGACAGAGGGCGATAAACGCACAGAGCCAATCTTTGCTGGATGACAGCATCAAAGCCGCCCTGTCACCCTTCCTCAGCAGCCCCTGCTCCGCAATTCGCGCGCCCAGATTATCGGCTTGCGCGAAGATGTCGTCATAGGGGAGACTTTCGCCTTCCGCGACAAGCAATGTCTTTGTCCCATGCCGCCGTGCACGCCGGAACAGCTCCTCCAGCCTGTTCGGCGGGACGCGAAAGACCGCGAGGCCGGACGTCTCGTCCCGTATTCCCGCTCAGCCAATCAAAAGACCGGCCGAAATCATGGAAATCGCGGATATGAAGCAGGCGAATTTCACGAAGCGATTTTTCGTAGCGAAAAATAAGCCGGTGGAACTCGCCAGGATCAGTGCGAATATTCCCAATGGAATATGCATTGTATCTTCCTCTTATGAGAAGAAGAACGAGCAGGCCACGCCGCCGACGACACCGCCAATGAGCGCACCGCCCATGAAGCCCGCGTAAGCGCCGAAGCCAACAGACGTAAAGCCGCCAATGAGCCCACCTGCGACACCGCCAACAAGCGCGGACGCAGCGGTGCACTGAGTCACAGTGATGTCGCCACCATAAATGGCCGATACTTCATCAAAAGACAGCGAGCGGAAATCCGCCTTATTTATCGTTTCAGTCATGCAAGCCTATCCTTTTGTTGGGTGCAATTTTTTTGTGGCCATTGATAGAAAAAGTCAAATAAAATTACTCTTTTATTCATGATAATTCATGTCTAATTATAAGGTAATCACCGATTATTATTATAATTATTTAATCATATTCCATGATTTATTTCAATCAATCGAATAGAGACTTTTGAGAAGAGAATTCTTCTCAGAACGCCCCGGAAACAACCCGTTTTTGAGGAGCAATTTCCTCCAGCCGCCCATTGTTGATCGCCACGACCCGATGGGCGCGCTGCAGGAGAGCCGGACGATGTGCGACGACGACAGGTCGGGTCGATGTTAAGAGGCACGATTTCAGGTAATGTCAGCATTTGGACCAGCGTGTCGCGGCGGGCTTGCAGCCAGTCCCGGTCGACGCCGGTCAGCCTGTAGGTTTCGCCCCGGATTTCAAGCCGGCCAAAGCGCGCACCGATCTGTAGCCCACGCCGCTCAAGACCCAGCAGTCGCTCGACATCTTCTTCCATGCACTCCGTCCTCCCGCGATATTTCTTTTTGTGAAGATGGGAATGTTGTGCGGGTCTAAATAACGATGGCCCCCGCTCTCTCATTTTCATTGGAAATCGCGTCAAAAACCCGCGCTGCAAAATGCTCGAAGACCGGCGTTTCAAACAGGTCCGCCGGATCCAGGTAGACGGCATATTGCTCTTCGATGCGAAGCAGGATAGCCATCACCATCACAGAATCTCCGCCCAGTGCAAAGAAATCGCTCTCAGCATCTATATTTTCGACAGCAAGGATATCTTTCCAGATTTCGGAAATTTCCTGCACAAAATGTTGATTTTCACCCTCAAACCCCACCGGAACGTTCATATAGTTCACATCCTAAGTAAAGATTCTCATATTTGTATGTATATCATCGATATCTCTTCGGGAAATAATAAATTTTGTGATGATTTGAAGAATTGATCTTCTTTCTGTTCATAAAATAATGATGAGATCAAAAATGATCTCCCAGAAATTGAAGTGATGCGAAATTATTTGAAGTGACATTTTTACATTTGAGAGCATGTGGCCCGCGCCACCATTTAGGCGCGGGAGGGCACGGCGCAGCAGATGTGTCTCGCCAGCGTTCGCGATCCTCCCGAGGCCTCGCCGCAGGATTACTCGACCGTCACGCTCTTCGCGAGGTTGTGCGGCTGATCCACATCGGTGCCCTGGAGCACGGCGACATGATAGGCCAGCCGCTGCGCCGGAACGGCATAGGCTATCGGGCGATCAGCGGGTGCACCCTGGGTATGGCCAATGTTGCCATGCAGCCGTCGCCTGCCGCCTGAACCCCGTCATAATCCGAAATTAGCACGACCTTGCCGCCCCGCGCCTTCACCTCCTGCATGTTGGACACGGTCTTTTTGAACAGCGGAGACGGGCCGGCCGACGCCGAGATTCTTGAGGCTGCGCGCATTTTTCTGAAATGCCAGAATCTCCAAAACTGCCCTACTATCTGGGGCATTCATTCTGACACTGAATAACACGCATATCGCTGGAACGCGCATGAGCGCTGCTGGTGGGTCGATGTGCCACCGGAAGGCGAGAGCGCTGAATATGCCTGGCTGGCCGGGCTTTGTGCCGGGATCGCACCGGCGGTCGAGAAGGTGACCGCCTACGAGCGGCATCTCTGACCGGCCCACCGTCAACATCCACAACCCACCAGCCTGCCGCCGGCGAGCGCCGACAGCAGGCTTTGTGCTGCCCAAGGAGATAGATACCCATGTCCAAGTTGTTAGAAGGGCTGGTTCGTCCGTCCTATGTCATTCCGACGACCGCCTATGTGACGCCCTGCCAGCGCATAGCACTGGATGGCGGCGAGCCGAACTGGGCAGACTGCGCCCTGACGCTGACGGGCCGGTTGCCGCTGGCAGGTGCGGCCCTGCTGCGTATCGATGCCGCCGGTGAGATCGCACTCACCACGGAACTGCGATACGCGGCGCCCTGGCTGGAGCCGGCCATCGTCACGATCGACCGCCAGCTGCGGCGCCATGTTGAGGCGGTCGTGGCGGCGCTCGTACCGATCGAGCGTGGGGCGGTCCATTGAAGGGGATTCGGCGAGTTCGTCCCTGGCGATACCGTCAAAACAGGCATCGGTGGCCGCCGGCAATCATCGGCATCTGTAGCCATATATTTGATGGATATTTGATGAGTGTTCGCCTTTGCGGCGTAACCATTGAAAACATGGTGACCCCTGCGGGAATCGAACCCGCGTTTCAGCCGTGAGAGGGCCGCGTCCTGACCGCTAGACGAAGGGGCCATTGTCGCCGTTGTCATGTGCATTGCGGCGGCAAGCCGGGCGCCTATGCCCAAGGCGGGCGGATGGCGCAAGCTTTAAGTGGCAAAAGGCGGTGATTTTTCCGGGGAAGAGGGATAGGCCGCACCCAGGGGCGGGACGGCCGCCCGTATGCGCCGGCCTGCGGGTGCAGGGCCGGGACGAGCACGGACCGGGAGAAGAGAAGAAAGACCCTGGTGGAGCTGAGCGGGATCGAACCGCTGACCTCGTCATTGCGAACGACGCGCTCTCCCAACTGAGCTACAGCCCCACAGGGAGCGCTGCCTATAAGCGGCGTTTTGGGGCAATGCAATCCTGTTTTCGCGCTTTTTGTGGCGCCCCGCACGGGCTTATTCGTCGGTGCCGAAACCGAAGTTGAGGAAGCCCGGCAGCGGGCCGTTCCAGCCGTCATCGGGCCCTTCATCCTCGTTGGCGGAGCGCGGCTTGCGGGGGCTGCGATCATGGCGCAACTCACGCTCCTCGCGCGGTTCGCGCTCGCGGCGCGGGCTCGGTTCGTCGCGGCGTGCGGCGCGGTCGGCGGGCTGTGCCCTGGCCTGCTTGCGGACGGACGTGTCGCGCTCGGGCGACGGGCTCTCGTCCTGATCCTTGATCTTGTCCCTGGGCTGGGCCTGCTCTGCGCCCCCGGCCGCCTCTTCGCTCTTGCGCTTGCTCCGGCCCTTGTCGCGATCGTCCCGGCCCTTGGCGCGACTCTCGGCACGGCCCTTCTCGCCGCGCCCGCGCGCCGGCGCCTCGGCGGTGTCACCGTCCTCGGCATCGCGCCCGCCGCTGGTGCCCTTCACGCGCTCGATCTTGGTGCCGATCAGCTTCTCGATATTCTCGATCGCTTCGGCATCGCCGCGGGTAACGAAGGTAAACGCCTTGCCCGTGGCGCCGGCGCGGCCGGTGCGGCCGATGCGGTGGACATAATCGTCCGGGTGCCAGGGGGCGTCGAAATTGAAGACGTGGGACACGCCCTTGATGTCCAGCCCGCGCGCCGCGACGTCCGAGGCGACGAGCAGGTTGATCTCGCCATTCTTGAACCGATCCAGCTCGGCGATGCGCGAGGCCTGGTCGATATCGCCATGGATTTCGCCGGACTTGAAGCCGTGGCGCTTCAGACTCTTGTTAAGTTCGCGCACCATCGTCTTGCGATTGCAGAAGATGATGGCGGTCTTGACCTCTTCGCTGTGAAGCAGGGCGCGCAGCACTTCGCGCTTCTTCTTCTCGTCCACCTGCACTAGCCGCTGGGCGATGTTGACATTGGCCGTCGCCGGCCGCGCAACCTCGATGGTCTTGGGATTGGAGAGGAACTTGTCCGCCAGCTTCTTGATCGGCGGCGGCATGGTCGCCGAGAAGAGCAGGGTCTGCCGCTGGGCGGGCAGTTTGGTGCAGATATGCTCGATGTCCGGGATGAAGCCCATGTCCAGCATGCGGTCGGCTTCGTCGATGACGAGCAGCGAACAGCCGTTGAGCAGGATCTTGCCGCGCTCGAACAGGTCCATGAGCCGGCCCGGCGTGGCGATGAGCACGTCCACGCCGCGCGCCAGCGCCTTCACCTGGTCGCCCATCTGCACGCCGCCGATGAGCAGCGCCATGCTGAGCTTGTGATATTTGCCGTATTTCTCGAAATTCTCGGCGACCTGCGCGGCCAGCTCGCGCGTGGGCTCCAGGATGAGGCTGCGCGGCATCAGAGCGCGGGCGCGGCCCTGGGCGAGAATGTCGATCATCGGCAGCACGAACGAGGCGGTCTTGCCCGTGCCCGTCTGTGCGATGCCGATGATGTCCCGCATCATGAGCACGGAGGGGATGGCCTGCGCCTGGATGGGCGTGGGTTCGCTATAGCCGGATTCAGTGACGGCTTTCAGCAATTCATCGGAGAGGCCGAGGTCGGCAAAGTGCATCAGGCATCCATGGAAAAGGAGCGGTCAGGAGCGCGCATGACACGCGCTGTCGCATTGGGCGCGCCATGCGGAAAAGCGGCCCTTCTGTCAAGGAATTCCGATGGAACGGGTGGGCGCCCCATCAGCAGGGGCGCCCCGCCGGCGGGGTCAGTCGCTCACTGTCGCCTTGACGATCTTGCCCGGATTGGCCGGCGGCTCGCCCTTGGGCAGCGCGTCGACATGCTCCATGCCCTCGGTGACTTCGCCCCAGACGGTATATTGCCGGTCCAGGAAGGTGGCGTCGTCGAAGCAGATGAAGAACTGGCTGTTGGCGCTGTTGGGGTTCATCGCGCGAGCCATGGAGCACACGCCGCGTACATGCGGCTGCGCGTTGAACTCCGCCTGGAGGTCCGGCAATTCCGAGCCGCCCATGCCGGTGCCGGTCGGATCGCCGCCCTGCGCCATGAAGCCGGGGATGACGCGGTGGAACACCACGCCGTCGTAAAAACCCTGCTTTGCCAGCGATGCGATGCGCTCGACATGGCCGGGCGCAAGGTCGGGCCGCAGCTTGATGACGACATCGCCGCCGGAGTCGAGCGTCAGGGTGAGGGTCTGGTCGGCCATGGGAAATCTCCTGCGGGTGCGCGCCAGTGAGCCGCCGGGCGCGCATGTTTGAGTGCGCTCCCCTATAAGCGCTTGGCGCGCGGAGGGAAGGCCCCGCGATGTTGCATTTGCGAAGCCGATGCGCAAAAGGGGAGCGCGGCCAGGCGCTGGGCCCGCCCGCACGGCACGGCGCAAAAGGAGGCGTTTTCATGAGCGAAACCGACCCCTCCGCCCCCCGCGACTCCACCCCAATCGATCAGGACGAGGCGCTGGAGACGATGACCGCGCCGCCCGAGGCCAATCTGCCCGAGACCAATCTCGACGAGGACGACAGGCTTCGGCCCGAGTTCGTCTCCGCCGTGCTGGCCGCGGTCGAAGCGGAGAATAACGAGGCGGCGCGCGCGCTGGTCGAGCCGCTGCACCCCGCCGACATCGCTGATCTGCTCGAACTCACGCCGGAAGAGCGCCGCGCGGATGTCGCCGCCGCGCTCGGCGATCTGGTCGGCGCCGAGGTGCTCTCCGAGCTGAACGAGCATGTGCGCGAGACGCTGATCGAGGCGCTGGCGCCCGAGCAACTCGCCGAGTTCGCCGCGGAGCTGGATACGGACGACGCCGTCGCGATCATCGAGGATCTCGACAAGGAGGACCAGCAGGCCGTCCTGGAGGCCATGGAGCCCGCGGACCGCGCCGCCATCGAGAGCGCGCTGTCCTACGGCGAGGAAACCGCCGGCCGCCTGATGCAGCGCGATCTGGTCGCGGTGCCCGAGCATTGGACGGTGGGCAAGACCATCGACTTCCTGCGCGACACGCCGGAGCTGGCCTCCGACTTCTGGGAAATCTTCGTGGTCGACGCCGCGCACCGGCCGATCGGCACCTGCCAGCTGAGCTGGGTGCTGCGCTGCCCGCGCGACATCGCCATGATCGACGTGATGAAGCGCGAGCAGACGCTGATCCCGGTCGACATGGACCAGGAGGAAGTGGCGCTGCGCTTCCAGAAATATGCGCTCATCTCCGCGGCGGTGGTGGATGAAGGCGGGCGCCTGGTCGGCATGATTACCGTGGACGATGTGGTCCACATCATTCAGGAAGAAGCGGGCGAGGACGTTTTGCGCCTGTCCGGCGCCGGCGACGGCGACATCAACGAGCCGGTGATGGAGAGCTACAGGGCGCGTGTGCGCTGGCTGCTTTCCAATCTGCTGACCGCATTGGTCGCGTCCACCGTCATCGCCACTTTCGAGGGGGCGATCGAGCGCATGGTCGCGCTCGCGACGCTGATGCCCATCGTCGCGGGAGTCGGCGGCAATGCCGGCACCCAGACGATGGCGGTGACGGTGCGCGCGCTTGCCACCAATCAGATCACCGCTTCCAATAGCTGGCGCGCCATCCTGCGCGAAATGCGTGTCGCCTTGCTCAACGGCGTGACCATTGCGGCGGTGATCGGCACCGGAGTCGCGATCGTCTTCGGCAATGTTCAGCTCGGCGGCGTCATCGCGGCGGCGATGATGACCAACATCGTCACCGCCGGCATTGCCGGCGTCGCCGTGCCGCTGGCGTTCGACCGCTTCAATATCGACCCGGCGGTCGCCTCCTCCATCTTCGTCACCATGATTACCGACTCGATGGGCTTCCTTGCCTTTCTGGGCCTTGCCACGCTGGTGGGGCTGGGGGCGTAGGGCGCGCCATGCCGCTGCACATGACCAAGATCGCCTTTGGCTGCGAGAGCCCGCGCGACCTGCGCGAATGGCTGGAGAGCCACGCGGAGGCGGCGCGGATCACCACGCGCTACCTGCCCAAGCGGCAGGCCGAGATGGCGGGCGGCTCGCTCTACTGGATTCATGCGCACACGCTCGTCGGCCGCAGCCCCATATTGGGCTTCGAGGAGCGGGAAGGCGGCGGCAAGCACTGGATTCATCTGGCGCCCAGGCTCATCGCCGTGGCGCCGCGCCCCCGCCGCGCCCATCAGGGCTGGCGCTATCTCACTCAGCAGGATGCGCCGCCGGATTTGGGCGATCTCGACGGCGGCGAAGCGCTGCCCGGCGATATGGCGGAGGAACTGGGCAAGCTGGGGCTGCTGTAGCGCCCGGCGCCCGGCGCGCCTCAGGCGGCGTGCGTAGCCCCCGTCCGCGTCCCTGTTCGAGCCCTTGTCCGCGCGCGGTGGCGCATCGCCGCGCCGACCAGACCCAGCCCCGCGATCATCATGGCCCAGCTCGCCGGTTCGGGAATCGGATTGGCCGTCAGTCCATCGGGGAACGGGGCGGGGGCCGGCGCCGGTGTCGGCGCCAGCGGCAGGACCGGCAGCGGCAGCGCCGCCTGACTGACCTGCACATAACCGCCGAACCAGTCGCCCCAGCAATCCCGGCAGGTGTAATCCGCCTGGAAAGTGAGCGAGACGGTGCCGGCCGCGGCATAGCCCGTCGCCTGAAGCGTCGGAGCGCTCGCCAGCGTGAAGTCGCTCGCGATGGATGCGCCATTGAGCAGCACGTCCGTGAATTGGAATCTGGACGTGCCCTGCATGAAGATGTCGATCTTGCTGTCGTCGGCGACGGTGAAGGTCAGCGTCTGGTCGACCGTGGAGAATTGCGAGATATTCACGCCCCACCAGGCAATGCCCGCCCACGCATTGGACGGATCGACGATCGGCGTGGTGACGGACGAGGCGGCCAGCGCCGGCGCGGCCAGAAGCGCCGGGGACGACAGCAGTGCCAGCAGGAGCGGAAGAGAGCGGGGCTTCGAGATGAGCATGGGAGTCCTTGGCCGGCGCTTCGTGAATAGGGCGGGCACCGTGCCGCGCCGGATTCGAAACGTCGCTCCGTCCCTCTAGCGGAAAAGGGTTAGCCGGCTCTGAATGGCGGCGCGTCCTTCAGGGCAGCAACAGGCTCGAATCCCCGTAGCTGTAGAAGCGATAATCCCCGGCAATGGCGTGCGCATAGGCCGCCTGCATCCGCTCCAGCCCCATCAGCGCGCTCACCAGCATGAAGAGCGTGGAGCGGGGCAGGTGGAAGTTGGTCATCAGGCCATCGACGGCGCGGAAGCGATAGCCCGGCGTGATGAAGATGCGCGTCTCATCCTCGAAGGGGCGCAGCAGCCCATCCGGGCCGGCGGCGCTTTCCAGCACGCGCAGGCTGGTGGTGCCGACCGCGATCAGCCGGCCGCCGGCCGCGCGCACCGCGTTCAGCCGCTGCGCGGTGGCGGCGTCCATACGGCCCCATTCGGCGTGCATCCGGTGCGCGTCCGTATCTTCGGCCTTCACGGGCAGGAAGGTGCCCGCGCCGACATGGAGCGTGAGCGTCTCATGCGCCACGCCGGCCTGCGCCAGCGCGTCCATCAGCGCGGGCGTGAAATGCAGCGCGGCGGTGGGCGCGGCGACGGCGCCGGCATCGCGCGCGAACATGGTCTGATAGTCCTCGCGGTCGCGCGCGTCGGTGGGGCGCTTGCTGGCGATATAGGGGGGCAGGGGCATCTGCCCCGCGCGCTCCAGCAGCAGCTCGACCGGCTCATCGCCCAGGAAGGTGAGGGCGACGCCGCCGTCCTCGTCGCGCGCGCCGGCACGGGCCTGCACGCCGGCGGCAAAATCGATGACGTCCCCTTCGCGCACGCGCCGGGCGTTGCGCATGAACACCTGCCAGTCGCGCGGGCCCAGGCGCTTGTGCAGCGTGACGCCGATGCGCGCCTCGCCCCGCCGCCCTTCGAGCTGGGCGGGGATGACGCGCGTATCGTTGAAGACCAGGCAATCGCCCGCACGCAGCAGGCCGGGCAGGTCGCGCACGATCCGGTCGTGCAGACCTTGCCCGTCCACCACCAGCATGCGCGCCGCATCGCGCGGGGCGGCCGGGCGCAGGGCGATCCGCTCCGGCGGCAAGGTGAAATCGAAGAGGTCCACGCGCATGGCGCCGCCCTTATCGGCGACGGACGGGCTTGAACAGGCCGTTCTGCGCCGGCGGGCGCGCAGGGCAGGGCGCGCCTTACTCCTCCGGCACGAGCTTGCCGAATCGCTCGATGCTGCACGTCGAGCCGTTGCGCGCGTGCAGCACGTCGCGGCCGGCGCAGATCGAGCCATCCTGATGCGGCTCGACATAAAAGCCGGAATAGAAGTCGGCGGCGCGGCACATGCGGCCGAAATAGGTGCGGAAGCGTTCTTCCTTGTCCGTGACCATGGTGACGCCGGTGACGGGGTTGATGACCGCGCCGCGCAACTGGTCCACGCGCAGGCATTTGGGCCCCTTGGTCTCGCGGAAGGCGGGGGCCTCGGCATCGTCGGGTAAAGGCGGGGCGGCCGCGGTCCCGCGCCGGTTGGGCGCGCCGGGGCGTACCAGAGGGATGCGGATGATGACGCGCTGCTCGATGGTGACCTGCGCCAACTGCACGCGTGTCATCGGCAGCGTCTGAGGCCGGCTCTCGGGCGGCGTCTGTGCGGCCGCCGTCGCGCAGGCGAGCACGGACAGCAGGATCGGCGGCGCAAGCTTGAACAAGTCGATTATACCCTCTGGGATTCGATCCTGCCCCAGCATGGATCGACATTCAACTCATCCGAAGCGGTGAGCGGTGCCCCGGTTGCGCCGCGGCGCCGCGCCTGTGACCTTCCCGTCGCGCCGCGTCTCCTGGAAACCCCGCTCGCCTCTACCGGGCGACTATTCGCACGCGGTCTAGCCCCCGGCGCTTGAACGGTCGATGAATTCCGGCGTGGGCGCGAGGCGGGCTTGCGCGCTGGAAATGGCGGCGCGGACACGGCATAGAGGCGCCCATGACCGCCGCCACCATCTCGCCAGCCGCTCTCGATGCCTTTCGCGCCGTGGCCGGACCGCAGGGCCTCGTGGAAGACCCGGACCTGATCGCGCCCTGGCTCTCCGACTGGCGCGACAAGTTCCACGGCCGCGCGGCCGCCATGCTGGTGCCGCGTTCCACGGCGCAGGTGGCGGCGATGATGCGCGTGGCGCTGGCCCATAAGGTGCCGCTGGTGCCGCAGGGCGGGAACAGCTCCATGGTCGGCGGGGCTACGCCCCCGGCGGACGGCAGCGCGCTCATCCTCTCCCTGCGCGCGATGAACCGCATCCGCGCCATCGATCCGGCCGCGAATCTCGCCGTGTGCGAGGCCGGCGTCATTCTCTCCACCCTGCATGAGGCGGCGGCGGCGGCCGGCCGGCGCTTTCCGCTCAGCCTGGGGGCCAAGGGGTCGGCCACGGTCGGCGGGCTCATCTCCACCAATGCCGGCGGCACGCAGGTGCTGCGCCATGGCACCATGCGCGCGCTGGTGGAGGGCATCGAGGCGGTGCTGCCGGACGGCTCCATCCACGACGGGATTGCCGCGCTCAAGAAGGACAATCGCGGCTACGACCTCAAGCAATTGCTGATCGGTGCGGAAGGTACGCTGGGCATCGTCACCGCCGCCAGCCTGCGGCTGGTGCCCGGCATTGCCGACCGCTGCGTCGCCTGGGTCGGGCTGGAGGGGCCGGAGCAGGCGCTGGCGCTGCTGCGCCGCATGGAGGCGAGCGTCGGCCCGGTGGTCGAGGGGTTCGAAGTGCTGCCGGAAGAGACAGTGGCCCTCACGCTGGCCGCCGTGCCCGGCACGCGCCGCCCGCTGGAGACGATCTGCCCCTGGTATGCGCTCATCGAGATCGATCTGGACGATGCCGCCGAGGGGCCGGGCGCGCAGGCGCGCATGGAGGCGGCGCTGGCCGAGGCGTTCGAGGCGGGGCTGGTCCTGGATGCCGCGCTCGCCGCCAGCGAGGCGCAGGCGGAGGCGTTCTGGAAGATCCGCGAGAGCGCCTCGGAAGGCGAGCGCTCACACGGCCCGGCGCTCCAGTTCGACATCAGCGTGCCGATCGCGGACATGCCGCGCTTCATGACCGAGGTGGCGGCGCTGTGCGCGGCGCGATTCCCCGGCACGAGCGCGGGCTCCTTCGGCCATCTGGGCGACGGCAACGTGCATTTCCACATCCGCGCGCCGATGGGCGAGGGGGTGGCAGCCGCGCGGGACTGGCTCGCGCGTCATGGCGAGGCGGCAACGCGTTTCGTCAACGATCAGGTGGTTGCGGCGGGCGGCTCCATTTCCGCCGAGCATGGCATCGGCCAGATGAAGATCGGCGAGTTCGCCCGCCTGGCCGAGCCGGCGCGGCTCCATGCCGTGCGCGCCATCAAGCAGGCTTTCGATCCGGCAGGGCTGCTCAATCCCGGCAAGCTCGTGCCCCTTGCGCCGTCCAATTGAGGCCATTATGGCCGACGCTCGATCAGCCGGCCCGCGCGTCCCCCTCGCCGCGCACCGCATAAACCGCTTGGGAGATTGATTGCCATGGCCAGCGCGCCGAACCGTCAGGAATTGCCGTTTCTCTATAAGGATCTGGTGCCGCTCAACATGGAGCAGCACCGGAATTTCCGCATCCGTCCCATCGAGACGGCGCCCTTCCTGACGAAGGAGCATGCCGTGCCGCTGACCATCGACGAGTTCGCCGCCACGCAACGCCACATGCCCATCGTCTTTTCGGCGGGCGCCAATCCCGTGCCGCTCGTGCTGATGGGCCTCAATGAGGGCGTTAACGTGATGGTGGACGAGGACGGCAAGCTGCGCCGCGCAGACGGCTATGTGCCGGCTTATATCCGCCGCTATCCCTGGCTGCTGGCCCGGCTCGACCCGAGCAAGGAGGAGCTGTCGCTCTGCCTCGACACAACCGCCACCAATGTCGGCGAGTTCGACGAGGGCGAGCGGCTGTTCGACGACGAAGGCCAGCCGACCGCGATGACCAAGGACATTCTGGCCTTCTGCGAGCAGTTCGAGCAGGCCGCGCGCCGCACTGGGCAGTTCATGACCGATCTGGTCGAGAGCGGGCTGCTGATGGAGGGCGAGCTTTCCATTCAGCACCAGTCCGTCGAAAAGCCGTTCATCTATCGCGGCTTCCAGATGGTCAACGAGGAGAAGCTGCGCGAGCTGCGCGGCGACCAGCTCCGCAAGTTCAACCAGAACGGCATGCTGCCGCTGCTTTATGCCCATCTCTTCTCGCTTCAGGGCATGCGCGAGATTTTCGCCAAGCAGCAGGAATATGGCCTGGGCCCGGCGCTGGACGTGCAGCCGGCCTGAGCAACCAGACCAGACGACGCCGACAGGCCGGGCCACGCCAATCGTGGCCCGGCCTGTCGCGTATTTGGCGATTCCCCGTATTTTCCTGGCGCATCGACACTCTGACGGCCCGCCGTGCCACAGAGTCGACGAGGCGAATCGCGCTCGCGAAAAAAATGCAAGAGCGCACAGCATCGTGCCCCTTGAAAGTTTCGTTGTGTTGCCCTATCTCTTCAGTACGCGGCGGCTTGTTCCCCCCTTTTCGGGCTGTCGCGTGGGCGTCCCGCCCTTTTCGGGACGTCTCCTCCCTGAACCTAGGCCACCCCGAGCCATGCGCACGGGGTGGTTTTTTTATGCGGCGCAGTTCGGGATGATCGTCATTCGGCAGCGAGGGCGAGGCCGGGTTCGCTCAACTCGCGCGCGAGCGCCTGCGTCATGTCGGCCAGCAGGCGACGGATCGCCGGCAGATGGCCACCCGGCGTCATGAGATCCGGCGCGAGATAGAGCGCCCTGTCGATCTCGATCTGGATGGCGTGCATGCCGCGCCCCGGCTGGCCGTGCCGCTCCAGGATATGATTGCCCGAATAAGGCGCGTTGATCGCGACATCGAGGCCGTGGCCGCGCACGATGTCCGCGGCCAGATCGGTCAGGCGATTGGCGGCGCTGCGGCCGAAGCGATCGCCGATGACCACGCGCGGCGGCCGTCCGTCCGGGCTGGCGGTGGCGCTGATCGGCGGCATGGAATGCACATCCACCAGCAACGCCGCGCCATGCTGCGCCCGCGCCGCGTCCAGCGCCGCGCCGAGCGCCGCGTGATAGGGCCGGTGCGTGCGTTCGATGCGACGGACCAACTCGTCATAGGGCAGGGGGTGGCGCCACAGCGCGCCGGCATAGGCCAGTCTGTCCGGCACGAGGCCCAGCCCGCCGCGCACCTTCGCGCTGGACTGGAGGCGCACCGTGCGGGGCAGGTCCGCCACCGATTGCGGGTCGATCTCACGCTCGTCGCGGTTGAGGTCGATCATGGCGCGGGGCCGGCGGGCAATGAACACGCATTCGCCCTGCGCGATGAGATCGTGCGTGAGCAGGTCGGCCAGCCGGTCCTCTAGCCGCGCCAGCGTGGCCGGCGCCACGCGCGCGCGGGCGAGCAGTGCCTCGCCATAAGCGCGCCCGGCGTGGGGCACGGCGATCACCAGCGGCGAGCGCGCGCCGGGTTGTCCGTAGCGGTCGAAGGCGTCGTGGCGGGCGCTGGGCGTCGCGCCGGGGGCTCGCATCGCCACATCCGCCGTCATGCCGCCTGCCTCCATGCCATGCCCGTTCCCTTTCGCGTCAGGCCGGGGCAGGCCCAGCCGAAAAATACCGCAATCGCCCGATTTCCTCATCAAAGCGGATGGAAAATCTTAAGGGCTTGTCGCATATGTTCGCCCTTCCCGCCAAGCCCGACGGGCGAGCCCGGCGCACGACCGGGCGCGGGACGCACTTGTATTTGGGACGACGAGCTAAGCATGATCCGCATTCTTCTCGCAGAAGACGATGAGTCGATGCGCCATTATCTGTGCCGCGCGCTGGAGCGCTCGGGCTATGAGGTGGTCGCCGTCGACCGGGGCACGGCGGCGATTCCGCTGATCCAGCAGGAGCGATTCGACCTGCTGCTGACCGACATCGTCATGCCGGAGATGGACGGCATCGAGCTGGCCCAGCATGTCGCGCAGATCGCCCCGGAGACGCGAGTGATGTTCATCACCGGATTCGCCGCGGTGACCCTGCGCGCGGGCCGCGTGGCGCCGGAGGCCAAGGTGCTCTCCAAGCCCTTCCACCTGCGCGATCTGGTACTGGAGGTCGACCGCATGTTCGACCGCAGCAGCGCCAGCGGCCTGCCCTGAGCGCGCGTCCAAGAATTTCCCAGATTGCGCTTGCGCGGGTCGTCGGCCCCGCGTAAGGGCCTCTCCCTCAAGTGGGCGTGTAGCTCAGTGGTAGAGCACTGTGTTGACATCGCAGGGGTCGCAAGTTCAATCCTTGCCACGCCCACCATCGAAAACCCCGGAGAGCTTCGGCTCCCCGGGGTTTTTGTTTGACCGGGCGGTCCGTCCGTCTTCAGAAACCTGCGGCGGCACGCAGCTGGGCGCGCCAGCCATGGCAACGCAGCCGAAAATCAGCGGCCGTCACGGCGCGAGCCCCGCTTGCCCTCGCGCCCGCCCGGCGCAAGCGTGCCAGTCTCTCCCATTGCCGTCGCTCCCATTGCGCATTCTCTTTCAGCGTGAAGAGGATGGACGAATGGCGGTGCGCACCCTATGTGGTGCGCTCCCGTTGCGGAGAGACACGCGCTTGCAGTTCATGATCCTCCTGTCCGCGCTTCTGGCGTCCTTGACCGGCCTTGTGTCGGGCGAGCGGCAGCCCGTGCGCGCGCACACGCAGGTTCAGGCAAGCGCGGTGCTGGCGACGGCGCAGCCCGAAGCGTCGGTCGCCGTCGCTCAGGCGCGCCGGTTCATCGCCGCCGCCGGGCAGGAGCGCGTCTCTGCCGTGCCGCTGGGCACACCGCAGGCCGCCGTGGCCGCGCTGCGCCTCCACACCCGGCTCGCGCTCAAGCAGAGCTGGCTCAACTGAGCGGCGGGCCTTCGGGCCCTCGCTGCGCGTGAGCCCAAGCGCCGCGCGCCCGTCTGGCCGGCCTTTCGCGCCGGTTCCATGCCTTCACACAGTTCAGGAATAGGATCACGCCATGTTCGGCGCCATCGCCAAGTCCATCTTCGGGTCGTCCAACGACCGTTACGTCAAGTCGCTGGGCAAGATCGTCGAGCGCATCAACAGCTTCGAGCCCACGATCTCCGCGATGAGCGACGAGGCACTGGTGGACCAGACGCGGCTGTTCCGCGAGCGGCTCGCCGCCGGCGCCACGCTCGACGATCTGCTGCCCGAGGCCTTCGCCACCGTGCGCGAGGCGGCAAAGCGCACCATCGGCCAGCGCCATTATGACGTGCAGATGATCGGCGGCATCGTGCTCCATCGCGGCGAGATCGCCGAGATGCGCACCGGCGAGGGCAAGACGCTGGTGGCCACGCTCGCCACCTATCTAAACGCGCTGGAAGGCAAAGGCGTCCACGTCGTCACCGTGAACGACTATCTCGCCCGGCGCGACTGCGAGTGGATGGGCCGGGTCTATCGCTTCCTGGGCCTCACCACCGGCGTCGTCGTGCCCAATATCGGCGAGGAGGAGCGCCGCGCCGCCTATCAGGCGGACATTACCTACGCCACCAACAACGAGCTGGGCTTCGACTATCTGCGCGACAACATGAAGTATGAGCGCGGCCAGATGGTGCAGCGCCCCTTCAACTACGCCATCGTGGACGAGGTGGACTCGATCCTGATCGACGAGGCGCGCACGCCGCTCATCATCTCCGGCCCCACGGACGACAAGTCCGAGCTGTACATCGCCGTCAACGCGCTGGTGAAGCAGCTCGGCCCGGACGATTACACTCATGACGAGAAGCAGCGCGCCATCACGCTCACCGAAGAGGGCACCGAGCGCGTGGAGCGCATGCTGGAGGAAGCCGGGCTGCTCCACGGCAGCAATCTCTACGATTTCGAGAACACCCAGGTCGTCCACCACGTCAACCAGGCGCTGCGGGCCAACAAGATGTTCCGCCGCGACATCGACTATATCGTCAAGGACAACAAGGTCGTCATCATCGACGAGTTCACCGGCCGCATGATGGACGGGCGCCGCTGGTCGGACGGGCTGCATCAGGCCGTGGAAGCCAAGGAAGGCGTCAATATCGAGCCGGAGAACCAGACGCTGGCCTCGATCACCTTCCAGAATTATTTCCGCATGTACCCCAAGCTCTCCGGCATGACCGGTACGGCGGCGACGGAAGCCCCGGAATTCTACCACATCTACAAGATGAACGTGGTCACCATCCCCACCAACGTGCCCGTGCAGCGTCAGGACGAGGAGGACCTGTTCTACAAGAATCTGGAGGACAAGTTCCGCGGCATCGCGCGGACCATCAAGGAGCATCAGGCCAAGGGCCAGCCGGTGCTGGTCGGCACCGTCTCCATCGAGAAATCGGAGATGCTCGCCAACTTCCTCAAGGAAGAGAAGGTGCCGCACAGCGTGCTCAATGCCCGCTTCCACGACAGCGAGGCGCGGATCGTGGCGCAGGCCGGGCGTCTGGGCGCGGTCACCATCGCCACCAACATGGCGGGCCGTGGCACCGACATCAAGCTGGGCGGCAACCTCGAATTCCGCATCGAGGACGAGATCAAGGACCTGCCCGAGGGGCCCGAGCGGGATGCCGCCATCGCCCGGATCGAGGCGGAGATCGAGGAGGAGAAGCGGCAGGTTCTCGCCGCCGGCGGGCTGTTCGTGCTCGGCACGGAGCGGCATGAGAGCCGCCGCATCGACAATCAGCTTCGCGGCCGCTCTGGCCGTCAGGGCGACCCCGGCCTCAGCCGCTTCTACCTGAGCCTTGACGACGATCTGCTGCGCATTTTCGGGCCGGACACGCTTTTTGCCCGCATGATGCGCTCCAGCCTGGAGGATGGCGAGGCGCTGCCTCCGTCCAAGTGGATGAGCAAGGCCATCGAGACCGCGCAGAAGAAGGTCGAGGTACGCAACTATGACGTGCGCAAGCAGGTGGTCGAATATGACGACGTCATGAACGATCAGCGCAAGGTCATCTACGAGCAGCGCAGCGACATCATGGATGCCGAATCGGTCAACGACGTTGTGACCGAGATGCGTCACGAGACCATTACGGAGCTGGTCGAGCGCGCCTGCCCGCACGGCTCCTATCCCGAGCAGTGGAACATGGCCGGCCTCAAGGACGATGTGGAGCGCGTGCTTGGCCTGACGCCGGATTTCGACGCCTGGCTCCAGGAAGACACGGTCGAGGCCGAGATGCTGGTCGCGCGTCTTGAGGCGCTCTCGGACGATGTGGTGGCCGGCAAGTTCGCCGATCTGCCGCAGGACACCGCCCGCCAGATCGAGAAGAGCATCCTGCTCCAGAATCTCGACCATCACTGGAAGGAGCATCTCGCCACGCTCGATGCGCTGCGCCAGGTCGTGCATCTGCGCGCTTATGCCCAGAAGCAGCCGATCAACGAGTATAAGCATGAGGCCTTCGCTCTGTTCGAGCGGATGCTGGGCGCCATCCGCGAGGATGTGTCCCGCACGGTGAGCCATGTGCAGTTCCAGATGCAGGACCCGGCGCCGCCGCCGCTGCCCGAGCTGCCGGCCTTCCTGACCAGCCACATCGACCCGCTGACCGGCGAGGACAACAGCGCCGACATCGACGCCGGCACGCGCGGCTTCATCACCACCACCATCCCCAGCGCGCCGCTGGCGGCGGGGGCGGGGCTGGCCGCCGGCGCGCTCGCCGAGGGCGAGGAGATCAGCCGCAACGCCCCATGCCCCTGCGGATCGGGCAAGAAGTATAAGCACTGCCACGGCGCGCTGGCCTGAAGGCGAGGCGCGAGCGGATAGAAACGGACGGCGGCGGGGCGGCACGGCCCCCGCCGCCGTCTGTGCTTTGGGGCCTGCTCTGGGTGCGAATGGCGCGGCCGCCACCTTCCTGGTGCTCCTGCGCAGGCAGGAGCCCAGGGCGGCTATGCACGGCGGTGCACAGGAGTGGGCGACAGGGACCACGCGCAGGCATGCCGGCGCCATGGCCATGCAGGTCGGCACCCCTCCGCCGGCGCCCTATCCCCGCTGCCTCCGTTTACCCGCCTTTAACCGCATTCCCCTAGGGTCCGGGCCATGGATCAGGCAACGACAGGCAGGGACAGCGCGATGAGCCGTCAGATCATCACTTTCCGTATCGGCGAACAATATCTGGGCGTGGACATCATGGCGATCCGCGAGATCCGCGCATGGTCCCCCACCACGCGCCTGCCGCATGTGCCCGATTATGTGCGCGGCGTGGTCAATCTGCGCGGATCGGTGCTGCCGGTGTTCGATCTTTCGGCGCGGCTGGGCTGGGGCCTCACGGACCCGACCGCCCGTCACGTCATCATCGTCGTGCAGCTCGGCAACCAGCTCCAGGGCCTCATCGTCGATGCCGTCAACGACATCGTGACGCTGACCGAGGACACGCTCCAGCCGCCGCCCAATGTGGGTGACGACAGCGCCAGCACTTTCCTCGATGGCCTCGCCTCGGTGGACGACCGCATGGTCATGGTCCTCTCGCTCGGCAAGCTGACCGAGGCGACGGACCTGGGCGACACTTCGCTCGCCGCTTAATCCCGCGACAATATGGTGAGCCCGACGAGGCTCACCAGCCCCGCCGCCGAGAGATAATAGCCCACGGCGCTGATCCCGTATCCGGTGACGAGCGCCTGCGCGATATTGGGCGCCAGCGCGCCGCCCAATATGCCCCCCACATTGAAGGCGAAGGACGAGCCGGTGTAGCGCACCCGCGCCGGGAAGCTGCCGGTGAGCCAGGCGCCGAGCGGGCCATAAGTGAAGCCCATCAGGAACAGCGCCACCGACAGGGTCATGAAGAGCAGCACCGGATCGGCCGTGGAGAGCCCGCCGCCGAAGACGAAGCCGAGCGGCACCGTCGCCGCGCAGCCGGCCGCCAGCGCGCGCTGCGGTGAATTATGATCCGACCACCAGCTTGAGAGAATGATGCCGGCCGCCAGGAACAGAATGGCGCCAAGCTGCACTGCCAGCGCCTGCTCGCGCGGCATGCCCAGCACCGTGGTGATATAGCCCAGCGCGAACGCAGTGGAGATGTAGAAGAGCGCGAAGCAGGTGACGACCGCCAGCGTGCCCGCCAGCGTGGCGCGGCGATGCTTGCGCAGTAGCTCGGCGAGCGGCACGGGCGCGGGCGGCTCGGCCTCCAGCGCGGCCTTGAATTCCGGCGTTTCGCCCAGCTTGAGGCGTGCCCACAGGCCCAGGCCCACCAGCACAGCGCTGGCGAGGAAGGGCAGGCGCCAGCCCCAGGCGAGGAACTGCTGCTCGTCCAGCCAGAGGCCCAGCAGCAGGAAGAGCCCGTTGGCGGCGATGAAGCCGATCGGCGCGCCGAGCTGCGGCATCATGCCGAAGCGCCCGCGCCAGCCCGGTGGGGCATTCTCCACCGCCAGCAGCGCCGCGCCGCCCCATTCGCCGCCCAGGCCCAGCCCTTGCCCCACGCGCAGGACGCACAGCAACAGCGGCGCCAGCCAGCCGATCTGCTCATAAGTGGGCAGGAAGGCGATGAGGAAAGTGGAGCCGCCCATCAGCATGAGCGAGGCGACCAATGTGGACTTGCGGCCGATGCGATCGCCGAAATGGCCGAAGATCGCCGCGCCCAGCGGCCGCGCGAGGAAGGCCAGGGCGAAGCTGGCATAAGCCAGCATGAGCTGCGCGGCGGTCGATCCGGCCGGGAAAAAGAGCGGCCCGAAGACGAGACTCGCGGCCGTCGCATAAATGTAGAAATCGTAGAACTCGACCGCCGTGCCCGCGAGGCTCGCGGCCAGCACGCGCTTGTGCTGAAGCATCGCGGCGAAGCCGGCCCCGGTCGAAGTGGCGCTGCTCTGCGTGGCGTCCGTCAAATTGCCCCCTGTCCCTCTTTTGCGCCCTCATCGCGTTGCGGGCGCTCCCCTCTTCAAATCCTGGCTGCGCGGAAAAGGGCGATTATGGCCCCCGCCGGAGCTGGTTCAGCACCTCATAAGCCATCACGGCGCCCGCGACCGAGGCATTGAGGCTGTCCGCCCGGCCCATCATCGGGATCTTCACAAGCAGGTCGCAGGCCGTCTCATAGTCCGCCGGCAGGCCGCGCGCCTCGTTGCCGATGAGCAGGAAGGTCGGCGCGGCGTAGCGCGGCCCCTGATAATCGTGATCGGTATTGAGGCTGGTGCCCACGAGCTGCCCCGGCCCGCTGCGCAGCCAGGCAAGGAACTCGTCCCAGCGCGCCGGAGCGATCTTCTGCGTGAAGAGTGCGCCCATCGAGGCGCGCACCGTTTCCACCGAGAAGGGGTCCACGCACTCGTCGACCAGGATCACGCCGCCCGCGCCCACCGCATCGCCGATGCGCAGCAGCGTGCCGAGATTGCCCGGATCGCGCATGGCCTGCGCCACGAACCAGATCGGCGCGGCGCTGCGATCCAGCGCGGCCAGCGGCGTCGGCCGGTCGCGATAGACGCCGACCACGGCCTGCGCATTATCCTTGCCGGAGATTTTCGAGAGAATGTCGGCGCTGGTCAGGATCACGTCGCCGCCCGCCTCTTCCACCGCGTCGGCCAGCGCCTGCGCCAGCGGGTGCGGCGTCGTCCCGCTCGCCATGAACAGCATCTCGGGCAGCACGCCCTGATCGCGCGCCTCGGTGAGGATGCGTAGCCCCTCGGCCAGGAACAGCCCCTCGCGCTTGCGCAGCTTCTTCTCGCGCAGGGCGCGCACGCGCTTGACGAGCGGATTGGAGAAGCCGGTGATCTCGCGGGGCATGCGCCGCTCTCGCGTCCTCTAGCGCCCGGCGCCGGCGCGGGGAGGGCGGGGCAGGGCGGCCACGCGCCTCATTCCTCGCCGAAACGGTCTTCGACGAGCCGGGTCACGGCCTCCAGCGCCGCTTCCGCGCCGTCGCCGCTGACGGTGATGGTGATGCTGTCGCCCATCGCCGCGCCCAGCATCATCAGCCCCATGATCGAGGTGCCGACCACCTCGTGCCCGTCCTTGCTCACCAGGATCGTAGCGGAAAGGCCCGAAGCCAGCGTCACGAACTTGGCGCTGGCCCGCGCATGCAGTCCGCGCTTGTTGGCGATGGTGACGGTGCGACTCAGCAGCGTCTCTTCGCTCATGAGGCGTCTCCCAGCAGCTCGGAGGCCACGCTGATATATTTGGTGCCGGCCTCGCGCGCGGCGGCCACGGCCTTGGTGACGGACATGGTGCGGCGGGCGCTCTCCAGGCGGATGAGCATGGGCAGGTTGACGCCCGCGATCACTTCCACCTTGCCGGCATCAAGCAGCGAGATGGCGAGATTGGAGGGCGTGCCGCCGAACAGATCGGTGAGCAGGATGACACCCGTTCCGTCGTTCACGGTCTCGACGGCGCGGCGGATGTCGGCGCGGCGCGCCTCCATGTCGTCGTCCGGGCCGATGCAGACGGTCTCGATGGCCTCCTGCGGACCCACCACATGCTCCATGGCCACGCGGAATTCCGTCGCCAGCCTGCCGTGCGTTACCAGCACTAGTCCGATCATGATGGTGAAGCGTCCCGTTCCTGCATTGCCGTGCCGCCCTCCGCGCGCCGGGTCTCATAGGCGTCCGGCTGGGCCGATTCCAGATTGCGGTGCGAGATCGTGGGCGAAAAGCCCGCCGCGCGCAAGCGCTTGCCGATCTCTTCGGTCACGCAGACCGATCGGTGTCTCCCTCCGGTACAGCCGAAGGCGACGGTGACATAGGCTTTCCCATCCTGGCTGTAGCGCGGCAGCACCGTGCGCAGCAGCGTCTCGATCTGCCCCAGCACCGTCTCGAAGAGGGGGTCGGCCATGACATGATCGCGCACCGGCGCATCCAGCCCGGTCAGCGGGCGCAGCGTCTCGTTCCAGAAGGGATTCTGGAGGAAGCGCATGTCGAAGACGAGGTCGGCATTGCGGGGCACGCCGCGCGCATAGCCGAAGGAGACGAGCGTGAGCGTCGTTTCCGCGCTGCCGCCGAAGCGCTGGCGGATCGCCTGCTGGAGCATGTTGGCGGCATAGTCGCTGGTGTCGATCAGATGATCGGCGGCATGGCGCAGCGGCTCCAGCAGCTCGCGCTCGCGGGCGATGCCATCGGAGGCGGGCCGGTCGAGCGCCAGCGGATGGCGGCGGCGCGTCTCGGCATAGCGCCGCTCCAGCACCGCGCCCGAGCAATCCAGGAACAGCATCTCCACCGGCGCCCCGCGCTGCGCCCGCAACGCCTCGATGCGCTGGAGGATGGCAGGTGCGTCGAAGCCGCGCGTGCGCGTGTCGATGCCCACGGCCAACGGGCGCTCCTCCATCGGGTCGCGCCCTTCCGGCGCCGGGGTGGAGAGCAGCCGGTCGACGAGCATCAGCGGCAGATTGTCCACCGTCTCCCAGCCGCTATCCTCCAGGGTGCGCAGCGCCGTGGACTTGCCCGCGCCGGAAAGGCCGGTGACGATGAGGATGGTCTTGGGCGGCCGGGGCGCCGTCATGCCGCGTCCCCCGGCAGGCCGAAGCGGGCGAGGGCGTGCTCGGCCTTGATCGGTGCGGAGGGCTCCAGCCCGGTCAGCGCCATGCGCGGCACGGCGAATCCCAGAAAGTCGATGGAGGCAGGCTGCTCGGGCATACGCTCCGGCCTATCCCCCAGTCCGATGACAAGAGCAACCGGCACGTTTGCCTCATGTGGCATTTCGACAATGCCGATATGGCGGATTTCCAACAGTCCGGCGATGGTCGCGGGCGGCGAGGCGCACAGCCGTCCGCCGGAAAGGGCGAGGGCGGTGTAATCGTCGCTCACCAGCCGCGCGCCCCGGTCGATGAGGCGCAGCGCGAGGTCGGACTTGCCCGCGCCGCTCGGCCCCATGATGAGCAGCGCCCGGCCACCCAGGGCGACGCAGCTCGCATGGACGCGGATCTCGGTGGGGTCCGCCATGGCCTCAGGCGCTTTCCGTTCCGTCATGTGGCTCGGCGGCGCGCGGCAGGGTGATGCGGAAGCGGGCGCCGGGCACGCCACCCGGCCGGTCCTCGGCGCGGATGGCGCCATTATGCCCTTCCAGGATGGTCCGCGCGATGGCGAGGCCGAGACCGCTGTGCCGGCCGAAATCCTCGCCCTCCGGCCGCACGCTGTGGAAGCGGCGGAAGATCGCCTCGCGCTCGCCGGCCGGCACGCCGGGGCCCTCATCGTCCACCAGAATGACGATCTCGGCCGGGCCGGGCTCCACGGCGATGCGCACGCGGCCGCTCTCGGGCGAGAAGGAGCGGGCATTGTCGATGAGGTTCTCGATCACACGCGCCAGCTTCTGCGGGTCGCCCGTCGCCAGCGCCGTGCCGCGCGGCGGGCGGGCATAGGTCAGGCGCACCTGCGGCCGTGTCTCGCGCGTGGCCTGGGCGCGCACCACCTGACCCACCAGCCGCCCGATGTCGACCGGCTCGAACGGCGTGCGCGAGAGCTGGGCGTCGATGCGCGTGGCCTCGGCAATGTCGCTCACCAGCCGGTCCAGCCGGCGCACATCGTCCTGCGCGATGTCCAGCAGCTTCTTGCGCAGCGCCTCGTCCTTGATGCTGGAGAGGCCCTCCAGCGCGGAGCGCAGCGAGGCAATGGGATTCTTGAGTTCGTGGCTCACATCGGCGGCGAAGGTCTCGGTCGCGTCGATGCGCTGGCGCAGTGCCTGGCTCATGTCCGAAATGGCGCGGGCGAGCATGCCGATCTCGTCGCGCCGCTCGGGCAGGCGCGGCACGATCACTTCGCGCGCGCGGCCCAGACGCACGCGCACGGCGGCGCGGGCGAGGCGGCGCAGCGGCAGTACGATGGTGCGCGCCAGGAAGAAGGAGAGCAGGATGGAGGTGACGATCGCCGCCGCCAGGACGAGGCTGATCCGCAGCCGCTCGGCCCGCACGATCTCGGTGATGTCGCGCGCGTTGAGCGTCGCGAAGAGCACGGCCTGCCCCTCGAAGAGCGGCCGTGCGGCGCTGAGGAACGGCGTGCGGTCCGGCGCGAAGCGGTAGCGCCCCTCCGGTCGGCCGGCGAGCGCGGCCTGCCCCTCGGGCCAGGCGGCCAGACTGTCCCGCTCGGGATCGGGCTCGTGCAGATAAGGCGGCTTGGCGGCGAGGGCGATGGTCTCCACCAGCCGGTCGAGCCCGCGCGCCAGCCGCAGGTGGACGGGGTCCGCATGGGGATCGACCAGATGATAAGTGGGCTCGCCCAGGGCGAAGCTGTCCACCGTCTTGGCGCCGGTCGCATCGTAGAGGCGCAGCCGCATGCCGGATGTGCGCGCCGCCTGCATCAGCAGCGGCGCGCGCTCGTCGGGCCGCGCCGCCTCGATGGCGGTGGCGATGAGCGCGGTCTCGCGCGCGGTGTTGACCAGCCGGCCGTCGATCAGCCGGGCGCGGTAGCTGTCCAGGTAGAAGAAGCCGCCGGCCAGAATGGCGAGCGCGAAGATGTTGACCGCCAGAATGCGCCGCGCGATCGAGATGCGGGGCGTCCATTCGCCCGCAGCGCCGCGCCGCTCATTCCTCGGTAAATCGGTAGCCGGCGCCATAGAGCGTGTCGATCGCGTTGAAATCGCCTGCCACTTCGCGGAACTTGCGGCGCAGGCGCTTGATGTGGCTGTCGATGGTGCGGTCATCGACATAGATGTCGTCCTGATAGGCCGCGTCCATGAGCTGGTTGCGCGTCTTGACGATGCCGGGACGCAGGGCGAGCGCCTCCAGGATCAGGAATTCGGTGACGGTGAGGGAAACCTCCGTACCGTCCCAGATCACGCGGTGGCGGGCCGGGTCCATCTCCAGCCGCCCGCGCCGGATGGTCTCGGGCTCGTCGGCCGCGTCCTCCGGGCTGCGGCCGATCTCCACCCGGCGCAGCAGCGCGCGGATGCGGGCAATGAGCAGCCGCTGCGAGAAGGGCTTGGCGATATAGTCGTCCGCCCCCAGCGTCAGGCCCAGCGCCTCGTCCGACTCGTCCGTCTTGGAGGTGAGGAAGATGAAGGGCAGGGTGCTCTTCTCGCGCAGTCGGCGCAGCAGCTCCATCCCGTCCATGTTAGGCATCTTGATGTCGCACACGACGAGGTCCGGCGGATTGTCGATCAGGGCTCTGAGCGCGCTGTTCCCGTCCGAATAGACCCGCGTGACGAACCCCTCCGCGAGCAGGGCGATGCTGAGCGACTGGAGAATGTTGCGATCGTCGTCGACCAGCGCCACGGCCGGACCGGCAATGGACGGAGAAACGCCCGGAGCGTTCGAGGGGGAGGAGGCGGTCATGGTGCGGCGGTCATGGGGGCCGGGGGCCGGGCTCCGCTGAAGGACGAACCCTCGCGTAACGCATGCCCCCGGCGGGCGCAACACCGCTTGGCCCCTCGCGCCGTCGGCACGACGCCGCCGCCCGCCACAAAGCGGCAAACTATCGTAAGCTCATTTGACGGTTGGGCAGTGAGGTCCTATGCGCCGGGTAAAGCGGCACGCAGAGGCCGCGGTCGTGTGGATTAAACGAACAGGCCTTTCCGGCCCAACTTGCAGTCAGGAGATAAGCGTGCAGGCTAAATCTTCTTTTGCCTTGAGCGATCAGGGCATCGAAACGTCGGCGAACATCAAATGGAATCTGTTGACGGCCCCTCTCGTGGAGGAAGCCATCCGCAATGGCGAGGGCCGGCTTGCCAAGGACGGGCCGCTGGTCGTCGAGACCGGCAAGCACACCGGGCGCAGCGCGAAGGACAAGTTCATCGTGCGCGACGCCGAGACGGAAGACACCGTCTGGTGGGGCGACGTCAACCGCCCGATGGACCCGGCCCATTTCGCCGCGCTCAAGGCAGATTTCCTGGCCGCCCTGCGTGACAAGGAGACGCTCTACGTCGCCGACCTCTATGGCGGCTCGCAGGCCGAGCATCGCGTCAAGGTGCGCGTCATCAACGAGCTGGCCTGGCATAATCTCTTCATCCGCACGCTGCTGGTGCGCCCCGAGAGTGCCGAGCTGGCCGATTTCGCGCCCGACTATACGATCATCGACCTGCCCAGCTTCCGGGCCGATCCCGCGTGCCACGGCTGCCGCAGCGAGACGGTGGTCGCCGTCAACTTCACCGAAAAGCTGATCCTCATCGGCGGCACGGCCTATGCGGGCGAGATGAAGAAGTCGGTCTTCGGCATCCTCAACTATCTGCTGCCGGTGAAGGGCATCATGCCCATGCACTGCTCGGCCAATATCGGCCCCAAGGGCGATACGGCGGTGTTCTTCGGTCTCTCGGGCACGGGCAAGACCACGCTTTCGGCCGATGCCAGCCGCACGCTCATCGGCGATGACGAGCATGGCTGGTCGGATACGGCGGTCTTCAATTTCGAGGGCGGCTGCTATGCCAAGATGATCAACCTCTCGGCCGAGGCCGAGCCGGAGATCTTCGCCACCACCAAGCGCTTCGGCACGGTGCTGGAGAATGTGGTGATCGACCCGGAGACGCGCGAGCCGGATTTCAACGACAACAGCCTCGCCGAGAACAGCCGCGGCTCCTACCCGATCGACTTCATCCCCAATGCGTCCAAGGACAATCTGGGGCCGGTGCCGCAGACGATCATCTTCCTCACCGCCGATGCCTATGGCGTGCTGCCGCCCATCTCGCGGCTCTCGCCGGACCAGGCCATGTATCACTTCCTCTCCGGCTACACCGCGCGCGTCGCGGGTACGGAGATCGGCGTGACGGAGCCCTCGGCGACCTTCTCTACCTGCTTCGGCGCGCCGTTCATGCCGCGTCACCCCAGCGTCTACGGCAATCTGCTCAAGGAGCGCATCGCCAAGGGTAATGTCACCTGCTGGCTGGTCAACACCGGCTGGACGGGCGGCAAATATGGCGTGGGCAAGCGCATGCCGATCAAGGCGACGCGCGCGCTGCTCAATGCCGCGCTGGATGGCAGTCTGAACAATGCCGAGTTCCGCACCGATCCCAATTTCGGGTTCGAGGTGCCGGTGACGGTTGCGGGTGTGGATGCAAACATTCTCGATCCGCGCGCGACCTGGGCCGATCCCGCCGCTTATGATGCGACGGCGGCCGTGCTGGTTCGCCAGTTCGTGGATAATTTCGCGCAGTTCGTCGACCATGTCGACGATGCCGTGCGCGAGGTGATGCTCACCGCCGCCTGAGCCGCGCCGCTCGGTTCGACTCGGCCTGCCGCTACGGCAGGCCCCGGCTTTGGAAGAAGGCCGCCTCCGTGTTACGAAGGCGGCCTTCTTCCTGCCTGCGAAAGGACCTGGCGCATGAGTCTCCTCAACAGCCTTCTCGACAATATCGACGATGTCGCCGCCAGGCTGGGCCTGCCGGCCGATCAGGTGCAGGCGCTGGTCGCCGGTGTGAAGGACCGGATAGCCGGCGGCGCCGATCCGCTCGCCGCCTTCACCGCCGTCGCGCAGGATCACGGCCTGTCGCTCGACAGGCTTTCGGGCCTGATGGGCGGTCAGGGCGGCGGCGATCTGCTCGCCAAGGCAACAGCGGCGCTGGACCGCGATGGCGACGGCAATCCCCTCAACGATCTCGGCAATCTGGCCAAGGGCCTGCTTCGCTGAGAAGGCGATGGCCTGAGGTTTGACGGTCTCGGCTCCGGCATCCGCATGGATTGCGTTTGGGGGCGTTCGCCGCGCCCATCGCTTACCGGACTCACAGTCCGCGAGAGGTCTCCGTTTTTAAACCGGTGAGTCCATCTTGATGGGATGGGTTTTGGATTGAAGCCGACTCTCAGCGGCTATTCCTCACCAGCACCGGCATTTCAGGCGCTCCTGTTCGCCCACGCTCGGGCAGAAGGGCTTGGAGCCAGCAGAGCAATCTCCGCTCGGTCCACATGAAGAAGCCGCCGACATCGCTGCCGGCGGCTTCCCCGATTTGCATTCACGTGAATGTGAAACGCGCTTAGCTGGCCTTTTCGAAGGCCACCACGATGTCGAGCGTCACTTCGTCCGCGACCATCGGCACGGCCATGCCGAGGCCGAAATCGCTGCGCTTGATGGTCGTCTTGCCCTTGAAGCCGACGGTGTCCTTCTGCGACATGGGGTTCTTGCCCACGGCGACGAAGCTGGCGTCGATGGTGGCGGGCTTGGTCACGCCATGAATGGTGAGATTGCCGGCGATCTTCGCATTGGTGCCGCTCACCGTCACGCTGGTCGATTCGAACTTCGCGGTCGGGAACTTGGCGGCATCGAAGAACATCGCCGAGAGGAATTCCTCATCCAGCTTGGCGATGCTGCTCTTGATCGTGTTGATCGGCACTTCCACGGACACCTTGGCATTGTTGGGCGCCTGCGGATCGAGCGTCAGCGTGCCGGTGACGCCGGACAGCAGGCCCATGTTCCAGGTGATGCCGAAATGGCCGTAGGTGAAGAGAATCTGGCTGTGGCCCGGGTCGGCCGTGTAGTTGCCGGCGGTCACGAGCGAGACGTCGGCCTTGCCGGGAGGGCCCGCGGGTGCCTGCGCGGCGAGCGGGGCGCTCAGGCCGACGAGCAGCAGCGCGGGAAGGACAGCATGAAAGGGGCGCATCATTGGTCTCCTGATGGTCTCGACTTCTGGTCCGAGTCGTGGGACGGACAATAGCTTGCGAGGTGACCTTGTCACCCTCGTTGCGTCCCTTTTTCACCTTCCTACCACGGCTTGCGTGCGGGAGGGGATGCAAAAATCGCCACAAGCTCGGGATGCCGCCGCTCAGCCCAGCGAATCGAACAGATCGAGATAGGCGCGTGCCGCCCGCCCGAGCCGATGCGCTCCGATTCCCGCCTCGATGGCGTCCGCCGTCGGATTGGGCCGCGCCGCCTTGCGCAGCACCGCATCGGCGATGTGCGCGGGGTCGCGTGTGGCGACGGCCGTGCCCAGCGCGGGATGATCGGCCGCCAGCGCGCTCACCCAGGTCGAGCAGTCCGTCGCGACGAAGGGCAGGCCCTGCGCCAGCGCCTCGCCGATCACCGCCGGCACGCCCTCGAAGCGAGAGGTCATGAGCAGCATGTCGGCGGCGGCATAATAAGGCTGCGGATCGGCGGCATAGCCGGCGAGCTGGACACGCCCCTCCAGCTCCGGCGTGCGTGCGATCTCGGCCTGGAGCGCGGCTTCCAGCGGGCCGCCGCCCAGCAGGGTCAGCGCGACATCGTGCCGCTGGCGCCGCAGCCAGGCGAGCACGGCCAGGGCGAGATGCGGGTCCTTCTGCTCTTCCAGCCGGCCCACGGTGAGCAGTTGCAGGGTGCGGCGCGGCCGGGCGGGCTTGCGCGGCTGGGCGAGGAACGGCGTCTCCTCGTCCAGAAAGGGGTCGGCGATCACGGCGACACGCCGCGCATCGACATGGGCCGTCACTTCGCTCCACAGGGCCGGCGCCATGGCGACCACGCTGTCGATGCCGCGTGTGACCAGCCCCACGCCCAGCCGCGCGATGGGCCGGGGCAGGGGGCCGGCATAGAGCGGATTGCTGGCCTTGGCGACGATGGCCGCATCGGGCAGCGCCGCACGGAGCGCGCGGGCGAGGCCGAAGTGGAAATTGCCGGGGATGAAGACGGCGTCCGGCGCGATGGCCTGCGCGGTGGGCGCCATCTGCGCGCCCAGGCGCAGGCGCGAGGTGGCCGAGCGCGGCCGCTCGGGCGTGAGGATGTGCACCTCCACGCCTTCCGGCACGCGTGGGCGCAGCGGCCCGTCGCTTGCCCCGGCCAGGATGGAGACACGCCGCCCTTCCGCCAGCCACGCGCGGGCAAGCCGGAAGGCGATCAGCTCGGTCCCGCCGGCCGAGAAATCATGGATGGGGATGAGAATATGCTGCGCGTTCACGGAACCGGCGTCTGGCACCGGCGCGGCGGACGGGCAAGAAAAACCGGCGGTCGGCGCATTGAACCGCTGGCCGGTTGCGAAGCGGTGCCCTCCGCCGTCTTTTAAGGCGTCGTCGGCAGACAAGGGGGCGGGGCGCGAACCCCCATGCCGGCCGCCATGGGGATATGCGCGCTTGAGGCGGGAGCATGATGCGAGATGCGTCGAGGGATGGCGCACATGGCGAAAAGGGCGCAAAACATGCCGTCACGGGTGGATGTCCGTTCGCCCGCTTCAAGAGCCGGTTCCTGTATGTCCTCGCTTCCCCGCTCCGGCGCCCTGCCGTCCTCCCATGCCGTGCCGGACCTTCTCGCGCCCGGGCTCCGGCTCGTCCTGTGCGGCACGGCGCTGGGCCGCCGCTCGGCGCAGGCGCGCGCTTATTATGCGCATCCGGCCAATCTCTTCTGGCGCACGCTGCACGAGGTCGGTCTGACACCGGAGCGCTTCGCGCCGGGGGATTATCCGCGCCTGCTCGCTTATGGCATTGGGCTTACCGATCTCGCCAAGCGGCATTTCGGCAATGATGCCGAGCTGCCCGCCGATGCCTTCGACCGCGCGGCGCTGGAGGCCAAGATCCACCAATTCGCGCCGGCCATTCTCGCTTTCACCAGCAAGAGGGGCGCCAGCGGATATCTGGGCCGCCCTACCGGCCGCATTGCCCTGGGTCTCCAGCCCGAAACCGTGGGCGCCACGCGGCTGTTCGTGCTGCCGTCGCCCTCCGGCGCTGCCCGCGGCCATTGGGATCGCGCGGTGTGGGCGGAGCTGGCCGCGCTGGTCCGCGCGCTCGATTAGCTCCTTCGCTTAGGCCCAATCGCAGTGCATGGCCGCCCTGGGCTCCTGCCTGCGCAGGAGCACGGTTTCTGTCCCCGCAAAAAAAAGGAAAGGGCGGCGAACCCTGTCGTCCGCCGCCCCATCCTGCGTTTCGCCCGTGAGGCGAAGCGGTCAGTTCTTGTCCTTGTCCACCAGCTTGTTGGCGCCGATCCAGGGCATCATGGCGCGGAGCTGGGCGCCGGTCTGCTCGATCGGATGCGCGGCGGCGGCCTTGCGGCTCGCCTTCAGCTCGGGCTGGCCGGCGCGATTGTCGAGCACGAAGTTCTTCACGAACCGGCCGGACTGGATGTCCTCCAGCACCTTCTTCATCTCCCACTTGGTCTCTTCGGTGATGATCCGCGGACCCGTGGTGATGTCACCATATTCGGCGGTGTTCGAGATGGAGTAGCGCATGTTGGCGATGCCGCCCTCATACATGAGGTCGACGATCAGCTTCACTTCGTGCAAACACTCGAAATAAGCCATTTCCGGGGCGTAGCCGGCTTCCACCAGCGTCTCGAACCCGGCCTGGATGAGGTGGGTGAGGCCGCCGCACAGCACGGCCTGCTCGCCGAACAGATCGGTCTCGCACTCTTCCTTGAAGTTGGTCTCGATGATGCCCGAGCGGCCGCCGCCAACGGCAGACGCATAGGAAAGCGCGACATCCTGCGCATTGCCGGTGGCATCCTGATGCACCGCGATGAGGCAGGGCACGCCGCCGCCCTTCAGATATTCGCCGCGCACCGTGTGGCCGGGGCCCTTGGGCGCGATCATGATGACGTCGATGTCCGCCGGCGGCTCGATGAGGCCGAAATGGACGTTGAGGCCGTGGGCGAAGGCCAGCGCCGTGCCGGGGCGCATCCGGCCCTTGATGTCATTCTCCCAGATGGCGGCCTGATGCTCGTCGGGTGCGAGGATCATGAGCACGTCGGCCCATTCGGCCGCGTCGCTGTTGCTCAACACCTTGAAGCCGGCGCCTTCCGCCTTCTTGGCGCTGGCCGAGCCGGGACGCAGCGCGATCGCAACCTCGGCGACGCCGCTGTCGCGCAGGTTCTGCGCATGGGCATGGCCCTGGCTGCCATAGCCCAGGATGGCGACCTTCTTGCCCTTGATGAGGCCGATATCGGCATCGCGATCATAATAAACACGCATTCCCAAATCCTTCTCTTTAGCGTTCATATCTATCGGAACTATGTCGAACGGATCTTCAGTTCCGCATATAACTGGTTAAAATAATTGGGCATTCATCAAAATTAGACGCCGCGAATTTCCGTGAAACTATCTTACGACCTGTGAAATACTTGCAGGAGTAATGTGCCGCCTCACTCGGGTGATAGATGCCCGGTCCCAGGACTCCCTCAAACTCTGGCACATACGCTTCGTTGACCAGAATTCGATACCCAGAAAGCACGAGGATGAAATCGGCTGCTAGCACGAGTGCCAAGGCAAGTGTGATCGCGGTTATAGGATTGTGCCGAATCAATCAGCCATCCTTTCTTATCAATGAAGAGAGTTTGATCAGGCGTCCGCGCCGCGTGACATGCCGACTACGCCGGTGCGGCACAGGTCGACGAGGCCAAGCTCACGCATCAGGCCCACAAATGTGTCGATCTTGCTCGTCGGACCGGTGATTTCGAAGATGAAACTCTCCAGCGTCGTATCCACCACCTTTGCGCGAAACACGTCGGCCAGGCGCAGCGCTTCGCTGCGTTTCTCGCCGGTGCCGGAGACCTTGACCAGCGCCAGCTCGCGCTCGACGAAGGGGCCGGTCTCGGTCAGGTCGACGATCTGGTGCACCGGCACCAGCCGATCGAGCTGGGCGATGATCTGGTCGATCACGCGCGGCGGGCCGTTGGTCACGACCGTGATGCGGCTGATGCGGTGATCCTGGGTGATGTCCGCCACGGTGAGGCTCTCGATATTGTAGCCGCGCGCGGAGAACATGCCGGCGATCCGCGCAAGGATGCCGGCCTCATTGTCGACGGTGAGGGAGAGGACGTGGCGCGCGCTCTCTTCCTGGCGAATGTGCATCAAATCAAATCCTCTTTCGGCTCTTGCGCGTCCCGCCGGTCGTCCGGCAGTGGGGGCGCGAGGGAAATCATGCCAGTCATCGCGAAGTACCACCCATCCTCGGTGCGGTGCGCCAGGCGGACGGGAAAGCCGACGATGCTGTCGCGGACGCGGCCAAGACGCTCACCCATGTAACGGGGGGACAGGAGCATCTCGCTATAGGGTTCGTCGTTGAAGGTGAAGCCGTTCTCCAGCGCGACGTGCCAATCTTCGGCCGCCTCGTCCAGGTGATCGTGCGTCGATCCGAAGAGATCGGGCGTCCCGTTCTCGCGCTCGAAATCGAACGGTTCGCTCACATGGATGCGGAGGCGAAGCGGCGCGTCCATCAGACCAGGGCCTTGGCCTCGTCGTCCATCGTGCCGGAGACCTGGCTCGGATCGAGCAGCATCTCCGTATGCGCCGCGCCCGATGGGATCATCGGGAAGCAGTTGGAGAGCTTGGCGACCCGGCAGTCCACCAGCACCGGCCCCGGCGTGGCGATCATCTGCGCGATGCCCGCCTCCAGCTCCTGGAGGCCCTCGATGCGGATGCCCGTCCAGCCATAAGCCTCGGCCAGCTTCACGAAATCGGGCAGGCTGTCCGAATAGCTGTGCGAATAGCGGCTCTCATAAGTGAGTTCCTGCCACTGGCGCACCATGCCCATATATTCGTTGTTCAGGATGAAGATCTTGACCGGCAGCATATACTGGCTGGCCGTGCCCATCTCCTGAATGTTCATCTGGATGGAGGCGTCGCCGGCGATGTCGATGACCAGCGCGTCGGGATTGCCGAGCTGCGCGCCGATCGCCGCCGGGAAACCATAGCCCATGGTGCCCAGCCCACCGGACGTCAGCCATCTGTTGGGCTCGTCGAAGTGGAAATGCTGGGCGGCCCACATCTGGTGCTGGCCCACCTCGGTGGTGATGATGACATTCTTGCCGCGCGTCGCCTTGAACAGATCGGCAATGGCGCGCTGGGGCATGATCTCGGTGCCGGCCTGCGTGTAATCGAGGCTCTTGCGCGCGCGCCAGCCCTCGATCTGCGCCCACCAGGGGGCCAGATCCGGCGTGGTGTAGCCGCGTGCCTTCAGCTCCGCGAGGATCGCCTCGATGGCGCGGCCACAATCGGCCACGACGGCGATTTCCACCGGCACGACCTTGTTGATCGACGAGCGGTCGATATCGACATGGACCTTCTGGCTGTTGGGCGCGAAGGCGTCCAGCCGGCCAGTGACGCGATCGTCGAAGCGCGCGCCCAGGCACAGGATGAGGTCCGCCTGGTTCATGGCGAAATTGGCCTCATAGGTGCCGTGCATGCCCAGCATCCCCAGCCATTGCGGCGAGGAGGCGGGGAAGGCGCCCAGGCCCATGAGCGTGGACGTGACGGGCGCGCTGGTCAGCGCGGCCAGCGCGCGCAGGGCGGTGCTGGCCTGCGGGCCGGAATTGATGACGCCGCCGCCGGTGTAGAGGATCGGCTTCTTTGCCTTCATGATGAGATCGACGGTCTGCGCGATGGCGGCCGGATCGGGATCGAGCGGCGGGCGATAGTTGCCGCGCGCGACCTCTTTGGGCTTCTCATAGGCGGCCGTCGCGACCTGCACATCCTTGGGGATGTCGATGACGACAGGGCCGGGGCGGCCGGAGGTGGCGATATGGAACGCCTCGTGGATGATGCCGGCGAGATCGGCCGGGTCCTTCACCAGATAATTATGCTTGGTGCAGTGGCGCGTCAGGCCGACCGTGTCCGCCTCCTGGAAGGCGTCGGAGCCGATGAGGTGCGTGGCGACCTGCCCGGTGATGACGACCATGGGGATGGAGTCCATCAGCGCGTCGGTGATGCCGGTGATGGCATTGGTCGCGCCCGGCCCGGAGGTGACGAGCACGACGCCCGGCTTGCCCGTCGAGCGGGCATAGCCCTCCGCGGCATGCGCGGCGGCCTGCTCGTGGCGGACGAGGATGTGCTTGATGGTCGGGTGCTGGTAGATGGTATCGTAGATCGGCAGCACCGCGCCGCCCGGATAACCGAAGACGACGTCGACGCCCAGATCGACGAGGCACTCAACCAGAATGTTTGCGCCGCTTTTCTCGGCCACCGGAAACTCCCAAGGATAGAATTGGCCGCGCCATGCGACATCGCATCGGCACTGGCAAGGTGGGTGCGTCTATTCGGAATAAAATGTCATGTCAACAGGAGAGTGGGTAATAAAATTACTTGCGTGACCTTTCGTCTGATATTTTCATAATAGCCACACGCAGGGAGTGGCGGAAATGCGCCATCTGCTGCTGCGGGAGCGGTCCGCGCGTACCGGGGCGAAGGGCAGGGGACCATTCGGGGACGCCGAAAGAGCGCTGAGGGGCCTGTCCGGTAGCGTGTGCCGACCACCATTGCGCGCGCGCAGGGGGGCGGGGCCGACCGACCTGTTCGGCGCGTGTCGGAACAGATTGTCATTCCAGTCTGCCTCGGGCCGTCCCACCGTCGTGCTCCGGCGCAGGCGGGAGCCTGGCGCGGCTATGTCCTGCGGCGCGGGCCCTGTGCTCCGGCTTTCGCAGAAGCACGGCCTCTCGTTCCTCACTCACCACATGGCGGAATTCCTACGCAAAAGGCCCGCCGGAGCTGGTCCGACGGGCCTTTCGATCATTGGCTGGCTTCCGGGCGGGAAGCCGGGTCCGTTCAGTCCAGATCCTCGGTGGTGAAGTCCTCACCCTGGACCTTGGCCAGCGGATCGTCGCCGATGGCTGCTTCGGGCCCCTCCGCCAGCTCGGCGGCATGCTCTTCGGCCGCACTCTGCGGAGCGACGAGATGCGCTTCGTTGGCGGCGCGCATGGCGGCGCGCAGGGCCGCGTCGCGGCTGGAGGCGGCGATGCGCAGACGGTTCATGGAGGCGCCCGTGCCGGCCGGGATCAGACGGCCGACGATGACATTCTCCTTGAGGCCGATGAGCGTGTCCTTCTTGCCCTGGACGGCCGCCTCGGTGAGGACGCGGGTCGTCTCCTGGAAGGAGGCTGCCGAGATGAAGCTGCGGGTTTGCAGCGACGCCTTGGTGATGCCCAGCAGCACCGGCTTGCCGGAGGCGGGCTGCTGCCCCGGCGTGAGACGTGCGTTGATCTCGTCCATCTCGTCGCGGTCCACCTGCTCACCGGCGAGCAGCGTGGTGTCGCCGCCGTCGGTGATCTCGACCTTCTGCAGCATCTGGCGAACGATCACCTCGATGTGCTTGTCGTTGATCTTCACGCCCTGGAGTCGATAGACTTCCTGGATTTCGCTGACGAGATATTCGGCCAGCGGCTCGATGCCGAGCACTTCCAGAATGTCGTGCGGATCGGGCGAACCGCCGATCAGGTTGTCGCCGCGCTTCACGAAGTCGCCTTCCTGCACGTCGATCACCTTGCTCTTGGGAATCAGATACTCGACCGGCTCGCTGCCATCCTCGGGATTGATGGCGATCTTGCGCTTCGCCTTGTAATCCTTGAGGAACTGCACGCGGCCCGAGACCTTGGCGATGATCGCATTGTCCTTGGGCTTGCGCGCCTCGAACAGCTCCGCCACGCGCGGCAGACCGCCCGTGATGTCGCGGGTCTTGGCGGCCTCGCGGGAGACGCGCGCCAGCACGTCGCCGGCCTGCACCTGCGCGCCGTCCTCGACGGAGAGCGTCGCGCCCACGGCGAGCATGTAGCGCGCCGCTTCGCCCGACTCATCGTCCAGCAGGGTGAGGCGCGGCCGCAGATCGTCCTTGGCCCGCGAATTGCCGCGATACTCCGTGACCACGCGCTGCGTGATGCCGGTCGCCTCGTCGGCCTGCTCCACCAGCGTCTTGCCGTCGATCAGGTCCTGATACTTCACGACGCCCGGCTTCTCGGTGATGACCGGCTGCGTGAAGGGGTCCCACTCGGCGATGCGGTCGCCCTGCTTCACCTTGGCGCCGTCCTTGAACAGGATGGCGGCACCGTAGGGGAGGCGATGGACGGCACGCTCGCGGCCTTCCTCGTCGATGATGGCCAGCTCGCCGTTGCGGGCGAGGCTGAGGTTGCGGCCGTGCTTGTCCGTGATGGTCGGCATGTCGCGCAGTTCCAGCGTGCCGTCCGACACGGCTTCGAGGTTCGACTGCTCGTTGAGCTGCGCCGCGCCGCCGATGTGGAAGGTGCGCATGGTGAGCTGCGTGCCCGGCTCGCCGATCGACTGCGCCGCGATGACGCCGACGGCCTCGCCGATGTTCACCGGCGTACCGCGGGCGAGGTCACGCCCATAGCACTTGGCGCACACGCCCATCTTGGCCTCGCAGATCAGCGGCGAGCGGATCTTGATCGCCTGCACGCCGATGGCCTCGATCTTTGCGACCATCGCTTCGTCGAGCAGTTCGCCCTCGGGCACGATGATCGAGCCGTCCTTGCTGTCGACCACGTCCTCGGCCGTGGTGCGGCCGAGCACGCGCTCGCCGAGCGAGGCAATGGTCGAGCCGCCCTGGATGATGGCCTTCATCTCCAGCGCCTTGTCGGTGCCGCAATCGACCTCGACGATGACGCAATCCTGGCTGACGTCCACGAGACGACGGGTCAGGTAGCCCGAGTTCGCCGTCTTGAGCGCGGTGTCGGCCAGACCCTTGCGGGCGCCGTGGGTGGAGTTGAAGTACTCAAGGACGGTCAGGCCTTCCTTGAAGTTCGAGATGATCGGGGTCTCGATGATCTCGCCCGAGGGCTTGGCCATCAGGCCGCGCATACCCGCGAGCTGCTTCATCTGCGCCGGCGAGCCGCGCGCACCCGAGTGGCTCATCATGTAGATGGAGTTGATCGGCGCCAGGCGGCCGTCGTCGCGACGGGGCATGGCCTTGATCTCGTCCATCATGGCAGCCGCCACCTGATCGCCGCAACGGCTCCAGGCGTCGATCACCTTGTTGTACTTCTCCTGCTGCGTGATGAGGCCGTCCTGATACTGCTGCTCATAGTCGGCCACGAGCGCCTTGGTCTCGTCGACGAAGGTGGTCTTCGCCTCGGGGATAATCATGTCGTCCTTGCCGAACGAGATGCCGGCCTGGAAGGCGTGGCGGAAGCCCAGCGCCATGATCGCGTCGGCGAAGAGGACGGTGTCCTTCTGGCCGGTGTGGCGATAGACCTCGTCGATCACGTCGCCCACGTCCTTCTTGGTGAGGAGGCGGTTGACGATCTCGAAGGGCACCTTGTGGCTCTTGGGCAGGCACTCGCCGATGAGCATGCGGCCCGGCGTGGTCTCCACCCGCTTCATGTAGCTGTTGCCGGCCTCGTCCGTCTGCGGCACGCGGCTGGTGATCTTCGAATGCAGCGTCACCGCCTTGGTGAACAGCGCCTGATGCACTTCCTGCAGATCGGACAGCATCATGCCTTCGCCCGGCTCGCCGTCGCGCTCCATGGAGAGATAATAGATGCCCAGCACCATGTCCTGCGAGGGCACGATGATCGGCTTGCCGTTGGCGGGCGAGAGGATGTTGTTGGTGGACATCATCAGCACGCGCGCCTCAAGCTGGGCTTCCAGCGAGAGGGGGACGTGCACGGCCATCTGGTCGCCGTCGAAGTCGGCGTTGAAGGCCGAGCAGACCAGCGGGTGAAGCTGGATCGCCTTGCCTTCGATCAGCACGGGTTCGAACGCCTGGATGCCGAGGCGGTGAAGCGTCGGCGCGCGGTTCAGCAGCACCGGATGCTCGCGGATCACCTCGTCGAGGATGTCCCAGACTTCCTTGCGCTCCTTCTCGACCCACTTCTTGGCCTGCTTGAGGGTCATGGAGAGACCCTTGGCGTCGAGACGGGCGTAGATGAACGGCTTGAACAGCTCGAGCGCCATCTTCTTGGGCAGGCCGCACTGGTGCAGCTTGAGCTCGGGGCCCGTCACGATGACCGAGCGGCCCGAATAGTCGACGCGCTTGCCGAGCAGGTTCTGGCGGAAGCGGCCCTGCTTGCCCTTGAGCATGTCGGACAGCGACTTGAGCGGACGCTTGTTGGCGCCGGTGATGACGCGGCCGCGGCGGCCATTGTCGAACAGCGCGTCGACGGCCTCCTGGAGCATGCGCTTCTCGTTGCGCACGATGATGTCGGGCGCGCGCAGCTCCATGAGGCGCTTCAGACGGTTATTGCGGTTGATGACGCGGCGATAGAGATCGTTGAGGTCGCTCGTCGCGAAGCGGCCGCCGTCCAGCGGCACCAGCGGACGCAGTTCCGGCGGGATGACCGGGATCACTTCCAGGATCATCCACTCCGGGCGGTTGCCGGAATCGATGAAGCTCTCGACCACCTTGAGGCGCTTGATGATCTTCTTGGGCTTGAGCTCGGACTTGGTCGTCGCCAGCTCTTCCATCAGTGCCTTCTGCTCGCCTTCCAGGTCGAGGGCGATGAGCATCTGCCTGACGGCTTCGGCGCCGATGCCGGCGGTGAAGGCGTCCTCGCCATATTCGTCCTGCGCGTCGAGCAGCTCATCCTCGGTGAGGAGCTGGTAGCGCTCCAGCGGGGTGAGGCCCGGCTCGATAACGATGTAGCTCTCGAAGTAGAGCACGCGCTCAAGCTGCTTGAGCTGCATGTCCAGCAGCAGGCCGATGCGCGAGGGCAGGGACTTGAGGAACCAGATGTGCGCGACCGGGGCGGCCAGCTCGATATGGCCCATGCGCTCGCGGCGGACCTTGGAGACGGTCACTTCCACGCCGCACTTCTCGCAGACGATGCCCTTGTACTTCATGCGCTTGTACTTGCCGCACAGGCACTCGTAATCCTTGATCGGGCCGAAGATGCGCGCGCAGAACAGGCCGTCACGCTCGGGCTTGAACGTGCGGTAGTTGATCGTCTCGGGCTTCTTGATCTCGCCGAAGGACCAGCTGCGGATGCGCTCGGGCGACGCAATGCCGATCTGGATCTGGTCGAACACCTCGGGCTTGGCCATCGGGTTGGCGAAAGTGGTCAGTTCGTTCATGGGTCGATACCCTTTCTCGTAATCTTGGTTCGCCCCTCCCTTTCAAGGGAGGGGAAGGGGGTGGGTGTCGCGCAGCGATGTGGCGCCGAGCCCACCCCAAGCCCCACCCCCGAAGGGGAGGGGCTTCCTTTGTTACTCCGCCGCCTCGGGCAGCTCGCCGTCGTCGCCGTCCTCGGACATGTCTTCCAGGGCCGCCAGCTCGACATTGAGGCCGAGCGAGCGCATTTCCTTGACCAGCACGTTGAAGCTCTCGGGAATGCCGGCCTCGAAGGTGTCGTCGCCCTTGACGATCGCCTCATAGACCTTGGTGCGGCCGACCACGTCGTCGGACTTCACCGTGAGCATTTCCTGCAACGTGTAGGCGGCGCCGTAAGCCTGGAGTGCCCAGACCTCCATTTCACCGAAGCGCTGGCCGCCGAACTGGGCCTTGCCGCCCAGCGGCTGCTGGGTGACGAGGCTGTAGGGGCCGATCGAGCGAGCGTGGATCTTGTCGTCCACAAGGTGGTGCAGCTTGAGCATGTAGATGATGCCCACCGTCACCTTGCGATCGAACATGTCGCCGGTGCGGCCGTCGAACAGGTCCGACTGACCCGAGCGATCCAGACCCGCCAGCGCCAGCATGTCGGAGACATCCTGCTCGCGGGCGCCATCGAACACTGGCGTTGCAATGGGCACGCCGGTCACGAGGTTCGATGCCAGCTCGACGATCTGGTCGGCGTTGCGGGCTTCGATCTCGGCCACATAGCTCTCGCCATAGACCGTCTTGAGCCGCTCCTTCACAGCCTCGGGCATGACACCGCCCTGGACGTCCGGATTGGCCTCGCGCCAGTCGCGCAACGCTTCCTTGATCTGCTGACCCAGACCGCGTGCGGCCCAGCCCAGATGAGTCTCGAAGATCTGCCCCACGTTCATGCGCGAAGGCACGCCGAGTGGGTTCAGCACGATGTCGACGGGGGTGCCGTCCGCCAGGAAGGGCATGTCCTCTACCGGCAGGATGCGGCTGATAACGCCCTTGTTGCCGTGACGGCCGGCCATCTTGTCGCCCGGTTGCAGCTTGCGCTTCACCGCGACGAACACCTTGACCATCTTGAGCACGCCCGGGGGCAGCTCGTCGCCGCGCTGAAGCTTCTCGACGCGGTCTTCGAACTTGTCGACGATCAGCTTGACGGCCTCGTCATACTGCGCCTTCACGGCTTCCAGATTGGCCTGGACGCCGTCGTCCGCCACCGCGAACTTCCACCATTCGTGGCGCTCGACCTCGCCGAGCAACTCGGCGGTGATCTCGCTGCCCTTCTTGACGCCCTTGGGCGCGGAGGCGGCCGTCTGGCCGATCAGCATGTCCTTCAGGCGATTGAAGGTGGCGCGATTGAGGATGCCGCGCTCGTCCTCGCGATCCTTGGCGAGGCGGTCGATCTCCTCGCGCTCGATCGCCATGGCGCGCTCGTCCTTGTCGATGCCGTGGCGGTTGAACACGCGCACCTCGACGACCGTGCCGGCAACGCCGGGCGGCAGGCGGAGCGAGGTGTCGCGCACGTCGCTGGCCTTCTCGCCGAAAATGGCGCGCAGCAGCTTCTCTTCCGGCGTCATCGGCGATTCACCCTTGGGGGTGATCTTGCCGACCAGAATGTCGCCCGGCTCCACTTCGGCGCCGATGTAGACGATGCCCGCCTCGTCGAGGTTGCGCAGGGCTTCCTCGCCGACATTGGGGATGTCGCGCGTGATGTCTTCCGGGCCCAGCTTGGTGTCGCGGGCCATCACCTCGAACTCCTCGATATGGATCGAGGTGAACACGTCGTCCTTCACGATCCGCTCGGAGATGAGGATCGAGTCCTCATAGTTGTAGCCGTTCCAGGGCATGAAGGCGACGAGGCTGTTGCGGCCCAGCGCCAGCTCACCCAGCTCGGTGGAGGGACCATCGGCGATCACGTCGCCGGCGTTCACCGTGTCGCCCACCTTCACCAGCGGACGCTGGTTGATGCAGGTATCCTGGTTGGAGCGCTGGAACTTCATCAGCGTGTAGATGTCGACGCCCGACTTGCCGGGCTCGATATCCTCGGTGGCGCGGATGACGATGCGGGTCGCGTCGACCTGGTCGACGATGCCGGCGCGCTTCGCCGCGATGGCGGCGCCGGAATCGCGGGCCACCGTCTCTTCCATGCCGGTGCCGACGAACGGCGCCTCGGCCTGGACGAGCGGCACGGCCTGGCGCTGCATGTTCGAGCCCATGAGCGCGCGGTTGGCGTCGTCATTCTCCAGGAAGGGAATGAGCGAGGCCGCGACCGAGACGAGCTGTTTGGGGCTCACGTCCATCAGCGTGATGTGGTCGCGCGGCGCCATCAGGAACTCGCCGGCCTCACGGGCCGAGATGAGATCCTCGACGAAGGTGCCGTCCGGGTTCACTTCGGCGTTGGCCTGCGCGATGGTGTGCTTGGCCTCTTCCATGGCGGAGAGATAGACCACCTCGTCCGTGACCTTGTTGTCGATCACCTTGCGGTATGGCGTCTCGATGAAGCCGTACTTGTTCACGCGGCTGAAGCTGGCGAGCGAGTTGATAAGGCCGATGTTCGGGCCTTCCGGCGTCTCGATCGGGCAGATGCGGCCATAATGCGTCGGGTGCACGTCGCGCACTTCGAAGCCGGCGCGCTCGCGCGTGAGGCCGCCCGGGCCAAGCGCCGAGACGCGGCGCTTGTGCGTGACTTCCGAGAGCGGATTGGTCTGGTCCATGAACTGCGAGAGCTGCGAGGAGCCGAAGAACTCGCGCACCGCGGCCACGGCCGGCTTGGCGTTGATGAGATCGTTCGGCATCACCGTGGAGACGTCGACGCTCGACATGCGCTCCTTGACGGCGCGCTCCATGCGCAGCAGGCCGACGCGATACTGGTTCTCCAGCAGCTCGCCCACCGAACGCACGCGGCGGTTGCCGAGATTGTCGATATCGTCGATCTCGCCCTTGCCGTCCTTGAGGTTCACCAGCTCCTTGACGACCGCGAGGATGTCCTCGCGGCGCAGCGTGGTGATCGTGTCCTCGGCATCGAGACCCAGGCGCATGTTGAGCTTCACGCGGCCCACGGCCGAGAGGTCGTAGCGCTCGCCGTCGAAGAACAGGCCCTCGAACAGCGCTTCGGCGGTCTCGCGCGTCGGCGGCTCGCCGGGGCGCATGACGCGGTAGATGTCGGCCAGCGCGTGGTCGCGGTCCTCGGCCTTGTCGACCTTCAGCGTGTTGCGCATCCAGGGGCCGGTGTTGACATGGTCGATGTCGAGCAGCTCGATCCGGTCGAGCCCGGCCTTGTCCAGCTTTTCGAGATTTTCCGGCGTCACTTCGTCGCCGGCCTCGATGTAGATCTCGCCGGTCGCCTCGTTGATGAGGTCATAGGCGCTGTAGCGGCCGAAGATCTCCTCGGTCGGGATGAGCAGCGTCTCCAGCCCGTCCTTGGCGGCCTTGTTGGCCGCGCGCGGGCTGATCTTCTGCCCGGCGGCGAAGACGACCTCGCCCGACTTGGCGTCGATGATGTCGAACTGCGGCTTCTGGCCGCGCCACGCCTCGGCGGTGAAGGGGATCTGCCAGCCATTGGGGCCGCGCAGGAACGTCACCTTGTTGTAGAACTCGCCGAGGATATCCTCGCCGTTGAGGCCCAGCGCATAGAGCAGTGCCGTCACCGGGAGCTTGCGCTTGCGGTCGATGCGGACGTTCACGATGTCCTTGGCGTCGAACTCGAAGTCCAGCCACGAGCCGCGATAGGGGATGACGCGCGCGGCGAACAGGAACTTGCCGGACGAGTGCGTCTTGCCGCGGTCATGGTCGAACAGGACGCCGGGCGAGCGGTGCATCTGGGACACGATGACGCGCTCGGTGCCGTTGATGATGAAGGTGCCGTTCGCCGTCATCAGGGGCATGTCGCCCATATAGACGTCCTGCTCCTTGATATCGAGCACGGAGCGGGTCTCGGTGTCGGCATCCACCTCGAACACGATGAGACGCAGCGTCACGCGCATCGGCGCGGCATAGGTGATGCCACGCTGGCGGCACTCTTCGGTGTCGTATTTGGGCTCTTCCAGCTCGTACTGGACGAAGTCCAGCTCGGCGGTGCCGGCGAAGTCGCGGATCGGGAAGACGCTGCGCAGCGTCTTTTCCAGGCCCGACACATAGCCGATCGCCGGGTTGGAGCGCAGGAACTGCTCATAGCTTTCGCGCTGAACCTCGATGAGGTTCGGCATCTGCACCACTTCGTGGATGTTGCCGAAGACCTTGCGGATGCGCTTCTTCACGCTGCCGCCGGCGGCGGGGGGGAGAGCCTTGGATGCCATGCTTGTCCTGCCTGTATTGTCCCAAAGAATATTTCGCATCGCAGCGAAATTTCAGCCCGCTGCGGCGTTCCGCGCTCCAAAAGCAGCGGTTGCTACAACACAAAAAAGTGCGGGCCGGGACTGTCCGATCCGCACTATAGCGTCTGTTGAACCCATCAAACGCCCCATACGAATGCGTGCCGTGCGCAAGGCGGCATGCTGGCCCGGGCGAATGCGGGCGGCCTTTCCGGAACAAGCCGGGCGGGCCTCTACCTGAGCGCATATAGCGAAGCGGCGCGGCTTTGAAAAGGGGGAGGGCGCGGATTTTCGCCGTTCCGCTGCGGCGGCGGGCGTGAAAGTCAATTTTAATCGCTTGGTGCTAGACGGGGCTTGAGAGCCGTCGACCGTGCCACAGAGAAGCGCCGGACGGTTTCAGATCCTAAACAATATCGGGACGCAACCATGAGCATTCGGAAACGTGCCGGCCTGGGAGGCTGGCTCGAAAGCAAGTCGATCAACCAGCGCCTGACGGTTCAGGTCGCCGCCGCCATCGTGGCGAGCCTGTGCCTTATCGTCACCATCGCGGCCGGCTCCTTCGTCAGCCTCGACTATACCAAGCGCAACGCCGCCCTCTCGGGCCAGGCCCTGAGCGCGGCGCTGCTGGAAAAGGATTTTACATCGCTGGAGCGCGACGTGTTCCGCCATGGCCTGCTGCGCAACGATGAGTCGCGCGCGGGCTATGAAGGCAATATCGGCGATCTGCGCGCCTCCATCGCGGCGACGGACGAACTGCTGAGCGCCGAGCACGATGCCGCGCTCGCCAAGGTCTCGCAGGGCGCCAGCGCCTATGTGGACATCGTGAACGAGGTGATGGCCACCGGCGAGATGGACGTGAGCGAGGAAGCGCGCATCTCCGCCGCGGGCGACGAGGTGGATTCCGCCATCGAGGCCATCCGCCAGCCGGCGGTGGACGCCGCCGCCGCCATGGCCGCCCGGCAGCAGCGCACGGTCACGCTGGTCATGGCGATCACCATCGCCATCGCGGCGCTCACCGGGCTCGTCACCTTGCTCATCGCGCGCGGCATCAAGCGGGCCATCGGGCAGGAGATCGAGTCCCTGTCGGATGCGATCGCGCGGATCGCCGAGGGCGACCTCGATGTGGACATTGCCTATACCGAGCGCGACGACCAGCTGGGTGCGCTGGCACGCGCGGCGGTCAAGCTGCGCGAGACGAGCCGCGCCAAGAGCCAGTCGGATACGGAACTGGCCGACATGGCCGAGAAGGTAAGCGCCAGCCTGCGCGGCATGGCGCAGGGCGATCTCACCGTCCGCCTGCCCGAGCTGGGCGCGAGCTACAAGCGCCTCCAGCAGGATTTCAACAGCGCCATCGCCCAGTTGCACGACACCATCGCCTCGGTCTCCGATGCCGCGAGCGATATCCGCAGCGGCGCCAAGGAAATCAGCCACGCATCGGGCGATCTGGCGGGGCGCACGGAGCAGCATGCGGCGGAGCTGGCCCATGCGGCGGAATCGGTGAACGAGATCACCCGCTCGCTCCAGGAGACGGCGGACGTCGCCAGCCAGGCCAATGAAGGCGTGCTCGAAGCGGTGGCCGAGGCGCGCACCGGCGGCGAAGTGGTGGGCAAGGCCGTCAATGCCATGGCCAACATCGAGAAGAGCAGCCAGGAGATCGGCCAGATCATCAACGTGATCGACGGCATTGCCTTCCAGACCAACCTGCTGGCGCTGAACGCGGGCGTCGAGGCGGCGCGGGCGGGCGATGCGGGCAAGGGCTTCGCGGTCGTCGCCAACGAAGTGCGGGCGCTCGCCCAGCGCTCGGCCGATGCCGCCAAGGACATCAAGGCGCTCATCACCACGAGCGGCGCCGAGGTGGAGGAAGGCGCGCTCATGGTCCGTCAGGCCGGCGAGGCGCTGGAGCAGATCACCGATCGCATCCACGGCATCACCGCCATGGTCACGCAGATCAGTGCGGCGGCGGCGGACCAGTCCGCCAAGCTCGGGCAAGTCAACGGCGCCATGAGCAAGATGGATCAGGTCACGCAGCAGAATGCCGCGATGGTGGAGGAAAGCACCGCCGCCGCGCGCAGCCTGCTTCAGGAAGCGGACGGGCTCACCACGCGGGTGGGCCGGTTCCAGTGCGAGGCGGCCGCGCAGGCCACGCCCCGCCAGCCCACCGCCGCACCGTCGCCGGCTGCCCGGCCCGCCGCGCGCCCGTCCCATGCCGGCCGCCCCGTCGCATCGCTCGCGCGCCATGGCAATCTGGCGTTCGCCGCCCCGGTCGCCGCCGAGGACTGGACCGAATTCTGATCGCGCGGGATGGCTTGCCCCTCGCGAACCATCCTTCCCAGCCTACCCCCAACAGGGATGGATCAATGAACCATATGCTGCCGCTCGCCGCGGTGCTGGCATGCCTTGCCATGCCGTCCGCCGCAAGGGCCGAGAAGGCTCGGGCCGAAGATGGGGCCTTCATGCTCCAGAATGCCGTGGGGACGGAGAATTTCTCCATCAGCGGCAGCTTCCGCCTGCGCTACGAGACCTATGACAATGATTTCCGCCCGGCCGCGCGCGACGGCGCGCAGATGCTCACGCTGCGCACCAGCATCGCGGCGGAATATCGCGCCGGCGCGCTGCGCATCGGCGGGGAACTGCGCGATGCGCGCGCGTATCTGACCGATGCGGGCACGCCGTTCGGCAGTGGCGACGTCAACGCGCTGGAGCCGGTGCAGCTCTACGCCGCGCTCGATCTGGGCAAGGGCATCGCGGGCGGCCGCTCCGAGCTGACGGCGGGGCGTTTCCTCGTCAATCTGGGCTCAAAGCGCATGGTCGGCGATCCTGGCTTCCGCAGCGCGGGCAACGCCTTCACCGGCGTCCGGCTGGACTGGACGGGCAAGGGCCAGCAGGCGCTGACGCTTCTCTACACCTTTCCCCAGCAGCGCTTGCCGGGGGACAAGGCCCGGCTGCTCAGCAACGATGTCGTCTGGGACAGGGAAGGGGACGATCTCGTCTTCTGGGGCGGTTTCCTCTCGCTGCCGGGGCTGATCGGCAGGCTCGACCTGGAGACCTATATGTTCGGTCTCGACGAGAATGACCGGCCGGATCTGGCGACCCGCAATCGCCATCTGGTGACGCCGGGCCTGCGCGCCCATGTGAAGCCGGCCGTGGGCAAGCTGGATTTCGAAGTCGAAGCGGCGTTGCAGCGCGGCTCCATCCGCACCTCCACCGCCGCCGATGCCGCGCGCGTGCCGGTGCGGGCCTATATGGCGCATGGCGAGATCGGCTATCGGTTCGCGGGCGGCTGGGCGCCGCGGCTCAGTTTGCTGGGCGACGTCGGCAGCGGCGATCATGCGGCCTCCACCAGCTACAACCGCTTCGACTATCTGTTCAATCCGCAGCGCACCGACTGGGGGCCGACCGGCCTCTACGGTCCGCTCAGCCGCAATAATATCCTCTCGCTGGGCGCCAAAATCGAAGTGAAGCCGGGCAAGCGCATGGATGCGTTCGTCACCTGGCGCGCGGCGTGGCTGGACTCCGCCACGGACAGCTTCGGCAAGACCGGCGTGCGCGATCCCGCCGGCGCCACCGGCCGCCACGCCGGCCACCAGATCGAGGCGCGCATGCGCTACTGGCTGATGCCCCGGCAAATGCAGCTCGATATCGGCGGCGGCTGGCTCGGCAAGGGGCGCTTCCTGCGCCAGGCGCCCAATGCCCCGGCGCAAGGCGACACGCTTGCGACCTATATGGACCTCAACATCTTCTTCTGACCGGCGCGCGGCCGATCATGAGGCCGGTCTTCAGGAGGCCGCGAAGACGCCGCACAGCACGCGGCCGCCGCTGTTGCCGCTGGGGTCGGTCTTCTGGTCGTCCGGGCCGGCATGGACCACGAAGGCGGCGCCGTCGGTATCCAGGATCGCGCCGATGCTGCTGTGCGCGGGGAAGCTCTGCTCGGCCTTGCCGTCCGCCCCCACCTTGAGCGCCGGCAGATCGCCTTCATGCGATCCCTGCGGATTCTCAAGGCCGTGCTGCTTGCCCGTGGGGTTGAGGTGGCCGCCCGCGGAATCGAAAGCCGGGCCGTCGCACTTGCCCACCGCGTGGATGTGCATGCCGTGATCGCCCGGCGTGAGGCCGGACGCCTCGATGCGGCCCATCAGATGATCGCCCATGGTGCTCAGCGTTACCGTGCCGGCGGTGTTGCCGTCCTTGTCCTTGAGCGTGGCCGAGACGGACCCCGCGGCGTCGTCGGCAGCCATGGCGGGCGCGGCGAGCGCGAACGCGGCGAGAGCAAGAGCGGCGGGGGAAAGGAGGGCGTGCTTCATGGTCATTCTCCTGGAGGAGTCGAAGGCGGTTCGGGCGGACTCCGAGCGGACCACATCCGAACGAACTGTGCCCGAACCTAACGTCATGAGTCTTTTGTTCAAGGCAAGGCGGCGATCAGGCGGTTCATCGCTTCCGCCGCACGGCTGGAGGCAGCGACCAGATTGGCGTGGAAATCTCCGGCGCTGGCATGGTCGGCATCGTCCGTCGTGGCCTTGATACCGGCCCATGGCAGGCCCGCATTGTCCGCGAACTGGGCGAGGGCGGCCGTCTCCATATCCACCAGGTCCGCATCCAGCGTGGCGACGAGATGGGCGGCGAAGGCGCTGTCCTCGATGAAGGCGTCGCCGCTGGCGATGCAGGCCGGCGGCAGGCCCGAGCCGGGATCGGGCAGGGCGTGGAAAGGCTCGGCATGGGCCGGCCCCAGCGGCCAGGCGCCCGGCCGGTAGTGGATGAAGGCGTCCGCCCGCCGCGCGCCATAGTCATGCTGCACCGCGCGGGCGAGATAGAAGCAGTCGCCCATGACGCCGCTCAGCTTGCCGGCGGTGCCGAGCGTGAGCAGCAGCTGTGCATCGTGCAGCGCATGGAGCCGCGCGGCCGCCACGGCCATGTTGACCTTGCCGATCCCCGTGGTGGCGAGCGTGACCTCATGGCGCCCTATGGTCATGCGTCGCGCGGGCGGGCCGGCGCCATCGAGAGCGGCGCCATCGCCCGGCCGGAAGGCAGCCGCCTCTTCATCGAGCGCGGCCAGGAGGAGAATGCGCATGGCCGCTCAATCCCCCTCGAAATCCACGAGGGACAGCGGCTCGATATCCGCCGCCCGCAACCGGCGCGCGCCGCCCAGATCGGGCAGATCCACGATGAACAGGGCGGTTTCCACCACCGCGCCTTCGCCGCGCAGCAGCGTCGCGCCGGCAAGGGCGGTGCCGCCGGTCGCGAGCAGATCGTCCACCAGCAGCACGCGCTGGCCGGGCGACACATGATGGCGGTGCATCTCGATGCGATCCTGCCCATATTCCAACGCATAATCGATGCCCACGCGCTCGCCGGGCAGCTTGCCGGCCTTGCGCAGCAGCAGCTTGCCTTTGGCCAGCTTGTAGGAGAGGGCGCCGGCCAGCACGAAACCGCGCGATTCGATGCCCGCGATCAGGTCCACCCGCGCCGGGTCGATCAGGGCGGCGAGCCGGTCGATCGTGGCGCGGAAGCCGGGGCCATCGAGCAGCAGCGTGGAGATATCGCGGAACTGGACGCCGGGGACGGGATAGTCCGCTATGGTGCGGATGAGCGCCTTGAGATCGTCATTGGGCATGGCGGCGAGAAGGTCTTTCCGGCTGGAGTGGGCATCAGGACGGGCTTGTCGGCGCGACAGGCTGCGACTAGGCATGCTGTCCGTCAATGGCGGGCGCCGCGCGTTGCGAAAATGAATGCGGCCGGCTCCCGCCGCATCTTGCGGAAAAGTGATGAAGGAAGTGCGGGCCGTCCAGATGTTCTTGGCTTTATTGCGCTTTTCCGGGCGCGGCAACCGGGTGCATGCGTGCCTGGGCGCCGGCGCGCTCTTCTTCGCGGCCGCTCCCGCCGGCGCGGCCACGCTCCAGTCCGTGCTGGAGGATGCGCAGGCCATCGCGCTCGATACCGGCGCTTCCCTGGCGCTGTTTCTGCAACGCATGCTGGCTGGCGACATGATCGCCATCAAGGCGGCCGCTTTCGGTGCGAGCGCGCTCATCGGCTTTGCCGGGCTGTGGCTGCTGGTGCTGCGTGGACCGCGCGACGAGGCGATTCTCGCTTTGCCGCCGCCCTCGCCGGACGTGCCCGAAATGCGGGGGCGTCGCCGCCGTTCGATGCGCCTCCTCGACGCCGTTTCCGTAGCGCGTACCCAGTATGAGATCGCGCGGGCCGAGCGACAGAGGGCCGAGGGGGTCTAGGATTCTGATACAGGCCCTTAAGTTCAACAAATAAGATGCTGATATATTGTGATATGATGGCCGCGATATAGCCGCCCTCAAGGGCGCTCGCCTTGCGACCTCGATGACATTTAGGCGCAGCGCGCGGACAGGCACACCGATGGAGAACCAGTTTCAAGAAGCAGTCCAGCGACGGGCTGTAAGGGCATTTTGGCGCCGCTTTCCTTACGGAATTATCGATAAGCAATAAATCATTTCCCGATTATGGGTAATGTGATATCGATAAAGGATAAGAAACATGGCGAGGAACGATATGGCTCTGTTCAAAACCGATCCCTTGCTGGCCTTCTGCCGGCTGACTGCATGGTTCATTCTCGTGTCCGCCATCGGCGGCGCGCTGGTCACGCTGATCGCTGCGGCCGTCACGCTGGCGAATGGCGACTACATGATCTGGGTGCTGCGTCATGGCTATCCCAGCTTGCAGCAAGAGGGGCTGCTCGTGCCCTTGTTCCTCGGCCTGGCCTTCATCGCCGTCGCCCTGGGCCTTGTCGCGCGCTTCCTGCTCTATCTGCTCGACATCATCAATTCGGTGGCCAGGGGTGAGGCGTTCACGTTGCGCAATGCGCAGCGGATCAAGGCCATGGCGTGGATCTCGCTGATCGGCATGCCGCTCGGCGTCCTCATTGGCGGCACGCTGGGCAGGGTCGTCCTGTTGATCGGGCCCCGCGCTCCCGACGCCGGTATCCGGTTCGAGACCTTCGACGGGGGCCTGGGCGCCACCCAGATCCTCATGACCTTGCTCCTCTTCGTGCTGGCGCGCCTGTTCGCGCAGGCCGCGGCGATGAAGGACGAGATCGAGGGGATCGTGTAATGGCGGTGGCCGTGAAGCTCGACGATCTGCTCTACCAGCGGCGCATGACGCTTACCGAGCTTTCCGAGAAGGTGGGCATTACTCTCGCCAATCTCTCGGTGCTCAAGACCGGCAAGGCGCGCGCCATCCGTTTTTCCACGCTGGAGGCGCTGTGCGCGGCGCTGGACTGCCAGCCGGGCGACCTTCTGGCCTTCGAACCGGATGAGCGGGAAGGGGACGGGGCGGCCTGACCCTCAGAGGGCCAAAGGCCAAAAGGAAAGGGCGGCCCCAGCGGAGCCGCCCTTCCTGTCTCGCATTGCTGCGAAGAGCGCTTTACTTGAGCTCGACGGCCGCGCCGGCGGCTTCGAGCTTCTTCTTGATCTCTTCGGCCTCGGTCTTGCTGGCGGCTTCCTTGACGGCCTTCGGAGCCGACTCGACCAGCGCCTTGGCTTCGGTGAGGCCCAGGCCGGTGATGGCGCGAACTTCCTTGATGACGGCGATCTTGTTGCCGCCGTCGCCGGTCAGGATGACGTCGAACTCGGTCTGCTCTTCGACGGCAGCGGCCGGAGCAGCGGCAGCCGGACCGGCAACCGCGACGGCAGCGGCAGCCGAAACGCCCCACTTCTCTTCGAGCGCCTTGGAAAGCTCAGCGGCTTCCAGGACGGTGAGGGCGGAAAGCTGGTCGACCAGTGCGTTGATATCAGCCATTTTTAAAACACTCCATTTCTTGCGGGGCTGTCTGAAGAGCCCAAATCAGTTTGTTGAAAACATAAAGAGTTGAGGCCCGTCTCAGGCCGCATCCTTGGTGGCGTACGCATTGAAGACGCGCGCGAGCTGCGCGGCCGGTTCCTGCGTGATGGCGGCGAGCTTCTGTGCCGGGGCCTGGATAAGGCCAACCAGCTTGGCGCGCAGTTCGTCGAGCGAGGGCATCGAGGCGAGTGCCTTGATTCCTTCGGCATCGAGGACCTGGGCACCCATGGCGCCACCGACGATCTCCAGCTTGTCGTTCGTCTTGGCGAACTCGACCGCGACCTTTGCCGCCGCGACCGGATCTCCAGACGTCGCCAGACCGACCGGACCCGTCAGCATCTCTCCGATGCCGGCATAATCCGTGTCCTGGATGGCGATCTTGGCAAGACGGTTCTTCGTCACCTTGAAGGACGCGCCGGCCTCGCGCATCTTCTGCCGCAGATCGGTGCTCTGGGCCACGGTAAGGCCCAGATTGCGGGTGACGACCACCACGCCCATCTGCTGCAGGGATGCGTGAAGCGCCGAAACGACCTCGGACTTCTTATTGCGATCCATGCCATTCTCCTTCAGCGGCGCTGCCCGTGCCCGAAAAGACCAGGGCGGTGCCGCGTTCGAACGATCGCCGCGGGCCTGCATCGTTGCGAGAGGCAGGCAAACGGCGATATCATGCCCGCGCGACGAAACCCGCCGCGCAAGGCGCCTTGTGTCCGGAGGGGAAGGGGTTGACTGGCCCGCGCCGACGCCATGCCCCGCAAATGGGGAAGGCCCGGTGAATGGGCAGACCCGGCCGTCCACTGGGATCGACCGGCAAGAACATCTCCCCGTCTCGGTTGGAGATTAAGGCGGCCCTATGCCACCACCAACTGTCTCGGACGGAATGCCGTGGCCCCGAAGGACCCGGCAAGCGCCGCGCGATTAGGCCAGTTTTCTCACAAAAGCAAGGGGGCTCGCGCCAAACCATGCGAGGCCGCCCGCCATGCGAGAGACCCGGCGACTGACGGGCATGGTTAATGGATTGTTCTTCTGTCTGCCAACAGGCTATGGATGAAGGCGCTCACGATGAACAGGGGGTTTGAGCCTCATGTCTTCCGTCGCCACAGCCGATTGGGTGAGAGCCGAGCGCCGCAAGCAGAATGCGGCGGTGCTGGCCGTCATCATTGCCTGCCTGCTCGTCGCCTTCTTTCCGCGCAATGAGCGGCGCCTCTTCACCTTTCCGGGCGAGACCGGCTTCTTCCAGACGATCACCGCGCCGCTCCAGACGCATTTGCGCCAGTCGGTCTTCGATGGGCTGAGCGGGCTGGACAAGGTGCGGCCGCGTGGCGAACGGCCGGGGCCGGCCGGGCGCTTCGAGCGCGTGCTGCCGCTCTCGGAGCCGCTCATCGAATTTCCGCCGCTAATCGGTCCGCATTTGCCGCTGATGGGCGAGCCGATGCGGTTCGATTTCGATCTGCCGGGCCCTGATCCGCAAGTGCCGCCCGGCTTCTTCAATCCACCGCCGCCCGCGCCCTGGTTCAATGGTCCGCCGCCCGTGTCCGGCGCCGTGCCGGAGCCCGCGACCTGGGTGATGATGATCGGCGGCATCGCGCTTTTTGTCGGCCGTATCCGCTTCCTGCGTTATCGCGCGCGCAAACGCCGCCGCCACAGGCGCTGGCGACAGGGTCTGGTGCCGGCGCCCGTGCCGTTGCGCGTTCCGCCTCTGGCATCGCTGGGCCTTCCCGGCGTGCCAGGGCCCGGTGCCGGCCTTCGCGCAGGGCTTCAATGCGCCGCCTGACTGGCTGGACCGTCCGTTAGATTGCGCCAATCCAGCGCTCCTGCCTGAGCAGAGGCCTGACTTTCTTACATCTAGAACCAGGCGCGCAGCCCAATGACGACGCGCGTCTCACCCGCCTTCTCGCCCCGTGCGCGGCGGAAAGCGGCTGTGTCACCGAAGGCACGCGCATGGCGCACGCCCAGATAGGGCGCGAATTCGGGTATGATCTGGTAGCGCAGCCGCAATCCCGCCTCCGCCGTGGAGAGACCCGAGCCGATGCCGAGGGCGGGCATGTCGCGCGGCGCGAGGTTCAACTCGATCTCGGGCTGGAGAATGAGCCGCCGCGTCAGCCGCTGGTCGTAGCTGAGGTCCACCCGCGCCGTCACCTCGCCCTTATCGGAGAGGAAGAGAGCGCCCTCCATCTCGAACCAGTAGGGCGCTAGGCCCTGGATGCCCAGCGCGGCATGGGTGCGGCCCGGTCCCGCGCCGAAATCCTGCCGCAGCCCCGCCTGGAGGTTCCACCACGGGTCGAGCGCGTGGCTCCAGAGTGCCTGCGCCTCGCCCTTGCTGAGCCGTCCCCCAAAGGCGCCTTCGCCCTCGCTCTTGAGCCACAGCCGGTCGATATCGCCGCCATACCAGCCCTGCGCCTTCCACGCATAATCCTCATGCCCGCCGCCGATGCCTACTTCCAGCCGGTCGAGGAAGACCGCGCCGGTCACGATGGCGCCATGCTCCCGGCGCACGATTGCGCGGGCACGCGCCATCTCCGTGGCATCGAAAACCGTGTCGGCGGCGTGGGCGGGCCCGCTGAACGCGCCGGGCGGCGGCGCGGCGACTGGGGGATCGGACAGATCGAGGGTATGGCCGGCGTGCATGTTCGCCCCCGCGCTGGGCGATGGCATGACGTGGCCGGCATGGGGATCGTGAGAGGGCTGGGGTGGGGCAGGTTTCCCGGCGTGGTCGGCGTGCTCCGCATGCGGATCGGCGGGTTGGGCAGGGCGCGCATGCCCCGCATGGATATCCGACATCGATGACGGCGCGGACGCTCCTGGCGGCATGACATGTCCCCCATGCGGATCGGCCGGGCGCGATGGCGCGGGGGCGGCTGTGTACCCGGTGTGCGGGTCCGGTTGCGCGGGCGAATCGGTTGTTGCTGGCACCGCATGGCCGCTATGCGGATCAGCCTGTGGGCTGGTCGGGCCGGAAGGCGACGCGGCCGGGGCGGCATGGCCGGCATGCGGGTCTGCCGGCTCGGCGGCGATGGAGGCCGCCGCATGTACCGCATGAGACTCGGCCTCGCCCTGCTGCATGGCGCCATGATCGTGCTGGGCCAACGCCGGTGCCGCGACAAGAGTGGCGAGCAGGAGGCTGCCGGCGTGCTTCATGCCGCGTCCCCGTCCAGCGGCCGCACGGTCACGACGCGGAACATGCCGGCATGCATGTGGAGCAGCAGGTGACAGTGGAAAGCCCAGTCGCCCGGCGCATCGGCGGTGAGATCGAAGGTCAGCTTGCCGCCGGGCAGTACATTGACGGTGTGCTTGCGCGGATAATGGCCGGCGTGGCCGTTCACCAGCTCGAAGAAATGGCCGTGCAGGTGGATGGGGTGCGTCATCATCGTATCGTTGATGAGGACGACGCGCGCGCGCTCGCCACGCTCGAAGCGAATGGGCTCGACTCCCTCGCTGAATTTCTCCCCATCGAACGACCACATGAAGCGCTCCATGTTGCCGGTGAGATGGATCTCGATCGTGCGCCCCGGCGGGCGCCGGTCGGGATTGGGCGCGAGGGCCATCAGGTCGCGATAGGTGAGGACGCGGTGGCCGACATCCTCCAACCCCACGCCGGGATCGCCGGTGCGGTCGGCCGGGGCAGGGGCAATGGCGTCCACGCCCACGCCCACCTTGACGCTGGCGGGCACCTTGCTCTTGTCGCGCATGGCGACACCGCTCATCGAATGGCTGCTGCCATGGCCGCCCGCGCTCTGGCCGCTCTCGTGGGAGCCGTGATTTGGCGCCCCGGCATTGCCCGCGCCGGTGCCGTGGGTCATGCCGGCCATGGCGCCATGGTCCATCGCCGTATGGTCCATGGGCCCGTGATCCAGAGTCCCATGATCCGTGCCGCCATGGTCCATGCCGCCCATGCCCATATCCTTCATGCCCAGCGTCGGGCGCGGACGGAGCGGGGGGATGGGCGCGGTCATGCCCGGCCGGGGCGCCAGCGTGGCGCGGGCCATGCCGGAGCGGTCGATGGATTCGGCTGCCAGCGTGAAGGCCCTGTCCTCGGTCGGCTGGACAATGACGTCATAGGTCTCGGCATTGCCGATCTGTAGTTCGTCCACGGTCACGGGCCGCACATCCAGCCCGTCGGCGCTCACCACCGTCATCGGCAGGCCGGGAATGCGCAGGTTGAAGATGGTCATCGCCGCCGCGTTGACGATGCGCAGCCGCACCCGCTCGCCGGGGGCGAACAGGCCTGTCCAGTTCTGCTCCGGCCCATGGCCGTTGACGAGATAGCTGTAGGTGGCGGCCGTCACATCGGCGATGTCGGTGGGGTCCATGCGCATGCGGCCCCAACTGGCCCGCTCGGCGGCGGACATGGCTTCCTCCGGCCCGCCTTTCAGTGCGCCCAGCAGCGTCTGCCGGCGCCGATTATAATAGCCGCCCTCGGCCTTGAGCTTGCCGATGAGCTGATGCGGGTGCTGGAAGGTCCAGTCGCTGAGCACGATCACATGCTCGCGGTCATAGGCGACCGGATCGGGTCCGGCGGGGTCGATCACGATGGGCCCGTAAAGTCCCTCCTGCTCCTGGAGGCCGCTATGGCTGTGATACCAGTAAGTGCCCGATTGCCGCACGGGGAACTCATAGACGAAGCGGCCGGCCGGCTTGATGCCGGGGAAGCTGAGGCCCGGCACGCCGTCCATCTGGAAGGGCACGAGCAGGCCGTGCCAGTGGATGGAGCTGTCCTCGTCCAGCAGATTTTCCACATGCAGGCGCACGGTCTGCCCTTCGCGTAGCCGGATCAGCGGGGCGGGCAGTGTGCCGTTCACCGTGACGGCATGGCCGGTGCGCTTGCCCAGCGCGAAGGCGCTGTGGGCGATGCGCAGATGAATGTCCTCGCCGGAGAGGGCGGGCAGGGCGGCCGTCAGCCCCGGCGACCCGCTGCGCGCCCAGGCCGGGATGAGCCCCGCCATGCCGAGCCCGGCAAGCCCCCAGGCGCCGGCGCGCAGCACGGTTCTGCGGTCGATCGGTCCGGTCATCGTGGCATTGTTCATCGGGCGCCCTTCATGGGAAACCGGCAGCGCTGGCCTCGGTTGGTCATAGCGATGGCATTTGACAGCATGTCAAGGTCAAGCCCCCAATGGGACCGGCGCCGAAAAGACGCTTCGCTCTTGACCCTGACACGATGTCAGACCCTAGATGGGACGGCGTCGGCAAAGGAACAGGACGATGACTCGGGCGACTCATCAGGAGACTCAGGCGACGCAAGGCTGCTGCGCCTCTCATGGCGGTGCAGCGGACAGGCCCGGCGCGGCCGGAACGGTTGTGGACCCGGTCTGCGGCATGACTGTCGATCCGCTCAAGACGGCGCACCATGCGCATCATGGCGGCGCGGATTATCATTTCTGTAGCGCCGGATGCCGCGCGAAATTCATCGCCGACCCGGAGCGCTACCTGAGCGGCGCGCCCATCGAGCCGGAAGACGTGCCGCCCGGCACCATCTGGACCTGCCCGATGGACCCGGAGGTGCGGCAGGATCATCCCGGCCCATGCCCGATTTGCGGCATGGCGCTGGAGCCCGAACTGGTGAGCGCGGACGCCGGTCCCAGCGCCGAGCTGGTGGACATGACGCGGCGCCTCTGGATCGGCCTGGCGCTGGCGCTGCCGGTGTTCGCGCTGGAGATGGGCAGCCACATCTTCCCGGCATTGCATCATCTCGTGCCGGCGCGCCTCTCGGGCTGGCTGCAAGGCGCGCTGGCGACGCCGGTGGTGCTCTGGGTGGGCTGGCCCTTCTTCCAGCGCGGCTGGGTTTCGGTGCGCACACGCCATCTCAACATGTTCACGCTCATCGCCATGGGCACGGGCGTGGCCTGGGCCTACAGCATGGTGGCGCTGCTGGCGCCGGGCGCTTTTCCGCCGGCCTTCCGGGGCGCAGACGATACGGTTGCGGTCTATTTCGAGGCGGCGGCGGTCATCACGGTGCTGGTGCTACTGGGGCAGGTGCTGGAGCTGCGCGCCCGCGAACGCACATCCGGCGCCATCAGGGCCCTGCTGAACCTCGCGCCCCGGACCGCGCGCCGCATCGCCGCCGATGGCAGCGAAGAGGAAGTCGCGCTCGATCTCGTCGCGGTAGGCGACCGGCTGCGCGTGCGGCCCGGCGAGAAAGTGCCGGTCGACGCGGTGGTGCGGGAAGGGCGCTCCGCGCTCGATGAATCGATGGTGACGGGCGAATCCATGCCGGTCTCCCGCGAGGCTGGCGATCGCGTCATCGCCGGCACCATGAACCAGAGCGGCGCGCTCGTCATCGAGGCCGAGAAGGTCGGTCGCGACACGATGCTCGCCCGCATCGTGCAGATGGTCGCCGATGCGCAGCGCTCGCGCGCGCCCATCCAGCGGCTGGTCGATCGCGTCGCGGGCTGGTTCGTGCCGGCGGTGCTGCTGGTCGCCGTCGCGGCCTTTGTCATCTGGGGCCTCTGGGGACCCGAGCCGCGTTTCGCATATGGACTGGTGGCGGCGGTGGCGGTGCTCATCATTGCCTGCCCCTGCGCGCTCGGTCTTGCCACGCCCATGTCGATCATGGTGGGCGTGGGGCGGGGCGCGGGTCTGGGCGTGCTCATCCGCAATGCCGAGGCCCTCGAACGGCTGGAGAAAGTGGATACGCTGGTGGTCGACAAGACCGGCACGCTGACGGAGGGCCGCCCCTCGGTCACGCGCATCGTGCCGGCGGAGGGCTGGGCGGCCGATGATATCCTGCGCCTCGCTGCTGGCGTGGAGCGCGCCTCCGAGCACCCGCTGGCGGTCGCCATCGTGGCGGCGGCGCAGGCGAAGGGTCTGGTCATTCCCGCCGTGACGGATTTCGATTCGCCGACCGGCAAGGGCGCGCTCGGTACGGTGGAGGGCCGCCTTGTGGTGCTGGGCAATGCGCGCTTCCTGACGGAAAAGGGCATCGCGCCGGGCGCCATGGCCGCGCAGGCCGATACGCTGGGCCGCGAGGGCGCGACGGGCGTGCTCGTCGGCATCGACGGGCAGGCGGCGGGCGTCCTTGCCATTGCCGACGCGGTGAAGGCGACGACGCCCGAGGCGCTCGACGCCCTGAAGGCGGATGGCATCGCCATCGTCATGCTGACCGGCGACAACCGCATGACGGCGCAGGCCGTGGCGGATGCGCTGGGCATCGATCAGGTCGAGGCCGAAGTGCTGCCCGAGGAGAAGAGCGCGGTCGTCGAGCGGTTGCGGCGCGAAGGGAAGGTCGTCGCTATGGCCGGCGACGGCGTCAACGATGCCCCCGCGCTGGCCGCGGCGGATGTGGGCATCGCCATGGGCCACGGCACCGATGTCGCCATCGAGAGCGCGGGCGTGACGCTGCTGCGCGGCGACCTCACCGGCATCGTGCGCGCGCGCCGGCTGAGCGAAGCGACCATGGCCAATATCCGTCAGAATCTGTTCTTCGCCTTCATCTACAATGCCGCCGGTGTGCCGATTGCGGCGGGCCTGCTCTATCCGGTGTTCGGCATCCTGCTCTCGCCGGTCATCGCCGCCGCCGCCATGGCGCTTTCGTCGGTCAGCGTGGTCGGCAATGCGCTGCGCCTCAATCGGGTGAGGCTGTGAATATCGGCGCGGCTTCGCAGGCGAGCGGCGTCTCGCAGCGGATGATCCGGCATTATGAGAAGATCGGCCTGATCCCGCATCCGGCGCGGCGCGAGGGCGGCTTTCGCGACTATGGCGAGGCGGACGTCCACCGCCTGCGGTTCATCGCCAGGGCGCGCGACCTGGGCTTTCCCATCGCGGAGATTGGCGAGCTGCTCTCGCTCTGGTCCGATCGCGGCCGGGCGAGTGCCGATGTGAAGGCCCTCGCGCTGGCTCGCGCCGAGGCGCTGGCGCGCAAGGCCGAAGCGCTGGAGGCCATGCGCCGCTCCCTGCTCGATCTTGCGATGCGATGCCCCGGCGACGGCGGGCCGGATTGCCCCATCCTGACCTCGCTCCAGGAGCGTGGGCCGCAGGAGGGGGGCGAGCCGGGCTGAGCCGGGTCGGCACTGCTTGTCGCCCGCGCGAAAGATATTCGCCATCTCCCGCTTGCCAGCACCATATGTGCCCACTATAGGGCAGCGCCTGTCTTGCCGGCGCAGCGATGCACCGGCCCGGTCGGGGAATAGCTCAGCCTGGTAGAGCACTGTCTTCGGGAGGCAGGGGCCGGAGGTTCGAATCCTCTTTCCCCGACCATTTATTCACTTTTCGAACTTTCAATTTTGGCGCAGTGGTTTGGAACTAACAGGCAACGACATGCCAAGTCGGCCCGCGATTTCTGAACTGCTAAACCCAGGCGCGCCAACTGATGATCGTGTGCGACGTTGCGGTTGGCCCGCGCTGCTTGGACTGCTAAATCCCGTGCGCTGCGGGCCCACCTTGCGGTTGCGTTGCGGTTGGCCCGCGCTGCTTGGACTGCTAAATCAAAATCGCCGCCGGCTTTGCCGCCGTGCAGGTTGCGGTTGGCCCGCGCTGCTTGGACTGCTAAATCGACAATCAGGGCAACCTGATCGAGATAGGCGTTGCGGTTGGCCCGCGCTGCTTGGACTGCTAAATCCTCGTCCATCAGCTGGGCATTGCGCATCTTGTTGCGGTTGGCCCGCGCTGCTTGGACTGCTAAATCGCAATGAAGTCGATGAGCGGCGCCACTGCGTTGCGGTTGGCCCGCGCTGCTTGGACTGCTAAATCTGCTGCGCACGTCGCAGCGGCGGCGGCAGGGTTGCGGTTGGCCCGCGCTGCTTGGACTGCTAAATCGGGCGCGTTGATGGCGCGCTGGATGATCGCGTTGCGGTTGGCCCGCGCTGCTTGGACTGCTAAATCAACGGCGCGCATATGCTCTATGAAATCAATGTTGCGGTTGGCCCGCGCTGCTTGGACTGCTAAATCAAACCCATTTAAGGTCCGACTTACTTTCCAGTTGCGGTTGGCCCGCGCTGCTTGGACTGCTAAATCGCTGCGGACGCCGCGTCGTATAACGGTTTGGGTTGCGGTTGGCCCGCGCTGCTTGGACTGCTAAATCTGGCCGTGGGACATTGTCGCGGCCCGGCCCGTTGCGGTTGGCCCGCGCTGCTTGGACTGCTAAATCTGCGACGAAACTTCACTTGCTGTTCACCGGGTTGCGGTTGGCCCGCGCTGCTTGGACTGCTAAATCGGAATTCTATGACGACTGGGACGACGAGTCGTTGCGGTTGGCCCGCGCTGCTTGGACTGCTAAATCGTCACAGATGCTTTCTGGCAGTCGTCATAGGTTGCGGTTGGCCCGCGCTGCTTGGACTGCTAAATCGTCCGGTCAATTCCGGGTTATGACGTGATCGGTTGCGGTTGGCCCGCGCTGCTTGGACTGCTAAATCGAGGCGGTCTACCACGTCTCGAAGCCAGACGTTGCGGTTGGCCCGCGCTGCTTGGACTGCTAAATCTTGATGATCGGCGCGCCGCGCGACGTTTTCGTTGCGGTTGGCCCGCGCTGCTTGGACTGCTAAATCGAAAAGACGTGGCGACACAGTGGGCTGACAGTTGCGGTTGGCCCGCGCTGCTTGGACTGCTAAATCGATTCCGCGATCAATTCCTTGAACCGTATCGTTGCGGTTGGCCCGCGCTGCTTGGACTGCTAAATCTGGCCGCAGGAGTTCCTCGACCACCACCTCGTTGCGGTTGGCCCGCGCTGCTTGGACTGCTAAATCGCGCTCATAGATGGAGACCATTACGCTACCGTTGCGGTTGGCCCGCGCTGCTTGGACTGCTAAATCAAAATGCTACCGTCTCAAATCCATCTATGAGTTGCGGTTGGCCCGCGCTGCTTGGACTGCTAAATCGTCAAGCTTGCGCTGGAAAGCGCCGACACTGTTGCGGTTGGCCCGCGCTGCTTGGACTGCTAAATCGGTGTCCTCGCGTTCGAGCGTCTCCTGAGCGTTGCGGTTGGCCCGCGCTGCTTGGACTGCTAAATCGCCGGAACCGACCCGGTTTCCGAGCAGCGCGTTGCGGTTGGCCCGCGCTGCTTGGACTGCTAAATCCCCGGCAACCATACCTGCGTCGGGCCATGTGTTGCGGTTGGCCCGCGCTGCTTGGACTGCTAAATCGCGCAACGACGCGAGCGTGTGTTCCTTGTCGTTGCGGTTGGCCCGCGCTGCTTGGACTGCTAAATCGGGCAGAAGCCGGTCTACATGAGGTTGTTGGTTGCGGTTGGCCCGCGCTGCTTGGACTGCTAAATCCCCTGCGTCCAGTGTCCCACAGGGCTGTAGGTTGCGGTTGGCCCGCGCTGCTTGGACTGCTAAATCACGTCGCGCGGCGCGCCGATCATCAAGAGCGTTGCGGTTGGCCCGCGCTGCTTGGACTGCTAAATCAACAACCAGATTTTCCCAGGAGCCAACTGTGTTGCGGTTGGCCCGCGCTGCTTGGACTGCTAAATCGACCGGCATGTCGGTGCGCGGCCCCGCTCCGTTGCGGTTGGCCCGCGCTGCTTGGACTGCTAAATCGCGCCGGACGATTGGCGCTTTGACGAGATCGTTGCGGTTGGCCCGCGCTGCTTGGACTGCTAAATCCGGATGCCGTGCCACAATACGCTGTTCTTCGTTGCGGTTGGCCCGCGCTGCTTGGACTGCTAAATCGGATGCGAACGTTGGCCGTGTAGCCCGTGAGTTGCGGTTGGCCCGCGCTGCTTGGACTGCTAAATCGGAAACCGATGGCGCAGCTCCGAAACATTGTTGCGGTTGGCCCGCGCTGCTTGGACTGCTAAATCGCTTCGTGCTCGATCCCGCCTCAGAGCCGGTTGCGGTTGGCCCGCGCTGCTTGGACTGCTAAATCTACGACCTTGCCGCCACCCCGCCCTCCCCGGTTGCGGTTGGCCCGCGCTGCTTGGACTGCTAAATCGAACGTATCCGAAGAGCCATCCGCGTTGGTGTTGCGGTTGGCCCGCGCTGCTTGGACTGCTAAATCGTCGGCGCGGATGATCCGACTCTTGCCTACGTTGCGGTTGGCCCGCGCTGCTTGGACTGCTAAATCCGAACCGACCAGCTCATTGGCGGGGTGGAAGTTGCGGTTGGCCCGCGCTGCTTGGACTGCTAAATCAGCATGACCGCCCATGATGCCAGCCACTTCGTTGCGGTTGGCCCGCGCTGCTTGGACTGCTAAATCCCAGTTCGGTTTCTGCCGCCTCATCCATGTGTTGCGGTTGGCCCGCGCTGCTTGGACTGCTAAATCGATAGCTGCTCTCAGCGTCGTTAGCTCACGGTTGCGGTTGGCCCGCGCTGCTTGGACTGCTAAATCGAAGGCATTCCTCATGCAGATTGGCGACTAGTTGCGGTTGGCCCGCGCTGCTTGGACTGCTAAATCACGAGAGAAAAGCGATTGATGATCTGGCTCGTTGCGGTTGGCCCGCGCTGCTTGGACTGCTAAATCTACAGCGTAGCAAATAGCTGGAAGAAAAGGGAAATCCTGATTTATGCCGCATGAAACCGAGCCAATTCCGCCTAAAACAGGAGGAGTTGGCTCGGTTTTTCCCGGCTCGATTCGCGCGTTCGCCCGCGGAAGCAGATGATATTTTCATACTGGCGATCCGTGAATTGTAGGATGTCGACCTTGCCTTCTTCTGGAACCACAGCCTCAATCCGACGGATATAGGCTGATGCAGCCTCCTTGCTGGGTGTGCATCGTAAATACACGGAAAATTGTGCCATTTCAAACCCTTCATCGAGAAGGTAGTTGCGAAAATCGGTAGCTGCCTTGCGTTCCTCCGGCGTCAATACGGGCAGGTCGAAGAGCACCATGATCCACATGATTCGATAGCCGCTCAGATGGCTCACGCATGCAGTTCCAACGGAGACGGCTGGCCAGGAAGATCGAGCTTACCGATTTCCCCGAGGCAGGTTTTAGCCCATGAAAGCGCGAGGCGATCGAGCCATATCTGTATGGGGCTTACGCCCCCTCCACCGGGCAAATCGAGCGTAAGCACGCTTGCCAGATGCGCCTTCACCTCGCTAGTCAGTTCCATGTTTGGCTCACCCTGCGCCAATCGCCAGACAAGGAAATCGAGATAGGGGCGGAAAGGCTCCATCAGGTCATCGGCCAGACGCAGCGCGTCACCCCGGCTGGCATGGTGGATCGAAAGCGACGGGTGCAGTCCCACCGCCAGTATCGACCGGGCGGTTCCGGCGCGCAGGACGGTATAACCGTAATTCAGCGCGGAATTGATCCCTTCGGCCTGCCGGTCGCGCAGAAAATCCGATCCAAACAACGCACCCCAGTAGCGGCGAGCCGCCTGGGCTTCCAGATTGTCGCCATCGCCCGATTTCACCTCGCGCGCCATGCGGGTGAGGCGTGCATCCGCGCCCGTCGTCGCTTCGAGCACAGCAGCTTGCGCCGCGATCTTGGCCGCGATGAGATCGCGCCATGTCCGCTTGAGCAACGGGCGAGACGCCACCGCTTGCGCCTCCATCCGGCGCCCCTGCTCATAATGCCCGCGCACTGGCCATAGAAGAGAGGACGGCGACTGGTTCGAACCGCAGATCACCAGCGGCACGCCGGCATCGGACAGGCGTATGCATAGACTGACTGACAGCGTCGATCCGTGGCCGCGCAGAACAACGGCAGCGATATCGGCAAAGGGCACGCGACCCAATTCCTCATCCTGCCGCGAAATCTTCATGAAGCCGCGGAAAGCGGAAAGATGGACACCATCGCTGGCGATTTCGACAATGCGCTGCTGCATTCGGCGCACTCCCCCAAAAAAGAGCGCCGCCGGTATCGCAGACTATGGTTAACAGCCCGTTAGGACGGCAGGCCGGGGTCGATCAGCTGGCCATCGGGCGTAACTCGCACGAGGCGGGCCTTGCGAGATTTTAGCCCACCTATTCCCGCCAGATCCCAACGGAAATCATCGTCCGGATCATCGTGACGCCGCTGATAGTCTCCCGCTTCATTCGCTGCGGCAAGATATATGCGGTTGCCTGAAGGGTTAAGCCGAACCACACGCATCACCCTTTCCATCCCCTCATTTTCTAGTCTGATTAGGTCGCCGTTACGCACCCGCATGACAAGCAACGCATCGGGATGAACCTTGCGCCAGTTCCGCTGCCATCCGGACTTGTGCGCCTGAAAGCGGGTGACGGCCACGCCATGCCATTTGCCGTCTGATGTTTCGACAATGTCCATGCAGTGATTATCGCCGGGGATCACGGCGCGGACATGGCGTTTACCCTTGCTGTCCGGCCCGTGCTCGATCCGCTCGAAACTGGCCTGCACCTTGTGGACGCGCACCCGCTTGTGGCCGGTGCGCTCGCTATATTCGATCAGCGCCTGCTTGCGCTCCTTGTCGCCCAGCCCCTCGGTCAGCGCGACAAGTTCACGCCGGATACGATCATCGCCGATATTCTTGATCTCGCCGGGCGTCAGGCCGGCAATCGACTTCCGCGTGGCGAGGCGCGTTTCGCCCGCTTGCGTCCGCACCACGCCATAGTTGGTATCTTCATGCAATTTGCCCTGAATGCCGTGATCTGGCTTGTGGCTGACCACAATCCGACCCACCGCTTCCTTTACCGCCAGCAGATAGTCGGCAAAGGGATCGGGGATTCCGGCGAGCAGGCGGCGATGGTCGCGCTGTCCGGCGGCAAATTCCTCCTCCACTTTTTTCGCTTCGCTCGCGGCCTGTTGCACCATCCAAGGGTCGGTACAGCCGATGACGAAGGCATCCACCGGATGATGGCGGTGATCGTTGCGGTTCTTCTTCACTCCTTCCGCCTCGCTATCGGCCGGCGCGCGGTTGTGGCCGGTCAGAACCGCGTTCAGACCCCAGTGATGGCGCAGATCGGCGGTCAGCCGTCCGTTGATGACCCAGACTTTCGATCCCAAACTCTTGAGATACTGCGCGGCAAGCCGGGAAATATATTTGTTGTCGTTCAGTTGCCGGTCGAGAAAATCACGCTCTTCGTTCTCGAAGCGGTCCATCGCGTCGGGACCGAAGCGCCAAGCCTTGGCAGGCGGAAAGTCACGCAGGGAGCGCTCGATCGTCTCCCGGTCGAAAATACCCCGCTCGACGGCTTCCCACGGAGAGAGACTACCCTTTCGGCGATTGGCCTCGCGCAAGGCCAGCGCCTTGTTGTTGAAGCTGTCATCCAGCGTGCGGGAAAAGGGCAGGATATGCTCGATTTCCAGTTCGCCAGACCCGCTCATACTGCGAACCAACAGATCCTGAGACAGATGCTCGCCGCTGAAAGGGCATTTGCGCCCCAATGCATCCAACTCGTCCCACAGGCGCAAGAACAGACGATTGTTGTAATTATTGGCGACGCCGAATTCGGCGAGTCTCTCCGCACGCTTCTCGTTTTCCTGGCGATTGTCGCGCTGGCGCTTTTCCAGCTTATTCTTCTCGACCGCGCCCAGCGGGAGGTCGCGCGACAATTCCACCACGATTTCCGCGGGCGGTCCGTAACGTTCGATCAGCGCGTTCACTACCTTGCGAAGCTGGTTCAGCGCGACATGAACCGTAGGATTGGCCAGCTTGCCGATCCGCTTCTCCTCGATGTCGTCAGGATCGCCGGTGCCGAAAGCCACCGATTGTTCCAGCACCACGCCATAATAGGGCAGATGATCGAACACTTCGCCCGTGCCGCGGAGGCTGTGATGGAAATAGCCAGCGGCGACAACAGCCCTGTCGTAGGTCCGCAATTCGCCATTCTCGTCCGGCGCTTCCAGTTGGGCGAGCACCTTCGCGCCCGCCGTGCGACTCAGCCTGCCATGTCCGTCGGGCAGGCGAAGCGAGACAATCCGTTCAGCCCCACTCCATTCGAGTCCATATCGTTCGGACAGGAAAGCAACGAGCGCTTCATCCTCCTTTGCCTCTAGCAACTGGCGCGCCTGTCCTTCGGTCAGGCCAAGCCCTTTAGCGATTCGTGCGACAACCTTCTGGTGCGTTTCGACCACAGCGGGATGGCTTCCCTTGTCCGGCGCCACCCGGCCCAACAGGATCTCCGCCAGAGCCTCCTGCTCGTCGGGAGACAAATCAGCCCAGCCCGCCCAGCTGCCGCTATTGGATTTGCGGTTGGCCGTGATGATGTCGTGCGTCTTGTCGCCATCCAGAAAATCGCGCCCGCCCGCCTCAATACTGAACGTCGCGGTGGAAGACAGGCCGAGCGTCTTGCGCATCTGGGTGAGGCTGAGTTTCGGCTTTGACAGGGCTACCACGGTCAGCTTGTCCCGTTCATCCGGCTTCAGCGGCAATTGCGGCTCGCCCGAACTCCGGGACACGCGCAAGTTGTTCAGTTCCTGGTAGATGCGCAGCCGCTGCATGGACGGCAAGGCACTGGGCGCACGCTCTTCCTCGCTTTCGAACGTGCAGCGCCCCACTGGCTGCGGCTTCAAGGGACGCTGGAAAGACAGCAACTCCCACAAGGACGAACGCGCGGTATCGGTCATCGCATCCGGATGGTGGCGCGCTTGTGCGTCCCAGATGGCGTCGAACTCCACCTCGATCATCGAACGCAGCGGGTAATAGCTATAGGCGAGTTTCGACCCTTCGCTTTCGGCACGAACACGAGCAAGCGGCATTGGTTTGCGCACGCCTTGCGGTAGTTCGCGATTCTCTTCCTGAATCGACTGGCGCGGGCGGCCTTTCAATTCGCCCAATGTTTCCGCGCCGCACTCGTTCATTTCTTCCCGCGCGGTTTCCGCACCACTTTCCACCGCGCCTTTCTCATCGCTGCCCTTGTCGGTCAGCCTGTTGGACTTGAAGCCCCGCCGCTGCTGGAGATGAAACAGGGCACGGCCGACCTCGTGAAGGGTTAGCGGCTCCGACAACGCCCGCGCGCGCAGGATCCACGGATCGGACTTTTCCAGCGCGTGGCGCTCGGCCTGATCCGCGGGAAGCAGCCCGGTTTCGATCAGCGCGCGAAGGAAGCCGGCACGCCGCAGCAAGTAGCGCTCGCGATTGCGGCGGGCGCCGCGTGGGCCGCGCCGTGTCGCGGCGTTGGATTCCTTGCTTTGCGGATCGCGAGCGTCGGAATAGATGCGCACGCCTAGATCGAGCAGGCCATCGGGGCGCGCCGGACTGCCTTTAGAAAGTGAAAGTGCGGCCCAACCCAGAGAATTTGTGCCCAAATCCAGGCCCAACCGCCACTTTGCCTCACCTACCTGCGAGAATCCGGTTGCCATATCACGCCCCCTGCCAAGTCATCGCTTCGATCACAACTTATGAAGTTTTATAGAATAATGGAATTTGCATCTTCTGGCAAGCCGTGGTATGCGACACGCGATCACGCAGTTGCTGCTCGCGACAGCAGTCTAGGAGAGCGTTCAAACCTCTTGGCATGATCGGCAATGGAATGAGAAGTTCACAGGGCCTCCATTATTCTAGTTGCGGCTGGCCCAGGCTGCTTGGACTGCTGATTCTTGTAGTGGTCCGGGCCAGTTCCCTCAATTGCTTGACTCGGTCCAGTTGTGTGCTAGCTTGCCTCCGCTTGATTTAGCAGTCCAAGCAGCGTGGTCTTTCCGTTAACAAGGATTAGTCCAAAAAATCGAGCCGGCCCCTTCGGGGGTCGGCTTTTTGCATTGCTCATCGTAAAATTGAACAGTCGCAAACGGCCTTAATTCCACAGCGACGACAAAGGTACAGCGGCCAACCGGTCGCCGAACGGCACGACGTCGGCGCCGTCATAAAGCACCACGCCACAGGCAAAGCGATTTCCGCAAGTCTCCGTCAGCGTGCGCAGGCCACCGAAATCGCTGGATTTCACCGTGGCGGACGCCTTGATCTCGATCCCCGAGATTATACCATCGTCTCTCTCCAGCACGATGTCCACTTCGCGCATCTGCTGGTCGCGGAAGTGATATGGCGTCAGCCGCAGGTCCGACGCGGTCATCAGCTTGAGGACTTCGGAAAACACGAAACTTTCCAGAAGCGAGCCGAATTGTCCACGCTCGGCCTTCACCCGATCGAACCCCAACCCTCGGACCGTGGCGAGCAGGCCGGAATCAAGAAAATGCAACTTCGGTGTCTTGGCGATCCGCTTGAGCGCGTTCGTGAACCAAGGCTGCAATGTCGCGATGAGGAAGACCTGTTCCAGCAGCCCTACATAGCGCTGTCCGGTTTTGTGGCTCACACCGATAGCGGCACCGAACTGAGAATAGTTGACCAATTGCCCAGAATGCTCAGCGAGGAGGCGGACAAACTTCGGTAATTCCGTCAGCTTCTCGACATCGGCAATCTCCCGGAGGTCGCGCGTCAACATTGATGTCAGATAGGACCGTGTCCAATCCTGGCGGCGTCGCTCGCTTTTGCGGGCGATCGCTTCGGGGAAACCGCCAAGCAGCACCAGGCGAACCAGATCGTCGCCTACGATTGCCTGATGGTCGCTCTGGAACTTACCCTTGAACAAATGTTCAAGGAAAGTTGGCTTTCTCCCTTCGATTTCAGCACGCGCCAGCGGCAACATACGGATCGTCTCGATCCGGCCCGCCAGGCTGTCGGCAACGCGTGGCAGAGTCAGCACATTTGCGGAGCCGGTCAGCAAGAAGCGTCCGGGTCGGTAATCCTCATCGACGGCCTTCTTGATCGCCAGCAGCAGATCGGGCGCGCGCTGGACTTCATCGATGATCGCCCGGTCCAGCCCCCGCACGAAGCCGACCGGATCGGATTGCGCCGCCGCAAGGACGGTCTGGTCGTCGAGCGTGATATAGGTTCGCCCTGCTTCTCCCATTTTCCGGACGAGCGTGGTCTTGCCTGCACGGCGCGGCCCGACGATCAGCACCACTGGCGTGTCTGAAAGAGCTTCCTCTACCCTGCGCTCTACAAACCGCTCGTACATGCCACCTCTCCATCTTGGATAATTGGAACATATAATAATGATATTTGGGAGTCAATGAGGCGGAAATTAGGAGTCAATGACCTGCTTGTCGGGACTCTCCCTTTTGACCTGATGCTCCCCGTCAAGCTGAATCTGTCACCGGAAAACCTTCGGCACCATGCGGGGGTAAAGAACGATGCTTACGCAGCGTCTAGGAAGCTATCGCTCATCTCGGCTTTCGCGCAGGATGATCTCTGAGGGGTTTGCCACCTATTCGTAGTCACGACACGTAATTGAGCAGCCTTTTCTCCGAAAGAGAGAGCGCTTGCAGCGCTCTGAATGCGCCGTGACGTCTTCGGATGCTCTGCTTTGAGCGCACTGCTATCTTTTACGGCCTGTCCGCCGTGGGAGAGATCGTTATCTCGATCAGAATCGGAGGAAGCAATCATACTGAAACCCGCGAAGCTATCCATCTCGCGATCTGATACCAGCTTTGCCGCCTCAATTCGTTATCTCGGCTGCACATAAGCCCGGCCGTCAATCGATGCCAAATAGGAGTTCGAGCCTCACTCACTCCATTCGATCAAAACTTCCGCGCCAAGAAATGCTGCGGCGCGAACAATGTGTTTTAATGATGGGCGGCGACAAGACTTCTGAAAGTACCGCCCTGTCTTTGCTTGCCGATCGAGTTCAACGAACGACAGCCGCATTTCCACCGACCGCGCGCGGATGGCATCGAGCGCCGGAACATCAAATCGCACCGGCTTAGGCCTGCATCGCACGGCGCCTATATGAGACGCCTTGCTCTTGACCTGACACAATCGCAATTCGGGAAACAAAGCAGCAAGCTCGCGATCCGTTACGCCTTCTTCATAAGCTTGGCGAAGCCGAACGACCTCTCGATTGGTCCAGATATGCCGCTGCTTCACGATACCGATCGCACGGACACGATGCTTCAGGGCCGACATCGTTCGATACGGAAGGTGCGCTCGAAGCGCTGAATAGTCCGGGTAATAGGCACACAGCAGGGCATCTTCCCTATCCGACCATCGTGAATCACGCTTGGCTGTCTTGCTGCCGTCCTGAGGCCTACCCATTGGGCCAATGAACCGTCGGACGGCCGCCCAGGATTTCCAGCGCCTTCTCCAAGGCCCGCCAATTCTGATAGCGGGGCGAAACAAAATAGCGTTTGCGACCGATGAAAGCATCGAGATCGGTCATCGATAGGTAGCATTCAAATGCGCGATGCCGGATGCTGTCGACCAATGGCATGCCCGTCAGCTGGGGCGGGCGGCGAGGACGCCGATATCCCATGTGCTGCGCCTTCTTCCATATTTGGGAACGGCTCTTTCCGGGGAACATCTCGACGAGTTCCGCAATGGGAACGCCAGTCACATAGGGTCTGCGAAGGCGAAAGACCTCATCCCCAGTCCAGATACGGCGCGGAGGCACGAGGCCAAGGCGCCAAGCCTTTTTCGCTATTGCGCCGGGAGTTCGACGTGGCAAAGCCGTATGCGCTGCTTCGCGATCCGGATAGCAGCGCCGCAGATCGGCGATTTCGGCTTCGCTCCAGACTGGGTCCCCCGCAATGGTGCATCCGGTCCTCTCGATATGCCGAAGCAATACCATCCGGCCATGCAAGCCACGTTTTTGACCGTAAGACAGAAACACCTCGTGCTCCCGATGGGTTGCTGAGCGTATGATCTCGAAAATCGCCTAGGAGATTGATAAAAATTCGGTGCTTACTGATAAGTGCTGACACTCTATTACACTAGATCAAGCTATATAGGTGCCGCTGCAAATCACACTTCACGCCCTATCCACCAGCTGAGCGAAGAGTTTTCATCATGATTCGCCGCCGTCGCCGACCACATAAATACACCCCCTACTCCGAGCTTTCGCCGCGCCGTCGCCGGGATGCGTTCATCCGACTACGCGGCAAGATACTGGGCAATACGCCGACCTTTGGAGACAAATTCACTAGCCATCTAATCCTCGATGAGCCGGAGCGGCCCGCGCTGTTCAATCAGTGGTTCGATTTCCTGTTCCTAGGCAAGGACGGGCGCACGATCTGGAACGCGGAAATCACACAGCGCGAAGACGTTTTTGGGATAAGGTAGGGTCTATCGCCTGGGACCACGCCACGGCGCTGATGAGCGAGGAGGAGCGGGCAGCCGAATTCAAGCTGGAGTTCGAACCCATCGCCTACCGCGGCCTGAAGATGTATCAACTCAAACCGCGTGAAAGACGGACTTACGAGGCTTTTGGTGGACTGACTTTCGAAGAGTATGAGGAGCAGGTGGCGGCCGGAATCATCCGCAACGAGCCGCCACCGGTGCACGAAAGCTTTCGAACCAATCGGGAATACGCATATGGAATCGGCCTCTATCTCGTTGTGGATGCTGAAGAGATCGACCGGGAGGTTGTCGAGGCCACGATCGCGCGGTTTCAGGAGCAGGGCGAGGCTGACTGGACAGCGCCCAAACCTGTTGCCCGCGCGCGACTTCTCTATGACACCGAAAACGCCGCTCTAGCGGCGTGCGATCCAACAGCACCGAAAACGATAGCTATCCGGCAATGACATGACCGAAGCTTCGAACCGTTGATGAGATGCCGTTACGCCGCACGCAACCACCCGCCTTCATCGCGCCGGATCTCTTCCAAGCGAACTCGGAGATCGTTGCCCGGCGCCTCGCACAAAGTTCTATAGGACAACGCGAAGGCCGACCATTTTCTTCTAAATTCTTTCAAATGCCGTCGTCGGATGCGGGTCACAATAGGGCCCGTGTCCCGAGCCCGGTGCTGGACGTTTTCCGTGTCGGGGGCAGCGCCTCCACTGGCGCGGGGCGGGGCGGAAAGCTATGGTCGCGGCCATGTCCCATACATTCCTTTCGCCCGCCGAGTCCGCCGCCTCCACAGGCGCCGCGCCGCATTATGAGCAGCAATATCTCGATCTCATGGCGCATATCTGGCGGCACGGGCATGAGCGCATCGACCGCACGGGCGTGGGCACGCGCTCCATATTGGGCGCGACATTGCGCTTCGACCTTGCCGGCGACGCTGTGCCGCTGCTCACCACAAAGCGTGTCTTCTGGAAGGCGGCGGCGCGCGAGATGCTGTGGTTCCTCTCGGGTGAGACCAATATTCGCCCGCTCGTGGCACAGGGGGTGAGCATCTGGACCGACTGGCCGCTGGACAAATATCGCCGCGCCACGGGTGAAGATATCGCCATGGCGGATTTTGAACGGCGAATCGTGGAAGACGGGGATTTCGCCGCGCGTTGGGGCGATCTGGGGCCGGTCTATGGGCGGCAATGGGTCGACTGGCCGCGCTACGAACCCGCGCCGGAGGCGGGCGAGGGGCTCTATCGCCGGGCGGAGAAGGGCCACAACCAGATCGCCGCGCTGGTCGAGAGCCTGCGCGCCAATCCGGGATCGCGCCGGCATATCTTCACCGGCTGGAATGTGGACGAACTGGACCGCATGGCCTTGCCGCCTTGCCACATGACTTACCAGTTCCATGTCGCTGACGGGCGCCTCAACGGCCTGCTGTTCCAGCGCAGTTGCGACCTGGGGCTGGGCTTCCCGTTCAACATCTTCGGCCTGGCGCTCATCACGCGCATGCTGGCGCTCCATGCCGATCTGACGCCGGGCGAGATCGTCTGGCAGGGCGGGGACGTGCACCTCTATCTCAACCATGCCGCGCTGGTGGAAACACAGCTCGCCCGCACGCCCGTGGGCGTCCCCCGGCTGCGCATCCTGCGCCGGCCCGCCACCATCTTCGAGCATGCGATCGAGGATTTCGCGGTGGAGGATTATGCGCCGCAGCCCCACATCGCGGCGCCGGTCGCGGTCTGATCGCCCGGAGCCTTACGGGCCAGTCGCGCCACTGCGCGGGCTCATCGGAAGGACAGGCGCGACCTTCGGCGGAGAGGTGATCGGCCTGCGTCTGACACGAGCCACTTTGCGCCCCGGTTCAAGAGAAAGTTCGGCACCAAAGCCCCGCGGTTGTCGGTCCTCCGGGGCCTGACGGGACGACGAAGGCGCGGCCTTCCGTGATCGGGCAAGCTTCAAGGCGCCGTGCGCGGTGCCTTGGCGATGGACCATGTGGCGAGGATCTTGTCGTCCAGCGGGTTCTCGATACGGACCGCGTCGAAGGCGACGCCGATCAGGCAGATCGGCCGCTGCTCGATGCCGGAAGGCTGGGCGCATTGCACCGCCTCACCGCCGGGCAGCTTCTCGACATGTCCGGTCACGCGCAGCCGGAAGCCGTGGGTGGCCGAGACGCGGTCGGGCGGGAGGAGCTGGACCGTCTCATAAGGGCGGCTGGCGCGGCGCTGCCCATCGGGCAGGATCTCGGCCAGGGCGAGCGTCTGGCCCGGCAGCGTCACCGGCTGCGCGCTCGTGACCGCGGCTTGCCCGCGCGCCTGCGGGCAGCTGTCGGCCGAGGACCAGGGCCGGCTGACCCAGAAGCCCTCCATCTGCGGCTCGGTATCGCCGGCGGATGCCAATCCCCAGTCGCTGAAGGTCCAGCGGGTCGCGGCGGCGTGGATGCGCAGCGTCTGCTTGTCGGTATCGTAGCGCCAGCGCAGCGGCACCGCGCTGCCCTCGGGTGCGGGGCCGTCGCAGCCGAAGGGCAGCGCGACATCGAAGCGCCGCCCCGCCGCGGCGATGATATCGGCGGGGAGCGGCCGGCCGGAAGTGACGGCGTCCGCCGCGCGATTCCCCAGCGCGATCAGATCGGCGCGGCCAAGGGCGCGGGGCGTCTTGAGTTCGGGCAGGGGCGGGGTGGGCACGGGGTCCGCGGACGGCACCGGCTCCGGCGCGGGTGACGTCACCCGGCCCAGGAAGAAGCCCGCGCCGGCCACCGCGACGGCCGCGGCAAGACCGCCCGCAATGGCAAGACGGCTGGACCTGAGGCTGGGTTCGTGCATGGCAGCTTGATAGCAAATCCTCCCGATTGCTCCAGTCCTTAACGCCGATAAGGTGTCAAGACATTGACAACGGGCTCCGCTCCAGTGAGTCACGCGGCTTATGACGATCGATCAAGGCCTCACTCTGCTGGTCCTCGCGGCCGTGATCGGTCTGTTGATCTGGGATCGGCTGCGTGCCGACGTGGTGGCGCTGTCTGGCGCGGCGCTGCTCCTGATGACCGGCGTGGTCCGCCCGGTCGATGTGCAGGGCGCCTTCGCCAGCCCGGCCATCATCGCGCTCGCCTCGCTGTTCGTCATTGCCTATGCGCTGGAGCTTTCCGGCCTGCTCGATCGCGCCATCGCATTGGGCGTGGAGCTTTGCCGGACGATGGGCACCAAGGGCATCTGGCTGCTGCTCACGATGATCGGCGGGGTCTCCTGCTTCCTCAATTCCACGCCCATCGTCGTGCTGGGCGCGCCGGTGCTGCGCGATGTGGCGCTGGCCCTCAAGCAATCGCCCAAGCGCTATCTGATGCCGCTTTCCTACATCACCGTGCTGACCGGCTGCTGCACTCTGATCGGCACGTCGACCAACCTGCTGGTCGACGACATGGCCAGCGTGGCGGGGCAGGCGCGCTTCGGCATCTTCGAGATCACGCCGGTGGGGCTGCCCATGGCCATGGCGGGCGGGCTCTATCTGTTCCTGGTCAGTAACCGCCTGCTTGCCGCCGGCGAACGGGAAGAGCGCGAGAACGAGCCGGACCCGGTCAGCTCCGTCGAGATCGGCAATGCCCAGGTGGGCGATGCCAGCCTGTTTTCGGTGAAGCGGCCGCTGCACCCCGCCAAGGCGATCACTGCCTTCGCCGTGTTCGCGGGCGCCATCGCGCTGGCCGCGCTTAACGTAGCGCCCATCGCCGCCACCGCGCTCAGCGGCGCGGTGCTGCTCATCCTGCTGCGAGTCATCAGCGCGGATGACGCCTATCGCGGCCTCAGGCCGGAAATCCTCATCCTGATCGCCGGCATGGTGGTCATCGGCATCGCGCTGGAAACGAGCGGGCTGGCGGACGCGGCCTCAAGCGTGCTCATCACCAGGGTCCACGGCCTCAGCCCGCTGGTGGCGCTCATCGTGCTCTATCTCATCACCATGGTACTGACCGAGCTGCTCTCCAACGCCACCGTGGCCGTGCTGGTGACGCCCATTGCCGTCGCCCTTGCCGAGAGCCTCGCGGTGAGCCCGCGCCCGTTCCTCGTCGCCGTGATGATGGCGGCCAGCGCGGCCTTCGCCACGCCGTTCGGTTACCAGACCAATGTGATCGTCTATCAGATGGGCGGTTATCGCTACATGGACTTCGTCCGGGTGGGTCTGCCGCTCAACATCATCACCGGCGCCGTCGCCATCCTCGCGATCCAGGCCTTCTTCCCCTTCTAAGGGGCGGGCCTTCTTCCCGTCAGACGGGCTCGCGCGGCGGGATATATTCGGCGCAACGCAGCAGCTTCAGGCGATTGTTCTCGTCCAGCGCATAGTGGATGAACATCTCGTTCTCATAAGCGAAGCCCTTGGGGATCGCGGGCATGCCGGTGATACCGATGGCCTCCAGCCCCTCCTGCGTGAGCGCCTCGAAGGCCTCCAGCCGCATGGCGACATGCACCCAGGCGCCGCCGGGGCAGGGATGGAAGGCGATCAGGTCGATATGCTCGCGCACGCAGCTGTGGAAATAGCCGTAGAATGCGCGGATGCCCGCTTCCCCGCGCAGCACGTTGCCCAGTGTCACCAGGGCAACGTCCGGCGCGAAGAAATCCCGGAACAGCGTCTCATGATCCGGCTTGTTGAAGGCGGCCAGATAATCGCGATAGCGCGCCTCGGTGAAGGGCGGGGCCTTGGCGGGCATGGCCGTCCCGCGTCTCAGCGCTTGATGATGAGGGAGGCGGGGCGCTTGCGCGGCACCCATTCGCCCCGGCCGGGGAAATTCTTGAGCACCTCGCCGTCCCACAGGCGCACCGTGCGCCGGAAGAAGCGCCACTGGCCGTCCTCGCCCTTCACGGCATGGTCCTCGTACCAGCCGGTGAAGCGCAGCAGATAGGGCGGCTCGCCCTCGCATTCGGTGACGAAGGCGAAGGAGCGCATCTTCACCGATCCGTCGTCCTGCGGCATGAACTGCGTCTGCGTCACATGATGCTGGCGACCGGGGAAGCCGGGGGCGTTGCGATAATGCTCGGCGATGCCGCGAATGCCCGCATGGCCTTCCCAGATGTCGGGGTCCTCGAACACCTCCTCGATCATCCGCGCATCCGGCGTGAAGCAGGCGACCAGCGCCTCCACATCGCCCGTATCGAGGGCCCAGCTATAGTTCGCGATGAGATCTTGCAGGCCGAGCCGGTCTTCGATTGCCAACGCCACGTTGGTTTCCCTTTCCTGAGTTTATGCTTTGCGGCCGGGTGTGGCCGGTCAGTATCGCGTAGAGCATGTTCCGCCCCGCGCGGCAATGTGTGCGGCACTTTTTGATAAACGTGTCAAAACTGACATAAGCGCTTCAGCTTCGTCGATCAAAGAACGCCAGTCAGCTTTGCGACAGGATTGCCTGACTAGGGAAAAGCGGCATTTCGTTCAGATCGGGCGAAATGGTGTTCTAAGGTGGGGCCGGGACGCAGCGTATTTCAGCCATACGCGCGCCGGAAGCACATGAAAGCGCCATTTCCGGCTGTTATGGATGGAATGTCCAGCCATCCTAAACCCCTCACGCGATTCTCAGATTGGATAGGTCCAGAGGCCTTATGACTGCGCATAACTCTCTCTGGCTGGCGTTGCTCGCCGCCTCTTCGCCCATTGCTCTCGCGACGGCGCCTGCCAGGGCCCAGACGCAACCGCCCGCGCCTCCGCCGACCACGCAGGAGCATGTGCCCCAGGTCGACGAGGAGGACGAAGAAAACGCCTTCCTGGACGATGACGGCGATGCGATCGTCGTGACGGCCACGCGCGAGCGAGGGGCGGTGGTGGGCGACGTCAAGCCGCTGGAGCAGTTTGATGCCGGCGATATCCGCGCCCTCGGCGTCAGCAGCATCAGCGACCTCCTCACCGAACTGGGGCCGCAGGTGCAGAGCGCCAGCGGCCGCCCGCCGGTGATGCTGCTGGAAGGCCGTCGCATGTCCAGCCCGCGGGAGATCGCCAGCCTGCCCTCCGAAGCCATCCAGCGCGTCGACGTGCTGCCGGAGGAAGTGGGCCTGCGCTACGGCTACGGCGCCGACCAGAAGGTCGTCAACATCGTGCTGCGCGAGCGGTTCCGCGCCGTCACCGCCGAGCTTGAAGGGCGCACGTCCACGGCCGGCGGCGCCAGCAACGTCGAGGGCGAGCTGGGTTTCCTCGCGATCCGCAACGGCAGGCGCCTCAACCTGGGCGCCGAATTGGAAGGACAGGACAGCCTCTATGAGTCCGAGCGCGGCCTGGAAGGGCCGGATTCGGCCTATCGAACGCTGGTCTCGGGCAGCCGCAAGCTCACGCTCAACGGCACTTATTACATGCCGTTCGCGGACCGGCTCGCCGGTTCGATCAACGGCGAACTCGTCACCGAGCAGACCGATAGTGCCATTGGCCGCGCCGTGCCGCTGGGGCTCGAACCCTATATGGGGCCGAGCGCCGCCAATGTGAGCGCGCTCGAACGCAATGCCAACAAGCTGACCGGCCATGTCGGGTTCAGCGTGGCGCGCGACCACGCCAATGGGCAGGTGACGCTCACCGGCAATTACGACCATGCCTATTCGCGCACCATCTCGGACCGGCCCTTCGATCTGCTGACCTATGCCGAGGCGGTGGCGGCGGGCGACCCTTCGGCCCTGGCGAGCGACGATCCCGCCGCGCTGTTCCTCGTCACCCCGGCGGCGGACGTGGCGCGCAGCTATACCGACACGGCCGAGCTTGACCTGCTCTACAACACCTCTCTCGCCACGCTGCCGGCCGGCGATGTATCCCTCACCACGCATCTGAGCGGCTCCATGTCGACCTTCCGCTCCACCCGCACGCGCGATCTGATCGTCACGCCCTCGCGCGTGCGCCGCGATGTGGGCGGTGGTTCGGTCAATCTCGCCATCCCCATCGCGGGGCGGGGGACGGCGCTGTCCGATACGATCGGCAACCTGTCGGTCAACCTGAACGGCGGCGTCGACCAGATGTCCGACGCGGGCACCGTTCACAGCTATGGCGTGGGATTCAACTGGCAGCCCGCCCGAATCCTGAGCTTCACGGGCAATTTCACCAACAAGCAGACGGCGCCGACGCCGCAGCAGCTCGGCGATGCGGCCGTCACCACCTTCAACGTGCCGGTGTTCGACTATGTGCGCGGCGAGACGGTGGACGTCACCACCATTTCGGGCGGCAATCCCTATCTGGACAAGGCGGAGGTGCAGAGCTTCCGCATTGGCCTGGCCATGTCGCCGCTCAAGGACCCGCAGCTCAATATCACCGTCGATTTCTCGCAGAACCGCACGACGGGCGGCATCAGCGCCATGCCGGGCGTCACCCTGGCGACGCAGATGGCCTTTGCCGATCGCTTCGTGCGCGCGGCGCTCGATCCCGACGATCCGGACGATGCCGGCCAGACGGTCGGCCGGCTGACGCAGATCGACATGCGGCCGATCAATATCGCCCAGCAGAAGTCCACGCAGATCCGCTGGGGCATCAACTTCACCAAGCAGCTCAAGACGCCTCAGCGCGAGATCGAAGCGTTCCAGGAAGTCGGGCGCCGGCGTATCGAGGAGGGGATCGCCAGCGGCCGCATCCCGCCCGAGGCCGCGGCCCGCTTCGGCCAGGGACAGGGCGCCGGCGCCCAGGCGGCGCAGCAGAGCGGTGGACAACAGAGCGCTGGACAGACAAGCGGTGAGCGGCAAAGTGGCGGGCAGCAGGCCAGTGGGCAGGCAGCGCAGGGCGAGGGCGGCCAGGCCATCGTCGTGACCGGCAACCCGGAGCAGAGCGGTCCGCCGCCGGGCGCATTCCCGTTCCCCGGCGGTCCGGGTGGTCCCGGCGGGCCGGGCGGCTTCAGAGGTCCTCCGGGCGGCTTTGGCGGTTTCGGCGGCAATCGTGGCGGCGCCAACCAGCGCGGCGGTCGCATCAACGTCGCCGTCTATCACACCTGGGTGCTGGACAGCACGGTGCAGCTCGCCTCCACTCTGCCCATCATCGACCAGCTCGATGGCGGCACGCTGGGCGGCGGCGCCGGCCCCTCGCGCCACCAGCTCCAGCTTCAGGGCGGCTACACGCAGAGCGGCACCGGCTTCCGCCTGTTTGCGAACTGGAAGAACGCGACCCGCAGCGTCGGCTCCAGCGGCGGCGCATCGTCCGACCTGCTCTTCGGGAGTCTGGCGACGATCAACCTCAATATGTTCGTGAACTTCCAGCAGAAGCCCAAGCTGGTGGAGCAGGTGCCGTTCCTGCGGGGCGCGCGCCTGTCGCTGGGCATCAACAATCTGTTCGATGCGCGCCAGAAAGTGACGGACGCGACGGGCGCCACGCCTTATGCCTATCAGGGCGCCTTCCTGGACCGCACGGGTCGCACGGTAAGGCTCAGCTTCCGCAAGCTGTTCTGACACAGCCGGGTAGCGCCTCGCGCGGTCTGGCGATGCCGCCGGATCGCGCAAGGCGCTATCTGAGGTCGATCAGCGTGCAGTCGAGGACGGGCAGCGCCCCGCCGGGCGTCTGCTCGTCCCAATGGGCGTACGGCCGCACCGCGCCGTCGGTCCGCCAGCGCGCCACGCGAGCGAGATCGACCGGGGCGTGGACCCATTGACCCGCGCCGAGCGTACCCAGCGCCAGCACGCCATCGTCCGGCGCGTCGCCATCGGGCGGCGCATAAAGGCCGGCGGCGCCGTAATTCTCATCGACCACCGGCGACCAGGGCGCCATGCCCACGGTCGGCGCCTGACCCACGAAGCATTGCCCTTCGAGCGCGCGGGCCTGCGCACCGATGCGCACGCGCCAATAGCCTTGCAGCGTATCGGTGCAGGAGGGGGCCAGGATGAGCGCGGCGCCGGCCTCCATCTGCGCGCGGGCGATGAGCGGGAATTCCACGTCGTAGCAGATGGAGATGCCGATGCGGCCCAGCGCCGTCTCGAACACGCGCACTTGCTCGCCGCCGTCGATATGCCAGCGCTCGCGCTCGAAGCGCGTCATCACGATCTTGTCCTGATGCCCGCTCTTGCCGTTGGGCGCGAACAGCCATGCGCGGTTCACCACGCGCCCGTCGTCGAGCGGCCAGGGGAGGCTGCCGGCCAGGATATGGACGCCATGGCGCCGGGCAAGCGCGGCGTGGTGCGCGCCGATGCGCTCGCGCAGGCCGGCGACGAAGCGCAGCGAGCCCGCCAGATCGCCCATGCTCGCCGGATCGAGCGCGGCCAGCTCCATGGGGGCATATTCAGGAAAGACCAGCAGCCGAGCGCCCTGTGCGACCGCTTCTTCCACCCATTGGGCGATCTTGGCTTCCCAGGCCGTAAAGCTGGCGAGCCGCTCGATGGGATATTGGGCGAGGGCGAGCGTGAAGGCGGTCATCGGCGGGCCTTACAGCGTGCGGTGCCAGAATTGCATGGGATGGCGCGTCTCCTCGGCCTGGTCGATATCTTTCCAGTCATAATGGGCGATCATGCCTTCAAGCGGCGCATAGCCCCGCGCGCGCCAGAAGGGCCCCAGGTCGCGGGCGCTTGCCGGCCGCAGCGGATGGTCGGCGGGGCGGATCACGCCGCAAAAGCAGGCGGCGCCGGCACCGGCCGCGCGCGCCCCGGCCTCGCGCTGGTCGAAGAAGGCATGGCCCACCCCCTGGCCGCGATAGGGCGGCAGCAGCACGGATTCGCCGAAATAGAAGAGCCGGGCGACGTCATGGCCCGCCGCCTCGAAGGGCGCGCGCAAGGCGGCCTCCTGCCCGGCCATGGGTGAGGCGGTGGCGGCGCCGACAATGGCGTCGCCATCCCGCGCGATGACGAGCACCGCGTCCGGCTCGGTAAGGAAATGGGCGAGATAGCGCTCCTCATAATCGAGCGCGCCGTCATAGAGATAGGGCCATTCCCGGAACACCGCGATGCGCAGGCGCGCCAGCGCCGGCAGCGCGGCGGCGCGCGCGTCGGGCGCCCTCAGCGTCTCGACGCGCAGGCCGCTCATGCCCGGCTGACCTGCGCGATCCAGTCGGCGAGATTATAATAGACGCTCACCCGCGCGATCAGGCCGTCTTCCAGCGTGAAGAAGGCGCCGGCGGGCAGCGCATAGGCCTGTCCATGCGCCGGCGGCAGGCCCTCGTCGTCGGCGAGATAGCTGCCGTGGACCGTGAACTCCGCCGCCGCACGCGTGCCATCCTCGTTCGCCATGAGGACGATGTCGTCCAGCCGCTCGCGATAGCAGCGGTCCATATGCTGGAGGAAAGCGCGGAAGGCGGCCTTGCCGGTCTGCCGGTCGCCCTGGTTGATGTCATGCGCGATGCCGTCCGTCAGGCAGGCCAGCATGGCCTCCCCGTCGCCCCGGTTGAAGGCGTCGTAATAACGTTCGAGCATGGCGAGAGCGTGGGCGCGGCCGGTCATAGTCTGGACTTCCCCTGTTTTGATCCTTGACGGCTGGGCCCTATCGCGCCCAGCGCTGTTCGCTAAGACCAATTTTCACCCGAAGGAACGAGACGTCATGATTGTCGGCACGGTCAAGGAGATCAAGAGCCACGAATATCGCGTGGGCCTGACGCCTGAAAGCGTGCAGGAGTTGCGTGCCCATGGCCATGACGTGCTGGTGGAGGCGGAGGCGGGCCTGGGCATCGGCGCGCGGGATGCGGACTATCAGGCGGCCGGCGCCACAGTGGTGGAGAGCGCGGCGGCGGTGTTCGCGCGCGCCGAGATGGTGGTGAAGGTGAAGGAACTGCAACCGGCCGAACGCGCCCTGCTGCGTCCCGGCCAGATCCTCTATGCCTATCTCCACCTCGCGCCCGATGCCGCGCAGACGGCCGATCTGGTGCAGTCCGGCGCCGTCGCCATCGCCTATGAGACAGTGACGGACGCGCAGGGCGGCCTGCCTCTGCTGCGGCCGATGAGCCAGGTTGCCGGGCGCATGGCGATCCAGGCGGGCGCGACGGCGCTGGAGACGGCGCATGGCGGGCGCGGCGTGCTGCTGGGCGGCGTACCCGGCGTGCTGCCCGCCAAGGTGGTGGTGATCGGCGGCGGCACGGTGGGCTTCAATGCCGCGCTGACGGCGGCCGGGCTCGGTGCGGACGTGACCGTCCTGGATCGCGATGCGCTGGTGCTGGAGCGGCTGGACACGCATTTCCGGGGCCGGGCCAGGACGCGCTTTGCCAACACCGCCGAGCTTGCCGACAGCGTGGCGCAGGCGGATCTGGTGATCGGCGCGGTGCTGATTCCCGGCGCGGCGGCGCCCAAGCTGGTCTCGCGCGCGATGCTGCGGACCATGCAGCCCGGCGCGGTGCTGGTGGATGTCGCCATCGATCAGGGCGGCTGCTTCGAGACCAGTCGGCCGACCACGCATGACCAGCCCACTTATGTGGAAGAGGGGATCGTCCATTATTGCGTCGGGAACATGCCCGGCGCCGTCGCCCGCACCAGCACCTATGCGCTCAACAATGTGACGCTGCCGCATGCGCTGCGCATGGCGGACCTGGGCTGGCAGGAGGCGATGCGCCGCGACCCTCATCTGCGCGCCGGGCTGAACATATGGGACGGCAAGGTCACTTGCGCGCCGGTCGCGCGCGAGCATGGCTATGAGCCGGTGCCGGCGGAAGAGGCGCTGCGGTAGAGGCGGGAGAGGGCGGGCCCCCGGCAGTTCTCGCCGTCAGTTCTCGTAGGTCTGCTTGAGGACCACGCCGTCGATCATCAGGCCTCCCACGATGAACACGGTGAGTGTGCACGCCAGGAACAGCAGCTTGCCGCCCAGGCCGGGATAATGGTCCATATAGACGATGCCGCGATCGCAGGCGCCGAGTGCCAGCGCGTAGATGGCCAGAAAGGCCTCGAACTTCGTCTTGATGGTAAACAGGCGCTTCAATTTCCCCATGTCCGGCAGGGTCGCAAGCACCGTGCCAGCCACGGAAAAGGTCGCGTAAGATGGTTAACGCCACGCGAAGTGTAAAGTAAACCGACAGGGTTGACGTGCGTTCACAGTCTCGCCGCGCTTACAGCAGCGGCGTGAATTCCTCGACCACCTGCCGGTAGAGCGCGCGCTTGAACGGCACGATGAGGTCCACGAGCTGGCCCGGCGCCACCCATTGCCAGGCGTTGAACTCGGGATGGCTGGTGGCGATGTTCACGTCGCTGTCCACGCCCTTGAAGCGCAGCAGGAACCAGCGCTGCTGCTGGCCGCGATAGCGCCCGCCCCAGATCCGGCCGATCAACTCGTCCGGCAGGTCATAGGCATAGTCGCGGGCCGAGCGGGCGATGATGTCGACCAGACCGGCCGCGATTCCGGTCTCCTCGCCCAGCTCGCGCAGCACGGCGACATCGGCCTCCTCGCCGGGGTCGATGCCGCCCTGGGGCATCTGCCAGGCATCGGGCTCGGCCACGCTCTGGTCCGTGCGCCGGCCCACGAACACCTGTCCCTCGCGATTGGCAAGCATGATGCCCACGCAGGGGCGGTAGGGAAGGGCGGATTTGTCGATGGGGGGCGGCGTCATGGGCAGGGTGCTCGAGTCTTGGCTGGGCGGATCGCGACATGGACCGCGCCGTTCCCCGATGGCATAGAGTGGATGCCCAAGGCAACGCTGTGGGTGGGGCGCAACTTTTCTACTTTGATGTGCGGGCCTTGAAGGACTAGGGCGGCCTCGTCGCAAATCCATTCGAGTATTGCCATGGCTACTGCCGCCACCACAGATCGTCTTCCCCTTTCCGGCGCCGACGCGGCACCGGACGCCGTCGTCGTTCGCTTTGCCGGCGACAGCGGCGATGGCATGCAGCTCACGGGCGGGCAGTTCACGCTCTCCACGGCGCTTGCGGGCAACGATCTGGCGACCTTCCCGGATTTTCCGGCGGAGATTCGCGCGCCGCAGGGCACGCTGTTCGGCGTGTCGGCCTTCCAGATCAATTTCGGCTCGACGGACATCACCACGGCCGGCGACGCGCCGGACATTCTCGTCGCGATGAATCCGGCCGCGCTCAAGACCAACATCAACGATCTCAAGCCCGGCGGGCTGGTCATCATCGACACCGGCGAGTTCAGCGAGCGCAACCTCGCCAAGGCCAAATATGAGCGCAGCCCGCTCGACGATGGGTCGCTGGCCCGCTGGCAGGTGATGGCGTTCGATATTTCCGCGCTGACCATGGAGAGCGTCAAGCCCTTCGGCCTTGGCAACAAGGAAGCGCTGCGCTGCAAGAACATGTGGACGCTGGGCTTGGCGCTGTGGCTGTTCGACCGGCCCCGCCAGCCGATCATCGACTGGCTCAACGCCAAGTTCGCCAAGAATCCCGCCCTTGCGGAGGCGAATGCCGCCGCGCTCAACGCCGGCCATGCCTATGGCGAGACGGCCGAGCTGGCCGTGCCGGTCAAGCAGCTCCATGTGGCGCCCGCGCCGGTGGAGGAGGGGCTCTATCGCGCCGTGACGGGCGCCGAGGCGATCTCGCTCGGCCTGGTGGCCGGCGCGCAGCTCGCGGGCCTGCCCATGTTCTTCGGCGGCTATCCGATCACGCCGGCCAGCGCGATCCTGCATCATCTCTCGCGCCTCAAGGAATATGGCGTCACCACTTTCCAGGCGGAGGACGAGATTGCGGCCATCGCCTCGTCCATCGGCGCCAGCTATGCCGGCTCGCTGGGCGTCACCTGCTCCTCCGGGCCGGGCATCGCCCTCAAGACCGAGGCGCTGGGTCTGGCCATCATGACCGAGCTGCCGCTGGTCATCGTCAATGCCCAGCGCGGCGGCCCCTCCACGGGCCTGCCGACCAAGACCGAGCAGTCCGATCTCTATCAGGCCGTCTATGGCCGCAATGGCGACTCGCCGCTGCCGGTGATCGCCGCGCGCTCGGCGGCGGACTGCTTCGATGCCGCCATCGAGGCGGTGCGCATTGCCGTCACGCATATGACGCCCGTCATCCTGCTGACCGACGGTTATCTCCAGAACGCCGCCGAGCCCTGGCGCGTGCCGGACGTGAGCGCTTACGAGCCCTTCCCGGTCACGTTCCTGCAAGAGCCGCAGGAAGGCGGCCTCAAGCCCTTCGCCCGTAACGAGAAGCTGGCGCGCCCGTGGATCAAGCCGGGTACGCCGGGCCTGATGCACCGCATCGGCGGCATCGAGAAGGAAGTGGACACCGGGCACATCAACTACGCGCCCTCCAACCACCAGGCCATGACGGACCTGCGCCGCGACAAGGTGCTGGGCGTCGCCAAGGGCGTGAAGCAAGCGGTGTCGCTCGGCAATGAGAGCGGCAAGCTTGCCGTGGTGGGCTGGGGCTCCACCTTCGGGCCTATTCACCAGGCGGTGAAGCGGGCGCGCCGCAAGGGGTTGGACGTGGCCCATATCCATGTCCGCAATATCTGGCCCCTGCCGGAAAATCTCGGTGATCTTCTCAAGGGTTACGAGCAGGTTCTCGTACCGGAGATGAACACCGGCCAGTTCAAGACCGTGCTGCGCGACCAATATCTGATCGACGCCCGGCCGCTCAACAAGGTTTCGGGGCAGCCCTTCCGCATTGCGGAGATCGAGGCTGCCATCGAGGGGATGCTCGCATGACTGTTCTTTATGGCTTGGATAGAACGAAAGTCGCCGATGTCCACGGCAGTGTAATCGTTACGTGCCGTGGCGAGCAGCTTGAAATCCACGGTATTGACCTGTTCTACGGTGAGGTGGGGCAGGTAGGCACGTATACGGATGGCGTGGTGTACAATATGGATAGCGTGCCGCAGGCCGGCATTGACCCCAAGTGGAATCTGCAATGAACGACATGACCACCATGGCCCGCCCGCGCGTGGAAACGACCGTCAAGGACTGGGAGACCGACCAGGAAGTGCGCTGGTGCCCGGGCTGCGGCGACTATGCCATCCTCAAGGCCGTGCAGCGCACGCTGGCCGACGTAGGGGCGGACCCCAAGAACACCGCCTTCATCTCCGGCATCGGCTGCTCCTCGCGCTTCCCTTATTATATCGAGAGCTACGGCTTCCACACCATCCACGGCCGCGCGCCGGCGGTGGCGACGGGCGTGAAGCTCGCCAATCCGCAGCTCGACGTGTGGATCATCACGGGCGACGGCGATGCGCTGTCGATCGGCGGCAACCACACCATGCACATCTTGCGCCGCAATCTCGATTGCCAGATCCTGCTGTTCAACAACGAGATCTACGGCCTCACCAAGGGCCAGTATTCGCCGACCAGCCGTGAGGGAACGCGCTCGCCCTCCACGCCTTACGGGTCGGTCGACCGCCCCGCCAAGCCGGCCGCTTTTGCGCTCGGCGCCGGCGCGCGATTCGTCGCGCGAGGCTTCGACGTGTCGAAGAACCTGCCGGAGGTGCTCAAGGCCGCTTATGCGCACAAGGGCGCGGCCTTCGTGGAGATCTTCCAGAACTGCATCGTCTACAACAAGGACGTGTTCAACGATTTCGCCGCTCCCAAGGGCGCGGAGGACCGGCAGCTCTGGCTCAAGCATGGCGAGCCCATGCTGTTCGGATCGGAGAAGAGCGGCGGCATCAAGGGGCTGGCGCTCGATCGCGATGCGCTGACGCTCAAGGTGGTCGAGGTGACGGACGGCGACTGGCAGGCGGCGGGCGTCCTCGTCCACGATGCCACCAACCGCGCGCTGGCGCATATGCTGGTGGAAATGCCCTTCGGCGAGTTCCCCATGGCGCTGGGCGTGCTGTACGACGATCCGCGCCCCAGCTTCGAGCAGAGCGTCGTCGCGCAGAACGCCCAGGTGGCTACGGGCAAGGTGGCGGACATCCAGAACCTGCTCAGCACGGGCGAGACCTGGACCGTGAGCGGCCGCGAGCAGACCGACGCCGCGGAAGCCGGCAGCGCTGGCAGCGGGCCTGAGCTTTAGGCTGTAACACGTTGATAGAATAGTCTTGTACTTCTGCGAAAGCGGGAGCCAAGGGCGGTCAGGTAGGCACTGTTTCGATCAGTTTGGAAGTGGGGAGTCACTTTGATTCTCCCGCGCGAGCGATCCATTATTGCACCCGCTTCGGCCGGCGTCCCTATCGCGCGCCGCTCCGCACGCGCTGGGCCCAATGACCGCCAGCACCGCACAGGCTTGACCTGCGGTCCGCGCCCGGTCCATCTCCACGCCCATGGATAATTTCACGCATAGCCTGGCCGGATGGGCGCTCGGTCAGGCCGGTCTCAAGACTCGCACGCGCAAGGGGCTCGTCGCGCTGATCCTGGGCGCGAACATGCCGGATATCGATGTGTTTTTCGGCTGGGTGCCCTGGGACCCGCTCGCCACTCATCGGGGCTTCACCCATAGCATCGTCGCCGGATGCGTGCTCATGCCGCCGATCCTGGCGGGCCTGCTGTTGCTGCTCGACCGCTGGCAGGTGAAGCGCGGCGCCACCTTCCGCAGCGGCCTGCCGATGCATGTGCCCTGGCTGATCGCGCTCTGCTATCTGGGCGCCTTCACCCATCCGCTGCTCGACCTTCAGACCACTTATGCGGTGCAGCTCCTCTCGCCCTTCAGCAATCGCTGGTTCCACGCCGAGACGCTGTTCATCATCGACGTGTGGGTATGGAGCGCACTGGCCTTTGCGATCTGGCTTTCGCGCCGACGGGAGAAGCGGGGCGGGGACTGGCGGCGGCCGGCCATCGTCGGGCTGGCGGCGGTGCTCGCCTATATCGGCCTCAATGGCGCCATCACCCAGGGCGCGCGCCATGCCCTGCTGGCGGCGGTCGATGGCCCCCGGCCCGATGTGCTCATCGCCGGCCAGCAGCCGATCCTGTTCTGGAAGCGCGATCTGGTCTGGCGGCAGGAGCGCCGGATCGGCCGTGCGCAGTACGATCCGCTGGCCTCGCTGGGCGGCGTCAGCGCGATGCAACCGCTCGTGCCCGACAATATGGATGATCCGCTCGCCCAACGAGCCAAGCGGGCAAACCGCAATATCGAGGCGTTCATGCGCTGGTCGATCATGCCCGTGGCGCAAGTGACGCGCGAGCGTTGCCGGGCGGTGGTGGCCTTTGGCGATGCACGCTTCGGCATGCGCAGCCGGGGGCCGCTGATGCGCACCGTGACTCTGCCGACGGCGGGGCCGGGTTGCCCGGCGCCGGACGGGCAGGAGTCCTGAGCGGCCTGACGCATTCTGTCCGCGCGACAGCCTGCTATCCCCAATCCCCCCATTGCGGTGCCTGGGCGAAGGGGTGATATAGGGCGCCATGAACGTTCACAGTTCCAGCAGCGGCTTCAAGCGCGCGCGGGCCCGGCGTGCCCTGCGCCGCTACGGCGGGGCGCTCTGGGCACGCGTGCCGGCGCGTCTTTTTCAAGCGCTCGTGGCCCGCGTCGACGCCGGGCTGCTGGCCGGATCGCTCGAACTGCACCTGCCCGATGGCGCGGTGCGCATCCTTGGCGCGCGCGCGCCGGGCTTCACCGCCATCGTGCATCTGGAAAGCTGGCGGGCGGTGTTGCGCCTGGCCGTTTCCGGCTCGGTGGGCTGGTTCCGCGCCTGGGAGGCGGAGGAATGGTCGAGCCCCGATCCGGTCGCGCTGTTCGCGCTGTTCATGGCCAATGCCCGCTCGCTCGGCACGGCGGCCCGCGCGCGCGGGCTGCCCCGCATCCTCGGGCGTCTCGCCCATGCGCGGCGGCACAACAGCCGGCGTGGCGCGCGGCGGAATATCGCCGAGCATTACGACCTGGGCAATGATTTCTACACGCTATGGCTCGACGAGACGCTGACCTATAGCTGCGCGCGCCCGGCCTTTCCCGGCGAGCCGCTGGAGGCGGCCCAGCGCCGCAAGATCGACGAGCTTCTTGATAGAATTGACCTAAAGGATGGATCGCAACTTCTTGAAATTGGTTGTGGATGGGGTGGCCTCGCGGAGCGCGCCCTGGCGCGGGCGCGGATCGGCTATACCGGCCTGACGCTTTCGGCCGAGCAGCGCGCCGAAGCCTTGACACTGCCGGGCATTTCCCGAGCGGGTGATCGCGCAGAAATTCTCTTGCAGGATTATAGGGATACCACAGGCTCCTATGATTCTATCGCAAGCGTAGAAATGGTCGAGGCCGTGGGGCAACGCTATTGGCCGACCTATCTCGACGCGATTGCGCGGCTACTCAAGCCCGGCGGGCGCGCGGCCATCCAGTTCATCAGCATCGACGATGCCATTTTCCCGGCCTATGCGCGGCGCGCGGATTTCATCCAGCGTTTTATTTTCCCCGGCGGTTGCCTGATCTCCGAGAAACGCTTTCGCGCGCTGGCCGAGGAGCGGGGCTTCCTGTGGGCCGATCAGACGCGCTTCGGCCTCGATTATGCGTGGACGCTCCGCCAGTGGCGCGAGCGGTTCGAGGCGGCAGTGGAGGCGGGCCTGCTGCCTTCCCGCTTCGACGAGCATTTCGTCGACATGTGGCGCTTCTATCTCATGTATTGCGAAGGCGGCTTTGTCGGGCGCGGCATCGATGTGGCGCAAGTGACGCTGGTGAAGCCGGCCAACTGAGGATGTCCGCTCAGGCCGGCGGAATGGCGGCGTCGATCTCCGCGCGCAGGCTCGCGATCAGCGACTGGACATTGGGAAGGCGCGTGGTCTCCTCGTCCAGGATGGCGTGGAAGATGCGGCGTTTCCACTGGTCGCGCCGGCCGGGCGCGGTCATCGCGGCGTCGGGGATGGTGGAAAGCAGGATGTCGATCATCCGTTCGGCGCCATGGAGCCGGCCCCAGAGATAATCATTCTCGCGATAGGTGCGGCTGAAGAAGGCGCCGAAGCTGTTGAATTCGATGCCGCGCAGAGTCGCCGCCGCGCCGCCCGCGCGGATGGCGGCGGCATCGTCGGGCGAGATGCGGTCCACCTTGATGGGGTCATATTCGTCCAGTCCTTCGCCCTGGAGCAGCGGCAGCGTGGCGATGTCATAATAGGGAAAGCCGAGATAGGCGCGCATCAGCGCCCGGCGCTCTTCGGCGGGCAGCGCCAGCAGGGCGGCGGGGAAGCGCTGGTCGAAGCGATTATCCAGCCCTCGCAGATCGCGGGCCTGCGCAATGGCCTCCATCGTCGCCAGCGGATCGTCGAGCGCATGGCGGGCGGCATTGCGGCTCTGCGCGTCGAAAAAGGCCGGTTCCTGCGTCTGCGCATAGGCGCCGATGGTCTCGTAGATGAGATCGCGCAGGGCCTCGCGCGCCGGCTCGCCAGCGATCGCGGCCTCGCCGGCGGACTCGGCAAGCGGCACGAGCTGGCGGGCCAGGAAGCGCAGGCGTCGCAGTCGGAAATCGACATCATGGCTGCGCAGGAAGGTGATGAGCGGCGGGCTGGCGCCATCGCGCGTGCCATGGCCGCAGCGGTCGATGCCGGCGCCGTCCACCGCCGCGCGCAGGGCCCGGCGTACCGTTTCCCGATGGGTGGCGGAGTTCGCCTGGCCGGCCAGCGCCACCAGCAGCGCGCCCAGCCCATCGAGAATGCCGGCGAGCTTGAGATGGGCATAAGCGGGATAGGCAAAGCCGGCAGCGCGCGCGGCCTTGGCCTGCATCCGCGCCCGCCAGACCGCCAGCCGGCGCGGCGTGGGGCGCGTGAGGAAGAGCGTGCGGCCGACCGTCGCCTCGACCACGCTCTCGATCTCCGGCCGCAGCGCATCGACGATATGGCCCATGCGGCGGATGCGGCGGCTGCGCTCGGCTATGGCCTCCAGATTGTCGCGGATGGGCTGTTCGCGCGGCAGGTCGCTCAAGGCGCCGAAGATGGTGCGGAAGAAGCCGGGGAGGCGGTGATGGCCGCTCTCGTCGCGTGGGCCGGGCGCGGTGAGGCGGAACCGGCCCCGGCCGGGCGTGGGCTGGATATAGACGAAGCGCCGGTCCACCGCGCGGCGGGCCGGGCGGTCCTTGAGCGCACCGATGGCCTGGGCGAAAGGCGCGTTGGCCAGCACCGATCCGTCGATCAGCACCGCGTCCTCGGCGCGGGCGGCCGTGTCGTGATGGGGCAGGATGCGGGCTAGAAAGCCGCCGCGTCCGGGCCAGGAGAGGCTGCGTTCCTCCAGCACGGCGTCCAACTCGCGGACGGTGAAGGGCGGGAACGCGCCGGGAAAGCTCGCCGTGGCGCGGGCGGCGAACACCAGCTCGGCGGGGTCGGCGAGGCGGCGGGGCCGGTTGCCGCGCGCGGCGAAGCTGATGGCGAGCCGATGCTCGATCTCGCTGACTTCCGGCGGGCTGTTGAGCAGCAGCCGTTCTTCATGGCCGGTGAAATCCGTCGCGGTGACGAAAAGGTCGAGCGGATAGCCGTCCGGCACGAGCGGCGCGCCCGCCTCGCTGGCCGCCATGGCATCGAAGGCATCGAGCAGCAGGCCCGTGAAGCCCTTGCCCCCGAAGGGCGGCGCAAACCAGCGCGCCCGCACGAAATTGGTGAGCTTGCGGCGCACTTCCCGGCGCGTCTCCGGCGCCACCGTGCGCGCCACCGTATCGTCGCGCCGGCGCAGCAGCAGCCACAGAATGGGCCGCGCCCAGAATTTGGTGAGGCGGGAGAGCGGGCGCGCATCGGGGTCGATCAGCAGGTCCGCGTCGGCGGCGCGCAGCCACAGATCGGTCAGCGGCTCGATGGACTGGCCGGTCTCGATGGCATGGGCGAGGAACACGCCGTTGATGCCGCCCGCGCTGGCGCCCGCGATGATATCCGGCACGACGCGCAGCCGCAGTGCCGCCTGCCGCTGGGCGCAGGCCAATATGTCGCGATAGACGGCCTGGGTGGCGCCGGGAGCGGGGCCGCACTCGCTCTCGCCCGGCGCCGTGTCGTCCGTGAAATCCCGGCTCGCGCGGGCGAGATGCCAGATCTCCTTGGTGACGCCATGCATGTACACGGCAAGGCTGACGCCGCCGTAGCAGACCAGCGCCAGCCGCAGTTCCTTCTCTCCCATGGGAGACATGCATGGCGCGGCTTGGCCCGCTTGTCGACCTTCAACCCGGCGCGGGCCCTTCGGAGCCCCTCTATCCTGAAGCCTATACCGAGAAGCGCGCCCAGACGGGGAGATGGTCCGAGGCGCGGCGCGCGGCGGGGGAGAGGTGCACGCCGCATTCGTCGAGCCGGTGCGTGCCGCGCCACAGGATGCGGTCGAGCGTGGCGACGGGACGCGTCGCGTGGAAGCTGCGGCCGCATGACGCCAGCTCGTAGTGGCGCATGAAGTCTACCAGGCAACCGCGCCCGGCGCTCCACTCGTTGAGGTCGCCCATCAGGATGGTGGTGTCCGGTCCATCGCCCCGCGGTTCCTCGCCCCCGAGCGCATCGCCTTTCTGGCTGTCGTGCTTCGCCGCGTCGAGATAGCGGCACACCGCCGTCGCCTGCCGCCGCCGCCACAGGCCTGAGAGGTCCAGATGCATGCCGACCACGCGCACCACATGCCCGCCGGCCTTCAGCGTGGCGGTGACGGCACCGCGCGGCTCCAGGCAGGGCAGGTGGATATGGTCGTGCGCGATGAGGTCGTGCTCGCGCCGGATGAGCAGCGCATTGCCGTGCCAGCCCATGCTCTCCGTGCGCACGCCCAGCGGCACGGCGCGGTAGGGCGTGTGTGCCTCCAGCAGCCAGTCCGGCAGCACGGCGAGACGCTTGCCGAAGCGGCGGTCCGCCTCCTGCAAAGCGACGATGTCCGCATCCATCTCGTTGAGCACGTCGATGATTCGTTCGGGGCTGCGGCGCCGGTCGGTGCCTATGGCCTTGCGGATATTGTAGCTGGCGACTTTGAGCATCATGCCGTCATTGGGGATTATCGGGCCGCAGAACAAGATGCAGGGGCTGGTGTTCTCATTTCGTTCTGATAAGAAGGCAGTCATGGTCAAGCTCAAACGGCGCTTCGTCTGTCAGGATTGCGGCTCGGTCGCCTCGCGGTGGCAGGGCCAGTGCGACGATTGCGGCGCGTGGAACAGCCTTGTGGAGGAGGCGCCGCCCACCACCTTTTCCGCCAAGCATGATTTGCAGGGCGGCGGCCGGGCTATCGCGCTGCTGAGTCTGGACAGCGACATTGCCCTGCCGCGCCGCACGAGCACGGGCCTCGCCGAGTTCGACCGGGCGCTGGGCGGCGGACTGGTGCCGGGCTCGGCCACGCTGATCGGCGGCGATCCGGGCATCGGCAAGTCGACTTTGCTGCTCCAGGCGGCGGCCTCTCTGGCCCGCGAGGGGCGCGACGTGGTCTATGTCAGCGGCGAGGAAGCGGCCGATCAGGTGCGCCTGCGCGCGCGGCGCCTGGGGCTGGGCGATGCGCCGGTGCGGCTCGCCAGCGCCACCTCGGTGCGCGACATTCTGACGACCCTGGGCAGCGGGGAAAATCCGGCGCTGCTCATCATCGATTCGATCCAGACCATGCACAGCGACCTGATCGAGGGCGCGCCGGGCACGGTGAGCCAGGTCCGCGCCTCCGCGCAGGAGCTGATCCGCTTCGCCAAGCAGGGCAGCACGGCGCTGGTGCTGGTGGGCCATGTCACCAAGGACGGCAGCCTGGCGGGCCCGCGCGTGCTGGAGCATATGGTCGATACCGTGCTCGCCTTCGAGGGGGAGCGCAGTCACCAGTATCGCATCCTGCGCGCGATCAAGAATCGCTTTGGCGGCACTGACGAGATCGGCGTCTTCGCCATGGTGGAGGAGGGGCTGGCCGAAGTCGCCAACCCGTCCGCCCTGTTCCTCACCCAGCGGGACGAGCGCGTGGCCGGCGCCACGGTCTTTCCGGCGCTGGAGGGCACGCGGCCCGTGCTGATCGAGATTCAGGCGCTCACCGTGCGGCTTGCCAGCGGGGCGACGCCGCGCCGGGCCGTGGTGGGCTGGGACAGCGGGCGGCTCGCCATGATCCTGGCGGTGCTGGAGGCGCGCTGCGGGCTCAGCTTCTCGGCCTGCGAGGTCTATCTGAACGTCGCTGGCGGCTATCGCCTGTCCGATCCGGCAGCGGATCTGGCGGTGGCGGCCGCGCTCGTTTCCGCGCTCAGCGAGCGGCCGGTGCCGCACGATGCGGTGATACTGGGTGAAATCGCGCTCTCCGGCGAGATCCGCCCGGTGGCGCATTTGCCCACGCGCCTGCGCGAGGCGGCCAAGCTCGGCTTCGGCCAGGCCTGGCTGCCGCGCGCCGCGCAGGAGAGCGCCCCGGCGATGAAGACTCTGGGCTTCGGCCGCCTTGCCGATCTGGTTGACCAGATGCTTGGGCGGCACTAGCTCCAGCGGCTATGGCCACATTCGACATCGTCATTTTCCTGCTGATCGGCGGCTTCGGCGTGCGTGGCTTCCTTGCCGGATTCGTGCGCGAGATCCTGTCGCTCTGTGCCGTCGTGGCCGCGATCCTGGCGATCCGTGTCTTCCACGAAGTCGTCACTGCCTTCATCGCGCCGCATATCGGCTCGGAATATCCCGCGGCGCTGCTCGCTTTCATCTTTCTGTTCGGCGTGGTCTACATGTCGGTGAAGCTGGTCGCGAACACCCTCAGCAATCAGGCGCGCAATATCGGCCTGGGCTCCATGGACCGCGTGCTCGGCTTCGGCTTCGGCGCGGTGAAGGGCATGCTCATCGCCACCGTGGGCTTCGCGCTTTTCACCATGGTCTATGACGCGCTCTACGGCGAGCTTTCGCCGCGCCCGGACTGGCTGCGCCACACGCAGAGCTATCCGCTGCTCAATGCGGGTGCCGAGGCGATGAGCAAATGGGTGGCGGAGAACCGGAGCGACGGCGGCCTCATCGGCTTTGGCGAAGAGAAAGTGGTACCCGATGGGCCGGCTTATCCGATCAAGCGGGGCGAGCGATGAGCGGCGCGCTCTACAGCCTCGACGTGTTGCGCATGGCGGCGCGGGTGGCGGAGTTTCCACCGCTGGTGGCCGATACGCCCCTGCGCGAGGAGCGGCGCTCGCCCACCTGCGGAAGCCGTGTCACGGTGACGTTGACGCTCGCGGCGGACGGCACGGTGGAGGCCGTGGGGCTCGATGCCAAGGCCTGCGCGCTGGGCCAGGCGGCGGCGGCGATCATGGCGCGCGGGGCAAAGGGGCGCAGCGCGGCCGATCTGGCGGCGGCCACCGAGGCCTGGCGCGCCTATCTGGCGGGCGAACGCGAGGCGCCGCCGGACTGGCCGGATCTGGCCCTGCTCGCCGCTGGCCGGGATTATCCCGCGCGCCATCCGTCCATGCGGCTCGCCTTTGAGGCCGCCAGCGCGGCGTTGGCCGGGGCTGTGATGGATCATGGCTGAAGGCGCCGCTGTGCAGACCGAGGGCCGCATCACGGCCATGCTGGCGGCGGTGAGCGCTGCCCTTGCCGTGGCAGCCGCCGCCTTTGGCGCCCATGCCGCGCCCTCTCCCCAAGTCGCCGAATGGCTCCAGACCGGCGGGCATTATCAGTTGGCGCATGCCATAGCGGCACTCGTGCTGCTGCGCTGGCCGGGGCAAGTCCGCGCGGTGCGACTGCTGCTGGCAGGCAGCTGCCTCTTCGCCGCGACGCTCTACGCCATGGCGCTCGGTGCCCCACGCTGGCTGGGCGCGGTGACTCCGGTGGGCGGATCGCTCATGATCGCGGGCTGGCTCTGGGCGGCGTGGACATTGCGGCGCGAGGCGGGACGCCCCGCGGATTAGGACCGATCGACGTTCAGGAAATGGCGAGACGAGCCGAAGGCGACCACAGGGCAAAATGGTGATTTTTCGTGACCCGGAGCGCAGCGTACTTCTGGTGCGTGAGCACCGGAAGTACGGAAAGGCGCCATTTGCAGACCGCCCGAACTGGAGCCGCAGGCGTCCGAAGGACAATGTCGATCCGTCCTAGCGGTCACGCGCCTGTCGCCCGGGCATGCCTGATCGCGAAAGAAGCGAGGGGATCATGAGCGAAGGCTTCAGGACGATCGCGGGGCTGTTCTTTCGGATCGGCTTCTCTGGCGAGGATGTGGGCATCCTGCGCGGGGCGCTTTCGCCTGATGGACGCTATCATCACGATGGTCAGTCCGCTCTCTATGGCTCGCCGCGTGCCGATTGGGCGGCGCGGGCCGTGGAGCCCGATCTCCAGCCGGACGATCCGCCACGGTCCGTCCACCGCTTGATGGTGAACGGCGCGCGCGTCGTCGATACGCGCGACCATGAATTCTGGGCGGCGCTGGGCATCGACCCCGCGGATTCGGACGTCCCTGCGTCCGCAGCGCGCGGCGGGCCGACGTCCCGCTACCTGGTCGGTGTCCGACACGGCGCGTAAGCTCGATGCCGATGGGATGATCTATACCGCGCGGACCGATCCGGCGCGCTGGCATCTGGTGCTGTTCCGGTGGAACGAGCATGGCGGCGCCTGCGTCACGGCGGCGGCATAGCCCGCCATGCGCGGCGGCTCAGCCCCGGCTTTCGTCCAGGAAGGCCGCCACGTCGGCCAGGTCCACATCCTTGGCGAGGAAAGTCTGGCCGATGCCGCGCGCGAGCAGGAAGGGCAGGGTGCCCGCGCTCATTTTCTTATCGTGGAGCATGTGGCCGACGAGCGTTTCGCCGCTCGCCGCATCCACGCCCGCCTCCTTGAGCGAGGCGGGCAGGCCAACGGCGCGCAGATGGGCGGCGACCCGCGCGGCGTCCTGGCCGGGGCACAGGCCCCGCCGCACCGAATAGGCAAAGGCCAGCGCCATGCCGGCGGCTACGCCCTCGCCATGGAGCAGCCTGTCGGAAAAGCCGGTCTCCGCCTCCAGCGCATGGCCGAAGGTGTGGCCCAGGTTGAGCAGCGCGCGCCGACCGCTCGTCTCGCGCTCGTCCTCGCCCACGATGGCGGCCTTGGCGGCAACGCTGCGGGCGATGGCATGGACGCGCGCGGCGCCGTCTCCCGCTAGCAGGGCCGGGCCGTTGCCTTCGCACCAGCCGAAGAAGTCGAAATCGTCGATCAGGCCGTATTTGACCACTTCGGCATAGCCGGCGCGCGTCTCGCGCGGGCCCAGCGTATCGAGCGTATCGGGGTCGATCAGCACCAGGGCGGGCTGATGGAAGGCGCCGATCAGATTCTTGCCCGCGCGGCTGTTGATCGCCGTCTTGCCGCCCACCGAGCTGTCCACCTGCGCCAGCAGCGTCGTGGGGATCTGGATGAAGGCGCAGCCGCGTTTCACCACCGAGGCGGCAAAGCCCACCAGATCGCCAATCACGCCGCCGCCCAGCGCCAGGATATGGTCGCGCCGCTCGACGCCCCGGTCGATCAGCCGGTCGGTCAGCGCTTCGAGCTGCGCCCAGCTCTTGGTGCCTTCGCCGGCGGGCAGGACGATGGGCTCGATGGCGAGGCCGGCCGCATCGAGCGCCGCCTTCAGGCGCGGGAGCTGGGCCTGCGCCACATTGCTGTCCGTCACCACCACGAAGGGCCGCTTGCCGGCATAAGGACGCAGCGCCTCGCCGGCGCGGTCGATCAGGCCCGGCTCGATGCGTACCTCATAGCTGCGCTCGCCCAGGGAAACGGGAACGTTGGTCATTGTCCGATCGCCTTGATGATGGCTTCCACGGTCGCCTCGTGCGGCGAATCCGTGCTGCGGATGCGGATGGGCGCCTGCGCGTAATAGGGGCCGCGCTCCTGCGCCAGTTGGGTGAGTACCTCGTGCGGGTTGCGGCCCTTGAGCAGCGGCCGTCCTTCGCGGCGCGAGACGCGGCCGACCAGCACGTCGATGTCCGCGTCCAGCCACACGGCCGTCGCCTTGTCGAGGATGAGCGCGCGCGTCTCGTCATTGACGAAGGCGCCGCCGCCGGTGGCGACAACCTTGGGCGTGCCGTCGATCAGGCGGGCGATGACGCGCCGCTCCCCGTCGCGGAAGGCGGGCTCGCCATGCCGGTCGAAGATATCCTGGATGGTCATGCCGGCCGCTTTCTCGATCTCCTCGTCGGCATCGACGAAGGGCAAGCCCAGCCGCGCCGCGAGCCGGCGGCCGATGGTCGACTTGCCCACGCCCATCAGCCCCACCAGGACCAGCGATCCCTTATGGACGCCCTCGGCACATTTATCGTTTCGCAGCATGACGAGCGCGGCTATACAGCGGCTTGCGCGCGAGGCAACGCCGTTCCGACGGCGGCTCGCGCCCGTACAGCCAATGCAGCCGCACAGAAGGGCCATGAAGATCAGCCGTCCCGCTTCCGTTCGCCGCCGTCGCAGCCCGTTTCCGCTCCTGCTGATCCTTGTCGCCATCCTGATCGTGGGCCTGCTGGTCGCGGCCTGGGTGAAGGGCGGGGAGCAGCCGCGCAAGCAGGTGGAGATCCCGATTCCCGCCGAGCAACTCGGTCGCTGAGGCCGGTGCCGGTGCGATTGACGCGGGCGCATGCGCTGATCGGCGCCGGGGCTCTGGCCCTGGCCATCCCGGTGCTGGCGCAGGCGCCCGAATCGCTGCTGCCTCCCGGTTTCGGCGATCCGCCGCCTGCGCCGCGCACGCCGCCGCCCGCCGCGCCGGCGCCCACGCCGACCCCCGCGACACCGCCGCCGCCCACGGGCAGCATCTCCGAGCAGAGCCCGGACGTGCTGCCGCCTGTCGATCTGGCCAATGCGGCCGCCGGCGAGCCGGAGCCGGAGGAAGCCGAGGCGAGCGGCCCCACTTATGACCTGCCGCCCTCGGCGCGCCGCTCGCTCGATCGGGTCGGCGTGCTGACGCCCGATCTGGGCGGGCTGGGCGACAACGCCTTCGGCACCACGAGCGGCGACGGCAAGGCGCGAATCATGGCGGCCACGCGCGCGCCCATCGCCTCGCGCTGGGCCAGCATCCTGCTGCGCCGCGCCCTGCTTACCCAGAGCCGCACGCCGGACGGCATCGGCGGCGCGGACTGGGTCGCCGAGCGGGCCTGGCTGCTGCTGCGCATGGGCGAGGCGGACAATGCCCGGCTGCTCATTCACGGCGTGGACAATGGTCGCTTCAGCCGCCGGCTCTATGCGGTCTCTATGCAGGCGCTGCTGGCGACGGCCGATCCCGCCGGCTTCTGCCCGCTGCTGCCGCGCGCGCGCAATTTCTCCAACGAGCCGAGCTGGTTCATGGCGCAGGCCATTTGCGCGTCCTTCTCCGCCGATCAGAACAGCGCCACGGCACTGCTGAACCAGGCCCAGCGGCGCGGCATCGCGCGCGGGATCGACTATCGCCTGGCCGAGAAGGTGGTGGGCGCCGGGCCGCAGAGCCGCCGCTCGGTCACGATCGAGTGGGACGGCGCCGCGCGCCTCACCACTTGGCGCTTCGGCCTCGCGACGGCGACCAATGTGGCGATTCCCGATGCGCTCTATGCCACCGCGGGCCCGCAGGTGCGCGCCTGGGAAGCGCGCGCGCCGATGCTTTCGCTCGCCCAGCGCCTGCCCGGCACGGTGACGGCGACGCGGCTCGGCGTCTTTTCCGGCGCGGCCGCGCGCGGTTTCCACGATGCGCTGGCCGAGCAGCCGGATGCGTCCTCCGCCGCGCAGGATGCAGGCGAGCTGCTGCGCGTGGCTTATGCGGGCGCGGCGAATGAGGGCCGCATCGCCGCCATGCGCGAATTCTGGAGCCGGCCCCGCGCGGACGGCGGGCGTGCCGGGCCCGGCGGCGTCGATTATGCCGCGCTGCCCGCGCTCGCACGCGCCGCCGCATCGGTGAAGCCGGATGCAGTGGCCGGCGCGGACACGCCCTGGCTGCTCGCCGCCATGCTTTCGAGCGGTTACGACCGCAATGCCGCGCGCTGGGCGGATGTGGTGGACAGTCTCGATAGCGCGGCCCGCCAGCGGAGCTGGGCACTGCTCGCGACCGGCACGCCCACGCCGCGCGTTGCCCTCTCGGCGAGCCGCATCGGGGAATTCGTGCGCGCGGACGGGAGCGCGGACGGCCTGCTTGGCCGGATGCTGGTGGCGGGACTGGGCGGGCTCGACCGCCTGCCGGCCGGCGAGCGCGGCGATCTGCTCAGGAATGCCGGCATCGACCCCACGCCGCGCCATCTCTGGACGCGCATACTGATGGCGGCGGCAAGCCGGGGCGAACAGGGCACGGTAGCGCTGATGGTCGCAGTCGGCCTGCAAGCCGGGGAGTGGAACGCCATTCCACCCCAGCATCTCTATTTCATCACGGCCGCCCTTCACCGCGTCGGTCTCGATCCCTATGCGCGGATGATCGCGGCCGAGGCCGTGGCCCGGACGGGATGAGCGGCCCCGGCCGAGGGGAAGAGGAGGCCGGGCCGGTCGGCCGAAGCGACGCGGCGCTGATCGACCGCTATCTGGCGATGCTGGCCGCCGAGCGGGGCGCCGCGCGCAACACTTTGCTCGCCTATCGCAACGACCTGAGCGACGCGGCGGCGCGGATCGGCGCGCTGGGCACGGCGGATGGCGAGGCGCTGGCCGGGCTCTCCAAAGCCTGGGCGGATCTTTCTGCCGCCACGCTGGCGCGCAAGGCCTCGGCCCTGCGCGGCTTCTTCGGCTTTCTCGAAGCGGAGAGCATCCGCGCCGACAATCCCTCGGCCGCGCTGCCGCGCCCCGTTTCCCGGCGGCCCTTGCCCAAGGTGTTGAGCCATGGCGATGTGGAGGCGCTTTTCGCCGTTCTCCAGACGCGCGCCGACCGCGTTCCGCCCGACCCGCGCGATCTGCGTCTGACCGCGCTGGTCGAGCTGCTCTACGGCTCCGGCCTGCGCGCGACCGAGCTGGTCTCGCTGCCGCTGCGCGCGCTCGCCACGGACCGGCCCTATCTCATCCTGCGCGGCAAGGGCGGGCGCGAGCGGCTCGTGCCGATATCGGACCGGGCGCGCGCTGCCGTCGCGGTCTGGCGCAGCCATGTGCCGCCGGAAAGCGCGTGGCTGTTCCCCTCGGGCAAGAGCCATCTGAGCCGCGTGCGCCTGTTCCAGCTCGTCCGCACGCTGGCCGGGGAGGCGGGCATCGACCCCGCGCGCGTCAGCCCGCATGTGCTGCGCCACGCCTTCGCCACGCATCTGCTGGAGGGCGGCGCTGACCTGCGCGCGTTGCAGGCGATGCTCGGCCATGCCGACATCGCGACGACGCAGATCTACACGCATGTCGACGCCAGCCGCCTCGTCGCGCTGGTCAATGCGCGCCATCCGCTCGTTGACCTCAAGGCGAGGGGGGCTTAACGCCACGCCGATGATCTCTTATCTTGACTTCGAAAAGCCGGTCGCGGCGCTCCAGGCGCGCATCGACGAGTTGCGCGAGACCGCCGACAGCGGCGCCATCGACATCGACGCTGAAATCGAGAAGCTTCAGCAGCGCTCGACGACGATGCTGACGGACCTCTACGCCAAGCTGACGCCCTGGCAGAAGACGCAGGTGGCGCGCCATCCGCAGCGCCCGCATTTCCGCGATTTCGTAACCGGCATGTGCACCGATTTCACGCCGCTGGCCGGCGACCGCGCCTTTGGCGACGATCAGGCGATATTGGGCGGCTTCGCGACCATCGCGGGGCAGAAGGTGATGCTGATCGGCCATGAGCGCGGCCACGACACCGCCTCGCGCGTGCGGCACAATTTCGGCATGGGCATGCCGGAGGGCTATCGCAAGGCGATCCGCCTGATGGAACTGGCCGACCGCTTCCGTCTGCCGGTGGTGACGCTGGTCGATACCTCCGGCGCCTTCCCCGGCGTGCAGGCGGAGGAGCGCGGACAGGCCGAGGCCATCGCGCGCGGCACCGAGGCGTGTCTGGCGCTGGGCGTACCCATGGTCGCGGCCGTCGTGGGCGAGGGGGGCTCGGGCGGCGCCATCGCGCTGGCGGCGGGCAACCGCGTGCTGATGTTCGAGCATGCCATCTATTCCGTCATTTCGCCGGAGGGCTGCGCGTCCATCCTGTGGCGCACGGCGGACAAGGCGGCGGACGCGGCGCAGGCGATGCAGGTCTCCGCCGCGCAACTCTCCGCGCTCGGCGTCATCGACAAGATCGTGCCCGAACCGATGGGCGGCGCGCATCGCGATCCGGCCATGGCCATCGAGGCGCTGCGCAAGGCCATCGTGGGCGAACTGCGCGAGCTGGGCGGCCTCAAGCCCGATCAGCTCCGCAAGCAGCGGGCCGACAAATTCCTCGCCATGGGCGGCTAGGGTCCATCCGATCAAGGCTCCTGCGAAAGCGGGAGGCCAGGGCGATAACGCACCGCCGCTGAGTTCTGGGCTCCTGCTTTCGCAGGAGCACCGCCTTGGCTCAACCGGCACGCCACGGCATTGCAATCGCGCCTCTGCCGACTATCCTTCGTCGGAACAGAAAGGGACATGGCGATGAAGAGAATTTCCGCGCGCCCCGGCTTCAAGCTTGCCGGGTTGGCGCTGCTGGTGGCGGGCGGGGGGGGACTTGTGATCGCCAGCCATGGCGAGGCGCAGGCGCCCCGGCAGATCCAGACGGCGACCTCCATGAGCGCGGCCGAGCGGGCCGAGGGCGCCAAGGCGCACCCGCAGCTTCTCAACGAATTCGGTGGCCTCTACGAAGGGCGGCAGGCGGCCTATGTCGCGCAGGTGGGTCGCCGGATCGCGACTCAGTCCAGCCTCTCCAGCCAGCAGAACGACTTTACGGTCAGCCTGCTCAACAGCCCGGTCAACAACGCCTTCGCGATCCCCGGCGGCTATGTCTATGTGACGCGCCAGTTGCTCGGCCTGATGAACGATGAGGCGGAGCTGGCGGGCGTGCTCGGCCATGAAGTGGGCCATGTCGCCGCCCAGCATGGCCAGAAGCGCGAGAGCGCGGCCACGCGCAACACCATATTGGGCGTGCTCGGCCAGGTGCTGGTCGGCCAGATCGCCGGCGACAGCGCCCTGGGCGGCCTGCTCCAGAAAGGCATCGGCACGGGCGCGCAACTGCTGACGCTCAAATATTCCCGCACGCAGGAATATGAGGCGGACGATCTGGGCATTCGCTATCTCGCCAGCGCGGGCTACGATCCGGCTGCGCTCTCCTCCATGCTGGCTTCCCTCGCTGCGCAGACGGCGCTGGACAGCCGGACGAGCGGACGCACCAGCAGCGTCCCGCAATGGGCGAGCACTCATCCCGATCCCGCCTCGCGCGTGCAGCGGGCGCTCTCCACCGCGCGGGCCACCGGGTCGCGGGCGACGCAGCGCAATCAGGCCGTGTTCCTCGGCAATCTCGAAGGGCTGCTTTACGGGGACGACCCCGCGCAGGGCATCGTCGCGAACGGCATGTTCCTGCATCCGGGCCTCAAGCTCAAATTCTCGGTGCCGCAGGGCTATGCGGTGGACAATCAGGCCGATTCGGTGACGATTTCCGGCCAGTCCGTGCGCGCGCAGTTCAGCGGCGGGCGCTTCGACGGCAATCTCGATCGCTATGTGCAGGGGGTGTTCCAGCAACTGGCAGGGCAGGGGAGCGCCCCCAGCATCGCCACCCAGCGCACCACGATCAACGGCCTCACCGCCTCTTATGGCAGCGCGGCCATGAGCAATTCGCAGGGCACGCGGCTCTCGGCGACCGTGATCGCTTATGCGCTCGGGCCCTCGGCCGCTTATCATTTCATCGTGGTGACGCCGCAGGGGCAGAGCATGGGGCCGCTGGTCTCGACGGTGAATTCACTGGCCCGCATGACCGACCGGGAAGCTGCGGCGGTGAAAGCGCGCCGCATCCATCTGGTGACGGTGAAGGCAGGGGATACGCCCGCCAGCCTGGCGCGGCAGATGGCCTATGAGGATAACCAGCTTGAGCGCTTCCTGGTGCTCAACGGCCTCAAGGCCAACGACCGGCTCACGCCGGGGAGCCGGGTGAAGCTGGTGGTGCTCTGAAGAGCGGCGTTTCCGGCGGATGCCGGGCACAAAGAGAAAGGCGGCCACGCTTGCGCGTGGCCGCCTTCCGCCGATTCTTTGGCGCTATTAGCTGCCGCTGTTCTCAAGGCCCTTCGAAACGTTGTTGAACGTCTTCGTCAGGTTGCCGCCCAGCGACTGCATGGCGGCGATCGCGGCAACCGCGATCAGAGCGGCAATCAGGCCATATTCGATGGCCGTGGCGCCCTTGTTGTTCTTGATCATCTTGCGAATGAAGCTCATGTGACGTCTCCTCAAAACTAGATCCAGCAAACACCCAGCTACTGAACTCTCAGCCAGCACGGGAGAAATATGTCCCCAATCCTTATCAAATCGCTAAATTCAGATCGGCAATGTAAACAAATCATGGTTGCTGATTGGTAACTTTATTCGAGACATTGCCCCACATGGCATTTGTCTTGGTGGCAACGTTCGACAAGGCAGCAATCATGGCCAACACGATCATCGCGATGATGAGGCCATATTCGACGGCCGTGGCACCCTTTTCGGACGCGATCAGCTTGCGCCATTTGTGAATCACGATGCTTCCCCTGCGCCGGCCGACAGTGCAGGACTTGTAAAAAGCAAAGGCTTAATAAAGTGTGGAGTGAGACTCTCTCGATGACCTTAATGCCATTGACCGTCGTCGCCGCTGCTCTTGTCGATAGCCAGGGCCGTGTCTTTGTGCAGCAGCGCCCGGCGGGTAAAGCCATGGCGGGCCTGTGGGAATTTCCCGGCGGCAAGGTCGAGCCGGGCGAGTCGCCCGAGGCCGCGCTCATCCGCGAGCTGCGCGAGGAGCTGCTCATCGAGACGGAAACGGCCTGCCTCGCGCCCGCTACTTTCTCCACCGGTATGATCGGCGAGCGGCCGCTGCTCCTGCTGCTCTATGTCTGCCGGAAGTGGCGCGGCATGATCGCGCCGCAGGAGGCCGCCGACACGCGCTGGGTCACAACGGCGCAGATGTTCGCGCTGGATATGCCGCCGGCGGACCGGCCGTTGGTCGCCATGCTCGACGCGCTGCTGTGATCCCGCCTCAGTCGGATCGCGGCTTCAGCACCTGCGCCAGCGACACCTTGGCACTGCCGCGCCGGGCGGGCCGCGCCTGAGAGGGATCGGGCCGCCAGCCGCTGCCGTGAAGGATGACGAAGCGCTCGGTCGTGCGCCCGTCGGCCTGCGCCATCTCCGCAAAGACCTGCGCGGCGCGCGCCAGCCCGATTCGCGTGAGCGGCGGCGGCGCCGAGGCAAGGCACTGGGCCAGCCCCATGCCGCGCAGATCCGTCATCAGCGTGAAGAGCGAGCCATAGCGCACATCGAGCGGCTGATGATCCGCGACCGGCATGGCGAAGCCGGCGCGGTGCAGCAGGTCGCCCAATGCCCGCACATCCACCTGCGGGTGGAGGCGCTGGGCCGGCCGGTCGCCGTCGCCCGCCAGCAGCGCGGCGCGCAGGCAGGGCAGGGAACCGGCGCCCAGGAAGCTCAGCAGCAGCAATCCGTCCGGCACCAGCGCCTGCTTCATCGCGATCAGCGCGCCGGGCATATCGTTGACGCTCTCCAGCGTGCCGACGCACAGGATGAGGTCGAAGCGTTCCTCGCCATAAGGCAGCGCATCCTCGCGGACCTGATCGCCGCCCACCGCCCGCGCGAAGGCGGCACCCGGATCGGCGCATGTCACCGCCATGCCGAGCGTGCGCAGCGCGGCGGGCAGGCGATCGTCCGGGCAGCCGATGACGAGCGCGCGGGAGAAGGCGCGCGAGACGTCGCCCAGCCGCTCCAATATGTCTTCGACCATCGCGGCATGGAGGAAATCGTGGGCGGCGAAGCTCCGCGCCGCGCGGTCGCGCCGCAGCACGCGGCGGCGCTCGTCGAAGATGCGCGGGACGGCGGGGGCAGTGCTCATGGAGCGGGCTTGTGCCCCGTGACGCCGCGTGGAACAAGCAGGATATGACGGCATGGGCGCGCAAATGGATCGCGGGGGCATCCCGCCTTGCGCGGCCCCTCGTCACGCCGCTGCTGGATTATGCGCTGCCGCCCCGCTGCCCGGCCTGCGGGGACATCACCAGCGCCGCGGACGCCTTCTGCGCCGACTGCTGGCGGACCATCGACTTCATCGGCGATCCCTTGTGCGACACATGCGGGATCGAACTGCCCGCGCTCGTCACCGGCGAGGCCATCCAGTGCGGCGCCTGCCTGGCCGATCCGCCGCCTTTCGAGCGCGCCCGCGCCGTGATGCGCTATGGCGAAGTGGGCCGCACCATCGCCCACCGCCTCAAATATGGCCGCCGCGTCACGCTGGCGCGCGTGATGGCGGCGCAGATGCAGCGTCTGCTCGCGGGTGTGGATGCGGCCGATGCGCGCCTCGTTCCGGTGCCGCTGCATCGCTGGCGCATCTGGTCGCGCGGCTTCAATCAGGCGGCGCTGATCGCCCGGCAGCTCTCGCGTCTGAGCGGCGTGCCGGTGGAGGCCGATCTGCTGCGCCGCACCGTGAACACGCCGCCGCTCCATTCGCTGAGCGCACGCAAACGCCATCAGGCTATGCACGGCGCCTTCAGGCTGGCGCCGGGCGCGCAGGCACGGCTGGCGGGCCGCACGCTCATTCTCATCGACGATATCTGGACGACCGGCGCCACGGCCAGAGCCTGTGCCAAGCTGCTCAAGCGGGGCGGGGCAGTGCGCGTGGAGATCGTCTGCTGGACGCGCGTGTCACGGCCGGGCGATTGACATTCCCGCGCCTCGACCCGACATGACCTTCCCCATCATTGTTGCAGGACGGAATGGCGCCATGGCGCATGTCGAGATTTATACGCGGGATTTTTGCGGCTATTGCGCGCGCGCCAAGCGGCTGCTCGGCGAGAAGGGCGTGGCGTTCGAGGAATATGATATCAGCCTGGGCGGCCCGAAGCGCGTCGAGATGGTCGAGCGGGCCAATGGCCGCACCACCGTCCCGCAGATCTTCATCGACGGCGCGCATGTCGGCGGCAGCGACGATCTGTTCGCGCTCGATGCCGGCGGCAAGCTCGATGCCCTGCTGGGGCACTGACCGGATGTGACCGTCATGCGCGCCGCGCTGCTGCAAATGACCGCCGGGGTCGATCCGGCCGCCAATGCCGCGACGCTTGCCGCGGCGATCCGGGATGCACGCGCGGCCGGCGCCGACATGTTGTTCACGCCGGAAATGTCCGGCTGCCTGGACCGCGACCGCGAACGCTCGCAAGGCACCATCCGCGCCGAGGAAGCAGACCCGGTGCTGGCCGCCGTGCGGCAGGCCGCGCGGGAAGCCGGGCTCTGGGTGCAACTCGGCTCGCTCGCCATTCTGGACCCCGCCACCGGCAAACGGCGCAACCGGGCCTATCTCATCGACGATCACGGCGCCGTGCGCGCCCATTATGACAAGATGCACCTCTTCGACGTCGATCTGCCCACGGGCGAGCGTTGGCGCGAATCCGCGAGCTATCTGGCTGGGGAGGAGCCGGTGCTGGCGCAGACGCCCTGGGGCGCGCTGGGCCTCAGCATCTGTTACGATCTGCGCTTCCCGGATCTCTATCGCAGCCTGGCCGACGCCGGCGCGCAGATCGTCGCCATTCCGGCCGCTTTCACCGTGCCGACGGGCGAGGCGCACTGGCATGTGCTGATGCGGGCGCGGGCCATCGAGAACGGCCTGTTCGTGATCGCGGCGGCGCAGACTGGCCTGCATGCGGATGGGCGCGCCACTTATGGCCACAGCCTCGTGGTGGACCCGTGGGGCACGGTGCTGCTCGATGCGGGTACGCAGCCCGGCCTGCATGTGGTGGACCTGCCGCTGGAGCGCATCCGCGAGGCGCGGGCACGCATTCCCGTGCTGCGCCATCGTCGGGCGATTGATGCCGCAAGCGTGGTGCGGGCATGATCTCCTTCGATCTCAAATGCGGCCTGGGCCATGTGTTCGAGGCATGGTTCCGCTCCAGCGCGGCCTATGAGGAACAGCACGCGGGCGGGCTGGTCGCTTGCCCCATCTGCGGCGATGCGCGCGTCGCCAAGGCGATCATGGCGCCGGCCGTGGGGACCAAGGGCAATCAGCGGCCCGAGCCAGTGCGCGACACTGGCCAGCCCATGGCCATGCCGGCCGCCGGACCGGCCGCCGGCAGCGAGGCCGAGGCACGCCTCAAGGCCATGCTCGGCGCGCTCGCGCAGGCTCAGGCGAAAATGCTGGAGCAATCGCAATGGGTTGGCGACAGCTTCGCCGAACAGGCCCGCGCCATGCACTATGGAGAGGCCGACCAGGCCGCTATCCATGGCACCGCCACGCCGAACGAGGCGCGCGCCATGATGGAGGAAGGCCTGCCCGTGGCGCCGCTCATCGTGCCCGTGACGCCGCCCGACCGGACGCATTGAAGCAGCACGGACCATTGACCGCCACAGGGCGCCGACATAGAGCCCAGCCTGGCGTGCGCCCGTAGCTCAGCAGGATAGAGCACCAGATTCCTAATCTGGGGGCCACAGGTTCGAATCCTGTCGGGCGCACCACGTTTTTAATATATATAATCTATCCTGTTCGATAGCGCGGGCCGGCCTGTGGGAGGTCCTGACCTCGATATGTATGAAGCGTGTAATTCCGATGTGGGAAGGGAATGCATGACGAACACGGTAAAGAAACCGCGTGTGGACTGGGTGGATGCGGCAAAAGGCATCTCGATCCTTCTCGTCGTCTTGTATCACTGCACGTCGCTCTCCGAGGCGGCCGGATTCGAGGTCACATACAGCCTGCGCCTGAACCATCTTTTGCAGCCGATCCGCATGCCCTTGTTCTTTTTCGTGGCGGGGATCTTTGCCGGCTCGGCCGTTGCAAAAAGCTGGCCGGATTTGTTCCGGCGCAAAGTGCTGCTCATGGCCTGGCTCTTGCTGCTCTGGGCCTTGATTCGCATTGCGTGGTCGACATGGGTCCTCCCGGTCTTTCCTTCCGAGGTGGGAAACTGGTGGAGCGTTCCCATGGCGCTTGTTCGGCCAAGCAACGGATTATGGTTTCTATGGTCGCTGGCGATCTTTTTCGTTGTCGCCAAAATCCTGCGAGGCCGACTAAGAGTTATCGGATTGGTGATAGCTCTGGTCGCATCGATCGGTGGGATGGGTTATGCTTTTTCTGACTCTGGATTGACAAGTTTCCTAAATTATCTTCCTTATCGAAATTCCATTAAATATTTCTTCTTTTTCTTCGTGGCTTGCAGCTTCCCGATGGCAGCTCTTTCCCTTGATCGAATTCCTCTCTTTAGAGGGCTTATTTTCGCCAGCATCGCAATGATTACCACGCTCTGGTTCAGGGATCATACCGGCGGAGTCCTGATGAAGGGCCTCATTGGCTTTGTCAGTTGCTGCGTTGGCGTTGCATGGCTGCTGTTCATTTCCCGCTTTTCCATGAGGTTGCCGGGGGTTGGCGCGTTGTTGAGTTGGATCGGACGGAATACGCTCCCGATCTATGTGTCCCATGCCCTGATCATCACATTATTTCTGGCGCTCGTGGCAGGCGTCCATCAGAAGGTGGGGCCGATCATGGAGTTGTTTCCATTCGTCCTTGTGCCGATCGTTGTCGCGCTGTCGCTTCTGGTTCGCGTCATTGTGCTGAAGGTGGGAGGATATTGGATGTACGAACTTCCGGCGCGCAACCGCGACGTGCGGAAATCAGCCAGTATAGCGGGGAATGGAACGCCCGTTGCGGCCGAAGCCACAGCCAGGGGAACATAACGTAATTTAACATAATATATATTATCGGACTATCGTTATGTGAGTCCGCGTTTCAACAGAGACTCCCTCCCTAGTGGCGTCCACATTGGAATGACGGCTCAGCATGACGTTGGACGATGAGGAAACATACGAACTTAAGGCCATACAAGCGTATCTCGGGAGATCACGCTGTCGGACTTGCGGGCCTCGCTGGAGCTATGGTGGGCTCAAGCCTATCAATCGGAGTGGCCCGTTTCAAAGAAGTTCAAAGAAAATGGTGCTACCGGCTACCGGCTTCAATTGAAGAGATTAGGCGTCGCCAACAACGCCACGGCTCCTGAACGCCGCAAGGCAGTGATGGGCATCATCCATGAAAACTGTGCAGGCTATGGGTCCAAGTTCGCCTCGGAAAGCTCGCAGAATTGTATGGATGAAGACCGCCGGCGTGTGGCCCAATCGCGCCGCCAGAAAACCTGGGGCCCTCGCCCTCCCCGCCCTCGACGAGTTGCATTGCCGTCGTTCACAAAAAAAGGCGGCCCTCCCAGGGAAGAAGGAAGGCCGCCGAGTGTCTACGCGTCTGGATCAGAACTTGTAGCTGGCACCGACGTAGAAGCGGCGGCCGAGCACATCATATTGCGAGGCATTGTAGCTTCCGCCCGGCAGCTGGCCATTGGCGATGACGGCAGCGCGATTCACGCCGCTGAAGGCTGGCCATGTATCGAACAGATTATCCACACCGAAGCGAATATTGGCGTCCCGTGTCACGGCGACGGAGCCTGACAGACTGAACAGATCATAGGACTGGGCGCCGGTAACCTGGCTGTTGGCGTCGGTGGCTCTCGAGGTGGCCTCCACCGGCGGCTTGTGCTGCCACTGCACGCTGAGGCGGAACGGACCGACAGCGTAGCCGAAGTTGGCGAGCAACCTCCAGCGATACGAGCCCGCGCTGGTGCCCACTTCGCCGCCGCCCAGCGTGCCCGCATAATCGACCAGGGCCAGGACGTTCTGGTCAGTGGTTGTCTTGAAGTGGTTGAGATAAGTGAACTGGATGTTCTCGCTGAAGGAACCTGGGATCGGGATGTCGACATCCCGGAACGTCAGGCCCCAGTCGAGCTGGACGTCGATGCCGTCCGTTTCCACCCTGCCCAGGTTCGAATAGGAAATCTGGATCAGGCCGGGCTCACCCGTGCTCGGATCGCGCACCAACTGTTTGCAGGCGTCGTTCAGGACATATTCGGGGTTGTAGATTTTCGAGAAGCAGAAGCGCGACGGGACGTCGGGGCTTTGCTGCGAAACGCCATCCCGGAGCTTCACGTTATAATAGTCGATCGAGAGACGAAGGCGACGCAGCCAGGGCGTATCGAAGGGCGAGGAGATGACCGCGCCGATCGTGTAGGTATTCGCCGTTTCCGCCTTCAGGTTCGGGTTGCCGCTCAGTTGCACCGTCAGGAAGGCGCCGCCCGTCGTATAGGTGCGGCCGTCGCGATAATATTGCGTGGCGCCGTCCACACCCATCATCTGGCGGCAAAGCGCCTCGACCCTCGCGGCGTCCGGGTTGCCGAAGGTATCGCTCCCGTCCGGCGCGAGATCCGAGTTTTGGCCGATGGGGTTCGCCGAGTAGTTGGAGAAGCCGACCGGAGCGGTGATGTTTCCGCGCGAGCACGCATCGCCGTCGCTGTTGGCGGTGAAGATCTGCGTCGAGGCCGTATACAGCTCGCCCAGATTGGGCGCACGGCTGGCTTTCTGAAAGCCGCCGCGGAAGCGGAGCCAGTTGGCAGGCGCCCATTCACCGTTGACCTTATAGGTGCCGACCGAGCCGATCGTGTTGTAATCGGACAGACGATAGCCCAGCTCGAGGTTGAGCGCCTTGGCGAAGGGCAGATCCGCCAACAACGGAACGAGCATCTCGCCATAGATTTCCTTCACACTGGTCTCGCCCTTGGTGTGGCCCTGAGGGAAGATGCCGTTGATCGTGTCATAGAAAGACGAGCCTTCCGTCGTGGAGCTGTCCGGCGTGTAGTCGATGGAATTCTTCCGATAGGCGGCGCCCAGGGCGAAGCGGAGCTGGCCATAGGGCAGCTGGAACAGGCCGCCCTGGAGATTGGCTTCCACCATGTCCTGCTGCAAGCGGTTCTCGTTCTGCGTCTCCGCCGTCACCGCGGCGAGGCAGTCCGCGCTCCATTCCTGGCTGGAGAATGGATTGACGCCGCTTTCACAACTCGCCGACCCGCCGTTGAACCGGGCACCCGGCAGAGCGGCATTCGCGAAGAACTGGGAGTTATACCCATAATTGGGCGCGGTCAGGACCGAGCGCCAGCGCTGCCCGGACAGGAAGCCGCTCTGGTTGCTCTTTGCCACGGTCTCGCCGTGCGAGCCTGTGACGTCCCAGCTGAAATCGGTGCCGGGAATCGTACCTTCGAAACCCGCCATGACCTGGAAGGTGTTGGTGAAGTTGTCCGTCGTGCGCCAGCCGAACTGATCGGTGCTCACATTTGCCAGGAAAGGTGCGTTTGCGGGCGAGTAGGAGACGCCGTTATAAACGACATTGTCGCCGGTGCGATTGTCGAGCAGCGTCGCCAGAGCCGTCGGGACCGGAAAGGCCTGGCTCATGGTGCAGCCGCCATAGGCCGGACAACTCAGGCCATAGCGGCCGGTGCCCGCGCCGCCGACGCCGGCTGCGCCTTTGGCCATATAGTCGAGATTGGTGGCGAGCCCGGCCAGTTGCACCGGTGTCATGCTGCTGTTGCCGTTAATCACCGACGAAGGAATGCCGGTGTTCGGATCACCAAGATAGATGGCATCGCCATGGGGAATCGCCGCGGCGAACCCGTTGATAGCGGGTGAGAAAAACAGGAGCGAAGGCACCTGCGTCCGTGCAAACGTCGCCTGGCCGATGGCGGTGATGTTATCCGTGAGTTCGTAGCGCCCCTTGGCGAAGAAGGTCCACCGGTTCTGCGACGACGACAGAATGTCATCGACGTTGTTATCCGCAAGGAGGCCGGCGGATGTCACCTTGCGCCGGGTGCCGTCGACCGGCCCGGTATAGCCGAAAAGCTCCGGGACATAGGCGCCGTTCACGCGCGTGGTCGCGTTCGTGAAGAAACTGTTGCCGTCGGCGTTGATGTAGAGCGAATTGGTATTCGCGATGGGAAGCGGCGCCCCATTGAACGTGGTCGCGACGGGTTGGCCCGTATTATAATCCGTCTTGGGCGCAAAGGTCGCGCTGCCGCAGCTTCCTCCCTGGAAATAGGCCGAATAACAGGGCTGTGTCGGATTGCCGTTGCCGCCGATGAAGGAAATAAAGCTTTGCGTCAGGAAGAACTGGGTGCCGCCGACATTGGGATCGGTCCATGAATCCACGAACCAGGGCCGGTCCCTGCGGCGGATGAGTTCGCGATTGTAGCGCTCGGCGCCCATCATCACATTGCCGCGACCATCGGCGATGTTTGCGCCCATGAGGAAAGCGACACGATATTCAGTGCCGTCGCCGCGCTCCGTGGTCGAAATCTGGCCATCGACGTTCAGTCCCTCGAAATTCTTCTTGAGGATGAAGTTGACGACGCCGCCGACGGCGTCCGCGCCATAAGTCGACGAGGCGCCGCCCGAGATGATCTCGACACGATCCACCGCCGCGGAGGGAATCGCGTTGAGGTCGGCCACGCCCGCGCCGTTGACCGGCGTCGGACGGCGACCGTCGATGAGCACGAGGTTGCGGTTCGAGCCGAGCTGGCGAAGGCTGACGGTCGAGGCGCCGAGCGTGTTGTTGGCATTGGCCTGGACATCGCCCGCCGTGAACTGCGACAGCGCCGGCGAGAACTGGGGGAGCTTGTTGAGATTGGCTTCCAGATTGATGGAGGCGCTTTTCTCGATCAGATCCGAGTCGACCGTCACGATCGGGCTGGTGGCCGTATAGTCTTTGCGCGCAATGCGCGAACCGGTGATGATGATTGCATCCCCGCTGTTTCGCTCGCGGGCCTCGACATCGGCCTGGCTGTTCTGCGCCAGCGCCGGCGAAGCGAAGCTCGCCACGGAGATCAAGGCGCTTGTCGCCAGCCAGCGCGTGAGCAGGCGCTTATGGTTCTTCTCGGAAAAATTCCCCATTCGCATGACGTCAACCTCTCCCGATAGAGTTCATCACGGACCCATGACTGACTTTCACTTGGATAAGTCAGGCGGATACATGCTTCATCGAACGAAGTGTTTTCCTCTTCTCATCCGGTCTCATGACGAGCGGGAATCACTTCATCCGTCGGGAGATTGCTTTCTGGGGCGAAGACAAAGCAACGGAGCAACGCGCTATAGGGCTTATAGGAGAGGTCCTATAGCTGGGATTTGCTGATATTTAGCAAGCAAACGGCCTTGATTTTCCTGGATGATATTGAGCGGTTTACCGGGATCGGGCCGGGATTGGTCCGCCAAGGCGCAGGCGGCACAGAGTTTCCGCGTGCGTGATGAATATCCGCTGAACTCTGTTCTCCATCTCCGCGTTCCGCAGAAAACAGCGTATTTCCATGATCGGGCTGTGGCGTTTCTGTCGCAGTCACGGGCTGTCTGTATACAGCGCTCGTTGCCCTCTTCCCGCCGCTCCTGCCCTATGATTAAATATCGAACTAATCCTTCGTAGAACGCACTGAACGATAAAAATGGGGCAGGGAGAGGGATGCTCGAGGGATCGACAGACCGTGACTTCACGTTGCGGCAATTGCGCACCTTTGTCTGCGCCGCGCGGGTCGGAAGCTTCAGCCATGCCGCCGCCGAGCTGGGGATCTCGCAGCCGGCGGTCAGCGATCAGATCGCCCTGCTCGAAAAGCGATTGGGCCGGACCCTTTTCTTCCGTCGGCTCGGGACGACCCCGCGCCTGACGCCGGACGGGCAGACGCTGCTCGAAACGGCCGACACCCTCATCGATACCAGCCGCGCGATGCGCTGCAAGGACGGTCGGCAGAGCGCCTGTATACGCATGCACATCGGCCCCAGGACGCTCGACCTGTATCTCAAGCCGCTGCTGCCTTCGCTCTATCGCGACGTGCCCGGTCTCGATATCCAGCTCGTCCCGTGCCTGCCGCCGGTCGGCGTGCAGAGCGCACTGGAGCGCGGCCAGGTCGATCTCGTCGTCTATACGGTGAAGGAAATGCCGCAGGGCTGGGAGAACAGCCGCTTCCTGGGCAAGGTCCGCTGGGTTCTCGCGGGGCCGCCCGGCATCCGGCGGGACCTGGCTTCCGGCACCGTGCGGATTGACGACCTGCAATTCATCCTGCCGGTGCTCCCGGATGTTTCCGCAGGCGAACTGGAACGCGAGTTGACTCACCTCGGCATCCACCCGCGCAAGCCGATCATCTCCATAGCGTTCACGGACGTCATCCAGCAGATGGTGGAAGGCGGCCAGGGCGTGACTCTTCTGGCGCACGAGCAGCTCGCCCATGGAATCGCCGCCGGCCGGCTGGAGACATTCGGGCCCGAATTGCCGCCCATGCGCCGCGTCATCGCCCGCTCGAACCGCGCTCCGGGCCCCGCGCGCCTGGTGGAGGAACGGCTCGCCAGCGCCATGACCGCCTCAACTGCCGGCATGTGAGGCGCGGCCGACCGGCCTCCCCCTTCCCCACCCGTGCGGGTCCGGCCTTGCGCGGCCATCGGAAAGCTGATCCAGCGGACCGTGGACCTCACACCGACATGCAAGGGTATCGAATGATGGACGGACCTGCCGCCGATATTGCGCCTCTCCAGCGGATCATGGCGCGTTTGCGCGATCCGCGGCGCGGCTGCGAATGGGACGTCGCGCAGACCTTTGCCACCATCGCGCCCTACACGATCGAGGAAGCCTATGAGGTGGCGGACGCCATCGAGCGCGGCGACATGGCGGCGCTGAAGGACGAGCTGGGCGACCTGCTGCTCCAGGTGGTGTTCCACAGCCGTATCGCGCAGGAAGCCGGCCATTTCACGCTTGCCGACGTGGTTGCCGCCATTTGCGACAAGATGGTGCGGCGCCATCCCCATGTTTTCGGAGACGGCCAGCCTTCGCCGGGATGGGAGCAGATCAAGGCCGCCGAGCGGGCCGAGACGATCGCTGACGAGTCTGCCTTGGCCGGCGTGGCGCGGGCGCTGCCGGCACTGGCGCGGGCCGAGAAGCTCCAGCGGCGGGCCGCGCGCGTCGGTTTCGATTGGGACGATGTGCGAGAAGTGGGCGCCAAGATACTGGAAGAAATGGATGAACTATCCAGAGCCGAGATGCCCGATCATGTCGCGGAGGAAGCGGGCGATCTGCTCTTCGCGGCGGTGAATCTGGTGCGACACCATGGCGTGGATGCCGAGGCCGCGCTGCGCGCCGCCAATGCGAAGTTCGAGCGGCGGTTCCGGGCCATGGAGGCTCTGGCCGGGGGCGGTTTTGCCACGCTGGACCTCGCGGCGCAGGAGGCGCTGTGGCAGCAGGCCAAGCAGGGGGAGGACAAGGCCGGGGGTTAAAGTGATTTCGAAGCAGTGGCCTCACCTGCTGACTCGGACATCGTAGGCAAAAGGGCTTTTCTGGAGTCGTCGCGGTTCAATCGGAACCGGAAAGCCTTCAGGACGCGCGTGGAGAATGCGGCGGAGGGAGAGGTTCCCGCCCTTCCCCAGCCTGCCGGTCATGCGCCTCCCGCCAGACCTTTGCGCCCGTCTGGGACTGGCGCGCGATTTCGGGAATATCGACCGCGGCTGCCGGATCGAGCGCCACGCCCAGATGTGCGGCCACGGCCGCGACCGCGCCGGCCGGATCGGCCAGCACATCCTCATAGCAGAGCACGAGCGGGCGAAGGTCCAGATCGCGATACATGGCCTGCCAGACCCGCTCCTGCTGGTCGATGGAAAGGCCGGCGTTGATGACGGCGCGCTCGGAATAGGCCGGCTCGGGCCGCCCGCCAATCTCCTGTTCGCTGCGCCAGATGCCGGAGAGCGCGGCGCGGGCATAGGAAATCGCATGGGCAGTGCGGTCGCGCCGGCGCAATTGCACCACGCGCCCCTGCCCCCGGCCGGGGATCAGCGTGCGCATCACACGGGCGAGCAGCGCCGGATTGGTGTCCTGAAGGGCCTGCATCTGCTCCGGGAATGTCTTGAGGCCGAACACGCCATTGGGCCCGGTGCGCCGGGCGAGGATCTCGTCCCAGAGCCTGCTTTGCGCGGTGGGCGCGCCATGGGCGAAACCATGCGGGCCGCCGGGCTCGAAGTTCAGATATTCGAGCGGCGCGCCCAGACAGCCGCAGCGCCACAGCAGATGGCTGACATAGGTGCTGCCGCTGCGGGGCACGGACGCGAGCAGATAAACCAGCGCCGGCGCATCCGCGCGGCGCGGAAAATCGAACCTGGTTTCATAGCCCGTTTCGATACCAGCCACGCTCTCTGCCCTCTCCGCGCTGCATCGCGTCTTTTCGCTTTTGATTAAGCCAAGCGCTCATGCCTCCGCAGGAGCACGGATTCCATCTCGATCGAATGGACTTCTAGCGGCGGCCCGAGCGGAACGAAAGCCGGCTCGCTGCGGGGCGGCTTTGATAGCGGAAAACGGGGTATAGCCCCGCCCTCTGCCGACTCCCAATCCATCGGGGACAGCTATGCCCCCTCGCCGAACTGCCGCTGGAAGCGCTCGAAATCGGCGGGCGCGAGGCGCACGGAGAGCAGCACCGCATCCTCCTCGCTCTCCTGCGCCAGCACCTCGCCATGGGCGTGGAGCCAGGCGAGCGCGGCGCCCTCGCTGGCGGCGAGGCGCAACTCGTAGCGGCGATGCCCCTGCCCCAGCATATCCGCCATGGCGCGCTGGAGATCGGCGACGCCTTCGCCGCTCAGCGCCGAGACGAGGACGACATCATCCTCGCGCCCGGCGCGGGCCATCAGCGCCTCGCGATGCACGGGATCGGCAACGAGATCGGCCTTGTTCCACACCTCGATCACCGCCGGACCGCGCGGAGTGGCCTCGCCCTTCTGCGCCTCTTCCTCCCCGGTGGGCAGGGCGCCCAGCTCGCCGAGAACGTCCAGCACGTCGGCCTTCTGCGCCTCGCTGTCGGGATGGGCGATGTCGCGCACATGCAGGATGAGGTCGGCCGAGAGCACTTCCTCCAGCGTCGCGCGGAAGGCGGCGATGAGCTGGTGCGGCAGGTCCGAGACGAAGCCCACCGTGTCCGAGAGGATCGCCTTGTCGATGCCCGGCAGGCCGATCTGCCGCATGGTCGGGTCCAGTGTGGCGAAGAGCATGTCCTGCGCCAACACCTCGGCGCCGGTCAGCCGGTTGAATAGCGTCGACTTGCCGGCATTGGTATAGCCCACCAGCGCGATCACCGGCCAGGGCGCGCGCTGGCGGCGGGCGCGGTGCAGGCCGCGCGTGCGCGTCACCTGATCCAGCTCGCGGCGGATGCGGGCCATGCGGTCGCGGATCATGCGGCGGTCCGCCTCGATCTGCGTCTCGCCCGGTCCGCCCAGGAAACCGAAGCCGCCGCGCTGGCGCTCCAGATGGGTCCAACTGCGCACGAGCCGGCCGGCCTGATAGTCGAGATGGGCCAGCTCCACTTGCAGCCGCCCTTCCGCCGTCGCCGCCCGCTCGCCGAAGATTTCGAGGATGAGGCCCGTGCGGTCGATGACCTTGGCGTTCCAGGCCTTTTCGAGATTGCTCTGCTGCACCGGCGTCAGACTGTTGTCGACGACGACCAGCTCGATTGCGCCCTCTTCAATGCGCTCGGCCACCTGCGCCACCTGCCCCGCGCCGAGCAGCGTGGCGGGGCGCGACTGGCGCACGCGGAAGGCCAGCGTATCGATGACATCGAGGCCGATGGCGAGCGCGAGGCCCCTGGCCTCTTCCAGCCGCGCGGCAACGTCCCGGCGCTGGCGGCCGCCAAGCTCGGCATGGACGACGAGGGCCCGCGCCCCGCGGGCGACCTCGTCCTTTTCGGAGAAATGCGCGATGGCGGCGGTCCTGTCCGCTCAGTCCAGCTCGGCGTCTTCGCCTTCCGCCGAGAGATCGAGCGGATGGGTGGGCTGCACGGTGGAGATGGCGTGCTTGTAGACGAGCTGCACGATGCCGTCGCGCTGGAGGAGCATGCAGAACAGGTCGAATGCCGAAATCTCGCCCTGAAGCATCACGCCGTTCACGAGGAACATGGTGACGGGATTGCCCTGCTTGTGCACCGCGGAAAGAAAGATCTCCTGGAGCAGCTTGGGCTTGCGGTCATTGGCGGAAAAAGCGGATTCGACGCGCGAGAGGTCCACTGTATGCGCCGGCATGACAGTGGAAATCGCATGCTTGTAAACGAGCTGGGTCTGGCCGTCGCGGCGCAGGAGAACCGAAAAATTGTCGAACCAGGTGACGATACCCTGAAGCTTGACCCCCTTGACGAGGAACATGGTCACGGGTGTCTTGCTCTTACGGAGGCTGTTCAGGAAGATATCCTGGAGGTTATTGAGCTTTTCGGCCATTATCTACTCCGCTTATTGGCGGGTCGCGGCCCGCGATGCGTCTTGACTGGACGTCTCAAATCGCCGCCATACGCGGCATCGCCTCCGTAGTTAATGGATTTCGCGGCCGGAATCCACCGGCTTGTGTCGCGTTGCACAAATTCCGGCCACGCAAGGGTCAATTGTCGCGACTGTCCCCCAGCCCCAGCGACTTGAGCTTGCGGTGCAACGCCGAGCGCTCCATGCCGATGAACGCCGCCGTGCGCGAGATATTGCCCGAGAAGCGCTTGATCTGGATCTTGAGATATTCGCGCTCGAAATTCTCGCGGGCCTCGCGCAGCGGGGCGCCCATGATGGCGCTGGAAAGGCCCAGATCCTCCGATCCGCCCGAGGCTTCGGCCGGGAGCATATCCAGCTCGATGGGCCCTTCATGCTGGGCCGGCGCCAGGATGATGGTGCGCTCCACCACATTGCGGAGCTGGCGGACATTGCCCGGCCACTCGCCGGCCTGGAGCGCGGCCATGGCATTGGCCGCCATGCGCGGCGACAACAGGCCCCGCTCGGCGGCGAAACGGGCCAGATAATGATCGACCAGCGCGGGAATGTCGTCGCGCCGCTCGGCCAGCGGCGGGATGGCAAGCGGCACCACGTTGAGACGATAATAGAGATCCTCGCGGAAACGCCGGGCCTCGATCTCTTCCTTGAGGTTGCGCGCGGTCGAGGAGATGACGCGGATGTCCACCTTCACCTGCCGCTGTCCGCCGATGCGCGTGAAGCTCTGATCGGTGAGCACGCGCAGGATCTTGCCCTGGGTGGTGAGCGGCATGTCGGCGATCTCGTCGAGGAAGAGCGTGCCGCCATGCGCCTGTTCGAGCAGGCCGGGGCGCACCACGCCATCCTCGGTCTCGATGCCGAACAGCTCCTCCTCGGCGCGCTCGGGCTCCATGCGCGCGGCCGTCACGATGATGAAGGGGCCGGGCGCGCGGCCGGACCAGTTGTGCAGCATGCGCGCGGCGACTTCCTTGCCCACGCCGGCTGCGCCGGTGATGAGCACGCGGCTCCCCGTTCCCGCCACCTTCTTGATGGTGGCGCGCACGGAATTGATGGCGTTGCTGGTGCCGGTCAGCTCCTCTTCCTGGCCGAAACGGGCGCGCAGCACCTGGTTCTCGCGGCGCAGGCGCTCGGTTTCGGTCGCGCGCGAGACCACATGGAGGAGCTGGCTCGATTCGAAGGGCTTTTCCAGAAAGTCCACCGCGCCCCTTCGGATGGCGGCGACCGCGGTGTCGATATTGCCGTGGCCCGAGATCATCAGCACCGGGATGGAAGCATCGCGGCGCTTGATTTCCTCCAGCAGCTCCAGCCCGTCGAGGCGGGAGCCTTGCAGCCACACATCGAGCAGCACCAGCGAGGGCCGGCGCGCGGCCAGTGCCTCCAGCGCGTCGTCGCTGCCTGCCGCCAGGCGCGTTTCGAAGCCCTCGTCCTGCAGAACGCCGGCGACCAATTCCCGAATGTCCGCCTCATCATCTACAATCAGAACGTCAAGCGCCATGCATCGCCTCTTTCGTTGATTCATCAGGCTCGTTGCCGCCATGTTCGGCGAGACGAGCCAGCCTCTCCGCGTCGAAGCGCAGGCTTACCACGGTGCCGCCGCCTTCGGCGTCCGCGAAACCGATGGTGCCGTAATGCTCTTCGACGATCTTCTTCACGATCGCGAGGCCCAGGCCCGTGCCCTTGGCCCGCGTCGTCATATAGGGTTCGATGATGCGCTCGCGGTCGACCGGCAGGCCGACGCCATCATCCTGCACCGCCAGCACCAGATCGCCATCCTCATGGCCGAGCGTCATCCGCACATGGCCGATGGGCGGCGGCACATCCTTGCCTTCGGCGACCTGCGCGACATGGCGCTGCTCGATGGCCTCGACGGCATTCTTGACGATATTGGTGAGCGCCTGGGCGATCTGCCGCCGGTCGCAGACCAGCACGAAATCCTCGTCCGCCGCTTCGAAGCGGAAGACGATGTCCGGGTGCGCCACTTCATGCAGGAACATGGCGTGGCGCGCCATGTCCATCATCGCCTCGGCCCGGAAGACGGGCTTGGGCATCCGCGCGAAACTGTTGAACTCGTCGACGATGCGCCGCAGATCGCCGACCTGGCGGATGATCGTCTCGGTCAGCCGGCGGAAGGTGCCGGGGTCGGACTGGACTTCCTTGCCGTAGCGCCGGTCGAGCCGCTCGGCGGCGAGCTGGATGGGCGTGAGCGGGTTCTTGATCTCGTGCGCGATGCGGCGGGCCACATCGGACCAGGCGGCGCGGCGCTGGTCGAGGAGTTGCTGGGTGATGTCGTCGAAGGTCAGCACGCGGTTGCCGGCGTCCGCCACCACCTTCACCGCCAGCGTGCGGATTTCCGGGCCGACGCGGATCTGGATGATGTCATGCCCCGAGCCCGCCGACATGAGATCGGCCAGCTCCGGCGAAAGTTCGGCCAGCGAGCTGCCCACGGCCTGGATGCCGGGCTTGACCAGCAGCGCCGTCGCCGAGCTGTTGAGGAGCTGGACGATGCCATCCTGATCGACCGAGAGCACGCCCGCGCTGACGCCCGAGAGCACGGCCTCGATGAAGGCGCGGCGATTGGCGAGCTGGTTGTTGGCCGAGACGAGCGCGCCGGTCTGCGCCTCCAGCCGCTGGGTCATGCGGTTGAAGGCCGTCGCCATGGTGCCCAGCTCGTCGCGCGTGTGCGGATCGGCGACGCGGGCGGAGAGGTCGCCCGCGGTCACGCGCCGCGCGGCGTCCACCAGCTCGCCCACCGGACGCACCAGCCGGTCCGCGACCATGATGGCGATCCACACCGCGATGCCGACCAGCATCAGCGTCCCCACGAAGAGCGCGGTGTTGAAGAGCACCTGCAGCTCGCGCGAGCGCGTCACGAAATCCTCATAATCGGTGAGGACGCGCTGGGCCTGCTCCATCTGGCCGAAGACGTTCAGCTCGGAATTGCGCGTGACGTAGAGATAAGTGGTGGAATTGGGGAAGAGCAGCACCACTGCCTGGATCTGGTTGGGCTTGGCCTCCACCACGGCCCGCTCGCCCTCGCGCAGGCGGCGGATGACGTCGGAGGTAATCACGGAGGCAGCCGTGCGCCCGTCCGGGTCGACCGCGCCGGCCGTGCGCGCCACCCCATCCTTGCCCACCTCGATGATGGCCGAGCGGTTGAGCTTGCGCGTCACCACCTGATACACATAGCCCTCGTTGAAGAGCTGGCTGTTGATCGGCGATTCAGAGAGATAATCCCGCAGGTCCGCGGCCATGGTGAGCGCCTCGGACTCCACGTCGCGCATATTGTCCTGATAATAGCCGCGCGCCATGTTGCTGGCATTGTCCAGCATCGCCCGCATGTCCTGCGAGAACCAGAACTGCACGCCATATTGGAAGAGCAGAGAGGCGAAGATCACCACCAGCAGCACGGGCACGCTGGCGATGACCGAGAAGATGGCGACCAACCGCACATGCAACCGCCCGTCGCCGCCCACCAGGCTCTGCGCGGCGCGGTGCCGGGCAATGCGCTGGCCCACCAGCACCAGCAGCGTGAGCGCGGGCAGCAGGTTGAGCACGAGCAGCAGCGCCACGATGGGCGCGCTTAGCAGCGTGTGGCCCTGCTCGGGCGGGCGATCGATAAACCAGTAGCTGAAACCCGCGGTCAGGAGGAAGATGAGCAACACCAGCGGCTCGGCAAGTCTGCCGAGTCGGCGCAGGGTCGTTGGCGTTCCGCCCGGCCCTTCGGCGGTGCTGTTCAGGCCGGCCACCTGTTCCATCGTGACATCCCTACAACATGTCCGTGGCGCTGAAAACACGACAAGTTGATAATTATACGAAATCGAATTCTCTTTGAGTTGCCCTCACTGGCTGCGCAGCGGCGCCGCCGGATCGATGTCGTAATGGGTCAGCTTCTTGCGCAGGGTGTTGCGGTTCATACCCAGCAGCGCGGCGGCCTTGATCTGGTTGCCGTCGAGCGCGGCCAGCGTCTCGCGCAGCAGCACGGGCTCCACCACGGCGAGCAGTCGCTCGTGCAGGTCTTCCGTCGCGCCGGCGCTGCCGCCCACGGCCAGATGGTCGCGCGCCCAGCGGCTCGCCGCCTCGCGCAGGTCACTGGCGCCGCCTGCCCGCAGCGCGGGCGCCACCGCGCCGGAAAGCGTCAGCACTTCGCGCACATGCTCGGCGCTGATTTCCGTGTCGCGCATGAGCACAGTAAGGCGCTGCATGAGATTTTGCAGCTCGCGGACATTGCCCGGCCAGTCGTGCAGGCCCAGCAGCGTCGCCGCCTCATCGGAGAGCGTCTTGCGCGGCAGGCCCTGCTGCGCGGCAAGGTCCAGGAAATGACGCGCCAGCAGCGGAATGTCGCCGGTGCGCTCGCGCAACGCCGGCAGGCGGATGGGAACGACGTTCAGCCGGTAGAAGAGGTCCTCGCGGAAACGCCCCTGCGCGATGAGCGCCGGCAGATCCTTGTGGGTCGCGGCGATGATGCGGACATTGACGCGCACCGGCCGCGTGCCGCCCACCGTCGTCACTTCGCCGGACTGGAGTACACGCAGCAGCCGGGTCTGTGCCTCCATGGGCATGTCGCCGATCTCGTCGAGGAACAGCGTGCCGCCTTGCGCCTGCTCGAACTTGCCGGCCGAGCGGGCCAGCGCGCCGGTGAACGCGCCCTTCTCATAGCCGAACAGCTCCGCCTCGATCAGCTCGCGCGGGATCGCGGCCATGTTGATGGGGACGAAGGGATTGTTGCGGCGCGGCCCCAGATTGTGGATCGCCTCGGCGACCAGCTCCTTGCCGGTGCCGGATTCGCCCAGCACCAGAATGTTGAGATCGTTGCCCACCACGCGTGCGATGGTGCGATAGACCTCCTGCATCTGTGCCGAGCGGCCCTGGAGCGGCAGGTCCTCGCCGGCGGCCTCCCCATCGGCCTCGGGTGTCGGCGCGCTCGCGCGGACGCTCAACGCTTCCGCAACGGCCCGCGTCAACTCATTGAGATCGAAAGGCTTTGGCAGGTATTCGAAGGCCCCCTGCCCGGTCGCCCGAACGGCGGTGTTGAGCGTGTTCTGGGCCGAGAGGATGATAACCTTGAGCCGGGGATCGGCCGCGATCAGCGCGTCCACATCCTCCAGCCCGTCGCCATCGGGCAGCATCACGTCCGTCACCAGGATATCGGGCGCGAAGCCGGGGAGCGCGGCGCGGCGCTCGGCGATGGAGCCCACCGTGCGCACGATATGCCCCTGGCGCTTGAGCGCCTCGGACACCACCATGCAGATGGCTGGATCGTCATCCACCACCAGGATCTTGCCGGACGGCCGGGACATCAGCTTCCTTCCATGGGCAGCAGCACGCGGAAGATGGAGCGCGCGCCCGCCTTGTCGCGCTCATATTGAACGAGGCCGTTCATGTCGCGCACCAGCTTGTCGACCAGCGCGAGGCCGAGCCCCTGCCCGCTGCGCTTGTTGGAGATGAAGGGATTGAACAGCACGTCGCGAATGCTCTCCGGCACGCCCGGCCCATTGTCGATCACCTGGATCTCGATCTGGAGCGGCGCCGTCCCCTTGCCGCGCGTGCTCATGACGGAAAGGCCGTGGCGATAGGCGGTGGCGACCTGCACCTTGCCGCCCTTCATGCCCTCCACCGCCTCCACGGCATTCTTGACGAGGTTGAGCATCACCTGGACGAGCGCGTCGCCATTCACCAGCGCAAAGGGCAGCGAGGGGTCGAACTGGCGGGAAATGGGGCAATCGCGCGCGAAGCCGGCCTCGGCGATCTCCACCGCGCGGTCGAGCAGCGGATAGATGTTCTCGGAGCGCACCTCCAGCGGCTGATTGCTGGTGAAATGCTGCATCCGGTCGATGAGCGCGGCAATGCGGTCCACCTCGTCGGTGATGAGCCGGGTGAGCGAGCGCAGCGCCGGCTTGGTGTCCGCCTCCAGCAGTTGCGCGGCGCCGCGAATGCCCGAGAGCGGGTTCTTGATCTCATGGGCCAGCATGGCGGCGGCGCCGGTCGCGGATTTGGCGCCCAGCGAGGCGCGGCGGATGCCGATGACCTGGCTCTGGCCATGGGGATGCAGGGCCACGATGCGCCAGCGCTCGTCATCCAGCAGCGGATTGACGAGCACGTCCATCTCGATCGCTTCGTTGCGGCCGGCGTGGATCATCATGCCATAAGCGGAGAGCGGCTTGTCCGTGCCCCAGATGTCGCCGTCGAGCTGGGCGTCGGCGAGGCGCAACACATCGCCCACCGCGCTGCCGATCAGGGCCGAGCGGGCCATGTTGAGGAGCGTCTCGGCGCGGGCATTGGCATAAGCGATGCGTCCCTCACCATCGATCAGCAGCGTGGCGACGGGATGGGCGGCAAGCAGATCGCGCGTATGTCTGGGTGGTCCACCGGATGCGGGCAGCATGGCGCGTGCCGCCGTGAGATGCGGGTCAGGCGGCATTCCGCAACGGGTTCGAGGCGGGTGCGTCGGTCTGCGCGATCTGGGATGCCTGCGCGATCATCGGTTCGTAGAAGCGGGCCAGCATATCGAGCACGCTCGCCGCGTCCGGCACCTGATTGACGGCATTGCGGAATTCGGCCGAGCCGTGCAGGCCCTTGGTGTACCAGCCCAGATGCTTGCGGGCCATGTTGACGCCGGTCTGCTCGCCATAATGGTCCATCATGGCGCGATAATGCGCGACGATGACGGCATATTGCTCGGCCAGCACCGGGTCGGGGCGCGTCTCGCCGGTCGCCAGCCAGTGCATCACCTGCCCCAGCAACCAGGGCTTCCCATAAGCCCCCCGGCCGATCATCACGCCGTCCGCGCCGCTCTGCGCCAGCGCGCTCTCCACGTCCGCGATGGAGCAGATGTCGCCATTGACGATGACGGGCAGCGAAACGGCGTCCTTCACCTTGCGCACGAACGCCCAGTCGGCCTCGCCGCGATACATCTGATTGCGCGTGCGGCCGTGGACGGTAATCATCTTCGCACCCAGATCCTCGGCGATATGGGCCAGCTCCGGCGCGTTGAGGCTCTCATGGCACCAGCCCATGCGCATCTTGACCGTCACCGGCACGTCGACCGCCTCGACCGTGGCCTTGATGAGGCTGGCGGCCAGCGGCAGGTCGCGCATCAGGGCGGAGCCGGCATCGCCGTTCACCACTTTCTTGACCGGACAGCCCATGTTGATGTCGATGATGGCGGCGCCCCGATCGGCATTCAGCTTCGCCGCCTCGGCCATCTCGGCCGGCGCGCAGCCCGCGAGCTGGAGCGAGACCGGCTCCTCCACCGCATCCCAGGCCGCCTTCTGCAAGGATTGGCGCGTCTCGCGGATCATCGCCGGCGAGGCGATCATCTCGGTGACGTTGAGGCCCGAACCATAACGCCGCACCAGCGTGCGGAAGGGCATGTCCGTCACGCCGGTCATGGGCGCGAGGATCACGGGGGACTGGATCGTCACGGGGCCGATCTGGATGGGTGCGAGCCGGGTCATGGTTTCGATTGCCTAAAAAACAGGCGGCGCCTGTAGCGCGAAACGGCTTTTCCGGCAAGCGAAGCCGCGTTGGGGATGGGCGGCACAGGCTTTCCTTCGGCGACGAGTCTCCCTAAGCGCAGGCGCATGGCTACTCCGCGCTTCACCGCGATCCTCCTCGCCGCCGGCAGCGGTTCGCGCAGCGGCGCCGCCGTCCCCAAGCAATATCGCGCCCTCGCCGGCGCGAGCGTGCTGGCGCATTCCGCCCGGGCGCTGCTGGATCATCCGCTGGTCGATGCCGTGCTGCTGATGGTCGCGCCCGGCGGCGAGGCGGCGGCGCGCGCGGCATTGGGCGATCTGGCGGACCGCCTGCGCATCGCGGAGGGCGGCGAGACGCGCCGTGTCTCGGTGCGCAATGCGCTGGAGCTGCTGGCCGGCGAGGCGCCCGATCATATCCCCAGCCACATCCTTGTCCATGACAGCGCGCGGCCCGGCCTGAGCGCGCCGGTAATCGACCGGCTCGCCGCCGCGCTGGCGGATGGCGCCGGCGCCGCCATGCCCGTGCTGCCGGTGGTCGATACGCTGGTTTCGGCCGAGGAAGCGGCGGCCGGCGACGTGGTGGACCGCGCCGCGCTGCGCCGGGTGCAGACGCCGCAGGCCTTCGCTTTCGATGTGCTGCTCGCCGCCCATCGCCAATGGGCCGGCGCCGACGAACCCACCGACGATGCGCAGATGGCGCGCACGCTCGGCCATGCGGTGCGTCTCGTGGAAGGCGATCCGGCGCTTGAGAAAATCACGCTGCCGGGCGACCATGAGCGCATGGAACATCTCTTCGCCGCCAATCTCGTCAGCCGCACGGGCCTGGGTTTCGACGTTCACCGGCTGGAGCCGGGGGCGGAATTGTGGCTCGCCGGCGTGCATATCCCGCACAGCCACGGCCTTGCCGGTCACAGCGATGCCGATGTCGCCATCCACGCGCTTGTCGATGCGCTGCTCGGCGCGCTGGCGGAAGGCGATATCGGCAGCCACTTCCCGCCCTCCGATCCGCAATGGCGCGGCGCTCCGTCCGAGCGTTTCCTGGCCTTCGCGGTAGAGCGGGTGGCGGCGCGCGGCGGCATCATCGACCATGTCGACGTGACCATCATCTGCGAGGCGCCCAGGATCGGCCCTCATCGCGACGCCATGCGCGCGCGGCTGGCCGCGATCATGGCCCTCCCCCTCGACCGGGTCAGCCTGAAGGCGACGACAACCGAGCGACTCGGCCTCACCGGCCGGGGCGAAGGCATTGCCGCGCAGGCCGTGGCGAGCGTGCGCCTGCCGTCCTAAAACTGAGAGCGCATGCCGAATTCCCATGGCCTTTTGCCTGCGCCCGCGCCATGCTCCCCCGAATATGGCTGACAAACCGGACATGCGCGAGACGCTCCTGCCCGAAGAGCTGGTCTCGCTGGCCCGCAGGGTGATCGAGGCGAACAGCGCGCTCGGCCGCCGCATTGCCGTCGCCGAAAGCTGCACCGGCGGCCTCGTCTCCGCCGCGCTCACCGAGATTCCCGGCTCCTCCGCGACGTTCGAGGCAGGCTTCGTCACTTATTCCAACCCGCTCAAGACCAAGCTGCTGGGCGTGAGCGAGGATGTGCTGGAAACCTTCGGCGCCGTCTCCATCGCCACTGCCTGGGCCATGGCGCAAGGCGCGCTGGTGCGCAGCGATGCGGACATCGCCGTCTCCATCACCGGCATCGCCGGGCCCGAGGGCGGCAGCGAGATGCGCCCCGTGGGCACCGTCGTCTTCGCGCGCGCCGAGAAGGGCAATGAGAGCGAGAATGTGGTGGCGGACCTGCGACGCTTCCCGGACAATGGGCGCGCCGGCATCCGTCTTCAGGCGGCGCTCTGCGCGCTCGAACTGCTGCTGCCGGACGGGGGAGAGGGCCTGCCGGCCGGGGACGTCCCGTAAAGCTCCGCCGCCCGCGTCTCGAAGGCGCCGATCATCTTGCGCAGTGCCCGATCGAACATCTGCCCCGCCAGCATCTCGAACATGCGGTTCTTGAAGGCGAAATCGACCTCGAAATCCACCAGCACGCCGCCCTTGCCGTCATCGCGGAAGCGCCAGTCGTTGCTCAGGTGCCGCAGCGGCCCATCCACATAGTCGACATGGACATGCCCCGGCCGTTCCTTGACCACGCGCGAAGTGAAGGTCTCGCGCAGTGCCTTGAAGCCCACGATCATGTCGGCGACCATTTCCGTCTCGCTGTTCGAGCGGATGCGGATGGCGCTCACCCAGGGCAGGAACTGAGGATAGGCGCCCACGTCCGCCACCAGGTCGAACATCTGCTCGGCCGTATAGGGCAGCGCCCGCGTTTCGTTATGCCGGGGCATCGCTTTTCTTCTCGGGGCCGTTCTTCTTCTCCAGCGCCGCCTCGCGCGCCGCGCGCATCTGGGCGAAATCCTCGCCGGCATGGTAGCTGGAGCGAGTGAGCGGGCTGGAGGCCACCTGAAGGAAGCCCTTGGCCCGCGCGATGGCGCCATAGGCCCGGAAGCCGTCCGGCGTCACGAATTCGGCGACCGCGGCATGTTTGGGCGTGGGGCGCAGATATTGGCCCATGGTGAGGAAATCGACGTCCGCCGAGCGCATATCGTCCATCACCTGATGCACTTCGAGTCGCTCCTCGCCCAGCCCCAGCATGATGCCGGACTTGGTGAAGATGGAGGGATCGAGCCGCTTCACCATCTCCAGCAGGCGCAGCGAGGCATAATAGCGCGCGCCGGGCCGGATGGTGGGGTAGAGACGCGGCACCGTCTCCAGATTGTGATTGTAGACATCCGGCCGCGCGGCGACGATGGCCTCCACGGCCGCCTCATGCTTGTTGCGGAAATCGGGGGTCAGGATTTCGATGGTGGTGGCGGGTGTGGTGCGGCGCAGCGCCTCGATCACCTTCACGAACTGCCGCGCCCCGCCATCGGGCAGGTCGTCGCGGTCCACCGATGTGACGACGATATGCTCCAGCCCCATCTCCGCGCAGGCATCGGCCAGGTTCTGCGGCTCGCGCGGATCGACAGGGCGCGGCATGCCCGTCTTGACATTGCAGAAGGCGCAGGCGCGCGTGCAGGTATCGCCCAGGATCATCACCGTCGCGTGCTTTTTCGACCAGCACTCGCCGATATTGGGGCAGGCCGCCTCCTCGCACACGGTGGCGAGTCCTTTCGCGCGCATGAGATCGCGCGTGGCCTGATAGCCCGCGCTCACCGGCGCCTTCACGCGGATCCAGTCCGGCTTGCGGGGCCGCTCGCGGCGGGGCTCGGATGCAATATCGTTCATGCCGCCCAGATAGCTCTCCTGCCGGGGGGTTGCCAGCCCCCTTGTTCTGCTGCACATGCCGGCGCGATGGTCAATTTCGACGACATGCTCGAAGGATATCGCCGCTTCCGCAAGACCGGATGGGCGAATCAGCGGACGCGCTGGGACGATCTCAAGGACGGGCAGCACCCGCGCGTGATGGTCATCGCCTGCTCGGACAGCCGGTGCGAGCCGGCCCAGATTTTCGATACCAATCCCGGCGAAATCTTCGTCGTGCGCAACGTCGCGGCGTTGGTGCCGCCGTTCGAAACCACAAAGGGCCGCCACGGCGTCTCGGCGGCGATGGAATTCGCCGTGCAGATCCTCGACGTGGAAGAAATCGTCGTCATGGGCCATGGCCTGTGCGGCGGGTGCAGCGCGGCGCTCTCCCAGAATCTGCACGATGCGCCGCTCGGCGAAGGCGGGTTCATCGCCGGCTGGATCGCCATGCTGGACGAAGCGCGCGCGCGCGTGGTCGCCGAATATGGTGACGACCGCAGCCGCGTCGCCGGGCGCGCCATGGAATATGAGGGCGTCAAGGTCAGCCTCGCGAATCTGCGCACCTTCCCCTGGATCAAGGAGAAGGAAGATATGGGCAAGCTGGTGCTCAAGGGCGCCTATTTCGCCATCACCGATGGCCTGCTGCACCTGCTGGACGAGAAGACGGGCCAGTTCGCGCCTTTTGAGTGACGGGGGTCTGTCCGGTGACCTCCGATCCGGCGAAGCCGCTGGCGCCGACTGCCTCTCGACGGCAACCACTCAACAGCATTAACCGCTATTCAAGGCGCCCGGTCTAGGCGATCGCATTGGCAGAATGAGGATGCGCAGATGGCCCGAACAGTCGATCAGTTGAGCGACAGGGAGCTTCAGAACTTCATCGGCGCCTATGAGCGCGAGGGCAAGACGCAGGGCGGGATTTTCACGCTTAGCGAGCTTCATGTCGAGCGACTGCGCCGTAGCCCCTCGGCCCGGCCGCCTCGCGACGTCGTCGGCTTTATCCTCGATCGCGTTTCGGCGTCCGATCATGGAAGCGTGACATATCTGGAACTGTGGGATTTCCTCATGCCCGGCGTTCCCTGGAAGGGCAATCATTCCATCAGGGTCGTGGGCAGTTCACTGGCAGCCGTGGTTGCCTATTGCATCGGGAACGGGTTGCCGCTGATTTCGCCATTGGTGGTCCAGTCAGGCTCCGGGGCCCTCGCTCGCCGCGCGATCGAGAATATCTACAACGAAGCCAGGCTCTATGGCCTGGACGTGGGTCCGGTGCCGGAGGATTTCGTAAACGAGGAGGCCAGGAAGGCGCGCGCCCTGCGGCCGGAACAGCTCCCCTGATCTGACGATCAGCCTTCGCCGCCGGGAAAATCCTCATAGGCATCGTTGGGCCAGAGGAAATTGGTGCAGGTCATCATCACGCTGAAGTCCAGCGCCCGGACCTGATGCCACCAGCCGACCGGGATATAGAGCATCTCGCCGGGCTCCAGCGTCGCCACATAAGGCCGCACCGCCCGCGCCTGCGGGTGGCGCGCCATGCAGGTGGCATCCTCCAGATCGTGCACATCGCTGAAGACGTGGCGGCGGTGTGCCATCAGGGCCGTCTGCTCGGGCGACACCAGCAGGACGCGCTTGCGGCCCACGATCTGGATCAGCAGATTGTTGGTGAGGTCGAAATGCAGCGGCGTGAATGTGCCCGCCGGGCCGATCCAGAGCATGCCCTCTCCCGGCCCCAGCAGCGCGGGAATGGGACGCACATCCGCCATCAGCGGCGCGAAGGCGGCCCGGTTGGCGGCGCTGTTATAGGCGGTCACATAGGCATCGTTGCCGGGATTGTCCGCGATGAGATCGAGATAGGCACTGAAGGGCAGCGAGCGCCGGTGCCGGTCCTTCGCAAGCTCGAAGTCGCCCGCCTGCGCGCGGCCGCCCTGATAATCGACCGGCGCATCGCCCACCGTGGCGCGCAGATAGTCCGGCGTCCAGCGCGCCAGCGCGGGCCAGTCGGCAATGGCGCCGGCGATGACGCAGGGCCGGGCCGGCGCATAGAAATGGTCGCGGAATTGCTCGGCGGTGAGTCCCTCGCAGCGCATGAGCCCGCTGGCGGCCGGCGAGAGCCGCCGCTGCCGTTCCATCGCGGCGAGGAGCCAGTCGCGCCGGGCCAGCGCCAGGGCCGTGTCGTCCGCGCCGCGCTCCGTCGCCGGTGTGAGCACGTCCGATATGGCCATGGAGGGCGCATCCTGCCGCGCGCCGTCGAAGCCGATGGATCGCAGCGCCCATTCCAGCCGGTCGTCGCGTGCAGGCCGGTCGGTCCGCAATGGCGGCGTGCCGCTGTTCTCCTGATTCGATGACATGGCACCCCCTCGGTTCCGCCCATCCTAGCGTGGGAGGGACCTTGAAGCGAGACGCGGGACGCGGGACGCCCATGCCTCGGCGGGCGAGGACCGCCTCCCCATGGGGCGTGGCAGTCCTCGCGCCGATTGGGCCAGATCCTAGCGCGTGAGCTTCTTGTAGGCGAGGCGCGTGGGCCGGTCGGCCGCGTCGCCCAGGCGGCGGCGCTTGTCTTCCTCATACATCTCGAAATTGCCCTCGAACCATTCGACATGGCTGTCGCCCTCGAAGGCGAGGATATGGGTGGCGAGGCGATCGAGGAAGAAGCGGTCGTGGCTGATGACCACAGCGCAGCCGGCGAAATTCTCCAGCGCATCTTCCAGCGCGCGCAACGTCTCCACGTCGAGGTCGTTGGTCGGCTCGTCGAGCAGGAGGACATTGCCGCCCTCCTTGAGCATCTTGGCGATGTGCACGCGATTGCGTTCGCCGCCCGAGAGCTGGCCGACCTTCTTCTGCTGGTCCACGCCCTTGAAGTTGAAGGCGCCGACATAGGCGCGGGTCTGTATCTCGTGCTTGCCGATGGTCATGAGATCATGGCCGCCGGAGATTTCCTCCCACACATTCTTGCTGGCGTCGAGCGCGTCGCGGCTCTGGTCGACATAGCCGAGCTTCACCGTCTCGCCGACGTCGATGGTGCCGCCGTCCGGCTGCTCCTGCCCGGTGATGAGCTTGAACAGCGTGGACTTGCCCGCGCCATTGGGGCCGATCACGCCGACGATGCCGCCCGGCGGCAGCATGAAGTCCAGATTCTCGAACAGCAGCTTGTCGCCATAGGCCTTGGTGAGGCCCTTGGCCTCGATAACCTTGCTGCCCAGACGCGGCGGCGTCTGGATAACGATCTGGGCCTTGCCCGGCGCGCGGTTCTCCTGCTTCTCGACCAGTTCGTCGAATGCGCGGATACGGGCCTTGCTCTTGGTCTGGCGTGCCTTGGGGGATTGGCGTATCCACTCCAGCTCTTCGTTGATCGCCTTCTGGCGGCCGGCGTCCTCGCGCTCTTCCTGCGCCATGCGCTTGGCCTTGGCTTCCAGCCAGTTGGAATAATTGCCCTCGAAGGGAATGCCGCGGCCGCGGTCCAGCTCCAGCACCCAGCCCACCACATTATCCAGGAAGTAGCGGTCGTGGGTAACGAGGATGACGTTGCCGGCATAGTTGATGAGGTGCTGCTCCAGCCACTGCACGCTCTCGGCGTCGAGATGGTTGGTCGGCTCGTCGAGCAGCAGGATGTCGGGCTTTTCGAGCAGCAGGCGGCAGAGCGCGATGCGGCGCTTCTCGCCGCCCGAGAGATTGTCCACGTTCCAGTCGCCCGGCGGGCAGCGCAGCGCCTCCATGGCGATCTCAAGCTGGTTGTCGAGCGTCCAGCCGTCGACCGCGTCGATCTTCTCCTGAAGCTCGCCCATCTCGGTCATCAGCGCGTCGAAATCGGCATCTTCCGGCGGATCGCCCATGATATTGCTGATCTCGTTGAAGCGGTCGACCAGGTCGGCGACGCCGCGCACGCCGTCCTTCACATTCTCGATCACGGTCTTGTTGGGGTCGAGCTGCGGCTCCTGGGCCAGATAGCCCACGGTGATGCCCTCCCCTGCCCATGCCTCGCCCTGATATTCGGTGTCGATGCCGGCCATCACCTTCATGAGCGTGGATTTGCCGGCGCCGTTGACGCCGATGATGGCAATCTTGGTGCCCGGCAGGAATTGCAGGTGGATATTGTTGAAGATGGGCTTCTGTGCGCCGGGGAAGGTCTTGGTGAGCCCCTTCATGACGAAGCTGTACTGGACGGCCATCGGAACGGTCCTCTTGGGAATGGAGGTGAAGATGTGAGAGAAGGTCCGCGCCCGGTTAGCCGAGGCTGCCGGTCTTGGCAAATATCCGCTGCGTACCGGCGCGAAATCACGCCCCGTGCCGGGCGGAAAAAGCCGACTCGAAGCTCCTTTCCCAGGCACTCGGCGGGAGGTTGATTGCCAAGCGGATCAGTTGATAAATGCCTTGATTTCGGCGTTCGAAGCGCTAATGGGGCCACTCGTGCACCTGCGAGGCACGGAAATGCTATGGGAGCCAGAAAAGATGAAGAAGCTTGCTATTGCCTGCACCGCTGCGGCCCTGATGACGCTGGCGGCCTGCGGCGGACAGCCGGAAGCTGAAGCCGATAACGCATCGAACATCGCGGTGACGGACGAGCTCGACCTCAACGCCGCCGACGCGATCGACAATGCTGCGAACGAAGCTGCTGCCGTGGACAACGCGGCTGCGCTGGAGAACGTTGCGCAGTAATCCGGCACCCGGCCGCAAGGCCCGGATGTCTGAAAAGAGGGGTCGCGCGCCGCGCGGCCTCTTTTTTTTGTGCCTGCGGGCCGCCACACCCGGCGGCGCGATGAAAGGACGATTGCGGTTGCCCGCCCCCTTGGCTAAGCGGGCCGCGTCGGGGAGTAGCGCAGCCTGGTAGCGCATCTGCTTTGGGAGCAGAGGGTCGCAGGTTCGAATCCTGTCTCCCCGACCATTTATTCAACGTCCTGGCGGCATACTTCTTTGTCGGGTTACACCCGGCTTACATCGCCGCACTTCATGAGGCCGCCCGCGCTGCGATCCGCTCCGGTCCGCAAGAGCGATAGCGATAAGGACGCGGGCCTGGCTGACATATCTTGCGCGGATATTGGCAACATCCTTCCTCGTCCATGGGCGGCGCACATGCCGCGCAGATCGTGGAACTTCACGTCGATGCCGCTGGCCTGCTTCGCATCGTTGGGCGGCGACCGGGCCCGACGCCGGGAGGTCCGGCCGTATCAAATTTCATCCCCTTCGCGTGAAACGGCACGCAATGAGCCAGTGGCGGTCCGACTGGCCCGCGTGTGCCCTGGGAGATGATCGACATCATGCCTAATAGCGGGCAAATAGATAACTTCGGCAGTTCCAGGGGGAATTCGATGAATATCGCTATGAAGCTCATGCCGGTCGTTCTCGCAGCTTTCGCTTCATCGGCATTTGCAGAGACTGTACTGGACACCAGCACACCTGCCACATGGCGCGCTTCGCTCAATAAAATGGGGCCTATATACTTGTGTGACCCACAACTTAAGGGCGGTACGGGCCGTATCTAGCGGGGCAGGCAGCTATGAGCCTCCCAGCTGCGTCCCTAACTTCATGGGGAAGTAAGTGTGCCCGCAGGCGGCCTGCGGTTAATTCCGTGCGCCCATGGCAGGCGTCGCCCAATTCTCGGGCGTTAGATAATCGCTTTGGCGGCGCGACCATATAGATAGCGTTTTCGGGAAACCTTGATCGAATGTGATCCACCGCCGGTATCTGGTCACTGTCCGCAGTGAACAGTAACGTCCTTTGTATCCCTCGCTCGTAACAGTCGGAGAGCATGTCGGTAGCGATGGCTACGTCAGTCCGCTTCTCTTCGCGGAAATGGCATGTGCGCGCATGTTTGACGCAGTTCTTTTGAATTTTTGCGAATTGAGAAAGCACCACTTCAACGCCATTTGCTTGGAGCGCGCGGACATAGCCTAGATGACGTGCCCGCTTGCCGGGATCCCAAGTGTTGTAGGCGGTGTAAAAGGCGACCCGATCGAGGGTGTCTCCTTCCCTCAAATACGACGCTGCAAGCGATCTTAGGTCAACCCATTTCAGCAACGGATCACCAAGCTGGTCGATGGCGTGATAGAGGTTGAACCCATCCAAATACGCAGCTGTGCGCATCGTATCTCCATAACGTAAAAGGGCCGCTCCTTTCGAAGCGGCCCTTTATCCGGCAAGACTTGCCTACCGGGGAGATGCTCCGAATATACCTATTTCACTTAAACTTTGTTAGCCCATACAGCACGAACCGCCAAAAATCGCATTCCAGCAAGACCTAGAAGTCGTCAGAGTCGTCAGTGTCAATGGCAGATGGATGGTACTTCGCTGGCTCATACGGTTCGGATTTGGGCCAATATCCGAAGCCCTCAAGGTTAACAAAATCGTCTTTGAGGCGCCACATGATCGTTCCAAGGTTTTTCGATCTGTCAGCGCTACCGCCCACCTTTGCTCCGTTCTGGTCTAGGGAACGCAGGAGAAGCCCTCGGGTAAGGGGTTTACCGGCCGACAGAATGGCCTCGCGTATGTACGGCTTGAGTTGCTCTTTCGACATCCCGGGGTTTCTCCCGGTTCTGACTGTCTGGACCGGAGGAGCAGTTTGCTCGCTGTCCTCCTTCTGTTCGATTCCTGTGCCTTCTTCTGCGGCAAGAAATAATGTAGTTTGAGCGCCAGGATCGGATGACCGAAACAGTTCATATAGCGCTAGGAAGCGGTCAATTTCGGCTATTTCTGATTGAATCCTATCCGCCTGCTGCGAAAGAATGTGCCGCCGTTTCAATGCATTAGATTGGGCAGAGTCCATTTCAACCTCCTGTGTCATGCGGACCTTATCGCTGATACTCCCTGAGAACTCAACAAAAGGTTGAGGCCAACTCAGCATCTAGACACAGGTGGCGGCAGGATGTATTGGACTCACGGCATAGCCTTAAAGGGCTGATATGGAGGCGCGAACGAATATGCTGGAATGATCCGGGGGATTGCCGGAAACGAAAAAGGGCCGATCTTGCGACCGGCCCCACACTCCTCGGGCGATGAACGCCACGATTTGCGCTCTGTGATAAGTCCGTGACTCGCATGTTTGTCGCCCCAACGCAAGGATTTTGCGTAATGGTGCACGTCTGTGCCTATTACCGGATCAGGTTTGGCCGTGTGGAGCATGTTCGCTCCCACTGGCGCTCCCAGCCCTAAGGGCTAGTCCGGTTCGCTAGGTTCAAGCTTCGGTTTGACCTTCTCATCAACACCTCGGGACCGCTTCGGCGGTCCCTTTTTTTGTCTGAGCTTCACGTTGTCCGGTAGCTCATCGGGATTGACGCCAATGAACCGTTCGAGCGCTTCCTCGAACGGCATATCTAGCCCTAGGGGTTTCTCTCGCTTGTCGTTCATGCCTTCAAAGCCTTGTAGGTAAGGCGACCGGCAGTCTGCGCGAGCAGGGCGTTTACGCGGTCGCCTTCGCCGATGCTGCGGAGATTGAAGCGCCATGTCATCTCGCCAAGGTAGGCGTTCAGATGCTTGGGCGAAAGGAAATGGTGGGTGCCGATGATCTGGCGCTTGAACAGCGCCCAGACGCTTTCAATCCCGTTGGTATGCAGGATGTAGTGGCGGACATACTCGCCTGCGCTGTGGTTCACGCGGTGATGGTTATAGGTGTCGGACAAGCCAACGAACGCGCCATGCTCGTCTGTCATGAGAGCTGCGCCGGTTTTCACATTGTCGCGAATGACGGTCTGGACGCTCTTGGCGCTAAGGTTCGGTGTCGTGCCGGTGCGCAGCTCGCCGTCGCGCTCTAGCATACCCAGCACCGCGACCTTGCCCTTACCACCCTGCTTACCGCCGGTGCGCTGGTGGGCGTGCTTATTCTTCTCTTTGCCGCCGATGAATGTCTCATCAGCCTCGACAATCCCGCCCAGAGGGCGATTGAAGGACTGCGTTTTGATCGCGTAACGCAGGCGGTGGGTCATGAACCACGCCGTCTTCTGCGTTACGCCGATGTCCTTGGCGAGCTGCGTGCTGGCGATGCCCTTTTTGTGCGAGGTGATGAGCCAGATCGCCAGCATCCACGAACGCAGCGGGATTTTACTGTCTTCGAAGATCGTTCCGACTTTGATGGAAAACCGCTTCCGGCAATCGCCGCACTTGTGGGTGCGCTGGTCGGAGAAGTGATAGACTTTGGTGGATTTGCAGTGCGGGCAGAACGCGCCATTTTTCCAACGGATCGCCCGGAAATGGTCAATCGCTGTCTGTTCGTCGGGGATCGCGGCCATCATCTGAAGGATGGTGTCGAACTGCTGCATGGCGGGCTTCTGGCTCATGCAGTCTGAATATCACGCTCTCCGGATTGGGTCAAGCATGTATATAAGCCCCAATAAAATGGCCGTGGAATGCGATGGGGAAACCCGGGGCCCGTGCTTCCTCAAGATTCTGGCCGCGAACAGGAAGATCGACGAAAGCTATTTCAATCGCTTCATGAAGGGGGTTTCCGGCTCATCCCCCGCCTATCAGACGCGCTACAAGGAAATGGAGGCGGCCCGGAACAAGGAGATGCTCGGTATCACGCGGGCTGAATTATTCCGGCGGGCAGAGGCGCTCCAATAGAGAGCTGCTACGCACTCGCCGGCACGCGATAGCAGGGGCCGGCAAACCATGCCCGCAGCGCCTGATGCAATCAGCCGGGCGGTTCATCGGGCTGGTCTTCGTCGACGCGATCGGCATTTGCCGGCGCTGCACCAGCGTTTTCAAGCAATCAGGGATGGTCGTCTTGCGGCGATCCAGTGCGTGAAAAACCCCTCCCGGACAAGGGAGGGGCTTTCCGTCAACGATTGGGTTTCAGGCGGCCTGCACCCTGGCGAAGCGCACCCGGCGGCGGATTGCCCCGCCGGTCAGGCCGAAACCGAGGATTATCAGCGCCCAGCTCGCCGGCTCGGGAACCGCTGCCGCCGTCGCCGGCGTAAGCACAATGCGGTCTGCGAAGGCAAAGCTGATGGCCGGGTTGGCCGTGGCGTAAAGGAGATTTGCGAAGCTGCCCGTGTAAGGATTGAACGTCAGGCTGAAATCATCGGTTGCGCCACCCACGCCGGTGCCGCTGCCGAGACCGGTGCCGACAATACCGTAAAGCTGGTAGAGGTTGTTATCATCATAGGAATAGGGCGATGTATTCTTGAAAAGGCCCGTATTCTCAAGCGTGAAGGCAGTCGATCCCAAGGTGAGATTGACGGATTGCAGCGTCGCCGTCTGCGCATAGACCGACACCGTTTCAGGGTCGGAATGAAGCACGGAAAAGCTGCCGCTCAGGACCAGCGCATCGCCTTTATAGGCCTGCACGGTATAGGAATCGAGAATCTCAGCCGCCTGCACGGCACTGCCTGAGGCAGCAAGCAGAAGAGAAGCTAGCACCAGATTGATTTTCTTCATAATTTCCCCAACTCACCCACTGGTTAACGACCCGTTATCGACTACGCCCGTTGTGTGAAGGTTTAATGGCACTGCGACGGGACGGTCGGTGCCGAAAGCCGGGGTGGGTCGGGCCACTGGGCCCGCCTGCCGGAAGGGCGGTTCGGACATGGAGTCGATGTCGTCAGGCGTTCGGGACAATCCCTGTCCTGACATGGTGCAAGGCCGGCAGGCGCGACACGCAAGCCGGACATTTGCTTCCCGGCCGCCGGCTGGGCGTTCCGCCTATCCGGCCCTGCTCTGTCTCATCAGGTCACGCACGGCCTGTTCGGCGGCGCGCCTGGCACGGTCCGGGCCCGCTGCCTCGCCGATCCCGAGGACGCCGCGTGCGCCGTCCACCTCGGTCAGCACGGCGCGCTCATCCTGGAAATCGACGGCGGGCCAGTTGCCGTGCTCCATGATCTCCACCAGACAGCGCACCACTTCGGCCATGCGGTGCAGTGCGGGATCGGGAAGCTCGGCCATGCCCCATCCTGACACATAGCGGGCCGGCGGCCAACGACTTGTCGGCAGTGAGCCTCCTTTCCTTGCCGGACATTTGCGCCCGCTCGCCGCGCGGCCATGGCCGTTACTCAGGAACATTCTTCCTACCGGAGAATTCTAGACGGGAATGGCCGCCGACATGTCCGAGGGCCGGCCATGCCGAGGGAGGGCCGCGATGAAGCCGCTTCGCCAGATTTTTCCCGCACCGATCCTGGCTCTCATTGTCGGAATCGTTTTGGCGCTGATCGCCCTTGTCCTCATCGTCGGGGGCATCTGGCTCGCCGCGCTGGGCGGGTCGGCTTATTATCTGCTGGCGGGCATCGCCATGCTCGTGGCCGGCCTGTTGCTGATGCGCGGCCAGATGGTGGGCGGCTGGCTCTATGGCGCGGTGGTCTTCTTCACGCTGATCTGGGCGCTGTGGGAAGTGGGCGCCAATGGCTGGGCGCTCGTCCCGCGCATCGTGGCGCCGCTGGTACTGCTCATTGCCGTGCTGTTCGCCATGGCCGCGCTTTCTATCCGGCCGCACCGCTGGCGCATGGCTCTGGCGGCGAGCGGCATCGTGGTCCTGCTGTTCGCGGTGAGCGGCACCATGCTGGGCTGGCTCAACCGGGCGCGGCCGCTGGCGGCGCTGCCCGATGCACGCCTGGCGATGGCGGACCCGGCACTGTTGCAGCCGGGCGCGGACTGGCCGGCCTATGGCGGATCGGACAGCGCGCGGCGCTATTCACCCCTCGCCCAGATCACCCCTGCCAATGTCGGCAAGCTCGCCCGCGCATGGCTGATTCACACCGGCGACCTGCCCTCCGCGCAGGCCAAGGGCACCTATGGCGCCGAGAACACGCCCCTCAAGGTGGGCGACAGCCTCTATGTGTGCACGCCCAAGAGTATCGTCATCGCACTCGATCCAGCGACCGGGCGGCAGCGCTGGCGGTTCGACCCCAAGGTGCCGGACGATGCCATTCCCTATACGGCGGCGTGCCGGGGCGTGAGCTATTATGCCGTGCCCGATGCCGCGCCGGATCAAGCCTGCGCGCGGCGGATCATCCTGGGCACGCTCGATGCGCGGCTCTTCGCGCTCGATGCCGCGACCGGCCTGCCCTGCCAGGATTTCGGCAGCAATGGCCAGGTGGATACGAAGATCGGCATGGGCGTGACACCGCCGGGCTATGTCTCGATCACCTCGCCGCCCACCATCGTGCGCGGCGTGGCGGTGACGGGCCATCAGGTGCTCGACGGGCAGGACCGCTGGGCGCCCTCCGGCGTGATCCGCGGGTTCGACGCTGTTACCGGCAAGCTGCGCTGGGCCTGGGACATGATGAACCCGGCGTGGGACGGCTATCCGCCTCCCGGCGAAAGCTGGGCGCGCGGTACGCCCAACATGTGGACCATCGCCTCGGGTGACGAGCAGCTCGGCCTCGTCTACCTGCCCATGGGCAATGCGGCGGCGGATTATTATTCCAGCCTGCGTCGCCCGGCCGAGAATGCCTATGCCACATCGCTGGTGGCGCTCGACGTGACCACGGGCAAGCCGCGCTGGTATTTCCAGGCAGTGAAGAAGGACGTGTGGGACTATGATTTCGGCGCGCAGGCCACGCTGATCGACTATCCCACCGCCGCCGGCCCCATCCCCGCGCTGGTGCTGCCCAGCAAGCAGGGCGACATCTATGTGCTCGACCGGCGGACGGGTGCGGCGCTGACGCCAGTGGGCACCATCCGCGCACCGGGCGGTGGCGTCGAGCCGCAGGAGCGCGCGGCCACGCAGATCGTCTCGCTCTGGCATACGCTGCGCAAGCCCGATCTCACCGAGCGCGCCATGTGGGGCATGTCGCCCATCGACCAGATGATCTGCCGCATCCAGTTCCGCAAGGCGCGCTACGATGGCTTTTTCACCCCGCCGGAGAGCGAACGCCGCTCGATCGAATATCCCGGCTATAATGGCGGCACGGACTGGGGCGGCGTCGCGGTCGATCCGGCGCGCGGCGTCATCGTCGCCAATTACAACGACATGCCCAATTATCTGCGCCTCGTCCCCCGCGCCGAGGCGCAGCGGCGGGGCTGGGCACCGCGCGATCAGGCACGCGGCAAGATCGGCGGGGCCGAGGGCGCGGGCGATCCGCAGGCCAACACGCCCTATGCCATCGACGTGAACGCCGGCTGGCGCCTGCCCTTCACCGGCCTTTTGTGCAAGCAGCCGCCTTATGGGGGCATCCGCGCCATCGACATTGCCACCGGCAAGACCATCTGGGACCGGCCCTTCGGCACCGCGCGCACCAATGGGCCCTTCGGCATTCCCTCCATGCTGCCCATCGACATCGGCACGCCCAATAATGGCGGCGCGGTGGTGACGGCGAGCGGCCTCATCTTCATCGCGGCGGCGACCGACAATCTCATCCGCGCCATCGACCTGCGCACCGGGCGGACGGTCTGGTCAGACGTGCTGCCGGCCGGCGGGCAGGCGACGCCCATGACCTATGAGGCGAACGGCAAGCAATATGTGGTGATCTACGCCGGCGGGCATCATTTCATGGAGACGCCGGTGGGCGACGAGGTGATTGCCTATGCGCTGCCCTGAGCCGGCAGGCGCGCCGGCGTCCTAGTCGGCACGCATGGCCACGCCCGCCGCTTTCGGCCGCATCAAGGCCAATATCGTGCTCTATGGCGCGCTGTTCGCCAATCTCGGTATCGCGCTCGCCAAGTTCGTCGCCGCGGCGGTCAGCGGCTCATCGTCCATGCTCTCGGAGGGCGTGCATTCGCTGGTGGACAGCGGCAACCAGATCCTGCTGCTCTACGGCCAGGCGCGGGCCAAGCGGCCGCCGGACCGCTTCCACCCCTTCGGCTATGGCCGCGAGCTGTATTTCTGGGCGTTCGTCGTTGCGATCCTGATCTTCGCGGTGGGCGCGGGCGTGTCGCTCTACGAGGGCTGGGTGCACATCGCGAACCCCGAGCCCCTGCGCGATCCCACCATAAACTATGTCGTGCTCGCCATTGCCGCCCTGCTCGAAGGCACCTCCTGGGCCATCGCGGTGCGTGAATTCGGGGCCCGGCGCGGCCGTGCGAGCTGGTGGCAGGCGGTGCGGCAATCCAAGGACCCGGCCGGCTTCATTGTGCTCTTCGAGGATAGCGCCGCGCTGCTCGGCCTCGCCATCGCGGCCGTGGGCATATGGTGCAGCCATGCCGTCGGCGATCCGCGTATCGACGGCCTCGCCTCCATCGCCATCGGCCTGATCCTCGCCACCGTCGCCATGCTGCTCGCGCGCGAGGCCAAGGGCCTGCTCATCGGCGAGAGCGCCGATCCCGCGCTCATCGACGCCATCTGGGCGCTGCTTGAGAAGCGGCCGGAGATCAGCGCCGTCAACCATGTCCGCACCATCCACACCGCGCCGGACGCGGTTTTCGTGGCGATCAGCGCCGATTTCGAGGACCGGCTGACCATGGGCGAAGGCGAGACGCTGATCGAGGCGATCGAGGCCGACCTCAAGGCAGCCGCGCCGCAGATCAGCTCCATCTACATCCGGCCCGAGAAGCGGCGCGACGCGCTGGTGCAGCCGCGCCCGGAGCCGAGCGGCCCCTGAAGCGCTGCGGTCCGGTTCCTGCACAGGAACGGAAAAACCCTAACGCACCCCCAGCGCCTGGGCCTGCGCCTGGATCTCCGCCGCCTGGGCGGGATTGGCCTTGACCGCCTGCGCCAGCGCGGCACGGGCCTTGTCCGTCTCGCCCAGGGACATGCGGCTGCGGATGAGCAGCAGCCAGCCGTCCACGCGCTCAGGCTCCTGCTGGAGGCGCTCTTCCAGCCGGGCGACCATCGTTTCGGCCATTTGCCGCTGCTCGGCAGGGCTGAGCGCGGCGGCGGCCTCCACCTGTTCGGCGGTCGGGCCGCCGGCCGGCACGGGTGCACCCGCCGGCTGTTTCACCGCCGCCAGCCGCTTGGCCGTCTCGATACCGTTCGCCTCGCCGATCTGCATGATGGTCCGCCGCAGATTCTGCTCCCAGGGCGCGCCGACGGGCGTATCGGCCAGCAGCGCCAGCCAATCGTCGATGGCGCCGGCATGGTCGCCCGCGAGACTACGCGCGGTGGCGAGGAAATAGCGCGTGCGCGGGTCCCTGGGGTCGATCTCCTGCGCCTTGCGGAAGGCGGCCAGCGCTTCGGCCGGCATGGTCTGCCCGTCGCTCGCCAGCATCAGCGCCTCGCCCAGCGCGGCCCAGTCATGCGCGTCGTCCGGCCGCAGCTGTGTCGCGCGGCGATAGGCGTCCGCCGCCTCCGTGTGACGCTGCATCGCGGCATAGGCGCCGCCCAGCATGGCCCAGGCCGATGGATCGTCGGGCGTCTCGCGCGCGCGCGCTTCCAGCCGGGCGAGCATGACCGCGTCCTCGCTCCCCGCGTCCACCTGCTCGGCGGCCGCCGGTGCACTGCGGTCGCTCTGGATGCGGTAGCCGATGCTGCCCGCGGCGATCAGCACCGCGCCGGCGAGGCTCCAGCGCGCTATTCTGGAGAAGCGGTCGGGCTCGGTCATGGCGTCGGGGCTCCTGGCGGGGATGGAAGGCGGGAACGGACGGGGCCTGCTTCGTCGCAAATGCCGGTGCAGGCAAGCCCCTTCCTCCGGCCCGCCATGGACTTCGGCCTCATGCCGCCCTAAATGCGCGCGATGACCCATGCTTTCGCCAAGATGCACGGCCTCGGCAACGATTTCGTCGTGATCGACGAGCGCGCCGGCACGCTCGCCATGACCGGCGGCCTCGCGCGCGCGCTGGCCGATCGGCGCACGGGCATCGGCTGCGATCAGCTCATCCTCATCGGCCGGTCCGACAAGGCCGATGTCGCCATGCGCATCTTCAACCAGGACGGCAGCGAAGTGGAAGCATGCGGCAATGCCACGCGCTGCGTACCGCTGTTCGTGGGCCGCGACGTGACCATCGAGACGAAGGCCGGCATTCTGGAGGCGCGCGCCGGCGACGGCGGCGTGAGCGTCGACATGGGCGAGCCGCGCTTCGACTGGGAGGCCATTCCCCTCGCTTATGCAATGGACACGCTGGCCATGCCGGTGAGCTGGGATGACCTGCCCGCCCCCAGCGCCGCCAATATCGGCAATCCGCATGTCGTCTTCTTCTGCGCGGATCTGGATGCGGTGGACATGGCCCGGCTCGGTCCGCAGATCGAGACGGACCCGCTCTTCCCCGCGCGCGTGAACGTCAATTTCGCGCAGGTGCTCGCGCCCGACCATATCCGCCTCACCGTCTGGGAGCGGGGCGCGGGCTTCACGCGCGCCTGCGGCACCGGCGCCTGCGCCACCGCCGTCAGCGCGATCCGCCGTAAGCTGTGCACCGGCCCCGTGCGCGTGACGCTGGCGGGCGGCGATCTTTTCATCGATTGGGCTCCGGGCGGGCGCATCACCATGACCGGCCCCGCCACCCATGTCTATGACGGCACGGTGGACCTTGCCGCGCTGGATAGCGCGGGGGGATGAGCGGCGCCGAGATCATCACCCTGGGCTGCCGGCTCAACATCGCCGAGAGCGAGGCGATCCGCCAGCAACTGGGCGAGGCCGACGATCTGGTGGTGGTGAACAGTTGCGCCGTCACCGGCGAGGCAGTGCGCCAGACGCGGCAGGCGATCCGCCGCGCCCACCGCCGCCGGCCCGATGCGCGCATCGTCGTCACCGGCTGCGCCGCGCAGATCGAGCCGGAAGCCTTTGCCGCCATGCCGGAAGTGTCGCTCGTCCTGGGCAATGGCGAGAAGGCGGATTTCGCGCGCCATCTCTCCGCCGAGGGGCTGCGCGTGGGTGACGTCATGACGGTGCGCCAGCAGGCGCCGCAGCTTCTCTCCGCCTTCGCCGAACGGGTGCGGGCTTTCGTGCCGGTGCAGAATGGCTGCGACCATCGCTGCACCTTCTGCATCATTCCCTATGGCCGGGGCGCAAGCCGCTCCGTGCCGGCCGGCGCGGTGGTGGACCAGGTGAAGCGGCTGGTCGACGAAGGCGTGCAGGAAGTCGTGCTGACCGGCGTCGACGTCACCAGCTACGGGCCGGACCTGCCGGGCAGCCCTACGCTCGGCCAGCTCGCCGAGCGGCTGCTGCGCCATGTGCCCGCCCTGCCCCGGCTGCGCCTCTCCTCGCTCGATGGCGTGGAGATCGACGCGCGGCTGTTCGATCTGCTGGTGAGCGAGCCGCGCATGATGCCGCATGTCCACCTCTCGCTCCAGTCGGGCGACGATCTGATCCTCAAGCGCATGAAGCGCCGCCACGCCCGCGCGGACGCCGTGACGCTGGTGGCCCGGCTCCAGGCGCGGCGGCCGGACATTGCCATCGGCGCGGACATCATCGCCGGCTTTCCCACAGAGGACGACGACGCCTTCGCGCACAGCCTGGCACTGGTGCATGAGTGCCGCATCGTCCATGGCCATATCTTCCCTTATTCGCCGCGCGCCGGCACGCCCGCCGCCCGCATGCCGCAGGTGGATGGCGCCGCCATCCGCGAGCGCGCCGCCCTGCTGCGCGAAGCCTGTGCGATGCAGCGCATTGGCTGGCTGCGCGCCCTCGTCGGCACGCAGCAGCGCGTGCTGGTCGAGACCGGCGGCGTCACCGGCCATGCGGAAAATTTTGCGCCGGTGCGCTTCGATACGCCGCAAACGCCCGGCCGCATCGTCGCCGCGCGCATCGCGGGGCTTGAGGATGGCGCGCTCATCGCGCATGGACAGGCGCATGTCTGATACACCGAGCTGGCGCGAACGACTCTTCGGCGGCTTCAAGCGCACATCCGATCGCCTCGGCGACAATCTGGCCGGCCTGTTTACCAAGGCCGCGCTGGACGAGGAGACGCTCGACGAGATCGAGGAAGCCCTCATCGTCACCGATCTGGGCCCGGCCATGGCCGCGCGCATCCGCGAGCGCCTCGCCGAGGGCCGCTTCAACAAGGAGCTGACCGAGGACTATCTGCGCGAGATCATCGCCGAGGAAATCGAGAAGGTGCTTGTGCCCGTGGCCAAGCCCATCGAGATCGAGGCGTTTCCGCGCCCGCAGGTCATTCTCGTCATCGGCGTCAACGGATCGGGCAAGACCACCACCATCGCCAAGCTCGCCCATCTGTTCCAGGAGCAGGATTATGGCGTGATGCTGGCGGCGGGCGACACCTTCCGCGCCGCCGCCATTGGCCAGCTCAAGGTCTGGGCCGATCGGCTGGGCGTGCCCATCGTCTCGGGCCCCGAGGGCGGCGATGCGGCCGGCGTGGTGTTCGACGCGGTGAAGCAGGCGACCGCGCAGGGCACGGACATCCTCATCGTCGACACCGCCGGCCGCCTCCAGAACAAGCGCGAATTGATGGACGAGCTGGCCAAGATCCGCCGCGTGCTCGGCCGCCTCAATCCCGCCGCGCCGCATGACGTGGTGCTGGTGCTCGATGCCACGACCGGCCAGAACGCGCTCTCGCAGATCGAGATATTCAAGGAAGTGGCGGGCGTTACCGGCCTTGTCATGACCAAGCTGGATGGCACGGCGCGCGGCGGCGTGCTGGTGGCCGCGGCCGAACAGTTCAAGCTCCCCATCCATGCCATCGGTGTGGGCGAGACCATCGACGATCTGCGCCCCTTCGATCCCGCGGAGCTGGCGCACGCCATTGCAGGAGCCGCCTATGCGCGCTGAACAGGATGAACGGCCTCTCGACGTTACGGTCGACAGCGCCCCCATTGCGCCCGGTCCCAAGGGCGAGGGATGGCTGCCCATGGCGCTGGATTTCGGCCCGCTGCTGATCTGGTTCCTCTCCTACCGGGTCGCGAAATGGCATTTCGGCGCGACGGAGCATCTCCAGAGCACCATCGCCTCCACCGCCGTCTTCATGGCCGCCATCGTCATCGCGGTGCTGGTCAGCCGGGTGAAACTGGGCCGCGTCTCGCCCATGCTGTGGCTCTCGGCGGTGCTGGTGGTCTTCTTCGGCGGTCTCACCATCTATCTGCGCGACCAGAGCTTCATCCAGGCCAAGCCCACCATCATCTACGCCTTCTTCGCGCTGATGCTGCTGGGCGGCTGGCTGCGCGGCAAGCCGCTGCTGCGCTATGTGCTCCAGTCCGCCTATAATGGGCTGGACGAGAAGGGCTGGCTCAAGCTCTCGCGCAACTGGGGGCTGTTCTTCATTGGCCTGGCCTTCGCCAACGAGGCGATGCGCGCGGCGCTCAGCTTCGATGCCTGGCTCACAATCAAGGTGTGGGGCGTGACGGCGGCCACTTTCGTCTTCGGCCTCGTCAACCTGCCGATGATGATGAGACACGGTCTTAATCTTGGCATCGAAGAGGCGGAAAAAAAGAGCTAATCCTCTCTGGCCCACCCATAAGCGCGGTCTACCCGCGTGACGATGAGTCGATAGTGCGCGTACCAGTGCGCCCGGCCCATGTCCCGGATGGCGGCATGGTCCGCATCCGCCTTCCAGGCGAGCGCGGCGGCTTCGTCCGCCCAATAGCTCACCGTGATGCCGGCCCCATCCGCTTCCCGCGCACTGTCCAGGCCCAGAAAGCCGGGAAAGTCAGCCGCGCGTGCCACCATGCGTTCCGCCGCCCGGCCATAGCCCTCGGCGTCGCCATTGCGCCGCAGCGAGACGAAAATCACCGCGACAGCCCCTGCCGGCGGAAGAAAGCCGGGAACTTCTGCCATGGACATGACCTCCTCATGACAACGCCCCTTGCCACTGGTGCGGGATTTTGCAACGGCCAGAGGCCTCCATGGAGAGCTTGCCTTTCATGATTGCGCAAAAACGGGCGCCTTCCGCCGCCCTCTTCTTCTTTCGCCAATTCCTCAAGTCACCGCGCGGAGTGGGCGCGATCATCCCCACGTCCGCCGCCGCCATTCGCGCCGCGCTGGCGCCGATCGACTGGAGCGCCGTGCGCTGCGTGGTCGAATATGGCCCGGGCACTGGCGTATTCACGCGCGCCCTGCTGGCCCGGCTCGGTCCCGATGCACGGCTGATCGCCATCGATACCAGCGTCGATTTCATCGCCTATCTGCGCCAGTCGATCGACGACCCGCGCTTCATCCCGGTCCACGGCTCGGCCGCGCAGGTGGAGACGGTGCTGGCCGGGCATGGCTTCGACCATGCCGACATGGTGGTTTCCGGCCTGCCTTTCTCCACGATCCCGCAGGAGGTCGCGCTGGCGATCATGGACGCGACGGCCCGCGCCCTCCGGCCGGACGGCGCCTTCCTCATCTATCAATATTCGCGCTTCGTGCTGCCGCTGCTGCAAGCCCGCTTCGCCCGCGTGGATCGCGGGTTCGTGTGGCGCTGCGTGCCGCCGGTGCAGCTTTTCCATGCCTGGCGCGCGGGCTGAGCCCAGAGTCGTTCCGGTTCCGATTGAACCGCAAGGATGCCGGAAAATCCCGTTTCCTCGCGATTTCCGAATGAGCAGGCGAGTCCACCTGCTTCGAAATCACTCTATTTGCCGCGCGGGTCCCAGCGCAGGGCGAGGCGCCGCGTCACGGTGAAATCCAGCACGCCCACCAGCAGATAATCGAACCACCAGCGCAGGCGGCTGAGCGGGCGGGCCATGGCGCGGAAGGTCGGCCGGTCGATCCGCCGGCTCTTGCCCGCCAGATGATCGATCTCGCGGCGCAGCGCCGCGACAAAGGCGTCGTCCTGCACCCGCAGCACCAGCTCGACATTGAGGAACAGGCTGCGCATGTCGAAATTGGCCGAGCCCACATAGCCGATATCGTCGATGACGATGAGCTTGCTGTGCAGCTTCTGCGGCAGATATTCGAACAGCTCGACCCCCGCCCGCAGCAGCTTGCGATAGATGTGCCGGGCCGCGCCGATGGTGGCGCCATTGTCGGATCGGCTTGGCGTCACGATGCGGACCGAGCCCCGCCGGGCGATGCGGCCGAGCCGCCGCACCATGGCCCAGCCCGGCGAAAAATAAGCCTCCGCCATATCGAGCCGCCGGGCGCGCTGGAGATCTCGCTTCACATAGCGCGCCCAGCAGTTGAGGTGGCGCGTGGGGCCGCCGACCAGCCAGATGGCGGCGCCCTCGCCCGGCTGCCAGTCGCGCACCATGCGCCGCAGCGCCCGGAAGCTTTGCCGGGGCCGCTGCGTCCAGGCGGCCAGGCCGTCGAACCAGTCGCACAGCGGCGCGACCAGCGGCCCTTCGATCCGCAGGGCCATGTCGCGCCAGGCTTCTTCATCGTCCTCGGGCGAGAAATAGCCCTGCTCGATGTTGAAGCCGCCGATCATGGCGCGCTTCCCGTCCGCCATCGCCATCTTCTGATGGTTGCGGATGAGATAGCGGGTGGAGCGGGCCTTGCCGAATCGGTCGAAGCGGGCGCCGGCCTGGATCAGCGGCTCGAAGAATGTGTCCGGCGTCATGCTGGAGCCGAAGGCATCGACCAGCAGCGTCACGGCAACATCGCGATTGCAGGCGTCGATCAGCGCCTCGCGGATCTCGATAGCGCATTCGTCGCGCCCGAAGATGTAGAAATAGAGGTCGAGCCGCCGCCGCGCGCCCTCGATCAGCGTCCTGAGCGCGTCCAGGCGTGCCGGTCCCTCCGGGATCAGGGTCAGGCGATTGCCGTCCACCTCCAGCGTCTGGCGCACGCTGTCCCTCTCGTCGCGCATGTGCGTCATGGGGCCTTCATGGCGCAAAGAGGCCGGGCTGCCAACACCGGTGGCAAAAGGGTGCGGTCGCCGACACTTTGCGGGGTTTACGGGCGCATCGGACAGCGCTTTTCGTTGACTTTGCGCCGTTGGACTGGTAGCGGAGCGCACTTTCCGGCATCATCTGTTTGTTCGAGGAGCCAAGCATGGCGCGCGTTACCGTCGAAGATTGCATCGACAAGGTTCCCAATCGTTTCGATCTCGTCCTGCTGGCCGCCCAGCGCGCCCGCTCCATTTCCGGCGGCGCCGAGCTGACGGTCGATCGTGACCGGGACAAGAACCCCGTCGTCGCGCTGCGCGAGATTGCCGAGGAGACGGTGCTGCCCGACGATCTGAAGGGCGATCTGGTCGGTTCGATGCAGAAGATGCAGATCGACGACGACGACACGCCGGACGAGATCGGTTCGCTGGCGCGCTCGGCCGAGGCCCTGCGCCTCACCGCCGCGACGCCGCCGCGCAACCACAATCTGGGCGCCGACTACGACGGCTAAGCCCGCCTTCCAGTCCTGGAATTCGAAGAACCCGGCGCGCCATCGCCGGGTTTTTCTTTTGGGGATTATGGGAGGGCAATATCTGGGCCGGTGACGGGCCAGCGGTTCGGCCTGTCCCGAAGTCGTGCGCCCCGAGGGGGAGAACAAACGCCCTTCCCTTCATGTTTCAAAATAGGAAAAGAAGTCCTTCGGCAGGCTCAGGACGAACGGAACAGTCTGCTTCCGGCGATATAATCCCATTTCTTGCGGGGCAGTCGCGAGGCAGCGGCGCGCCTTGGAGCGAACCGACCGCCTAGGGGACCTAGGGGGACATCCGGCCGCTGTGCAGCGATGAAGTCTTGTGCTCCTGCGAAGGCAGGAACCCAGGGTGCGATGCACTGTGGTTGGGCCAGGACTCAAGCTTGCGCAGGAGCACGGATTTTCTCTTGATCGGCCCGACCTTGGTCAGCGCCCGCCACACCCGACAATCCGCCCGCCAATCCTGCCCACAAAGACAAAGGGCGCGGAAGCCTTGGCCCCGCGCCCTTTCCTGTCTGTCCTCCGTTGGGGCGGTGCCGATTGCGTCAGGCGCCCGGCGCGGTCTCCGAGACCGGCTTGGGCCGCCGGGTCTTGGGGATGGAGGTGCCCGCGACCGGCATGGCGGACGGGCGCAGCGTCTCCTTCTCGCGCTGGATCTCGCCCTTCTCGATCAGCGTCTTGATCTCGTCGCCCGAGAGCGTCTCGAACTCCAGCAGGGCATTGGCCAGCAAGTGGAGCTGGTCGTTATGATCGGTGAGGAGCTGCTGCGCGCGCATATAACCGGTGTCGACCACGCGGCGGATCTCCTTGTCGATCTTCTGCGCGGTCTCGTCGGACATGTGGACGCGCTGGCTCTGCGAATAGCCCAGGAACGTCTCGCCCTGCGGCTCTTCATATTGCAGTGGCCCCAGCTCGTCGGACATGCCCCATTGCGTCACCATGTCGCGCGCCAGACGTGTGGCATACTGGATATCGCTGGAGGCGCCCGAACTCACCTTGTCATAGCCGAAGATGATCTCCTCGGCCACGCGCCCGCCCATGGAGACGGCGAGGTTGGCGTACATCTTGTCGCGGTGGTAGCTGTAATTGTCCCGCTCCGGCAGGCGCATGACCATGCCCAGCGCGCGGCCGCGCGGAATGATCGTCGCCTTGTGGATGGGATCGGACGCCGGCTCGTGGATCGAGACGATGGCGTGGCCGGCCTCATGATAGGCGGTCATCTTCTTCTCGTCCTCGGTCATCACCATGGAGCGCCGCTCGGCGCCCATCATGACCTTGTCCTTGGCCGCCTCGAACTCGGCACTGGCGACCAGGCGCTTGCCGCGCCGCGCCGCCATCAGCGCCGCCTCGTTGACGAGGTTGGCGAGGTCCGCGCCCGAGAAGCCCGGCGTGCCGCGCGCGATGGTGCGCGCGTCCACGTCCGGCGCCAGCGGCACCTTCTTCATGTGCACTTCGAGGATCTTGACGCGGCCCTCGATGTCCGGGCGCGGCACGACCACCTGCCGATCGAACCGGCCCGGTCGCAGCAGCGCGGGGTCCAGCACGTCCGGCCGGTTGGTGGCGGCGATGATGATGATGCCTTCATTGGCTTCGAAGCCGTCCATCTCCACCAGCAGCTGGTTCAGCGTCTGCTCGCGCTCGTCATTGCCATTGCCAAGGCCGGCGCCACGATGGCGGCCGACCGCGTCGATCTCGTCGATGAAGACGATGCAGGGCGCGTTCTTCTTGGCCTGCTCGAACATGTCGCGCACGCGCGATGCGCCCACGCCGACGAACATTTCCACGAAGTCCGAGCCGGAGATGGTGAAGAAGGGCACGCCCGCCTCGCCCGCGATGGCGCGGGCCAGCAGCGTCTTGCCGGTGCCGGGCGAGCCGACGAGCAGCGCGCCCTTGGGAATCTTGCCGCCAAGCCGTGCGAACTTGCTCGGGTCCTTCAGGAACTCGACGATCTCCTGCAATTCCTCGCGCGCCTCGTCGATGCCGGCCACATCGTCGAAGGTGACGCGGCCCTGCTTCTCGGTCAGCAGCTTGGCCTTGGACTTGCCGAAGCCCATGGCGCCGCCGGCGCCGCCGCCCTTCTGCATCTGCCGCAGCACGAAGAAGGCGATGCCGAGGATGAGGACGAACGGCAGCGACTGATAGAGCAGCGCCTGCCAGAAGCTGATGCCTTCCTCGGGCTGGCCGCTATATTTCACATTATGGGCGTCCAGCAGCGCGGTAAGCTGCGGATCGGGCACGCTGAAGGTGGTGAATTTCTCGTCATTCTTGAGCGTGCCGGTGATCCGGTCCTGCGCGATCGCCACATCCTTCACCGCGTCCGCCGCCACTTTCGAACGGAATTCGGAATAGGCAATGGCGCTGCCCTTCTGCGTCACGCCCTGCCCCTCGAACAGGGTCACGAACATCAGTAGCGCCAGGAATACGCCCGCCACGATGACCGCGCTCTTGATCCAGGGATTGCCCTGCGGTTCCTTGTTGTCGTTCATCTCATCTCGCTTTCGCGTTTCAAAATAGGGCATCCCCGGCGGAACGCAATGGTCAGCCCACTCGCCGGGGCGGCGCCCGGCGCACGATCCACCGCGCGCCGCCCGTCACGATGCAGTCCGCGAGCGTGACGGTCTTACCATCGAAAAGTTGAACAAGCGCTTGATCCATGGCCGGCCCGCGCGGCGCCTCCGCCTGCGGATGGACCGTGCGGACCATCGTCTGGAGCAGCCGCCGCAGCAAAGCCGGCGGAAAATCGGTGCGCGCCAGGATCAGCGCATCGCCGTCAGCGCGCACATGCTCGGCCGCGAGGCGCTGCGTCATCCAGTCAAGCGCGGCATCGGCCTCGCCCAGCGCCTCGACCGAGCGGCAGAGGCGCGCCGGGTCGATGAGGTCGAGCGCGCCGATGCGCTGGCGCAACCGCGCGCGGTCGAAGCGGGGATCGACATTGCTGGGATCATCGACGAAGGGCACGCCTTCCGCCACGCACCAGGCGCGCAACGCCGCCCGGCGCACGGCAAGCAGCGGGCGCAGCAGCACACCCTGCCGGGCCCGGATGCCGGCAAGGCCGCCCACGCCCGCACCCCGGTTGAGCCGCATCAGCACTGTCTCGATCTGGTCGTCGGCATGATGGGCCGTGAGCAGCCAGTCCAGGCCCTGCGCAGTGCGCCAGTCCTCCAGCAGCGCATAGCGGGCCTTGCGCCCTTCCGACTGGAGATTGCCGCCAATGGGGCTGGCCGGGCGCGGCGTTGCATGAGTGATGCCCTGCGCGGCGCACCAATGGGCGACCATCTCGGCCTCCTCGCGTGCCGCCGGCCTCAGCCCGTGATCGACGCTCGCGGCCGCAACCTGTCCCGGCCACTGCCGCGCGGCGAGCGCCAGCAGCGCCATGCTGTCCGCCCCACCCGAGACGGCGATGCCGAAGCGATCCGCCGCCATCACCGCGCGGCCGATCAGCCGGGCGGTCGCCGCCGCCAACTGGTCCTGCAAGGGGGGGGCTGCGTCAGTCACCGTGCTGCCCTGCCCCGCTCGCGCCCATCGTCACGCCATCAGGCGCATTTGGCCCGCACCTTGCCCTTGGTCATCATGTCACGGACATTGGCGGGCATGGCCGCGCCGAAGCTCGCGTCCAGCTCCTCATAGGCGATGCAGGCATCCTTGGGCTTCTTGAGTTCGATGAGCGCCTCGCCGATCCAGGCCAGGCTCTCGGCGGCGCGGTCGCCCTTGGGGCGCGCCTGATAATTTTCGTAGAGCACCTTGGCGGCCTGAGTCGGCTTGCCGTCGTCCAGATAGGCGCGGCCGAGCAGATTGCCGGCGCGGCTCGCCACGGGATCGTTGCCGAATTTGGCGAGCGTATCCTCAAGCTGCGCCTGCGCCTCGGGATAAAATTTGGCCGTCCACAGGCGATAGCCGTAGGTGTAGCTGTCCTGCGCGGCATTGCCGGTGCTCGGGCGCTCGACGGCGGCGACAGCCTGGAGTCGCGCCGGGCTGGCATTGGCCGCGGGCGCCGTGGCGGCGGAAGATGCGGAGGCCGACGAAGCAGCCGGGCGCGCGGGCGTCGTCGTTGCGGCCCCTCGTCCACCGAGGGTCGGCAGCGCCAGTTCCTGTTCCGGCGCGGCGGCACGCGCCGCGGCCGCTTGCAGCGCCTCGACCTGCCCGCTCAGCCGCGTATTGGCTTCTTCGAGCTGACGCAGGCGGTAGCCATTTTCCTCCACCTGGCCCGTCAGCCGGGCAAGCTGCGATTCAATGGCGTTCACGCGCGCGGTGAGATCGTTGAGCGGCGCGGAGGCCGGGCTGCCGACTTGCGGTGCGGGCGTCGTCACCGGCGTCACGTCGGGCGCGACCACCTGCCCGGCGCCGCCCGGAAAGACCTTGCGCTGGACGGCCTGCATTTCCTTCTCCAGCCGGTCCACGCGCCCCTCCACCGTCCTCTGTGCGAGCGCCGGCGCGCCGGCGGGCAACAGGGCGAGCGATGCGGCGGCCATGAGCAGGCGCGGCGTGGAACGGAAGCGAAGGGAAAGAAGCATGGCGATAGGGTCCTGAGCGATCTGGTCCTGAAGATATCGCCGTAATCCATAAAGGATCGCGCGCAATGGTAAAGCCGCGCCATGCAGTCCGGGCCCGCCAGTGCGGCGGCGCGGGCGATCAGGGCGCCGCTGCGTTGTCCGCGGGCGCCGCAGGCGTCTGGACGGGCGCAGGCGCAGGGGCCCGCACGGCCGGTGCCGGACTGGGCGCCGGACCCGGCGCGACCGCGTTGCCGGCCGTGGACGTCGCTCCCGCCGCGCCGCCGGATGCCGCCTGCCCGGCTCGCGCCAGCAGCGCGGCGGGGCTCACCGGCACGTCGGATATGGTGCGTTCGGCCGTGCCGAGCGGCGGCACCGCCTGCCCGCCCACCGTCACCGCCAGCACATCGGGCCGGCCAGTGAGGATCATCGGGTCGCGCGCGCCATCGGGCACGGTGTAGCTCTCGCCGCGCTTGAGCGTGCCTTCGTAGAGGCGCGTGCCGTCCGGCTGGTAGATGCGCATCCACACATCGTCCGCCGCCGTCATCACCACCGGGCCGGAGAGCACGGGCAGCGCGGGCGCTGTCGGATGCGCGGCTTCTTCAGGTGTAGGCGCGATGGCGTCGCGCGCGGTCTGCACGGCGATCTGCTCGTCGGTCGGCGGCGTGGTGAGCTGGGTGCGCCACAGGCCGTAGCCGGCGGCGAGAACCACCACCAGCCCGGCCCCGACCCAGGCCAGCCAGCGCGGCGGCACACGCGCGGGATTGACGGCTTCCTCGAATTCATAGGCATCCTGGCCCATGCCGCCCATTTCGCCGATCTCCGCCTTGATCTGGGAAACCAGAGCGGCTTCGTCCATGCCCACCGCACGAGCATAGGCACGAGCAAAACCGGCGCAGTAGGTAGTTCCGGGAAGCGCGGAGAAGTCACCCTCTTCCAGGGCCGCAAGATGGCGCAGCGGAACCCGTGTCGTTTCCGCGACATCTTTCAGGGACATGCCGGCCGCTTCGCGCGCGGCGCGCATTCTCTCGCCCGCGCTATTCACCACGCCGGTTGCATCCTCTTGCGCCTCGATGGGCTTTTCAGACATTTTTTTGCCCGTTTATTTGTGTGTACGCCCGGATGCGGCTTGTCCCACCAGGGTTGCGCCCTGTCAACGTGCTTCCTGCCATAAAGGGCGCGCCGATCAGTTGAACTCGACTCCCTGCTCGCGCGCCCATTGCTCCAGCGGCGCGCGCAGATTGGCGGCGCCGCCATGCAGCAGCGGCGCCATCATCGCCTTGAGCGCGGCCAGATCGACCGAGCGGATCATCGCCTTCACCGCGCCCACCGAGGCCGGCGTGATGGAGAGGCGCGGCACGCCCAGGCCAATGAGCGCCATGGCCTCCAGCGTGCGTCCGCCCATTTCGCCGCACACGCCCACCATCACGCCATACTCCTCGCACGTGCGCACGACCCGCGAGAGGAAGCGCAGGATGGCGACGCTCAGCCAGTCATAGCGCTCGGCCAGCTTGGGATTGGCCCTGTCGGCGGCGAAGAGGAACTGCGTGAGATCGTTGGTGCCGATGGAGAGGAAATCCAGCTCGGGCAGCAGCAGGTCCAGCACTTCGGCCAGCGCCGGCACTTCCAGCATGGCGCCGTAGCGCACGACATTGGGCAGCTTCTTGCCGTGCCGCGCCAGCCAGCCGCGCTGCTGCTCGAACAGCGCCTTGGCTTCGTTCAGCTCCCACGGTTCGGAGATCATGGGGAACATCACATGCAGCGTGCGCCCGGCCCCAGCCTCCAGCAGCGCGCGCGCCTGCGCCTTCATGAGGCCATCGCGCTCCAGGCTGAGGCGCACGGCGCGCCAGCCCATGGCGGGGTTCTCCTCCTGGCCCGCGTCGCTCTCGCGCAGATAAGGGAGCGCCTTGTCGCCGCCAATGTCCACCGTGCGGAAGATGACGGGGCGCTGGCCGGCCGAATCCATCACGTCGCGATAGAGGCGCTGCTGGCGCTCGCGCTGCGGCAGCGTGGCGGAGACGAGGAACTGGAATTCGGTGCGGAACAGGCCGATGCCGTCCGCACCCGTCACATCGAGCGCGGCGACATCGTCGCGCAGGCCGGCATTGACCATCAACTCGATGCGCACGCCGTCCTTCGTCACCGCCGGCAGATCGCGCATGGCGGCATAGGCTGCGCGGCGCTTCTGGCTGAGCGCCAGCCCTGCCTCGAAGGCTTCGTCCATTGGCGCGGAGGGGCGGACGTAGAGCCGGTTCTGATTGACGTCGAGCAGCAGCAGGTCGCCCTCGTTCACCAGCTGGCGGATATGCTTGACCCGGCCCAGCACGGGCACGCCCATCGCCCGCGCGACGATGGTGACATGCGCGGTGAGCGAGCCTTCCTCCAGCACCAGCCCCTTGAGCCGCCGCCGGTCATATTCCAGCAGCTCGGCGGGGCCCAGGTTGCGCGCGATGAGGATAGTATCCTGCCGCAGGCCCAGTTGCGCCGCCGTGCCGAGCTGGCCCGAGACGATGCGCAGCAGCCGGTTGGAGAGATCCTCCAGATCGTGCATGCGGTCCTGGAGCAGCGGATCGTCGATCTGGCGCATGCGCATGCGGGTGCGCTGCTGCACGCGCTCGATGGCTGCCTCGGCGGTCAGGCCGCTGTCGATCGCCTCGTTGATGCGGCGCGACCAGCCCTCGTCATAGGCGAACATCTTGTAGGTTTCGAGCACCTCCAGATGCTCGCCATCCACGCCGAACTCGGCCTGCCCGGCCATACGGTCGATCTGCTCGCGCATCTTGGCGAAGGCGGAATAGACGCGCTGCCGCTCGGCCTCCACATCCTCCGCGACGGTGTGCTCGATATGGATGCGCGGCTGGTGGAACACGGCGTGACCGCGCGCCATGCCGGTGACGAGTTGCAGGCCGGCATGGATCGAGGCGCCGGTCTCCAGCGGGCGCGCGTCGGCCGGGTTCTCGTCCACCAGCGCGGCATTGCTGATGAGTTCCGAGAGCACCATGGCGACGGTCTGGAGCGCCTCCACCTCGACTTCCTGATAAGGCCGCGGGTCGACATGCTGCACGCACAGCACGCCCACGGCGCGCTCGCGGCGAACGATGGGCACGCCCGCGAAGCTGTGGAACAGCTCCTCGCCCGTCTCGGGCCGATAGGCGAAGTCCGGGTGCGCGGCCGCCTGCTCAAGGTTCAGCGTCTCGACATTCTGCGCGATGATGCCCACCAGGCCCTCGCCCATCGCCATGCGCGTCACATGCACAGCGTCCTGATTGAGGCCGCGCGTGGCGAACAGCTCCAGCGTGCCCTCGCGCAGCAGATAGACCGAGCAGACTTCGGTCGACAGCTCCTCGCCGATGATCTCCACCACCTTGTTGAGCTTGACCTGCGCATTGGTGCGCGCGGCCATCACCTCGTGCAGCCGCTGCAGGATCTTGCGGGCGGCGGCGGCCGGGCCTGGCGCGGCGGGCTCCTTGGGGCGCTGAACGGTCATGCGGCATGGGTCTCGGATAGGACGGAAGGCGCAGCACCATCGCGATCCCCGGCCCCGCGCGCAAGCCCTCAATTCTATACCTTGCATGGCACAGTATAGTGTGACACACAGTATGTGTTACCCAGGAGGGAGTCGCCCCGGTGCCCGTTGAAGACGATCTGTTCGACAAGCTGCGCATCGAGTTGCGCCGGGGATCGCTGATCCTCGCCGTGCTGGGGGCGCTGCGTGAGGAGCGCTACGGCTACACGCTGCGCCAGACGCTGGAGGACGCCGGCCTGCCCATCGAGGAAGGCGCGCTCTACCCGCTGCTGCGGCGGCTCGAAGCGCAGGGCCTGCTCACCAGCGAATGGCGCGAGGATGCCCGCCGCAACAAGCGCTTCTATCGGCTCTCCCCGGAAGGCGACGGCGTACTTTCGCAGCTTCTGGAGGAATGGCGCGCAATCTCGGCGTCCATCCTGCGCCTGACGGAAAGGAACTGACCCATGGACCTTCTCGACCGCTATCTGGACGCCATCCGCCGCAACCTGCCGCCCGCCCGCGCCGACGACATCGTCGAGGAGCTGCGCGGCGATCTGCTCGATCGGGTCGAGGCGCGCGAGGCCGCGCTCGGTCATCGACTGGACAAGGGTGAGACCGCCGCGCTCGTCAAGGCGTTCGGCCATCCGCTCGTCGTCGCGGGGCGTTATCGCGAACACCCCTATCTCATCGGCCCGCAGGCTTTCCCTTTCTATGTCTATGCGCTGCGCGTGGTTCTCGTCATCGCGCTGACCGTGTTCCTCTTCTCCTCGGCTATCCCCGTGATCGTGCGCGGCGGCAACGGCATGCAGGCCGCGCTGCAAGGGCTCGGATATGCCTGGAATATCCTCTTCACCGCCTTTGCTATCGTGACGGTCCTGTTCGCCATGCTGGAGCGTAACGGCTTTCCCAAAGCGCATCTGGACGCCTGGCGACCGGAGCGGCTCGCCGCCGCCGGCGCGCGAAAGAAGGGCAAGTGGGAATCCCCCATCGAGGTCGGCCTCGGCCTCCTTCTATTGCTGCTGTGGGCCGGAATCATCCCCGTGCCGCTCTCTCATGTGGCTGAGGGCTTCCGTATCGCGCCCGCGCCGATCTGGAGCGCCTATTACTGGCCGGTGCTGATCCTGGCGGCCGCGCGTCTCGCCTATAATCTCATCGACTGGCTACGGCCGGAATGGAAGGCGGCGCGGCTCCTCCTGGGCGGCGGCACCATCATCGGCGCCATCGCGCTGGTCGGGCGGCTCCTCGCGGAGAAGACGCTGGTGGTCGCCACGCCCATCGCCGCGACGACGCAGGCGCAGTCCGGCGTCGCGGCGAGCATCGACACCGCGCTTCACATCGCGCTGCTCGTCTCGCTCATTTCCTGGGGCGTGGGGCTGGTGACGCTGGTCTATCGACTCTACCCGCGCGCCTTCGCCCTGGGCCGCTGAGCCGCACCCACCTCAAAGCAGGCCAGCGCGACGCCTCTCAGCCCCCGCGCCGCTCCAGCGCCTCGCGGGCCTGCGCCATCAGCGTGGCGATGATCTCGGTAACGGGCTCTTCCGACTTGACCATACCGACCGACTGGCCCGCCATCACCGATCCGTTTTCCACATCGCCGTCGATCACCGCGCGGCGCAGGGCCCCGGCCCAGTAATGCTCGATCTGGAGCTGCGCCTCGCCCATGTCGACCGCGCCGCTATCGAGAAGCTGGGCGACTTCGCGCTGCTTGGCGGTGAACGCCTCGGTCCCCGCATTCTTGAGCGCGCGCACGGGAATGACCGGCAGGCGCGGATCGATCTGCACGCTGGCGATGGCGTCGCGGGCCGAGGCGCGGAAGAAGGCCCGCTTGAAATTCTCGTGAGCAATGCTCTCGGTGGCGCAGGCGAAGCGGGTGCCGAGCTGCACGCCGGCCGCGCCCATCTCCAGATAGGCGGCGATGGCCTCGCCATGGCCGATGCCGCCGGCAATGAAGATGGGCAATTCGCCCGCCAGGCTCGGCAGGATTTCCTGCGCCAGCACGCCGGTCGCCACCGGGCCGATATGGCCGCCGGCCTCCATGCCTTCGATCACCAGCGCATCCACGCCCGAGCGGTGCAGCTTCTTGGCCAGCGCCAGCGCCGGCGCGAAGCAGATGACCTTGGCGCCGCTGGCCTTGATCGCTTCGATGCTGCCCTTGGGCGGCAGGCCGCCAGCCAGCACGACATGGCCGACGTCATGCCGGTTGCAGACCTCGATCAGCTCGAAGAGCATCGGGTGCATGGTGATGAGATTGACGCCGAAGGGCTTGTCCGTGAGCGTCTTGGTCGCGGCGATTTCCGCGTCTAGCAGATCGGGCGTCATCGCCCCGCAGGCAATGAGGCCGAAGCCGCCCGCATTGCTCACCGCCGAGACGAGGTGGCGCTCGGAGACCCAGCTCATCGCCCCGCACAGGATCGACACCCGCGACCCCAGGAATTCGGTGCCCCGCGCCATCAGGCCCGTCAGGCGGTCGGCCGCCGCAATCGTGTCGCTCATCTTCGCTCCCTGTCCAGGAGGACCATGCGTCCGCCTCCGGTGAATCCTGCCGCGTTAAGCGACTGGCGCGCGAAGAGCAACGGCGCCGATATGCGGCGCGGCAACATGGTGACTCTGTCCGGAAAAAGCGCAGATGGGCTGGCGAAGGGCGCCATGCTATGGCAGGTGAAGCGGGACTCGCGCAATGCGGGCGGAAAAACGGGATGAAGCGGGCGTGGCCTGGCGTGCCCGCAATGAGGAGCCGGGATGAGGAGCAAGCGTTTCCGTACGTCGATCACCGCCATTTGCGGAGCGCTGGCGTTGACGATGCCTGCCTTTGCCGGGGCGGAGGCGGACGAGACACCGGAGGGCGACCGGCCCGCCATCGTCGTCACCGGAAAGGCGGAGCAGACGCCCGAGGCCGTCCGCAAGCAGGCGCGCGCGATCACGCAAGTGGGCGGCGCCATCTACCACACGCCCCTCCCCCAGTTTCAGGACCCCGTCTGCCCCGGCATCACCGGCGTCTCGCGCGAGGTGGCGGAAGTGATGGTGGACCGCATCCGCTACAATGCCGAGCAGATCGGCCTCGATACCGCGCGCGAGGGCAAGTGCACGCCCAATATCCTCGTCATGTTCGTCGCCAACGGGCAGCAGGCGATCAAGGCGCTCGCCAGGCAGCGCGGCTATCTCTTCCAGCGCATCACCATGGCCGAACTCAAGGCGATGGTGGCGGATGCGGGTCCGGTGCACGCATGGGTCAACACCACCGTGCGCTCGCGCCAGGGCGACGAATTGCAGGGTTCGGCCGATTTCGACCTGATGAACCCGCCCCGGCTCAATGTCGCCCAGTCCCAGTCGCACATCTTCCTGGCACACCGGCTCGACATCCTCAGTTCCATCGTGATGATCGACCTGCCGGCCGCCAATGGCCTGAGCGCCGTGCAACTTGCCGATTACGCCACCATGCGCGCCATCGTGCGCACCCGGCCCGTGACGGCGGACGCCTCGGTAACCAGCATCCTCAGCCTGTTCGATCCGGCCGGCGAGCGCCCGCTTACCCTCACCGATTTCGACATGGCCTATCTGCGTACCATCTACGGCAGCATTCCCAATCTCAACGCGGCCTCCAAGCTGGCGCACATCAACAAGGCGCTGCGAGCGCAGCAAGCGGTGCGGCAGGACGAGGATTAGGACGGATCGACATTCAACTCATGGCGGCTTGAACCTGAATATCGATCTGTCCTGGGGGCCGACAGCGCCTCCGGCAACAACCACGGGAGACACTATGCGATCCATCCATTATCTTCTCGCCGCCGGCCTGCTTTCGGCCGCGTCCGTCGCGTCCGCGCAGGCGCCCGAGCTTCAGGCGATGGACCTGATGCCGATGGCCGACACCGATCAGGACGGCAAGGTGACGCTTGAGGAATATACGGCCTTTTCGGCGCAGGGATGGGATTTCGTCTCGCAGGGCGCCGACAAGGTGAAGCTGGCGGACCTCGATCCGCAGGCGCAGCTCGCCTTCTTCGGCATCGAGCCCGACGCGGACGGAGTCGTGACCCGACAGATGTTCTCGACGCGGTCCCCGCCCGCCACAAGCTGTTCGATGCGGATCAGGACGGCACGCTCAATGCCGATGAGCTGAACGGCCGCGCCTTCCAGCAGGGCAACTGAGCCCCTCCGGGTCGCAACGGAGCGGACAAACGAACGGGGCCTGCCGATTGGCGGGCCCCGTCTGTATCATGGGCAGGCGCGCGTCATGATATCCGCGCGCCGATTGTTGCCGCATGTTCCGAGCCGTTGGACGCACCCATCCGGCCCGAAAATGCTCAGGCGCCGGCGGGCGCCTCGCTGTCGAGCCCATAGGCGCTGTGCAGCACGCGCACGGCCAGCTCGGTCTCGTCCTCGTCGATGAGCACGGAGACCTTGATCTCGCTGGTCGAGATCGCCTCGATGTTGATGCCGCGGTCGGCCAGTGTCTTGAACATGATCGCCGCAACGCCCGCATGGCTGCGCATGCCGACACCCACGACGCTGATCTTGGCGACCTGCGGATCGGTGATGATGCGGTTGAAGCCGATGGCGTCCTTGAGGTTCTCGATGATGTCGACGGTACGGGCCAGGTCCGCGCGCGGCACCGTGAAGGTCACGTCCGTCTCGGCCTTGTCCTTGGAATCGTTCTGGATAATCATGTCGACATTGATGCTCGCCTCGGCCAGCGGGCCGAAGATACTGGCGACGGCGCCCGGCTTGTCCGGCACGCGCGTCACGATGATCTTGGCGTCGTTCTTGTCATGGGCGATGCCGGTGATGAGCTGACGTTCCATGTCGCTTCCTTCAAGTTCTTCCTCGCTGACGATCAGCGTGCCGGGTTCGGGATTCTCGCCGGGTTCGTCGAAGGACGAGAGCACCTGCACACGCACCTTCTCCTTCATGGCGAGCGCCACGGAGCGGGTTTGCAGCACCTTCGAGCCGACGCTGGCAAGCTCCAGCATTTCCTCATAAGTGACCTTGCCCAGCTTGCGGGCGCGCGCGACGATGCGCGGGTCGGTCGTGTAGACGCCGTCCACATCGGTGTAGATGTCGCAGCGGTCGGCCTTGACCGCCGCCGCCACCGCCACCGCCGAGGTGTCCGAGCCGCCGCGGCCCAGCGTGGAGACGCGCCCGCTCGCCATCACGCCCTGAAAACCGGGAATGACGGCGACCTGCCCCGCCTGCATCGCCGCCAGCAGCGCGTCCGTCTCCACCGTCTCGATGCGGGCCTTGGCATGGGAGCCGACCGTGCGGATGGGGAGCTGCCAGCCCAGCCAGCTTCGCGCATTGACGCCAATGGCCTTGAGCGTCATCGCCAGGAGACCGCTGGTCACCTGCTCGCCGGACGCCACCACCACGTCATATTCCGCGGGATCGTAGAGCGCGCTCGCCTCCTTGGCGAAGCCCACGAGCCGATCGGTCTCGCCAGCCATTGCCGAGACGACCACGGCCACTTCATTGCCACGGGCAACCTCGGCCTTGACGCGGTTCGCGACATTGCGGATCCGCTCCATACCGGCCATCGAGGTGCCGCCAAATTTCATCACAATACGCGCCATGGACTTGCCGCGTGCCTTTCATTCACTATCAAGGGGGCATGAAAATCAGGCGCTGCACTCGCCAGCTTTCGAGCCGGCGCCCTCTTAGTCGGCGGGATTGGTAATGGCAAGCAGGGCAAGAAACGCAGCGGGCAATGGCACCGGCAAGGCGCGCGCGGACAGTGCGCAGGCACGCGCCGGGGGCACGATCGACCCCGGCGAGGCCGCGCATTTCGGCGCGCAGGCGGCCGACTGGTGGGACCCGCGGGGTGCAAGCGCGATGCTCCACAAGCTGGGGCCGGTACGCATGGCCTATATCCGCGCGGCCATCGACCGGCACTGGGATGGCGATCCGCGCGCGCTGAAACCGCTCACCGGCAAGCGCGCGCTGGACATCGGCTGCGGCGCGGGCCTGGCCACCGAGCCGCTGGCGCGCCTGGGCGCCGCCATGACCGCCATCGACGCGGCGACCGAGAACATCGCCGTGGCGCACGCCCATGCCGATGCCATGGGCCTGCCCATCGACTATCGCCACGGCGGCGTGGAGGCGCTGGACGAGCCGCCCTATGATCTCATCGTCTCGCTGGAAGTCATCGAGCATGTGACCGATCCGGCCCTGTTCCTGCGCCATGTCGCACGGCTGCTGAAGCCGGATGGGCTGCTCATCCTTTCGACGCCCAACCGCACGCCGCTCTCCCGGCTGATGATCGTGACGCTGGCCGAAGGGCTGGGCCGCATTCCCAGGGGCACGCATGACTGGACGCGCTTCATCACCCCGGCGGAACTGACCGCGCTGCTCGCCGATGTGGGGCTGGATGCAGACGATCTGCGCGGCATCAGCGCCGATCCGCGCTATGGCTTCGTGCTCTCGGACAATCTCCAGCTCAATTATATCCTGACCGCACGCCGCGCCGCGCAGCAGGCCGAGCGGGCCTGACCATGAGCGCCAGCCGATCCGCCCAGATCCAGGCCCCGTACGATCTCATGGCCTTCCCGTCGCAATGGCTCACCGACAATTGGGAAGCGGTGGTCGTCGCCTCCGTGGCCGGCGCGGTGCTCTACCTGGTGCTCGAAGCGCTGCGCCTGGGTGCGATCGCGCTGTGCAAGCGCCTCGCCGCTCGCCCGCACAGTGTCTTTTTCTTCACGCTGCTGCATCGCGCGGCCGCCAGGACATCGCATGTCTTCCTGGTCCTTGCCGCCGCGCGCATGGTCGTGGGCTATGCCGATCCGCCGCCGCAGCTTTTCCAGACCGTCAATTTCGTCTTCACCGTGGCGGCGGTGTTGCAGGGCGCGATCTGGCTGCGCGCCTTCATCTTCGCGATCATCGACCTGCGCTCGGACCTCGACAAGGGCGGCAACGAAGCGCTGGCCAATGCGAGCGGGCTGATCCGCGCGCTGGTGAACGGCGTGCTGGTCGTCGTCGGCCTCATCGTCATTCTGGACAATCTGGGCGTCAACGTCACGGGCCTGGTCGCGGGCCTGGGCATTGGCGGCATCGCCATCGGCCTCGCCGCCCAGGGCATCTTCTCGGATCTGTTCGCCTCGCTCTCCATCATCTTCGACCGGCCCTTCCGCGTGGGCGAGACCATCAATTTCGGCGCCGGCTCGGCCACGGTGGAGCGCATCGGCCTCAAGTCCACGCGCCTGCGCGCCTCGACAGGCGAGAAGCTTATCATCTCCAACGCGCAACTGCTGGGCAAGGAGATCGTCAGCTATGCCGGGCTGGATCGCCGGCGTTTCAACATTCCGCTGGGCCTGATCTACCAGACGTCGCCCGAGCAGGCCGCGCAGGTGCCCGAGATGCTGCGCGAAATCGTCCAGACCGAGGGGGGCAGCTTCATCCGGGCCGGCTTTATCGGCTTCGGCGCCAGCACGCTGGATTTCGAGGTGGAATTCGACGTGATGAGCCTGGACTATGACCAGATCTATGCGATCCGCCACCGCATCGGCCTCGCCATTCTCCAGCGCTTCAACGCGGAGGGGATCGCGTTCGCCTATCCCACGCAGACGAACTTCACGGCCGATCCGCAAGGGCGCATGATCCTGCCCTATCCGCCGACCTCGCCGGACACCGCCGCGCGCGAAGCCTGAGCGGTCAGCTCACCTGCTTGTAATAGTCCGCCCAGGGATGGTTGGCCTTGCGCTTGACGCGGATGATCGCCCAGATCGCATGGATCAGCGCCAGCGCGGTCAGCGCGCCATAGACCTGCCAGATGGCGATGGGTGAGAGGAAGAAGCCGATCACGGCTGTCGCGGCCATGCAGGGCACCACGCACAGGCTGGCGATGGCGGCGCGCCACCGGGCCTTCTTGCGCGCCGGCGCCTTGATCCAGAACGGCAGGCTGCCGCAAATACCCAGCACCGCCGGCACGAAATACAGGAGAGCATAAGGCATTTGGCTAAGATAGTAGGCCGTGACAGCCAATGTCGCCAGAGCGAGCAGGATTGCCATTATTCGAGCAATTCGCACGCATTACCTCCCAAAAAGCCGAGCCACACCCATCGAACGAACCAGCCCCCGCTTCCCGTGGGCGGGGAGTGACCCGAACGACCTTGCCAAGTCAAGAGGGCATCGGGTCCGCGACCCTGCATAGGCCCCAAAGATTACCAGCCTTCACTCTGCCGTCTTCCGCGCCCGGCGCGCCGGGCCGATCCCGCGCGAGCAGCAGCGCGCCGTCCAGATCCACCCAGTCGGCAAGCTGCCCCAGCAACAGGGCCGGCGCGATGCCCAGCGACGTGGCGAGCATGCAGCCGACCATCAGCTTCATGTCCCGCGCGCGGGCCGCACGCGCCATCGCCAGCGCCTCGGTGAAGCCGCCGGCCTTGTCCAGCTTGATGTTGATGGCCTGATAGCCGCCGAGCCGGTCGAGGTCCGCCAGGCTCTGGCAGCTCTCGTCCGCGCAGAAGGGCACGGCGGCGCGGTTGTCGGCCAGCGTAGCGTCCTGCCCGGCCGGCAGCGGCTGCTCGATCAGCGAAACGCCGAGCGCTTCCAGCGCCGCGGCCTCGGCGGCCACGTCCAGCCCGGCCCAGCTCTCATTGGCGTCCACGATCAGCCGCGCGTCCGGCGCGCCCGCACGCACCGCCGCCACGCGGGCGCGGTCGCCCTCGCCCGTCAGCTTGCACTTGAGCAGCGTGAAGCCGCGTGCCCGCGCCGCCTTTGCCGCCATCGCCATCGCCTCGGGCGTGTCGAGGCTGATGGTGAAGGCGGTGGGCAGCGGGCGCGGCTCCGGCAGGCCGGCAAGAGCCCAGACGGGTCGCCCGGCGCGCTTCGCCTCGATGTCCCACAGCGCACAGTCCAGCGCATTGCGCGCGGCGCCCGGCGGCATCAGGCCGCGCAGCGCCTCGCGGTCGAACGCGTCCGGCGTCTGCGCCACCGCGCGGATCGCTGCCGCGCAGCTTTCCGCCGTCTCCCCATGATAATAAATGGGCGTGCCCTCGCCCTGCCCCACATGCGTGCCATCGCCCAGCGTGCAAAGCACCACGTCGACATGGGTCTTGGCGCCCCGGCTGATGGTGAACGCGCCCGCGACCGGCCAACGCTCGACCGTGACGGACTGGAGGCGGATCGGCGCCGGGCTCATCGCCGGAAGGGCTCAGCCGCGCGGCAGGCCGTCATGCGCCCGTATCCACTGCTCCACCACCGGGGCGATCCGCCCGCGCCACTTGGAGCCGTTGAAGATGCCGTAATGGCCGACATCCTCCGCCAGATAATAGCCCTTGAGCGCATCGGGCAGGCTGGTGGCGATCTCCAGCGCGGCGCGCGTCTGGCCGATGCCGGAAATGTCGTCCTTCTCGCCTTCCACGGCGAGCAGGCCGATATCGGTGATCGCGCCGGGATCGACCCGCGTGCCGCGATGCAGGAACTCCCCGCGCGGCAGGCTGTGCTTCTTGAACACCTCCTGCACGGTCTGGAGATAGAATTCGGCGGTCATGTCGCAGACGGAACGATATTCGTCGTAGAATTTCTTGGTGGCGTCCGCGCTGTCCTCATCGCCCTGCACCAGATGGCGGAACATCTGCCAGTGGCTCATCAGGTGATTGCCCAGGTTCATGGTCATGAAGCCGGCGAGTTGCATGAAGCCGGGATAGACCTTGCGCCCCGCGCCCGCATAGCTGAACGGCACGGTGGTGATGACATTCTGGCGGAACCAGCTCAGCGGCCGCTCCTGGGCCAGATCGTTGACCGCCGTGGGCCCCTCCCGCGTGTCGATCGGCCCGCCCATCATGGTGAGCGTGCGCGGCCGGCACGGGTGCTGGTTTGCCGACATGAGCGCGGCGGCGGCCAGGCAGGGCACGGAGGGCTGGCAGACCGCCAGCATATGCGCGCCCGGCCCCAGATATTCCAGCCAGCCCACCAGATAGTCGACATAATCGTCGAGATCGAACGCGCCCTCGGAGAGCGGCACGTCGCGCGCATCCGCCCAGTCGGCGATGTAGACGTCATGCCCCGGCAGCATCCGCGCCACCGTGCCGCGCAGCAGCGTGGCGAAATGGCCGGACATGGGCGCGACGATCAGCAGCCTGGGGTCATCCTCGCGCGCGCCATCGCGCACGAAATGGCGGAGCTGACCAAAGGCCCGGCGGGCCTCCACACGCTCGATGACCGGCACGTCGCGGCCGTCGATCGTGGTGGTCGGCAGGTTGAAGGCCGGCTTGCCGCGCGGCGCGGCGGCATGGGCGAACACGTCCAGCGCCGATGCGAGCAGGGGTCCGCCGCCGAAATAGGCAAAGGGATTGGCCGGATTTTGCAGCATTTCCACGCTGGCCGTGGCCATTGCGCTGGCACCGGCCAGCAGATTCCGGTGAATTTCGTAAGCGTTATAAAGCATGCAACCCCGCTTCGCGACTCCTGCCTTATAGAACAAGGCCGCCTTTGTTGCGATGCAATACCGCAAACCTCCTGCCGAAGCGCTAAAAATGGCGTGAAAAATGTGCATGCGCACCTGTGCTGGCAATGGCTTTGGGGCGATTGCCCGGTTCCAAGCACGCGGAAACTGGTCTAGGGCGCGGCATGGCCCGCCGACCCCTCCCCCCCGCGCCCGATCCGAATCAACCGCCGCCGCGCCTTGGCAATCTGCGGCTCGTCTGGAGCATGGCGGTGCGTTATCCCGGCCATATCGCCATGGCGGCCCTTGCGCTGCTCATGGCCTCGGCCGCCACGCTTGCCATCCCGGCGGGCTTCAAGCTCGTCATCGACCGGGGCTTTGCGGCCAATGGCGGCGAGATCGGCCGCTGGTTCCAGTATCTGCTGTTCATCGTGCTGGTGCTGGCCGTTGCCACGGCCACGCGCTTCTATTTCGTCTCCTGGCTCGGCGAGCGCGTGGTGGCGGACATGCGCATGGCCGCGCAAGCCAATCTGCTCCGGCAGGAGCCCGCCTTCTTCGAGCATAACCGCCCCTCCGAGATCGCCTCGCGCATGACATCGGACACGGCGGTGATCGAGCAGATCGTAGGCTCCACCGTCTCCATCGCGCTGCGCAACCTGCTCACCGGCGTGGGCGGCGTCGTCTATCTCTTCACGCTGGCGCCGCGCCTCACTGCGCTGCTGCTCTTCGGCATCCCGCTGGTGCTGGCGCCGGTCGTCTATATCGGCCGCCGGCTGCGCGATCTCTCCCGCAGCAGCCAGGATCGACTCGCCGCGGTAGGCAGCATCACCAATGAAGTGCTGGGCGCGATGAAGATCGTGCAGGCGTTCACGCAGGAGGCGCGCGAGACGGCGCGTTTCCGCGAGGCCGTGGAAGAGAGCTTCCGCACGGCCCGCAAGCGCTTCACCGTGCGCGCCTTCATGACCGCTACCATCATGCTGGTCGTCTTCGGCTCAATCACGCTCATCCTGTGGCGCGGCGCGCTGGATGTGGAGGCCGGACGCATGACCGGGGGCGCCATCGCCGCCTTCGTGCTCACCAGCGGCGTCGTCGCCGGCGCCTTCGGGGCGCTGACGGAGGTTTATGGCGACCTGTTGCGCGGCGCCGGCGCGGCCGCGCGCCTCTCGGAGCTGACCAGCGCCGTGCCGGGCATCCGCCCGCCGGCCCATCCCGTCGCCATTCCGGCCGCGCACAAGGCGCATCTCGCCTTCGAGCATGTGAGCTTCCGCTATCCGACCCGGCCGGACACCGCCGCGATCGCCGATTTCAATCTGGATGTGGCGCCCGGCGAGACCGTCGCGATCGTCGGCCCCTCGGGCGCGGGCAAGTCCACGCTGCTCCAGCTGGCCGAGCGCTTCTACGATCCGGCCGAGGGGCGCGTCACGCTGAACGATGTCGACCTGCGCGAGGCCGATCCGGCGCAGGTGCGCGCCATGATCGCGCTGGTGCCGCAGGAGACGGTGATCTTCGCCGCCAGCGCACGCGACAATCTGCGCTATGGCTGCTGGGAGGCCGATGACGACGCGCTGTGGACCGCCGCCCGCGCCGCCAATGCCGAGGATTTCCTGCGCGCCCTGCCGCAGGGCCTCGATACCGAGCTGGGCGAAGGCGGCGCACGCCTCTCCGGCGGGCAACGCCAGCGCATCGCCATTGCCCGCGCGCTGCTCAAGAATGCGCCGTTGCTCCTTCTCGATGAGGCGACGTCCGCGCTCGACGCCGAATCCGAGCGGCTGGTACAGGACGCGCTCGACCATCTGATGCGCGACCGCACCACCATGGTCATCGCACACCGCCTCGCGACCGTGCGCGCGGCGGACCGCATCATCGTCATGGACCAGGGCCGCATCGTCGAATCCGGCACCCACGCCGAACTCGCCGCGCGTGGCGGCCTCTATGCCCGCCTCGCCTCGCTGCAATTCACGCAGGCTCCGGCGGGCTGAGAGGACGAGGCGACGGGCGCGGCGCAAGGCGGCTCCGCATGCCAGGGAATAACGCGGGCCAGCAAGGCCGGATCGGGATGGCGCGCGCCAGTTCCTATGCAAGACCCGCGCTATGCTCGCTCAGTAGATCCGCCGCACCATGGCGAACTGATACCGGGCCGGCGCGCCTCGATCCATGCCCACCGATCCGGCTGTGAGCATGCTACGCTGATATAGGGCGACGAATATACTCAGCGCTGGAGCGCCAGTCAGGGATGTCTCACCGCGAGCCCGGTTGCCGCGAAATCACGTCCAGACGGTGTCAACCCTGCCTCCGCCGCTCTCGCCACGCGCTGCCACCTTCTGTCGGGCGTCGCCCTCGCCACCGCGTTTGCGTTCTGGCTATGACCGAGCACCAACCTTGGACATAGCTCGTTGCCCCGCGCTGCCCATGCGGGCATAATCGGCACAGGGGATGGAATGGGCCAGACCGCGACGGGGGATGCCGATGACGGCCTATCGGGGCGCGTGCCATTGCGGCGCGGTGCAATTTTCGATTGTGACCGATCCAGACTATTCGGTGCGCTGCGATTGCTCGCTGTGTCGGCGGCATGTTTCGGTCATGCTGCGCTGTGATCAGGACGACCTGGAGATCCTCTCCGGGCATGACGCGCTGAGCACTTATCAGTTCAACACACAGGTGGCGGTGCATTATTTCTGCCGCCATTGCGGCGTTTATACCTTCCACAAGATGCGAAAATTGCCGGATAAATACGGCATCAATGCCGGCTGCATCGAGGACATTGATCTGTTTGCCCTCCACCCCGTGCTGATCGAGGGATCAAAAGTTTGACGTGGCCAGGGGCCTCTCTGGTGCCGTGTCTAAGGAAGCGGACAAGCCTGCCACCGCCATTGCACTGCGACTATAATTGAGCCTCAGCCCTAGGAAATGGCGAGGCGAAAATGGTGGTTTTTGTGACCCGGAGCGCAGCGTACTTCAGGTACGTGAGCACCGGAAGCGCGGAAAGGCGCCATTTGCAGACCGCCAGAACTGGAGCCGCAGGCGTCCGAAGGACAATGTCGATCCGCCCTGGCGCCCGATGATGCCCGTTATGGCTGGATGCCCGGCTTGGCTACTGAAGCGCAGGGTTTTCCCGCACGCAAGCGTGGGTCACTCTCCTCTCCTCCGCCCCTGCCCGCGCGGATGCACAAGCATGGCGCCATCTAAGTGGCAAAGCCCCTAGCGGCGCAGAATGGGATCGGCGGTGCGGATGATGTGATCGTAGATGGCCGGGTGCAGCGGGCTCTCGAAGGTGCAGCCCGCCTCATGATTGGAGACCCAGATCACGCGCGCCTTGCGGCCGTCAAAGCCTGGGAACATGATCCAGACTTCCATGCCGACACGCAGCTTGACGAAGCTGAGCAGGCGAAAGCCGGCGGGCGACATATCCGTCACCTTGGTCCGAAACCAGGCTTCGCCTTTTCGGCGGAATTTCACGCCGAGCAACGCACCACTGCGACTGTGGCGCCGCATGTCCCGCTGCTTCGATTCGTCAACCATTGCGCTCATGGCGCCGCTCCTGACACATTCCGGGAAATCTAGGGGCGGGCCGCTTACTATCCCGTTAATGCGGCCTGGCCGGCGCCGCCTGCGGCTGCGTGGGGTTCTGCCCCGTCCGTGGCGGGCCTGCCGGTGCGGAGGTAGACCCAGCTCAGGACATCGCTCGCCCCACCCTGTCGAAAGCCCGCTTGCGGATCTGCGGATTTGCGGGACCCCGGCACTCCCGGGCCGCCGGGCTCACCGCCCGATGCTCGCCGCCCCCGACTGCGGCACCCGACTTTACTCGGAACCGGGGTCTATGGCCATGACCATGTCTCGGTCACGAGCTGTAAGCGCAGTTTGAGCCCGATCCGCAAGCCCGCTATGTAATCGTCGACGAAGTCTCGCGATCATCAAGCGCGCCAAGATGAGAAAGATGGGCCTCGTGGGCACGAATGTTACGGCTGCCAGGCTTATCGTCCTGCCGCGCCGGCCCGATCCGATGGTGTGGCGCTATCCGGCCCAGCATCCCGATCCTCGGCATAGCACGAGCCTCTCGAGTGCCACCATCCTCAACCAATCGCCGCCTGCACTACGCCACGACCCGTCTCGGCCCACTTTGTCAGAACTCCGTCACACGCATCCACGGGCGATGCCCAGCACGGGGTCGCCGTCCCTTCATGACCGCCTGATCTCCCGCCTCTCCTGCGGTACGGCGGATGCCTTCGTCGACGAGGTGGCTGGGTCCTTGTCAGCGAACCCGCGCTCGTCGAGCCCGTGAGGTCGGCCGCCCCATGCGGTGCATTCAACAATCATGGCGATTTGAGGATGCGTTCCATTGTCCGGGACTCATTCCTTGCCCATGGGGCCGCAAACCATCGGGCGTCCATGCCGGCCGATCATGCGCCTGCGCACCCTACCGCGCGCCCCGCCTGGGAGGATACCCCCTTGTGGTGCGGCTTGTGCGCTGGACGTTGAAGGCATCCTCTTCTGTCCTCTCGGGGCTTCCCCTTTCGGGAACGCTCTCAACAACGTGTCCGCCAGAACGAAAAAAGGGAGCCGAAGCCCCCTTTTCTCTCATTCCTGGATGCAGTCCGCATACGGCGGACCGAGGCCACGCCGCACGGAAATCATCGCTTTACCAGGCGCCGTAGCGCTCGTTGCCTACGAAACCCATCTTCGTCACCTTGGCGCGCTTGATGATCGCGAGCACTTCGTCGACGACCACATAGCGGGCTTGCGGATCGGGCTCGAACTGCAACTCCGGCTCGGGGTTCATCTGGACGGTCGCGTCCAGATACTGGCGCAGCACCAGCTTATCGACCTGCGACCCGTTCCAGTAGAGCAGACCCGCCGCATCGATACCCAGCTTGTTCTTCACCGGGTCGATCGTGTTCTCGCTCGGCGGGGTGTTCTGCGGCAGGTCGATCTTCACAGCGTGCGTCTGGATCGGAATGGTAATGATGAACATGATGAGGAGCACGAGCATGACGTCGATCAGCGGCGTCACGTTCATCTCGATCATCGGTTCGCCGTCGTCGCGGCCACCACTCATTGCCATGAGGAAAGTCTCCTAAATACTCTCTTAGAGTCTCTGAACCGAGATCGAGCTGGGATCAGGCTCGGAGATGAAGCCCACCTTCGGGAAGCCGGCGCGCTGCATCGTGAAGATGGTGCCGCCGATGCACCGATAGGGGGTGTTGATATCGGCACGGATGTGCACCTCGGGAAGGTCCTCAGGCGAGATGTTCTGAACGCCGCCGGCCTTCTCGATGTCCTTCTTCAGCTTGTCCACCGCCCGGTTGAGCAGATCGTTGGCGTCCACCTTGGTGAGCAGCCAGAAGACCTCGCAGGCGCCATCGGGCGCGGCCCGCACCGTCAGCGAGACATTCTCCGGCTTGGTGGTCGTCGGCTCGAAAGCGATCTTCGGCAGGTTGATGTCCACCGTTTGGACCACGACCGGAACTGCGATGAGAAAGACGATGAGGAGCACCAGCATCACGTCCGTGAGCGGCACGACGTTGATTTCCGACATCGGAGCGTCGTCGCTTGGGCCTGCACTTACTGCCATCGATCAAATCCTAACTCTTGGCCGAAGCCAGCATACTTCCTTCGAGAAGGCGGCGCGGTCGGAACCCCGGACGGAGTCCCGACCGCCACGCCTCCCCGTCGCGATCAGGCCTTCGCCGGCGCCGGCTTGGCGGGCGCGGCCGTGACCGGCGCGGCCACCGTGGCCGGACGGACGGCGCCGTTCGACACCAGATAGCCGAGCAGGTCGTTGTTGAAGGCGCTCAGGTCCTCGGAGATCGCCTTGTTGCGACGCTGCAGCCAGTTGTAGGCAAGCACGGCGGGGACGGCCACGGCCAGACCCAGGGCGGTCATGATGAGCGCCTCACCGACCGGACCGGCGACGGCGTCGATCGATGCCTGACCCGACGCGCCGATCTTGATGAGGGCGCGATAGATGCCGATAACCGTACCGAACAGACCGATGAACGGCGAGGTGGAGCCCACGGTGGCGAGGAACGCCAGACCGCCGTTCAGCGACGAGTTGATGGTGCCTTCCGAACGGGCCAGGGCGCCGTGCAGCCAGTCATGCGCCTCGACCGGGTTGGTCAGCTTGGAATGCTGCTCCTGGGCCAGGATGCCGTCGTCGACGAGCTGCTTGTAGGCGCTGTTCTTCTCCAGCTTGGCAGAGCCCTCCTTGAGGGTCGGCGCGCGCCAGAAGCCGGCCTGCACCTTCTTGGCCTGGCCGATGACCTTCTGCTGCTCGATGAGCTTGGAGAAGAGGATGAAGAAGGAGAAGATCGACATGCCGACGAGAATGATGAAGACCGACCAGGCGATGATACCGCCCTGTTCGAGAGCTTCCCACAGCCCGTAGGGATTCTGGGCGGCCGGCGCGGCGGCGGCAGCGAGTTGATTGAACATCGTAATTTCCTCTCAAAACCAGTCTGTAACGGTGCCGGTCCGTGCCCCTCTGCTCGGACCGGCTAGATTGATCGAAACCTACCGACCCTCGAGCCTCCAAGTGATCCTCAGGGTCTGGTTTTGACGCATGGGTTTACCGGCGGCGTCCTGGGCAGGCGTATAGCGGCCACGGCGGGTCACAAGCGAACAGGTCGTTTCGTCAAGCGAGCGACTGTTGCTGGAACTCGTAACGCGGCAATTCTCCACGCGTCCCTGCTCGTTGATTTCGAAGGCGATCCCAACGGTACCCTGCTCCTCGTTACGACGAGCTTCCGAAGGATAATCCTCGTCATTACGGAACCAGCTGCCCGGATTGCCCCTGGCCTTGGCCTCCTGACTAATCACGGGCGGCGGCGGCGGCGGCGGCGCGGGAGGCGCGGTCGGCGCTGGCGGCAGCGGCGGAGGCAAGGTGGGGACCGTCTGGATCGGCGGCGCCGGTGCGGGCAGCGCGACCTCGGGCGGCGGGATATAGACCGGCGGCGGCGGGACCGGCTGGTCCGGCGGCGGCGGTGGTGGTGGTTCCTCCGGTGGCGGCGGCTCCTCGGCCACGTCGATGACGTTCAGCTGCTCTGCAGCCTTCTTGACATACTTGATGCCAAGCCCCGTCACGAACGCATAACCGAGCACCGCATGAATCAGAGCAACAATGATGATCGAAACCGTCCTACTCGACGATCGCGAATGATCAACATAAGCCATTCAGCAACGACGCTCCCTCAACTTATCCAGGTATTGCGCCCACTCGCGAGAGGTCGGCGCATTGCGAAAACGAAAATGACGCCTTCCGCGCGAAACTGGCCGCTCGGTTTGGTTATCTGGCTCAGTCCTATCGCGGCAAATCGCATCAGGCAAACGCTTTGTTTGCGTTCCGCAGAGGGCGGGTTATCGAGGGAATGAGCGGGTTCGAGGCCGGTTGGAAAGAGGATGTGATGAAAGACAGAGTCAACAATCTGCGCTGCACGATCAGGGCCGTTGCGGCGCTCTCCTTGGCGACGACATTTGTCGTTTCGACTAACGCCGTAGCGGCTTCCCGGCAGGCGGCCGTGGTCGAGGCGCCGCGTCCAAGCTACGCCCGCGTGGCGGACTTAGTCATCGCCAGTCCGGCCATCGCGCATGTCTCCGTCAAGAAGCTGACGGCGATACCGGCCGAACGGGCGCCAGGGCTGGAACCGGGCATGCAGCGATTCCTCGTGACCGCGGACACGCTGTCATTGATTCGCGGCAATGACGTGCTCGCGCGCGAGGCGAGCTTCCTCATCGATCTGCCGGGCGCGACGGGCGCCAAGCCGCCCAACTGGAAAGGCCGCGCCTTCCTGATCTTCGGCAAAGTGGAGCAGCGCGTGGATTTCTTCCAGCTCCTCGCCAGCAACGCGTTGATTTCATGGTCGCGGGAGAATGAGGAGATGGTCCGCCGTGTCGCGCGGGACTTCGCGGCCAGCGATGCGCCGCCACTGATCGAGGGCGTTGACTCCGTCTTCCACGTCGCCGGCGCCATCCAGGGCGAAGGCGAGACGCAGATCTTCCTCGTCACCGGCGACGGCAGCCCCATTTCGCTCTCCATCGTGCGCCGCCCGGACGAGCAGCCACATTTCGGTGTTTCGCTAGGTGAAATTGTCGATGAGGCCGCCGCCATGCCGGAACGGAACACGCCGCTCTGGTATCGCCTGGCCTGCTCGTTGCCCGCCCGCATGCCGCCCAGCGCTCTTGCCGGGCAGACATCGGCCGAGGCCAGCGCGGCGGCGCGCGATTATGCGGCCTTCCAGGAAGCCCTTGGTCCCTGCGCCCGCACACCCACGCCGCTCGACTGACCGCTTGCGGAGGGCGCGCGTCTCAGCGCCTTCCCCCCCGAGCAAACTGCGCCTATGAGCGCAGGCGCATCACGCCTGTCTCTTATTTCAAGGAAGTCCCGATAATGACCGACACCGCTCCGCTTCGCCTTGCCATCGTCGGCCTGGGGACTGTGGGCGCGGGCGTCATTCGCCTGCTGGAGGAGAACGGTTCGCTCGTCGCGCGCCGCGCCGGCCGGCCGATCGAGGTTGCCGCCATTTCCGCGCGCGACCGCACCAAGGATCGCGGCATCGACCTCTCGCGCTATGAGTGGGTGGACGACATGAGCAGCCTGGCCGAGCGCGCGGATATCGACGCGGTGGTGGAGCTGATCGGCGGGGCGGACGGCCCCGCCCTCACGCTCGCCCGCCAGTGCCTGGCGCGGGGCAAGCCCTTCGTCACCGCCAACAAGGCGATGATCGCCTATCACGGCATGGCGCTGGCGCATCTGGCGGAGGAGAACCGCGCCGCGCTCAAATATGAGGCCGCGGTGGCGGGCGGCGTGCCGGTCATCAAGGGCCTGCGCGAGGGCGCGGCGGCCAATCGCATCCAGCGCGTCTATGGCATCCTCAACGGCACCTGCAATTATATCCTCTCCACCATGGAGCGCGAGGGCAAGGCATTCGCGGATGTGCTGCGGGACGCGCAGGCACTGGGCTATGCCGAGGCCGACCCCACCTTCGACATCGACGGCATCGACGCCGCGCACAAGATCGCCATTCTCTCCAGCCTCGCCTTCGGCACCGAGATCGACTTCCCGTCGGTCGAGATCACCGGCATCCGCCATGTGCTGGCCGACGATATCGGCGAGGCGGCCGCGCTCGGCTTCAAGGTCCGTCTGGTGGCGATGGCCGAATGCGCGACGGAAGACGGCGAGGCGGTGGGCCTGTTCCAGCGCGTGCACCCCATGCTGGTGCCGGTCGTCCACCCCCTCGCCCATGTCGACGGCGCGCTCAACGCCGTGGTGGCGGAAGGCAATTTCGTCGGCCGGCTGTTCTTCCAGGGCGCGGGCGCGGGCGAAGGCCCCACCGCCTCGGCCGTGGTCGCCGACATCATCGACATCGCGCGGGACGAATGCGGCCCGCCGCTCGCAATGCCGGCCGCCCTGCTGGACCGGCATGTGAAGGCGGACACCGGCCAGCGCCGGGGCCGCGTCTACATGCGCCTGCGCGTCAAGGATCGGCCGGGCGTGCTGGCCGAGATCACGGCGGCGATGCGCGATTCCGGCGTCTCCATCGAGAGCGTGATCCAGCGCGGCACCGGCCAGAATGCCGGCGTGCTGGTGGCGCTGGTCACGCATGAGGGCGCGCTCGCCTGCATCGATGATGTGCTCCAGCGCCTGGGCGGATCGGACAGCCTCATCGACGCGCCGATGGTGATGCACATCCTCGACTGAGCCGGGCGGCCGGCCGCTTCGGGCGCGGGGCCAATATCGACATTGCAACATTCCTCGCCTATCGGGTCCGCAGACCTTGGGAGAAGGACGTCCAGCATCATGTCGAAGCAGAAGACCGTCGCCGCCAGTTCCGTGCTTGATCGCGTGCTCGTGCTTGAAATGGTGCGCGTGACCGAGGCCGCCGCCATCGCCGCCTCCGGCCTCATCGGGCGCGGCGACGAGAAGGCGGCCGATGCCGCCGCCGTCCAGGCGATGCGCGAAGCGTTCAACGATCTCTATATCGACGGCACCGTGGTCATCGGCGAGGGCGAGCGGGACGAGGCGCCCATGCTCTATATCGGCGAGAAGGTGGGCGGCGCCCCCGGCCGGGGCCCCAAGATCGACATCGCGCTCGATCCGCTGGAGGGCACCACCATCACCGCCAAGGCCGGCCCCAATGCGCTGGCGGTGCTCGCCGCCGCCGAGGAAGGCTGCCTGCTGAACGCGCCGGACGTCTATATGGAGAAGCTGGCGGTCGGCCCCGGCTATCCCGAGGGCGTCATCGATCTGCGCAAGAGCGCAACGGAGAATGTCGAATCCCTCGCCCGCGCCAAGGGCGTGAAGCCCGCCGAGATCATCGCCTGCGTGCTGGATCGGCCGCGTCATGCCCCGCTCATCGCAGAACTGCGCGCCATCGGCTGCGGCATCGTGCTCATCCCGGACGGCGACGTGGCCGGCGTCATCGCCACCACCAACCCGGATACGACCATCGACATCTATATGGGATCGGGCGGTGCGCCGGAGGGCGTGCTGGCCTGCGCGGCGCTGCGCTGCGTGGGTGGCCAGTTCCAGGGCCGCCTCATCTTCCGCAACGAGGACGAGCGCGCCCGTGCCCGCAAATGGGGCATCGACGATCTCGACCGTATCTATTCGCTCAAGGACCTTGCCAAGGGGGACTGCATCTTCGCGGCCACGGGCGTGACGGCCGGCTCGCTGCTCGATGGCGTCAAGCGCCGCCGCGACGGCAAGATGACCACCGAGAGCGTGGTGATGCGCGCGTCCTCCGGCACCGTGCGCTGGATCAAGGGCGAACATCGCTATTGAGGTGCGCGCCCGGCGCCGTTCCCCCTTCCCCCGCCTCGCAACCGGTGAAATCCGGCCCACACTGCCGTGCTCCTGCGAAAGCAGGAGTCCAGGGCCCAGCCGCAGTGCCCGACCGCTCTGGCTCTTGCTTCCGCAGGAACACTGACTCTCTCTCTCTCTAGATAAGCAAAAGCGCGCGCTACGCCTTCAGGCGATAGCCCGTGCGGAAGATCCAGGCGATCACGCCCACGCAGATCGCCAGCATGGCCGCCACGAACGTCAGCGACACCGCCATGGAAACGTCTCCCTTGCCGAAGAAGGTCCAGCGGAAGCCGCTGATGAGATAGACCACCGGGTTGAACATGGTCGCCGTCCGCCAGGGCTCGGGCAGCATCTGCACCGAATAGAAGGCGCCGCCCAGAAAGGTCATGGGCGTCACGATCAGGAGCGGGATGACGCTCAGTTGCTCCCAGCTCTGCGCCCACAGACCCAGGATGAAGCCGAACAGGCTGAAGCTCACGGCAATGAGCAGCATGAAGGCGAGCATCGCCACGGGATGCGCGATGGGCAGCGACACGAAGAGATAGGCCGTCGCCAGGATGACGAGGCCAATGACCATGGCCTTGCTGGCCGCCGCGCCGACATAGCCCAGGATCGTCTCCAGCGGTGAGATGGGCGCGGAATGCAGTTCGTAGATGGTGCCGCTGAATTTGGGCATGTAGATGCCGAAGCTGGCGTTGGAGATGCTCTCGGTGAACATGGAGAGCATGATGAGACCGGGCACGATGAAGGCGCCGTAGGCGATGCCGTCCACTTCCGTCATGCGTGAGCCGATGGCGCTGCCGAATACCACGAAATAGAGCGAGGTGGTGATGGCGGGCACGAACAGGCCGGTGAGCAGCGTCCGCGCGAAACGATGGATCTCGAACCAGTAGATGGCCCTGACCGCCTGGAGGTTGAAGGTCATGCCGCCCCTCCCCCGGCCGGGCGGTGGACGAGGCTCACGAAAATATCCTCCAGCGAGCTTTCGCGCGTGTTGAGATCCCGATAGCCGATGCCCAGTTCCGCCAGACGCCCGAGCAGCGCGGAGATGCCGCTATGCTCGGCCTGGCTGTCGAAGCGATATTCCAGCTCGTGCCCCTCGCTCATCAGCGTGAGCGGCCAGTCGCCAAGCCCGGCGGGGATCGCCTGCATCGGTTCGGCCAGCGTGATGCGCAGTGATTTGCTGCCCAGCTTCTTCATCAGCGCGGCCGTCTCCTCCACCAGGATGAGCGCGCCCTTGTCGATCACCCCCACCCGGTCGGCCATTTCCTCGGCCTCCTCGATATAATGGGTGGTGAGGATGATGGTGACGCCTGTGTCGCGCAGCCGCCGCACCAGCGCCCACATGTCGCGGCGCAGCTCCACGTCCACGCCGGCGGTGGGCTCGTCGAGGAACAGGAGCCGGGGCTCGTGACTCAGGGCCTTGGCGATCATCACCCGGCGCTTCATGCCGCCGGAAAGCTCGCCCAGCTTGGCATTGCGCTTGTCCCACAGCGAGAGGTCGCGCAGGATCGTCTCGATCAGCGCGTCGTCGCGCGATTTGCCGAACAGACCCCGGCTGAAACGCACCGTGTCGATCACGCGCTCGAACATGTCGGTCGCCAGTTCCTGCGGCACCAGCCCGATGACCCGGCGCGTCTCGCGATAGCCGCGCACGATGTCGTGGCCGGCCACCGTCACGCTGCCCCCGCTCGCTCGGGCGATGCCGCAGATGATGGAGATGAGCGTGGTCTTGCCCGCGCCATTGGGGCCGAGCAGCGCGAAAATCTCGCCCTCCTCGACATCGAGATCGATCGCCCCGAGGGCCTGGTGCCCGCTCGCATAACGCTTCGAGACACCCCGGACGGAAAGAATGGCAGCCATGCGCATCGGCTATCCGATTGCGCGGTGAATGCAAAGGGGACGCGGCACTGCACCTGGAAGCGGCCTACGACTGGATGGTGTTTTCTGCCCGAAATCCGAACCACCCCAGCAAGAGCGGCGGCACATACCAGAGGACAGCCATAAGGCCAGTCGCATCCACGGGGGCCTCGCGGATGACGAGCCAGGCCATGAAGCCGGCCAGGACCGTTCCTTCAAGCGCCATGGTCTGGACTTTGTGCTTGCGCCACCAGCCTTGCGTGAAAGCGGCGAGCCAGATGCCCACGATCGCGCACAGCAGGAGCGAGCCTCCGGCAATGGCCTGGATTCCCATCGGATGAATCGCCGCCAGGCCGAAAACGCCGAGGACCATGGCAGTCACGGTGATCGCCGCATAGCGACAGGCCCCCATCATAGGTTCCACCACGCTGCCGAACATGAGGAGGCCGAGGACGTTGCCGGCCATGTGCCACCAGGCCATGTGAGGAAAGACATAAGTGAACCATGTCAGCACGACGGGGATCGACTGGCCGGGCAAGGTGGTGAACCAGGTCGCGGGTGCCCAGGCAGCCGATGGCACGAAACCGATGGCGGACATCACGACATCCCATCCGATGAGGGATTGAGCGATGCCGGTCGCGACAGTCACAGCCGCCAGCAGGATGGTGCAACGGCTGCGCGAGAAATCCGGCGACCATCCCCCGAACAGCCATATCGGGAACGGCTTACGCGCCGAAGCCGGTGAGGCCGACTGATCTGACAACCTCGCCGCCCTCCATGCCCGTTCATGCCGACGCCCTACATGGCGTGGCGTGCGCATTGTTTCAACAAGCGCCAACCGGCACCCTCCCCCTGTCCCAGGCGTCCTCAATCATGCTAGTACGCCACCAATGTCCATTCACTTCCTCCGCCCCATCGCCGCCTCTTCATGTCCCGGCTTTATGGAGGGCGCTCCCGCATGATCCGCTTCGCGCTCGACGTCGAGACCTCGCTCACGGGCCGCGCCTGGCGCTGGCGTGGGACGGAGCCGGCCGGCGCCGACGGCGATCTGGTCGACGATCTGCTGCGCGCGCGCGGCTGCCTGCCGCAGAATATCGAGCGCGAGCGCGATCCCACCATTCGCGCCTTCATGCCGGACCCCTCGCTGTTCCGCGACATGGACCGCGCGGCCGAGCGTCTGGCCGCCGCCGTCATCGATGGCGAATCGGTCACGATCTTCGGCGATTATGATGTGGACGGCGCCACCAGCGCGGCCCTGCTGCTCCGCCTGCTGCGCGCGCTGGGGCTGGAGGCCGGCGTCTATATCCCGGATCGGCTGATGGAGGGCTATGGTCCCTCGGGCGAGGCGCTGGTCGCCCTCGCGCAGCAAGGCTCCAGCCTCGTCGTCACCGTCGATTGCGGGGCGCAGGCCTTCGCTGCGCTGGAAGCGGCCCGGGCGGCCGGGCTGGATGTGATCGTGGTCGATCATCACAAATGCGCGACCGCCCTTCCCCCTGCCCATGCGCTGGTCAATCCCAACCGGCTCGACGAGTGCGACGAGGCCGCATCCCACGGCCATCTCGCCGCCGTGGGCGTGGCCTTCCTGCTCGGCGCGGCACTGGTGCGCATCCTGCGCGGGCGCGGCTGGTTCGCTCAGCGGCCCGAGCCGCGCCTCATGGATCTGCTGGATCTCGTCGCGCTCGGCACGGTGGCGGACGTGGCGCCCATCCGCGGGCTCAATCGCGCCTTCGTGGCGCAGGGGCTCAAGGCGATGGCGCGGCGCGGCAATATCGGCATTACTGCCCTGCTCGCCGCGAGCCGGCTGGAGCGCGCGCCGCAATGCGCCGATCTGGGCTTTGCCCTCGGCCCGCGCATCAATGCCGGCGGGCGCGTCGGCAAATCGGATCTGGGCGTGCGCCTGCTGACCACCGCCGATGCGGATGAGGCGGCCCTGCTGGCGGCCGAACTGGATCGGCTGAATGGCGAGCGCCGCGCCATTGAGGCGAGCGTGCAGGAGCAGGCGCAGGCCGTGCTGGACAGCCTGGGCGAGTGCGCCGTGGCCGTGGTCGCCGGCCGGGGCTGGCATCCCGGCGTCATTGGCATCGTCGCCGGGCGCCTGAAGGAGAAGAGCGGCCGGCCCGCCATCGTAATCGCGCTGGATGATGCGGGTATCGGCAAGGGCTCGGGCCGCTCGATCAGCGGAGTCGATCTTGGCGCGGCGGTACTGGCCGCCAAGGACGAGGGGCTGCTCGTCGCCGGCGGCGGCCATGCCATGGCGGCGGGCCTGACCGTGGCGGAAGCCGAATTGCCGCGTCTCGCCGCGTTTCTGGAGGCGCGCCTCGCCGCCGATGTGGCCCGCGCCGCCACCGCGCGCGCGCTGCTTGTCGATCTCATGGTCGCGCCCGGCGGCCTCACGCCCGATCTTGTCGGCCGCATGGAGGGCGCCGGGCCCTTCGGCAATGGCTGGCCCGCCCCGCGCGTGGCCCTGGGCCCGGTCCGCGTGGTGAAGGCGGATATCGTCGGCACCGATCATGTCCGCGCCATCGTCAGCGGCCAGGACGGGCGCTCGCTCAAGGCCATGGCCTTCCGCCAGGCGGAAAGCCCCCTCGGTCAGATGCTCCTGCACGGCGACCGCTCACGCCGCTGGTGGCTCGCCGGCCGCGCCCGCATCGACGACTGGGGCCCCCGCCCCGCCGCCGAACTCCACATCGAGGACATGGCGGAGGTGTGAGAGGCTCTGGCACTCCCACGCCGCGCTCCGCTCCGCCAGGCCCCCGGGAAATCCATGAGAAGCCCTTGTCCGCGTCCAGCCGGGCACCCGCGCCGCACCAATGGCCATGGAGGCAAAACCACGCCTCTGGGCTCTTGACCCTGCCCGAACACCCCCCTAAAGGGGCGCCTCATCTTTGCGGGGCACCAGCTCCGCCCGGATGGCCCCTTCGTCTAGCGGTCTAGGACGCGGCCCTTTCACGGCTGAAACACGGGTTCGATTCCCGTAGGGGTCACCATCCTGAAATGAGGCGCTCTATCAGCCTCATCCGGGATTATTCCCTCCCCCCCTTTTGCCCATGGGCGCACCGCGTATCCGCGCTGAATGACCCGGTACGACAGGGCAGCCCCGGGTAAAACCCGAGGCGCCCCGTCGCTTCCGATCCGGGCCTTAGTAAGCGGTGGTGGGGAAGATGCTCTCGCCCAGCGATTCGCGCTTGGTAGCGCCGTGCAGGATGCCCTGCGAGGGCGTGTCCGGCTTGAATTTCTCGTGGCAGGTCAGGCAATTCTGCACGAGCTTGTCGCCCAGCGCCTGCCACTGGGCCCGGTCGGTCACTTTCGCGGCCGCCAGCTTCTCCGCCTCGCCGCCAATCTCGGTCAGTTCGGTGGAAAGCCGTTTCCACTCCGCCTCGGCCACCCATTGGGCATCGAATGTGCCGGTGCCGGGGACCTGCATCACGTCGCCGGCCAGCATGATCTCATAGGCGGCGTTGTGAACCAGATCCCAATCGCGATCATTCCTGGGCATGTCGCCATTGCCGGGCGCGAACAGATAGTCCGCCGCCTGGCTGGTCAGCGCCACCATGGCCGCGTTGATGCTCACGGGCAATTGGGTGAGACCGGCCTGTGCGGCGGCCGGCGCATCGGCATGCTTTTGCTGGCAGCCCGCCAGCAGCGCGCCCACGGACGACAAGGCTGCCAGCACGATGATGTGCTTCTTCATGGATCATCTCCTTCATCGATGTCGGCAGCGTGTGAAGGCTACGATCTTTTACCGGAGAAGCAAGGATGTCCCATCGGCGGTCTCCTTCCGAGCGGGCCGCTCAGCCGGCCTCTTCGCGCTCCGTGAGCAATTGCGCGATCCGCTCGGTCGGGTGTCCGGTCAGATCCTTCTCCACCTCGGCGATGATCTGCGCGCGTGTCTCGCGGTGAAGGTGCGGACGCAGGGCGCCCAGCAGCCTGTTGGGCGCCACGATCACGAGCGGCGGCAGCGCGTTGCCCAGCGCCATGCCGTTGAGCCGTTCGGCGATGTGGCGCGCGAACGCCTCTTCCGCCTGGCGATGGAAATCGGCTTCCTCCACCGATGCCTGGCCGGGCGAACCGACGGTGGGGCGCCGCCCGGCAAGGTCGCTCTTCTGCGCGTGGTCGGGCGGATTGGGCTGTTCCTCGCCCTCGATCACGTCGAGAGCGGGGGCGTCGGCCGTACCGTTATTGCGATAAAGCAGCATCTTGCGCCCATCGGCGACGAGCACGAGGCTGTGAGTGGGAATGCGCATGGTCTGGAACCTCCTGCCGGTGCAACGCCGGCGCGCGGGGGCCAGTTCCTCGGGTCGTCTTCGCCCTGCCCCTCAGGTCCACCGTGCCAGCGCCCAGGCCACCAGCGCCGACAGGCCGAGCGCGCCCGCCGTCTCCAGAAGGGAATGGAGGTTCCAATCCCAGAATTTGAGACCTTCGAGCGCCGGCATATTGGCGCGGCGCCCGCCGCCGTGCAGCGCGATCCAGCGATATTCATGCTGGGTGATCTCACGCATCAGACAAGTGCAGGCCGCCGCGAACCAGCCACTCCACAGCGCCGGCGCATTCGCCATGCCCAGGCCGCGCCCCAGCAGCCAGCCGGCGATCATCACCCCCAGGGCAATCGGAACATGAGTGAACATCTCAAGGGCAACGTGCATGCGCGGCGGAGGTTGCCGCCCCGCTGCCCGTTCGTCCAGCCCCTTCAGGCCAATCCGCGCAGCCAGTTCTCGATCATCGCGCGGCCCGCGCTCACCGCCGGCGGGCCCAGCGCGGCATAATGCGCGCGCAGCCCCTCGGCATCCTGCCCGGCCGCGCGCAGCGTATCGGGGGATTGCTCGACCCAGGCGTGGAAGCGCTCGTCCTCGCCCATTTCGGCGTGGAATTGCAGCGCCAGAATGTTCTGCCCCCGCCGGAAGGCCTGATGTTCATAAAGCCTGCTGGAGGCGAGCAACTCCACATTGTCCGGCAGGGTGAAGGTGTCGCCATGCCAATGGAGCACGGGCACATCCGAAACGGCGCGCACCGGGTTGTCCCCCGCCCGCTCGTGCACCGTCACGGGATGGAAGCCGATCTCCTTGGCCGGGCCGGCATAGACTTCCCCGCCCATGGCCGCCGCGATCATCTGCGCGCCCAGGCACACGCCCAGCGTCGGCCGGTCCGCCTCCAGCCGCCGCGCGAGGCGGCGGAGCTGACAGCCGATCCAGGGATGAGTCTCGTGCTCGTACACGCCCATCGGCCCGCCCATCATGATGAGCAGATCCGGCGCGCACAGGTCCACGCTGGAAAAGCCGGGATCGGCCACGTCGATCCGGTCGATGGCGTAGCCTGCCGCTTCAATGGGTTCGCGGTAGCCCGCCACGCCTTCATAGGGGACATGGCGGATAATGAGAGCACGCTTCATAGGCGATGATCGTCGGACAAAACGCGGTTGCCGGTCAAGGGCGTATGGCGGCGTGAAACGCGCCGCCGCAGCGCCGGCCACGGAAGAAATCGCATCCACCATCGCGCTACAGACCCAGCCGGCTCCAGAACTCGCCGGCATCGGCGATAGGCGTGTGGGTGAGGCGGCCCTGCGCGGGCGCGAGGCGCCAGGAAGGATGCGGCAGCGGTGCCGCCACCCCTCTGCCTGCGCTGTGTGGCCGTGGGCGGGTGTTCTTCTTCAAAGCCATGTCGTTTCTCCATCTCAGGAGCACGAATCCGGCGTTGTCGCTTGGGTTCGTGCGCTTTAGCCGTTGGTGACGCGGAGCAAGCTGACTCACATCAAAAGCCGCGTTCAGGCGCTCGGGGAGCGACCTGATATGCATTCTCTGCCATTTTGATTGAGTATTATCAAGCAAGCACTGTTTGCGGGGACAGAAGTTTTGCTGTGCCCTCCCCCAGCCCGGTTCGCCCTTTCCGGATTCGCCTGCTAAGGCATTGGCATGACCAGCGATTCTTTCCCCAAGCCCGCCATTCTCTTCGTCTGCCTCGGCAATATCTGCCGCTCGCCGCTGGCCGAAGGCGCCTTCCGTGCCGCCGTCGCGCGGGCCGGACTGGATGTGCACATCGATTCCGCCGGCACCGCCGACTGGCACAGCGGCAAGGCGCCGGACCCGCGCGCCATCCGCACCGCCGCGCGCCATGGCGTGGACATTGCCGGCCTGCGGGCGCGGCAGATAGCGGCGGACGATTTCCACCGCTTCACTCACATCCTTGCGCTGGATCACGACAATCTCGCCGGCCTGCGCCAGATCATGCCCGCCGGCGCGTCCACCGCGCCGGGCCTCTTCCTCGATCTGGTCGAGGGCCGCGCGGGCCAGCCCGTCGCCGATCCTTATTATGGCGGCGAAGAGGGTTTCGAGCAGACCTGGGCGGACGTGGTGGCCGGCGCCGACGCGCTGGTGAGGCTTCTGGGGCGCTGAGGGCCATTGGTCGCACGGGGACGCTGACGGATCGCGCCGCGTCCCCCGGCTTCAAACGGCGTTGTGTCAGGAGTGTCGCGGGCGCTCAGGCGTCCGCCGCGTTCACCAGCCCGAGCACCTGCTCCGCATGTTCCTTGCGGCAGATCAGCAGGTCCGGCAGCGCGACATCCGGCCGGTTGTAGACGAGCGGGCTGCCGTCGATGCGCGAGCAGTGCAGGCCGTGGGCCAGCGCCACCGCGACGGGCGCGCAGCTATCCCATTCATATTGGCCGCCGCTGTGCAGATAGATATCCGCCTCGCCCCGGATGATCGCCATCGCCTTGGCGCCGGCCGATCCCATGGGCACAAGCTCGGCATCGAGCGCCTGCGCCACCGCGAGCGCCTCTGCCGCCGGGCGCGTGCGGCTCACCACCATGCGCGGCCGCGCGGGCGCGGGCGGTAAGGCGACGGGGCGGTCCGAGCGCAGCACAAGGTCCAGCCCCGGCAGCGCCACCGCGCCGACCGCCGCCACGCCATCGACCGCCAGCGCCACATGCACGGCCCAGTCGCTGCGGTCCTCGCCATATTCGCGCGTGCCGTCGACCGGATCGACGATCCACACCCGCGCCTTTTCCAGCCGTTCGGGCGTGTCGCGCAGCTCTTCGGAGAGCAGGCCGTCCTCGGGCCGCTGTGCGCGCAGGGCGTGGCACAGAAAAGCGTTGGCCGTCTGGTCGCCGGCCTTGCCCAGCGCCTTGCCGGCAAGCAGGCCGCTCGCGCGCACGTCCATCAGCAGCCGCCCGGCCGCCGCCGCCAGCCGCGCGGCCAGCTCGCCCTCCGTCACAGGGCGGGGCTCCACACGCCCGCAATCCACTCGACGATGGTGTCCGCCGACTGCTCCGCCGTCATCCGCGTCGTGTCGATGTGGATTTCCGGCCGCTCCGGCGCCTCATAGGGGCTGTCGATGCCCGTGAAGTTCTTGAGCGCCCCTTCGCGCGCCTTGCGGTAGAGACCCTTCACGTCCCGCTTCTCGGCCTCGGCGAGCGGCGTATCGACGAAGATCTCGACGAACTCGCCCTCCGGCAGCATCGCGCGCACCATCTCCCGCTCGGCGCGGAAGGGCGAGATGAAGGCCGTGATGACGATGAGCCCGGCATCCGTCATCAGCTTGGCCACTTCACCCACGCGGCGGATATTCTCGATGCGGTCCGCCTCGGTGAAGCCCAGATCCTTGTTGAGCCCGTGACGCACATTGTCGCCGTCGAGCAGGAAGCTGTGCCGGCCGAGCGCATAGAGCTTCTTCTCGACCAGATTGGCGATGGTGGACTTGCCCGAGCCGGAGAGGCCCGTGAACCACAGCACCGACGGGGTCTGGTGCTTGAGCGCGGCGCGCGCCTCGCGGCTGACGTCCATCGCCTGCCAGTGCACATTCTGCGCCCGCCGCAGCGAGAAGTGGAGCATGCCGGCCGCCACCGTCGCATTGGTGATCTTGTCGACGAGGATGAAGCCGCCCAGCGCGCGGTTCTCCGCATAAGGCTCGAACACGATGGGCCGGTCCGTCGCCAGCTCGGCGACGCCGATGCTGTTCAGTTCCAGCGTCTTGGCGGCGAGATGCTCCAGCGTGTTGACGTTGATCTCATATTTGGGCGGCTGGATCGTCGCCGAGACGGTCTGCGTCGCGAGCTTGAGCCAATAAGCGCGGCCCGGCTTCATTGCCTCGTCCGCCATCCACACTATAGTCGCCTCGAACTGGTCGGCCGCCTGCGGGGGCTGGTCCGCCGCCGCGATGACGTCGCCACGCGAGCAATCGATTTCGTCGGCAAGACACAGAGTCACGGATTGCCCGGCCACCGCCTCGTCCAGATCGCCATCCAGCGTGACGATACGCGAGACGGTGCTGGTTTTGCCCGAGGGGAGCACGCGCACCGCGTCGCCCGGCTTCACCGTGCCGGAGGCGATAAGGCCGGAGAAGCCCCGAAAATCGAGATTGGGCCGGTTGACCCACTGTACCGGCAGGCGCAGCGCCCTGGCCTGATCGGCGCCATTGTCCACGTCCACCCGCTCCAGATGGTCGATCAGCGCCGGCCCGCCATACCAGGGCGTGTTGGCCGAGAGCGCGGTGATATTGTCGCCCTTGAAGCCGGAAATGGGGATGGCGACGAAATTGTCGATGCCGGTCTCATGCGCGAAGGCGGCATAGTCGGCCACGATCTCCTCGAACACCGCCTGGTCATAGCCCACCAGATCCATCTTGTTCACGGCGAGGACGATATGGCGGATGCCCACCAGCCTGGCGAGATAGCTGTGCCGGCGCGTCTGCGTGAGCACGCCCTTGCGCGCATCGACGAGAATCACGGCGAGGTCGGCCGTGGAGGCGCCCGTCACCATGTTGCGCGTATATTGCTCGTGGCCCGGCGTGTCGGCGACGATGAATTTGCGCTTCTCGGTGGTGAAGAAGCGATAGGCGACGTCAATGGTGATGCCCTGCTCGCGCTCGGCGGCGAGGCCGTCGACCAGCAGCGCGAAGTCGATCTCCTGCCCCTGCGTGCCCACGCGCTTGCTGTCCGCCTCCAGCGCCGCGAGCTGGTCCTCGAAGATCATCTTGCTGTCGTAGAGCAGCCGGCCGATCAACGTCGACTTGCCGTCGTCCACGCTGCCGCAGGTGATGAAGCGCAGCAGGCTCTTGTGCTGGTGCTGCGCCAGATAGGCGTCGATATCCTCGGCGATCAGGGTGTCGGTCTTGTAGATGGGGTCCTGCACTTCGCTCATTTCAATCCCGTCATCCCAGCCTGTGCTGGGATCTCCATCCTTGTGGCACCATCCGGCAAAAAGGCCCCGGTTCAAGCCCGGGTTGACGCTTCGGAACGCTCCGCATTCCGTGGCGCGTCAGAAGTACCCCTCCTGCTTCTTCTTCTCCATGCTGGCGTCGCCGCCATCCTTGTCGATCACCCGGCCCTGCCGCTCGCTGGTGGTGGTGAGCAGCATTTCCTGGATGACCTGCGGAAGCGTCGCCGCCTCGCTCTCCACGGCGCCGGTGAGCGGGTAGCAGCCCAGCGTGCGGAAGCGGATGGAGCGCATCACCGGCGCCTCGCCGGGCGCCAGCGGAAAGCGCTCGTCATCGACCATCAGGAGCAGCCCGTCGCGCTCCACCGTGGGGCGCGGCGCCGCGAAATAGAGCGGCACGATGGGAATGTCGTTGAGCTGGATATATTGCCAGATGTCCAGCTCGGTCCAGTTGCTGATCGGGAAGACGCGGATGCTCTCACCCTTGGCCTTGCGGGTGTTGTAGAGGTTCCACAGCTCCGGCCGCTGGTTCTTGGGGTCCCAGCCGTGGCTGGCCGTGCGGAACGAGAAGATGCGCTCCTTGGCGCGGCTCTTCTCCTCGTCGCGCCGCGCGCCGCCGAAGGCGACGTCGAATCCGTGGAGATTGAGCGCCTGCTTCAGGCCTTCCGTCTTCCACATGTCCGTGTGCAGCGGGCCATGGTCGAAGGGGTTGATGCCGCGTTCCTTCGCCTCCGGGTTCTGGTAGACGAGCAGTTCCATGCCGCTCTCGCGCGCCATGCGGTCGCGCAGCTCGTACATGGCCTTGAACTTCCATGTCGTATCGACATGGAGCAGCGGAAAGGGCGGCGGCGAGGGATAGAAGGCCTTGCGCGCCAGATGCAGCATCACCGCCGAATCCTTGCCCACCGAATAGAGCATCACTGGGCGCTCGGCTTCGGCCACCACCTCGCGCATGATGTGGATGCTCTCGGCTTCGAGCCGTTCGAGATGCGTGAGAGTGCGGGTCATCGGCGTATCTTTTATCGTTTCTTTTGTCCTGGCCGGCCCCGGCCTGATCGGCCAGTCGGCGCGGTCCGGTTAGCTCCATCGCCCGGTGGGTGCACGCGGCTTTTCCTTTCCGCCGCCCTACCCCCTCTTTATCGCGGGCAAGTGCGCGGCGGGCGCCGCCTGCCCCTCAGGCGAGCCAGCCCGGGATGCGGGCGGCCTGCGCGATCCAGTCCGCCATCTGCCCCTCGTCGAAGCCCTCTTGCGTGATGTGCACATAGCGCACCTGCGCATCCTTCGAGGCGACCGGCGGCATGGGCTCCAGCGCCGCGCCCTTGAAGAAGCTCAGTTTGATGTAGCGGGTGAAGCAGTGATAGCTGAGGAACCAGCCCTGCCCTTCCACGCCGTAGAAGGGCGAATTCCATTTGACCGCCTTGCGCACGCCGGGGACGGTACGCGCGATGAGCGCATCGAGCTGCCGGCCCACCGCGCTTTTCCAGCCCGGCATGGCGGCGATATAGGCCTGCACCGGCGCATCGCCCTCGCCCTTGGCGATCTGCGGATTGCCGCCGGAGAGCAGTCTGACTTCATCGGTTCCGGTCGAACCCTTGCCCATTGCTCTCTCCTTCCGTCACGGATCGCACGCGCCCGGCATCGGCAGACGTGCTCAGCCGCCCTTGGCCCCTGCCTTCGCAGGAGCACTGAGGAGAGTTGACGCGATAGCAAGGGACTTCGTTCCTCCGCGTAAACTTCTCTCTCCTTCTCCGCGCCCTCTGCGCCTCCGCGCGAACAAAAAGCCTATCCCTCGGCTTTCTTCGCCTTGGTCTTGGCGGGCGCCTTCTTGGCCGGCGCCTTCGCGGCTGCCTTCTTCTTCGCCGGTGCCTTCTTCTTGCCCTTTGCCGGCCCCGCCGCCGCGCGCGCGTCGATCAGCGCCACGGCTTCCTCCAGCGTCAGCGCCTCGGGCTGCACCGTCTTGGGCAGAGTCGCATTGGTCTCGCCATCGGTCACATAGGGGCCGAAGCGCCCGGCCATCAGCTTGATCTCCGCCTGACTCCCCGGATGCGCGCCCAGCACGCGCAGCGGCTCCGTGCCGCGCCGCGCGCCGCCGCGGCTGGCCGCTTCCGCCAGCTTCACCACCGCCGCGTTCATGCCGGTCTCGAACACCTCGGCAGTCGAGCCGAGCCGCGCATATTTGCCGTCATGGGCGAGATAAGGGCCATAGCGCCCGATGCTGGCGGTGATCGGCTTGCCCGTCTCGGGATGATCGCCGATAGTGCGCGGCAGCGAGAGCAGCTTCACCGCCCAATCGAGCGTCAGTTCGCCGCCCGGCAGATCCTTGGGGATGGACGCACGCGCCGCCTCCTTGCCGCTGCCCATCTCGACATAGGGGCCAAAGCGCCCCGCCTTGCGCAGGATCGGCTCCCCGGTTTCCGGGTGCTGGCCCAGCTCCTCCGGCCCGCTCGCCTCGCTCCCTTCCGCGCCGCCGGGCTGGCCGAACTTGCGCGTATATTTGCACTCGGGATAGTTGGAGCAGGCGATGAACGCACCAAAGCGCCCGCCACGCAACGAGAGCCGCCCATCGCCGCAGAGCGGGCAGAGGCGCGGATCGGTGCCGTCGCCCTTGTCCGGGAAGAGCATGGGGGCGAGGAACTCATCCAGCTCGGCCGTGATCTCGCTGGGCTTGCGGTCCATGATCTCGGCGGTCTTGGGCTTGAAGTCGCGCCAGAAGGCTTCCAGCACGGCCTGCCACTCGGCGCGGCCGCCGGAAATGTCGTCCAGTTCCTCTTCCAGCCCCGCGGTGAAATCATAGGCGACATAACGCTCGAAGAAACGCTCCAGGAACGCCGTCAGCAGTCGTCCGCTCTCCGCCGCGAAGAAGCGATTCTTCTCGACCGCGACGTAAGAACGATCCTTAAGCGTCTGAATGATCGAGGCATAAGTGGACGGCCGGCCAATGCCCAGCTCTTCCAGCCGCTTGACGAGGCTGGCCTCGCTGTAGCGCGGCGGCGGCTGGGTGAAATGCTGCTCGGCCTTCACCTCCCGCTTTGCCGGCGTGTCGCCCGCGCTCATGCGCGGCAGCAGCCGGTCATCCTCATCGGCGCCCTGCTTCGGCTCGTCGCGCCCTTCCTCATACAGCGCCATGAAGCCGGGGAAGAGCACCACCTGCCCGGTGGCGCGCAGGCCGTGCTGGCCGGTCCCGTCCGTCAGCTCGACCGTGGTGCGCTCCAGCCGCGCCGAGGCCATCTGGCTTGCCAGCGCGCGCTTGTAGATCAGCTCGTAGAGCCGGCCATGGTCGCCCGATCCCGCCCGATCGCGCGAGAAATCCGTGGGGCGGATCGCCTCGTGAGCCTCCTGCGCGTTCTTGGCCTTGGTCTGATACTGACGCGGCTTCTCCGGCAGATAGCCGCCGTCATAACGTGTGGCGATCGCCTGCCGCGCGGCCGAGATGGCGCTGCCGTCCATCTGTACGCCGTCGGTGCGCATATAGGTGATGGCGCCGTCCTCGTAGAGCGCCTGGGCGATCCGCATGGTGTGGCTGGCCGAGAAGCCGAGCTTGCGCGCGGCCTCCTGCTGGAGCGTCGATGTCGTGAAGGGCGGCGGCGGGTTGCGCGTGGCCGGCTTGGTCTCCACCGAGGCGACGGTGAAGCGCCCCGCTTCCACATCGGCCTTGGCGGCGAGCGCATCGCCTTCCTTGCCGATGCTCAGGCGCTCCACCTTCTCGCCGCGCCACTTGACCAGCCGCGCCGTGAAGCCCTGCCCGCCCTGCTCCATATCCGCCGTGACGGACCAGTATTCCTGCGGCGTGAAGACCTCGATCTCGCGCTCGCGTTCCACGATGAGGCGCAGCGCCACCGATTGCACGCGCCCGGCCGACTTGGCGCCCGGCAGCTTGCGCCAGAGCACCGGCGAGAGCGTGAAGCCCACCAGATAATCCAGCGCGCGGCGCGCCCGATAGGCGTCGATCAGATCGTCATCGAGCGCGCGCGGATGCTTCATCGCCTCGGTGATCGTCGCCTTGGTGATGGCGTTGAAGGTGACGCGCTCCACTTCCTTGGGCAGCGCCTTCTTGGCGCGGAGCACTTCCTGCACGTGCCAGCTGATCGCCTCGCCCTCGCGATCGGGGTCGGTGGCGAGGATCAGCCGGTCGGCCTTCTTGGCCTCGTCGGTGATGGCCTTCAGTTGCCGCGCCTTGTCGCCATAATTCTCCCAGGCCATGGCAAAGCCCTGGTCCGGGTCCACCGAGCCGTCGCGTGCGGGCAGGTCCCGCACATGGCCGTAGGAAGCGAGCACGCGATAGTCGCCGCCCAGATATTTCTCGATGGTCTTGGCCTTGGCCGGAGATTCGACGATGACGAGTTGCATGATGGTGGCGAAATTCCCTTGTGTGTACGCGCGAGGATGAAAAGCGACCGAGCCTCTCGTCAAGCCGATTAAGCGCCACCCCTCATATGAGGCTCACGCGACCGCCGGCATGGCGCTGGAGCCGGCCCGCGATTTCCAGCTCCAGCAGCGCCATCTGCACCAGCGCGGGCGGCAGGCCGGACTGGCGCACGAGTTCATCGACCGCCACCGCGCTCATGCTCATCAGCGCCACGATGCGGCGGCGGGCGCCTTCCTCCAGATCGTCGGCCGGCGGCGGCTCCGCATAGGCGCGGCGCGGCTCGCGCATGGCGGCGCGCGGGTCGATGGCGCTGATCGCCTCGATCACATCGTCGGCATTCTGCACCAGCGTGGCGCCCTCGCGGATCAGCCCGTTGCAGCCCTGCGCACGCGAATCGCCGGGAAAGCCCGGCACCGCCATCACCTCGCGCCCTTCGCGTCCGGCCAGCCGCGCCGTCAGCAGCGAGCCCGATCGCGGCGCGGCCTCCACCACCACCGTCCCCGCGCTCATCCAGGCGATGATGCGGTTGCGCGCGGGAAAGTGGCGGGAGAGCGGTTCGGCGCCGGGCGGCAGTTCGCTCAGCAGCAGCCCCTCCTGCCCGATCGCGTCCTGGAGGGCGCCGTTTTCCTTTGGAAAGACCACATCGATGCCGCAGCCGATCACCGCGACCGTCCGCGCCGGCGTCGCGCCGCTATGGGCGGCGGTGTCGATGCCGCGCGCCAGCCCGGAGACGACGATCACGCCGCGCGCCGCCAGATCGTGGCCCAGCGTGCGCGCAAAACGGCAGGCATTCGCCGAAGCGTTGCGCGCGCCGACGATGGCGACGCAACGCTCCGCCCCCAGCGCCGCCGTGCCCCGCGCGATCAGCGCCGCCGGGCTACCCTCGGCCTGCGTCAGCAGCGGCGGATAATCGGGATCGCCCAGGAAGATGTGGCGCGCACCGAGCTGCTCGACCGCCGCCATCTCCTCTGCCACCATTGCCGGATCGGCCGGGCGGAAGCCGCGCGATCCGCCGCGCGCCGCCAGATCGGGCAGCGCATCGAGCGCGGCGCCGGCATGGCCGAAGCGCGCGATGAGCTGGCGATAGGCCACGGGGCCGACATTGGCCGTGCGGGCGAGCCGCAGCCGCGCGAGCCTATCGGCCGGGCGCGCGCTCATGCCTTGTCCGAGCGTCCCACGCGCGGCTCCTGCCCCCTGGCGAGCCGCGCGATATTGGGCCGGTGCTTCCACAGCAGCACCGCCGCCATGGCCGCCAGGGGCTGAAGCAGGTCCATCTGCCCCATCAGCACCGCCGCGATCGGCGCGCTCACCGCCGCGCTCATGCCGCCGACCGAGGAGAAGCGCGTCACCGCCAGAATGATGAGCCACACCGCCGCGAAGACGAGGCCGATGGGCCAGGAGAGCGCCAGCGTCACGCCCAGCATCGTCGCCACGCCCTTGCCGCCGCGAAAGCGCAGCCAGAGCGGATAGCAATGGCCGATGAAGGCCAGCACGCCGGCCAATATGCCGCCATAGCCCGGCAGCAGCCGCTCGCCGATCAGCACGGCCGCCGCGCCCTTCGCGCCATCGAGGATCAGCGTCGCCGCCGCCAGTCCCTTGCGGCCGGTGCGCAGCACATTGGTGGCGCCGATATTGCCCGAGCCGATGCTGCGCAGATCGCCACCGCCAGACAGCGCCGTCAGCACCAGGCCGAAAGGGATGGAGCCCAGAATATAGCCGAGCGCCATGACCAGCGCCGACATCAGCCATTCCGTCACGTCCATTCCTCCCGAATGCCCGGCATCCCGCCGTTGCGCGGCAACTTGCCTGTGCCGGCGCGCGCGTCAAGGTGGGGCGAGAGGAAATCGGCGTCCGGCCCCTGCCCTCTTCACCCCGGATCGTGCCGGAGATTGACTTGACCCGCCGCCCCGGCACAAAGGAACGGCGATGACCGATCCCGCCCCCGCCGCCCAAGCGCCCGTGCTCTTTTTCGATTCCGGCGTCGGCGGCCTGTCGATCCTGGGCCCCGCCCGCGCGCTCATGCCCAACATGCCGGTGGTCTATGCCGCCGACAATGCGGGCTTTCCCTATGGCACGAAGAGCGAGGCGGAGCTGACCGCGCGCGTCCCGGCCCTGCTCGGCCGGCTCGTTGAGCGCTATGGACCGCGCATCGCCGTCATTGCCTGCAACACCGCTTCCACCATCGCTCTCGCGACCATCCGCGCGGCGCTGGACATTCCGGTGGTGGGCACCGTGCCCGCCATCAAGCCCGCCGCCCTCGCCTCGAAGACGCGCGTCATCGGCGTGCTGGGCACGGATGCGACGGTGCGCCAGCCCTATGTGGACCGACTCGCCGCCGAGCATGGCGCCGACTGCACGGTGCTGCGCCATGGCTGCGCGGCGCTGGTCGCCTATGCCGAGGCCCGGCTGCGCGGCGCCCCCGCCGATCCCGCCATTCCCGCCGCCGCGCTCGCTGGCTTGCTCGATCAGCCCGGCGGCGGGCGCATGGACATGGTGGTGCTCGCCTGCACGCATTTCCCGCTGCTGGAAGACGAGCTGCGCGCCGCCGCGCCGCACGCCCTCACTTTCCTGGATGGAGGGGCTGGCATTGCCCGGCGCATCGCCTATCTCAACGGTGATCGGCCCTGGCCGGAAGCGCCGGCGCCCGGTCAGGCGGTGTTCACGCGCCATGATGCACAGGTGGATGCTCTGGTGCCCGCGCTGGCACGCTACGACCTGACACAGATCAATGTTCTGTAGCCCGATTCGGCTAGGGACTTCGTCAACTTAAGGGGTGGCGCTCCCGGCCCTGATCCGTTAGAGGGCGCTGGAGGTTAAAGGGACGGTTTTGCGCGATGATGAACTACCAGCATCTGTTCAACCAGGCGATCGAACGGCTCCACGACGAGGGCCGCTACAGGGTTTTCATCGACATTCTGCGCAACCGGGGCAGCTATCCCAATGCCCGCTGTTTTGCCGGCCATAACGGCCCCAAGCCCATCACCGTCTGGTGCTCCAACGACTATCTGTCCATGGGCCAGCATCCCAAGGTGATCGGCGCGATGGAAGAGGCGCTGCACGATGTCGGCGCCGGCTCCGGCGGCACCCGCAACATCGGCGGCAACACCCATTATCATATCGACCTGGAAGCCGAGCTGGCCGATCTGCACGGCAAGGAAGGCGCCCTGCTTTTCACGTCCGGCTATGTCTCCAACGAGGCGGCGCTTTCCACGCTGGGCAAGATCCTGCCCGGCTGCCTCATCTTCTCGGACGAGCTGAACCACGCCTCCATGATCGCGGGCATCCGCAATTCGGGCTGCGAGAAGTTCATCTTCCGCCACAACGACCTCGCCCATCTGCGCGAACTGCTGGAAGCGGCCGACCCGGATGCGCCCAAGCTCATCGCCTTCGAGAGCGTCTACTCGATGGACGGCGACATCGCCCCCATCGCGGAAATCTGCGATCTGGCGGACGAATTCAACGCCCTCACCTATTGCGACGAAGTCCACGCCGTGGGCATGTACGGCCCGCGCGGCGGCGGCATTTCGGATCGGGACGCAGTCGCGGATCGCATCACCATCATCGAGGGCACGCTGGGCAAGGCGTTCGGCGTGATGGGCGGCTATATCGCGGCGGACAAGGTCATCATCGACGTGATCCGCAGCTATGCGCCGGGCTTCATCTTCTCCACCTCGCTCTCGCCGGTGCTCGTCGCGGGCGTGCTGGCCAGCGTGCGGCACCTCAAGGCAAGCTCGGCGGAGCGCGATGCGCAGCAGGCCGCCGCGCAGTTCCTCAAGGACGAGATGGCAAATAACGGCCTGCCCGTCATGCCCTCCGTCACGCATATCGTGCCGCTGATGGTCGGCGATCCGGTCAAGGCCAAGCGCATCAGCGACATCCTGCTCGCCGAATATGGCGTCTATGTGCAGCCCATCAACTATCCCACCGTGCCGCGCGGCACCGAGCGCCTGCGCTTCACCCCCGGCCCCACGCACAGCGAAGAGATGATGCGCGAGCTGGTGGCCGCCCTGGTGGAAATCTGGGACCGGCTGGAGCTGGAATTCCGTCAGGCCGCCTGAGCGGCGACGATGCAGGCGGCATAGCGGGCGGCCCAAGGCCGTGACCGAGCGGGCGATGCGCGGCGAGCTGGATTTCGCGCAGGTGCTCTCCGGCCGAGTGGCGCTGCTGAGCGGCCTGGATGCCGCCATGATCGACCGCTGCCGGGAAGAGCGCGTGCGGCTCATGTCCGGTGCCACGGCGCTGGTGAGCACGCTGCGGGCGAGGCCGGGCGCGGGATAGCTTATGCGAGATACGGCAAGCGATGCGCGCCGTCCGTTTTTGCGCCGCGTCATCCACTTGCCGCCATGCAATCAGGCGGACGCCGCCGGTACGTCAGCCCGTCGGCGCCATCTCAATCGCCGTCATCCCAGCACCCCATCTCCGTAACCCTAACAACCCATCGCCGTCATCCCAGCGAAAGCTGGGATCTCCCCAGACGGCTGTCGATCCCGCCGCGTTTCGCCGTCATCGAAGCGTATCGTGCACCCGGCTTCGGTGCATAACCGCCCTGGGCTCCTGCCTGCGCAGGAGCACGACATATGGGCCAAGCCGCCAGCAACCGCGCCGTTCCCCAACTTCGCCTGTCCGGCCGCCGCCTCACCCCACGCTGCTTGCCGCTGCCTCCTCCGCAACTAGCGTCGCCAGCGCCGCGCTCGTCACGGGCGGCGAGCGCAGGAAGCCCTGGTAGCTGGTGCAGCCGGCGCGGGCGAGCGCGGCGAGCTGGATGTCCGTCTCCACGCCCTCAGCCACCACGTCGAGGTCCAGTGAACGGGCCATGTCGATGATGGCGCGCACGATGATCCGGTCGCGGCCTGTGCCGGTGATGTCGCGCACGATGCCGCTGTCGATCTTGAGATAATCGACCGGCAGCGATTTGAGATAGGCGAGGCTGGAATAGCCCGTGCCGAAATCGTCGATGGCGACGGCAAGGCCCGCCTGGCGCACCTGCCCCAGCAGGGTCGCGGCCACGTCGAGGTCTTCGACCAGCCCGCTCTCGGTCAGCTCCACGGTGAGGCGATCGCGCGCCACGCCCGAGTCATCGATGAGCCGCAGCAGGCGGGGCAGGAAATCGGGCTCGGAAATGTCCGCCGCGGTGATGTTGATCGAGAGGCGCAGATGCGCCAGCGCCGCCGGCCAGCGTGCCGCCTCCGCAAGCGCGCGGGCGTGGATATGGTCCGAGAGCGGCAGCATGAAATCGGAGCGCTCCGCCAGCGCGAAGAGCACGCCGGCGCCAATCTCGCCATAATGAGGGTGCTGCCAGCGCGCGAGCGCCTCCACACCCACCATATGGTCGTCCGCCATGGCATATTGCGGCTGGAAGAGGAGCTGGATCTGCCCATCGTCCAGCGCGTGGCGCAAGTCGCTCTGGAGCCGGTCGTCGTCGACGATGCGGCTTGCATCGTCAGCGATCTTGATGCGGATGCCGCCCTGCGCGCCGCCCCGCCGCGCGTCCGCAAGGGCCGAGCTGGCGCGGCGCAGCAGTTGTTCGGCGCCGTCCCCGTCACCGGCGGCGATCCCGCAGCGCCCGGTGAGGCGAATGAGGAAATCGCCCGCGTTGAACGGTCGGCCGATCTCCGCGATCAGCTCGCGCGCCAGCAGCCCCGCGCGCTCGACCGGCGCCTGCTCCGCGCCCGGTTCGCTGGTAAGCGCCACCAGAAATTCCGTGCCCGTCACCCGCGCGACCAGCGTGCCGCGCCCGCCCATCGCATCGACCAGCCGGGTCAGCCGCACCGCGACCCGCGCAAGCATGGCATCGCCCACCAGCCGGCCATAAGCGGCGTTCACTCTGTCGAACTCACCCAGGCCAATGAGCAAAGCCACGGCCTTGCGCCGCTCGCCCCGCATCGTCTCCAGCCAGCCCAGCGCACCCTGCCGGTTGACCAGCCCGGTCATGGGATCGCGATCGCGCGGATTGGCCCTGCGTCCGCCGGCCAGCTCCTCCACTTCACCGCTGAAGCCCTTGGGGTCCGGGTAGAGATGCTGCACCAGCCGCCGTTCCGGCTCGGCCGGCAGCGAGAGCGCGAAGGCGGCGGGCATCAGATCGTCCACGGCCTGGCGGATGGCGGCGACGGCGCCGGCCCTGTCCGCCTTGTCGAGCGCGCGCACCAGATCGCTGATGGTCCAGCGGCTATGGTCCACGCCCGGCGCCGCCGCGCCCAGCAATTCAGCCAGCGCGGGGCTGATCGAGAGCACGCGCTCGCCGCTGTTCCAGCGCCAGAACATCGCATCGCTGCGCTGCACCGCATGGCGGTCGCGCGCCGCCGCCATGCTGCCGATGAGCCGCTCGGCCAGCTTGTCCGCCGCCAGCAGCGCCACGCGCAGCCGCTCGGCACCGATGGGCCCGTCGAGCATATGAGTGACGCCCCGGCCGATCAGCGCGGCGGCATTGGGCGCGCCGGCATCGTCGACCAGCGCCAGCATGGCCCCGCCCGAGGCTTCCACCGCCTCGCGCAGGCTGTCCACCATGGTGCCGGCCTCGTCCGTGTCGAGCCCGCGCAAATCGACGAGCGCGGTGCGCGCGAGACTGCCCAGATAGCGGCTTTCGGCCCGCTCGCGCCGCCGCGCCGCCACCGGCTTCCAGCCCAGGCTCGCCGCAAGCCGGGTGAGCGCATCGCGATGATGCGGAGAGAGGATGAACAGAGGTAGCCCATCGAGCGGTCCCGATGGTCCAGGGTCCGACATATCCTGCCGTCCGGAAGACAGGGCTGGCACCTCGTTCACCAGGCCAGCTTCTCCATTTTACGACGCCCGAATGGTTGCCGCGGTTGCGGTTGCCATCGCCATGGCCTAGCTAATGGGCATGGCGATGGCAACCGCAACAGACCTTCTCTCGGCCCCCGGTATGCGGGACGGTCACGGCCGGCTGATCGATTATCTGCGGATTTCGGTCACGGACCGCTGCGACCTGCGCTGCCGCTACTGCATGAGCGAGAAAATGCAGTTCCTGCCCCGGCGCGAGGTGCTGACGCTGGAGGAGATCGCGGTGATCGCCGATCGCTTCATCGCGCGCGGCGTGCGCCGCATCCGCCTCTCGGGCGGCGAACCGCTGGTGCGGCGGGATTTCGGGGATCTGGCCCGCGCGCTCGGTCGCCATGTGGCGGATGGCAGCCTGCGCGAGCTGACCCTCACCACCAACGGCACGCGCCTGGCCGAGCATGCCGAGATGCTGGTGGATGCGGGCGTGCGCCGCATCAATGTGAGCATGGACAGTCTCGATGCCGAGACCTTCGCCTATGTGACGCGCGGCGGCGATCTGGCACAGGTGCAGCGCGGCATCGCGGCGGCGCGGGCAGCGGGCCTCAAGGTCAAGATCAACATGGTGGCGCTGCGCGGCATCAACGAGGGCGACATCCTGCCCATGCTGCTGTGGTGCGCGGATCAGGGCCACGACCTCACCCTTATCGAGACCATGCCGCTGGGCGAGGTGGCCGAGGATCGCTCCGACCGCTTCCTGCCCCTCGATGAAGCCATCGCGCCCATTCGCGCCCGCTATGCGCTGGCGCCGCTCGCCGAGCGCACCGGCGGCCCGGCCCGCTATTTCGCGCCCGTGGGGCTGGAAGGGACACGCCTGGGCCTCATCACGCCGCTCTCGGAGAATTTCTGCGCCGGCTGCAATCGCATGCGCCTCACCTGCCAGGGCCGCATCTACATGTGCCTGGGCCATGAGGACCATATCGACCTCAAAGCCGCCTTCCGCGCGCAGGGTGTGGCGGGCATCGATGCGTTGCTCGACCGGGCGCTGGCAACCAAGCCCAAGGCGCATGATTTCAACGTTCGGGCCGGCGCCGCGCCCGCGACACGGCGCCATATGAGCGTCACCGGAGGCTGAGCGCCGTGGAGAGAAAGCTGGCGCTGGTCGCCTCGCCCACGCCCCAGGCGCAGGAAGCCGCGCAGCGCCTCCGGGCCACGCACGCCTTCGTCGGCCCAGACGAGGCGGACATGGTCGTGGCCCTGGGCGGCGACGGCTTCATGCTCCAGACGCTCCACACCATGCTGGAGACGCGACGGCTCCTGCCCATCTTCGGCATGAACCTGGGCACGGTCGGCTTCCTGATGAACGACTGGCGACTCGAGGGACTGCACCACCGGCTGGAGCGGGCGCGCACTATCAAGGTCAATCCGCTGAGCATGCGCACCACCACCGTCGACGGCGCGATCTCGGTGCTCCCGGCCATCAATGAGGTGTCGCTGCTGCGCGAGACGCGCCAGACCGCCTGGGTGGAGGTGTCCGTGGACGAGCGGGTCGTCATCCCGGAGTTGGTGTGCGACGGCGCCCTCGTCGCCACCCCGGCTGGTTCCACGGCCTATAATTTCTCCGCGCAGGGCCCCATCTTGCCGCTCGGCTCCGGGCTGGTGGCGCTCACGCCCATCTCGCCCTTCCGTCCCCGGCGCTGGCGCGGCGCCATCCTGCCGGAGCTTAGCCGCATCCGCATGCGCGTGCTCGATCCGGTCAAGCGCCCCGTCTCGGCCGTGGCGGACCAGCGCGAAGTGCGCGATGTCGCCTCGGTGGATATCGCCGTGGATTTCACCATGCCGCTCACCTTGATGTTCGATCCCGAGCATGCGCTGGACGACCGCATCGCCGCCGAACAATTTATCACCTGAACGCTCTTGCCTTTCCTTGAAAGCCGCTGCTATAGGCGCGGCCTCGCCGGGTGAAGCCCGGTTGCTCCCCGATAGCTCAGCGGTAGAGCATTCGACTGTTAATCGAATGGCCGTAGGTTCGAATCCTACTCGGGGAGCCACTTCTTTCCAGAAAGTGGCTTGAATTCGCCCTCAGCAGCGCCTTCAGCGGTGGCTCGCCAATTTTTGCCACATCCGAGCCTCCACGACGCGATCTATCCTGGGATCATCATTGTTGGCGGCACGTCGCATCGGACGTGTGCCCCGTGGTCCCTGCCCCGGGGCGTCGCGCCGGCCTCGGTGAGTCATCGCGCCATCGCCTTGCTGGCCATGCGTGGAGCGTCCCCGCCCGCAGCGCAATGAGCGGTTCCAGATTCTAATGATATGCTTGGTTCACGGCGGCTGGGGTCCAAGGGCCCTCCGACAATGCAGATCCCCAGAACCTGCCCGCGCGGGAGCACCGAGTCCGTGCTGATCGAGCCGTTGTACGGCCTGCACGGATGCAACGCCGGGGTCGGCCGGTCAGAACCGACGCGGCCCGCCTCAGCGCCTCGCCCCGGTTACCGCGCGGATTGCCCGCGGCGTTCGGCCGAGAGGATGGTGTTGTCGATCAGCATGGTGATGGTCATCGGGCCGACGCCGCCGGGCACGGGCGTGATGTAGCTCGCCTTCTTGCGCACGCCTTCGAAATCCACATCGCCCACCACCTTGCCATTGGGCAGGCGGTTGATGCCCACGTCGATCACCACCACGCCGGATTTCACCATCTGTGGCACGATGAGATTGGGGACGCCCGCGGCGACCACCAGAATGTCGGCCAGGATGGTCCACTGCCCCAGGTCGCGCGTCTTGGCGTGGCAGATGGCGACGGTGGCGTCCTGCGCCATCAGCATCAGTGCCATCGGCTTGCCGACGATGTTGGAGGCGCCAACCACCACGACATTGCGGCCTTCCACCGGAATGCCCTCATATTTGAGCAGGTTCATCACCCCATAGGGCGTGCAGGGCGGGAAGATCTGCCGGCCCACGACCAGCGCGCCCACATTGTAGAGGTGAAAGCCGTCCACATCCTTTTCCGGCGCAATCGTCTCCAGCACCCGGGCCATGTCGATATGCTTGGGCAGCGGAAGCTGCACGAGAATGCCGTGCACGCTCTCGTCCGCATTCAGCGTTTCGATGAGATCGAGCAGTTCCTCATTGCCGATGGTCGCCGGGCGCCGGTGCGTGAAGGACGTGATGCCCACCGCCTCGCACGCCTTGATCTTGTTCGAGACGTAGAGCGCGGAAGCCGGATCGTCGCCCACCAGCACCACGGCGAGGCCGGGCACCACGCCCGCCGCCTTCAGCGCGTTGACCTGAATGCGCTGGTCCGCGCGCATCTTTTTGGCGACGGCGCGCCCGTCGATAATCTTGGCGCCGGTTGCTTCATTGGCGCTCGTTGCGGTCATGGTCACAGGGGTATTGCCTTTCGAATCCGGTGGGCCCGGTCCGGCCGGGCACAGCATGGGGGACTGATAGTCCCGCACGCCACGGCGGTCGATATGCAAAGGTGGGATTTGCGCGGATTATTGGCGCGCGGGAGGCAAAACACGTCCGACCGGGTCGGCTTGTGAGCTTGAGAGTTTTGAAAGTCTTGCGTTATATACCAGGGTCGAAGGTCAAGGCGTTGCATCTCCTCGTCGGATGGCCGCTTGCCACCCTGAAATGCCTGCCGCACAGGCAAGATGCCCGAGGAGTGTTTGCGATGCGCAGGATCACCATGATCGGCACTGGATATGGGGCCGGTCTCTATGCGGCGGCACCGCCGATCACCGATTGCGCGAGGGCGCTGTCCGCATGAAGCTGGCCTATCTGCTCAATTCCTATCCGATCATCAGCACCACCTTCATTCGCCGCGAGATCGAGGCGATCGAGGCGCAGGGCGTGCCGGTGGCGCGCTGGGCGGTACGCAACTGGGACACCGCGCTCGTCGATCCGCTCGACATCGCCGAGCAGGCCCGCACGCGCTACATCCTCACCGGCGGCAAGGTGGCGCTCGCCCGCGATGTGATCGCCATGCTCATCGCGCATCCGCTGCGCACGCTGGCGGTGCTGCCACACTGGTGGCGCCTCTATCGCAAGGCCGGGCGCAATGTCGTGCAGCATTGCGCCTATCTCATTGAGGCCATGGCCTTCGCGCGCCGCGCCAACGCGGCGGACATCACACATGTCCACGTCCATTTCTCGACCAATGCGACCAGCGTTGCGATGCTCGCTCACCGGCTGGGCGGGCCGCCCTACAGCTTCACCGTGCATGGGCCCGATGAGCTGATCGATCCGCCCGCCCTCTCGCTGGCCGAGAAAGCGCACGACGCAACCCTCATCGTCGCCATCACCGATTATTGCCGCCGCCGCATCATCCAGGACGCGCCGGACTCGGCCGAGAAGGTGCGGATCGTCCATTGCGGCATTGATGTCGGCGAATTCGCTTATAAGCCTGAGCCGCCCGCAGCGCCCCGGATCGTCTGCGTGGGCCGCCTCTGCCACAACAAGGGGCAGAAGCATATTCCGGCGGCCGTGGCACAGGTGCGCGCGGAATTCCCGGACATTGTCGTCGATCTGCTGGGCGGAGGCGAGGACGAGGCCCTGATCCGCGCCGAGATCGAGAAATATGGCGTGCAGAACAATGTCGTCCTCCATGGCTGGGCGACCGGCGAGCAAGTCCGTGCCGGCATTCTCAGCGCGCGCGCGCTGTTGCTGCCCAGCTATGCCGAGGGACTGCCCATCGTCATCATGGAAGCGTTCGCCATGGGCCGCCCGGTGCTGACGACACGGATCACCGGCATTCCCGAACTGGTCGACAGCACATGCGGCTGGCTGTTCGAGGCGGGCGACGTGGACGGCATCGCACAGGCCCTGCGCGGCATCATGCGCGCCACACCCGAAGAGCGCGCCGCCATGGGGCGCGAAGGCCGCCGACGCGTCGAGGACCGGCATGATGTCAGGAAATCGGCGGCGGCGCTGATCGACACGTTCCAGGCAGCCAGCGACGGAGCCTGAGGCGCTGCTGGCGGCGGGGCCGTGTTTGGCACGCGCCTCTCCCACTTGCCAAGTTCGCCCTGAGCCTGCCGAAGGGCTCCCTTCTCTCTTTTGCATATGAAGAAGGAGGGGAGCGCTGCTGGGCTTGAGCCCTCATGGTTCAACGGGCCGCGACGATGGCTCTCCTCATCCTTCGCTTCCGTGCGTCATCATCCGTCCTCTCCGGGAAGCGGGAATCCAGAGACAGTTGGGAACTGGCTTTCCGTTTTCACAGGAATGACGAGGAATACCCGCGGGGGAGTACGATCAGCCCCGCTGGGACATCATTTGCACGCGCCATATCATTCCAGAGGAAAGGAGAATCCTTTCGACAGATTCAAGACGAACGGAAGTGTGGTGGAGGACAGTCGCGTGATCGAGTGAGGGCGCGTGCGCCATAAGCGCAAGGCGCGCGCAGGTGCCAATCCACGCCGTGTCAGCCCTTCCACGGAGCATCCCCCCTTCCGAGCCCGCCGACCCTCCCAAACGAAAAGGCCGGCGCAGCGGCCGGCCTTTCCCTCATTCTGTCCGCTGCGGTCAGGCGGCGTCGCCGGCCTTGCGCTTGGTTTCGGCGAAGACGCGGACGGGCTCCTTGCGGCCGTCCACCACATCCTTGTCGACCACCACTTCGCTCACGCCTTCCATGGTCGGCAGGTCGAACATGGTGTCGAGCAGGATCGCCTCGATGATCGACCGCAGGCCGCGCGCGCCGGTCTTGCGCTCGATGGCGCGCTGGGCGATCGCGGTCAGGGCCTCGTCGGTGAAGCTCAGCTCCACATTCTCCAGCTCGAAGAGCTTGCGATACTGCTTGACCAGCGCGTTCTTGGGCTCGGTGAGGATCTGCACCAGCGCCTTGATATCGAGGTCTTCCAGCGTCGCGATGACCGGCAGACGGCCCACGAATTCGGGGATGAGGCCGAATTTGAGCAGGTCCTCCGGCTCGCTCTGCTTGAGCAGCTCGCCCGTGCGGCGTTCTTCCGGCGCGGCGACATGCGCGCCGAAGCCGATGGACTTGCCCTCAAGCCGGTCGCCGATGATCTTCTCCAGCCCCGCAAAGGCCCCGCCGCAGATGAAGAGGATGTTCGTGGTGTCCACCTGCAGGAATTCCTGCTGCGGATGCTTGCGCCCGCCCTGCGGCGGCACGGAGGCCGTGGTGCCCTCCATGAGCTTGAGCAGCGCCTGCTGCACGCCCTCGCCCGAGACATCGCGCGTGATCGAGGGGTTCTCCGCCTTGCGGCTGATCTTGTCGATCTCGTCGATATAGACGATGCCGCGCTGCGCCTTCTCGACATTATAGTCGCTGGCCTGGAGCAGCTTGAGGATGATATTCTCCACATCCTCGCCGACATAGCCCGCCTCGGTCAGCGTCGTCGCGTCCGCCATGGTGAAGGGCACGTCGAACGTCTTGGCGAGCGTCTGCGCGAGCAGGGTCTTGCCGCAGCCGGTCGGGCCGATCAGCAGGATGTTGGATTTGGCAAGCTCGACATCGCCGGTCTTGGCGCCATGGTCCAGCCGCTTGTAGTGATTGTGGACGGCCACGGAGAGCACGCGCTTGGCGCGGTCCTGGCCGATCACATAATCGTTGAGCACGTCGCAGATCTGCTGCGGCGTCGGGTTGCCGCCATCCTTCCGGCCGACGAGACCGCCCTTGGTCTCCTCGCGGATGATGTCGTTGCACAGCTCCACGCACTCGTCGCAGATGAAGACGGTCGGCCCGGCTATGAGCTTGCGCACTTCATGCTGCGACTTGCCGCAGAACGAGCAATAAAGCGTGCTCTTCGAGTCCGATCCGGTGAGTTTAGTCATTCAATGCCTTTCTTCGCCCAGCCGCCGCACCGTGGCCGGGCCTTGCTGGCCGGTGCCATCCTAGCCCGCCAAACCGCCCAATCACAAGAGCCGAATAATGGACGATCCGCCGTTAACGACGGATGACCGCCCATCATAAGTCAGCCCTCGCTGCTCTCGGCCGCCGTCGGGCGCTTCTCGTAGACCTGATCCACCAGACCGAATGCCTTGGCCTCGTCCGCCTCCAGGAAGGTGTCGCGGTCCATGGCGGCCTCGATCTTGTCGAGCGGCTGGCCGGTATATTTGACGTAAAGATCGTTGAGGCGACGGCGGATGCGCAGGATTTCCTTGGCCTGGATCTCGATATCGGACGCCATGCCCTGCGCCCCGCCCGAGGGCTGGTGGATCATGATGCGCGAATTGCTCATGGCATAGCGCATGCCCGGCTCGCCCGATGCGAGCAGAAAGCTGCCCATGGACGCCGCCTGACCGATGCAGACCGTGCCCACGCGGGGCCGGATATACTGCATGGTATCGTGGATCGCCATGCCGCTGGTCACCACGCCGCCCGGCGAGTTGACGTACATCCAGATGTCCTTCTTCGGATTTTCCGATTCGAGGAACAGGAGCTGGGCCACGATGAGCGAGGCCATATGGTCCTCGACCTGGCCGGTCACGAAGATGATCCGCTCGCGCAGAAGGCGCGAATAGATGTCGAAGCTGCGCTCGCCCCGGTTGGACTGCTCGATGACGATGGGAACCAGCGCGGAAAGCGGATCGGGAAAACTCGTGGTCATGGACATCTTTCGGTTGTTGGTCCTGGGTAGCGCCTACATCGGATGTCTTGACGAAGCCTTCAAGGGCCTTAACCGCTTTGCCCGTCAGTCGGTTGTTCGCCGCTCGGCCAGCGCCAGCGGCGCGGGCTGCGCGAGATAGGCCAGACGCTTCATTTCCTGCCGGCCGCGCGTCACCGTATCGAGAATGAGGCCGGTCATGAAGCTGAGCGAGGCGAAGAGGCCCAGGCCCACGATGGCGATGACCGTGGGAAAGCGCGGCACCAGCCCCGTCTCCAGCCATGTCAGCACCACGGGGATGCCCAGCAGCACGCCCAGCAGCGCCGCCAGCGCCCCGATGAAGCCATAGAACCAGAGCGGGCGCTCGGTCCGGTAGAGCTGGATCATGGTGCGCAGGATGCGCCAGCCGTCGCGGAAGGTGTTGAGCTTGGAATGCGAGCCCTCCAGCCGGGCGGCATAGGCCGTCACGATCTCGCCGACGGGCATGTGCAGCTCCAGCGCGTGGACCGACATTTCCGTCTCGATCTCGAAGCCGGCGGAGAGCGCGGGGAAGCTCTTGACGAACCGCCGCGAAAACACGCGATAGCCGGAGAGGATATCCGTGAAGCTGCGCCCGAAGAGCCTGCGCAGCAGCCCGGTCATCAGCCTGTTGCCGAGCCGGTGCCCCGGCCGATAGGCAGCCTCCACCTCGGATCGACGGGCGCCCACGACCATGTCGAGATTCTCCGCCAGCATGGCCGCGACCAGCGCCGGCGCCGCGGCAGCCTCATAGGTGGCATCGCCATCGGCCATCACATAGACGTCCGCCTCCACATCGGCGAACATGCGGCGCACCACATGCCCCTTGCCCTGCTGGCGCACGCAGCGGACGATGGCGCCGGCAGCCTGCGCCACCGACACGCTTTCGTCCGTGCTGTTGTTGTCGAAGACGTGAATGGCGGCGCCGGGCAGCGCGGCCGCGAAATCGCGAACCGTCTGCCCGATCGCCGCCGCTTCATTATAGCAGGGCAGCAGCACGGCGATGCGGAGCTGCCCCGGCCAGCCTTGCCGATCGGAAGGCTGCGACATCGCCATGTCCGCCAGCGTCAGTCCTTCTTGGCAGCCGGCTTCTTGGCAGCCGGCTTCTTCGCCGGAGCCTTCTTGGCGGGAGCCTCCTCGGCGGCCGGCGCTTCGTCAGCGGCCTTGGCGGCCTTCTTCGCAGCCGGCTTCTTGGCCGGAGCCGAAGCCGCGGCTTCCTCGGTCGCCTCGGCCTTGGCCGCCTTGGCCGGCGCCTTCCTGGCAGCGGCCTTCTTGGCGGGCTTGGCGTCATGGTCGTGGTCATGGCCGCAGCCCGGACCGTGGACGTGCACCGCGCCTTCCTCGCTCTCGATCGCGGCTTCCAGATCCTCGCGGCTCACGACGCGCTCGCTGATCTGTGCCTTCTCGAAGAGATAGTCGACGACCTTGTCCTCATAGAGCGGCGCGCGCAGCTGCGCGGCGGCGAGCGGCTCCTGCTGGATATATTCCACGAAACGCTGGCGATCCTGCGGCGCATATTGCTGCGCGGCCTGGGCGATCAGGCGGTTCATTTCCTGCTGGGTGACTTCCACGCCATTGGCCTGGCCGATCTCGGAAAGCAGCAGCCCCAGGCGCACGCGGCGCTCGGCGATCTTGCGATAATCCTCGCGGTCGTTCTCCATCTCGGCGCGGGCCGCCTCGGGGTCTTCCTCGTGGCTGGCCTCGTGCTCAAGCTGGGCCCAGATCTGCTCGAACTCGGCCTCGACCATGCCCGGGGGCACGTCGAAATCATGGCCGGCGGCGAGCTGATCGAGAAGCTGGCGCTTCATGAACGTGCGCGTCAGGCCATTATGCTCCTGCTCGATATTGCCCTTGAGCAGCTCGCGCAGCTTCTCCAGGCTCTCCAGGCCGAGCTGCTTGGCGAACTCGTCGTCCGGCGCGCCCTCGCTGGGCTTCTTCACGGCCGTGATCGTGAGATCGAAGGTCGCGGCCTTGCCGGCGAGGTTCTTGGCCTGATAATCCTTGGGGAAGGTGACGTCGATCGTCTTTTCCTCGCCCACCTTCACGCCGACGAGCTGGTCCTCGAAGCCGGGGATGAGATTGCCCGAGCCGATGACCACGGCCATGCCGCTGCCGGTCCCGCCATCGAAGGGCACGCCGTCGACCTTGCCGGCGAAGTCCATCACCACCTGGTCGCCCGCGGCGGCCTTGTGGCTCTTGGCCGCATCCTCGAAGCGCTGGCTCTGCGCGGCCAAGCGCTCGACGGCTTCGTCCACCTGCGCGTCGCTCACGTCGACCGTGAGACGCTCCAGCTCGATCCCGTCGATGCTGGGCGCCGGCACCACGGGCAGCACTTCAAGCGCGACGCTGATCTGCGTGTCCTTGCCCTCGGCAAATTCCTCGACCAGCTCCACGGCGGGCTGCATGGCGGGGCGCAGGCCGTTGTCGGCAATCAGCTTCTCCACGCCCTCGCGCACGGACTTGTCCAGTGCCTCGCGTTGCAGGGCAGCGCCGTGCATCTTGCGGACCAGGTTCGCCGGCACCTTGCCGGGGCGGAAGCCGGGCATGCGCACCTGCGGCGCGATCGTCTTCAGCTCGGCATCGACCCGCGCGTCGATGTCCTTGGCGGTGACGGTCAGGGTATAGGCGCGCTTGAGGCCCTCGTTCAACGTCTCGACAATCTGCATATCTTCACTCAAGCCTTCCAAAAATCTGGCCAACTGTGGCTGAAATCTCTTGGGTCCGACCGAGGGCGAGGCGCCGCGAACTGGTGCGGGCGAAGGGACTCGAACCCCCACATCTTTCGATACCAGAACCTAAATCTGGCGCGTCTACCAGTTCCGCCACGCCCGCATCGGTCGCCGGTCGGCGCGGCATAGTGCATGAGGCGGCAAAGGGCAATCCCGCTCGCACGGGCGTGGGACGGGGTTTTCCTGCACTGGGACAGGGAAGGACATGGCAGGCGCCCATCCTAGAGAAAAGCATTGCCGTAGCGCTCGCGCAGGATGGTCTTCTGGACCTTGCCCATGCTGTTCTTCGGCAGTTCGGGCACCAGGTAAAGGCGCCTCGGCTGCTTGTAGCGCGCGAGGCGGTCGGCCAGGGCGGCGATCAGGGCATCGCCATCGGCAAAGGCCGGATCGCGCGGCACCACCACTGCCACGACCGCCTCGCCCAGATCGGGATGCGGCACGCCGACGACGGCGGATTCGCGCACCTGCGGCAACTCGTCCAGCGCCGTCTCCACCTCGGCGGGGTAGATATTGTAGCCGCCGGCGATGATGAGATCCCTGGCGCGGCCGACGATGGAGACATAGCCCCGCGTGTCGATGAAGCCCAGGTCGCCGGAGATGAAATAGCCGTCGCGAAAATCCTGCGCGGTCTTTTCCGGCATGCGCCAATAGCCTCGGAAGACATTGGGTCCGGCAATCTCGATGACGCCCACCTCGCCCACCGGGAGCGGCGCGCCCGTCTCCGGCTGTGCAATGCGGATGGAGACGCCGGGCAGCGGCAAGCCTACCGTGCCGGCGCGCCGCTCGCCCTCATAGGGGTTGGATGTGTTCATGTTCGTTTCGGTCATGCCGTAGCGTTCGAGAATGGCATGGCCGGTGCGGTGCACGAATTCGCGGTGGATCTCCGCCGAGAGCGGGGCGGAGCCGGAGATGAACAGGCGCATGTGGCCCACCAGATCGCGGCCGAAGCCGGGCTCGCCGAGCAGGCGGATGTAGAAGGTCGGCACGCCCATCATCACCGTGGCGTCGGGCAGCGCCGCCATGACGCGCGCGGCATCGAAGCCGGGCTGGAAGAGCATGGAGGCGCCGGCCGCCAGCGTCACGTTGGTGGCGACGAACAGGCCGTGGGTGTGGAAGATGGGCAGCGCGTGCAGCAGCACGTCCTCGCCGGTGAAGCGCCAATGGTCGACCAGAGTGAGCGCATTGGAGGCGAGATTGGCGTGGCTCAGCATCGCGCCCTTGGAGCGGCCGGTGGTGCCCGATGTGTAGAGGATCGCGGCGAGATCGTCGTCGGCGCGCGCGAGGGTGGCGAACGTCTCCGGCGCGGCGGCCGCCAGCGCGGGCAGAGTCCCCTCCCCACTCAAGCCCCCGCCCAAGCCCAGCGTCTCGACCCTTATGCCGCCCCGCGTCGCCGCAAGAGCCCGCCCCTCGCCCTCGCGCGCCGGATCGCAGACGAACAGGGCGGGCTCGGCATCGGCCAGGAAATAGGCCAGCTCGCCGGCGGTATAAGCGGGGTTGAGCGGCAGGAAGACGGCGCCGGCGCGCAGGCAGCCCAGATAGAGCATGAGCATGTCGATGCTCTTGCCCGCCTGCACCGCCACGCGGTCTCCCACGCCGACGCCAAGCGCGGCGAGCAGCGCGGCATAACGGGCAGAGGCGCGCTCCACCCCGGCATAATCGAGCACGCGCCCATCCGGCAGGCGCGCGAACGGGTGCGTCCGGTCCACCGGGAAACGGGCGGCAAGCGTATCGTAGAGATTGGCCATCGCGCGGCCCCTGTCAGGCAGTGCGGGTGCGCGCCGCGATGTGGCGATTCACCACGAGGCCGCCGGCGAAGGTGACGAAGGTGAGCGCAATGAGCGTGGCGATGAGCGGATAGCTCTGATCGCCCGCGACGCTGAGCAGCCAGCCGCCGAACAGGCCGGTGAGCACTCCGCCCATCCGCCCGATCATCAGCGCCACGCCGATGCCGGTGGCGCGCACATTCTCCGGGTAGCCCAGCGTGATGAAGGCATAGCCGGCAGCGATGCAGGTGCTGTCGAAGATGCCGACGCCCGCAATGGCGAGAATGATGATCCAGTAGCTGGAGGCGCTGGGCGCCCCGCCCGCATCCATGAGCGCGCTAAGCAGGACCAGCAGGCTGATGAGCGTCAGCGTGCTCGCCGTCAGCACCACGCGACGGGAGCCGAAATAATAGATCAGCGGACCGGCGATCAGCGTGGAGCTGACGGCGCAGACATTGAAGGCGAAGGCGCCCTGGAGCGCCTGCTCCATGGGGAAATGCGCCATGGTGAGCATGGTCGTGGCCCAGGAGATGATGCTGTAGGCAATGAACTGCGCGGAGAAGAAGAGCAGCCAGCCGCCCAGATTGAGGCGCAGGAACTTGCGATCGAACGCGCTCTCCTTCGGCCCGGCGGGCGTGCTCGCGGTCGGCGTGGCGATGGGCGCGGGCGCGAGGTCCGCCTCGGTCAGCGTGGGATCGAGATGACGCCGCACCAACCGCAACGCCTCGCCGATGCGTCCCCTGGCGGCGAGATGCGCGGGCGAATCGGGCAGGAAGAGATAGACCAGCAGCGTCAGTGCCAGCGTGAGCGCTCCGCAGGCGATGAAGCAGCCGCGCCAGCCCAGCACGGGAATGAGCGAGATGAGGGCCAGCGAGCCGACCATGCCGCCAAAGGGCGTACCCACCGCCATGAAGGCAATGGCGGCGGGCTGGATGCGGCGAGGCAGCCACTCGGCCACCAGCGCGATGGAGACCGGCGTCGCGGCGCCAAAGCCCATGCCGCTGGCAAAGCGCACCAGCGTCATCTCCGTCACGCTGTTGGTGAGGCCCGCCGCCGCCGTGCCGAGCGCGAAGAGCACCGCCGAGACCATCAGCACGCGCTTGCGGCCGAAGCGGTCGCCCAGTGGCCCGCCAATGCCCGAACCGAGCGAGAGGCCGACCAGCGCCGCCGCCATGGCGGGGCCGAAGGCGGCGCGCTCCACGCCCCAATCCTCAAGGATGACGGGCGTGAGCAGGCCGAGAAGCTGGAGATCGAGGCCCTCCACCATCAGGAGGACCTGCATCAGGACGAGAATGCGAATCTGTGTCGCGCCGATGGGCCGCTGGTCGAGCCGGTCCGCAAGTGCCATGCCGGCGCAATCCTCTCTTCTGTCTGTTTATATTTCGACCTGGCTACCTAACTCCACGACGCGGTTGGTGGGCAAGCGGAAAAACTCCATCGCGCTTTCCGCGTTGCGCAGCATCCAGGCAAACAGCTTCTCGCGCCAGATGTGCATGGCCGGCCGCGCGGAGGGCAGCAGCGTCTGTCGGGCGAGGAAGAAGCTGGTCTCCATCATCTTGAAATTCTGCCCGCAGCCCTGGACGTTGGCGAGCGCGGCAGGCACGTCCGCCTCTTCCATGAAGCCGTAATTCAGCACCAGCCGGTAGAAGCCGCGGCCCAGATCGTCGATGTCGCAGCGCTTTTGCGGGTCCACGGTGGGAATGTCCCTGATCCGCACGGTGAGCAGCACCACGCGCTCGTGCAGCACCTTGTTGTGCTTGAGATTGTGCAGCAGCGCGTGAGGCACGCCGTCGGGCGAAGAGGTCATGAACACCGCCGTGCCGGGCACACGCACCGCGCTGTTGGCGGCCGAGGCGACGAAGACGGGGATGGGCATGGCCGATTCGCGCAGCCGCGCCATCATCAGGCTGCGGCCCTTCGCCCAGGTGGTGAGCAGCGTGAAAATGACGAAGCCGATGAGCAGCGGGAACCAGCCGCCATCCGGTATCTTGGTGAGGTTGGCGGCGAAATAGGCGCCGTCCACCAGATAGAAGACGCCGAGCAGCGGCAGCGAGAGCCAGGGCTTCCACTTCCACAGCTTGAAGAGCACCACCGTCAACAGGACATTGTCGATGAACATCGCGCCGGTGACGGCGATGCCATAAGCGGCGGTGAGATTGGACGAGGTCTGGAAGGTCAGCACCAGCAGGATGACCATGACCAGCAGGCCCCAGTTGATGAGCGGAATATAGATCTGCCCGGCGGTGGACGCGCTGGTGTGGGCAATACGCAGGCGCGGCATGAAGCCAAGCTGGATGGCCTGCTGCGTCACCGAGAAGGCGCCCGAGATAACGGCCTGGCTGGCGATGATCGCAGCCATCGTGGCGATGATGACCAGCGGCAGGCGGAACCAGTCCGGCGCCAGGTTGAAGAAGGGGCTTTCCAGCGCCGGCAGCCCGTCGCGCATCAGCAGCGCGCCCTGCCCCATATAGTTGATGATGAGCGCCGGCAGCACGAACCACAGCCAGGAGAAGCGAATGGGATTGCGGCCGAAATGGCCCATGTCCGCATAGAGCGCCTCCGCGCCCGTCACGGCCAGCACCACCGCGCCCAGCGCCAGGAAGGCCTGCAAGGGCGTGAGCAGGAAGAAATTGAGCGCATGCCAGGGGTTGAGCGCGGCGATGATGGCCGGCGTCTGCACGATGCTGAACAGGCCCAGCGCGCTGATGCACAGGAAATAGAATACCATGATGGGGCCGAACAGCCGCGCCACCCGGCTCGTGCCCCCGCGCTGGATGGAGAAGAGGAAGATGAGCAGCGCCAGCGCCAGCGGCACCACGAGCTTGCCGAAGGCGGGATTGACCACCGCCAGGCCCTCCACCGCCGAGAGCACCGAGACGGCCGGCGTAATCATGCTGTCGCCATAGAAGAGCGAGGTGGCGAACACGCCCAGCAGCACGATGCCCGCCGACCAGCGCTGCGAAGGCACCGAGCGGCTGATGAGCGCCAGCAGCGCCAGCGATCCGCCCTCGCCCTTGTTGTCCGCCTTCATGATGATGGTGACATATTTGAGCGTCACCACCAGCATCATCGACCAGAACATGAGGCTGATCGAGCCCATGATATGGGGCGTGTCGAGCGGCAGGATGTGGTGGCCGGCGAATGCCTCGCGGAAGGCATAGAGCGGGCTGGTGCCGATATCGCCGAAGACGATGCCGATGGAGCCCATGACGAGCTTGATCGCGCCCTCGGGCCGTGGCGCGCCATCGCCATGCGGCACGGGCGCGGCGGGGGAGTCGGTCGCTTGATGATCGGCAGCTGTCACCTGGACGCCCACACCTTTGTCATCGCCCGAACCCGCGCCTGTGCGCGGCCGGGCCATGGAACGCGGCGCGCCCTAACACTTCGTCCGGGCAGGCGCAATCATGTTCGGGAGCGCCGCGCCGACAGCCTCACGGGGCCGGCTCAGTCCCGGCCTTGGCCGCCTCGCGGGCCGCGATCATCTGGTCGAGCAGGCCGAGATTGCGCACCAGCTCGGCTCGCAGATCGGCCTCTTCCGGCAGCCGCTCGGCCAGCGCCGTCCAGATCGGCACGGTCTTCTCGAACTCGCCCGACTGGGCCAGAGCGAGGCCATAGAAATAATTGGGCGAGATGCCCTCCGGCTCCAGCGCCAGCGCGCGGCGATAGGCGTAATCGGCGCTCGGGGAGAGCGTGCCGCCGGCATGGGCGAGCAGGGCATTGCCCAGCCCCACCCACAGATTGGGGTCCTCCGGGAATTCGCGCAGACCGCTCAGCAGCACATTGGCGGCGTCCTGCGTGTCGCCCTGACGGCCGAGCCCGTCCGACATGACCAGCCATTTGGCGGCGGGGCCGACGCGCTCGCCGATGGAGCGGCGCTTCTCGGCAAGGCGCTCGTCGAAAGTGACGGTGGCCTTGGCCTGGACGCTGTGACCGGCAAGGCCCGGATGCCCCCACCAGGCATAGCCGGCGAGGCCCAGCAGCAGCGCGGCGGCGGGCGCCGCCATGTCCCGCGCGGGCAGGCGTGCGCCGAGCATGAGTCCGATGCCGACCAGCAGGCCGAGCACGGCGGCGATCAGCAACCCGGTCATGCGCCGGTCCCCTTCCCGCTGCGCTGCTTGAGCCGCCCGGCGACGATGACGCCGCCCGTGCCCAGCAGCAGCAGCGGCGCCGCCCAGAGCGGCCACAGCATGGGGTCGGCGGTGGGCTTGTAGCTGATCCAGTCGCCATAGCGTTCGATCAGCCAGGCGCGGATATGCTCGGGCGCCTCGCCGCGCGCGATGCGCTCGCGGATCTCCGAGCGCAGGTCCGAGGCCATGCTGGCATTGCTGTCCGCGATCGACTGGCCCTGACAGGTGAGGCAGCGGATCGTCTCCATCAGCGCCTTGGCCTGCGCTTCCTGTGCGGGATCGGGGAGCTGGGTGTCGGCATAGGGCGCCGGCGGCAGCGCGGTCTGCGCCAGCAGCGCCGATGCGGGCACGAGCGTGAGCGCCAGAACAAGCATCGCCGGCGGAAATGGCAGAGACAGGCGCATCATCCTTCCGCCTCCCGCAGCTTGCCCAGGATGGTGTTCATGTCCTGCGGCATGATCGGCCCCACATGCTGGTAACGGATCACGCCCTTACCGTCGACGATAAAGGTTTCAGGCACGCCCGAGGAGCCCATGTGGAATTGCAGCGTCGAGCGCGCGTCGAGGCCGATGCGGTCATAGGGATTGCCGTGCCGCTCCAGGAAGCGGTCCACATCGGGGCGCGCATCGCGGATGGCGACGCCCTCGATGAGCACGCCGCGCTGCTGGAGCGCCACGAGCTGCGCGGATTCCGCCACGCACGGCACGCACCAGCTCGCGAAGATGTTGACGATGCGCACCTTGCCGTCCGCCAGATCGCCAGTGGAGAGCGGCGGATTGGCGGAGGAAGCGGCGGGCAGCGCCAGCGTGGGCATCGGCTTGCCGATCATGCGCGATTCGATGACGTGCTGCTCGGGCTTGCGCAGACCGAGAGAGGCGACGGCAAGGAAGATGAGATAGGCGCCGAGCGGCAGCCAGAGGAGCCATTTGCGCTTCATGCGGTCACGGCCCTCCGGGCCCGTCCGCGCAGCCAGCCGCGGCCCGCGCGCCCGGCCAGCGCCAGCAGGCCGCCAAAGGCGATGAGCCCGCCGCCATACCAGATGAAAGTGACGAACGGCTTCCACCAGATGCGCAATTGCCAGCGTCCGTCATCGAGCTGTTCGCCGAGCACGACATAGAGCTGCCCGTCCCAGGCGGTGAGCTGGGCGGATTCGGTGGTGGGCGTCGGCGGGTCGGAGAAGAAGCGGGCCTGCGGATGCATGATCGCGGGCGCGCGGCCGCTCCGGCTCACCGCCATGGTGGCGTCCATCGCCGTCCAATTGGGCCCGGCCAGCGGCGAGACATCGCGGAACTCGACCGTCCAGCCGGAAATGGCGATCTTGTCGCCCGGCCGCGCCGCGACCAGCCGTTCGCTGCTGAAGGCCGTGTCGCTCGCCATGCCGCCAATGCTGACCGCGCAGCCCAGATGCGCGATGACCATGCCCCAGGTGAACAGCGGCGTGCGGCGCAGATTGCGGCCGAACAGCGGCATGATGCTGGCGAGCGCGACGCCCGCCGCGACGGTGAGGCCGAGCAGCGGCATGATGCCGATGCGCGCGCCGGCCAGTCCCTTGACCGCCGCCAGCACGAGCACCGCGAGGCCGATGGCCGGCGCGCTCTTGCGCAGCAGCGCCTTCAGATCGTCATGGCGCCAGCGCGCCAGCGGGCCGAGGACGAGCAGCGCCAGCAGCACCAGCGTGACCGGGCCCACGATCATGTTGAAATATGGCGGGCCTACGGAAACGCGCACACCCATCATCTCGGTGAGCAGCGGATAAAGCGTGCCGATGAAGACCAGGCCGAGGATGACGCAGAGCAACAGGTTGTTGAGGACGAGGAAGGCCTCGCGACTCACCGGCTCGAACCGCTTGCCCTCGTTCACCGTGCCGATGCGCAGCGCGAAGAGGACGAGCGCGCCGCCGATATAGAGGCCGAGCAGCACGAGCAGGAAACCGCCGCGCGTGGGATCGACCGCGAAAGCATGGACGCTGGTGAGAATGCCCGAGCGCACCAGAAAGGTGCCGACCATCGACATGGCGAAACCGACTACCGAGAGCATGATCGTCCACGCCCGCAGCGCATCGCGCGTGGCGAACACGGAGGCGCTGTGGAACAAGGCCGTCGCCGCCAGCCAGGGCATGAGCGAGGCGTTCTCCACCGGGTCCCAGAACCACCAGCCGCCCCATCCCAGCTCATAATAGGCCCAGTAGGAGCCGGCGGTGATGCCGAGGGTGAGCATGATCCAGGCGGCGAGCACCCAGGGCCGCACGGCGCGGGCGAAGCGCACGTTCACTTGCCGCGTGAGCAGCGCGCCGACCGCGAAGGAGAAGGCGACCGACAGGCCCACATAGCCGAGGTAGAGCGGCGGCGGATGGAAGGCCTGGCCCGGGTCCTGCAACAGCGGATTGAGTCCCCGCCCGTCCGCCGGCGCCGGATCGAGCCGGGCGAAGGGATTGGACGCGAACAGCAGGAAGGCATAGAAGCCCAGAGAAATGGCGGCCTGGGCGCCGAGCGTGGCATAATGGGTCGCGCGATCCAGCCCGCGCTCGAACAGCGCGACGGCGCCGCCGGCAAGGCTCATCACCATCACCCAGAGCAGCATGGAGCCCTCGTGATTGCCCCATGTGCCGGCGAACTTGTAGATGATGGGCTTCATCGAATGGCTGTTGGCCGCCACCAGATAGACCGACATGTCCGAGCGCAGGAACAGCGTGACCAGCAGCACGAAGGCAAAGGCGGCGAGCGCGCCCTGGGCCAGCGCGACCGGCCGCATCAGGCGCGCGGCGACGGGATGGCTCCGGGCGACGGCGGCCCAGGCCAGAAGGAGCTGGAGCCCGGCCAGCAGCGCGGCCAGCCACAGGGCGGCAAGTCCGGTCTCAGCGATCATTGCGCGGTCGCTTCAACCTTGTGCGTGGTGGGATCGTAGTTGATGCCGGCCATCTCGCGCGGCATGTAGCGCTCGTCATGCTTGGCGAGCAGCTCGGTGGCGCGGAACGTGCCGCTCTCGTCGAAACTGCCCTCGGCAATGGCGCCCGATCCTTCCTTGAACAGATCCGGCGCGATGCCGGAGAAGCTGGCCGGCACCTGTGCCTCCCCGTCGCTGAGCCGGAAGTGGATGGTGACTCCGTCCGCCTGCCGCTCGATGCTGCCGGGCACGACCATGCCGCCCAGGCGAATGGCGCGGCCGGGTTCCACGGTCTGCTTGCCGACTTCGCTCGGCGTGAAGAAATAGGCCGCCCGATCCTTGAGCGCGGACATGGCGAGCAGCACCGCGCCGATCATGGCGGCGAGCGCCAGCAGGATGAGGACGAGGCGCTGATGCTTGCTCTTGAGCGGTCCGCGCGGCGCGGGTTTGGCATTGGTGGCCATGGTTCAGCTCAGCTCCGTTCGCGCAGCGCGTCGGCGCGCGCCTCGGCATCGCGGGCGGCGCGCCAGGCCCACAGGCTGGTCGCCACGACGCCCGCAAGCATGATGGCATAAGCGGAAAAGACGAAGGGCCAGGGGTTCATCAACTATCCTCGCGCCATGCGGCGCTGCCGCGCCTCGATGCGCGTCTCGGCCAATATGGCGCGCATCCGCAAAAGAACAATGGCCGAAAACCAGAGCGTAAAGCCCAGCAAACTCAGGAAAAGCTGCCAGAGCATCGACGAATCGATGCTGCTCCCGGTCAGCGTGATGCTCCGCCCCTGATGCAGGCTGTTCCACCACACCACCGAATAATGGATGATCGGCAGGTTGATGGCGCCGACCAGCGCGAAAAGGGCCGTGGCGCGGCTGACGCCGCCGCCCTGCGCGCTGTCCGCGCTCGCCCGCGCCAGCGCCATATAGCCCAGATAGAGGAAGAGCAGGATAAGCATGGAGGTCATCCGCCCGTCCCACTCCCACCATGTGCCCCAGGTCGGGCGGCCCCAGATCGAGCCGGTGGCAAGGCAGATGGCCGTGAACAGCGCGCCCGGCAAGGCGATGCCCCGCCCCGCAACCGCCGCGAGCGGATGGCGCCAGACAAGCTGCATGATCCCGGCGATGGTGAGGCCCGTCCACCCGCCCATGCCCAGCCAGGCCGCGGGCACATGGATGTAGAGGATGCGGAAGCTCTCGCCCTGGAGATAGTCCGCCGGCGCCAGCAGCAACCCGGCGAGACAGCCCGCCAGCGCCAGCACGGCGCCCGACCAGAAGAGCCACGGCGTCAGCGGCCGGGCGATGCCAAGGAAGCGGCGCGGATTCGCAAACGCATGCATGGCGCCTCCTTTAGAGCGGTCGGACGGCAGAGGCCAGAGCGTTGACGCGGCCGATGTTGACAATGTCTCATTCCAGTGGCGTGCGCGCCCTATGGGATGGCCGGCGCGCGCAAAGCCGGTGCCAGCGCCGTCTCTTCTCCGGCCCTGCCCTTCGCCCGCCCCGCCCTGTCCCGGAATCGCGGGACACGGATTTTTTGTGTCAATGGGGCGACAAAGCGCGAATCTCTTCCTATATGCCCGCCAAGACCGGTGCCACGGGCGCTGCCATTTCCCCTGTTGTCAATCGAGTGCGTGCGCATGTTGACTACCCATCCTTTCGACGACGACAAACTGCGCGAGGAATGTGGGATTTTCGGGGTTTATGGGGTCGAGCGCGCGTCCGCCATGGTCGCGCTCGGTCTCCACGCCCTCCAGCATCGCGGGCAGGAAGCGGCGGGAATCACGAGCTGGGACGGCCGCGATTTCCACAGCCAGCGCGCCATGGGCCATGTCGCCGGCAATTTCGACAATGAGGAAGTGATCCGCCAGCTCGCCGGCCGCGTGGCCTGCGGGCATGTGCGCTATTCCACCACCGGCGAGACGGCGCTGCGCAACGTGCAGCCGCTTTATGCCGAGCTTTCCTCCGGCGGCTTCGCCATTGCCCACAATGGCAACATCTCCAACGCCATGAACCTGCGCAAGCGGCTGGTGCGCGATGGCGCCATCTTCCAGTCGACCAGCGATACCGAAGTCATCATCCACCTCGTCGCCAAATCGCGCTACCGCACGCTGCTGGATCGCTTCATCGACGCGCTCAAGCAGGTGGAGGGCGCTTATTCGCTGATCTGCCTGACGCCGAACGCGCTCATCGCCTGCCGCGATCCGCTGGGCATCCGCCCGCTCGTCATGGGCCGGCTGGGCGACGCCATCATCTTCGCCTCCGAAACGGTGGCCTTCGACGTGGTGGGCGCCGAATATGTCCGCGACGTGGAGCCCGGCGAACTGATCGTGGTGACGCAGGGCGGCGACATCCGCTCGCACCGCCCCTTCGGCGAACAGAACCGGCCGCGCCCGTGCATCTTCGAGCATGTCTATTTCTCGCGGCCCGATTCGATCGTGGACGGCAACAGCGTCTATTCGGTGCGCAAGCAGATCGGCGCGCAGCTCGCGCTGGAAAGCCCGGTCGATGCCGATCTCGTCATTCCCGTGCCGGACAGCGGCGTGCCGGCCGCCATCGGCTACGCCCAGCAATCGGGCATTCCCTTCGAGCTGGGGATCATCCGCTCCCATTATGTGGGGCGCACCTTCATCCAGCCGGGCGACAAGGTCCGCCATCTGGGCGTGAAGCTCAAGCACAACGCCAACCGCGCGCTCATCGCCGGCCAGCGCGTGGTTCTGATCGACGATTCGATCGTGCGCGGCACCACCAGCCTCAAGATCGTGCAGATGATGCGCGAGGCCGGCGCGCGCGAGGTGCACATGCGCATCGCCAGCCCGCCGACGCGGCATAGCTGCTTCTACGGCGTGGATACGCCCGAGCGCGGCAAGCTGCTCGCCCACAAGATGGACGTGGCGCAGATGTGCGCCTTCATCCATGCCGACAGCCTCGCCTTCGTCTCCATCGACGGGCTCTACAAGGCCGTGGGCGAAACCCATCGCAACCCGGAGAACCCGCGCTATTGCGACGCCTGCTTCACCGGCGATTATCCCACGACGCTCACCGATCTCGACGATCTCACTCAGGTGAACCAGCTTGAACTGCTGAGCGAGCGCGTCCTCGAACCCGGAATCGAGCCGGGCGAATGACGGACGCGCAGGGGGACGAGGGGCCGCTCGCCGGGCGGATCGCACTGGTGACGGGCGCGAGCCGCGGCATTGGCGCGGCGACCGCCGTGGCGCTGGCCGCGCGCGGTGCGCATGTGCTGCTGGTGGCCCGCACGACGACGGATCTGGAAGCGGTGGAGCAAGCCATCCACGATGCCGGCGGCAGCGCCACCATCGCGCCGCTGGACCTGACGGACGGCGAGAGCATCGTGCGCCTGGCCAAGGCCGTGGCGGAGCGCTGGGGCGTGCTCGATGCGCTGGTACTCAATGCCGCGACGCTCGGTACGCTGGCGGCGGTGCCGGCCATCGACACCAAGGAATTCGCGCGGCAGCTCACGCTCAACATCTCCGCCCCGCAGGCGCTGATCGCCGCTTTCGACCCGATGCTGCGCGCGAGCCGGGATGCACGGGTGGTAGCGCTCACCACCGGCGTCGCGGCAGAGCCCCGCGCTTATTGGGGCGCTTATGGCGCCTCCAAGGCCGCGCTCGAAGTGCTGGTCGCGGCCTATGGGCAGGAAGTGCGCGATGTGACGAACATCCGCACCCACATCGTCGAGCCCGGCGCCACCCGCACCACCATGCGCGCGCGCGCCTATCCGGGCGAGGACCCCGCGACGGTCAAGACGCCCGATGTGGTGGGCGAAGCCATCGCCGCGATGATCGCCGCCGACACGCCGGACGGCGAGCGGCTGGAATTGCCGAAGATTCAGTAAGGATAAGGCCGGGGCGCGCCCGCGCGCTGTCCTCCCGACGGCGCGCGCATGGTTTGCGCGCACAGCGAACCGGTGTGAAGACCCTCAGATATACTTCCAACCGTGCTCCTGCGCAGGCAGGAGCCCAGGGCGGCTGGGCGCTTCGATCGGATTATGGCGCAGCCGGATCGACTGGCGCAAACATCTCAGACTATTCCGTCAGATCGTCCCATACGCCCTTGATCTTCGAGAAGAACCCGCTGGATTGCGGACACTCCTCGCCGGTCTCGGTGGCGCGGAATTCCTCCAGCAGCTCCTTCTGGCGCGCGCTGAGCCGGGTGGGCGTCTCGACGTCGATCTGCATGACCAGATCGCCGAACCCGCGCGCATTCAGCACCGGCATGCCGGCGCCGCGCTGACGGAGCTGCTTGCCGGACTGGAGCCCCGCGGGAATGCGGATGTCATGCGTCTCGCCGTCGAGCCCCGGCACCTGGACGGTGCCGCCGAGCGCGGCTAGCGTGAAGCTCACCGGCACGCGGCAGAAGAGATTGACCCCTTCCCGCTCGAAAATGGCGTGCCGCTTGATGTGCAGGAAGATGTAGAGATCGCCCGGCGGCGCGCCGCGCGGCCCGGCCTCCCCCTGCCCGGCCAGGCGGATGCGGGTGCCGTCATCCACGCCGGGGGGAATCTTGATGTCGAGCGTGCGGCCCTTGTCCACGCGTCCTTCGCCCCGGCAGGCGCGGCAGGGCGACTTGATGCGCTGGCCCGCGCCATGGCAGCTCGGGCAGGTGCGCTCGACGACGAAGAAGCCCTGCTGGGCGCGCACCTTGCCGTGGCCGGCGCAGGTGGGGCAGGTCTCGGCGCTGGTGCCCGGCTCCGCGCCGCTGCCCTCACAGGCATCGCAACGGGTCGAGACGTCGATGGTGATCGCCGTCTCCTTGCCGTGGAAGGCGTCTTCCAGGCGGATCTCCATGTCGTAGCGCAGGTCCGCGCCGCGCTGCTGGCGCTGCTGGCCACGCCCGCCGCCGCCAAAACCGGAGCCGAAGATCGTCTCGAAAATATCGCCGATGTCGGAGAAATCCGCGCTGTGGAAGCCGCCTCCGCCGCCGCCCATGCCGCCCTGCCGGAAGGCGGCATGGCCGAAGCGGTCGTAAGCGGCGCGCTTCTGCTCGTCCTTCAGGCAGTCATAGGCCTGGCTGATGGCCTTGAACTTCTCCTCGCTATCCTTGCAGCCCGGGTTCTTGTCCGGGTGATAGCGCATGGCCAGGCGGCGATAGGCGCTCCTGATGGTGCCCGCGTCCGCCGTCCGCTCGACTTCGAGCAGCTCGTAAAAATCGATTTCCGTGCTCATGCCCGTCCCGCCCCTGCCTGCAAACCCGTTCGCCCGTGGGAGAAGGCGAACGGGTCCGCAGCGTCAGACATCAGCCCTTGTTGTCTTCGTCGACTTCGGAGAACTCGGCGTCGACGACATCGTCCTGCCCGCCCTCGGCGGCGGCCTGCTCACCCGAGGGCGAAGCGGCGGCCTGCTGCTCCTTCTCGTAGATGGCCTGGCCGAGCTTCATGGCGACCTGGGCCAGCGCCTGGGTCTTTTCCTTCATGGCCTCGACATCGCCGCCCTCGACGGCGGTCTTGAGCGTGGCCACGGCCGTCTCGATCTCGCCCTTGAGAGCCGCGTCGACCTTGTCGCCATGCTCCTGGAGCTGGCGCTCGGTCGTGTGGATGAGGCTCTCGGCGCTGTTCTTCGCCTCGGCCGATTCGCGGCGCTTCTTGTCCTCTTCGGCAAAGCGCTCCGCATCCTTGACCATCTGGTCGATGTCGGCATCGTTGAGGCCGCCCGACGCCTGGATCTTGATCTGCTGCTCCTTGCCCGTGCCCTTGTCCTTGGCGGACACGTTCACGATGCCGTTCGCGTCGATGTCGAAGGTCACTTCGATCTGCGGCACGCCGCGCGGCGCGGGCGGGATGCCCACCAGATCGAACTGGCCGAGCAGCTTGTTGTCCGCCGCCATCTCGCGCTCGCCCTGGAAGACGCGGATCGTCACGGCCTGCTGATTGTCGTCGGCGGTCGAATAGACCTGGCTCTTCTTGGTCGGGATCGTGGTGTTGCGGTCGATCATGCGGGTGAACACGCCGCCCAACGTCTCGATGCCCAGCGACAGCGGGGTCACGTCGAGCAGCAGCACGTCCTTCACGTCGCCCTGGAGCACGCCGGCCTGAATGGCGGCGCCCATGGCGACCACTTCATCCGGGTTGACGCCGGTGTGCGGCTCCTTGCCGAAGAACTCCTTCACCACTTCACGCACGCGCGGCATGCGGGTCATGCCGCCCACCAGCACCACTTCGGCGATGTCGCCGGCCGAAAGGCCCGCGTCCGCCAGCGCCTTCTTGCAGGGCTCCAGCGTGCGCTTGATGAGATCGCCCACCAGCCGCTCCAGGTCCGCGCGCGTGATCGTCTTGACCAAGTGCTTGGGGCCGTTCTGGTCGGCGGTGATGAAGGGCAGGTTGACCTCGGTCGTCTGCGCGCTGGAAAGCTCGATCTTGGCCTTCTCAGCGGCTTCCTTGAGCCGCTGGAGCGCAAGCTTGTCCTTGGTGAGGTCGATGCCCTCGTCCTTCTTGAAGTCCTCGGCGAGGTACTGGACGATCTTGGAGTCGAAATCCTCGCCGCCCAGGAAGGTGTCGCCGTTGGTCGACTTCACTTCGAAGACGCCATCGCCGATCTCCAGGATCGAGATGTCGAACGTGCCGCCGCCAAGGTCATAGACGGCGATGGTCTTGCCGTCCTGCTTCTCCAGGCCATAAGCGAGCGCAGCCGCGGTCGGCTCGTTGATGATGCGCAGCACTTCCAGGCCCGCGATCTTGCCGGCGTCCTTGGTCGCCTGACGCTGGGCGTCGTTGAAATAGGCAGGCACCGTGATGACGGCCTGCGTCACCGTCTCGCCCAGATAGCTCTCGGCGGTTTCCTTCATCTTCTGGAGAATGAAGGCGGAAATCTGCGAGGGGCTATAGTCTTCGCCGCCGGCCTTCACCCAGGCGTCGCCATTGCTGCCCTTGGCGATGGCGTAAGGGACCAGTTCCATGTCCTTGCGGGTCAGCGGATCGTCGAAGCGGCGGCCGATGAGGCGCTTCACGGCGAAGATGGTGCTGTCCGGGTTGGTGACTGCCTGGCGCTTGGCCGGCTGGCCGATGAGCCGCTCGCCATCCTTGGCGAAGGCGACGATGGAGGGCGTCGTGCGCGCGCCTTCCGCATTTTCGATCACCTTGGGTTTGCCGCCGTCCATCACCGCGACGCAGCTGTTCGTCGTGCCCAGATCGATACCGATAACCTTCGCCATAGTCTTCCTCTTCAAACCCCAATGCTTCAGCGGTTTACAGGCCCCGCCGCGACATGGCGCCAGCGAGTTCCCCTGCTTCGTTGCCGGATATAAGATGGCTTTCGCTTGGCACAAGACATGTGCGCGCCTAGAATCCGCGCCGGATCGCAGGAAAGAGGAAGAATGATGAACGCACTGGCCCGCGCAATCGGCCTCCCCGCGGCGCTCGCGCTGCTCGGCGGATGCGGCCGGGAGAAGCCGCTTTATGTCGACGGCGCCTATGTCCGCCTCAATCCCAATCCGGACAATCCGGCCGCCGGCTATTTCACCATCCATGGCGGCGAACGGCCGGTCACGCTGCGCGCGGTGGAGACGGATGCGGCCGTGCGGCTGGAGATGCACGAGAGCATGGGCGGCGGCGGCATGGCCTCGATGAAGGCGATCGACAGCGTCGATGTGCCCGCGCGCGCCACCGTCAGCTTCGCGCCAGGAGGCAAGCATCTCATGCTCTGGACGATCAATCCGCAGGCGATCGCCGCGGGCAAGATCCAGTTCAAGCTCACTTTCTCGAACGGCGACCGCATTCTGGTGGATGCCGAAATCCAGGGGCCCACCGGCAATCCCACGGGCAACGCCCCCGAAGCCCCCACCACCGGCACCACCCACGCGCATGTCGAGGTGCACTGAACGAGATGCACTGAGCAGCGCGGAGCGGCAGGACTCCTAAGCTTTCAAGCTTTTGCCGCGTAGATCAGGCGGCCCTCGCCCAGATAGCCGAACATCGCGTCCAGATCATGCTCGCCCACAGCGAAGCAGCCCTGGCTGCGGCCGAGCTTGCCGTGCGTGCGGATCATGTCCGCATTCGCATACCAGGCGCCGTGAATGACGATGGCGCGATCCAGCGCATTGTTGTTGGTCGGATCAAGGCCGATGAGCCGCTGCGAGCGGCCGTGCTTGCCGACATAATAAGCGTCGGTCACGAACGCGCCATCGCTGGAGGCGTTCGAGCCGAAATCGTTGGAAAAACGCTGGAGAAAGCCGGTGTGACGCGGGTCCGAGCCGGAGCCGTGCGTGACCAGCAGGCGGGACGTGGCGCCGCTGACCACATCCAGGAAATGCAGCCGCTGCTCCAGGGAAGGCGCGCCGAAATCGACGATCGCGATGCGGTCGCGATGCGGAATGCGCGCGGCGTGGCTGGCGAGCGCATCGAGGGCACCGCCCAGGAGCGCCGGGTTGATGTCCGGCGCGGCGACGACGGGCGCGGCCGGCGGCAGGGGCGAAGCGGCCGGGGACGGCGCAAGTCCCCCGTCCGGCGCCGTCGCGTGGCTGCCCAGTTGGGAGATCGCCGATGCCGAGCGCGTCACGGCGGCGGTCGCGACGGCGGCACAGCCGAACAGCATCATGCGGCGGTCGATACGAAACGGATGATGGGCCATGGCCGGAAATATAGCACGGCGTCGCGGCGCTTAAAGGGCCGCGCGCCTTTCCGCGCCCGTCGCACCCTCACATGCGACGAGCAGAGGCAATCGGCTGAACCCCCGGCGCGAAAACCGCAGCGGCGTGCGTCACGGCCCCACGTCCGACGTGGATGGGCGAAACCGCATATCCTCCCGCTGGGGAAAGCCCAGCGCGACCGCGACGCGCTCGTTCCAGCCATAGGGATCGGCGCGGATCACCGGCTCGCCTGCCTCGTCGAGCAGCACCGTCTGATAGAAGAGCCGGACGGGAATTTCCCGGGGCAGCGGCACGAAGCTCTCCTTCCCGCTCGCGCGCGCCCGGTTCCACGCATCCAGCACGCCTTCATCCCGTGCCAGCATCTCCGCAAAGCCGAGCGCGTCATCCACGCGCACGCAGCCATGGCTGCGCTGGCGCTGCACCTCGTCGAACAGCGCTTTGGCCGGTGTATCATGCAGATAGATCTGATGATCGTTCTTCATGTCGAACTTGACGAGCCCGAGCGAGTTTTGCGGTCCGGGCTGCTGTACGATCCAGCCGTCCTTCCAGGTCATGTTGTTGCGGCGCAGATAGGCCTCGCCCTTGCCCGCGATCTCCTTGCGCTCGATGGAGCGCGGCACCGTCCAGGTGGGATTGGCAACGAGGCGATGGATGGGCGAGCCCAGTTGCGGCGTCTCGTTATCGGGCTTGCCGACCACCACCTTGCGGCTGTCGACCAGCTTCCCGTCGCGCCAGTAGCTCAGGCGCGCGGCGGCGATGTTGACGTCGATGCGAGTCGCGGGCGCCTCGCGCTCCAGCCAGCGCAGCCGCTCCAGGGCAACGGCGATGGCGCGGGCGCGATCGGCATCGGAAAGATTGAGGATCTCGATCACGCCGCCGCCCACGATCCCATCGGGCTCGATGCCGTAATCCGCCTGCATGCGCCGAACGGCTCGGACCATGGCGTCATTGTAGCGGTTGCCCTGCGCCAGCGCGCCGTCGAGATAATCGGACGCCACGAGCTGCCGGGCAATGGCGGGCACGCGCTCGTCCGTCTGGCCGGGCTTGAGCGGCTCGGGCGCATCGGGAATGGCCGGTGCCGGCGCGGAAGCGCCACGCAAGGCCAGATAGGCTTTGGAGAGCTGCAAATAGCCGTCATGCTGCGGCGCAAGGCTCTCAAGCCAATCGTCGACCTTGCCCCTTGCCATGGCCTGGGCGAGGCCGCCCTCCAGATCGACCTGGGAACGCGGGAGCGTGTAGATGGCGTAGAGTTTCGCCGGGTCGGACGCGCCCCGCGCCAGCGCGGCGGCATAGCGCAGCGCGCTCCGGGTGAGCGCGGCCTCGCCCTGCGCCGTTCCCGGCTGTCCCTCGACAGCGAACGTCATCCGGTCAAGGCCGTGGGCGGCCCGGCGATCGATCGCCGCGCGCAACTGTCGTACGGTGGCGGCGCTCCACTGCGCCTGCTCCAGAGATATGTCGGGGTCCGACCGGGTGCCGAGCGTATCGCAGGCGGTGAGAACGAGCGGCAAAGCCAGCAATGCACTGGCGATCAGACGTTTAGGCACATGGATCTCCTGATGTGGACCCATGGATAACGCGCGAACCCCGCCGGCGCTCCACCTGTTCCGTCGGCCGGAGCCCGACCGTGTCCTGATGAGCGGTGACGGCGGCATCCCGCTATCCGTCACACCGGACCGCGGAAGCGAAGTGCCGACAAGTCAACCGAGGCGGCCCGACGCGGCGCATGCGGACCGGCGGGCGAAGACCTGCGCCGTTTTCTGCCTATGTCATCGGGAGCGCCACGATTTCATAAATCACTGAAATCATGGTGGGCGCGGCAAGGATTGAACTTGCGACCCCACCCGTGTGAAGTCCCAGAGAACCACTCCGATAGGTTCCCAGCCATTCGGCCATGCTCGAGCTGACCACTTAAAAACACTAGCTTTTCTGCGGGTTTAGCCTACTTTTTGGGCCGAGGGGTTCCGAGCCGTTCCGCTTGGAAAATCGGGTAGCATTCTACCCCTTTCTACCCCGCAGGTGATAGGAGGCGTAGATGGCGATGATGGAGGCAGTGGTGGAGAGGTCGAGAAATCGGCCCCGGTTTACGGACAAGTCCGTGGCCAAGATGGTTGCCGAGGCGGACCGGCGCAAAGAGGTGAGCGACCCCGGGGCGCCGGGCCTCTCGCTTCGATTGGGGCCGGGCACCCGCGCGACGTGGTACGTGCTCTATACGGTTGCCGGTGCGGGCGAGGACGGGAAGCGGGGGCCACAGCAGCGCTTTAAGCTCGGCGTGTACCCGCTGATGGAGCTGGCCGAGGCACGGACAAAGGCACGCGAATGCCTCGACAAGGCAGACCGGGGCATCGACCCCCGGCAGGAACGCAGGACAGCAATCGAGGAGCGCCTCGAGCGGACCTTCGAGACCATCCTCGAGCGATACGTCGAGCTGTACGTAAAGCGCGAGACGAAGGATGGCCGGTGGGCGCGGAAGCAGGAGGAGATCGCGCAGAAGGAGGCCGAGGCGACCGGCAAGGCACTGCGTGAGGTGGGCCGCTGCCCCGCTGAGCGGCTATTGGCTGACTGCGTTAAGCCCAAGTGGGAGAGCCGCGACCTCGACACCATCGGCGTGGCGGACGTGAACAACCTGCTCGACGAGATCGTGCTCGACAAGGGCGTGCCGATTGCGCGGGAGGTCCGCAAGCATCTTGCCGGTATGTTCTCGTGGGCGGCGGCCCGAGGCCTTGTCCGCGTGAGTCCGTTGACCGGGTTGCGCCGTAAGGACCTGCGCTATACGGGCCGTGATCGCGTTCTCTCGATGGACGAGCTCGGCCGCATTTGGGATGCCGCAGGTGATCTGGGCTATCCCTTCGGTGACTGGTATCGCCTGCTTATCCTGACAGGCCAGCGCCGTTCCGAGATCGCTGGCCTCCGCCGCGACTGGTTCGATGGGGACAGTGAGCGGCTATTCGTGATCCCGGCGGCGGAGTATAAGACCGGCATTGAGCAGACCGTGCCGTTGTCGGCTCCGGCTTGGCGGTTGGTTGAGTCGCTGCCCAAGTGGAATGAGGGACCATTCCTGTTCTCGACCAATGCCGGTGTCCGCCCCATTAGTGGCTTCTCGAAGGCGAGGAAGGCACTGGACAAGAAGATGGCCGAGCGAGCCGCGAAGAACGAATTGCCGCCGATGGAGCATTGGGAGGTGCACGATATTCGCCGCTCCGTGGCGACGGGCTTGGCCCGCATAGGAATACCGCTCGAACACGTCGAGCGTGTCCTAGGGCACAAGGTAGGGGGCGTAGCGGGCATCTATAACCGACACGGCTATCTCGAAGAGAAGCGCGCTGCGATGGAGAAGTGGGGCAAGCTGTGGAGCTGACCCCGGACCCGCTGACCGATGCGGAATGGAAAATCGTCGGTCCCGCGCACGATGAGGGGGTGCGACAGGATACCTACCTGCCTGCCGCAAGGCGCGGGCTGAACAGCGCGACCCGCGATGATTTGACGAAGCTGCGGGACACGTGGCGTTCGATGAATCCGGGAAGTCGAGACCTAATCCTGATGGAGCTGGCGCTACGGATCGGCATCGCTGACTCGAGAGGCCGTGACCTATCTCCGCTGGACGTGGGCGACGTGGCCACGGACTGGCTCGATACGCTGCGCGGCCGCCGGGGCAAGGACATTCCCGGGCTTACCGCCGTTGCCCGTGCTTTGCGCGACGTTTGGGCAGCGCGCGGGGAGGACGCCACCCTGCGCAACCTGCATAGGGACCGGCAATCGCGGCGCGACGGCCGGAGCAAGACCGCTGGCCAAGAGACCGAGGCGCCGGGGCCGAGCCGGATGATTGAGTTTATCGCCAAGCACCTGATCGAGATATTCGGACCGGAGCAGATTTGCCCATCGAGTGACCCGAAGAAGTTGCTACCGCGCAACGTGTTCGATGCCGCCTGCACCCGGGCAGATACCGCGCTGAGGGAGCCATCGCCGGGCGCGTAGCGAAACTCCCGCCGCCTCCTGTCAGAAATATTCTCGCGACGATATAGGGGCGCGCCGAACGCTAGGGAATGTCTCGTGGCCGCTGGGAAGCGGTGAAACGGAGGACCCGAACGATGGCCGAATCAGACAAGATCGTGCTCGACATTAAGGGTGTGATCGAGCTGACCACGCTTTCCCAATCGACAATCTATGACCTCGCCAAACGCGGTGAGTTCCCGAAGCAGGTCCGCATCGGCCCCGGCCGCGTCGTCTGGCAGCGGGCGGAGGTTGTCGCGTGGCTCGAACGGAAGCTGGCTGACGCCGCCTAATCGGCATTTCCCCGGTGCCGAAACGGAAACCGCCCGCCCCGACGTGATCGGAACGGGCGGCAGGTCCATCGGCGTTAGGACCAGGAGACTTTCCTAGTGACAGTTATACCCGCCCCGGAGCCGGGGACAAAGGCCGAAGGGTTGAGTGGACCCGAGGCGGCGGCCGCGTTCGCCGCGTGGCGTGGGCACTTCCCGCTGGCGGTGACGACGATTGTGCCGGATGGCAAAGGTGGCACACCGACTTTCTATCTGGACAGGCCGGAGGAGGTCGGGGCCTTCGTTTCCGAGTGGTCCGGCAAGCGCAACATCTACTATACCCACGCCCGCTTGCGCGAACGCTCGAACGAGAAGCCCAAGAAGGCGCATCTCGAGGGCACCGAGTTCCTGCATGCCGACCTCGACCCGCCGAAGGACACGATGTCCCGCGTGGAAATTAGCGCTTGGATTGCCGAGACCGTGGACGGGCTCGAGGAGCTATGTCGGAAGAACAATATCCCCCCACCCAGTGCGGCCACCGTTTCGGGCAACGGCCTGAATCTCCTCTGGCGGCTCGACAAGTTCTTCGAGTTTGGCGACCCGGCCGACCCTGCGAAACGGGCGAAGCGGATTGAATTGATCGAGGCGCACACACGCGGAATATGTCGGGCGCTCGGTGCGGATGGGAACACGTGGAACATCGACCGCATCCTGCGATTGCCCGGTGGCGACAATCTGCCCACCAACACGAAGCGCAAGATCGGGCGTGTTCGCTGCGAGACAAGCATTGTCTATTTGAGCGATACGACACATTCGCTGGATGCTTTCCCGCAAGTCTGGGAGGGCGATGATTCCGGCGCAGGCGGTGGCGAAGGCACCGTGGCAATAACGGCCTCCCTTGAGCGCGCCGAACCGATCCGGTTGAACGATCTATCCGAGCTCGACCCTTGGAACGTGCCCGACTGGTTGCCGGGAACTATTACCTATGGGGACCACCCGGCAATCCCGAACAAGTGGGGCGGAGACCGCTCCCGCGCGGTATTTGCCGTGACCTGTGCGCTGATCCGCTGCGGCGTTCCGCCCGCGCTGATCGTCGGCATATTGATCGACGAAACTTGGAGCATATCCGACCACGTCCGCGACCAGAGCGACAGCGAGAGCGGCCGTATCGCCTATGCTTGGGAACAGGCCGAGAATGCGATGGCGGAGGTCGCCAAAACCGAGGCAGCAAGCAACGGCAAGCGCGTTCTCGACCCGACTGACCCGTACCAAACCGGCAAGCGCCTGCTCGAAGAGCTTTATCCGAACACCATCCGCACGAATGACGATTGGCTATCCTATTCTCAGGGTGCCTATCGGGATATTGAAGACAAAGCCGTGGAAGCTGACCTTTGGCGCGAGCTCGATGCGGCAATGATCCATGTGCCGCAGAAGAAGGGACCACCGACGCTTGAACGCTTTAAGCCGAACAGGAACAAGGTTGGCGAGATTTACGCGGCGATGGCGAGTATCGCGCATGTCCCGGCTGACACTATGGCCCCGCCGTGCTGGTTGAACGGCGATGGACCCGATCCGTTGGGGCTGCTGCCCTTTCGGAACGGCATTCTGAACGTGATTACTGGTGAATTGTTGGCCCCGACACCGCGCTTTTTTACCCGCAACGCAGTTGACCTTGAATATGACCCTTCTGCGCCGGAGCCGGAGATGTTCTTCGAGTTTATCGAGGACGTTCTGCCTGACCCCCTTGCCCGCGAACTGTTGCGCGACTGGATGGGCTACCTTCTGACCCCTGACGTTTCGCAGCAGAAGATTTTGCTGATGGTAGGACCGCCCCGCGCGGGCAAGGGTGTTACGCAGCGGATTATCCGGCAGCTTGTGGGGGTAGGAAACACCTGTAATCCCCTGAGTAGCGATATGGGCAGCGGTGGCGTAGGCGCCTTGCAGACGCTGATCGGCAAGTCGGTCGCCTTTATGTCCGATGCCCGCTTTAACCGCACAGCGAACAGCCACGCAATTACCGAGAGGCTGCTGACCATATCAGGTGGCGATCCGATAACGATCAGCCGCAAGTATAAGGGCGCGTGGGATGGCCAGCTTCCAACCCGCTTTGTGATGCTGACGAACGAGCTGCCTGAGCTGAAGGACAACAGCCCGGCGCTGGCCAATCGTTTCGTGCCGCTGCTGTTCGAGAAGAGCTTTCTCGGCCGCGAAGACCCGACGCTGGCGGACAGGATTATCGCCAATGAATTGCCCGGCATTCTGAACTGGGCGCTCGAAGGTTGCCGCCGCTTGCGCCAGCGGGGGCGCTTCGTTCTGCCGCAGGTGTCGGAGGACGCCATCTCTAAAATATGCGAATTGGGCTCCCCGGTCGCTTCCTTCGTGCGCCAATACTGCGTGATCGACCCCAACAAGCAGATCGACAAGCGGCTCTTGTTCGACAAGTGGAAACAGCACCGCAAGGAAAACGACGAGCACCACGGCTCGCTGGAGCAATTCGCGCGCGATCTATACGCTGCCACCAGCCACAAGGTGAAGGATAAGCGCCTTGCTGCGGACGCAAGTGGTTATCGACCCTATGTGTTCGTGGGCATCGACCTGCGCCGCGACAATGATCCCTACTGACCGGTCTGGGTTCGGTCTGGGTTCGGTCCGGGTGATTTCCCTCTCCTAGCCCAGGAAACACGCGGGAGGTCTGGGGGGTCCGGGTGAATTCTGAAAAGTCGCGATACTCGAATATTCTAACCGAAGCGGGGGGAGGAAAGGCGATACCTAGAAGCAGAATAGGGAAACTGCCCGGACCCCCCAGACCGGCACAGAATTTGTGGCCTCGCGAAGCCATTTGTGCGGACCGACACCCGGACCTGTTGGGCAAATGTCCCGCCGCCCGCCGTTTGGACCGTTCTGCCTAACGCGCGCGGGCGCGAGATCGCTGGCCAACTCCGGCTCCGGCCGGGCGGACCCCACCCCTAGAAGGGGCCAGCGCCGCCACGGCCAAGCCATTGTTTCTGTGCCTTCCTGCCTGCTTGTTTGGGCAGGGGTTGTGGCCGGGGTAGATTACTGTGTCTCGAAGGCGCTTAGCACGGTGTTCGATCCGTCGAGAATCAGCGCACATTGAATGTCTGCGAACAGGACGTGCATCACGGTCGTGACCTCGAGCGGATTGCGGACTGTCGCCTCCGAGGGATAGCTCTCCCGGTAGTTGATGCGCCACGGCGCCTGCGGCACGACCACAAAGGCCACCTTCGCATCGGCTCGAAACTGCCGCGCTTCGGTTGGCGCCATCGGCAATTCTCCGATGTGTTCGCCTTCCGATGGAACGAGATACGAGGCCGCGAACGCAGAACCGCCGCGCCCGGGGGCTGGCCGGTCGTAGATGCCCCAATAAACGCGGTCGAGTTGGATGACCTCCGTTGATGCGCCGAATGCGTTGCTGCCCGTGTAGGAGCCTGTCGGCACATCTTTCTGTTCGATGACCGTGTCGATATTGTCTCTGCGGCTCGCGTAATTCCCTGCCTCGTAATATGGCCCGCCGTAGGACCATAGATCGCCAATCGGCATATTGACGTTGTCGAAGAAGAAGCGGCCGATCTGGAAGGCCTGCCTATCGGCATTGTACGTGAGCTGCCCTTCGTCGATGGCCTTCGGAATGACGAGTGGCGCGGAGCCCCCGGTCGCCGCAGCGATGCGCGCCTCGTACTGTGCCGAAGTCTCGAACTCGTCCTTTGGTGTGACCCCCTCGTAGCTGGCCAGCGCAGCAGCGATGGTTGTTAGGGCGGGGCTGGTGCCCAAATAGGACTGGCAATCCTGCGCCATCGCGCTCGACGGCGCCAACAACGCCAAAGCCATTAAGTAACGCATCGAAAAGCCCCTGTTGAATTAGCCAAGCTGGAAGCAACTCTGGCGCCGATTGGTTAATTAGCAATGACCCCCCGTTCGCTTCCGAACGGCCGCCAGCTACCGTTCCGCCTATGCCGACCAAGCTGACCGACCGCCGCAAGCGCCTGTTCCTCCTCGAGCTGTCCCGCCACGGCAGCGTCGTGCGGGCGGCCCGCGCCGCCAGCCCGCGCGCCAGTGCCCGCTTCGGCGCGAAGCAGACCTTCCAAGACGAACGGGAGCGGGACCCCGAATTTGCCGCCCAGTGGGAGGAGGCGATGGAGATGGCGAAGGCGGACATTGAGCACGAGATTTACCGCCGCGCGCAGGAGGGCTGGGAGGAGCCCATCTATGGGGGCCGATACCGTGAACAGGTTGTCGGCACTGTCCGCCGCTATTCGGACCGCCTCCTCGAGCTCCGCGCCAAGGCGCTGCTGCCAGCGTACCGTGAAATCTCGAGCGTGTCCGTCAACGGCCGCGTGACGCATGACCTCAATGCCGGTGTCTTGGGCGATGCTGTGGCGAAGGTCGCCATCCAGCTTGCCGAGACGATGCGGGCGCTGCCTCCCCCGGTGCGCGTGATCGACCATGACCCGGGATAGCGCCCTCGACTTCCTCGCCTTCGCGGTGGGGTGCCAGATGATGGGGCCGGACGGCCGCCGGGCGCTGCGCATCTCGCTGTTGATGGAGATGGGCGAGAATGCCCCGGCCACGCCCGAGCTCGCTGTC